>Ga0172379_10000129_pt1 | contig 203274 bp, 228 predicted proteins | sample GrowelOW334metaG_FD_119756 | JGI IMG/M metagenome (GOLD analysis project Ga0172379, IMG submission 119756) | Groundwater microbial communities from an aquifer near a municipal landfill in Southern Ontario, Canada - Groundwater well OW334 metaG | ecosystem: Environmental > Aquatic > Deep...
TGATGCATACCGAGCATGAACATAATCTCGTAAAAATTTGTTCAAATGTTAATTGCAAAATTGACTGCTAAAGCAAAAGCTGTATTTTCTCCATACTTCGGTATGAATGATTTCGCTTTCGCTCCATCTTTCGCGTAAGCTTTAGGTGGTGTCTCTCTTATAGACTTCCGATATATAAGAAGGGGCATAATATTATCGGGATAAGGAAATGTCCGCTCGAATATTTCTCGAAAACATAGAGCTCGATTAAAAAATATTTGGCTCGCTTAAGAATTTTTTAATCTAAACAAAAAAGCGCGCTATGTATGTAGACTTCTTTACAAAAACCTTCTGCACGGGGATTCGATTTCCCCCATCTCCACAAGGTTAAATTATCTTTCTAAGTTTTTTTATTATTTCTTTAGAATTTTTTTGATTATATTCTAAAACACAATCAGCCTCCGTATTCTTCACTGGCTCATATGCTCTTTTTCTTATATCTTTATAAAACTTAACCCATTTTAATTTTTCATTTTTCAGATCCCTTTTCGATAGTCTTTTTAGTAATTCTTTTTCCTCTATTTTTGTTTCTATAATTACTGTAATTATTTTAGGATTAATATTTTTAGCAAGAGATAAATGCTTCTTTCTTATTTTTCTTATTATTCCTCCACCATCCACAACAATAGATTGCTTATTAGAGAGAAGTTCTTTTACAAGCTGTTCTCGAAAAGCATAAACAAGTTTATTAACAGAGTCTATCTTTTTATTTGGATAAGAATAATGGGTATCCGAATAGAATCTTATTTTAGATATAAGTAAATCTCTGACATCATCTAAGCTAATTTTGTTAATTTTTAATTTTGATTCTATCTCTCTTGAAATAGTTGATTTACCAGAAGCATTTTGACCAATTACCAAAATAAATATATTTTTCATAAGATGATTATATCATTAAATTTTTTCAATAATTGAACCTTTTTTGTTTTTGGTATAAAAAATTATAAATATATTTTAACATAGAATGTGAATATAATTCATGTTATAGTTTATCAATATGAAAAAACACTTTCTATTAATACTTGATGGAATGACTGGTTCAGGCAAAACAACGATAGCAAGATTATTGGCAAAAAAATTACCTAGAACTGCAGTTATAGGAATGGACAAAGTAAAAAGATATATTTCTGATTTTGAGAGGGGAGAAAGAGATAACACAATTGCTAGAGATGTAGTGTTTGAAATGACTAAAACATATTTTGAACACAATATTTCTGTTATTGTTGAGCAGCCATTCAAAAACAATGAAGAAATAAAAAAATATGAACGTCTGGCTGTTAAATACAAATTGAATTGTTATAAGTTTCAATTATTTTCCTCTCCTGAAATTGCTTATGCCAGAGTAGTAAACAGACAACAAGATTTAAAAGATAAATGTCCAAAAGAAAGAATCAAGAGAAATATTTCTTTGTTTAAAAAAAATAACAACATGGGATTTGTTGTTATTGATACTTCTAATCTAGGAGAGAAAAAAGTTTCTAACTTAATATTTAAAGAAATAAAACAACAATAAAATTAATGGAAAATCAACCTACAGAATTTGCCAATAATATTATAAACATTGCAGATAATGCTGGTAGTATTCTAATGAAATATTATCAACAAATTTTAGATATAAATTACAAAAAAGATGAATTTGATCCGGTGACTGCTGCTGATATAGAATCCGATAACTATATCCGGCAAAAACTACATGAATTATTTCCCAAAGATGTTATTTTGTCTGAAGAAAATAATAATATTCCTAGTGATTATTCTCATAGAGTTTGGATGGTTGACCCATTAAATGGAACGAAATCTTTTGTTAAGGGGATAGATACCTTTGCTGTTATAATTGGTCTGGTAGAAAATGGTATTCCAATTTTTGGTTGTGTAATTATCCCTGCGCAAAAGAAAGTTTTCTATGCAGAAAAAAACAAAGGTGCTTTCGAGAAGACGGCTAAAGAATTTATAAAAATTCATGCTTCTTCTATAAATACAATAAAGGAATCTTGTTTAATCACCAGAGAATCAAGTAATGAAATTCGTCCAATTGAAGAAAAATTTAATCAACTTCCATTTTTAAAAAGAGTGGAGGGGATTAGTGGAGCTAAGGTATGTATGATAGCGAGAGGGGATGCAGAAGTTCACATCAACACAAACTCTCGGGCTTGTAAGTGGGATGTTGCCGCTCCTCAATTAATACTTGAGGAAGCTGGAGGAGTTGTGACTGATTTAGATGGAAATAAAATTGATTATAAAAAAGATACTGTAAATCTCGAAAGAAGTTACGTGGCTTCTGCTAATAAAGAATTACACGAGCAAGTTATTAAAGAGTTATATAAATTGAATTTATAATCTTAAATTCAATTTCACTTTTCATGTTTTTTGTGCTATTCTATCCGAATGGATTTTAATTTTCTTAATCAAAAAACCCCACAGAATAAAGGTAAAAAGATTCCGAAGAAAGCACAATTCGGAGCCAATATTGCTGGTGCGATACTTTTCTTTATGCTCATCACGGCACTTTATTTAGTAGTATCTGGAGACGGAAAAGTAATTCCTAAAGTTTCAATTTCTGAATTGGCGAACAGTGTTATAGCCGGGGAGGTTAAAACTGTTTTAGTGGAAGGGGACAAGCTCACTATCACGTATCAAAATGATGAAGTGAAAGAATCTAAAAAAGAAGTTGGTGCGCCACTTTCCCAGACACTCTCTGATTATGGTGTTCCTGCGACCGCTCTAGCAAAAACAAATATTCAAATAAAAGATGAAAGTGGATTTATGTACTTACTTGTAAATCTATTACCGTTTCTTTTGCCAATAGTTTTTATTTTAATTTTCTTTTGGTATTTATCTAGACAAGTAAAAGGGGCTGGCATGCAAGCATTTTCCTTCGGCCAATCCAAAGCACGTCTGACTGATCCGAATGACAAGAACAATAGAGTGACTTTTAAAGATGTGGCTGGTTGTAAAGAAGCAAAAGACGAATTAAAAGAAATTGTTGATTTCTTAAAAAGTCCTAAAAAGTTTTTAGACATAGGAGCTAGGATTCCAAAAGGAGTCATTTTGACGGGTGCTCCGGGTACCGGCAAGACCTTGCTTGCCCGAGCAGTCGCTGGAGAAGCTTCTGTTCCATTTTTTCATCTTTCTGGAAGCGAATTCGTGGAAATGTTCGTTGGGGTGGGAGCTTCTCGTGTACGAGACCTTTTCAAAATGGCGAAGAAAGCTGCTCCAGCTATAATCTTTGTAGATGAAATAGATGCTATCGGGCGTACTCGCGGAGGAGGTTTCGGTGGGGGGAATGATGAACGTGAACAAACTTTAAACCAGATTTTAGTCGAGATGGATGGCTTTGAGCCGAATGATAAAGTTATTGTTATGGCAGCGACCAACAGACCAGACGTGCTTGACCCAGCGCTCATCCGTCCAGGACGCTTTGATCGAAAAGTAATTCTTGATTTACCAGATCGGGCGGATCGCGAAGAAATACTTAAAATTCATGCTGTGAAGAAACCTCTGGCAGAAGATATCAATTTGAAATTAGTAGCTGAACGTACTCCTGGTTTTTCCGGAGCGGATTTGTATTCGTTAATGAACGAAGGGGCAATCTTAGCAGCTCGAGAAAATCGTAAAAAAGTTTTTCAATTTGACTTGATTCGGGCAATCGAAAAAGTAATGCTTGGTCCCGAGAGAAAAAGTCACTTGCTTTCCAAAAAAGAAAAAGAAATTACTGCATATCATGAAGCAGGGCATGCGATCGTGGCTTCCGTGCTTCCTTATGCAGACCCAGTACATAAAGTTTCTATTATTGCGCGTGGAAATGCTGGAGGATATACTTTGAAATTACCTTTAGAAGAGCGTCGTCTTCAATCTAAAAAAGAATTTATTGATGATATTGCTATGTCGCTCGGTGGCTATGTGGCAGAGCAGACAATTTTCGGAGACATTACGACTGGACCATCAAGTGATTTGCAAGTAGCGACGAATCTAGCCCGTGCTATGGTGACGAGATGGGGGATGTCAGACGTTATTGGGCCGATAGCCTTAGTGGATTCTCCTGGGAGGCTTCAGTATGGCGAAATGCCTGAAAAAGAATTTTCTGAAACTGTTTCTACGAAAGTAGACGCAGAAGTTTCGAGAATTATTAATGACGGACTAAAAACTGCGCAAAAAGTATTAGAGGAAAACAAAAAAGCTTTCACGGCTATTGCTCTGAAGTTAATTGAAGTAGAAACTTTAGAACAAGAAGAATATGAAAAAATATTGACAGCCCATGGGATTATGTTAAAAAAGAAAGAAGATATAAAAACTTAGCAATAATATCCGCCTGTAGCTCAGCTGGTTAGAGCATCGAGCTTATACCTCGAGGGTCCTACGTTCGAATCGTAGCAGGCGGACAAGTTAAGAAATCTATATGGTAAATATCTCAATCAACGTTCAGGAACCATACTATTCATTTATTTTACAAGGTAAAAAAACAATTGAGGGTCGTCTCAATAAAGGTAAATTTGCCACTATTCAAGTTGGTGATATTTTAGAATTGGAACTGGAAAAGATTAAATTTATAGTTGTTGGGAAAAATATCTATAAAAATTTTAGAGAAATGATAGAAAAAGAGGGAATAGTAAATGTTATTCCTGAGAAAAATAGTATAGATGAAGCGGTGGATGTTTATTATATATTTTATACAAAAGAACAAGAAAATGAATTTGGTGTTGTGGCTATTAAAATAAAAAAGGGGATGGTTTAATGGTAGCTCAAATAATTAAAGGATACTGAAGATTAGTGAGGACAGTTCTAGTTAGTATTTAGCTAGTGTTTGGAACCCATAGTAAAAGATGCTTAATTAATGCAAGTGTGTATTTGGTAATACGTAATGTATTTTAGTTAATTTTTTTGCTAGATTCTTTACCTTATTTTTTAAACTACTTTCTATTTTTGTCTTAGATACACAAGATATAATGATTTGAGATAGTAATATCAAATCACTTTCCTTAAGTCCTAATCTACATTGTTCCTGTATACCAAACCTTAAACCTATTCTACTAGTAGATGGAATTTTCATTGGAGTTGTAATAATTCCAATTGAAGCTAATTTCTGTACGGTTTCTGTAACATTAGGAACATCAACACAAATTTGGTGTGTATTTGTTAAGTGAGGAAGTGGGCCAACAAGATTTAATTTACAACTCAACAGTTTGGCAAGATATCGTGTTTTATCTAAAATATCCTTCGCATATTCGGCGCCAAATTTTTCCATTTCAAGTACTGTAATTAATAGTGCTAATAAACTTCCAGTATGTATGCTCGAGATGGTCTTATCAAACTTAGTATTTATAAGGTTAAATAAATTTTTATTGTTTAATAAAATAATTGCTTTTTGTGGCCCCGGAAAAGTTTTGTGTGTAGTCCCACCAAAGAAAAAGTTTTTATATTTGGGAAAATTATAAATATGTGAAAAATAAAATAGTTGAAGATGAGATATGTCATAATAGATAATCCAGTTTTTCGGTATTTTTTTTATAAGTTTATTTATATTCAACGGATTTAATGTAATGGTGTGATCAATATAAATTAGAATTTTTTCGTCCTTCCATTTATCGGTAATAATTTTTAATTTTTTATAATCAATATCCCAGTTTTTAAACTCAAGATTGATATTGTCTATCTCGAAACCATGCTTTTTTGCAATTCCTTCCGTTTTACTGTGTCCACCATTCAAATTATCCATAATAATGATTTTATCAGTTACTTGGATTAGGGCAGACATTATCATATCCATTTGGTGAATTCCAGAAAGTCCTTTTGTTATGGCGTATTTTGTTTTATATATTGAGGAAAGTTTTTTATCTAGAATCTTTATGATATTTTCTAAATTTTCCCGTCCTGGCATAAAATATTTATTACCAATCTTTAATGGTAAAATATAACGATTACCCATTTTACTTGAGTACATACTTGTAGCTAGATTGCTCATTACGTTTTCTGAGGGTATTAACGATATTGTAGTTTTTTCTTTTTGAAATTCACTAGAAATCATATCTAGTATTTTGTTATTTTTTTTCATATGTTGTGGATATTTTGTTTATAATACTATGTTTTGTGCTATTCGTCAATAGGTGAGTTGTGGGGTTTTATAATACAAAGTATACTTGTTTAATGAAAACGATATCTGGCAATAATGATAAATATAATAAATATATTCCTTTGGATAAATCGTGGATTACACGTATGGGGGTCTTGGATATAATTCATGGATATAATGATATTGAGATTTTTTTAAACAAAAAAACAGATCTCAATGATGATTTATTGGCATTAAAAAATGCCGGTGAAGCATGGAGAAATAATGTCCTGATTAATGTTGGAGAATCAGCAACCTTATATCGATTATTGCAATTTGCTTCCTGGAAATTAAATTTGAATAAAATATTTATAAAAGAAGGAACACTTAAAGATAGGAAAATAATAAATAATCCAAGTATTGTTAATCTCAACTTAAAAGAACTTTTAAAATTAGATAACCAAACCACTCAATGGGCCACAGCTTCAGTTATTATGGGCAATAAACAACGTATTCAAAATCCTCCTAATAAATTACAACAAACATACGATGCAGTAGATCATTGGAATAAACAAAGGCAAGCTGGGTTGGTCTGGGAACCACAATATGATGAGACAATACAAAAACAAGTTGAAACCTTTTTAGATTTTAAAAATGGTTTAAACGTAATATATATTCCTGTGTGTTCCGATGATTATTGTTTCGCTAGGGTTTTTGGGTGTATAACTAAAGAAGAAGGAAAGAAAAACTGGCCAAGTCTTGAGGGGCATGAAACTAATCGTATAAAAGAAATGGAAAAAGTAATTGAAGAAACTACCGCAGGAAATTTAATTAATTCAAAAGATCACAGAGTAATACAAGCTATGGCTATGTGGGGAGTAGTAAATAATAGAAAGTTAAATTTTAAATATAAAGAAGCAGTAAATAAATCTTGGCCAAAATTTTGGGATTTTTTAGATTCATTAAAATAATGAATTTTGGTTAATTTGTTTCAAAAATTTTTTCTATACTTTCTGGTCCAACATAAAGTACTGTTCTTAAATTTGGATATTTTTTAAAATCAAGATCGGCAAATCTTTTTTCCTTATCATCAATAAAAATAATTTCATCATCTTTAAATTGTTCGCATATCATTTCCACTGGACCCTTTTTGGTGTCTAAAACAGTAAAAATTTGAGTAAAAAGTGGCCCAAGGCCAGTTCTGCTTACTTTTTCAAGCTGATATTCGTTCACACCATGTGTAACCATATAACAGTTTTCCACCTTTAATCGCTTTATTCGATCAATAAGTTCATCATTAATAAAATTTTTACATTCTCCCATTATTTTCTCGCTCAGTTCCTCTTTACTTATTGAAGTTAAATTTTCACCTTTCAAGACTGAAGCAACTAAATTATGAAGAACCCAACCTTTCTCTTTTTCAATTTTGTAGTATTTTTTTACTGTATCATACTGAACTCCAATCTCCTCGAAACACTTATACATGTGTTTTTTAAATTTCTCTGTATTAAAAAATAATACATCATCAAAATCAAAAATATATTTTGTCATACGATTATATTAGCATAAATTTAGTATTATCTACAAACTGATAGTAATTTGAAAAATTAAGATTTAACAGCCTTGTCAAAATCTATAAGATAGATTCTTGGAATTCTATCAAGATCAACACTGCCATTTTTGTTACGGTAAAAACGCAAACAAAAGTTTGCATTATTCGCATGACCATGAGTAATTTCTAATTCTTTTAATGTATTTATTATTTTATCTTTTTGTACATCTAAATATTCTTTAAAAGTGTCTCCAGAAAATGAATACCATTCATCAAGATTTAGATCTAGTACACCTGATGCGACATTAACCAATTGCGTATATTCACTATATTTAAAAGAATGTATCGGCTCTATGGGTATGTAATCGAAACCCGCCTTATTCCAATTAGCATAACTTTCGTATGCTTTTTGCCAAGCCAAAAAACAAGGTTCCTCAAAATGTCTAATGATTAGATTTTTTTTAAATTGATCACCTAGTAATAGTGTTATCTCAGACCCGGTTTTTGATAATTTTTCGTGAGAAAAAGTTGACGGATTGCTGTTTTCACTTTTTGTGTATAAAGGTGGCTCAACAATTTGATTAAACTTTCTTTGTTGTTTAGCTGATTCATACTTTATTTTGACAATGCTTTTTAATTCCCCCTGTTTATTTATCGGTGCATATTGAACCATAGTCGCGGCTAATCTCTGTATTCTAACGTCTTCTTGATTTAGTGCTTCAAGTATTTTTTGGTATACAATTTCACGCAAATTGTCTTGTGACTCGATGGGGGCACTATCAATTTTTTTAGCCATTATCTTTTGTTTGCCAACATCATTAGAATTAAATGCATCAAGAATTCTTTTTAGTACAAGATATTTTATTCCATCTCTAGTATCTTCAGGTGTAAACTGAATCATGTTTACTGCTATTCTTTGTATTTCTATATTTGGATTATTTAAAGCTTCAATTATTTTTTTACATGTCATTTCTTTTAAACTTCTTTGCTGATCTTCAGGTGCATTATTTATTATTGAAGCAGCCATCCTTTGTATTTCAATATCATTGTTTTGCAATGCATCCATTATGTAAATGGTTATATTTTCCGCATCTTGGCTTAGAATATAGTTTTTTGTTTTTAAAACTGAGGGCTGACTGTCGTTGCTTTGTTCATGGACAACGGCCCTTGAGCCCAAAAGACTTTTACTTTGTAGGTATTTTTTGTAATCAATGTCTTCATATCCGTCTATTTTATACATGTTAAGTATTTCTTGTGAGATAGGTTTAATTTTTTCTGGATTAAAATTTTGCATCATATATAAATTACTTAGTGAGTATAACAAAAATTTACCATTTTGAGGTAATTTGTAAAGGTTTTTTCATTTGAGTAAATACAATTTGGGAGTATAATCATTTTATGCAATGGTTTTTTATAGCTTTAGTAGCGCCATTTTTGTGGGCCTTGGTAAATATTGCTGATAATTATTTAGTTAAAAAATTATCAGGTATGAGTTGACATTAACAGCTCTTGAGATTTTATAGTATACTTGTTATGTACTTCAAAAGTCTTAATTTTTAGGTTTAATAGAACCTTAAATATGATACAAGAATACGAATATAAGCCAAAAATATTAACTGAAACGGAAGTAAAAAAATTAAAAAAACAAAAACACATTAAGATTGTTGATGTATTTTCTAACCAATTAAAAGAACTTTTTATAATAAAAAATCTGGGATATGTTGGACAGGAAAAAGAAAAGGTGTACCAGACACGTGAGTTTAAAAATTTTTCCAAGAAAATGGAGAAAAAATATGTTTATGTATTTTATCCGTGGAATTTTTCCATTGTAAAAACAGTAAGGAAAGAAGATTATTTAGAACTAAAGACAAACAGAAATAGAGACTTGATCACGAAAGAGGAACAAGTTAAATTACGAAATGCGAGAGTGGGTATTTTTGGAATGAGTGTTGGAAGCAATATCGCTTTTGTGTTGACTCAAGCTGGAGTTGCAAACGAAATTACAATTTCTGATTTTGATGAACTTGATACTACTAACTTAAATAGAATCATTGCTGGAGTGCATCAGATTGGGCTTAATAAATGTATTGTCGCTGCTCGGCATATATATGAAGATAATCCATTTGCAAAAATTACAGTTTTACCTAATGGAGTTAGTAAGCAAACCATAGAAAAACTTTTGAAACAAAAAAGACTTGATCTTATTGTTGATGAAATTGACAATATGGCTATAAAAATAGATATACGAGTGCTGGCGCAAAAATATAAAGTGCCAGTGGTAATGGTTACGGATAATGGAGAAGGAATTGTTTTGCACATAGAAAGATATGACTTAGCGCATAAAAAAATATTTGGAAAAGAAAAAGTTTATTTTGAATCTCTTGTATCTTCTGGTTTTTCAAAAGAAAAAATTGCTGAGCTTATTATTTCTGATATTGTAGGGGGAGTAGGGAAGGTTGATAAAAGAATGCACCAATCTGTAACAAAAGTATTGCGAAAAGAACTGGTGTCTTGGCCACAGCTCGGATCGGCTGCTATTCTTGCGGGAGTTATGGCGACATATGCTATTAAACAAGTTATACTTGGATATGATAAGAGGATTGACGTGCGTGGACATATTAATCCACTTGAAATTACTTACGGCACCCATTAATATTTAATTAATAAAATGATAACTGAAATAACGAATAATCCAGAAGTAAAAGCCCTACCAGAATTTGATAATCATCATGCTGTTTTTCTTTTAGAAAATAAGGATATTGGTTTTAGGGGATATATTTCTATTCATAGAAAAAATCCAGCACTTCCATCTTTCGGAGCAACCAGAATGTGGTCATATGAAACTGACATTGATGGACTTAGAGACTCTTTGCGTCTTTCTAGAATGATGTCATATAAGGCTGCTTTAGCAGGGCTTGGTTGTGGTGGAGCTAAAGGAGTTATCATAGCCAGCACCCTTGATTCTAATAGGGAGAAATTTTTACGGGAATATTCTCGTAATGTTGATCTTCTTCAGGGGAAATTTATTACTGGCACTGATGTTGGTTTACAACAAGAAGATTTAACTATCATGAAAGAAGAAACTCCCTACATCGTCGGCTTTAATGATAATTCTGTTGAATTTACTACTCTCGGTATTTTTAATTCAATAAGTGTTTGCCTGCAAAAGGTATTCGGAACAGACGATGTTTCAAAACGAAGTTTCGCGATTCAAGGTTTGGGCAACATAGGTTCTTCTTTAATAAAATTCCTTTGGAGTTTAGGATGTAGAAATATATATGCTTCTGATGTTAACCCAGAAAAAATAAAAATAATAAAAGAACAATTTCCAGAAATTATAATTGTTGATCCAAAAAAAATACACCAAAAAGCAGTAGATGTATTTTCTCCCTGTGCGTTGAGTGGAATCATTAATGAAAAAACAGTTAAAGAGTTTAACTGTAAAATTATTGCGGGCGGGGCAAACAATCAAATTGTAAAAGAATCTCTTGGTACTGATCTTCTTGAAAAAAATATTTTGTATGCACCTGACTACATAACAAATGCGGGAGGGCTTATTAGTGTTTTTGACGAATACAGTAATAAAATATATAACAGAGAAATAGTAACTGCAAAAGTGTTAGAGATTAAAAATGTTTTAAATAAAGTTTTCACAATTAGTGATCAAAGTGGAAGACCTACAAATATCATTGCAAATGAATTTGCGGAGAAAATTTTTAATAGTTTCAATAAATCTTTATGGGATCTCTCGTTCATAAAAAAACTCTTAAAATAGAAAAATTACTTAAGGAAAAAAAGGAATCTTTTTGGATTAAACGTGGAGAAAAATCAGTGCTTGAATGTTTTAAAGAAGCAAAACAAATTCCAGCCTATAAAGATTTTTTAAAAAGAGAAAATTACAAAATACCTGCCATTAAAACAATTTTAGATTTTAAATTATTGCCGATGCCAAGCAAGAGCAATTATCTTCGCTCTTATCCTTTTGACAAACTTTTTATAAAAAATCAATTTGTGGATATCCCTCGTGTTTTTTCTGCAACATCTGGTTCAACTGGAGAACCATTTTATTTTCCTCGAACTGAAATACAAGACAAGCAATATCAAATTTATGCGGAACTTTATTTAAGAAATAATTTCAATATACATAAAAAGAAAACCTTATATATTGATGCTTTTCCGATGGGTCCATGGATTGGTGGAGTTTTTACCTATGAAGTAATTACACGAATTGCTCGTGAATCACAATATCCCTTAAGTATCATCACTACGGGCATTGATACTGCCTCAATTATAAAAACAGTAAAAAAAATGGGTCAATATTATGATCAAATTATTATTGGGGCATATGGTCCGTTTACAAAAGATATTCTTGATACAGGAATAGATGAAGGAATTAACTGGAGACAGTACAATATTAAATTCATATTTTCCGCCGAAGCATTTCCCGAATCTTTTCGAGATTATGTTGGTAATATTGTCGGTAGTAAAAATATTTTTTTAGACACACTTAATCACTATGGAACAGTTGACCTCGGCACAATGTCATATGAAACACCCATTTGTATTTTAATAAGAAAATTAGCTGAAAAAAATAAGTTTCTGTATAAAAAAATATTTGGGGATACAATAAAAATACCCACCTTAACTCAATATTTACCGGAATTATTTTATTTTGAGTCAGTTAATGGAAATCTTTATTGCACAAGTGAAAGTGCAATTCCACTTATAAGATATAATCTTGAAGATAGGGGAAATGTTATTGGTTTCAATGAAATGAAATCCATTTTTAAAGAGGTTAATATTGATCTTTTAAAAGAAGCTCAAAAGTGCAACATACAAGAGAGTATCTGGGAATTGCCTTTTGTCTATGTGTTTGAAAGAAGTGACTTTTCCGTAAGTTATTATGCTTTTCAAGTTTATCCTGGTCCTATCAGAAAAATACTTCTTCAGAAAGATGTTCAAAAAAAAGTTACCGGAAAGTTTACTATGGAATCGGGTTTTTCATGGAAGCAAAACCCTCAACTTGTTGTTAGTATTGAACTCAAAAAAAATATTTTACCGTCTAAACAACTTTCAAAGAATATTACGAAACTTGTACATAATCAATTATTGAAAACTCACTCAGAATACAGAGAAACAGTGAATCACTTTGGGACAAAGGCGCATGTTTCTGTTATACTTTTAGAAAATGGAAACCAAGAACACTTTAAATCTGGAACAAAACAAAAATGGATAAAAAAATAAAAGAAATACTTGAATACGGCGTGATGGCTCCTTCGGGTGATAATTCTCAACCGTGGAAATTTGTTATTTCTGATACGATACTTAAAATATATAATTTACCTGATAAAGATAATCCATATTTAAATTTTATGCAAAGTGGTTCTCTAGTTGCGCATGGTGCGTTACTAAAGAACATAGAAATAGCTTCATCAAAAGTAGGGCTAATATCAAAAATAAAATTGTTTCCATCATCGAATGACCCTAATCTTATATCGGAAATATCCTTTGAAAACACGTCTCCAGCACAACAGATAGACCCCTTGTTTGAATTTATTTCTAAAAGAGTAACAAATAGACGACCTTATGAGAATAAAAAATTTTCTGAAAAAGAGAAAGTTCTTCTTGAAGAAGCTGGTGTTTTTGGGGACGTAGGATTACATTTTATAATCGATCCTGAAAATAAAAAACGTGCTGGAGCTGCAAGCAGTATGGTTGAAATAATTATCTTGGAAAATAAATTATTGCATAGCTATCTCTTTAAAGATGTTATGTGGTCTGAAAAACAAGAAAGAAAAGAGAAGCATGGTCTTTATATAAAAACTATGGAATTTAATCCTATACAAAAATTTCTTTTTAAATTAGCTAGTAATAAACTATTAATGCATATTGCTGTCAAACTTCATTTTTCTTATTTTATTGCAAAACAAGATGCTTTATTGTATGCAAGCGGTTCTACTATGTGCTTGTTCACTTTAAAAAAAATATCTTTAGAAAATTTTGTTAAGCTTGGAATGAAAATGCAAGAAATATGGCTCAAGGCAACATCTCTTGGGCTTGCATCCCAGCCAGTCACTGCAATTTTATTTTTAGGTTTCAAATTACAAAATGACCAAAATGATCAAATATTAAGTCAGAAACATAAAAATATTGCTTTTGAATCGTGCAAAAATATATTTTCTGCATTCAGCCTTAATTCAGAAGAAATACCTTTTATAATGTTTCGTATTGGTCATGCAAAAGATCCTTCAGCCCGTAGTAGTAGAAAAGAACCAATTATAAAAATAGAAAATAAATGAGTTTTAGGTTATAATAAGAAAAATTATGAATGTAATAGAAAATTTAGATATTTTATCAGTTGCTATAGCGGTTGCAGGTACTTTCATCCTTGGGTTTACCGTATTTTTTACCGACAAAAAAAGTATTACAAATAAAACATTCCTTTTATTTTCAATAATTACAGGGATATGGGGGTTGGCTAACTTTTTTGGGTATAGACTTACAGATCACAATATCGCGTTTTTATTATTGAGATTGGTTATGTTTTTAGCGGTATTGCAATCCTTATCTATTTTTCAGCTTTTTTATGTTTTTCCAAATGCAACAATAATTTTCCCTAAAATATATAAATACTTTTTTATGCCACTGATGTTGTTAGTAGCGTTAATATCAGCATCTCCGTTAGTTCTTTCTAGTATAAAAGAAGTATCAGAAATAGGAAATATAACAAAAATAACCAATGGTCCAGCCATTCCTCTTTTTGGAATTGTAAGCATTGGTTTGGTAATTTCAGCTCTTTACATATTTATACGAAATCTTCGTCAGACAAAAAACAGACAACTCGGAGTATACATAGAAATACTTATTGGCACAGCTCTCATGTTTGGATTAATCATAACTTTTAATTTTATATTTCCTGCAATTTTTGAGAACTCAAAATATTTGCCTTTGGGCGCACTATTTACTTTTCCGTTTGTTATTTTTACAACTTATGCAATATTATACCACCATCTTTTCAATATAAAAGTTGTTTCAACAGCTACTCTTGTTTTTCTTTTATCAATTATTTTATTCCTTGAAATAATATATGCCGATTCCATTACACTTATTCTTTTTAGAAGCAGTATATTTTTATTGGTACTTGTCTTTGGTATTAATCTTATTCGTAGTGTCATGAAAGAAGTTAAGCAGCGTGAACAATTGGAAATCATGACCGGACAACTTGAGGTTGCAAATGATGATTTGAAAAATTTACTTAAACAAAGGGAAAGTTTGGTGCACTTGGTTACTCACAAGGTGAAAGGATCTTTTACTCGTTCTAAATATATTTTTGCCGGATTACTTGATGGAACTTTTGGTGAGATAAGTCCCGTGGTAAAAAAGTATGCCGAACAAGGTTTGGAATCAGATAATGGGGGGATTCAAACAGTTGATTTAGTTTTGAGTGCTTCTAATTTGAGTAGTGGAACAGTAACATACGACATGAAGCCTCTTGATTTTAAGGAAATAATTTTGAAAGTTTTAGCTGATAAAAAAATTCAAGCTGAAGCCAAAGGTCTTCAAATGGAAAATATTATTCATGAAGATAAAGATGATGTTTATAATGTTTTGGGTGATGATTCTTGGCTTAAAGAGGCGGTTAATAATTTAATTGATAATTCTATTAAATATACAAAAGAAGGGAAGATAACTGCTGAGCTCCATGATGGTAATGGTTTGGTTAAATTTTCTATTAAAGATACAGGTGTAGGTATTACAGAAGAAGACAAAAAACATTTATTTACTGAAGGTGGACGAGGTAAAGATTCTGTTAAAATAAATGTGGATAGTACTGGTTATGGTCTCTATTCTGTTAAATTAATCATCGAAGCTCATAAAGGACGTGTTTGGGCAGAATCAGAAGGGACAGGGAAAGGTTCTACTTTCTATATTGAGTTGCCGGCTACAAAATAGGTAAAAACATAACTTTAAACCCCTTCAAAAGCCATGTTTCTGAACTATTTTTGAAACTTCGTCTTGTCTTATTTTCTTTTATGTGTTTAGAATAATTTTCTCTTAAAAATGCTTAAGAAATTGAGTTATCCACTGTACATTAGATGACCGTTTTCGTGTATAATGGTCTTCATGGACGCAAACGAAAAAAATTATTTCAAATTTACCGCAGCCCTAATTTTATGTTTACTTATCCGACTTATTCCTTTTCGTGCTCCAAATATTGAGCCCATTTTAGCGACCTTAATGCCTTTTAGTAAAGTTTATGGAGCGTTTGTTGGGTTCTTTTTTGCTGTTTTAAGTATTTTACTTTACGATGTTATAACTGGGACACTAGGAATTCAAACTTTTTTTACTACTTTAGCTTATGGAATAATTGGTTTCTGGTCTGCTAATTATTTTACGAAAAACAAAGCAGATAAATGGGGTTATGTGCGTTTTGCAATTTTAGGCACACTCTTTTTTGATGCATTTACTGGGCTGACTGTTGGTCCTATGTTTTTTCATCAATCATTTATTGGATCTTTGATTGGACAAATCCCATTTACTTTTTTCCATTTACTTGGTAATGTTGTTCTTGCTTATACATTGAGTCCCGTTATTTATAATTTTTTGATTAAGAAAAAGATTCATCCGCCGTTAAGTAGGGAAAAGACATTAATCCCTGTCCTTAGTAGTACTCTTAATTCTAAATAATTTAAAAATATGAAAAAAGCAGAAAAAATTTTAAAAAGTGAATTGAAAAAAATTAAATCAATTCGTAGAAGAACTGGAGAAGTCGTTCCTTTAGATTTAGAAAGAGTTGCTCGAGCTGTTTTTAGAGCTTTTGAGGTAACAGAGGAAGGAGGAGAGTCAGAATCTCATACAATAGCTAATCATGTTTTTAAAAATCTTTTAAAGCTTCAATCTGAGTTAACATCTGTCCATAAGGGCGCAAAATTTTTACCAACAGTTGAAATGGTTCAAGATTTAGTGGAAAAAGAGTTGATGAAAAATAGTTTTACCGAGACTGCTAAAAAATATATTCTTTATCGTAACAAACGTTCAGAACTTAGAGCAGTTTTCGGACCTGTATCAGAAACAGTGAGAGTAGCCGTAGAAGAATCTAGTAAATATTTTTATAGTCCTTATTCAGAATATATTTTTTATCAGTTTTATTCAAGGTGGGTTCCAGAATTAGGTCGCAGAGAGACTTGGGTTGAGGCTGTTGATCGTTACATGGATTATATGAAGGAAAATCTTGGGAACAAACTCACAGTCAAAGAATATGCTGATGTTCGAGAAGCCATCTTAAAGCAAGATATTTGCCCATCTATGCGTCTTTTGTGGTCTTCGGGGCGTGCATGTCGAAATTCAAATGTTTGGGCTTATAACTGTTCTTATATTGCTCCTACCTGTACTCAAGATTTAGGAGAAATTATGTATATTTCCATGTGTGGGGCAGGATTAGGTTTTGCGGTTGAGTGGGAGAATGTTCAACAATTTCCACAAATTAAAAAACAAGGAAAAGAAAAGCCAACTGTTCACGTTGTGGCAGATAGTAAAGAAGGTTGGGCGGATGCTTTTGTGTTTGGTTTGAATTCTTGGTTTGATGGTAAAGATGTAAAATTTGATTATTCACGTATTCGACCAGCTGGTGCGCGATTAGAAGTTGCTGGTGGAAGAGCTTCTGGGCCTCAGCCCCTGATGGATCTTATGGAATTTGCTAGACGTAAAATTTTAGCTAAACAAGGTCGCCGACTTTCTAACTTAGATATGCATGACATCATTTGTCAGATTGGGATGATTGTGGTGGCAGGTGGAGTACGACGTAGCGCTCTTATTTCTCTTTCTGAATTAGAAGATACAGAAATGCGAGATGCGAAGAAGGGACAATTTTATTTAACTGAAGGACAGCGTAGTATGGCAAATAATTCTGCTGTTTATAATTCTAAACCTTCGGCTGAAGAATTTTTAAACGAATGGACTGCTCTAGTAAAGTCTAAGTCTGGAGAGCGTGGAATTTTTAATCGAGGTGGACTAGAGAAGCAAGTACCAGCACGTCGTTGGGCGGCTATTAAAGATGAAAGACAAATGGGAATGAATCCTTGTGGAGAAATTTATTTGCGTTCTAGACAATTTTGTAATTTAACTAGTATCGTAATTCGCCCGAAGGACACAGCTGAAACATTGAAAAGAAAAATGGAATTGGCAACCTTACTTGGAACTTATCAATCTACCTTAACCAATTTTGGCTATCTATCAAAAAAATGGAAAGAAAATTGCGAAAATGAAAGATTGCTCGGAGTGTCCCTAACTGGTTATTACGATAATCAAATTATTCGAGACGATAAAGTGCTCGATACTCTTCGAATTGATTCTATTGAAACAAATAAAAAGTACGCTAAGCGTTTTGGGATCAATCCTTCTACCGCTATCACTTGCGTAAAACCTCATGGTAATTCTGGACAGCTTTTGGGTGTTGGTTCAGGTATGCATCCTTGGTATGCTCCATATTTTATCCGTCGAGTGCGTATTTCTCATACTGATACATTACTTCAAATGGCTCGGGATCAGGGTGTGCCGTGTTTACCAGAAGTTGGTCAATCTGAAGCGTTAGCCACTACTTTTGTTTTAGAATTTCCAGTCAAGGCACCAGAAGGAGCAATTTTTAAAGATGAAGTTTCTGCCTTGGATTTAATCAAGGAATGGAAAAGGCTTAAAGAGCATTTCGTGGAACATAATCCATCAGCTACTATTTATGTTGGGCCAGAAGAGTGGCTCGCTGTTGGTAACTTTGTTTATGAAAATTGGGATTCTATTGGCGGACTTTCTTTTCTTCCACGATCAGAACACGTTTATCAACTAGCTCCTTATGAGGCAATTACAAAAGAAGAATACGAAAGAAGAACAAAAGCTATTGGTAAAATTGATTTTTCTAAACTTTCTCAATATGAAGCAACAGACAATACTACTGGAGCCAAAGAATTTGCTTGTGTTTCGGGTGTTTGTGAGATTTAAGGAATGCTGCTAGATTTTTAAAATACAAACTTTTCTTCGGTACGAATTTTTTTTGGTGAAAAAAATTCTGAAGTTCTCGGCTCGACAGCCTACGAAACCCCTGCGAAAAGTTGTATTATAAAAATTTAGCAGCATACAAAAACTATGTTATATACAAAAAAAGGAGACAAAGGTATGACTAAAACTTTTGGATGCGATCAAAGTATTTCCAAGAGTTCGATAGTGGCAGAAGCCTTAGGCGCACTAGATGAAACTAATTCTTTTTTAGGTTTAGCTCGGGCTAGAACAAAAGAAAAGACTTTTGAAATTAAGGGTGAAAAAATAAATTTTTCCGATCTTATTTTAGAGATTCAACAAAATTTATTTATAGTACAAGCAGAGATTGCTGGAGCAACTTTGTCTATCGACATAGAAAAAGTAAATAGAATTGAAAAAATAGTTAATGAAATTGAAAAAATTTTACCACCAATTAAGAATTTTTTTATCAGTGGTGCAACTAAAGACGGAGCAGTGTTAGATATTGGGAGAACTTTATCTCGAAAGGCTGAAAGACGAGTAGTGGCAGTAAAAGAAGAAGGGTTAGTAGATGTGAGTGATGAAACCTTGTCCTATTTAAACAGACTTTCGAGCTTGCTTTATGCATTAGCTAGAATAGCGAGTCATCTAGATGGTGAGGAAGAAATTAAACCAGACTATAAATAATTATTCAAAATGGAACTCGTCGGCTTTTTCTTTTACTTTTTGTTTTAAGAGAGGATACTTGGTGAGTTCCGGATCTTCTCCTATTAGACGAATGGCTTCAGCGCGGGCGGCTTCTACCATTTTTATGTTTTTTATAGCTTCCATCCCTAGATCGGTAATGCCCCATTGCTTTGTTCCTCCGAGTCCACCCGAACCACGAAGGGTGAGATCTAGCTCAGCTAATTCAAAACCATTTTTTGCAGTTTTCAATGCTTTTAACCGAGCTATTGTTTTTTCACTTTTTGCTTCTGCAAAAATATAACAATATGCTTGATGTGAGCTTCGGATGACCCGTCCACGGAGTTGGTGTAACTGAGCGAGCCCGAAACGTTCTGCTCCTTCAATTATTATCACTGTCGCATTGGGCACATTAACCCCGACTTCCACTACTGAAGTAGCGCACAAGATATTTATTTTCCCAGCAGAAAACTCTTGCATTACTTTTTCTTTTTTTTCTTTACTCATCTTGCTGTGTAATACCCCTATTTCATATTCTGTGAAAATTTCTTTTTTTAAACGCTTAGCTTCTGATATTACCGATTTTAATTCAAGCGAAATTGTCCTTTGGTTTTTCGAGCGAGGAATTCCGCTTGGCGGTACGTAGGGAGAAAAACTAGAGGACAGTTTCGCTTCTTCTTCCTCTTCGAAAATCTTTGGACAAATTACATAGAGTTGTCTGCCAGCTTTTAGTTCGAGCTTGATTTTTTCATAAGTACTTTCTCTTTTGCCGGGGGTGATTATCTCTGTGATTATTTGTTTTCTACCAGCTGGCATTTCATCAAGAAGTGATAAATCTAAATCTCCATAGATAGTAAGCGCAAGCGTGCGGGGTATAGGAGTGGCTGTCATAGAAAGTAGGTGTGGAGCGATGTTGTCCTTTCTTACCAGTTTTCTTCTTTGCATTGTGCCAAAACGATGTTGTTCATCTATCACCACTAAAGCTAGATTTTTAAACTTCACAGTTTTTTGAATAAGGGTATGTGTGCCGATTAAAATTGGAATTTCTCCATTTGCTACCCATTTTAAAAGTTGCGTGCGAGAAATAGTGGTCCAATTTACCTTATCTTTGGTGTTGCCGATTGTTTTGGCTGGAAACTTTCTGCAACCGGATCCAGTGATGAGACCAATATTAATTGGTAAATGTTTAAAGTATTCTATAAAAGATTCAAAATGCTGAGTCGCCAATATTTCAGTTGGAGCCATATAAGCGACTTGGAGATTACCGAAATTCTGTCCATTTGGGCGTTGTTGGGCTGTTGTATAACTAGCGGTCGCGGCTACTGCTGTTTTTCCGCTTCCTACGTCACCCTCCAAGAGTCGAGACATTGGGAAACTTTTTGCCATATCATCCAATATTGTTGCTATTGATTTTTTTTGTGAATTAGTGGCATTGAATGGAAATTTTTGTAAAAATTCTTTTACATTTTTTTCTTCTATTTTTATTTGAAAAGATTTGTTTTTCCTATATTCAAATTTATCATGTTGGCGTTCTAGCTGAATGCAAAAAACTTCTTCAAAAGCAAATCTTTTACGTGCGGACTCCGCATTATTTTTATTTTTTGGTTTATGAATCCAAACAAGAGCTGTTTTTAAAGTGGGTAAGTGGTATTTTTTCAAAATATCATCTGGGATATAATCATCTAGATTATCCAAAGTACGCTCTTTGAATATTTTTTCAACTGCATGATAAAACCACTTGGAAGTGATGCCTCGAGTTTCCGTATAAATTGGATAAGAAAAACCAGTATTTTTAGTACCGTCTTTTTTAAAAAGGGTATCGTGCATATCTATCGGCATAGAAGGTAATTTTTCAAATTCTGGGTTGGCTAAATAAACACCGTTCTTTCCCTGAGTGACCTTACCAGTTAATTTTACATTCTCGCCATTTTTAATCATTTTAGCGAGATAGGCTTGATTAAACCAAGTTATTTTTATTTTTCCGGACAGGTCTTCGATTTCACCTTCGGCCATTGGTATTTTTGAGTGAAAAGCTTTTTTAGTTTTTAATTTTGAGACTTTGCCATAAATTGTAGCTAGGTCACCAGGAATTAATTCTGCGATATTTTTTATCTCACTGATATCGCTATAACGAACAGGGAAGTGAAATAGCAAATCTGCTACAGAAAAAATTTTTAGTTTATGCAAGGCTTTTTTTTGATTTAGATCGAGACGAAATTTTTCTTCTAATTTATCACTTAATTCCATCTTTGAATTATACGGCTTTTTGAGCATATTTACTATTTTTAATATGTGATATAATTCATAGTATGGATACGCTTTTGCAATCACAAATTTTCTTTTTTATATCTTCAATTGGCTTTGTCCTGTTATGGATTCTGGTCGCTATTTTTCTATTTTATCTTATTTGTGTCACCAAAACCTTTTCAAGGATTTTAGATAGAGTAGAAAAAGATATAGATAACATAGGTGATACTACCAAAGAAATGCTAGATGATATAAGAGATAGCGCAATGTTTAATTTTCTTTTTAAGAAAAAAAGAAGAAGTCGAAAAGATTAATTTTTATTAGAATTTAAGTATATAAATATATGAAAAAAAAGATAAATACAAAAAAAGGACTATCGGGTGGAAAAATAATAGCAGGAGTAGCAGGGATGGCGGCCTTGGGGGCAGGAGCATATTATTTTTTAGGACCAAAAGCTAAGGCTCATCAAAAGAAAGCAAAAATATTAGTAGAAAAGATGAAAAAAGAAGTAGAGAAAGAAATTAAGAAAGTTAAAGAAGTTACACCCGCTCTGTATTACAAAGCAATAGATGTTGTAGCTTCAAATTATGCTAAGCAATATAAATTACATGAAAAAGACGTTAAAGCTATTGCAGATAAAATGAAAAATGAATGGAAAGGAGCAAATAAAATAGTTAAAAAGGCTGTTCGCGAAGCCAAAAAGAAAAGCTAATTCATGTACGAAGAAATAAAAAATTTTAATAAACAATTTTCTTATGAGCCAAAGATTGAGAATCAGGGAAACTTTATAAAAAAATCAAGTTTTATTGTTATTGGAATGGGTGGATCTGCTTTAGCTCAAGAATTATTGAAAAATTGGAAACCAGAATTAGATATTGTAACTAGACGTGATTATGGTTTACCAGAGCTTCCAGTAGAAGAATTTAAAAACAAACTTATTATATTGAGTTCTTATTCTGGTAATACCGAAGAAGTAATTAGTGCTTTTAATGATGCCAAAAAACAAAACCTTAACATGGCTGTTGTTACAATTGGTGGTAAATTATTATCACTTGCGAAAGAAAACAATGTTCCTTACATACAAATGTCAGATACTGGAATTCAGCCTCGTATGGCTCTCGGTTTCTCTATTAAAGCATTTTTGAAACTTATTGGAGAAGAGGATGAGTTGGAAAAAATTAACAATCTAACAACCACTCTAAGTCCACTTGATTTTGAAAAAGAAGGAAAAGCATTGGCAGAAAAAATGAAGAATTATGTTCCTATTATTTATGCTTCAGGTCGCAATTTATCTCTAGCTAGTACTTGGAAAATAAAAATAAATGAGGCTAAGGTTCCTGCTTTTTATAATATTTTTCCAGCCTTGAATCATAATGAAATGACTAGTTTTGATGTAAAAGATTCTACTAAGGAACTAATTAATAAATTTTATTTTATATTTCTTAAAGACACAGAAGATAGCCCTAAAATTTTAAAAAGAATGGAGGTAACAGAAAAATTATATAAAGATCGTGGCTTGCAGGTTGAAGTTGTCAGTGTCCAAGGGGAAAATTTTTGGCAGAAAATGTTCTCCGTCCTAGTTTTAGGAGATTGGGTTGCTTATTATTTGGCAATTCAATATGGATTAGAACCCGAGCAAGTACCAATGGTGGAAGAATTTAAAAAGCTTATTTCTTAACAAAATAAAAATATGAAAAAAGAAATAGGATATATTGGGTTGGGGAAAATGGGTAAAAATATGGTTTTTCGCTTGCTCAATGCGGGGTGGAATATTATTGCTTATAACAGAAGCTCAGAAAGCGTTCAAGAGGTAGTAGAAAAAGGGGGGATAGGGACACAAAGTATGAAAGAAGTTATTTCTAAGCTTTCCTCGCCTCGTACTGTGTGGCTGATGGTTCCACACCAAACGGTGGATGAAGTTATAAATGAACTAGTACCAATGCTCCAAAAAGGGGATCTTGTTATCGACGGCGGAAATTCTCCATACCAAGAATCAATGCGCAGAGCGAAAGAATTAAACGATAAAGGGATTGAATTTTTAGATATTGGAGTCTCTGGCGGCCCTGGTGGAGCATTGAACGGTGCTTGTATGATGGTGGGCGGCAAGAAAGAATTATATGACCGATTTGAAGAGAGTGGATTTTTTAAAGATACATGTTTACCAAATGGTTGGGGACATATGGGTTCGTCTGGGGCAGGTCATTTTGTGAAAATGGTGCACAATGGAATTGAATACGGGATGATGCAAGCTATTGCGGAAGGTTTCGACCTCATGAGGCATTCAAAAGAATTTAACTTAGATCTTATAAAAATTACAGACGTATATTCGCATGGAAGCGTGATTACTTCTAGTTTAGTGTCTTGGATGAATGATGGATATAAAAAATATGGCAAAGATTTAAATGAAATATCTGGCAAGGCTTCCAGTACTGGGGAAGGAGCATGGACAGTGGAAGCTGGGATACGAGAAAATATATCAATGCCAGTTATTCAGGCGTCACTAGACGTAAGACAAGCATCACAAGTAAAACCATCCTATCAGGGTAAAGTAGTTTCTACTATGCGTGGAGAATTTGGACAACATCCAGTGAAAAGAACTCCCGACGAACCGGAGGTGTTGTAAAAATAATTTGCGGAGAGAGAGGGATTCGAACCCTCGGTCCTTTTAAGGGGACGACAGTTTAGTAAACTGTTGGTTTAAGCCACTCACCCATCTCTCCTAAACTTAAAGAGAGTATAACATAGAAAAAATGAAAAAATAGTACCAATATGTTAGAGTAATTAAGTTATTTTAATATGTAACGGAGCCGTGTCAGAGTGGTCTAACGTACCTCTTTGCTAAAGAGGCAGGGGCTTCAAAACCCCTCGGCGGTTCGAATCCGCCCGGCTCCGCACGAATTATGTTATAGTATTTTTATGACAGGAGAAGATAAAGTAAAACAGAAAATTTGGCATTTTATTTATAGTTTCTTTTTGCCAGCTAGACAATTTCTTTTAAAGATTGGAATTATTTGGCATAAAAAGGGGAGACAGCGATATCATCTTGGCTGGCTTGCTCCTCATAAAACCTTAGAAGGACTTAAACGTCATTTAAATGAGAAATGGGGTTTTGGCAATCATTTTATCGCCTGGATAGATGAAGACCAAGTTCTAAGTTGGAGAAAATTAACTGATTTTCAAGATCAATATCATTTGCGAGTTTACAAAGATGGAGAAATTTGTGGTCATTTTGAATTGACCCCTGAAGCTCATCCCTTAGAGCATATTGAAGAAAAAGGAGAGGTGGATAAGACGGAAGACTTTTTGAAATTCTTGGGAGATTTTGTGGTTCAAGGAAAATATATTTCACATCTTGAAATGGATCCAAATGCTTTTGATCCAAAATCTGAAATTACGTTAAAATAATATTAATTGATTTTTGATTCTGGTAAAACTAAATCCCAAAGTTTTCCAGCGACGTTATTGGGTTTACCAAAAAGTGGATAATGATGTAAATCTATAAATGGCAAACTATTGCATTCTATTATTCCACAATGTTGTTCTTCTTTCCATGATTTTGTGATGTCTTCGATTATAAAGTCTACTCCAATAAGTGGATCAGCTAAAAATTTAGCAATATGTTCTAACATTTCTATATTATCAGGATGCACAATGTCGGTGACTTCAGTAGTTGTACCTCCACAGCCCCGACTTGTTTTCTGAGAAAATGTTACCACTTTACCTTTCTCTATCACTTCATCTAATTTTATATTCTGTCTTTTTAATTCTTTTTCAGCCTCTTTATCTATAATTATTTTGTGGAAAATTGGACCATTACGCTCTAGCCTTTTGTTTTCTATCTCTAGTAATTGTTCAACTGTTTGTATTCCATTACCTTCAGCTTGTGGTTGATCTCGTTTTACTACTCCAACTAATTTGCCACCAATTAATGTTCCACGAAAGAGATATCCGTTCAATTCTTCTTCAACAACAACCAGGGGAGAGAGTTTTTTTGCTTTTTTAAAACCAATTAATAAATCTTCTTTAGTATTTATGTGAATCATTGTATGCCGACTTCGAGAACCTAAATTTGGTTTAGTGATGACGGGCTTAGTAACGCTATTGAAAATTTTTAACGCTTTATTTTTAGTAAAGGCAACACCACCTTTTGCTACTGGCAAACCTTCCGTCAAGAATTTTTCTTTCATTGTGCCCTTGTTGTCCATCCATTTCAAAGCTTCTGATTCTTGGAAACCGGGCCTAGGGAGTCCGTCAAAAATTATTGTTTTTCCTTTGTATTCAGCCACGAAACCATCTCGGATTGGACCCAAGTGAAATTCACGCATTTTTATTCCGCGTCGAATTGCTTCGTCCCAGAAACATTTCGTTCTCCAGGTGTCTTTTTTATCAGGCTGAAGGGAAAAATATCCTAATTTTAGAAAAACCATTAGATTAAAAAAAGGCAAAGTTATTTTATCAGAAATTGTTTCGGCAGTATTTTTAAAAAGACGTTCCATTAAATTAAAAAATGGTTCGTCTATCAAATCAAAAACTACTGATGTATATGCCATCAAATGACTTTCTTGGGCTGGTTCACAATCTTTACAGTGTTTCATTTTTTAAGAATAATTTCCAATCTTTTTTAAATAATGTTCGGCAAATATGAAAAATAGTGAAGGTAATAAAGTAAGCCGATAGAACATCTATTGAATAGTGCAAATGTCCAAGGAGTACTACTGTTGCAAACATAACAGAGAATGAAAGAAAAACTATTCTCAGGGTTTTATTTTCCCAAAAAATTAAAGCTAAGAGAAAAGGCACACCTGTATGCCCAGAAAAGAAAAGATCATTACCGGTGAAAATACCACGAAATACCTCACCACTGAAAAAAGCTGAATCTATTAATGCACGGGTAGGGAATGGACTGATATGAGTAAGGCTTACAAAGAGTGACCTTATTAAGGTAAAAGTAGCAATACTTTTCGCTACAAACGGCAGATAGTTTGGTCGTTTAAATACAACCAAAAGACCAATAATAACTAAAACTATAGATCCCCAGACAAAAATTCCACCCACATCATAAACTCGTGTATTGCTAAGTATTACATCGGTGACAGGTTCACTACTTACACTTGCAACATAACCACTTACTAAAAATTGGACGACTAGACTTATTGATAGTAATACTAAACCACCTAAAAAAGAGATAAGGAAGTTTTTATCAGTGAAATGAGTTTTATAACTTTGCATGTATTTAGTATACCCCAACACTTATTTTAATTCAAAATTTAAAATAAGTGTGGGGATAGCAAGTAAATAATTTTTAAGAAAACAACAGTTTTGTCTTGTTTTTTTCTACAAAAGACTCTATAGCTTGCGACATTTCAAGGACCGCATTATGAGCAGTATTGTGGTCAACATTGGGGATACTGATAAATTCTGAATTAGTTATTTCCCTAGACATTTTCATTGAATTTTTAATTGGAACCATTGAATCTTTTTCTCCATGCATGACGAGGGTAGGAACGTTTATTTTTTCTAAATCATATTCCTGGTTAGCATCAAGAGATTGTTTGAGGGTGTAAAAATGTGCATGAAGTCCGGTGTTTTTAATGTCAGCTAAATTTCTGCTAATACTCCAATCAGTTGAATTTATATGTTTTCTGTAATCAACATGGCCACGAGGTTTTGGATTAAAAGGTAATAAACTGATAATGCCTGTAAATATTGCGAGGGAGAATCTCATAATTTTTGCTAAAAATCCTTCGTGTAGATATATCTCTGGAGAAGTAAAGACATTAGCAGACACTGTCTCTCTCCATAATTTTATATATTCGAGCGCAATTAGTCCGGCAAAAGAGTTACTAATCAGAACGAATTTCGGAATCTTTAAATACATGATTAAATCATGAAGGTCTTCGGCAAAATTTTTAATTTCATAATCAGAATAATTCGGAAACTTTTTTGACATACCATGTCCTCTTATATCAACAGTTACGACATTATATTTTTTTTCAAATATTTTTTCATATGGAAGCCAAGCGGAAGAAGAACCAGAAACCCCATGTACAAATACTAGAGTTATTCTATCTGTTTTATATTCATTAGTTCGATAATATATTCTATTTTCAAAAATATGTTCTTGCATCACACTGTAAGTTATTTTTCTAATATTTGATAATAAGTTTCTTCTAATAAATCTACACTTTTATTTATAGCATAATTTTTACTTTTTTCTAAACTAACCTTACCTTGCTTTTTTCTTAAATCTGGATCATTAATTAATCTCAACGTTTTTTCTGCTAAATCTTTATGATTTTCAGTTTCAAATAAAAATCCATTATTGTCTATAAAAAATTTTGCAGCATTCATCTGTGCATCCGGAACGATGATTGGTTTACCACAAGCCATTGCTTCTAAAACTGTCATTCCTTCTAGCTCTGCAAAGGATGGTGAAATAAATATGTCACCTGCATTATAAGCCAAGATTTTATCTTCATCACTTACCAATCCTAAAAAGGTAACGTGTTTATTAATTTTTAAATTGTTTACTAATTTTTCTAATTTAGGCCTAACATGTCCAGCACCAGCTAGCATTACGTGTATGTTTGGATTTTCTTTAATAATATGCGGGATTGCTTTGATGAGTGTATCAATGGATTTTTCTGGATAAAGTCTTCCGACATATACTATATTTATAGTATCTTTTGGAATATTGAATCGACTATGAAAATCGCTAACTTCTTTTATTTTATATCTTTCAATATTGATTCCATTTGAAATAATAGTTGATGGTTTTTCTTTTCCTATCAAATGATGCAACAGATTTCGGCCAAATTCTGCTGGGTAAATAATTAAATCTGCTTTTCGATAAAACCAAACAAGGTATTTGTTCCAAATTTTACCAAGAGTAGGTTGGATTATTTTTGGCATATCCATAAATAAATTTTCTGGTTGAGAGTGAGAAGCTATAACCACTTTGATATTTAAAGATTTGGCTGCCAAGGTTGCTGCTACTCCGCATCCCATTGGCAAGACCACATGCACGACATCAATCTTTTCTTCTTTAAAAACTTTTTTTAATTCTTTGACGGCTGGAAGAGCAAAATACCATCCCCCACTCTTTGGGACAGGGAAGCCTCGATAACCGTGCATTTTAATCCCATCGTAATGACTTTTATTTTTATGTTCTTTGCCACGTGCTCCAACGAAAATAACATTATGTCCCCGTTCTTTTAATAACTTTGAAAATCGTACCGTAGAAACAACTACGCCAGATTTATTACTGCCAATTGGATCACAAATCATCGCTATGTTTAATTTGTTCCTTATTTTATTTTCAGATTTTTCTTTCATATTTCTTTTCTGTTTTGTTTGTATTTTTTAATAAAAATAAAAAATAATACAGTAGCCATAACTAAAATACTTATTCCTGCTGCATAATAATCAAAATATTTTCCTATAATTATATATGCTTGTCCAAAGAATATACCCAGCATAATCATAACAAAAGACTGAGCCAGAGAATACAAAGCACATGTTTTAAAATATTTTTTATATGATATATGTAATGCTCCAGCAGCAATGAGTCCGGCTGTTCCTATTCCCCACATTATTTTTGATGCAGCAATTGCTTTTTTATGGTTTTCTTGAAAATATATTTTTGCTTTTTCTATTTTTTCTTCACGTATATTAAAATATTTAAACAATTTTTTTCCTTTATATCCAATAAAATAAAATATTGCATCTCCAACGATATCTCCAGCCACCATTACTAAAAAGACCAAAAGGGGATTGAAAATATTTAAGGTCGTCAAAAATCCAGCAATTACACTCACTATCGGGCCTTCGACAATAGAAAGAGGAATTAAAATGAGATATTTATATGTTAGCAATAATTGAATTACACTCATTAAGGACAATTATAGAGTATTTTTAGGTTTTATTTGGTATTGACGAATAGCATATTTTCTGTTATACTATATACTGAAAAAGTCAGGTAGCGTATCTTGCGCCACCCCAAAAACAAAATAAAAAAAAGAAAGAGAGGAAATGACAAATGGAACTTTACGGAAGTTACTACATTTTGACAGTGTTGCCCATCTGGGCAACAGCAATTTTACTTTATTTTTTGACAATGGGAGTGTTATTTATCCTTCGCGATATATTCGAGGGGTTATTTTATAACACTTCATATTCAGCCGTCTTGGGTGATGGCGGAATATTAGTTATTCCCTTAATGGCCGCTGGCATACTTCAGCGTGGTGCTCCTCTGCCGTGGTGGGTAAGGGGTTGGGAGTATCATCAAATTGCCGTCTGCCTGGGTTTATTACTTGGGATGATATGGCTGGCACTTGATCGTCCTAAGCAGTGGGGTGATCGGTATCATCACCTAGTAATTGCCCCACTAATATGTTACATGGGGGGAACCTTACTCCCAGTAATTTTTACAAGTGGGACATGCTTAGAAAAATTGGCGACAATTTTTCTAATTGCTCTGTGGGCTGGGTTGGTTGTCTATGATGCGAAGACTCATAGGTTAGACCAACGTAATTATAGAGATATCGGTTCTTATCTTACTATGATTAAAAACACCCCTATTCATCCGAGATAGAAGGGAAGATAAAGGAGGATACAATGTCACCAGGACCCCAAGCCAGTATGGTAATTTTGTCGTTTTTAGTTTTCTTCTTTGGGTATAGTACGATCAAGGAGATACAACAAAAAGAGAAAAAATCGTATATTCTTATTATGGTCTTTGCCACATCTGCAGTCTTTTTTGCATATTTGACATGGAACGCTATGCCTGAATTAATATCAATTTCAAAGCCCTAACGTAGCAGGTGGAAGCTGCTTCGTTAGGGCTTTCATTTTGCCTTTTTTGTGAAATTCTAATGCGCCACAGTGAACGCTATGATTTTTCTTGCGCCAGCTTGCTTTAAAATTTTCCTTGCTTCGTTTAGAGTGGCGCCAGTGGTGGTGATGTCATCTATTAAAATTATATTTCTATTTTTTATTAAGTTTAAATTTTTTTCTTTATTTTTTACCGCAAATGAGCCTATTAGATTTTTTAATCTAATATTTCGATTTTTAATACGGGCTTGATGTTCAGTTTCTTTTATTTTAATTAAAATATTATTTTCTAATTGCATATTTACGCCATGGCGTAAATGGTTTATTTTTATTAATTCTTTACAAATCAATTCTGCTTGATTATATCCTCGCTCACGATATCTTTTAGAGGATAGGGGAATAGGGATTAAAATTGGCTTTACAAAATTTTCCAAAATACTCAATTCTGAAAGTTCTTCTAAAATTTTATCATAAATAATTTCTGCGAAAATATTTGCTAATCTTTTTTTACCTTTATACTTTAGAAGCCATAATGATTTTTTAATAGTTGGATGACGATAATCATATAGAGGAAAAACCCATTTTATACTTTCACGTTCTGCCCCCGGTGCTTCTTTTAAACAATCTAAACATAAGTCCACTCCAGTTTTACCACATAACATGCATTTTATAGGGAAAACTATGTCTAATATGGTGTTTAAAAATCTCATTTATGATACAATATTAGCATAAATGGACAATCCATTAAAAAATCTTATTTCAGGTTTTAGTAAATTTGTAGGGGGGTCGAAAGATTCCGCCATCGGTGTTGATATTGGTTCGAGCTCAATTAAGATAGTTGAAATAAAAAAAAAGGGCAATAGAGCCGTACTTGAAACTTATGGTGTAATAGCGCTTGGTCCGTATGCTGACCTTGAGGCTGGACGGGTCACTAGTCTGCCTGTTGAAAAAATTATATTAGCCTTAAAAGAAGTTCTTAAGCAATCTGACGCCACTAGTGACTCTTTGGCTTTTTCTATTCCAGTTCAATCAAGTTTAATTTTTACCATTGAGCTTCCTGCTAAAATAGAAGCAGAGAAAATGGCTACCATTGTCCCCATTGAAGCTCGTAAATATATTCCAGTTCCTATCACTGAAGTTTCAATTGATTATTTTATCATACCTAAAAAAGAAGCTTCTTTTGAAGAAATGAACACTGAAGATGTTCCAGTAAAAGAAGAAGAAAAAATAAATGTTTTAGTTGTCACAACCCAAAATGATGCAGTAGCTAGATATCGTTCAATTGTTTCAGGGTGTAATCTTTCAGCTTCCTTTTTTGAAATTGAAATTTTTTCTTCTATTCGAGCAAATTTTGAACATGAGCTTTCTCCAGTTTTGTTGATTGATTTTGGTGCGTCGTGCACTAAGCTTTCGGTGGTTGAATTTGGCATGGTTAAGAGTTATCACACCATAGAAAGAGGAGGGGCTGATATATCTAATTCTATTTCTAAATCTCTTTCTATTTCTTTTTCTGAAGCAGAAAAAATGAAAAAAGAATTTGGTCTTTTTGGAAATCCATTAGAAAAAAGTTTAGCTGATATTATTAAAGTTCATGTTGATTATATTTTTTCTGAAACGAATAATGTATTATTAGGATATGAAAAGAAAAATAATCAAACTATTAATAAAATCATATTTACGGGTGGCGGGTCTCTTTTAAAAGGGTTAAAAGAAGTGGCTGTAAATGATTTTCAAGCCGAAATAGAAATTGGTCATCCTTTTTCTAAGATTGGTGCGCCAGCATTTTTAGAAAAAGTTCTTTTGACGATTGGTCCTGAATTTGCAGTTGCCTTAGGTTTAGCATTGCGCAAATTACAGTAAGTGCGATATAATAGAATAAAGACAATGGAACAAAATTTTCAAACGTCATTTATACCTAAAAAACCGATGCTCAAAGAAGAGAGTACTACTTATGCTCGTCCTGTTAATTTTTTTCTTATCATATCTATTTTTGTTTTAGTTACTATATTGGTTGCCACTGGTGGACTCTATTTTTATAAAGGAATAGTAGAAAAAAAGATTACTAAACTGGACAGTACTTTAAATTTAGCTAAAAATCGTTTTGAGCCTTCAAAAATAACTGAGCTTCAAAAGTTAGATAAGCGCTTGCGTGCTTCAAATGAAATTTTAACTCAACATACCACAGTCGTTCCAATTTTTAAGGCTCTGGAACAAATTACTATGAAAAGTGTTCGTTTTACTAAATTTAGTTATGATTTAAGCACCGATAAAGATAATAAGACTTTAATAAACATAAAAATGTCTGGAGTTGCGATTGGCTATCGTTCTGTTGCTTTGCAATCTGATTTATTTACTAAAAATAAAAATTTACTTGATCCTGTTTTTTCTAATTTAGTGTTGGACAATAGTGGTAATGTTATTTTTGATTTAGATTTTTCAGTTAATCCAAGTTTTATTAATTATAAACAAACATTAATGGCTCAAAGTTAAATTTATGATGAGATTTATAATGCCCCTTTTTTTGATAGGAATCGCTGTTGCTCTGTTTTTTCTTTTTACCAATCCTATCTATAATGAAATTTCGGAATTAAATTTAAACGTGGCATCATACAATGGTGCGCTTGATAATTCTAAAATGTTTGAAAACAAACGTGATAAATTAACTGCCCAATATAATGCAATTGATCCTGATAATTTAACAAAATTACAAAAACTTTTACCTGAAAATGTTGATAATGTTCGTTTAATTTTAGAGATAGGACAAATAGCATTACCTTATGGAATGGTTTTGAAAGATGTAAAATATAACGCAATTCGGGCAGATACCACTAAAGAAAATGTTGTCCAAGGTGGGGCGGTTGCAACACCTAAAGATTATGGAATTTTTGATTTGGAATTTTCCACAGCAGGAACTTACGATAATTTTATTAATTTTACCAAAGATCTTGAGAGTAATCTTAGAATTGTAGATATTTCATCAATTGTATTTTCATCTAATACCGGGAATATTGACAATAATCCAAAAGTAAATTCTACCGAAGTTTATAAATATAATTTTAAAATTAAAACTTATTGGTTAAAAAATTAAAATGCCTAAAATTAAAAACATCATTATATTTTCAATAATCGCTATAGCTTTTATTTTAATCTATGTTTTTTTTCCAAAATCATCTCCACCAGAGGCTAATTTAGTTTCATCAGGAACAGGTGTTACCTTACCAAACATGGACGGTTCCACCAATGAAGCAAGTATTAAAAATACAAATTCTTTAATTGCAAAAGATTTTCTTTCAATATTTTCTAATATTCAAAATATAAAATTAGATGACGCTATTTTCTCTGACGGAGCTTTTAATAGTTTGCATGATTCTAGTATTGTACTTACCCCAGATGGTACTGAAGGTAGACCAAATCCATTTGCTCAATTTGGAAATGATGCTGTTGTGTCAACTACACAAACTACACCACCAGACATAACCACATCTACTAAATCCACTACACTTAATCCTTCCACTCCCGACTAAACTCCAGGATGATTCCGTTAAGCCGCAGTCACAGTTTTGATAAAAAATATGTATATAAAAAATATGAAATTTAATAATATAACAAAGCATGGTTACGGCATACTAACCGTGACCTGCTTCTAACGGGATGAGTTTTTTAGAAGAATTATCTAAAAAAGGCTTAATCAATGAAAGCCAAATAGGTGAAATCAAGAGTCGTGCCCAAAAAGAACACGAGGGAGATGTGGAAAAAACACTCCTTGATTTAGGTATTCCAGAAAAAATAATTCTTGAAATGAAAGGAGAATATTTAAATATACCAGTAAAAAGTGTAAGTTCAGCAGAAATCTCTTTTGAAGTATTGAAATATATTTCAGAAGATTCAGCTGCACATTATCACTTTGTACCAATTAAATTAAGAGATGGGGTATTAGAAGTTGGAATGATAGATCCAGAAAATATTCAGGCGATGGACGCGTTACAATTTATTTCTACCAAGCTTGGTGTTCCTTTTAAAATCTTTCTTATTTCTAAAAGTGACTATGAGAGTATTATGCAAAGTTATAAAGGGCTAGGAAGTCAAGTTGAAAAAGCTTTGGATGAGTTAAATCAAGAGGAAACAGATGAGAACAAACTTTTAAATGAAGAGAATTTAAATAAAGAGATTAAAAATATAAAAGGAGATACTGAAACAAAGATTGTAGAGGATGCTCCAGTTATAAAAATTGTAGCGGTTATCTTAAGTAATGCAATAGAAGGAAATGCTTCAGATATACATATTGAATATACAGGCGAAAAAGTTAAAGTACGTTTTCGAATTGATGGAATTCTTCATACTACGATAGTATTACCGCCGAATGTTTATAGTGGGGTTGTTGCTCGTATAAAAATTCTTTCTAAATTAAGACTGGATGAGAAACGTAAGCCTCAGGACGGGTCTTTTAGTACAAATGTTGATGGTCGTAAAATTGATTTTCGTGTTTCTACCATGCCAGCATATTATGGTGAAAAAGTTGTTATGCGTATTTTAGATTCTGAAAAAGGAGTGAAGCCATTAGACCAATTGGGTTTATCAGAAATAAATTTAAAGATAATAAAAGAAGCAATTGAGAAACCATATGGACTTATTTTAATTACTGGTCCGACGGGGTCTGGAAAATCGACCACTCTGTATTCAATGATGAATGCACTTGATAAAGAAAAAAGTAATATTGTATCCTTGGAAGATCCAGTGGAGTATCATATGCCAGAGATTAATCAATCACAAATGATGCCAGAGATTGGTTATACATTTGCATCAGGGCTTCGTTCAATTCTTCGTCAAGATCCTGACATTATTATGGTTGGCGAGATCCGCGATAAAGAAACAGCTCAACTTGCAATTCAAGCCGCTCTAACTGGACATTTGGTGCTTTCGACTCTTCATACCAATAGTGCCATTGGTGCAGTTCCTCGTTTAGTTGACATGGGAGTTGATCCGTATTTAATTGCTCCGACCTTGATTGTTTCTATTGCTCAACGTTTGGCTCGAATGACTTACCCAACTTCACGCAAAGAGATGCCTATAAGCGAAAGTGTTAAAAAGCAAATAGAAGAACAGATAAAAGATTTACCAGATGAATTCAAACCAAATATTGGTGATAAAATGTACGATACAGTGCCATCCCCTGAATGTCCTTCTGGTACAAGGGGACGTATTGCTGTTTTTGAAATGTTCAAAATTGACAAGGAAATGCAAGAGGTAATCTTGAAAAGTCCTACCGAGGCAGCCATTTATAAATTAGCTCGTAGTAAAGGAATGTTAATGATGAGAGAAGACGCAATGCTTAAATCTCTTCAAGGCATAATTCCTTTCACTGAAGTGTATAATTTTAGTAATAACAATGAATAGATCCATACGCCTTTTGTTTTGTTAGAACAAAAGGCGTATGGATAGAGTTGCATTATATTTTATGGTATAATTAAAACATTATGGAAAACAAAAAAAGAAAAATTTTAATAACCGATGATGATAGTTTTCTTTTGGACATGTATGCGCTTAAATTTAGCCAGAATAATTTTGAAGTTTACACAGCAAGTGGTGGAATTCATGCATTAGAAAAACTTAAAGACGGGCTATCTCCTGATGTCCTTTTGGTTGACATAATTATGCCCGAGATGGATGGTTTTGAAGTTTTAACACAAATAAATACACAAAAGTTATGTCCAAATTGTGTAAAAATAATTTTATCTAACAAAAGTGAACAACAAGACATAGATAAAGGTAATAAACTAGGGGTAGCAGGGTATATTGTGAAAGCCAATTTTACTCCAGCAGAAGTTATTGAAGAGGTAATAAAGATTTTGGAAAAAAACCATGGATTATAAAAACGAACTTGAAAATTTTATTTTAAATCTTATCCATGAAAATGGTTCAGATTTACATTTGGGAGCCGGACGCAGACCAGCTATTCGAGTAGCCGGAGAACTTATATTTTTAGCTAAGTATCCAGTTTTAACTCAAGAAGATTTATGGATTTTTTTGGGTGAAATTTTAGAAAAAGAAAAAATTGAAAAATTTAAAGAAAATCAAGAAGCTGATTTTTCTTATGATTTTCGTGGAGAAGCTCGACTTCGTGGTAATGCTTTCTTCCAAAAAGGTTTAGTTAATATAGTTTTTCGATTAGTCCCTAAGGTTCAAACATTGGAGCAATTACGCTTACCTCCCATTTTAGCGGACCTTGCTCGTAAAAAACAAGGTTTTTTTCTAGTGGTGGGTCCTGTTGGGCAAGGGAAATCAACTACTTTATCGGCTATGGTTGATTTAATAAACAATGAACAAGCGCGTCATATAGTAACTATTGAAGATCCAATTGAGCATGTTTATGTGGCTAATAAATCTATAATTAATCAACGTGAAGTAGGTATTGACACTAAAGATTTTCACGTGGCTTTGAAAGAAGTTTTTCGTGAAGATGTGAATGTAATTATGGTTGGCGAGATGCGTACTCCAGAAACTATCGCAACTGCGGTAACTGCAGCCGAGACGGGGCACCTTGTGTTGTCAACTCTTCATACTAACAATGCTTCTCAGACTATCGATAGAATTATAGATTCTTTTCCAGGAAATCAACAAGATCAAATTCGTGCCCAGCTTGCAGCTTCTTTGCTTGGTATTTTTTCCCAAAGGCTTGTTCCTAGAATTACGGGCGGACTTATTCCAGCTTATGAACTTCTTTTAAATAATAATGCGGTGGCTAATTTAATTCGTGAAAAACGTACACATGAGATAGACGTTGTTATTGAAACAGGAACGGAATCTGGGATGATTGATTTAAACCACTCATTAATGGAGCTTGTGAGGACTGGAGAAATTTCTATTGAGAATGCTCAAGAGTACTCACTTAACCCAAAAGGGCTTGAACGCCTTATTTAGTTTATGTTATTTAAATATAAAGCAATAAATGATACTGGTGTAAATAAAGAAGGAGAAATTGATGCACCCAATCGTGATATGGCAATTAGTGGACTTCAGAGACGAGGATTGGTTGTTATTTCTATTGTAGAAGAAGGAGAAACTAAGTCATTTTTGAAAATTTCTTTTTTTGAAAGAGTAAAGACGAAAGACGTAGTGATTCTTTCTCGTCAGATTGCAACTTTATTCGAAGCACAAGTTTCTGCCCTGAAAGCTTTTACTATGTTGGCTACCAATACAGAAAACAAACTTCTTGGGCGTAAACTTGCTCAGATTAGTGATGATCTTCAAGCAGGAGTTTCTATTTCTGGAGCTCTTTCTCATCACCCAGATGTATTTTCAGATTTTTATGTAAATATGGTAAAGGTAGGTGAAGAAACAGGTAAACTTAATCAAACCTTTTTACATTTGGCAGATTATTTAGATCGTCAATACTCCATTACTTCTAAAACTAAAAATGCACTTATTTACCCAGCTTTTGTTGTCCTTACTTTTTTTGTCGTGATGACATTGATGTTTGTGGTTGTTATTCCAAAGCTTGCAGCAATTATTTTAGATTCTAATCAAGAAGCTCCCTTTTTTACTAAATTAGTAATTGGAGTTTCAAATTTATTTGTTCATTATGGTTTTTTTGCTTTGATCTTTTTTATATTTTTAGGAATTTGGGTTTGGAGATTATCTCTTACTGTAAAAGGGAAAGCATATCTTGATGAATTAAAACTTTCCGTACCAGGTGTTGGTAATTTATATAAAAAGCTTTATTTTTCTAGAATAACAGATAACTTAAGTGTTATGCTTAGTTCTGGAATTCCTATTGTTCGGGCAATAGACATTACCTCGGAAGTTGTTGGGTCTTTGATCTATAAAGATATTTTGGTAGATGTGGCAGATGGAGTGAAATCAGGATTATCTCTCTCGGCGGCATTTGGAAAGCATGACGACAAAGTACCTAATATTTTGATACAGATGATACAAGTAGGTGAAGAAACGGGTTCTCTTGGAAATATTTTGAAAACTCTAACTGATTTTTATAGACGCGAAGTAGATGATGCTGTTGATACATTGGTTGGTTTAATAGAGCCTATTATGATTGTAGTTTTGGGATTAGGAGTAGGAATATTGCTCGTTTCTGTGTTGATGCCAATTTATAATATGGCAGGAAGTATAAGTTAAAATGGGTGTGGATAACTTAATTGCATATATATTATTATTGATATGATATAATATGTATATTAAAAATGAGTCGAGGTTTGTTAGTTATTATTATTAAATAATTTTTATTATGAAGAATTTAAAGAAAGGTTTTACATTAATTGAATTACTGGTGGTTGTAGCCATCATTGGTATTTTAGCGTCAGTTGTGCTTGCGTCGCTGAACACTGCACGTGCAAAAGGTGCTAATGCAGCAGTTAAGGCGAACATGTCTGGCATTCGGGCAGCAGCAGAATTATCTTATGATACTGGTAGTACATATGCAGGAGTTTGTGCAGCTGTTGCTTCTTCTCTTGCGGCTGCGGATTCTGCTGGAGGAGGTGCCACCTCTGCTGTTGGGGCGGGCAATACGTGTATTAACAGTGCAACCGTTTGGGCTGCAGCGGCTGGTCTTAAATCAACTGATGGTACATCAACAGCTTGGTGTGTTGATTCAACCGGTAAATCTGTTGGTATAACAACTGCTCAATTTAGTGCGATAAGTCTCACTGGTCCTGTATTGTGTCCTTAAGATAAAAAGACGAAGAAGTTTTTTAAAAAACCACCCTTTAGGAATTTTCTCAGGGTGGTTTTTGTATTTTGATAATGATATAATAAGTTATATAAAAAGGTCCTTTTATTATTTATTGTTTATTATTTTATGAAAGATTTTAAAGGAAATTTAGTTAAGAGGAATATAAAAGGTTTCACATTGATAGAACTTTTAATTGTTGTAGCTATCATTGGTATTTTAACTGCTGTAGTGTTCGTTTCAGTTAGTTCATCTCGTGCAAAAGGTGGTGATGGAGCTGTTAAATCTAACTTAAATACAATAAAAGGTGCGTCTGAGATTTTTTATGCCAACAATAATTTTTCTTTTGGTTCTGCTCTTGCTATTACTGTTCCTTGTCCTACTTATCTATCAACTTCTACCAATATGTTTCAAAAAGATAAAACGATAGCTGACGCTATAGCTGAAGCAGTTAAAAGAGGTGGTGGTGCAAGTGTTTGCTATAATTCAAATAATGTTTGGGCTGTTGCTGTACAACTAAAGACTAGTGATGGTGCTACAAATGTTGCTGGGACAACTGGTCTATTACCAGATTCATGGTGTGTAGATAGTGGAGGAGTCAGTAAGTCGTATACATGGGCCAACGGTCAAACAATTGCCGATTCTATTAATATTTCTTTTTGCAGATAATTTTTAAAGAATTATGATATTTATTATTACTTCAATTTTCTTTATTTTTGGTCTGGTTATTGGAAGTTTTTTGAATGTTGTTATTTTTCGGTTGAATACCCAGAGATCTTTTGGCGGGAGGAGCGGATGTATGTCTTGTCAGAATAAACTTACTTGGCTAGAGCTTATACCCGTTTTTAGTTTTTTGGGGTTAAGAGGAAGATGTAAAAATTGTAAAACTAAAATTTCACTTCAGTATCCATTGGTAGAGCTTATCACTGGTTTGATTTTTGCTCTTTTGTTTTTAAAATTCCAAAATATATTTTTTTTAAATACACTTCTTTTTACTTTTAATTATATATATTATGCTACCATTTTTTCTCTTCTCTTGATAATTGCTGTTTATGATTTAAAACATAAAATAATTCCAGATATTCTGTCTCTTGTTTTTGGTATTTTAGCTTTTGCGGGTTTATTTCTTACGCAGATAGATTTTTCTATTATTTTCTCTGTATTTTATTTTCCTACCCTCTTAGAATTTTTGTCTGGTCCAATTATCGCCATTCCTTTTGCTTTTCTTTGGTTAGTATCTTCTGGAAAATGGATGGGGCTAGGGGATGCAAAATTGGCAATTGGGTTAGGATATTTTCTTGGCCTTCGTCTTATGTTTTCTGCTCTTGTATTAGCTTTTTGGATCGGAGCTATTGTCGGTCTTTTATTAATTATTTTTTCTAATAAAAAATATGGGTTGAAAAGTGAAATTCCCTTTGCTCCATATTTGGTTTTGGGTACATCATTAGTATTTCTTTTTGGTTGGTATCTTTTTTAATGAAAAAATTAATTAAAAGTAAAAAAAACAGAGGAATGACTTATGTGGAGCTTATTGTTGTTCTTGGTATTTTTGCTGTTTTATCTTCTGTTTCTATTTTTAATTATGGAGCTTTTCAAGACAAGGTTGATATAAAAAGTATGGCCAATGATATCGCATTGAAATTTGTTGAAGCGCAAAGATCATCTCTAAATGGTGTTTTGCCTAATGTTACTTATTTAGATACTTGGACACCAGGTTATGGAGTTTATTTCAATTTAACTACAGACCCTACAGCTCTTGATGCTGATGATATAGCTTTCAATAAAAAATTTGTTTATTTTGTAGATCTTGATAATAATTACGAATATTTTGGCACTACTCCAAATTGCACAGTAATGGAATGTTTAGATAAAATTATTATCACTAAAAATAATTTTATAGCTAACATTGAAAAATGCGACGACGCTGATTGCAACACTCTACCCAAACAATCGATTACCTCTATTGCTACAGCTTTTATGCGACCGGATTCAGGAGCTCATTTTACTAGCAATCCACCTTATGACTTCTCTGGTTCTAGTTATGTTAAAATTACTATTGAATCGCCTAAAGGATTACAAGCTTTTATAAAATTATATCCTTCAGGTAGAGTACAGATAGATTAAGTAGTTATAAAGTTGTAAAAAAATGAAATTATTTTTTAAAAAAATAATTAATAAGAATAATAAAGGCCGAAAGGCCCTGGTCGAAATGAGGGGATACACTCTCATTGAGACGATGATAGCTGTTGCTCTTTTTTTAATTGTTATAACAACAGGCCTTGGAGCGTTACTGAGTGCCAATTCACTTCAAAAAAAATCACAAGATATGCGTTCCATTCTAGATAACTTAAACTTTGCTATGGAAGATATGTCTAGAAATATAAGAACAGGATATAATTTTGTTTGTATTGTTGGGGGGAGTCCTCTTCCATCTGATGTTAGTACGCCCAATAATTTTCATAATTGTGGGGGAATTGCATTTGAATCTGGAACTGGCAGGATTTCTGACCCTCTTGATCAATGGGTTTATTACATAAGTAACAATAGAATTTTTAAAACAACCAAAAGTCCTTATGATGATTCTAGTAATTATATTCAATTAACTCCCGATGAAATAAACATTGATGCAGCGTCCGGTTTTGTAGTAACAGGGGCTGAGCCAGGTGATGGGAAACAACCTTTTATTACCATCAAGTTGGTTGGGACAATAACTACTCCTCAAGGTGTCAGTACTCCTTTTTATTTACAAACTTCCGTGTCTCAAAGAATTATGGATATGTAATTTATGATGAAGAAAAATAATAAATTAAATAAAGGGTTTACATTAGTAGAAACACTTGTAGCTATTTCAATTTTTACTATGTCAATTTTAGGGTTAATGTCAATTTTGGCGTCATCTATTTCCGACATTAATTATGCTAAACAGAAAATAGCAGCTTCATATTTAGCGCAAGAAGGAATTGAATATGTTAGAAATTTGAGAGATACTGCAATAATTTCTTCGGTGGATGGAACTGGTTGGACAACCTTTAAGGCTCTTTTGCCCCCTTCGTCCGATTCTTCTTTTTATCCTCCTGATGGTTCAACATTTCCTAATTTTACAAGAACCATAAGTGTTGATACAACTTTTGGGCCAGATGAAATAAAAATTACTTCAGATGTTAGTTGGACGCAGGGTTCTGGCGATAAACATATAATTTTTTCAGAAAATTTATATAATTGGACAGAAGAATAGCATGATAAATATAATAAGAAAATTTAATATTTTAAAAAGAGAATTTATTCAATGCCTAAAACGCAAGTCTTCTAGTTCGGGGTTCGTATTACTTTTTGCAGTTACTATTTCAGCGATTATTTTATCAATAACCTTAGGTCTAACTAATATTGCTTTTAACGAAATTAAATTTAGTACTTCTGTTAAAGATAGTAATAATGCTTTTTATGCCGCTGACACAGGTTACGAATGTGCACTTTTTAATGACAAATCTGCCACCAGCGCCTTCGATCCTACCAATCCTACTTCCCCCTTATCAATAACTTGTAACAAAAGTAGTTCTATTACTGTAAATAAAGATATAATGTCCCCGATTTGGAATTTTAATATGAATGGATTAGGTATTGGAGGACAAAGTTGTGCTCAAGTAACTGTCGATAAACATACTTCGCTATTTTCTATTACTTCAAAGGGATATAACATTAGTGATTGTAGTTTAATAAGCGCAGGACGAGTTGAAAGAGAGTTAAAAATTAATTATAGTGGTTCTTCTTCTTTTACTTGTTCTAATTTACCTGCTCATGCAACGTTTTGCGAGTATGATTTGGATAACGATATACTAACCCCTCCTTCTTTGGTTCCTTCCTGTACTTTGCCTACCCTTCCAAATGTATGTGAAGCAATGTGCGATTCAGGCTACACAATAAGCGGAAGTGGAGAAGATTGTGTGGAAACAGCACCACCAATTCCTCTTATTACTGCTAGTGGCGGAACAATAACCTATGCTGATTCTAGTGGCGCAACATCTCCAGTTCAGGTTTCTGGTGGATATAAGATTCATACGTTTACTTCGGCTACACCTGTAAAAAAATTCATTGTTAATAGTGGTAGTGGCACTGTTGATGTTTTGGTTGTTGGAGGAGGTGGTGGTGGAGCTGGAGATGGAGCAAGTTGGGAACATTGTATGGGTTCTGGCGGTGCAGGGGGATATAGATATCAGACTAATTTTCCTATAGACCCACAAGAATATCAGGTTAAGGTTGGTACTGGTGGTAGCGCTGGTCCGGCAGGTAATCCAGCCGGAAATACTGTGGGAAACGGCGGAGATTCTGCTTTTAGTACAATTACATCTACTGGAGGTGGTGCAGGAAAACAAACAGAAGCTGGAAAGAGTGGTGGTTCTGGTGGGGGTGCAGGAGCATGGGGGGGGTCACGCACGGGAGGGGCTGCTTCTGCTGGACAAGGAAACGCAGGAGGTTCTTCTAAACAATGCGCATCTTCTGGTTGTGGAAGTCATAGTGGCGGAGGTGGAGGGTCGGCTTCTGTTGGAGGATCTGAAAACGGAATAGGGGGCAATGGAACGGTTAATAGTATATCAGGATCATCAATAACTTATGCTGCCGGTGGTTCTCATGGTGGTGGAAATGCCGTTGCTAATACTGGAAATGGTGGTGGTGGTGGTTTACAATCTTCAGCTGGCGGTTCTGGTGGTTCGGGTATTGTAATAATTAGATATCTAACTCCGTAACAATAAAATAAAAACAAAAAAAACCACTTATAGGCAAGGTGGTTTTTTTGTTTTATAATGAAAATAAATGAAAAAGAAAGAAATTCAAAAAAGGGCCAACGACGTCATCTCTAGGCGGGTACAAAAATTACGTGCAGAAATAGCACGCTTAAGGAATGCTTATCATATAGAAAATGCACCCAATGTGACTGATGATGTCTATGATTCTTTGTCGCGTGAGCTCAGAGAGCTTTTGAAAAAGTATCCAGAGTTTGAGGATATTAATTCTAATGAAAATAGAGTAGCAGGGAAACCCCTTGATAAGTTTGAAAAAGTGAAACATGGAATTCGCATGCTTTCTCTAAATGATGTTTTTTCAGATGAAGAACTTTATGATTGGGAAAATAGAATTAAAAAACTTTTGTCAGCCAATACAAAATTTGAGTATTTTTGTGAAGTTAAATTTGATGGGCTAGCCGTATCACTTATTTATAAAAACGGGAAATTTGTGCGAGGGGCAACTCGAGGAGATGGACTTATTGGTGAAGATATAACTCAAAATCTTAAAACTATTAAATCTATTCCATTACAACTAGAATTTAATTTGCAAAAAGGGACAAAATTACCCACTAGTACAATTAAGTTGTTGGAAGTTAGAGGGGAGGTTTTAATGTCTAAACATACTTTAATTTTTTTAAATAAAAAAAACGAAGAAGAAAACAACCCCCCGTTCGCTAATAGTAGAAATGCAGCCGCAGGAAGTTTGCGACAGTTGGATCCGAAGTTAGCAGCAGAAAGAAAATTAGATTTTATGGCTTACGACATAGCAAGGTGGGAATCTTATGATGACGATTTTTTTCCATTGCATTCTGCTAAACATGAGATTTTAGAAGATTTAGGATTTAATGTCGATAAACACGAAGCTGTTTGTAAAGATCTAAAAGAAGTAATTGCGTTTATAAAAAAATTCGAAAAGATAAGGCCTAATTTCCCTTATGGTACTGATGGTGTTGTCGTATCTGTGAATGATTTAAAATTACAGGAAATTTTAGGTATTGTTGGTAAGGCTCCGCGATATATGGTTGCTTTTAAATATCCAGCCGAAAAAGCGACAACTATCGTCAAAGATATAAAAATTAATGTTGGGCGCACTGGAGTCTTGACTCCGCTTGCACTTTTTGAGCCGACGCTGGTGGCAGGGTCTAGGGTGGCTAAGGCAACTCTTCATAATATGGACCAAATAGAACGCTTAGATTTACGGATAGGGGATACTGTGGTGATAGAGAAAGCGGGGGATGTAATTCCGAAAGTAGTGGAAGTGTTGACTCGGATGCGTACAGGGAAAGAAAAAAAGTTTAAAATGCCCGAGGTTTGTCCGGCTTGCGGAGGAAGGGTAGAAAAGAAAGTTGTCGATTCTGCGCAGTCCTCTGTTGCTTTTTATTGTGTGAATCTAAAATGTCCAGCGAAAAACGAGAGATATTTAGAGCACTTTGTTTCTGTTTTTGAAATTTATGAATTAGGTCCTAAAATTTTAAGAAGATTTAAAGACGAAGGATTAATAACTGATGCAGCTGACATTTTTACTCTTACCAAGGAAGACATTGCACCCTTAGAGCGTTTTGGAGAAAAATCAGCGGAAAATATAATAAACGAGATAAAAAAGAAAAAGAAAATACCATTTTCAAAATTTCTATGGACACTAGGAATATTGCACGTAGGGGAGGAGACAGCGCGAGATTTAGCTACGCATTTTGGTACTTTGGAAAATTTAGTATCTTCAACTAAGCAAAATCTTGCAGAAATAGATAGTATAGAAAATATTGGTCCAGCTGTGTCGAAAAGTGTTAGCAGTTTTTTTAACGATAAGAATAATTTAAATTTTATAAAAAAACTGCAAGAAAACGGGGTAGTGGTGGAAAAAGCACCAAAGATAAAAGCAGGCAAATTTGCTGGGCTTAATTTTGTTTTAACTGGTACACTTTCTACTATGTCTCGTGAAATAGCCAAAGAGCGTATTCTTGCCCTAGGGGGAAAAGTAGTTGGTTCGGTGTCAAAAAATACTTCTTATGTTGTGGCTGGAGTTGATCCGGGTTCCAAACTTAAAACTGCTCAAAAATTAGGCGTAAAAGTGCTAGACGAGACATCTTTTTTAAAGATGTTATAATGTGTTTATTATCAATAAACAATAAATTTTATGAACGTAAATATGAACATAGAAGGGATAAATCGATCAAAACAACCAACAATTCCACCAGACCAAATGAAATTTATTTTAGATGAGGTTAATCTTCAAAAGATTAAAGATATTAGAGCACGTCCTTTTTCTTTTTTAGAAGCAGATGTACTAAAAAAGATAGAAGCTAATCCTACTATAACAGCAGAAGAAATTATAGCTTCTTTAAAAGAAGAAAGAAAAAGAACCCTCGAAAGACTAAATCCAAACATAAATCTTAACTAAAATGATTGTTTTAGTGTTTTTAAAGCGGTAAATACTACATATTTTGCACTTGACTTTTCTATACTTTGTGTGATATAATATACGAGAATGAAGAGAGGTTGAGAGTTTATTCTCAATAAAAAGGGTTTATCCTTTAATTGTTATTTCAAAACAAGGAGATTGAAAATGAAAAAAAGAAAAATTTTTATTTTTATTTTATTTTTTGTTATCGCATTTATAATCATTGTGTTGGAAAGAGTTCCAGCACAGACAATGTCCTCGTTGGGAACTTGGTGTTGTTGGGGTTTAATGGCAATAGTGCTAGGGGCCATTTTGAAACTCGACGAGAACATTACCCAGTTTTTACAGATTCGTTGGGCGAGAGCTTTACGATATCTAGCGAGAGCGCAGTGGTATCAAGAACTCGTTAACGAGATAGGTGAAACTATCTTAAGGATCAAGAAAGGCGGGGCTTGAAGTTTAAGCCCTGGTAAATTTATCAGCTTTAGCCCGAATCCATTTATCTTTACAAATGGTTCGGGCTATCACTTTTTTAGGCCTGTTTTTGATTGCTTTGCTCAAGAAAATCAATCATGTTATTATATCTTTATGGCAATTACTTCTTGGGCTTTAAGACGACAAATTTTTTATGTATTGGTTCTTATTTTGTTTTTTTCTATTGTTGGATTTTTAATACTTTATCCTAAGCTCAACATGGCGCCGAATTGCTCGGATGGCAAACAGAATGGTACAGAAACAGGGATAGATTGTGGAGGATCCTGTTTAAATGCTTGCTTGAATCAAATGGACACAATTTCTATTCTTTGGTCACGCTCTTTTAAGGTTGTCCCTGGACGTTATAATGCTCTTGCTTATTTAGTTAATCACAACAGAAACGCTGTAATTGAAAATATAAATTATAGATTTACGTTTCATGATGCAAATAATATTTATATAGGCAAACGTGATGGAAGCACCTTTGTTCCTCCTGGAGGCAATTTTGCCATTTTTGAGCCGGGGATAGATATTGGTAATTCTATTCCTGTTTATGTAGATTTTGAATTCACCGATAAAGTACCGCAATGGCAGCAAGTATCACAAGAGAAAATTAATCAATTAAAAGTTTTAATTTCCAATATACAATTAGCAGATGAGGATATCTCTCCTAAACTTTCTGCTTCTATAAAAAATAATTCACTCTTTACTATCCCAAATGTAAACATAGTTGCGATTCTTTATAACGGAGAAGGAAATGCTATTTCTACTAGTCGTACTTTCTTAGATCAGCTTAATCCACTACAAGATGTTGATATTAATTTCACTTGGCCGGAGCCATTACCAGGCAAAGTTGTCGTTAAAGAAATAATTCCGATATATAATATTTTCTCTGTTAAATTACAATAAATAAATACCTGTCCCGTATTAAATTTTTGATTACGGGGTATAAAGATAAAGATTATTAGTTAAAATTTTAGTACTGGGATGGCGGAAAAAGCTTTTAAAAGAATAGATTGGATGTTGGTTATTTTTATTATTCCAATAATAGCTGCTGGTCTTGTGACCATGAAGTCTTTTACTCCGCTTGAAAATGCAGGTGATTTCTTTAATAAGCAAATTATTTGGGTCGCTATTTCTTTTATTGTTTTTTTTATTTTTTCTTTTATTGATTTTCGTTTTTTAAAACGCACTGACGTATTAGTATTTTTATTTCTTTTTGTATCTTTTATTTTATTGGCACTTATTGTTTTAGGACAAATCACGCATGGAGTAAAAAGTTGGTTTGATTTTGGTTTATTTTTTTTTCAGCCAGTTGATGTGATGAAATTGGTTTTAGTTCTTGTTTTAGCAAAATATTTTTCTCGTCGGCATGTGGAAATTAGAGATTTTAAACATATTTTTATTTCTGGACTTTATGCTTTAGTACCATTAGTTTTAGTTTTACTTCAACCAGATTTTGGTTCAGCGATGATTATATTTTTAATTTGGCTCGCTATGGTGTTTGTTTCTGGAATTTCTAAGACTCATTTATTGGTCGTGTTTACAACTGGACTTTTGATTTTTGCCTCTCTTTGGTTTTTTGTTTTTGCGCCATATCAAAAAGCTCGTATTTATAATTTTATAAATCCTTTAACAGATATTCATAAAACTGGATACAACGTATTTCAGTCAACTATTGCTGTAGGTTCTGGGCAAGTGACAGGCAAGGGTTTGGGCTTTGGGACACAATCAAGATTGAAATTTTTACCAGTTCCTCAATCTGATTTTATTTTTGCTGCTTATGCTGAAGAATGGGGTTTTGTTGGGTCATCTTTGATTTTACTTTTCTATATCCTAGTTATTGGGAGAATTCTTTATTTTGCATCTTTAGGTGCATCTAATTTTGAAATACTTTTTGGGATGGGCATTGCTATCTTTTTTATGAGTCATGTGTTCGTAAATATTGGGATGAATCTAGGGCTCTTGCCGGTCACTGGTATTCCTCTTCCGTTTATGAGTTATGGTGGTTCACATTTGTTAACCGAATTTGCTGGATTGGGTATTTTAATGGGTATGCGTAAATATTCTAGATCTGTTCATCCAGACGATATGAAGAATGAGTTTTTGGGTGTATAATCCTGAGCGAAATTGTGGACATATAAATTAAATAAAATTATGAAAATAATTGATGGAAAAAAAATAAGAGACGAAATTTTAGCTAAAGTGAAAAAAGAAATAGCCAATCTTTCTTTTAAGCCGGTTTTTTGTGATGTATTAGTGGGGGAGGATCCTGTGTCAGCTCAATACGTACGCATGAAAGCACGTATGTCAGAGTCGGTGGGTATTAAATTTCAAAGCGCATCTTTTCCCTCGGATATTACTACAGAAGATTTAGTTAAAGAAATAAAGATTTTAAATAAAGTAGAAAATATGTGTGGAATTATTATTCAACTCCCATTACCTGCATCTTTAGATCAAAGGCGTATATTAGACTCAATAGATTCCAAACTGGACGTGGATTGTCTTGGAAGTGTTGCTAGTGAAAAGTTTTATAATGGAGACTTTACTATTATTTTTCCGACAGCTCTTGCTTGTATGCAAATGCTTGATTCTTTAAATTTAGATTTGAAAGATAAAAAAATAATAATAATTGGCAAGGGTGAACTTGTGGGTCGTCCAGTTAAGAAATTATTAAATGCAAGGAATTTAGAAACATTTGTCATTGATAGAAAAACTGAAGAAAATGAAAGAATAAAAAGATTTAAAGAGGCTGATGTTATTATTTCTGCTACAGGGAAAGGGAAGTTGATAAATGGTAATATGATAAAGAAAGGTGCAATTTTAATTGATGCAGGAACTTCTGAGTCAGGGGCTGGTATTGTGGGAGATATTGACTTAGATTCTGTTTCGGAGGTAGCGGGCTATGTTTCACCTGTGCCTGGAGGGGTAGGGCCGGTCACAGTCGCAATGCTCCTTAATAATGTATTAATCGTAGCGAAGTCTCTTGTAAAATCAAATGAATAATCAAATCTTTTTATTTTTTTATAATCTAGCCCATCAGTCAAAAATTTTTGATAGTTTGATAATCTTTTTCGCTGTTTACTTCCCATATATTGTAGTTATTCTAATAGGACTTTTTTTGCTTTTTCATCATGAAGTTTTAAAAGCAGAAGAGCCTTTTCAGGTTTTAATGGAGAAAAAGAAAGAAATATTTTTTATTGTATTTTCTGGCGTTTCGGCTTGGGTTGTGGCTGTGATTTTAAAAAATTTATTTCACGTATCAAGACCGTTTTTAACATTACCGGATATCCATCCTCTTTTTATGAAAACTACCTTTTCTTTTCCTTCTGAACATGCTATGTTTTTTTCCGCATTAGCTTTTTCAATTTTTTTCCTACATAAAAAAGCCGGTTATATTTTTATGTTTTTTGTTTTAATTATTGGTCTCTCGCGTATTGTCTCTGGAGTACATTTTCCAGCTGATATTTTTGGCGGATTTATCCTTGGTTTTCTATTAGTATATTTTATTAATTTTTTCCGTAATTCTAAATGATTTTATCTTTGATAGAAAGTTTGGGATTGTTGGGTATTTTTTTTGTCGTCTTTGCTGAGTCGGGTCTTTTTTTTGGTTTCTTTTTCCCTGGTGACTCTCTTTTATTTAGTGCTGGACTTTTAGCTTCAGCAGGCTATTTTAATATATTTTATTTATTTGTTGGATCATTCATTTGTGCGGTGTTAGGGGACAGTATTGGATACTGGACAGGTAAGAAATTAGGTCCAAGAATTTTTTCTAAACCAGATTCATTTTTTTTCAATAAAAATAATTTAGATAAAACTGCCAAATTTTATGACAAATATGGTAAGAAAACAATAGTGCTGGCACGTTTTGTTCCCATTGTTAGGACATTCGCTCCGATCTTGGCTGGTGTTGGGAAGATGCATTATAAAAATTTCATCTTTTATAATGTCTTAGGTGGCTTTCTATGGACATTTATCATTATCTTTAGTGGATATTTTTTAGGAAATTCTATTAAAAATATTGATCAATATATATTACCTATTACGGCTGCAATAATATTTTTGTCTTTAATACCATTTTTTACAGAATTTATAAAAAGAAAAAATTAATGTATACCCCCACACTTAATTTTTTATTTTCAATATAAGCTTGTTTTTGTTGACTTTTTAAGTGTGGGGGTATAGAATATTCTTATCTTTATGTGGAAGAAAATAGTTTTAGCTTTAATAATACTTGTTTTAGGTGGGGGAATAGCCCTTTTTGTTTTTAAGTCTGAGCCTCGATTAAATAAAAATTTTTCTACTACATATTCATTTCTTAAAAATCATCCTTTTCGTCTTGGGCTTGATCTCTCAGGTGGTACTCATTTAATATACAAAGCGGATATTTCAGCAGTTCCAGCTGGTCAAGTTGGGGATTCAATGAACGCACTTCGTGATGTTATTGAAAGACGTGTAAATCTTTTTGGAGTTTCTGAGCCAGTTGTGCAAGTGCAACATGGCGGATTGGTTTCTGGATCAACAGGAGAGCGGTTAATCGTTGATCTTCCTGGGGTGACTGATGTTAAACAAGCAATAGAGATGATCGGACAAACTCCACTGCTTGAATTTAAAACTGAAGCGCCTACTGGGACTCCTCAAAATGCAACAGTCGACAAAGATGGCAAGGTTACTTTAGATATGAGCTCTCAGTTTGTTTCTACAGAATTAACTGGAAGATATTTACAAAAAGCAATTTTAGAATTTGACACAAGTACTCGTGAACCAAAAGTAAGTTTACAATTTAATGATGCGGGGACGAAACTCTTTGCAGAGATTACTAAAAATAATGTTGGGAAAATGGTAGCGATTTATCTGGACGGTGCTCCTATTTCTACTCCAGTTGTTCGAGAAGAAATTCCTAATGGTCAAGCCGTTATTTCTGGAAGTTTTACCCCCACTGAAGCAAAGTTATTAGTCGGTAGACTTAATTCTGGAGCTCTGCCTGTGCCTATTACTCTTCTTTCTACTCAAACAATTGGTGCTATCTTAGGGGATAGTGCAGTAAATGCTGGAGTTAAAGCTGCTCTTATTGGATTTTTATTGGTGGTTATTTTCCTTATTCTTTTATACCGTTTACCTGGATTAATAGCTTCTCTTTCTCTTTGTATTTTTATTTCTATCATATTGGCACTTTTTAAATTAATGCCTGTTACCTTAACGGCGGCTGGTATTGCAGGGTTTATAATTTCTATAGGAATAGCTGTTGATGCTAACGTACTTATTTTTGAACGTATTAAAGAAGAATTGCGTTCTGGTCAGACTATTCATGATTCAATTTCTGCAGGTTTTTCTCGGGCTTGGTTTTCTATTCGAGATTCAAATATTTCTAATTTTATTACTGCCATTATTCTTTTTTGGTTTGGCACATCTTTAATAAAAGGCTTTGCTTTGACACTTGGAATGGGAGTGATTATATCAATGTTTAGTGCTATTACCATTACTAGAATTTTCTTAGGAGTGTTTAGTTTTATTGGAGAGGGAAAAGTTGCTCGATTTTTATTTAATTCTGGTCTTGCTAAATAATTTTATAATTTAAAAAATTTTCAATCAAACTATGTTTATAATAAAATACAAAAAAATATTTATCGGTATATCAGTAGCACTGGTCGCTTTTTCGTTACTTTCTATGATTGTATTTGGATTTAATGTTGGTATTGATTTTAAAGGTGGAGCATTGACGGAAGTTGTTTATAAAACAGAGCGTCCCGCTCAAGATACTTTAGATAAGTCTTTAATCGCTCTTGGTTTTGGTTCTGTTGTTCTTCAGCCAACAGGGGATTTAGGTTATATTGTAAAAACTCGTGATTTGAGCGATCAAGAACATACCACTTTATTGCAAACACTTTCGCAGAACAGTACTAATCCTCTTACAGAAATGAGTTTCAATTCTGTTGGGCCAACAGTTGGCCAAGAACTTACTAGAAAAGCAATTTTGGCAATTATTTTAATTTCTTTGGCTATTATTTGCTTTATTGCTTTTGCTTTTAGAAAAGTTTCTAAACCAGTTTCTTCTTGGAGATATGGTCTCATTGCAATAGTTTCACTTTTACATGATGTAGTGATACCTATTGGATTATTTGTTATACTTTCCCATTATTATGGAGCAGAGTTGGATACTCTTTTTGTGGTAGCAGTTCTTACTATCTTAGGTCTTTCTGTTTCAGATACGATAGTTATTTTTGATCGAATCAGAGAAAACCTAAGAAATCAAAACACTATAGCTAAAGTAAATTTTGGTGAAATAGTTGGTAAAAGCTTAGAGCAATCATATGTCCGATCTATTTGTACTTCGTTGACTGTTATTTTGGTGTTGCTGGCATTATTCTTCTTTGGTCCCGTATCTACTAGATATTTTGCTCTTATGCTTACAGCTGGAATGTTTTTTGGAACATATTCTTCAATTTTCTTAGCTTCACCATTGCTGGTCTTAGTAGAAGAGTGGCAGAAGAAACCTGCTCGCAATACTAAAGCATAACTGTTGCAGGTTGGAAATAAGTGTTACAATACAAATATGATGTATCTTTTAATAATTTTAGGAGTTCTAGTTTTACTATTAATCTTTGTTTTTAATCGTTTTGTTTCTCTTCGTAACCGAGCAAAAGAAGCTTGGGCGGATATTGAAGTGCAGTTGAAGCGTCGATATGATTTAATTCCAAATTTAGTAAGTACAGTTAAAGGATATGCCACTCACGAATCTAGTGCTTTTGAGAATGTCACTAAAGCACGAACAGCTGCGATGGGGGCTCCTGCTAATTTGGTGGACAAAGGGCAAGCGGAGAATATGCTCACTGGAGCCTTAAAATCTGTTTTTGCTATTGCTGAAGCTTATCCAGATTTAAAAGCTAATCAGAATTTCTTAGCACTTCAAAATGAACTTTCAGATACAGAAAATAAAATTCAGGCTGCTCGAAGATTCTACAATACTAATGTTCGAGATTTGAACATTTCTATTGAAAGTTTTCCAGGTAATCTTATCGCTCCTATATTTAATTTCTCTAAAATGGAATTTTTTGATCTTCCTGACAATGATGTTGCGCAGAATTCTGTCGAAGTGAAGTTTTAAAAAACTTAATTTTTATCTATGATTAACGATCAATTATTAAGTTATGTTAAACAACAGCTATCTCTTAATGTGGGAAGAGAAGTAATTACCTCTAATTTAAAATCTCAAGGCTGGACAGACGACGACGTTAATGAAGCTTTTAGAGCTATCATGCCTGTTTCTGTACCAACATCTGTTCCAACTCCTCTTGTAGTTTCTTGTGTGAATCCAAATTTAACACAAATACAAACTAATTTTTCTAATACAACACATATCAAAAGTAAAAAAATATTTTTTATAGTTATTATTATATTAATTTTACTTTGTATGGCTGGCGGAGGGGCATATGCGTATTATTCGGGAGTTTTCGTGTCGCTTCCAAAGCTTGTTTCTGAGGCTATTGATAAAACTAGGGTTGTTAATAGTGCTAATTATGACACCACTGTTAGTATTGATTTTTCAGAAGTTAAAAGTGCTGCAACTTTGCTTCCTGTAGGTCTTTCTTCTAATAAAGTTATTTTTACCACAAAAGGGTCTTATGATATTTCTGATAAAAATAATCTAAAAAGTTCAATGATTCTTTCTATCGACGGAGGCGATGTTTCTATAGCAGCTGAGTTTCGGATGTTAAACGATACTCTGTATGGAGCCCTTACTAAGGTTCCTTCTGCTGTAACTTTATTTTTACCGATGATTTCTTCATATGAAAATAAATGGTTTTCGGTTCCATTCAAGTCAACAAATGGTCAAGCCGTAGATAATCCGATTGCTTCATTTTCTAATATTGACATAAGTGTTGTTGATAAAATAACACCAGAACAAGAAGAACGTTTATACCAGATGACTCGCGATGCTAGTTTTATAAAAGTAGTAAAAAGGTTTTCTCCGGAGACAATTACTGGTGAAATGTCCTATCATTTTACTTTTGACCTTGATCGAGAAGGAATTAGTTCATATCTGCAGTCATTAAAAGATTATATTAACTCTGTAGGTAAAAACGACTCTTCTTTGTCTGCTTTTGATCCAACATCCTTTGATAAAGAATTAGATAATTTAAAAGATTTTACAGGAGAAATATGGATTGGTCGCAACGATAAATTATTACATAAAATTGTTTTGAATTTTGGAATTCAACTTGATCCCACAAAAAACGAACAAGTAAAAGTAAGCATTGTGGGTATTATGAGTGGCTGGAATCAGCCTGTATCAATTACTGCTCCAGCTGAGAGCACTCCTTTTGCTGATTTAATATCTACTTTGTTTAACCCAAGCCAACTACCAGTGAAAGAAATACAGAAGAAGTCAATAAAAAAATAAATTTATGGTTACTCCAGAACTTTTAGAATACGTACGAATAGGAATTACTCATGGTAAAACTCGTGAAGAAATTAATCAGGTATTAATTTCTCATGGTGGGTGGAGCGAGGCTGATTTAAGTGAAGCATTTAGAACTGTAATTCCCATGCAGGGTGTTGTTCTTCCCAATCTTGTTGTCGAAGATCAACCAATAGGCAATTCTAATTTAACCAAGAAGGAGTAAAAATCCATGACAAACCTTTATACAGAACAATCGAATAATGTGTTGAAGACTTGGCTATTGATGTCAATATTTTTTATTGTTGTTATTGGTTTTGGTTGGTTTTTTAGTTTTTATTATGGCAATCCTAGTATCCTGTATTTTTTTGTTATTTTTAGTATTTTAATGAATATTTTTTCCTATTGGTTTTCAGATAAAATTGTTCTTACTTTAGCTGGCGCTAAAATTGCAAAAAAAGAAGATAACTTTAATTTATATACTACTGTTGAGAATCTTGCCATTACAGCAGGGCTTCCTATGCCCAAGGTGTATATTGTTACTGATAGTGCACCGAATGCTTTTGCTACTGGACGGAACAAGGAACACGCAGTGGTGGCAGTAACTACTGGCTTGCTTGGCCTTTTAGATAAAACAGAACTAGAGGGAGTAATCGCACACGAACTTTCCCATGTTGGCAATAGAGATATGTTGCTTTCTACTGTGGTTGTGGTGCTTGTAGGTTTTATTTCTATCATTGCAGATATTTTTACGCGAAATTTATTTTTTGGTAATTTAGGAAAGAGTAGAAACAATGAAGGAGGAAGTAATGCTATTTTTATGATTATTGGAATTGTTTTATCTATTTTAGCACCATTAATCGCAATTTTGATTCAATTAGCTATTTCTAGAAAACGCGAATTTTTAGCTGATGCTTCTGGAGCATTACTTACTCGATATCCAGAAGGATTGGCGAATGCACTGCGTAAAATTTCCCAATATAGTCAGCCGATGGTTCATCAGTCTAGTGCTATTGCGCATCTTTATATAGCTGATCCCAAAGGAAATCAGCGTTCAAAATTTGGTAAGAAAATGATTGGTTTCTTTGCCACTCATCCACCAGTAGAAGAAAGAGTCAAGGCCTTGGTGGGGTAGAAATAATAGAAATATAAAAACTTATTTTTGCTATACCCGTACACTTGTTTAAATTTTGAATAAAATAAGTGTTGGGGTATACTTTTTATATGGATATTAAAGATGTAGAAAACCTAGCGAAACTCGCGAGAATTGAGCTTTCCGAAGATGAAAAAAAGGATTTACTTCATGACATGGATAATATTTTGGGATATGTAAAGCAAATTGAGGAGATGAAAATTGAAGATGTAGGACAAGAACAAGGTGTCCATAATATTTGGCGTGAAGATATTATAGAACAACGTGATTTTTCTTCGGAAATTATTGCGAAACAATTTCCTGATGCACATGATGGGTTTTTAAAAGTAAAAAAGATTTTATGATTAATTTAAATACTCTCACTATTGCTAAAGCAAGAGTGGCTCTTGATAAAAAAGTTTTTTCTGCGGTAGATCTGGCGAAAGTTTATTTAGCGGAGATTGAAAAGAAAAACAAAGAACTCAATGCTTATTTAGAAGTTTATGATGATGTTTTAGATCAAGCAAAAGAAGCAGATGATAGAATCACTAAAGGGGAATCATATCCACTCCTAGGTATTCCTCTGGCTATTAAAGATGTTATTTTAATCAAGGGTAAAAAAGTTTCTTCGGCATCAAAAATTTTAGAAAATTATACTGCCTCTTATAACGCTACTGCAATAATTAAGTTAAAGAAACAAGGAGCTGTATTTCTCGGTAGAACAAATATGGATGAATTTGCCCTAGGAAGTTCGACTGAAAATTCTGCCTATGGAGTGACAAAAAATCCTTACGACATCAACAGAGTGCCCGGAGGCACTTCTGGTGGTTCGGCTGTTGCCGTAGCCAGTAATATGGCGTTGGCTGCTCTTGGATCAGATACTGGGGGATCTGTGCGCCTACCAGCTGCTTTTTGTGGAGTAGTTGGAATGAAACCTACTTATGGAGGAGTTTCTCGTTATGGTCTCATAGCAGCAGTGTCATCTTTTGATGTCATTGGGCCAATTACTAAAACTATGGAAGATGCTCAAATTATATTTGATGTGATAAAAGGACAGGATATTTTGGATAGTACTAGTGTTCCAGATAACTTTTATAAAAAACTTTCTCCTAAAGAAGAATTAATTATTGGGGTACCTTGGGATTTAATAAATCAAGAAGGAGTTAATGCTGATATTAAGAAAAACTTTGAAAAAGTGGTAAAAAGTTTTGAGAATTTAGGTTATAAAATTAAAGATATTAAATTACCGAATTGTTTAGCTTTATATTACATCATTAATTTTGCTGAAGTTTCAACTAATTTAGCTCGTTTTGATGGTGTAAGATATGGTTTACGTAAAGATGGTAAGAATTTGCTTGAAGATTATTTATTAACCAAAGGTGCAGGTTTTGGTAAAGAAACTCGAAGAAGAGTTTTACTTGGAGCTTATGTGCTTTCGGCTGGATATTATGATGCTTATTATGGTAAGGCACAAAAAGCTAGAACATCCTTAAGAAAAGAGTTTAAAGAATTATTCTCTGGGATTGATCTTATTTTAACACCGACTTCTCCTATTCCGGCTTGGAAAATAGGAGAAAAAAGTGATCCACTTTCTATGTATTTAGCTGATATTTTCACTTGTACAGCAAACATTGTTGGCGTGCCAGCCGTTTCTTTACCGTCAGGTTTTATAGAAATAGAAAGGACAAAATTACCAATTGGGGTTCAGCTTATGGCCTCACATGGTCAAGAGGATTTACTTTTTGAAATTGGTAAGAAATTTGAGTCTAATATAATCTTGTAGTAGAATTTTGAAAAAATTTCTCTACAAGGTATAATTCATTATATATGGAAACAGTTAATCAAAATAATTTACTATCTGGCTCTTTCCTTGATTCTAAATTTTTTGATCCAATATATTTATTTAATCAAGGAGCAACATATCTTCACAATTTTTTCTCTTATATTTTTAGTAACCAAGTAACAAATCTTGCAAAAACAGCTCTTTTCTTTTTGGCGATGTTTTTTTTGATAATAATTTTTTATACGGCTATTCGGTTGCTTGAAATTAGAGCCAAAGAGAAAAAACATTTAAAGCATGAAATAATGGAGTATGCTCACAATAAAGCTGAATATGAAAAACATTTGCGCGAAGAAGTCGGAGGTTCAAAAAATGAACGTTGGAGCAAGACTCTTAGTTATCTTTTTTCTCAACATGCAAGTGATTGGAAGCTTGCTATTATTGAAGCGGATTCTATGTTGGAGAATTTGATGGATCAATTAGGCTTTAGAGGTGAAACTTTGGGTGAAAGATTAAAATTAGCTAATCAAGATAATTTTCCTAATCTGACTATTGCCTGGGAAGTTCATACAGTTAGGAATAGAATAGCGCATGAAGGCTTGGCTTTTGAACTTTCACAACATGAAGCTAAAAGAGTAATTGCTTTATATGAGAGGATTTTCCATGAATATGGTTTTATATAAAGTATTTTTTTAATTTTAGTTTGCTTTTTTTGTAATTTAGGGTAAAATCAAAAGGTGCCTGTTAGGGCATTTTTTTATAGCGGGGTAGAGAAGAGGCATCTCCAAAAGGATTAATAGCGCGAATAACCTTAAGGGTGCTTTGAAAATACTTTGTTTATATTATATTTATAGCGGGGTAGAGAAGAGGCATCTCGTAAGGCTCATAACCTTAAGACTCACGTTCGATTCGTGACCCCGCAACACTCCCGCCATAGGCGGGCAAGTCGGCAGGTGACATGCCTTTTGCATCTCTCCTCGCCGGTATAATTGATGTATAATGTCGGCGTAGCTCAGTCGGTAGAGCGGAGGACTCATAAGCCTCAGGTCACAGGTTCGATCCCTGTCGCCGACACCCTTCAAAAGAGAAGGAAATATAGTATGCGGTCGTAGCTCAACTGGTTAGAGCGCTTCCCTGTCACGGAAGAGGTTGCCGGTTCAAGTCCGGTCGATCGCGCAAGAATTTAGCTAATAAATAAGACTTAAAATTGCAATTAACATTGTGTTTTTTTATGCTATAATTAGCCTTATTATTTAATTTTAATTTTCATGATTTACACAATTTTATTAATCTTATTATTTATTATCGTTATAAGTATTCGTCAAATTAATCAATATGAAAAAGGTATAAAATTTACTTTTGGTAAATTTACTCGAATCATGGAACCTGGATGGAGGCTTGTTTTGCCGATTATTCAAAGTTACCAAAAAGTAGATATCAGAGTAAAGGCCGTAGATGTTCCAGATCAAAATGCAATAACGAGAGACAATGTTTCTGTAAAAGTTAACGCTGTCATATATTACAAAGTTAGCGATGCTCCAAAATCTATTATTGAAGTGGAAGATTTCAGATATGCAATTTCTCAATATGCCCAAACAACAATGCGAAACATTGTTGGTGAAGTAACATTAGATGAATTACTCTCTAGTAGAGATAAAATTGCCGACAGAATTAGGGAGATTGTTGATAAAGAGACAGATGCTTGGGGTCTGAAGGTCCAAAATGTGGAATTGAAAGATGTTAGTTTGCCACCTGACATGGAGAGAACTATTGGCAAACAAGCAGAAGCCGAAAGAGAGAAGAGGGCGGTAATTATAAATTCAGAAGGAGAACTTGCTGCTTCTCAAAACATAGCAAAAGCTGCAGGGGTGCTTGCTGCATCGCCAGGAGCACTTCATCTAAGAACTCTCCAATCTATTAATGACATTTCTTCTGATCAATCAAATACTGTTGTTTACATGATTCCTATTGAGGCTTTAAAAGCTTTAGAAGGGTTTGCTAAAAAATAATCGCAATCCAAGCTTTATCCACAAGCCTCGCTAAGTTTTAAGCCTTAATTTATAAAGGATATTTTCTTCCGACTGATTAGAGAAAGAAATGATATAATAAAAATATGAAAATAAAAAAATTAACAAAACCCACTATCCGTAAAGTACTTTTTGTTTGTAATGGAAATACTTTTAGAAGTTTTTCTGCAGAATTTCTCCTCAAGCATTATCTTGATAAACATAATATAAAAGGATGGAATGTTTTTTCAGCAGGATTGATAAAAAATCATAGTAAGGTTGATCCTGAAACTATTGCCGACCTTAATGCCCTTGGTGTTAAAATATTTCATCGTGCTCATCATAAATTAAATAAGTTATTACTAAAGAAATTTGATCTTGTAATTGCTATGGCCCAAGATCAAGTTGATGTTTTAAAAAATAATTTCAATTATCAACACGCAATTTTATTTAATGAATTAGTTAAAGATGAGAAAAGTTCTATTTGGGATATACAAGACGAAGTGAAAGATTGTCACACCAATCGAAGGGGAGTTGAGAAAAAAATTGATAGAACGATACAATATATTCACGATAGTATTCCAAAACTTGTTAAAAATATTAATGAGCGTGTATATCTTTTTGAAGATTTTGCCAAAGGATTAAAGAAAAGAGAACACAGAAATGGGTTTCCTATAATAAGACTTTATGAAACTCGGAATACCTTAGCCTTTATGTCTATTAGTATTCCTTCGAAGGAAGATGGGCATATTTTAGTAATCCCTAAAAAGAGATATATTTATTTTCACGAAATTCCACCTAAAATTTTAAAAGAACTTCTGATGGTAGTACAGAAAATTGGTGCGGTTCTAGAGAATGATCATGAAGGATATAATATACTTCTTAATAATGGTAGAGCAGCGATGCAATATGTTTTTCATGCACATTTCCATCTTATTCCTAGAGATAGTAAAGATAAAATTAAACTTGAGGATTGGAGTAATAAGAGATTGACTATACAGCAATTTATCATGCTCAATAAAAAACTCAAGCAGAAAATTGCAAACCAATAAATAAATAAAAATAATTTTATTTATTTAGCAGGGCAAGTTTTAACAGCTGTTGCGTAATCACTCCAAGCAGTTTTAACTGCATTAGCTTGTGTTGCGGCAATATTCTTGATAGATGCCTTATATGTAACATTTGCAGCCCTAACCGCAGCAGCATAAGCAACATTGGCAGCTTTTACAGCCGCAGCTTTTACTGTTTTATCTGTATTTGCTTTTGCAATAACTAGAGCAGCATTTCTTGTTTTTTTTGCGGTAGTGAGAGCATTATTTCTAGTCGTTTTTACATCAATCCTAGCTGACTTTGCTGTATCGGATGCTGTTTTCACAGTAGCCACCCGTGCAATTTTAGCAGTTGTAATACATGCTTTTCTGGCAGATACTATTGTTCCTATTTCTATATTAGTATTTGTGGTAGTATCCTCAGCAAAAACAACTGCCGAAGAGAGAAATAAGCTAAGAGCTAAAAATGGAACAACTAATTTTATTTTTTTTATCATAATTTTTTTTAAATTAATACTATTAACCCGACCTTATATATATATCTATTTATAATGACTTATTTTGCAAAATAAGTCAAAATACACTAAGATAAATAAATGCCCTTGTGGCTGTTTTGGTAGGTCGTTTACGTTTAGTTTGCCGTTGTAGCTCAGTTGGTAGAGCACGTCATTGGTAATGACGAGGTCATCGGTTCAATCCCGATCAACGGCTCTAGTTTGTTCTGTAGTTAAACTTGATTTGCCATCCTAGCTCAGTTGGTAGAGCACGTCTTTCGTAAAGACGGGGTCCCGAGTTCGATCCTCGGGGATGGCTCATGGATAAAGAAACAAAGAGTATTAATGAGCAAATAAAAAATTTAGAAGAGCAAATGATTGCTCCAGATTTTTGGAGTGATAAAAATAAAGCTCAAGTGATCTTAAAAGAATTAGCGAATCTGAAAGAAAAAAAAGAAGGCATAGGCAAATATGACAAAGGGAGTGCTGTCATTACAATAATTTCTGGAGCAGGGGGGGATGATGCCGAAGATTTTTCAGCGATGCTTTTGTCTATGTATCTAAAATATGTAAACAAAAAAGGTTGGAAAGTTTTTTTTATTCATGAAAATAAAAATGAACATAATGGATATAGGAATGTTTCTTTTGAAGTACAAGGTAGAAATGCTTATGGAATATTAAAAAATGAGTCTGGGGTTCATCGCCTCGTGCGAATTTCACCCTTTGATGCAAAAAAATTACGACATACCTCTTTTTCCATGGTGGAAGTTTTACCTAAATTTTCTAAACTTGAAGAAAAAGATTTTGTTATACCGGCAGTTGATTTAAAGATAGAATATTCTCGCTCTGGTGGTCCTGGGGGGCAGAATGTAAACAAAAGGGAGACAGCAGTTCGTTTGGTGCATATTCCTACTGGGATAGCTGTGCACGCTTCAAATGAACGTTCTCAAGAACAAAATCGAGAACGAGCCATGGCTATTCTTTTAGCTAAAATTTTTAAAAAAGCAGAAGCCGACAAGGAAAGTATGGAAGAAAGTTTGAAATTAACTAGAAATACTGAAATAGAATGGGGGAATCAGATTCGTTCTTATGTTCTACACCCTTATAAAATGGTCAAAGATCACCGGACGGACGCAGAAACATCTAATATCGATGCAGTTTTAAATGGCGGGCTAGATATTTTTATTGAAGCTGAGAAGAATTTATGATAGAATGGGAGAGTGATTTATTTCAATAATGTTTCAAAAATCTATAAGGACGCAACGGCCCTAGATGATGTTACTTTTGCGATAGAGACTGGAGAATTTGTCTCTGTGGTTGGGCATTCTGGTGCTGGTAAAACTACTTTAACAAAAATGATTTTAGCAGAAGAAATGCCATCCCTCGGTACAGTTTTTTTTGAGTCTATTAATGTAAATGAAATAAAAAATAAAGATTTAACCAAATTGCGTCGTCGTATTGGTATAGTTTTTCAAGATTATAGATTACTTTCTAATAAAACTGCCTATGAAAATATCGCTTTTGCCATGGAAGCTGTTGGTAAAACAGAGGAAGAGATAGCAAGCGACGTTCCGCATGTTTTGGAGCTCGTTGACTTGAGTCATAGAATTTGTCATTTCCCAAATCAAATGTCTGGGGGCGAGCAACAACGTTTGGCCATAGCGCGGGCCATTATTAATCAGCCAGAACTTATCATTGCGGATGAACCAACGGGGAATCTGGACCCAGTAAACACCAGTGAAATAGTTCAGATTTTAAAGAAAATAAATGATCTTGGTACAACTGTGATTTTAACTACACATAATCGTGGAGTGGTTGAATCTATTGGGAAAAGGGTAATTACGATGGAAAATGGGAAAATTATAAGGGATTCCAAACATAAGAAATAGTATGTTATAATTCTCTGATAATTATTTATGGCATTCATTTCATTCAAAAGAATTATAAAAGGTGGATTTTTAAACTTTAAAAGAAGTGGACTTGTTTCTTGGGCAGCTGTTCTGGTGGTGACAGTTACTCTCTGTGTTATTACTATCATTATTCTTTTGCAAGCAGTTTTACATTTTTCTCTCAATCAAATTAAGGACAAGGTGGATGTTGCTATTTATTTCACTACCAGTGCGTCAGAGGACAAAATTTTATCTTTAAAATCTTCCTTGGAAAAATTACCAGAAGTGGCCACTGTGTCTTATACGAATGCAGATGAAGCTTTAAAAATTTTCCGTGATCGCCATTCTAATGATTATCCGACGATTCAAGCCTTGGATGAAATAGGGACAAACCCTCTCGGGGCATACCTAAATGTGAAAGCTAAAGAAGTTTCTCAATATGAAAGTATTGCGAATTTCTTGAAATCAGATGATGCCTTAGTTATCGGATCTGTTTCTATCATAGACAAAGTAAATTATTATCAAAACAAATCTGTTATTGATAAGTTAAATTCAATTATCTCCGGAGCGCAAAAACTAGGTTTTCTAGTAACGCTACTTTTTGTAATTCTTTCTATTATTATTACTTTTAATACTATTCGATTAACAATTTTTATTTCTAAAGAAGAAATCGGTGTCATGCGTCTTGTAGGTGCTTCGAAAATGCACGTCCGGGGACCTTTTATGATTGAAGGTGTAATTTATGGTTTTATTGCAACTCTAATTACCGTTATTCTTTTTTGGCCAGCGATGGCTTGGTTTGGAGCCAAGATGACTGATTTTCTAGGAATCAATATGTATGATTATTATATTTCAAATTTCTTTCAAATTTTAATAATACTTTTATTATCAGGGGTAGGCTTAGGTATCATTTCTAGCTTTTTGGCGGTTAGAAAATATTTAAATAAATAAATAAGTAATGCAAAAAAAAGAAACAAAATATATTTTCGTAGTGGGGGGTGTTATGTCTTCTGTTGGCAAAGGTATTATTGCTTCTTCTACTGGAAAAATATTACAATCTCGTGGCTATAAAGTGGCTAATATGAAAGCCGATATGTATGTGAACATCGATGCGGGCACCATTCGTCCCGCTGAACATGGGGAAGTTTTTGTTGGAGAAGATGGAGTAGAGGCCGATCAAGATCTTGGTAATTATGAGCGTTTTACAAACCAAATTAGCTTACGTGAAAATTATATTACTACTGGACAGGTATATGCTGAGGTTATAAAACGAGAACGAAATTTAGAATACGAGGGTGAAGACGTAGAAGTTTATCCTGATATTCCAAAGGAAATAATTAGACGCATCGAAGCTTGCCAGAAAAAGAATGAATCAAAAATTACAATAATAGAATATGGTGGCACGGTGGGGGAATATCAACTTCTTCCTTTTCTTGAGGCGGCAAGAATGATGAAATCAAAAAATCCTAAAGATGTTTTTATTGTTTTGATAAGTTATTTATTGACACCAACTCTCTTGGGTGAACAAAAATCAAAACCTACTCAGCATGCTATTACAGATCTTTATTCAGTAGGTTTAAATCCAGATTTCGTGATTTGTCGAGCCGAACAGCCGGCAATGCCGGACATCAAAAGAACTATTAGTAATGTGTGTAGTTTACCGATTGAGAGAATAATATCTGCACCGGATGTTTATTCCATTTACGATGTGCCGGTTAATTTTGAAAAAGAAAATTTTGGTACTGTCTTACTCAAGGCTATGGGTTTGCCGTCTCGTCATAAAGATTTGTCTGATTGGACAGCCCTAGCTACCAAAATTAAAAAAATTAAAAAAGAAGTTCGGATTGGGATAGTAGGAAAATATTTTAATTTAAAATCATGTAAAGATACTTACATTTCTGTTATTGAATCCATCAACCATGCAGCTTGGAATTTAAATTATAAACCAGAGATTTTGTGGATTGATACAGAAAAATATGAAAAGGACAAATCTAAATTAAGTGAACTAGATGATCTGGATGGCATCATTGTCCCAGGAGGTTTTGGTAAACGTGGGACAGAAGGAATGATGTTGGCTGCTGATTATGCTCGACGTCGCAAGATTCCTTATTTTGGGCTTTGTTTAGGTATGCAGATTATGACTTTGGCTTATGCGAGGAATGTTTTGAATTTAAAGCAAGCTAATTCTACTGAATTTGATTTAAATACTCCTGATCCAGTTATTGCTACAATGGCTGATCAAGTTGAAAAAATAAAGAATAAAAACTACGGAGGGAGTATGCGCTTAGGGGCTTATCCCGCCAATTTAAAAGAGGGAAGTGTTGCTAAGGGTGCTTATGGTCAAGCTAAAATTTCTGAACGCCACCGTCATCGATATGAAGTTAATACAAAATATATTGCGGAATTGGAAAAAGCTGGATTAGTTTTCTCAGGGAAATCTCCCGATGGAATTTTAATGGAGATAGCAGAATTACCTAAAAATGTTCATCCATTTTATTTAGGAACTCAATTTCATCCAGAATTTAAGTCTCGTCCACTTGTTCCACATCCTCTTTTTACTGCCTTCACCAAGGCTTGTATAAATAAAAAAAAGTAAATTAATAAAAAAATTCTTGTTTGTGTTATAGTATCAATAATGACATACCAAACAACAGGCAAAAAGTCAGTAGTGGCAGCACTTCTTGGTAATATTTTTGTAACTTTTATAAAAACAATAGTTTCCCTTATCTCTGGTTCAACAAGTATGTTTGTTGAAAGCGTGCACAGTTTTGCTGACACCCTAAATCAATCTTTATTATTAATTGGTTTAAAAAGATCAAAAAAGCCTGCCGACAATCTTCGTGGCTATGGTTACGGTATTGAAAGATTTTTTTGGTCTTTAATTTCAGCTTGTGGCATTCTTTTTATTGGTGCTGGGGTTACTGTTTATCACTCCGTAGATTCAATAATTCATTATAATAATAGTGTTCATAATTTCAGTTATCTTAATATTTTAGTTTTATGTATTGCTTTTGTAATTGAAGGAATTACTTTGTTTATTGCTCTTAAAGAATTAAAAGGTAAAAATAATTTTTCAAGAAAAATTTTTTTAGAGGCAGATCCAATTACCTTAGCTGTTGTTTATGAAGACAGCGCGGCTGTTCTCGGTGTGATGGTTGCCATGGGGGCTCAATTGTTAATGCATTTTACAGGGAATTATATTTATGATTCTATTGGTGGAATAATTGTTGGATTTATTTTAGGTTTCTTAGCTGTTATTTTAATTGTGAAGAATCATCAATATATTATTGGTAAATCTTTAGATAAAAAAACTACTGAACAGGTAATTAAATTTTTATTAAAAGATCCTTGTGTAGAAAATGTTTCAGAATTTAAATCTGTTGCCGTAGACATAAATAAATACAGAATATATACTACTGTTGAATGGAATGGCACACCTCTTTATGAAGAAATTTATGAAGATGGGGATTTAAAGGAAGAATTTGATGAAATAAAAAATGATTTTAGTGAATTTACTAAATTAATGTTTAAAATGACTGATCGTATTCCAAGGTTAGTAGGGAATCATATAGATGAAATAGAGAAGAAAATAAAAGAAAAATTTCCACAAATCGCATACGTTGATATAGAAATTAATTAACATAAAAATTTATATCAATGCAAGGTCGAATTGCTTAAATTTTAGTGAGTTGTTTTAACAAAAAACTTTTGATTATAATATTCCTCCTCTCTCTTTTTAGAGGCCTTGAGGTAAAGATCAAGAAACCTTGGATATTTGTTTTTGCATTCTTCATAAGTAAGATCTTCCATGCCATTATTTTTTAAATATCTAATTAACTCTTCGTTATCACTATCAGTCTTACCAATAACATTCCATTTTTTTTCTAAAACTTCTGTTTCTAGCTGATGAAGTATTTTTTTTGCGGCCTCCTTGCCATTAAGAGAAGAAGATATCGCGAATCCCCCAATACGAAATACTTGATCAGGATCATCTATAGAAATAGACTGAGCTAATGGTTGAATATACAAGGTAGCTATTATTTTTCCTTCTTTGTCGACTTCAAATCGGAGAATTTTTTTTTTATATAATTCAAGAATGAATTCTGGAGATTGCTCAGTTACATAGTGACCCCATTGTTTTTGTAATTCTATAACTTGTTTAATTATGTCCTCTTTACTTAAAGGCTCGTGAGTGAGAAGGGGAGTATTTTCTAATGATGAGAACTTTTTCATATTATAATCATACCTCAAAAATTGCTTGTTGTCTTAACTCTTTAATTATAATGTTCAGGGTTTTCTAGGTGAATGAGGGCCATGGTTATGGCAGATTTGTGGTATCCAATTCTATCTAATCGTCCTTTTGTCACTATGTGGATAAAACCTTTATTTTCACCAATTTTATCTTGGTCAGTAATTCCAGCTTTTTTCATGGCTTGGCTTCCGTCGAGCCCTTTGTTTAATATCCCTTTTATGACCTCTTTTGGCCACTCACAGGCTTCTGAAAGCCCTAGGTGCACTTCTGTGCCATCAAAGATGGCACACACAGCTACTTCCATATAGCCTGATTTTGAATAGGGAACTTCCATTAATCCACCTTCAATTCCAAAACCATAATCGTGACCTTCATAGGCTTGTTTAGCACGACTGATGGCACCCTCTACTGTTTCTTTTAAGCTTTTAGGATGTCCAAATTCATCGATTTTTACATCGACTCCTTCAATTTCTGCACTGTGGAACATTGGATAATCTTTCAATAATTCGACAACAGCATTTACCTTTGTTTTATTTTTTGATCCTATTCCGATTTTCTTAAAGAGATTATATCATTATTGATTGGGTTCGTAATGTTTTTGGTATATTGTTTAATATCATTTGAATCAACCAGAAAAATACCTAACTTGCCAGGTAATGTATATAAAGTTACGTGTAGAGTTGGATATTCAATATTTAAATTGTATTTCTTATTTATTAATTCAAAAAATTTATTTAGATTAAGAACATCACACATTACCACAATAGTTTTCTTGTCTTTTTTTAAAGCAAGTTTGAAATTATTAGTATATTTTACTTCTTTAATTTCATTATTTTTAGAAAATTCACAAAAATCATTTATTATCTTATTTTCAAAATCAGAAATTGAAATATTATATTTTTCAATAATTTTTCCAATACAAACTAAACTTACATGTAAAAAAATATTTTTCACAAAAGCATTTCCTTCGAAGTTTAATTCATTTGGTATATCTAGGGAAATGGGAAGACATATAGTTTTGTTTTCAAAAACAAATTTACCATCACAAATTAATTTACTTTCCATATTTTTATTATAACAAATTCGCTGACTGGGCATTTGGTGCGATGTGGGAACCTTTTTGATGGGGGATAATGGGAAAATTAGAATAAATCATAATCAACTTTCACCCAATCTGCTCTTTCTTTTAGATATGCCCTAACTTTTTCATGTTCAGGATTTTTACTGAAACGTTCTATGGCCTCAACACTTTCAAAGGAAGACACTTGGGCAAAATCATAAAATTTATCTGACTTTTTTCTTTGCACTCCTATCTCCCATTCTATAATTTCAGGGATTTTTTTTAAAGCTTTAAGCATTTCTATCCCTTTATTTTTTTCTTCCTCACTTATTCCTTGTTTAAATTTAAAAAGCAAAATGTGTTTAATCATAATTTTATTATAACCTAAAAAGTACTAAAGGTGTATTTGAATAAATCATAATTTATGATAAAAAATAGTTTATCGTTATATATGATATAATCATAAAAAATATGGAAATAATAAACGAAAGAATAACAAAATATCCTAATGAAAAATAAATTTATAATTTCACCAAAGATTATAATCCTTTTTACTGTGTTTTTAGATGTACTTGGATTAGGGGTTATTATTCCGATTTTACCATTTTACGTTGAGTCTTTTCATGTCTCTGGGATAGTAGTCACTTCTTTGTTTGCAGTTTTTGCTTTATTTTCTTTTTTTAGTGCACCAATTTTAGGGGCAATTTCTGACAGAAAAGGAAGAAGGCCAGTTCTTTTGATAAGTCTAGCATCAAGTGCTGTTGGTTGGCTTATTTTTGCTTTTTCGAATACAATTTTTGGACTCTTTTTGGGAAGAATAATTGACGGATCAGCAGCAGGAAATATTTCAACTGCTCAAAATTATTTAGTTGACATAGCAAAAGACCAAAAAGAAAGAACTAAAAACCTTGGACTAATAGGAGCAGTTTTCGGTGTAAGTTTTATTGTTGGGCCTTTAGTTGGTGGAGTTTTGTCGACGATAAGCATGAAATTACCTTTTATCGTTGTTGGGATAATGGCCGTGTTAAATACAATACTTGCTTATTTCTTTTTACCGGAAACTCATCACAAGAGAAACACAGAGAAAATTTCTTTAAATCCATTCTCACCGATTCTGAAAGCTTTTAAAAATAAAAATATTTTACCGCTTTACATGGCTTGGCTATTTTTTGGTATTGCAATTTCTCTCAATCAATCTATATTTGCCTTATATATTGCTAAAGTATTTTCTTGGACAGTCATAACCTCTGGATTTTTGATGGCCTTAGTAGGAGTAATAATATCTATCAATCAGGCTTTTGCTATTCAAAAAATTTGGCTTAAATATTTTAAGGAATCTTTTTTAATGATTTGGGTATTTATTCCTTTTGCATTTGGATACCTGATTATGGCTATACCTTTTAAATTCGCTTTTTTACTCGGACTTATTATAACTGCTTTTGGGCAATCTTTAATGAGAGTAATAATGACTAGCCAGATAATAGGATTTTCTAAAAAAGAAGAACAAGGTGAAAATATGGGTATTCTCTCATCTATTATTTCTTTATCAATGATTTTAGGTCCATTATTTGGAGGATTTATTTACGAAACACATCCCAGCTTTCCATTTATATTATCTGGAATAATTTTATTTATTACCTTTATTTTTATATTGAATACTTACAAAAAAATAAATCCACACGAGCATATTGAAGTAGAGCCCGTAGAAGCAGTTTAAAAAATTATTTTTATATCTACAATAATAGATATAGAAATCCGAAAATGTGCTGGGAGACTTGGACTCGAACCAAGATAACATCCTCCAGAGGGATGTGTCCTACCATTAGACGATCTCCCAATGGTTATTCATAAACAATAGTATAAAATTACGTTTTTATCAATTATTATTTTGATTGTTTATGATATAGTATATTAATGAGCTTTGTTATAAAAACAACCACAAACGCAGAGGATCCTGCGAATTTTATTGTAGCTTCTATTTTTAAGCAACTAGAATTAGGTAAACGGGTTTTGTTTTTTGTAACTGGTGGTTCATCTATTGATATTGGGGTGAAGGTTGCCAAACTTTTAGTAGATAATCCACGTCAAAATCTAACTCAAAACCTAACCATTATGTTGACTGACGAAAGATATGGACCAGTTTATCACCAAGATTCAAACTGGTATCAATTAATTCAAAAAGGCTTTAGTTTGCCACTGGCTAAAAGTATTCCAATTTTAACTGGTGATAGTCGTGAGATTACAACTGAAAAATTTAAAAAAAATATTGAAAGAGAATTTAAATTAGCCGAATATAAAATTGGTTTGTTTGGAGTGGGGGCAGATGGACATACCTCTGGAATTTTACCAGAAAGTGGCGCAGTCAATTCTGAGGATTTAGCTTATGGTTACGATACCCCAACTTTTTCTCGTATTACCACAACCCCTAAGGCTATAGAAAAATTAGATGAAGTGGTAGCTTGGATTCAAGGTAAAAATAAATGGAGCATAGTGGAAAACTTACAAGAAAAGGATATTGATATCGCAAAACAACCAGCCCAAGTCTTAAAAAGAGTTTTATTGTTGACAATATTTACTGATTATAAAAATAAATGAATCAAACACAAACAACTTTAATTATTTTTGGAGCTTCTGGTGATTTATCAAGGCGGTATTTAATGCCGGCTATTAATAATTTGCAAAAAATGAATTATGTGGATACGGTAGTTCCTATTTCTCGTAAAGATTATGGAAATTTGAGAAATTTAATTAAAGAGAGTGGGGAAAAAATATTTCATCTAGCGATTCCACCCGAAGCCGTACCGGATGTTATAGAAATAATTAGCCATAATTTCGGTCAAGATAGAGTAAAAATAATCATGGAAAAACCCTTTGGTCGAGATTTAAAATCTGCGCAAAACCTTGTACATCATATTGATAAATATTTTCTCGAGTATCAAATTTATCGAGTCGACCATTATTTGGCGAAAGAGTCTTTGCAAAATATAATCAAAGAAAAATGGTCTAAAAATAATATTGCCAGTATTGAAATAATTGCCAGCGAAAAAATAGATATAGAAGGACGAGTTAATTTTTATGAACAAACTGGGGCATTAAAAGATGTTATACAAAGTCATCTTCTTGAAATGATTTCTGTGGTTTTGGCTGGAAGTTTTGAAACGGGTCGTCGGGAAGTTGCGTTAAAGAATTTAGAAATTGTCTGCGACATTAGAAAACACGAGTGTGTCAAAAGAGGGCAGTATGAGGGCTACCGCGAGGAAGTAAATAATCAAAATAGCACAACAGAAACATTTGTATCAATTAATTTAGCATCAAATGAACCTGCTTGGCGTGGAGTATCCATAGTTCTTTCTGCGGGTAAAGCTTTTAATGAAAAATTGACCCAGATAAAAATTAAATATAAAGATAGTAGTGAAAAGATTTTTAATATTGAACATGAACCAGAAGCCTATGAGCGAGTTATTAGGGCTGCTGTGTCAGGAAATCATGATTTATTTATTTCAAGTGGTGAAGTGCTTGAAACTTGGAGAATTTTAGACGAGATACAAAAAATTTGGGAAAAAAATGTAGATGATTTAATAATTTACAAAAAGGGAAGTACTATAAATGAGGTTATAAAAATGTAAATTTTTCTTTGGATATTCCCCCGATTTAGAAAAAGACAAAAATCTGTGTTATAATGGAGAATAATAATGAATAAGAAAGTTTGGATTTTTCTAATAATTATATTGTTTGGGTTGTTTTTTTTATTTTTAGCCTTTCCGGGCTTTTTTGGTAATGCTGTTTCTTACCAAAGGGGTGATCAGGCAATAAATGCTGAAAAAAATGAAAACAAAAAAGGTGAATTAATTATTTTACCACTTGATACCATAGCTTATGATAAAAAATTAAATGAAATAGCCAACAATCCTCCTGACCCCATTGTTTATAACACCATTAAAACTATTGAAAAAGACAAGAATGGTAAATCTATAACTAGAATTACTAAAGTTCCTCTTTCTCCGCAACCAATCAAAACACATCTTTGGCCCGTTAAAACTGTTTATCCGAACGACGGCGCTATTTTGCCGTTTTCTCGTATCATTGCTTATTATGGGAATTTATATTCGAAGAAAATGGGAGTACTAGGAGAGTATCCTGAAGCAGAAATGCTCCAAAAACTAGAAGCAGAGGTAAAAAAGTGGGAAGTGGCTGATCCAACAACTCCAGTTATTCCTGCTCTTCACTACATTGCTGTCGTGGCACAAGGTAGTGCTGGAATTGACGGCAAATATAGAGCCAGAATGCCTTCTTCTGAAATAGATAAAGTTTTAGCTATAGCTGCAAAAATAAACGCAATTGTCTTTTTGGATATACAGGTTGGTTTTTCTAATGTGCAGACAGAAGTTCCACTTTTGGCAAAATATCTTAAATTACCTAATGTGCATTTAGGTATTGATCCAGAATTTTCTATGAAGAGTGGCATTAGACCTGGTAAGGTTGTCGGCACAGTAGACGCAACCGATATAAATTTTGCTTCTAATTATTTAGCCAATCTTGTGCGAGAAAATAATCTTTCTCCAAAAATTCTCATTATCCATCGCTATACGCAAAAAATGGTTACAAATTATAAACAAATTAAAACATTACCAGAGGTGCAGATTATAATGCACATGGACGGATGGGGTGGAGAGGCAAAGAAAATTGGCACTTATAGAAATTTTATTTATCCAGAGCCTGTACAGTTTACTGGTTTTAAATTGTTTTACAAGAATGATATTTTAACCAAAGGAACAACCTTAATGACTCCATCTAGCCTTTTAAAATTAAATCCAATACCGATATATATACAATATCAATAGAATTGGTTATAATAGGGTATGGACGAATTTAAGAAACAACAATTAAATTTAAAAAATACAGAAGAAATACAAACAGAGCTTAATCTTAGGCCTGACGATGAAGTAAAGGAATATTTAAGAAAAGAACTTAGAAAAGCAAGAGATAACGGCATAAGCCACAATGATTTTGTTGATGGTCTTAATCCCCAATACAGTAAATTTTTAGCTGAAATTGACGCAGAAGACAGAGAAGGTGATCAGCCTTATCCTCCTAAAAGAAAAAATTAAAATATGGATTCTCAAGAAGAAAAAAAGGCGTGGAAGGAAGCTGGACATAGTCAAAGATTTTCAAACATGTTTCGAGGAATGTATGTTTTTTGGATGACAACTAATAATTTATTTAGATATATAACACCGATAGCAATTTTAGTCGTGATAATTTTTGGATTTTATTTTCATGTTTCTGGTGTTGAATGGACTGCATTAGTTTTTGCGATTAGTTTTGTAATTATTTCTGAAGTATTTAATACAGCCATTGAGATAGATATAGATTTAACTTCTCCTGGGTATCATCCTTTTGCGCGAGATACGAAAGACGTAGCTGCTGGCGCAGTACTGCTATCAATTATTACCTCAGTGGTGGTTGGACTGATTATCTTTTTACCTAAAATTCTTTTATATGTTAGAATATAAATAGTATGATGAATGATAAAAGAAATATAAAAATTTTTGTTTTAGTGGTTGGTTTTTTAATTTTAGGAACAATTGCTGTTGTGTTATTTAGATCAAACAGTAATTCTGTTAATTATGATGCCTTTGCAACTTGTCTAAAAGATAAAGGAGCAATTTTTTATGGGACTTTTTGGTGTCCACATTGTCAAGCAGAAAAAAAACTTTTTGGTTCTTCTGAAAAATTATTGCCTTATGTTGAATGTTCTACTCCTGATGGACGGAGTCAGATGCAAATTTGTAAAGATAATAAAATAGAAAGTTATCCGACTTGGACATTTGCAGATGGTTCAGAACTAAAAGGGGAAGTTACGCTTCAGCAATTAGCCGATAAAACTTCTTGTATATTGCCTTAAAAATAATTATGAGCACAGAATCAGTATATTATTTAAATATTTTTCTTGGAGGAGGGGCCATTGCTCTGCAGGTTTTTTCAGTTATTGCTCTAATTTTGCTTTTTTTTAGACCCTCAGAAAATAGGAAAAATTTTTACCTAGATTTTATCAATAAACATTTTTTAATTTTGGTTTTTCTAATTTCGTTAATGGCTTCAATTTTTCCTCTAGTATATTCTGAAATTATTCGTTTTGTTCCGTGTTATTTATGTTGGTGGCAGAGAGTTTTTATGTTTCCTTTGGTGTTAATGTTTGGAGTAGCTCTCTGGGATAAAGATAGAAAAATTATTCGATACGCATTACCTCTAGTTTGTGTGGGTTTTCTTATTTCTCTTTATCAGAATTTCTTTTATTATTTTGGAGAAAATTCAAATTTACCATGTGATGCGTCTGGAGTATCTTGTTATCAGCATTTAGTTTCTGTCTTTGGTGGGTATATATCAATTCCAATGCTTGCATTGACCGCCTTCTTTGCTCTTTTAACTTTATTAGCTGTTGCTCATTTTTATAAAAAAGAGGTATAATTAGATTATTAATTTAACTAAGATAGCGTCGTGCTTTAGTGGACATTATGCGACGTGATTCTGCAAAATCATATGGGAAAAGGAAATAATTCATATCGAAAGGATGTAAAAAAACCCAAGAAAGCAAAAAAGAAATAATTGAGAAAGGTCGATTACTGTTTTTTAATTTTTTTAAATATCTCGCTTTTATTAATCGTTGCGTGATTTTATTTTATAAAATAACTATGAATAAAAATAAAGTTGGTTTGATTGTGGGTTCTTTAATGGGCTTGTTTCATGCAGTTTGGGGATTGCTAGTTCTTCTTGGGTTAGCTCAATCATTGTTGGATTTTGTTTTTAACTTACATTCATTAAATAGTCCATTTCTTGTGATGCCTTTTGATTTTGTTCGAACATTAGGCTTAATTGTGTTAACCTTTATAGTAGGTTATGTTTTTGGTTTTATTTTTGCCCTAATTTGGAATAAATTTCATCAATAAATTTTAAAATAAAGGCTCAAAAATCTCGAGTACAAGCTCGAGATTTTTATTTTATAAGAAGATATTGTATAATAAAATACATGGATTTAGAAGGATTTGGAAAAACAACTAAAGAAAAAGTACATAGCACGCCAGAAAAATTTAAAACCAAAGAGGGTGACATTACTTTAAAATGGAATATTTTTAAACCTGATAATTTTAAAAAAGGAGAAAACATAAAGCCTGACCGAGTAGTAATATTCTTGCCAGGAGTTGGTCTCGATTCTGATTCTTCTTCGGTGGTAGAGTCGGCTCAAGATTTTGCCAATGCATCAAAAACAATTTCTTATTCTATTTCTACTCGTACAGATAATCCTAAAATTGAAAATTCTCAAGCAGTTCAAGCAGAGGCAATTCGTCAATTTATGATTAGTCATAATTTGCAAGAAGTTACTCTGGTTGGTAATTCACAAGGCGCTAATAAGGCAATAGAACTAGCTGCTATTTTAGAGAAAGAAGAAGGTGGAGAAGCTAAGATTCAGGTTCGTGGGTTGATTTTGACTAATCCTGCTGGTTTATATGAGCAAGATTCTAAAACAATGAAAACAAATTTTACTAAAGATGCCTTAATCAACACCCCTCAAAGTTGGCTAAAGAAGGGGGGTTCTCTTAGTGCTGTGGGTAGAACCATTCGCGTAGGGGCTGATATAGGTGTTTATATAGCAAAAGAAATAGTTACTGCTCCAGGTGAATTTACTGATAGGGCTAATAGAGAGGCAAAAGAAGCATCTATGCTTAATAACAATACCGCAGAAATTAAAGCACCAGTTGTTGTAGTTTTGGGTGCTGACGATCTTGTTTTTGATTCTAAAAAAATTATTCCTGATGATTCACATGGTCTTCATGAAGACCATGATAAAAGATTAGCTTTACAAAATAAAAGAAATGAAGCATTAAAAAAAATATTTCCAAATAGTAGTAATATAAAAGTTTTAGAGGCTACTAAATCCTCCACTCATGGATTGCATTATGCCAGAAGTAGAACAGTGGCCAATGCAAGTATTGAAATGTTAAAAAGAATGTCTGAGATTAAATAATAATTTAATAGAATTGAAACATAAATGTTAGGGTTTACAAAAAAGGAATTGGTGTTAATGAAGAAATTAAATACACCAGCCAAGGTGCAGGACTTTTTGAACAAACTTCAGTTCAATTTCGAAGAAAAAGGGGAAACATTGAAATCTCCGATTTTAGCTCTAAAGGCACGACAAGCCCATTGTTTTGAAGGAGCGCTTCTGGGGGCTTATATATTGTCTCTGCAAGGTTTTACCCCCTATTTGATGCATTTAAAGGCCACTAAAGAGGATTTTGACCATGTGGTCGCTCCTTTTAAAGTAGAGAAATATTGGGGTGCTTTATCTAAGACTAATCATGCGGTTTTGCGTTACCGTGAGCCTATTTATAGAAATATTCGCGAACTTGCTATGTCTTATTTTCATGAATATTTTTTAAATAATGGGGAAAAAACATTGAGACAGTATTCTGCACTTCTTAATTTAAATACTTTGAAAAAAAATTGGGGCATATCACCAAAAGATCTTTGGTCTATAGATAAAAAATTAGATAAAATACAACATTATAATATCGTGCCACAATCTTATATCAAGAAACTCCGAAAATCAGACAAGGTAGAAATAAAAGCAGGGGAGATTACAGAGTTTAAAAAATACTAAAAATTTTATCCCAAAATCTTCTCCACCAAGTATTTTTTGTAGTTTCATTTTGTGCGGGAACAGAAGGAACAGAATTTGCAATTGATGTAGTATTTTTGTCTTTAATTTTGTTTATTTTTTTAGGTTGCTCTTTAGGGTTTGCAGGCAAGATATCTCCCCCTTCTTCTTCAAAAGTTGTATTTGAAGAAGAAGGGGGAGTAAGTGTTGGATAAACAAGCAAAGGGGAAAGAATAAAAGAAGTACATGGTTGGCCAGTGGTTATGCTAAATTTTTGTCCTTGTTCGCAGATAGTATTTAATATTATATATCCGCTACCTCCACTATTACTGTGGGTAGAGGGGGTTTCTGGCTCTGGTTCTGGTATTTTGTTTTCATCTCCAAAATACAAAACAACATTTTCTCCTCCAGATAAAATTTCCGAATCCATTCCTACGCTTGGGCTAACATTATTTACTTTGTATTGCCAATTATCACACAAATCGGATCCAGAGACGTTGATACATTTCAAATAAAAAGCTCCAAACATATCATAATAAATCAAATTAGAGATATTAAAATCTCCACTCAAAGTGTCGGCTGTATTTACTATCGAGAGCACACTGTCGGCCTTTGTATCGTGAGGACTTCCGCTTGAGTCATTTATACTGATGGTACCAGCTCCGAGCAAGGGTATATTTCCGGAATAAACAACATCACCGTTATTTTTTACAGTTAAATTTACATTTATTCCATCAGCTAGAGCAAACTCACTTCCTCCTGTTAGTAATATTAAAGCAATCCAAACACTCATTAAAATTTTTTTCATATTTTAATTTAAAAATAAAAAAACTCCTACCGAGAGGAGTCGACAAATCAAGACATTAAGACTTGATAATTCCTGCTCGGGACAAATAAAATGATTGGTATTCGGACTTGTTCCTCCAATTTTAGTTGGAAGGACTTACCGTAGCGGCACTGTACTGGAATTCCTGCCTGCGTAGGCGGGTCACCAGTTTCCCCAATCAATTCTTATAATTTTCAAATGAACTCTCTTAGTATATACTTACCTCATATTATGTCAAAGGAAGATGTGGATACTAAAAAAATAGCCAGAGAGAAGCTGGTAAAAATAATGGTTTTTGGAACTTTTGACGGATTGCATCCTGGGCATATTAATTTTTTCCAACAGGCAAAAAATCTTTCTAAAAGTTCATTTTTAATTGTTTCAATTGCTAGAGATAAAAATATAATAAAAATTAAAGGGAAAAAATCAACACTTTCTGAAAACGAAAGATTTAATTTAGTAAAACAAAATAAGTTTATAGATAAGGTTGTTCTGGGAGGGAAGGTCAAATATTTACCCCATATTATAAAAGAAAAACCAGATATTATTGCCCTTGGTTATGATCAAAAAGATTATGTTGAAAATTTAAAAAAAGATCTTAAAAAAAATGATATTTTAATAAAAATTATACGTTTAAAGCCTTATAAGCAAAAAATTTTCAAAAATAGCTTACTAAAATCAAAAAAATAACTTTTTAAGGGTTTAATATAGGTAAAAAGTTGGAATTTAGATAATATACTCCATATTCCTTTACATTTTTAGGGTACTTGCTATACTAATTTAACTAAAAAAATGGATAAAGTAAAAGTTAAAAAATCAAAAAAAATAAAAAATAAAAAAAGACCAAAGAAGAATTGGAAAAAGTTTTGGAAGTTAGGGATGGAAGAGTTTAATACCCAGTATTTTGACGTTAGCCAGAACGGTGATTTGGTGGTTAAAGAGGGATACTATCAATATAATATTATGGATATTATTAAAAAATACGGCACCGTAACCCGAGTGTTTTTTCCGTTTATTCTAGAGAACCGGGTGCGAGACTTGATAGAACTTTTTAACGCTTATATTAAAATTTTAAATTACCGTGGAAAATTTTATTATCACTATGTGATGAAATCCAACCAGAATAGTGATTTTGTTTTGCCGGCTATTGCGGAAGGAGCGCATATTGAAGTTTCCTCCGCCAACGAACTTTTTTTAGTAAAAAGGATGCTGGAAAAAGATAAATTTAACCGTAAAATAAGGGTTACCTGCAACGGACCTAAAACTGAACAGTATATAAGTTTAATTGAAGAGCTTCGTGAAAAAGGTCTAATAGTTATACCCATTATAGAAAACGGAGAGGAACTGGAAAGGCTTAAGAAATTTAAAGGAGAAGTGGGAGTACGAGTAAATCTTAATCTTAAAGTTGATGCGCACTGGGACAAAAAATATAACCACTTTGGTTTTGCCGAGGAAGAGTTGATTAAAATCAGCAAAATCAGGAACCTTTCCATGCTGCATTATCATATTTCCACGCAAAATGAAAAAATAGAGGGATTTATAAAGCCTCTCAAGCGCGCGATTGATCTTTATGCCAAATTGAGACAGCACAATCCAAATCTGGACACGATAAACTTCGGTGGCGGGATGGCTGTGCCTTATGAAAAAAGAAAAAAATTATTTTCCGTGAAAAATTTAGTTCAGCAAATGATTAAAACTGCCAAAAGAGAAAGCGACAAATTGGGAGTCCGGCATCCGAGTCTGGTTTGTGAATGGGGCAGTTATTTTACCGCTCCTTCTCAAATTACCATTTTTAAGATTTTAGCTGAGAAAAATATTTTCAAGAAACCTGACACTAAATGGTATTTTATTGACGGGTCTTTTATCGCGCATCTGACCGATACATGGTCTCCTGTTCACCACAAATGGCATTTTGCGACAGCCAACCATTTAAATACCCGCCGACTTCAAAAAGTATGGCTTGCTGGGTCTACTTGTGACTCAGATGACCGCTATACCGCTTCCGGAACTTATGTGTTATTACCGAAATTCACCGAAGATGTTCCAGATTTGTATCTAGTAGTTTTTGACACAGGTTCTTATCAAGACACCTTTGAGAACAACCACTGCTTGATTTCCAAGCCGGCGATGGTAATTTGTCAAAATGGACAAGTTAAACTGTCTCGCAAAAGACAAACACCGGAAGAAATCGGTAAACTCTTTGGCTGGAACGGAGATCATAAATAAAATAAATTTTATGGTAGATTCAATCATTAATACAAAGAAAATAAATGAAGCAGACGTTATATTGTTGTCTGCAGCTTATGATAAAACTGCTTCTAGTCATAAGGGTACAGTCAATGGTCCGAAAGCTATAATAAAAATGCTTGATTCAAAACTTGAGCTTTTTGATCGTACTTATAAGTTGGAGCCTTGCAAAAAGATAAAAATTGGACAAAAAGATTTAGGCAATTTGAATTCACTTTCACCAGAGAAAACCTTTTTTAAAATTACAAATGAATGTGAAAAATTTTTAAATAATAATAAATTTGTTTTTTTGTTTGGTGGCGAACATTCAGTTTCGCTTGGACTTTTAAAGGCTCTGGTAAAAAAAGTAAACCCAAAAGATGTGACTATTCTTCAAATAGATGCGCACTGTGATTTACGGAATGACGATTCTGATTACAATAATAAACCAACAAAATTTGCACATTCTTGTGTTATGCGTCGTGCCCACGAACTTGGCTACAATCTTATTCAAGTTGGTATTCGTACCTATTATAAAGATGAGTATAAATATTTTATTAATCCAAAAAATAATATAAAAGTTTTTGAATGGGGCAATGGTAAGAAAATTCCAATTATTAAGAAAATTTTAAAATCAATTAAAACAAAATATGTTTATATTACAATAGACGTAGATGGCTTTGATCCTGCTTGTATGCCTGGCACTGGTACACCAGTAGCGGGTGGGCTTGATTGGTGGTATGGCGTAGAGCTTATTAAGCAAGTTGTAAACAAAAAAGAATTAATCGGAGCAGATATTGTAGAAGTTTCTCCTATGCGTGATTCAGTACTTACAGAATATAGTGCAGCTCAATTAACTTATACAATAATAGCGCATAAGTTTCAAAAAAAATTAAGATAAATATTTCTCTATCAATTTATTTGCTTCGGCAGGACTTTTTTTGCATTCCAAAAGGGCAGTTAGTATAAGAGGGGCGACGATTGTTGCGTCAGATTCAATAACAAACATCGGAGTGTCTTTGGTAAGTTTATCCCAAGTAATTTTTTCATTTGGGGTGGCGCCTGAGTATGAGCCGTATGAAGTTGTAGAATCTGAAATCTGGCAAAAATATGCCCATGGCTTGGCAGGAATTTCCATATCATATTTTAATGAGGGTACCACACAAATAGGGAAGTCTCCAGCGATACCTCCACCAATTTGGAAAAATCCTATACCAGTTCCCTCTGAAAGTTTTTGATATTGATCATAAAATACCCCCATGTATTCTATGCCACTTTTAGCGATGTTTGCACTTGCATCACCATTTTTTACATGAGAAGCAAAAATATTACCAAAAGTAGAGTCTTCATAACCAGGGACTACTATAGGTATGTTATTTTCAGCAGCAGCAAGGAGCCAGCATTCTTCTGCTTTGCCTTCGTGTTTTTCTTTATCTATAGCTTGAATTAAATCATAAAAATATTCATGCCAAAATTTACGGGTATTTTCTTTTGTAGCTTTTTTCCAAACAGGTACAATGAGACTTTCTACAGCACGAAATGCTTCATCTTCTGGAATGCTCGTATCTGTTACTCTGCGCATTCTATTTTCTAAAATTTTCGTGTCGTCTTCTTTGGTAAAATATCGATAATCCGGAAAATCTTTATAACTACCATGAGCGACTAGACGAAAAAGCGATTCTTCAAGATTTGCTCCAGTCACTGACATTCCATGGATTAAACCATTTCTGATTGCTGGTGCTAGGGTAATGCCAAGCTGGGCAGAGCTCATTGCTCCAGCTACCGCCCAAAACATTTTGCCACCTTTTTCTACATGTCTCCAATACGCTATAAAAGCATCTCGAGTGGCACGAGCGTTAAAGTTTTTGTAATTTTTTAGAATGAATTCTAGTGTTGGAAAGTTGTTCATAAAAATAGATGATTTAATTTTATAGTAATTTGAGATACTGTCAAGTTTTTAGTATAATGCTTTTGTGTCTATTAAATATATTTATATAATTCTACTAATTGTTGCATCATCTGCGGTGGCTGTTGCTGATGTTTTTCTTAAAAAAGCATCCAATTCTGTTAATTTTTTTGATGTCTTTAAAAATCCTTTAATGATAGGTGCAATTTTATTATATATTTTTCAGATTTTTATTTTTTCTTATCTTTTTTATATAGGAATAAAATTAATAAATGTGGGTATTGTTCAAATAATTTTTTATACGCTTATAATTGCGGTTACAAGTATTTTATTTTTTCACGAAACATTAACTTTGATTAAAGTTGTTGGAATAGTTTTAGGGGTTGTGGGTATTATTTTAATAAACTTTTAATTTACTTTTTAATATTTTATGGTACAATCTGTTTGGCCTTGTATTGGATAGCTACTCCAACTTCGGTTGGGGAGGAAAGTCCGAACACAACAAAATTTCGCAAGAAACAGGAATGGTAGCGGGTAACGCCCGTGTATAGCAATATATAGGTGCGAGCAGAGACGCCGACGCCGAAAGGCTAGGGTTCCGCAAGGAATAGTCTGGTGGAAACATCAGAGTGAAACGGCTAAATCCTTACCTTTGTGCAAGATCGTGCTCCGATTTTTATCGGAGAGAATCGCTTGACCCCGAGGGTAATCGAGGGGCTAGATAAATTGCTATCTCTTGACTTACTGTCGAGATACAGAATTCGGCTTATAGATACAAGACCACAAACATGAAAAATCCTCTCGTAAGAGAGGATTTTTCTATTTAACACTTTTCTGCTTCTGGGGAGTTGCTTTTTATTTTTTAATATGCTATACTATGTCTGTGAGAGTGTAGGTTGATTCTTACATTTATCGTAAACAACATAAGTGCCGCAAAACCCCGCCGTAAGGTGGGGTTTTGTTTTTTGTATGCTAAAATACATAATAAGACATGAAGTTAAAGAAATTAAAAAAATTTAAAGTTTTTCTTGTATTAATTGCTTTGTGCTTTGGTGTCATAGTGTCTATCTTGTTTTATTATAGTTTAGATCCGGCGCTTCTTGCCAAGATTTCTTTTTATTTAGATTTGGCTAACCCCTCAGTTCGAATAATTCGCATCCAGGAAGGCTTACGCAAAGAAGAAGTAGCGGAAGTGATGGCTAATAAATTAGGTTGGGATGAAAATGCTAAAAATAATTTTATTAATGCGCATCTAGCTCTAAATACCACCAACCAAGAAGGACATTATTTCCCAGAGACTTATTTGATTAATAAAGACGAAGGGCCATCAGCTGTTAGTGCCATAATGTTTAATGAGTTTTCAAAAAAAACTGAAAAGATTAAACAACCAAAATCAAAACAGATAATTAATCCAGAGACTGCTCTAAAAATTGCATCTATCATTCAGAGGGAGAGTGATGGTAAAACTGATATGAAATTAATTTCCGGTATTATTTGGAATCGTATTTGGAGTGGAATGAAATTACAAATTGATGCCACGGTGCAATATGCTAAAGGTAATGAGGAGGATGGTTGGTGGAAAGAAGTTAACAAAGGGGATACTAAAATAAAATCTCCCTACAATACTTATTTATACCCAGGACTTCCACCAGGTGCTATTGCTAATCCAGGGCTGGCTGCTATTGAGGCCGCTTATAATCCACAAAAAACAGACTGCATGTTTTATTTGCACGATAAACGTGGGAAAATACACTGCGCTAAGACTTATGAAGAGCATAAGAAAAATATAGAAACATATTACTAAATAAATTTATTTTTTAATAATTACTATAGGCTAATTAATCGATTATGAAACAAAAAAAATTTATAGAAAAAATAATTACTGGTATAGGATCAGTGCCTTCACTTATTGCACATACATTTTTGTTTGGTTTAGCTTTTATTTTGTCTTTTTATCATGTTATTTCTTGGGATGTAATGCTCCTTACTCTAACAACAATTGTGTCATTAGAGGCGATTTATTTAGCTATATTTATTCAAATGTCTGTAAACAAACAAACACAAGAGCTTGCAGAAGTCAGTGAGGACGTCGATGAAATTCAAAAAGATGTTGATGAGATTCAAGAGGACGTCGATGAAATTCAAAAAGATGTTGATGAGATTCAAGAGGACGTCGATGAAATTCAAAAAGATGTTGATGAGATTCAAGAGGACGTCGAAGAAATTACTGAAGAAACCGAAGAAGAACGCATAAAAGCCAGGTCAATTAATATTGAACAGTTGGCACAAGATTTAAGGAAAATACTTACGGACCTAGAACAATTAAAAAACAAATAGTTTTTATATGTGGATCGTACAGGAATCTCTCCCTCGACTAAAATTTTTTCGTCAAAAAATTTTATCTGGCACACTCTCATAATTTCGCAAGTTTGCGAAATATATTCTGGGTTTTCTCGTCCTGACGCAAGCAAAGCAGTTTGCTTGCTTACAGTCTCCTGCAATAAAAAAGCCATCTTACGATGGTCTTTTTTATACACGTGGACCGTACAGGACTCGAACCTGCCACCCCCTCATTGCAAATGAGGTGCTCTACCAGATGAGCTAACGGCCCAATTAAGAACTTTTATATACTACCAAACCAAGCGATTAAATGCAAAACTTTTATTTCTTATTAAGTGAAATTTCTTCAAGTAATTTACTATAAGGACGTGCAGTTAAATGCCATCCACCTGGCTTAAGAGGGTAGTCAAGGTCATCGATGACAAGATAAATCACATACGCAAGAATGGACACACTCATTGTGTATGAATAATCAAGCCAAATATTTTTTACACCAATAAACAAGGAAAGGCCTATCATCATGGCTGTTGCCAAAATAATAATACGTTTGATAGATTGTGGTACGTGATGTGAACTGTAGCGCATTCTTCTAGAACGGTCTTCAATAAGCTTAGTAAAGAAGGCGAATGCATTGGTGGCAATTTCTGGCTGATTTTTAAACATATCAAACATGGTTGCGTTTAAGGTAGAGAAGGATTCATTGATACGAACACTCGGGATCTTTTGTTCTCCTTTATAAAGACCGTTATCAGACATTTCTTCTAAATAGGATTTTATTGAATTATAAAATATAGCTCCAGTGTCGGAAGGTAGATATCGAGACCATAACCACATTTCTCTAAGAGAATTTATTTCATCGTTAACAGCATCTACAAGGTTGTTCCAGTTTTCCCATTCTTTTTGAATAATAAAGCCAGCTAAGATACTAAACAACGTCCCGATAGAAGCATATAGCCAAGGAACACCTCCAAGATCAGCTAAGATTATTTTACTATTATAGAAATCACTTTGGTGAAGAGCATAAAAAGCCAAAGAAAAAAGTCCCACAAATGAAGCTATTTTAAGTATAAATTTCATATTATAAGAATATACAATATATTTTTTATATAAACAAATATTTAATTATTATCTTTAACAATTTTTTGGAATTTTTTATTTATAATTTTCCAATCTAGATTTTCAAAAAATGCTTCTATGTATGATTTTTTATCAGAGCCAAAATCAATGAAGTAAGCATGTTCATACATATCCATCACTAAAATAGGGGATGTTCCCAAGACGCCATAAAGATTGTGTGTGTCTAATAAAAAATTCCTTAATTTACCATCATTAAAATCATATCCTAAAACTGTCCATCCACGACTACATAAGCCTAAAGCTTTAAAATCTTCTAACCATGCCTCAAAAGAACCAAAATCTTTTTTAATTATTTCAATAATTTCTCCTTCTATCTCTCCATTGCCACCCAGAATATCAAAATAAGCTTCGTGTAAAATTATAGCGTTAGCGGTGAAGCTCTCCTCCACCTTTAACTCTCTTAAATCTGAAAAAGTAGCATTAGCAGACGACTTATCTATTAATTTTAATTTTTCTTCTATTTCTTGCCATTTTTTAATATATCCATCGTAAAGTTTGTCGTAATGAATAGTTATAGTCTTTTCAGATATTTTTTTTAATGACTTAGAAAATAATAATTTTTTTAATTCCCCGTAATTTTTCATAGTTTTTTTGATTTTACGAAATCATGCCGCGCAATCGTCCATTAAAGCGTGGCGCTATTAATTTTTAATATAGGAGATTAATTCATTTAAAAATACTTGCACTTTATTATGATATGATTCATCTTTTATTTTTCCACTTTCATCAAATAAATTTTGAACATTAGAGAAATACATAGCTCCCTGAATTGATATCATGCCATATTGAATACTAATTAACCTTAATTGTTCTACTCCTCTTGCTCCGCCCAATCCACCCGCAGAAACACCGCAGAAACCGACTGGTTTATGTGCGTATTGTTTTAAAATCATATCAAGCATCATTTTTAATTCTCCTGGATAGCCATGATTATATTCAGGGGAAACAATAACTAAAGCGTTAGATTTATTAATTTTCTCAGACAACTTTTGAGCTTGGGGCAACTTTTCTGTATTGTCTGTAGCTTCAATTCTGTAATCACGAACATCTAAAATTTCACTTTCTATTTTATTTGATTTTAATTCTTCAAGCATAAAATTAGAAACCTTTTCAGATTGTCTTCCTACTCTTCCTGTGCCTAAAATAATTGGGATATACATATTTATATTATAATTAAGGACAAATAAATTCACAATTTGGACCTGAACGTCCGACATAAGAACCATCAGGGCATTGTTTGGCATCCATCGTACAGGCAACCGGTTCTTTTAATCCAGTGCATCTCCAATTTATCTCAGCTGTTTTTGTTTTTTCATTTACCACACAAGCTGGGTTACATCCTTCACGGGTTGTATTTAAATTAGCATCAAACCACCATGTTTTAGAATTCTCGTTGTAAGTACCAGTTGATAATGCTTCACCACCTTTTATACAAGATTTTTCAGCAATTATTCGAGCCTCAACTTCTCTTAGGATGCTATCTATTAAATTAATTTGGACTTCATTATTATTTCTAATATAGCTAAAATTTTTATTGCCTTGGATGTGGCCATCTTCATAGGTCATCGTTCCAGTTTTTAAAGAAGAATCTATATTTACAGAAGTTATGTACCATGAACCACCTAAAACAGGTTTTTCTGGGATAATGGTTGTAACATTATCACGAATATATTTTTCAACAACGATTTCATCATTCAATCCTGCTCCCGTTGGAAGATTTTCAACTAGGTCTGAATTTTCTTTCTTTGAAAGAAAAACAAAAATCACAACAATTATTATAATAATAGAGATAACTACATAAGTTAGTATTTTTTTCATAACTTAATTCTACCACAGATTTAAATTTTTATTTATTAAACCATTCCTTTATAACACTTTCTGCAGGTTTGTTGCGAAAAGTTGAAGCTACAGATAATTTGGGTTTAATTTGTGGGTCAAGTGCATCATCCCAAGCAAAGCTGGCAACATTTATTCTTTCTATGTTGTTCAATGAAGGAAGAGCATTAAAAAAGATTTCAAATACTTTTGCCTGATAATTAAAATCTGAAATTGCATTTTTTACTTTTTCACTTTTATAATCAAGTACTTCAAGAGGCCCATATTTCATAGAGTTAACATAAGAAGATGGTGCAAAAAAGATTGAAAGCTTAATTTCTTTTTTCTTGGCAATGTTATTTAGGTCTGTTAAATATTTAGGTATTTCTTTTTCAATATCTCCATTACGATAATGTTCTAATAAATCATAAATACGAATTTCTACAATATCAGCATTTTTGTAATAATTATATTTTGTCCAATCTTCTTTCCCGTCTTTGTCTTCAAAAAACCCATAGAGAGATAGTTCAACATAAACTTTTCCATTAAAAACTTTCCTTACCTCTTCAATTAATTTTTTTTGTAATTCATTTACCAATAATTCTTCCCCAGCAAAAGTTGGACCCATCCATGTTGGAGTTATGCTCATAATATCAACACCATATTTTTGATAGATTGAGGCTTTTTCAACTATTCTAGCAGTCCATTTTTCAAAATAATCCTTTATCCATTCTTTAGTATGCAAAGAATTAAATTTTTTATAATCTGTTTCAACTGTTGACTGTATTTCTCCAGAAATTCCTGCAATAATATATTTTCCAATATCAACAAAAGACATATTCCTTTTGATTCCAAGCTCAAGACCGTTTTGGTGTGCATTTAGAACAAGATTTTTTATATCAGACTCAGTCATTGATTCATCTCGCATGTCATTTAAAAAAATTTCGTCACCAATTTTATAACGCGTTGTAGTAAAATCAGCATTCTTTTCAAAGATTGCTCGATCGAAATCATGTACATATATTTCACTTGCCCCAAGCTCTTTTACTCTAACAAAAGATGACTCAATGTTCTGTCGAGTACTTTCAACCATGCTCATATTATAATTTCTACCCCAAGTGTCGGACATATTAACTGCTTTTATTTGAGGAAGATGTATAGCATTTGTATTTACTAAATATTCATTACGAATAAAAATACCACTACACCAAGGTGGAGTAGGCCAAGGGCCAACAGGAGGGCAAATTTTTAAAATAAACATAACACTAACTGCAATAATAAGTATTAAAATAATGCCAATAACAAAAATCAAAAATTTTTTCATTTCATTTAGTATACACTAAAACTATTTAGATTTGAACTTCTTCTGCCCTTAGAGAGGTAGGGGAAACAACCATTATAAAATATGGTTTAAATACTTCTAGAAATAATGGCTAACTTTGCATCTCAGGAAACATATTTTCCTCCTTGGCTCTTTTGACTAGAATTGAATAATAAACTAAGTTTTTAAAAATCACTTCTTTATTTTTATCATAATTTATAACCTCATCGATTATTTGTTTTTTTGTTAGGGCATCTACTTTTTGTTTATGGACAGGAGCAAAAGAATCAGGCACCTTAATAATTTTTTCTTCTTTAGGTCCCTTTAAATGACGATTGGGATTCATAGAATTACTTACAAAATCATCGAATTTTTCTAATTTTTTTTTAAATTTCTCCTTTCTTTGTTCTTCTTGTTTCTTTTTTAGGGCTGAAACACTAATCACTTCTCCGCTGCTAAAATTATCCTCTAATTTTCTAGGTTCTTCTTTTGGTTTTAATTTTTTTTTAAGATTTTCACCTTTCGAAAAATTGATTATATTATTCAACTTATTTTCCATGTTTTAAAGATTTTAATTTAAAAGTGAAAAAGTAATACCTAAATAATATGGCCAGAGAATTAATGCCAATACTCCTTTCCAAAAAGTTAAATGTAAAAAACCTATTGTAAAAAGCCAAGCTGCAAACCAAAAACCTCCGGCAAACATATGATTTTCAATTTTAATTTTTTGCATAACTTGTTATTTTTTTATTTTGATTCTTCTTTTTGGCTATATTCTTGGTGAAATTTTACTCCCAAATAATAAGGCCAAATTATTAAGGCTAGAACTCCTTTCCAAAAGGAAAGCTTCAAATAACCTATCGTAAAAAGCCAACCGATAAACCATATTGAGCAAAAGAAACCCTCTTGATTGTTGATAATTATTTTATCCATATTTTTTTTAATTAAAACTACTAATAATCAGATTATAGCATATATTTAATTAAAGTTTATCCCACAAAACAATAAAACTGAATACACCAAAGAATATAAAAATAATTCCAATTATAATTTTTCTAATTAAACTAGGACGGAAAACCTTAGGAAGTTTTTTTAGATTAAGCCAAGAAACAAGAGCCAAATGCACAAACATAGCAAAAGCATTTATTACCGCACCTAAAACTATCAAAGTTTTAGGCTCGTATATATTAAATAAAAATAAAGTTATACCAAAAATAATTTGTCCCCACACAAAACTATAGTAAATTTTTGAAAGATTAATTTTTGCATCACTTTTTCCATGAACTTTTCTAATGGCAAAATTTTCTGACATAATGCGAGAAGTAGAATCCATTATCCCTAATTGAGTTTGAAATAACATAATAGAAACTGCCACCAGGAATATTATGCCTATAACTGGAAAAATAATTTCTCCAATAACCCTTCCTTCATTTATCACAAAATTAATCCCTTGTGTATTTCCAGCTAGCCCATGAGTAGTCGCATAAGATAAAAGCATAAGAAAAACCATTGAAATAATTCCTAAAAACCAAAAGATAAAAGCATGCTCAATACTAATTAATTTCCACCATTTTTTAAAACGAATAACATCCTCTGGTGTGGCTGCACAATCTGTACCATCTAGTACGATTTCTTTTTCTTCTTTTTTCGCAAACAAGCTAGAAATTTTTTGAGAATAAATTCCCATACCATAACCTTTTTCTTTTATATAAATTGATTGAGTTAAATTTAAATTTCCACCAGCACCAGAATAAGCAAAAGCAGCGAGAAAAGTTGCGATACTTATTCCTTCTGGTAAAAACCAATAACCTTCTCCTTTACCAAATATTCCATATAATAATGCTGACCAATCAGTTTTTGTGGCTAAAAATAGAGCTAATAAAAATATAAAAGGAACACCAATTGAAAGAATAACTTTTGTAATTTTTTCCATCATTCCATAAACAGTTTTGCCCATACTTAAAATTAATCCGATAATTAATAAAAACAAAATAGCAATCCATTTAAAATTAGTAATTCCCAAGATACTGGCCATTACTTGGGCCGAAGCAGCAATAATTCCAGGAAGTCCAAAACCAATGAAAGTAGAAACAATAAACCAATAAACTGCACCCTTCCACAATTTGTAAATTCCAACAAAAACACTCTCACCCTTTACTAGTGCATAGCGCTCAATCTCCATATTCATAAAGTACTGAAAGGTAATCCCAAGAATTGCTCCCCATGCAATACCAAGTCCATAATTAGCAGTTAGGTAGGGCCACAGAATAACTTCTCCAGAACCTAAACCAAGTGCAAGAATAACAAAACTTGGTCCAATAAGTTTTTTAAGAGATACAGGTTCTGGAAATAATTTTTTTTCTTTCATGGAAATAATTATATCAAAAGGTTATAATTTCTACTAAGCTTACCTTTTTTGAGGGTGACGATTCTCGGATAATTACCATGTTAGAAAAATAATTTATTCACTTAAATACCGCTCTCCTCTATCTGGCAAAATTGTTAACACTCTTTTATATTTTTTACTTAAAGCTAAAGCTGCGAGAATATTAGCTCCCGAACTTATTCCTACTAAAATTCCGTTTTTGATAGCTAATTCCTTCATTTTACTTATCTTTCTTTTCATATTAATAATTAAAACTTATCCAGAAAAAGAATGCACCAATAAGAAAGATAACAGCACCCCAAAGTATCTGGCCCCCCTTAAACATCTGAGCTTTTTTATTAACACGATCAGGAAACCCAATTTTTTCAATTCCTTTAAATAAAGTAATCCATCCTAAAATAGTTATAGCAACTCGCCAATCAGTAACCCAGATATTATGAGCAACAACAGTAGCCAAACCTAATAAAAAAGTAATATATCCAGTAGATATAGTAATGGTTCTATCTTCGGTATACTCTATAATTCTACCTAATAATTTTGCGCCAATAGACATTGCGCCAAGAACCATAAAAAGACTACCCCAAAACTTTGCTAAAAAAATTGTAATTTCCATGATTTTTTAATTATTATTTATAATTATATAATATAACATTTTTTTGTTTTAGCTGGTTTCGTCGTCTTCATAATTTCCAGTACCGGGATTTTTTCTTTCACTCGCGCTGGTATTGTTTTGGTTGTTGGTTCTGTTTTCATCCTCTTTTTCTTTATCAACAGATTTTTCCTCAATATCATTTTTTGTATCCATATAAATGATTATTTTTTATTATCAATGATATCAATAACGTCGCGGGCAGAATGTTCTCCAATAATTCCTTCAAATAATTCAAGCTTATCAAGTTGTTTTAGTAGAATTAAAATAATTATAACAGAAGTTGAAAAAACTCCTTTTAAAAAAGACTCAACCAATAAATGATTTGAAGGAATAGCAACAAATAAAGCAAAAAGTAATGTAAAGCTCAAAAAATAAGTTGTAATTAATTGAAAGAATGGAACTCTTTCTTCACATAAGGCAACAAGGTTTTTTCGTTCAAGTTGAATATTTCCAAGAGAAAGCATAACTCTTGAAGCTGCAATATTTTCAATAGGGGATAATGTTCCTCTTGTTACAGAATCAAGAAGTTTATGTAAATCTGTTAAAGTGGTTGTTTTGTGAGTTAAATTATAATTCCAAAGCTTACTTTCAAGTATATTTTTATAATAAATTTTTATAAGTTGCCCCATTTTTTCTTGAGTTTCAATCCCCAGGTGTCCAGACGAGCGATACAAACTAGAAAAATTACCATCAATATTAGAAATAGATTTACGAATCTCACTATATCTACTACCTTGTCTTGAAATAAAAAATCCTGCACAAATTGTAAAAACAAAGGTTGAGATAGTTATAAGAGTTTTATCAAAATTACCTTTTATGGGGGTAAAATAATAAAGACAAACAAAAACAACAAATATGATAATAATTGATAAAATTAGTTTAAAGTTTTTCATATTAAAATTATACCACGATAGTTAGTAATTTCTAAAATGCACACTGCCTGGGAGTATATTCGAAGGAGTATTATGTTTATTTAACTTTTGTATTTTTCTATATCCTTCTTTGCTTTTTTAATAAATTTTCCAAATCTATAATCTTTTTCATTTCTTTCAACTTCTGTCATTTCATAATATTCAGCTTCTTTTTTTAAATTAATATAATTAGAATATTTTCCTTCATTTAAATTACCAGACTTTAAAGCAAATAATACACTACATTCAGGCTCAGAAGTATGAGAACAATCAACAAATTTGCAATTCATAGCTAATTTAGTTATTTCATCGAAAACATTATCTACACCATCATTAGTATTAGTCATTCCTACTTCTCTCATTCCTGGATTATCTATGACGATACCTCCATTTTTTAAAAAATACATCTCTCTACCAGTAGTGGTATGTTTACCTCTGTTGGTGTGAAAACTTATATCGTTTGTTTCTATGGCATTTTCTTCGAGTAATTTATTAATCAAAGATGATTTACCTACACCAGAGGATCCAAGAAAACAATATGTTTTACCTTTTAATATGTACGTTCTTAATTCTTCTAACCCTACATTAGTTAAAGCACTAGTCAAAATGATATCAACATTTTTGAATCTATTTTTTATTTGAGCTAATTTCAAATTTAATTCGTCTTTAGAAATTAAATCAATTTTATTTAAAATAATAGTGGACTGAACTCCTCCGTCGTTGGCTATAGCAAAATATCTTTCGAAACGATTTAAATTAAAATCTCTATCAATTGACTCTATAATAAAAGCAATATCAATATTAGTTGCAATAATTTGAATTCCATTTTTATTATTATATTTTCTTTTGATTAATGTTTGTTTGGGTAATATCTCAGTAATTACCGCCCATTCATTATCTTGCTCTTTTATTGAGACCCAATCTCCCACAGCAGGGTAATCTTCCCTTGATGAGGCATCGAATATTTTTTTTCCAGTTACTTTTGCAAAATACTCGCCACTTGAATTTTTTATCTTATAGGCTCCTTTGTATTCAGCGATAACTCGCGCAACAGAAAATTCATCCAATTTCAATTTCTTTCTATTAGATTCAAAGTATTCATTATAACCAATATCTTCATTTTTTATTTCTTTCACAAATTTAATTTTATCACAAATTCGAACTTTTTTTCTTTCTGAATATACCCACAATGCAGATAATCACTACTAGTAATCCCATTAACTGTCCGCCAGGACTGTCGTCAATTTCACCATAAACAAACAAAGATATTCCAATCAATATTACAAGACAGAGATGCCATATTTTAATTTTATTCATATAAAAATATTACCACAATTATAAAAGATTTTTAATTTAACCTTACTTATTTAGAAGCATAGTTTACAAACCATTAAGTAGTTTGCAAACTATCATTATATAAAATTTTAAGCTTCTCTAACCCTCGATGTAACTGCACGGCTACGGTGGCTTTGGAAGTTCCGGTTATTAATGATATTTCTTTTATTGATAAATCTTGCACATATTTCATGCGCATTACTTTTTTATACATTTCAGGAAGACGCTCGATTAATAAAAGTGCAACCTTGCCGTCTAAAACATTAAATAATCTTTTAGGATCTTCTGCTTCTGGTTCGAAGCCTTTCTCCATCATTACATCGAGAGAGGTTGTTTTACGTTTTCGATATTCATCTACAATAAGATTATTTAGTACATGATAAAGAAAAGCTCTCATTATTTCTATTTTCCCTCCTTTGACCAGATAAATCCAAGTTTTCATGAAAGTATGTTGTACTAAGTCTTCTCCTGTTTCATGGTTACTTAGTTTAAAATAGGCACGAGCATTTAAGCCTTTTTCAAAGTTATTGTGGGCTTTAGTCAGTATCCCGTCAAGTCTTTTTTCTCTTTCGGGGTCATTATATTGAAGCCGTTTGGGGCTCTATTATGTTACCTCTTTATTACAAGAGATATTTTAATAATGGAAATATTCAGTTTTTATAGGGGCAGTAGGGGGAATCCGTTTTTGAGATAGTTACAGAGGAATTACGCTTGGGCACTAGATAGTTGTGTTTTTCAAGTTAATTAACTTTAGCACGTATGTAGTCTAATAGCTAGTCGTAACAATTAGTATTTATGAACGGCATTATAGTTAAGAAAAAGAATAAGGTCGATATTATTCAGGAAACAGTGACGAGAGGTAAATAAAGTTTATTAAATAAAATAAAAAATAATATGAAAAAAATATCAAGTTTAATCAATAAAGCAATGGCTGGATTTATGATCTTGGCTTTTGCGTTCGGCTCTACTGGAGTCGGCATAGTAAATATAGCGCACGCAATAACAACACCCAATTGGAATACTACGGGAGCTTATGTAATAAATATGGAATATCTAGGAATACAATATCCTCATGATCTTAATTTAGTTCAAGATGGCCTTGGCAACTTAACCGGCAACGGTGCAAGTCCCGCTGGAGCAAATATCTATACCTATGACATTACTTCTGGTTTAGTTGATGGTGATTCTATAACTTTTACCGCAAACTATACCGCGACCCCAGATGCAGTAATTCCCCAAACGGTATTAAATGTTACTGGCATAATAGCAAATGATGGCACAATCTCTGGAACTTGGTCTGACAATTATGCAGGAGGTGAAAGATCTGGTGCTATTTCAACTGTAAGCGGTGTAGCAATTTTATTAAACAATGAAGTAACTCCTACGATAGCTATTGACCTAGGAACAGCAGCTAATTTTGCCATCTTGGCAGAATCAGCAATTACGGATGCTAATCCTGCTATTTCCAGTATCACTGGAAATGTTGGAATCAACCCAGCAGCTGGTTCATTTATTACCGGTTTATCTTGTACAGAAGTAGCAGGAACAATCTATGATGACGCTACCTATACAGGTGGTTATGATTCAAATGTATCCTGCCGAATTACCGACACAACACTACTTGGTATAGCTGTAGGTGACAAGCAAGCAGCTTATACTGCTGCGACAACAGGAACACCTGCCGGGGTTGGAGCTACTAACTTAAACGTAGGGGCTGGAACTCTTACTGGGAACAATTTTGTTCCCGGAACTTACACTTGGAATACCCCAGGTGATGTAAATATCACTGGAGATATAACCCTTACAGGTACAGCGACAGATGTTTGGGTATTCCAAGTAGCTGGAAACTTAGATGTTAGTTCTGCAGTAACTATTCATTTAGCTGGCGGAGCATTGCCCGCTAATATTTTTTGGGCAGTGGCAGGAACAACAACCCTAAAATCAACTTCTAGCTTTGAAGGAAATATTCTAGGTGCATCGACCATTGCATTGCAAGATGGGGCAAAATTAAACGGGAGAGCGTTATCAAAAACTGATGTCACATTAATTGGTAATTCTATTTCTATTCCAACATCATCTCCAATAACAACAAAAGTTGTTACGGGCATAACATCTTCTGACGCAACACTAAACGGTACAAATGGTATCAATGATGCATCTGGACATTCATTCTGGGTCTCATTAAACACATTTGACACTTCAAGTCCAACAATTCCAGTTGGCGTTTATTCAACTCCTGATTTTGGAGCGATATCTGCCAATACTGATTTTTCGGCAACTCTTTCATCAATTGCAGGTCTTCCAGCAATAACTCCAAACACAAAATACTATTTTACAGCTTGGTCTAATGTAGATGGCACATGGTATCCTGGTCAAGTGTTGAGTTTCACTACTGCTACAACGGGAGGAGAAATTGGTGGAATTGTTGAAGGCGAAGGTGTGCTTGCTGTATCTTCTGTGGAGGTAGTAGACAGCACAGCGATAGCAGACGGAACTTTTGGTAATGGTTGGAAATATGTTTTCAATGTTACTATTCCCACAAATGAAACTCATCTAGCTATGAAGTTTGCAAATTGGACACAAACTGGAGGAAGTGGATCTATCGCAGTGGCGAACAATATGAGAATCTCTTCTCTTCAAGCAAACAATGGCAATGCGACGATCTTAATAACTGCCGCTAACACTTACACTACCCCTACATTAAACATGATCAGTGATCTTGATCCTGGATTAGCTGGAATACAAGTACAGGTTACGGTCGAAACAGCTGTTCCTATAGGTTCTCTAAATGGGTCTTATACTACCAATTACGGGATATTAACTAATTAAAAAAGGAAAAATTATGAAACATAATTTATTATTAAAATCATTATTTGTACTTATGTTGACGATTGGCTTATCTTCATATGCATACGCTTCAGAAGTGACAGGAACATTATCTTCAACAAGTACAGGAAATGAAAATAGTACAAGTGTAAGTGGCTCTATTTCTGGAACAGTATCATCTCCTTCATCAGGAACTGGCGGTGGTTCCTTTAGCAATGGAAGTAGTAATGGTAGTGTTCTAGGTGCATCAACGGGCCCAATAATAAGTCCTATTATCTCAACAAATAATACCTTTTCTCCTAACAATACAGCGTTCGTGCCCTCATCTCGTGGTCTGGCAATTAGTTCCGGAACAGATGATGGAGCAGTCGCTATTGATGGAAATGTATTAGGAGCTGAAGCAAATCCAGATATAACTTCTCCACAAATAGCTGCGGCTACAGGAGGGTTTACTGGTTTTAGCGGGATGACTTGGTTTTGGATTATAATTCTGCTTTTATTACTTCTTGCATTTATAATTTATCTTTATAAGCGAGAGGATAAAAACAAAGTAAAAATCCAATAGTTCTAGATTAAAAAATAAATAGCAAAATATTTTTTAACATATTTGGCAAAAATCACCCTACACCAGTAGGGTGATTTTTTGTTGTAATAATTTATAAACAACAACGGCTCCGGTGATATGAAAACAAAAAAGAAAGCGAATGGAGAAGATTTAGTGGAACACATATGGGAAAAAAGTTGGACTTATATTAAGACGGTTGTAGATGTAGTCAGAGAACCAATTTTAGTTCTAGACAAAGACTTAAGAGTGATGGCAGCCAATGAATCGTTCTATAGAGTTTTTCAGGTTGAATTAAAGGATACAGAAAATAAGGTGGTATATGAATTGGGAAATGGCCAATGGAATATACCTGATTTAAGGAAACTTCTCGAAGATATTCTGCCTAAAAACACTTTTTTTAAAGGCTTTGAGGTGACACACAACTTTCCATTTATTGGACGGAAAGTAATGATTTTAAATGCTTGTCAGATTCATTTTAAGGAAGATACAACGTCCAAGTCATTCCCGCCGATTATACTTTTAGCCATGGAGGATATTACGGATATGGTGGTCGTAGCAGAAACATTGGCTGACCACGCCAATAGTGTGGAAATAAAGTTTGTTAAAAAAACAGAGAAACTAGAAACACACATAAAAGAATTAGAAAGGAAAATAACAAAACTTCAGAAGAAATAAGATACGAAAATTGTAATATTTTTTTTACTGCAACGGCATCATAGGTATGAATATGAAAGTAAAAAAAATAGCACTGCTCGTAATACCAGCCCTACTTTTTTCTTTTACTGCTTTGGCAAATGATACAAACTATCCAATAAATGAATATGATAGTATTTATAGATACAACGCCCTAGAAAATAAAACGTCCTTTATGCCTTCGAATCCAGGAGATGATTCTGATCAGTCAGATGTGATGTCTCCTGTAAATAATGAATTGACTGATGACATAAAAAAGTTAAAAGACATAATTGAAAGACAAAATAGTTCCATAGAACAATCAGAAAATGCCATGAAAAATATAATGAACAGGAATGGAGTGGAAACCTTCTTGCTCGGAAACAACTTAGGAATACTTAAATTCCAAATGGTTCAAATGGAAGATCAGGGGTACAAGCTTAAAGCCCTCGCTTTTACAACAAAGGATTCTACGCTAGAAATAAAAATAAAAAACCAAATTGATATTCTTAACAAAGAAAAAAGTAAGGTCGAAAATTTTATTTATCAGCGAGATAATAATTTTAGTTTATTTGGGTGGCTTGTAAACTAAACTTTATTTAAAAATAAAAATATGATTGGAACAATAATAGCTATTTTAATTGTTTTATGGCTTCTCGGTATGTTAACTTCGTTTACCTTGGGAGGATTAATTCACATCCTTCTTGTTATCGCAGTGATAATAGTTCTTATTCGAATTATTAGGGGTGAAAGAATTTTTTAAAAATTAACTAAGTAAAAATTATGAAAAACACAACAATAGGAATTATTATAGCAGTAGTTGTCATCATTGGTGGAATATATCTTTTTACTCGTACATCAAATACGCCTAGTGTCAGCTCTATTCCGTCCCAAAATCAAAACAATAATGCTCAAGGTCGGGTAGTTTTATCAATTACTGACGCAGCAATTAATATGAGTACTATCAGTCAAATCAATATGACGATAAGTTCAATCGACATCCACAGCCAAACTAATGGTTGGATAACGACTTCGGGAACGCCCCAAACATATAATTTGCTCGATTTGAATGCAAAGAATGAAAGTAAAATTTTCACAGACTTTCAAGCACCCGTTGGCACTTATGACATGGTACGTCTTTCAGTGGACAAGGTTGTCGTAGTACCAAAAACTGGAGCAATACAAGAAGCTAAACTGCCTTCAGGCGAATTAAAAATTAATACTACCCTGGTGGTTAAAGATGGGACAACCTCAAGCATTAGTTTTGACTTTATGGCCGATAAATCACTCCATATGACAGGCAACGGAAACTATATTTTCGCACCGGTTGTAAAAACAGAAACAAGAAGTGAAGCAAACGTAACAGTAAATTCAGATAACACTATTAAGATAAACGGAGGTCATATTGATACCGATACGACAGACGGTATGGATATTGACGGTAGTGTTAAAAATAATTTCCAAATCAAAGCCGATGAAAAACTCGATGTTGTTAATGGAGTCATTAAGATTCACAGCACGTTAAATACCAATAAGCAAAATTAAAAAACTTATTATCAAATAAGCTCAAAAAAATTAATAGATAATTAAAAAAATATATGGACTCATATAATTCTCCCACCACTAAACCGTTATATCGTGGCACTCAAGTTGTTTGGTATATTCTAGGTCTTCTGGAAGTGCTATTGGCATTTCGCTTTGTCTTAAAACTGTTGGCTGCCAATCCGGGAGCTGGTTTCAGTAGTTTTATTTACAATGTCAGTTATCCTTTTGCCATGCCATTTCTCAGCGTCTTTCATGTTTCGCAGGTTGAGGGTAATGTTTCTGAATGGACCACTCTTTTAGCTATGTTAGTCTACTGGCTGATTGCCTGGGGCATTGTTAAGCTGTTCTTTATGAGTAAAACAGTTTCTACTCCGGAAGCGGCTGCTAAATTGGACACGGAAAATAAATAGTTATTTAATATTTGATATTATCTTAAGTAATAAAGTAATGGATTCAGAAAGAGAGAACATGTGTCCCATATTTTTTATTATTTCTAATTCAGAATTTGGGATATTTTTGTTTAAAAATTGACTGTGTTCTACCGGAAAACAAGGGTCGTTTTCTCCGTGGAAAATAAAAGTTGGAACATATATATTTTTAACTAGTTCTAATCTATCTTTAGAATTAGCTACAGCTAGACCGTGATTGAAGGGGGAGAATTTATTTTTGTTTCTTTTGTTTGATAAATCTATTAGTTTAATCAGCTCACCTAGATCCTCGTTGTGCAATTCGTGCCCAAAGAATATTTTCCATCCTTCTATCTGACTTTTTCTAAATTCTTCATCATTTTCAGGAGGATTATTTTTACTATTTTCTATATAATCAATAAATTTTTGGTCTGGGTAAGGTAATTCATATTTATTATTAAAATTACCCATCGTTGCATCCATATATGATCTATGATCTGCAGTTGTTGATATTAGAGTTAAGGTTTTTAATCTATCTGGAAAGTTAACTGCTAATAATTGCCCAATATATCCACCCATAGATATGCCTACAATGTGAGCTTTAGGAATATTGTATCCATCTAAAATTTCAACGACATCATTTGTTAAATTATCTAAGTTATATGGATGCTTCTGAAAATCAACAACCGAAGAAAAACCAGTATCTCTATGGTCATACCTAATAACAAAAAAATTATTATCAGACAATTCTTTACAAAATGAATCATACCAAAAGATACCTTGATTCATCGCTCCCATTATTAAAACAATCGCTGGATTTTTTATATCTCCAATTGATTCTGTAAATATTTCCAACCCGTCTTTTGTTTTTATATATTTCTCTTTTAAATTCATAAAAACATTCTATCATTTCTCCCACAATTTTTTGTTTATATTTTTCCAACAATTACTACATAATTTTTACCATATTTTTTAGCACATTTAGGACAAGTGGTATACCACATATATGTTTTTTGAACTACTATTCCTTTATCTTTGGTATAGCTTTCAAAATCCTTCATCCATTTTCCTGTATCTTTAAAATTTCCTTCATATACTTTACTTAAAAATTTTCCACTTAAAAATACATTCTCTAAATTCGGGATGTCTTTATCTGTTGCTAAATATAAATCCATGTTCCATTTTGAAGTGTGGTCACTTAAAAGCATTCCATCAACCATAGTGGCTCCTACTTCTTCAAATTTCTTACACAATCGTGTCATCACCGAGCCAAAATTAATAGGCATATAAAATAAAGTAAAAACTTTATTTTTAATGAACTTTTTATTATTCCATTCAAAAACCCTTTCGTCCCAAGGGGCGGGATCAAATTTTGGACAACAAATTTTTTCTTCGTTCATATGATTTTTATTTTAAGTTAATAATAAAAATTATATCATAGGTTCGACACTAAATATAAATTAAAAATTTTGCAATCAACGGATTTACAAATTATTGACAATTAAAAATAATTGTGTTAAAGTTAATCGAAGTTTGTCAGGAGTTGTCCTTTAATAATAAGTTTTTAATTAAATAAAAATAGCTAAGAAGGAGATAATAATGAAGGGAGCTAGATTGAGACTTAAAGACCACGGAGATTTCTCGCCATATTTAAAGGAAATTTGTCAATTTCCTCTTTTATCGAGAGATGAAGAAACCGCACTGGCTAAGCATAAAGAAAAAGGAAAAGAAGAAGCCCAGGAGAAAATGACAAAAGCCAATCTTAAGTTGGTTGTAAGTATCGCAAAGAAATACAAAAATCGAGGATTACAATTCTTCGATTTGGTCCAAGAAGGTAATATCGGCTTGATGAAAGCTGTTGAAAAATTTGATTGGACGAAAGGATACAAATTTTCTACCTATGCGGTGTGGTGGATTCGGCAGGCCATCCAAAAGGCATTAGCCGATCAATCAAGAACTGTTAGAGTTCCAGTGCATATGGTTGAAAAGATTAATTGTCTAATTCGTGCTTCTCGTGATTTTGTCCAGGAGTTTGGTCGTGAGCCAACTCCCGAAGAAATCGCCAAGAAGACGGAATATTCACTAGAAAAAGTGATGGAGATATTAAAAATCTCCAAAGGAACTATTTCTTTTGAGACTCCCATAGGGGAAGAAGAGGACTTAACCTTAGGAGACTTTGTGGAAGACAAAGAAAGTGGAGATCCGCTTTCTTTGTCTGTCAATGTTGATTTAGAGGAAATTGTTAGAAAAACTCTTTCAACATTGAGGACGCCGGAGGAAAAAGTTATTAGACTTCGTTTTGGCATTTGCTAGGACGAAAGCAAAGAAAGAAAGTTAAACCATCAAACGAGAGCCTACGACTGAAAAAGCGTAGGCTCTCTTTTACATAAAATCAGAATTTACTAATTTTTTCTACAATATTCCACTAGATAGAGGATGCTAGAACTTGTTTGTTTAAGAGAAGAATAAGAAAGATTTATATTTAGTTTATTAACTCTAAACGTTCTTCTCGTTTATAAAAATAATAAGTTGAAATTATAATAAATATTAAAAATACTGTAGACAGTAAGGTGAAATATGGCAATAAATTGATTTGAGCCATAAACATTACAAGTTCGAGTATTACAATACAAAGAACAAAAATGTTTTTGGTTATAGGTTTTAGATAACGATGAGCTATTGAAAATTGAGAAATGGAATAAAGAGATAAACTTATTATAACTACAATAAATGTTGCTGTTCTTAAAAATATGTCACTAGTTACAGCATTTATTACTAATGGAATTGACAAAACTAATAGATATACTCCAAAATACTCTGATAATACATTTCCAATAAGCATATAATTTTTTGCCTTATTTCCATTAAGTCTTGTTATTTCTCCTGACGCGTTTGAATATATTATGGATGAGAAAAGAAAACCAAACGTACTAATAATTAAAAAAAGTATTGGTATTTTAATGGTTATGTTCATATCTGCAATGCGTGTTATGAGTAACCCTAAAAAGAAAGATGTAACGGCAGTCATAAATGAAGTAAGAGAAACACCAGTTTGAACTTCTGCTTGGTAAAGATTCAAATCCTCTTTGTTATTTGATGTCATAGTAAACATATTATATATCTTGTAATTGTTTTAAACAAGAAATTTAATATTTATTTTGCTCCGAACTTGGGAGGATGTTCGAAGGGCGATAATATTAGAAATTGGACAGAATTCTTTTTAGGCTAATTTTTAAATCTTTAACGTTGGTAAACAAAATACCATTAATACCCAATGTCTTAGCTGCTTTTACATTTTTTTCTTTATCATCAATAAAAACTACTTCCTTAGACTTTACCCCTAATTGTCTTAAAACTGTTTTATAAATATTTAAATTGGGTTTCATTATTTTCATATCTGTTGATATAAAACTTTTTGAAAAAATATCATATAAACCAGCTTCTTTATTAATTTTAGCAATCTCTATTTCTGTATTTACCAAACACACAACCAAGTATTTTTTCTTTAATTTTTCTATGAGCCTTAAGACATTAATATTTCTTTTTTGACATTTTTTATACAGTTCAATATGTTTTTGAACTAATTCAGATGATGTTATTTCTTTTTCAACTTTAATTTTTTTTAGAATTTTAGAATAAAATTGACCAAGACTAACTTCTCCTTTTGTAAGTTTATTGTTTATATTTTTATATAATTTTCTTAGGTTATTTTTTGTAATCTTCAGTAATCTAGAAATATGGTCGTCTATAAAATCTCTTTTTTCAGGAACTAATACGCCCCCTAAATCAAAAATTATAACTTTTATATTACTTTTCATAAAAAAATTATATCATAGGCTCGAACTTCTACTAAGACAGGGGAAACCTAATTGATTAAATATTATTAATATTTTCTTCAATGTTTTTCCAATTCCAAGCAGTCCAAACAATGAATAAGACACACGCGATTTCTACAACTGAGAAAAATACATAATAAATAGTCGGTATTCCAATAAATAACGTTAAAATCTGAACAGCAACCATTATTGTACCAGCAATGATATTTGCCCAGCGATTTATTTTATATTTCAATATACGAGAAAGGAGAATCATAACTATCGGAATTTCCATCAGTATGGCAGCCCCTAATAAAAATCCTTGAGTGAGCTGTGGACCTGTTTGTTTAATAGGGTCTATTAGTGTTATAACATCACAGTAAAGATAATTGAACATTACAAATACCCATAACAACGAGAATTTCTCTTCAATATTTTTTAATTTATTCATGTTATTTATCATATCACAGGTTCGAACTTCTTCTAAGGTAGGGGAAATAAGGTTATTTTCGTTTGCTCCGGGGGTAGGGATCGAACCTACGACCAATCGCTTAACAGGCGACCGCTCTACCGCTGAGCTACCCCGGAATGTATTTTAATTTCGAAAGAACTTTAACTATCTTAACAGAAATTATCCAAAAAACAACATAAACGAACCAATTACTAAGAAAAAATATTGTTATTTATAAAAAATTAGAGTATAATAAGACTTAACTTATTAATAATTTTAAATTAAATTTATGGCAAAAAGAGCAACTACACTTAGTCCAAAAAAGAAATCTAGACGTTCACACAAGACTGCAAAAAGACTTGCAGTGAAGAGAGTTATGTTAGCTAAAAAGGGAGCTAGAAATAAGGCTAAATTCGGATAAAATTACTAAATATCCCTTACTTCCATATAAGCTAGGATTTATTCTAGCTTATTGTTTTATTTAGTCCTAATTTATGGTATAATAGGAGTATGGAAAACATAAAAAACTATAGTATTTGGATTATTGGTGGAGTATTATTAATTTTTTCTTTGCTTTGTTTTTTTGCTGCAAGAGATTTCTCTAAACAACAATCTTATGTAGAAGTAAAAGGTTTGTCTGAAAAAATAGTGAAAGCGGATGTCGCTATTTGGTCAATTAATTTTGAAGTTAAATCAAACAATGTTGATTCCCTTTATGCTGACATAGAAAAAAATGTTACAACTATTAAATCTTTCTTGAAAGAAAAAGGTTTTGAAGATAGTGAAATAAATATTGCTCCAGTTAATACTTATCAAGACACATACAAAGATGCACTGTTCAGATATAATTCTAATACTCAATTATCTGTTTATACTAAAAAAGTAGATTTAGTTAAATCTGCCTCAAAGGCTACTTTAATTTTAGTGAAGAGTGGAATTGTTATGAATCAGAATTCTGTGTCTTTTGAATTTTCAGATATTAATAGTGTTAAACCAGAAATGTTAGCGGAAGCAATAAAAAATGCGAAAGATACAGCTGCCCAATTTGCTAAAGAATCTGGGTCCAGTTTAGGGAGTGTGTCTCGAGGGAATCAGGGTGTGTTTGACATTACTGACAAAGACCCTGGCTCTCCAGAATTTAAAAAAATTCGAGTAGTTTCCACCCTTAGATTTTTGTTAAAATAAATTTTATAAAAACAAATTGATGTCCAAGAAGTCTTTATCCCAAAAACCCCTCGGCCGTAGACCTATGGGCGAGGCAAAAAAGAAAAATAAAAAAATCGTAATGGTTAGCGGGGGATTTGATCCAGTGCATGTTGGTCATGTAAGGTTGTACAACGAAGCAAGGAAGCTTGGTGATGAGCTTGTGCTTTATCTTAATAATGACAATTGGTTGCGTGCTAAAAAAGGATTTGTTTTTATGCCTGAACAAGAAAGAAAAGAAATTCTTGAGTCGCTTGAAGCAGTTGATAGAGTTATCATAAGTGATCATCCGAAAAATACGAAAGACATGAGTGTTTGTAATGGTTTGATGAAAATAAAACCGCATATTTTTGCGAATGGAGGGGACAGAGATGAAAAAGATGCAAATGATCCAAATTCTTCTTTGTACAAAGAAAGAGAAATACATAAAAAACTTGGCATCAAGATGGTATACAACGTAGGACATGGCGGGAAAGTTCAAAGCTCGTCAGATTTAGTAAAAAAAGCAAAATTAAAAAAGAAAAAATAAAATGTTGCCAAATCCTAAACTTTCACCTCTTCGTTTTGGTACTAGCGGTGTTCGCGCTCTAGTTACCGATATGACTGACATGGAGTGTTATATTAATACTCGTGGTTTTATTCGGTATCTCTATACAATAAAAGAAATTAAACCTGGCGACAGTATTGTTTTGGGTGGAGATTTAAGGTCTAGCACTCCACGTATTATATCTGCTGTTCATAAAGCTATATTAGACGAAGAATGCCAGACTATTTACTGTGGCTTTGTGCCGACTCCAACCTTAAGTTATTATGCTTGGAAAAGACACCTACCCGCAATAATGATTACTGGTAGTCATATTCCTGAAGATCGAAATGGGATAAAATTTATAAAATCTAAAGAAGAAGTATTGAAAAATGACGAAAAAGACATACTTTTTCAAGTTGCTATAGTTCGCAAAGAAGAGAATTTAAGAAATGAAAATGAATCCTTGTTTGATATTGATGGATTTTTTAAACAATCAATTAATTTACCATCCGAATCAGAAGAACAAAATGTTTTATCAGAATTTAAAAAACGTTACACCGATATTTTCCCCCCTAATACATTAACCGGTAAAAAGATTGTTCTCTATGAACAATCTGCCGTTGGGCGGGATGTTTTCAAAAGTATTCTAACTTCTCTTGGTGCCGAAGTCATTTCTTTTGGAAGAAGTGATAAATTTATTCCCATAGATACGGAAGAAATGTCGAATGCCGTAATTAGTTCATTAAAACAATTAGCTCAAGAATTTAAACCATTCGCTATTGTTTCTACTGATGGTGATTCTGATCGTCCTATTCTTACTGACGAAAATGGCTCTTTTCTTTCAGGAGAACGTCTCTGTGCCCTTGTGTCTCTCTATCTTAAGCCTGATTTTGCTTCAATGACGGCTACTTGTGGCGATGATAAAACCTTAATTACTCTTTTAAAAAAATCAAACATTGAAGTTGTTTTGACAAAGATTGGTTCTCCTTATGTTATTTTTGCAATGAATGAAAAACTAGCAAAAAATTCAAATACCAAAGTTGTATCTTGGGAAAGAAACGGAGGTTATCTTACGGGAAGTAATTTTACTATAAATAATAAAATACTAGATGCGCTTCCTACTCGTGATTCAATTTTACCTCTTTTAATTGCTTTAGTTTTCGCCAAAGAAGAAGGTGTTCCTCTTTCCGTCTTAATTAACAAAAAACTTTCTAATCGTTTTTCTAGTTCTAGCTCTGTCAATAATAAAACTAAAGGCTGTGAACCTTACACAGTTGAGCTTGGTAAAAAAATTATTAGTTCTTTTTCACTAAAGGATCCTAATATAGAAGAATTTGATTTTAGTTTTAAAAATATAAACCAGGAAGCAAAGAATATTAAATCAAAATTAGAACCATACTTTAATCCTACTTTCTATGGTTCAATTATCTCGCTGGGCTACCTTGATGGTGTTCGTATTTCTTTTTCAAATGGTGATGTTGTGCATTTTCGCCCCTCTAGTAATGCTCCAGAATTTAGATTTTACATTACCTCTGATACCAAAGAACGGGCAGATAAAATTCTTGCTGACTGTTTTGTTATTATTCCCAAAATGATTGCTGATATTAACTAGCTAAAAAATACTTTAGTTGTATAATATAGATAAATATGGTCGCGCTTAAATTTGCCCGCCGTGGCGGGAAGAAAAAAGTAATAAAGAAAGTTAAAGCTGTTAAAAAAACAGTAGTAAAAAAAATAGTTAAAAAAGCTACAAAGAAAGTAGTAAAAAAAGTTGCGAAGAAAAAAGTTGTAAAAAAAATCCCATACCCGATTAAAAAATTTAAGGGTAATCCAATTGCTGGTCCAGTTCCTAATTCATTTTGGCAATCAGAAGCGGTATTTAATCCAGGGGCGGTAGTGCACGATGGACGTATACATCTTTTTTATAGAGCGCTTGGAGGTGATGGTCTGTCGCGTATTGGTTATACTTCAAGCAAAGATGGTATTCATTTTGATGAAAGACTTTCTTATCCAGTTTTTGTGGCAGAAAATATAAACGAAGCACAAGACCATTATCCATATACTTCTCCAGCTCGTCTTGTTTATAATCCTGTACTTTACGCTTCTGGTGGTGGGTGGGGTGGATGCGAAGATCCACGAGCAGTAAAAATTGATGGCCGAATATATCTTACCTTCAATATGTTTAATGGGTGGGAATCTATGCGAGTAGCTTTTACTTCAATTGACGGGAAAGATCTATTGGAAAAAAAATGGAACTGGAGTCAATTTGCTTATTTGTCTCGTCCTGGTGATAGGCAAAAAAATTGGGTTTTATTTCCAGAAAAATTTAATGGTAAGTTTGCGCTTTTTCATAATCTGGATCTGGGAGATTCTTCTCGAGTGCACATTAAGTATTTGGATGAGCTTAATATGTACAAAACACCAACAAGACAAACAGGAGCACCAGACGTACAGATTTTACCAGATCACGTAGTTGCTTGGCATAATCGTACTCGTAGTGCCTCAGCGCCACCAATAAAAACTAAAGATGGCTGGCTTTTATTTTATCATGCGATGGATAAGGATGACCCAAATCGTTACAAGGTTGGAGCACTTTTACTTGATCTTAAAGATCCAACAAAAATTCTTTATCGAGCTTCTCGTCCGATTTTAGAACCAGATGAGTGGTATGAAAATGATTATAAACCAGGAGTGGTGTATGCTAGTGGTGCGGTCGTGAAAGACGGAACATTGTTTCTTTATTATGGCGGGGGAGACAAACATATCGCTGTAGCATATGTTAATTTAAAAGAATTTCTTAATAAATTAAAGAGTGGTGGAAATGCGGTTTTTTCAAAGAAAAAGGCTGCTTTGAAAATATAATTTTATGTACGTAGTAAAAAGATCTCATCGCAATCCAATTTTTGTTCCATATAAAGACCATTACTGGGAGGATTTTGCCACTTTTAATATGAGTGTCATTAAAAAAGGTAAAATGTTATATGGCGCATATCGTGCTATTGGCGCATCCGATATATTACGTACACCACAGCAGATTTCCGTTATAGGTTTGGCGAAGAAAGGTGAAGGTCATAACTATTTTAAAAATGCTGTGCCTTTTATCGTCCCAGAAGAAGAATGGGAAAAATACGGATGTGAAGATCCTAGGATTACTTTTTTTGAAGGTAATTATTATATATTTTATACTGCACTTTCAAAATATCCATTTGAAGCTAGTGGAATTAAGGTTGCCGTAGCAATTTCAAAAGATTTTAAAAATATTAATGAACGTCATTTAATAACACCTTTCAATGCTAAGGCAATGACACTTTTTCCTGAGCGTATTAATGGAAAAATTACAGTAATCGTGACTGTAAATACAGATATGCCTCCGTCGAAAATTGCCGTAGCACAAGTTGATAAGATAGAATAGTTATGGAATCAAAAATTTTGGGAAAAATGGTATGCAAAAATAGACGAGCACGCTGTCGATTTTAAAAGATTTCCATCTGACCATGCTGAAATTGGTGCTCAACCTCTTAAAACTCGCTATGGTTGGCTTCTTCTTTACTCCCATATCCAAAATTATTTCTCTGGAGGGAATAATTCTAATCGTATATTTGGGATTGAAGCAGTTCTACTTGATTTAAATAATCCACTTAAAATTATCGGTCGGACGAGCGGTCCTATTTTAGTACCTCGAGAGTCATATGAACTTTTAGGCCATGTTCCTAATATAGTTTTTCCTTCAGGCGCAATTTTAGAAAAAGATACACTTTTTATATATTATGGAGCAGCAGATACTACGACCTGTTTGGCTCATGTAAATTTAACTGATCTTATAGGAACGATGAGACCAGAAACAAGTGCCCGATGGCATTTTAATCGTTCTTTAAAGAATCCAATTATTTTACCAGACAAAACTCATCCGTGGGAAGCTAAAGCTACTTTTAATCCAGCAGCCTTGAGGATAGGAGAAACAATCCATATATTATATCGAGCACTTTCGGAAGATAATACATCTACTCTTGGCTATGCATCAACTAAAGATGGTTTTACTATTGACGAAAGAAGTTCTTCGCCTATTTATGTTCCAAGAGAAGATTTTGAGTTAAAAAAAATTGCCAATGGAAATTCGGGTTGTGAAGATCCGCGATTAACGAAAATAGGGAGTACCATTTATATGTGCTACACGGCCTTTGATGGTATTGGTCCGCCACGAGTTGCTGTTACTTCTATCACAGAGAAAAATTTCTTATCAAAAAATTGGCAGTGGGAAAAACCGGTGATCATAACGCCAGCTGGCTTTGATGATAAAGATACTTGTATTTTTTCCGAAAAAACCAATGGAAAATATTTTATTTTGCACAGAGTAGGTAATGAAATTTGTGGAGATTACATAAAAACACTTAATTTTAAAACCGAAACCATCCGAAAGTGTATTAGAATTATAGGACCTAGAATAAATAAATGGGATAATGCAAAAGTTGGGATTTCTGCGCCACCCATAAAAACAAAATATGGATGGTTGCTTCTTTATCATGGTATTTCAAAAAGTAGTAATACTTATCGTCTCGGAGCTGTCTTGCTTGATCTTAATGATCCATCTACTGTTCTTTCCCGTACTTCTGATCCCATATTTGAACCAGAAGAATCATATGAAAAAATTGGAATAATTAATAATGTTGTTTTTCCGTGCGGAATGGTTGTTAAACCTGCCAGCCGTGGTGGGGACGATTTGCTTTATATATATTATGGTGGAGCGGATACTGTTGTTGGAGTTGCGACCATAGAACTTGATATTCTACTTCGAGCTCTTACTCGAGATATTAAGAAAACATAATCATTACAAGACTGCGATTTTAACAGCTTTTGCTAAGCTAAAAAATCGGGAGTATAATAAACGTATGCAAATAAAATTACAAGGAAAGGGTATTGAATTGACGGAATCTATTAAAGATTATGTTTTAAAAAGAGTTACAAACTTAGAAAAATTACTTTCCAAGCTTGAGAGAGAGAAAGGTGAAGCTAGAGTTTCATTTGAAATTTCAAAAATTACCAATCATCATAAAGCAGGTCAGATTTTTCATGCTGATTGTTCTATTAATATAGACGGAAAGAAGTTTTATGGGAGTAGTGATCACGAAGATTTATATGGCGCAATAGATGAAGTAAAAGAAATTCTTTTTAATGATATTCAAAAAAATAAAGATCGTGCCCAGGCACTTTTTAAACGTGGTGCTATGAGTGTTAAGAAAATGCTTAAAGGCCTTTCTAAAAGAAATCCTTTTACTTCGAAGTATTAGATCTCGTAAATTCTTGCCATTTTATTTCTTTTTTGCCTTCAGGTAGAACTTTTTCTATAATCAATTCTCCATTTAGAAAAGTTGCTTCCGTTATCTTTACTCTCTTTTCATTTTTTATAAAATATATTCCAGGCCAGCCATAAAGTGCACAATATTTTATGTAAATTTCTTTTGGTGAATCTTTCAATAGGTCTACCAAGCCATCTCCCTTTTTAATTTTTTCACAATAGGTTGCCTTTGATTCATCCTGAGGCTTGGAAATAATTTTGCCTTTAATATAATTTTCTACTACTTGAACTAATAGTTTTCCACCTTGGCGAAAAAGCTTTTCTTCTAAAATTGGCAAGAGGGGAGGCCAATCTTTATCTTTTAGATTGATATTTTCTTGGATAACAATAGGACCATGGTCCATTTTCTCGTCTAAAACTATTATCGTTGTTCCTGTGTCTCTTTCATTGTTCAGGATTGCCGATCTTACCGGAGAAGGACCACGTAGTCGAGGTAACATCGAAGGATGAATATTTAATATTCCATACTTTGGAATATTGAGGATTTCTTTTGGCAATATTTTCCCATAAGCAGTTAGAACAAAAACGTCATGTTTTTTTTCTTGCAAAATATTTACAAAAGATTCATCAATAACTTCTGGCTGAAGTACTGGTATATTGTGAGCTTCTGCCCATTTCTTGACTGGAGGAGAATCATAGTATTGACCTCGTCCTATTTTTAAATCTGGAGAAGTTACAACGAGTGTTGGAAAATATCCAGCTTCTGCAAGCTCTTCTAGCACATAGACGGCCAGTTTCGGGGTACCAAAAAATACGAATTTTAAGTTTTTGCCTAAGGATTCTTTCATGATATAATTAAAAAGTAGGGTCGATGGACGATTATAGTATTATATCATAAGCAAAATATTTTTTATAAAGATAATTTTTAAAGAAAAATTATGAGAAATGATATAGAAAAACCAATGGTCAAGGAAAATAGTCTTAATAACATACATCCGGAACTTCAACCTGGAGAAAAATTTTTTACTAATGCAAACAAAGACAACGTAGAGATTTTTAGGAGTCAAGGGAAAAGAATTGGTGATATTGCTTATGGCCCAGATGGTAAAATATTAGAAGGTTATTTTCCTGTTTTTACCATAGAATCTACATTAAACTAGGATGTAGTCACAATTAAATAAATTATCAAAATATTTTTTATTGAACGCAAATATGGTTGATACTATTTACACTTCGAAAACGCATATTTTCACTTCTTGGATACTTGTTGTATTTGGTGTGATCGCAACAATATTTGCACTCTTTGCGTTGTTTGTCTTGACCTTACGTGTTTTTATAAGTGTGGTATCTTTTTGTACTTCTCAGTTTTGTTCAACTGAGCTATTTATTTTTTTACTACCTATCATTTCTTTTATTTTTGGTCTTCACGGTTTTTGGAAAGCCGGTAAATTAAAGTTTGTTTCTTGGGTATTAATTATCTTTGGTTTAATTATATCTTGTTTCACTCTTTTCCTTTTATTTATTGTTTTACCTTTTATTACTAACCATATTTATGTTGGTGTTGGATTATCACTTCTATTTATTTTTTCCCTTTCTTGTCTTCTTTTTGGTCTTCGAGAGCTTAGTAAAATAAAAAATTTAAATAATAAATTTACCCATATTAACTACGAGATATGAAAAATTTTTTAATAACAATAATTCCACCTAATTTTTTACAGGTGGTAACTCCTCCTTTATCTCCTTAGCGTGATCAATAAAAAGTATGCCATTTAAGTGGTCAGTTTCGTGTTGAAAAATTTGGGCTAGGAGTCCTGAAGCGCCACGGATAAACTTTTTACCTTTTTCATCATAAGCTGTAATTGTTGCTTTTTTTGATCTAAAAGTATTACCATAAAGCCACCTCACCGAAAGGCATCCTTCTGGTACCCACTCTTTTTCACGAGAAAGTTTTGAAATTTTTGGATTGATAAAAACTAAGTCTTTTGGAACTTCTTTTTTTGGAATTTTATCAAATTCTTTTCCTCCTCTGACAAAATCTTTATGAAAAATCTTTCCAGAAACGACAAAAATAGGCAAAGAATATCCAATTTGTGGAGCTGCTATTGCTACTCCGTCTTCTTGACCTCTTAAGGCAAGCGACATTTCTTTCAAGACCCTTCTTATTTTAGGAGTGGTAATTTCTTTTATTGGTATTTCTTTTGCAATTTGACGTAAAACCTTATCATTTTTTTGAACTATTTCTTTCATTGATATTTTATAATTCTTTTAAATATTCTAAAAGTTTAGTTAACTTAACAGTTTCTTGAGATCTATTTCCCATGTCTCGCACAATAACAGAATTCTCCAGAGCTTCTTTTAATCCAAAGATTATGGCATGGGGGATAGAGAGCTTTTCAGCTACAGCTAATTGAGATCCCAAACTGTCCTTAGAGAGAGATTGAGCGATGGGGATGTGCGCTTTTCGTAATATCTCAATTATGTTTAAACTCTTTAACTTTGCTTCAGGACCTAATTGAATAAAATAAATTTTTGGTTTCTTCAAGATACGAGGTGAAAGCTTTTTATACCAAGATGCCCCAATTATTCTATCTACTCCAATAGATATTCCTACAGCTGGCACATCACGCTTGCTCCCAACATTTCGAGCTAGATAATCATAACGTCCACCACCAGCGAGTGCGAGCGGGGTACCGTCTTCGCCTCCTTCTTGTTCTATTATTTCAAAAACAGTGCGAGTGTAATAAGAAAGTCCACGGACTAAATTTTTGTTTACGTTATAGGCTATATCCATTTCTTCTAAGTATTCTAAAACTTCTTTGAAATGTTTTTTACAAGAAGGACAAAGAAAGGAGACTGAATCCGGGGCATTTTCATTTATTTGTTTTGTTTTTTCTTCTTTAGAATCTAAAATGCGAAGTGGGTTTGTTTTTAAACGTTCACGATCAACGGAGGGTAGACTACTAATGTTTTTTTTATAATAACTTGTAAGTTCTTTAAGATATATATTTCGACATTCTTTGTCACCAATGGAGTTTATGTCGATTGTTAAGTTAGTAGCTCCTGCTTCTTCCAAAATGCTCATTCCAGCTTTTATTACTAATGCATCCATAATACTTTTATCGTTCCCGAGACAATCTAAATCGAATTGCCAAAATTGTCTGTAACGTCCACGTTGAGGTTTGTCATGTCTAAAGACTGGACCGTATTGATAAAACATTACAGGTTGGGGCATTGATTGCATTCCATGCTCTATATATGCACGCATTAATGCAGCAGTATGTTCAGGTCGAAGAGCTAAATGGTCTCCACCTTTGGTTTTAAGTGTGTACATTTCTTTATCTATAATATCTGTGTCACAACCGATGCCTCCAGTAAAAACTTCTTCCTTTTCTAAGATGGGAGTATCTATTGGTTTAAAACCATAATATATTGCTACTTCTTGCGCTTTCTCGAAAAATCCTTGAAATCCATAATAATCTTCATTCATTAAATCTCTCATTCCTTTAGGTGATGATACTTCCGTTACTTTATTTTTATTTGTTTTTTTCATGTTGATTTTGCAAAATCATGTCGCTCAATTGATTCTGGTGAATCATGTCGCATTCTCTTGTAAATGCGACCTAAGACGTGACGTCTTCACTCTGTTTATAATCGCCTGGCCATATATCTATTTGATTTATTGGTAGTAATCGCAAGAAAGCTTTCCCTGCAAAAAATTCTCTTTTTACTGGTCCCCAAGCCCTAGAATCAGAACTACCACTTCTGTTGTCACCCATTACAAAATATTCATCACTTTTTAGCACAATGTGTATATCGTTGTTTGCAACATTTTTTACAAAGGGTTGTTCTAGTTTGAAACCTTCAGGATGTGCAGAATTTGTGATAGTTACATCATTACCTTTGATATCAACTGTTTCGTTTGGTAAACCAATAACACGTTTTATAAAAAACCTTCCAGGATCAAAAAATCTCAATAAGAAATTTCTTTTAGGATTATTTTTAGGATCGCCTGGATATTGAAATACCACAACATCATCTCTTTGTGGATTACCTAATTCATAAGATAGCTCATCTACTATTATATAATCTCCGTTTTCAAAAGTGGGAATCATAGAAGGACCTGAAACTATAAATGGATCTGCGATTAGCCAACGGATAAGAAAAACTATAATTAAAGCTATAAATGCAAAACGTGCAAGCTCCCAAAATGATTGGGATTTAGTCTTTATTTGTTCCATATTTATAATAATAGCACATAATGTCCTTGACAATATAGAATAATTTGTTTTGTAATATATAAAAAATATATACAATTAATTTTTTTTTGGTACAGAATTTTTGAAGCTTAAAAATTCTTGAAGTTCTCGGCTCGTCAGCCTCGAAACCCCGCAAAAAGTTATTGTATATATTTTTTAATTCTGTGTTATTATATGGACATGAAACTAGTAGTTGGTTTAGGAAATCCAGGAGAAGATTATGAAAACACCAGACATAATACTGGGCGAATTTTAGTTGAAATGATTGAGAAAAAACTCGACAAAGAAAACAGCAAGCAAAAGATAAAATTTATCACCCCTGATACTTTCATGAATAATTCTGGAAAAGCCGTAGCCCCTTTAATAAAAACAAAAAAAGATTTAAAAGATTTAGTGATAATTTATGATGATATTGATTTGCCACTTGGAAAAATGAAAATTTCTTTTAACCGATCTTCTGGTGGACATAATGGATTGGGTTCAGTTATTAAACATTTAAAATCTGAAGAATTTTTACGTATCAGAATTGGTATTTCTCCATCAACTCCGAAAGGAGTAGTAAAAAAACCAAAAGGAGAGAAAGCAGTTTTAAAATTTTTGCTTGGTGAATACAAAAAATCAGAGTTAGAAACTCTAAAGAAATTATCTAAAAAAGTCGCCGAAGCAGTGGAAATAATATTCTTGGAAGGCTCAGGTAAGGCTATGAGTATATTTAATAATTAAAAGCAATGCCTACCCGCCCTTGGCGGGAGTTTGTATAATTAAATATTAAATCTCTTTTACTGCCTCGATGATGATGCTTTTTTCGCCGTTTTTATTGGAGACTTTACCCGAGAGAGCTATGCATTTTTCTGGAACTAGGACATCTATGCATTCTTTAAAAATAGAAGGGAAAACAACAACTTCTATTGAGTCTGTTAGGTCAGCAATTTTCAAAAATGCCATACGTTCATTATTTTTTGTGACTACTTGTCTGACTGTTTCTATTATTCCAGCAATAGTTATTTGCATACCATTACTAAATTCTTCTTTTATTTTTTTTATATTAACTGTTCTTTTTTCAAGCTTTTCTCGTAAGCGGTCAAGCGGATGGCCGGAAATATAAAGTCCTAAAAGTTCTTTTTCCCAAAGTAATTTTTCTGCTTGAGTTGCTTCTTTTCCTTTTTGTAATTTAAATTCTGGAGCTTTAATGGAAACTTCACCACCAAAAAGAGAAACTTGATTTTCATTTTGTTTAGAATTTTCGTGATTATATTCAAGCATAGCCTCTAAATTCATGAGAAGTATTCCACGATCGCTCCAATCATCCATACATCCTGACTTGATTAATGCTTCCATTGATTTTTTATTTAAATTTTTGTGTTTAATTCTATCCAAGAAATCAGTAATTGATTTAAATTTTCCGTTTAATTTTCTTTCAGAAATAATTGCGTCAGAGATATCTGTTCCTAAGTTTTTAATAGTATAAAATCCAAATCTGATTTTCTCGCTTTTATTTTGAATGTTTATTTCTGTATCTTTTTCGTGTGGCAGGCAAGTAAAACCCCCATAACTTTCATTAATATTTGGAGGAAGAATTGGGATGTTCATCTTTTTGCACTCTTCTATGATAGTAGATATTTTTTCTACATCACCGGATTCAGCGGTCAGGATTGAAGCCATATATTCCACAGGGTAATGTGCTTTCATATAAGCTGTTTGATAGGCGACCTTACCATACGATGCTGCGTGTGCTTTATTGAAACCATAAGCTTGAAATGGTTCAAAAAGTTTCCAGAGTTTTTCGGCGAACTCCGGTGTTTGGCCATTGGTTATGATGCCTTTTGTAAACTTTTCTCTCTGAGCGGCCATTTCTTTTGGAATTTTTTTACCGACAGCCTTACGAAATTTATCTGCTTCTTCCCAGTTGTAGCCAGCAAGTTCTATTGCAGAGAAAAGTAAATCATCTTGATAAACAATTAACCCATATGATTCTTCTAAGAATTTTTTCATTCGCGGATCTAAATATTTCACCAGTTTGGAGTTATGTTTACGTTTAATATATTCTGGAATCGATTCCATTGGACCCGGACGATAAAGTGCGACCATTGCATTTATGTCATGAATAGAAGTAGGTTTTAATTCTTTTAGAAATCTTGTCATTCCACTTCCATTTAATTGAAACAAACCTTCTGTTTGACCATTGGCCAAAAGTTCAAAAGTTTTTTTGTCATTAAGGGGGATACGTTCTATGTCTATATTTATATTGTAGAATTTTTTGACTAAAGTTATTGCATCGGAGAGAATAGCTAAATTTCTAATTCCCAGAAAGTCGAATTTAAGCAATCCTGCATCCTCAGCGCTATACATATCATATTGGGTAATTATCTTTCCACCCTTAGGGTCAAATTGAGTGGGCATGTATTCATAAATTGGATGGGGGGCGATAACCACCCCAGCAGCATGCACCGAAATGTGTCTAACACAGCCTTCTAATTTTTTTGCTAAATCTATTATTTCTCTGGTGTCTTTTTCTTTTTGATATGCATCTTTCAATTCTGACACTATTTCCATTGCATGGTCTATCGTCATGGGCATACCCTGTGAACCTAGTGGAATCATTTTTGAAATTCTATCTCCAATAGCATAAGGATGAGCCAGGGCTCGAGCGACATCACGGATGGCACCCCTTGCCATCATCGTGCCGAAAGTTCCAATCTGAGCAACTTTATCTTCACCATATTTTCTTTTTACATATTCAATCATTTCATCACGTCTATTGTCGGCATAGTCCATGTCGATGTCGGGAGGGGAAGGACGAAATGGATTTAAAAATCTTTCAAAGGGAAGCTTGTACTCAATTGGGTTTATGTTGGTGATACCTAAAAGATAAGTAACCATTGATCCCGCAACTGAACCTCGAATGGCGCTTAAAATACCATTTTCTTTGGCGTAACGAAGTAGATCACCGACCACTAAGAAATATGGAGAATATCCCTTTTCGCAAATAATTTTTAATTCGTATTCTATTCGTTCTTTAATTTCTAGAGTTTCTTTTATTTCCAGTCTTTTAAATCCAGCATAAGTAAGTTCGCGTAGTTTTTCATCATAAGTTTTTCCATCTTCTATTTTAAAATCAGGGAAGACCCAACGACCCAATTTTAATTCTAAATTACATAAATCTGCAATTTTTGCTGTATTAGTAATGGCTTCTGGTATATCTTTAAAAAATTCTTGTGCTTGCTTTGTGTCTATAAAAGAATAGTCATCATCACCAAAAGAAAATTTATTTTCATCTTTTATGTCGGAGTTGGTTTGGATAGCTAGTAATGTTTCGTGTGCTTTACTATCTTCAGCACAAGGATAGTGTGAATCAATCGTGGCAACTAGCTGAATGTTAAATTTTTTACTCAATTTGATTATACCTTTACGTACTTCTTCATCGTCTGGTACTGTTGGATGTTTCATTATTTCTAAAAAATAATTTTCTTTACCAAAAATTTCCTGATGTTCAATTATTATTTTTTCAGCTTTTTCTTCGTCTTTGTTGGCCAGGGCGCGGGAAAGTTCTCCACCCAAACATCCAGAAAGTGCTATGATGCCCTCAGAATATTTTCTCAATATTTCTTTATCCATTCGAGGTTTATAATAAAATCCTTCTAAATGAGAAATTGTTACCAGTCTCATTAAATTTTTGTAACCGACAATATCTTTTGCCAGTAAAGTAAGGTGGTATCTTTTATTATCTATACCGGGATCTTTATCAAGTCTGCCACGGTTTGAGATGTAAGCTTCTACGCCAATAATTGGTTTAATTCCGGCTTTTTTAGCTAATTTATAAAATTCAATAGCTCCATACATGTTGCCATGGTCCGTTAGAGCCATAGCTTCCATCCCTCTCTTTTTTGCTAAATCAACTAAATCTTCAAGCTTAGAAAGCCCATCTAGTAACGAATAGTGAGAGTGGGTATGGAGGTGAATGAATTGTACTTTTTTGTTTTCTGGCATTTTTATGATTATACACTTTTTTTAATTTTTGGTATAATTAAATTATGAAAAAAATACGAGTGGGCATTAATGGTTTTGGGAGAATTGGTAGAGCTTTTTTAAAAATTGCTTGGGATAGACCAGAAATTGAAATTGTGGCAGTGAATGATTTGGGGGATATTGCCAATATGGCTTATTTGCTGAAATACGATACAGTTTATCGACAATGGAATCATGTCATTAAAACAGAAGAGGGGTTTTTGGTAATTGATGGTAAGAAAATAAAAATTTTAGCCCAGAAAGATCCGAGTGTTCTTCCTTGGAAAGGTTTGGAAGTGGATGTGGTAGTAGAATCGACTGGACTTTTCACCACTTATGAAAAAGCAAAAGTGCACTTAGATGCAGGCGCTAAAAAAGTTGTTATTTCTGCACCGGCTAAGGACGAAGATGGTGTAGTGAAAGGGGAAACAATCTTACTCGGTGTAAATGAAGAAAAATTTGGTACTTGCGATATTACTTCCAATGCGTCTTGCACGACTAATGCAGCTTCACCACTGATTGCAATTTTAGATGAAACTCTTGGAATTGAAAAAGCACTTTTAAATACTGTACACGGATATACTGCCAGTCAGTCGATTGTGGATGGTCCAAATAAAAAGGATTTTCGTGAAGGTCGCGCAGCCGCACAAAATATTGTACCGTCTTCGACTGGCGCAGCTATCGCCGTAACTAAAGCATTTCCAAAACTCTCTGGGCTTTTTGATGGTATTGCTATCCGGGTACCAGTACCAGCGGGGTCAATGGTAGATATTACTTTTATTTCTAAAAAAGATACCAATGCAAAAGAAGTGAACGAGATTCTCAAACAAGCGTCCAAAGACAAAAGATGGAAAACTATTTTTAATGTGACTGACGAGTGTCTTGTTTCTAGTGATATTCTAGGAAGTCATTATGGATGTATAGTTGATTTGAAAATGACTCGAGTGGTTGGAGGTAATTTGATTAAAGTAATGGGTTGGTATGACAACGAAATGGGATATACTCATACCCTTGTTGAACACGTAGTTAAGACAGGTAATACTATAAAGTAATTTGTTGTAGTATATTTAATATATGTTCATGATTATTTTTAAAATTTGGTATACAGTAGCTGTTTTACCTTTTTTTATCTTTCTTGCAGGGAGTAAAAAGTTCGCAAAATTTTTAAAGGAAAAGAACATATATATGTACTGGGATCTTTGGCATTCTTATGTTGTTCTTTTGATTGTTATAGTTATTATTTTGTGGTTGAATGGATTCTAAAATTTACTCAAGAATATTTAAATTATTATAAGTAAATTTTTTATGTTAAAATAAATTTATTACTTGTCCCGTTAGAAATTCAACAAAAGGGACATAAAAATAGAAAATTATTAATTAAAATTTTTAATGGGATGAAAATATATATTGGCACAGATCACGCAGGGTATGTTTTAAAACAAGCACTTGTTGCTTATTTAAAAGGGCAAGGATATGAAGTTATAGACAAAGGTGCTTTTGAATATAATGAAGATGATGATTATCCAGATTTTGTTGCTCCAGTAGCGCGAGAGATTTCTAAAGATCCGGACAATTCGAAAGGTATTATTCTTGGTGGTACTGGTCAAGGAGAAGCAATTACGGCTAATAGATTTCCACATGTTCGAGCTATTGTTTATTACGGTAGAGTGAAACCAGTAGTAGAAAATGAGTCAGGTATTTTAATTAGATCTAGAGAGCATAATAATGCTAATATTATTTCTTTGGGGGCTAGATACTTTACAGAAGAAAGCATGATAGAAGTAGTTAATTTTTGGCTGAAAGCTCCGTATAGTGGAGACGAAAGACATGTGCGTCGTTTAGCAAAAATAGATGCTCTTAAAATAGACTAATTATGGCTCTTATAGTTCCAGCAATTTTAGAAAAAGATTTTAGGGAAATAAAAAACAAACTTACTTTTTTACGCGGACTAACGAAGTGTGTGCAAATAGACTTTTGTGATGGTGTTTATGTTTCAAGTCAAACTTGGCCTTTTACTTCTGGTGGTTTTGATGATGCCGATTTTCTTAAAATTATGAATGAAGAAGAGGGGATGCCGTACTGGGAAGATTTTGATTTTGAATTTGATTTAATGGTGGCAGACGCGGTTGAGAATTTTAACGTTTACATGAAATTAGGACCGAAGAGAATTATTTTTCACTTAGGGGCACAGAAAAATCTTGAAGAATTTGAACATTTTTTAGAAGGGTTAGATATGTATATACGAGATAATGTAGAAATAGGTCTTGCTTTCAAGCCTAGTGATGATTTATCTATTGTGTCTAGGCTTTCTCATAAAGTGGATTTCTTGCAATGTATGGGTTCTGATAAGATTGGTATTCAGGGGGAGACTTTTTCTGATAAAGCTTTAGAAGATATAAAATTTCTAAAAAAAGAATTACCAGGAATTGTAATATCTGTAGATATTGGTGTTAGTTTAGAGAATGTAAAAAATATCTTAGAGGCTGGTACAGATAGACTTGCTGTGGGTTCTAGTATTTGGAAAAGTCCGGATCCAATTGGTGCGCTCCAAGATTTTCAAAGTTTAGTATAATCAATATAATGTTACTTACTGATGAAAAAATTTCAGAGCTAAAAGAGAAAGCAAACGATATTCGGATATCTATTATTGAAATGTTAGTAGAAGCTAAGTCTGGGCATACGGCTGGATCTCTTGGCATGGCGGATATTTTTACACTTTTTTATTTTCATATTTTAAAACAAGATCCTAAAAATCCATCTTGGGAGGAACGAGATAGAGTAGTACTTAGCAATGGTCATATTTGTCCAGTTCTTTATGCAACCATGGCGCATGCGGAGTATTTTCCGGTGGAAGAATTGAAAACTTTAAGAAAATTCGGGACTCGACTTCAAGGTCATCCGCATCGAGAATATTTGCCCTATGTGGAGACATCTTCTGGTCCGCTTGGTTCGGGCTTATCGCAAGCTGTTGGTATGGCACTTGCGGATAAAATGAATAAAAAAGACAAAGATAGATTTATATATTGTTTTATGTCTGATGGTGAACTTGATGAAGGAAATACTTGGGAAGCAGTCATGCTAGCAGGGAAAAATAAACTAAGAAATTTAATAGCTATTATTGATAGAAACAATATTCAAATTGAGGGAATGACAGAAGAGGTGATGCCTCTTGAACCGTTACATAGTAAATGGAAATCTTTTAACTGGCATGTGATAGAAGTTTCTGGTCATAATTTTAATTCCTTAAATGAAGTTATAGAAGAAGCTCAAGCAATTAAAGATAAACCGACTGTTATTATTGCGCATACTATCCCTGGTAAAGGAGTTAAAGAATTTGAGAAAAATTATAAATGGCACGGTAAAGCCCCAAATAAAGAAGAAGGGGAGATGGCGATAGAAGAATTAAGAAATTACAGGCCTTAGGTTTTAGGCATTAGCAAAGAATCAAATGTTAAATCCAAAATTAAAATTAAATCCAAAAATTTTCAACAATGACGTGGAGCAAGCCCCGATCCGTAAAGGTTTCGGACAAGGTTTAGTGGAGGCGGGGGAAATAGATTCTAATGTTGTCGGGCTTAGTGCTGATTTAACAGAGAGCACACAGATGAATTTATTTGCGGATAAATTTAGAGAGAGATTTGTGCAAGTCGGAGTGGCTGAACAAAATTTAGTAACCGTGGCTTCAGGGATGGCAGCAATGGGGAAGATTCCTTTTTGTTCTTCTTATGCGATGTTCTCACCAGGGAGAAATTGGGAGCAAATTAGGACAACTATATCTTACAATAACCAGAAAGTCGTAATGGCGGGTTCACATTCAGGGGTTTCTGTTGGTCCCGATGGGGGATCACATCAAGCCTTAGAAGATATTGCTTTAATGCGAGTGATGCCAAATATGGATGTTGTTTCTCCCTGCGATGCTATTGAAGCAAAAAAAGCAACTTTAGCTGTTGCTAAAACAAGTAATCCTGCGTATTTACGGCTAGTTCGCGAGAAAACTCCTATCATTACTACAGAAGAAACTCCTTTTGCCTTAGGTAAAGCCGAAATTTATTGGATGCCAGATGTTGGACTTGCCCAAGTGGGGATAATTGTTACTGGTGGGTTGATGCATCGTGCATTGCTTGCTGCGAAAGAATTGGAAGCGGAGGGCATAAAAACAAAAGTGATGAATTTATCTTCTATTAAACCAATGGACAAAGATGCTGTGATTGCTCTCGCCAAAGAATGTAAAAAAATTGTAACTGTTGAAGAACACCAGATTGCTGGTGGAATGGGTTCGGCTGTGGCAGAAGTTTTTGCAGCGAACTATCCAATCATGATAGAATTTGTCGGAGTTCAAGATAAATTTGGTCAATCTGGCACCCCAAACGAACTGATTGAACATTATGGTATGGGTAAAAATTCTATTAAAGAAGCTGTGAAGAAAGTGTTAAAAAGGAAAATCTAAATTTTTTTCGCTTTGTAATCTGCTGGGGCGTTTTTGAGATATTCTTCAATTTTTTCTTTTGAGAGAAGACCTTTTTGAGCGCCAACTTCTTGAACCACAGACATAGAATTGATTGGTCCCCAAGTAAAGGCTTCTAAGGGAGTTTTACCTAAAGCTAATGCTGCTACAAAAGTAGAGGAGAAAGCATCTCCGGCGCCAGTTCGGTCTAAGGGGGGAGCGATGTCAGGATAAATAGGAATATGCCAAAGTTCATTATTCAAATAGAGATAAGCACCTTTTGGTCCATCACTGATAACAACTATCTTTGGACCTAAGGTATTAATTCCTTTTGATAAGGTTAGAATATCTTTACTTTTTATCTTTAAAATTATTTCTGCTTCTTCGACATTGCAAAAGAATATTTCTGTTTTTTGGTAAATATTTTTTAATGCTTCTGTGCCAAATTTTATTTGAAAAGTTCCAGGCTGGAAAGCGAGTTTGGTATTAGGATAACTTTGTAAATATTTTGATATCTCATCGTGATACTCTAAAGAATTTTCAGCCATTGAACTTAAATAAACCCAATTTGCTTCTTTTAATTTTGGAAATTCATAATTAAATTTTGTATGTTTGATTAAAATTGTTCGGTCAACGTTATACCAGAGAACATAATGATAATTCGTAATTTTATCTTTTTCTGTTACTACGTAATCCGTTATAACTTTATCTTTGTTCAAGCTTTCTAGGCAATCTTTTCCATGTTTATCATCTCCAATGTGAGTAATAATAGCAGAACGTAAACCTAGTCGAGCAGAAGACACAACAGCGTTGGGGCTGTTGCCGACTGCTGGAATTACAGTTACTGATTCATAAGGCACCTTATCTCCGAAACGTACACATAGCTCAAGGGTGCCATGATTTACCAATTCTTCTGCGTCTTTTAGTTTAATAAATGCGTCTATCACTATATCCCCAATTGCTAAGAAATCTATTTTTTCTTTGTTTTCATTTTCGCTCATGATATTATTGTAGCATATTATAAAATATTAAAAAATCGTAATGTCTAAAAAATTAATTTTAGTTCTGGGATTAGTTTTTTTCTTTTTAGGGGCTAATTTGGCAAAAGCGGATGTAATTATAAATGAAATTCAAATAAATCCCACCGAAGGAAGATTTATAGAACTTTATAATGGAAATAGCTCAGAAGTTGATTTAACTGATTGGTATATTCAAAGAAAAACCGCGACTGGAAGTGATTTTGGGTCTTTAGTTTCCAAAACATATTTTGAGAATAAGACGATTGAGGCTGGTGGTTATTTTTTAATTTCCAAAAATACAATAGAAAATGCTGATATTGTTCTAGGTAGTTTAACTCTTACAGAATCAAATACAATTCAATTAAAAAATGGAAACCAAGAAGTAGTAGATAAAGTTGGTTGGGGAAGCGGGGAATCTTCTGTGGGTGATAATCCTGCTGAAGGACAAAGTATCCAAAAAACTGAAAGTGGTTCCTGGATATCTTCGATTCCGACACCCGGAACAGCAAATGAAACAAATGCAATTCCTTCACCAACATCTTCCACTGACGCTAACAGTGTCAGTTCTCTTACTAGTAGCACTAGTTCTTCTAGTAGTATTTCTTCATCTAGTACAAATACTACAGAAATAAAAACAAAAGCAATTGAAAATCCTACTATGAAAGTAAAAATTTTAACGGGCACTCTAGCTTTTACGGGGCAACCTTTTGAAATACAAACTAGTGTTACAGGTTTTTTAAATGAAAAAGTTGTTCTAGGTAAAGCTTATTGGAATTTTGGTGACGGTAGTTCCTTTGAACAAATAAATAATTTTGAAAAGTTTTCCCATATTTATTATTATCCAGGTGAATATATTCTCTTTTTAGAATATTATCGAAATAATTTTTCAAAAGTTCCAGAAGCGACAACCAAAACAACAATTAAAGTTTTACCCACGACTGTTTCTATTTCTAAGGTTGGAGATGCAAAAGATTTTTTTATTGAACTTTCGAATAATGCTAGTTCAGATATGGATATTTCTAATTGGGTTATTAAAGCAAGCGGAAAAGTTTTTATTTTACCTAAAAATAGTATCATTATGTCTAAAAAACAAATGACTATTTCTAGTAAAATAACAGGTTTTTCCTATGGTGATCAATTTAACTTGAAGCTTTATTCAGGAACAGATGAATTGATTTTTGATTATTCATCTTCTCTTGTTTTAGCAAAAACACATAGAATGGCTTCATCGACTCTTTCTTCGATTCCTCCCATTGATGAGGGAGAGACGCCAAAGGTAGAAAGGCTATTTTCTGATGTTACGCAAGCTTCAGCTATTTCTAGCGGAGTAATGGATAGTAATATAAATAATTCATATTTACCTATATTGGGATCAATTATTTTTATTGGAGCTTCGGCTTCCGCCGTTTATTTTATTCGTCGAAAAAAAATTTCAAGAGAAGAAGCGAATGACTTTGAAATTTTAGACGAATAAAAACAACGTATTTAAAGCTTTGAAATAAAGGTTTTTTTTGCTAGAATAAAAATTAGGCATAAATTGTCTTGTTTTTATATGGAAAAAGATTATTCAAACTTGCACCTTAAATTGGTGCTTAAATATTTTTGGCAAGTGATTAGACGCTTTAAGTGGTCATTTTTCACAGTACTTATTGCTACTACGCTCTTTTCTGTCCTAGATGTTTATATCCCATTTCAATTCTTAAAACTCTGGAATGTCTTAAGTACTAATAATTTTTCTTTTATCTCAACGGCTAGATCGATAATTATTTTAATATTTATTTTAGGATTCTTCCGTTTTATTCTTGCTAGAATTTCCGGATTTTCTCTTGCATATTTTGAAGCAGAAACTATGGCTGGTCTCAGAGAGCAAGCTTTCTCTTATATGATTGGCCATCCTTATTCTTTTTTTGCAAATAATTTTGTAGGGTCATTAACTCAAAAGATAAACAAATATGCTCGTGCCTTCGAAAGGCTAACTGACCGAATGGTTGCCGATGGTTTACCGCTTGTTGTTCGCAGTGCCAGTATGTTTATTGCTGTTTATTCCTTGTTTCCCAAATATGCCTATATTTTAGGAATTTTCTGTTTAGTTTTTTTATTGACTGCACTTATTTATATTAAATTTAAAATTAAATATGATGTGATTGCTGCTTTAGCTGATACTAGAACTACCGGAGTTTTAGCGGATGCCATCGGCAACCATTCTTCCATTCAAATTTTTACTGGTCATAAGTATGAAGAAGATCGTACTGGAGAAATAATTCAAAAACAAAGAAAGGCGACTGTCTTCAATTGGTTTTTGTGGGAGGGTCTTAACGCTATCCAAAGCTTTTATTCGTTAGCTATCGGGCCTCTAGTTTTATGGATTGCTTTGAATGATTGGGAACTTGGTATTGTTACTGTACCTTTCATGGTGCTTTTGCAAAGTTACCTAGTTCGCTTGATTGATAATTTATGGAGTTTTGGGGGCATAGTTCGCACTTTTTATGATAGTTTTGCTGATGCTCAAGAAATGGCCATTATTCTCAACACACAGTATGAGATTATTGATAAAACAGAAAAAGTTGCTAAAAGTATAAAAGGGGAAGTTGCTTTTAATAATGTAACCTATGTTTATAAAAACAATAATAATAAAATATTAAACGATTTTTCTCTAACCATACCACCCGGACAAAAAATCGCTATTGTCGGTTCATCTGGTTCCGGAAAAACTACCATCGTTCGTCTTTTGATGAGATTTTTTGATATTACTTCTGGGGAAATTACAATTGATAGAATCAATATCAGTAAAATTTCTCAAAAAAATCTTCGAGAACAAATTGCTTTTGTTCCACAAGACCCAGTGCTCTTTCACCGTACGCTAATGGAAAATATACGTTATGGTAGGAGAGACGCTACCGATGAAGAAGTTTTAAAAGCTGCTACTCTTGCGCACTGTGATGAATTTATTGATTCTTTGCCATTTGGTTATGAAACGTATGTAGGAGAACGTGGAGTAAAGCTCTCTGGTGGCGAGCGCCAGAGGGTGGCTATTGCTCGTGCCATTATTAAAAATGCTCCAATTCTGATTTTAGATGAAGCAACTTCTTCGCTTGATTCTCATTCTGAAGCTTTGATTCAAGATGCCTTAACAAAACTGATTGCTGGTAAAACAACTATTGTCATTGCTCATCGACTTTCTACTATTAGACAAATGGATAGAATTATTGTGCTCGATAAAGGAAAAATAGTTGAAGATGGAGTTCATGACGAATTGGCCAATAAAAAAGATGGATTTTATAAAAAATTATGGGATCTTCAAGCAGGAGGATTTTTAGATTAAAAATAAAAAACTTTATGGATTTAAAACACATTAGAAATTTTTCAATCATTGCTCATATAGACCATGGTAAAAGTACTTTGGCGGATAGAATGCTTGAGATTACCCACACAATAGAAACTCGTAAAATGCGAGATCAAGTATTGGATTCTATGGACCTTGAACGTGAAAGAGGAATTACCATTAAAATGCAACCTGTAAGAATGGAATACGAATTTAATGGAGAAAAATATATTTTAAATCTTATCGATACTCCGGGGCATATAGACTTTTCTTATGAGGTTTCTCGAGCTTTAAAGGCTGTAGAAGGCTCTATTTTGCTTGTAGACTCAACTCAGGGGGTACAAGCACAGACGCTTACAACACTCGCTATGGCACGCAGTAGTGGTCTTAAAATCATTCCTGTGCTATCTAAGATCGATTCTCCTTTGGCTAGGGTGGAAGAAATAAAAGAAGAAGTTGTAAATCTTTTGAATTGTGATCCAGATGAAATTTTACTAGTTTCTGGGCGAACAGGTGAAGGAGTATCTAAACTTTTACAGGAAGTTATAAAACAAGTACCAGAACCAAAAGAAACATGCTCACAAAAGGAAAATGAAATGGGTCAAGGCACTAGTAGCTTACGTGCATTAGTATTTGATTTTAAATATTCAAATCATCGAGGAGTAATAGTTTTTGTGCGGGTGTTTGATGGGAAAGTTAGGAAGGGCGATAATTTAGTTTTTGCAGTTTCTGGCGAGAAATTCATTGCTCTTGAAGTGGGAACTTTTTCTCCAGAAGAAACTTCTCGCGACTTCCTTTCCTCTGGAGAGACAGGGTATATCGTGACTGGTATCAAGAAACCTGGTATTGCCTCGGTCGGAGATACTATCACCATGTTCAAAAATCCATTACCAGCTTTTCCAGGTTATATGCAACCGATGCCAGTAGTCTGGGCTTCTGTTTTTCCAGAAGATGCAGATGATTTTGCGGAATTAAAACTTGCTTTAGGAAAATTAAAACTTTCCGACTCAGCTTTTTCTTATGAAGAAGAATCAAGTGGATCTTTAGGTCGGGGATTTAGGTGTGGGTTTTTAGGAATGCTTCATTTAGAAATTATTACCGAGAGGTTGAAGCGCGAATTTAATTTGGAATTGGTTATTACCACACCTTCCATCACTTATGAGGTTTTATTAAAAAATGGGAAAAAAGAAAAAGTTTACTCTCCATTTCATTTCCCTGATGATGGTCTAATAGAGAATGTTTTTGAGCCTTGGGTAAACTTGAAGATTATTACTCCTGTTCAATATGTAGGGAACGTTATGCAACTTCTTTTTGATCACGAGGGAGAGGTGGGTGATACAGAGAATTTTGGAGATAGTCGTTCTACTATTTCTGTGAAAATGCCCCTTCGAGAGCTGATGCGAAATTTTTTCGATGAATTGAAAAGTGTTTCTTCTGGTTATGCTTCTATCTCTTATGAAATAGGGGAATTACGGGAGGCCAATGTTACCAGACTTGATTTGCTAGTAGCGGATGAAGTGGTGCCGGCTTTTTCTCGGGTGGTGGCTAAAAAAAGAGCCGAAGTTGAAGCAGAGAATGCAGTTTTAAAATTGGACGAATTATTACCGAGACAAATGTTCACTTTAAAAATCCAAGGTCGTGCACTTGGACGTATTATTTCTTCTCGCACGAAATCCGGTATGAAAAAGGATGTGACTCAGCATATGTACGGAGGTGACATCACCCGTAAAATGAAACTTCGAGAAAAGCAGAAAAAAGGAAAGAAAAAGATGAAGGAAAGAGGTAGAGTAAATATTCCTCAAGATGTATTTTTGAAAATGATGCGTGCTGGAGATAAATAGGGTAAATAAAAAAACACCTTTTTAGGGTACAGATTTTTTGAAGCTTAAAAAATCCTGAAGTTTGCTCGCCGACGCTCGCAAAACCCCCAAAAAAGGTGTTTTTTTATTTACCTAAAAATCGGAGAGTAAAGCAAGATCATACTGATAATAATTAGCACACTGACTACTGCCCAAGTGATTTGTATTTTCTTTTGATGTTTTTTATTAAAAAGCATACAATAAGTATAACACAAAATGAGAAATTTAGAAAAGAAAAGGGGTTGGAGAAATATAGTACAATCAAAACCATTTTTGATACTTTTTGGCGTGGTTCTCGTAATTTTTTCCTGGAATGTTTTTAATTTTTGGAATAAAATGCAAGAAACTAGTAAAAATAAAAAAATAATTGAAGATAAAGTTACTACTCTAAAACAACAAAAAGAGAATATTTCAGAAGAAATAAATAGTTTAAATACTGATCAAGGCAAAGAGAAATTCTTTAGGGAAAATCTAGGTTTAGTAAAAGAGGGAGAAAATGTAACGATAGTTGTAGAGGACAAAAATCCACTCGAAGCTCCAAAAGAGGCCTCCTCTTCGTTTTTCTCCTTTTTAAAGAATTTGTTTAAATGATATGTTATAATTTTTATATGGATAATAAAAATAGTTTAAAACAAAAGATTGCAGTAATTGGGGCCGGGGCAGTGGGTTCAACCGTGGCTTATACGCTAATGGTTAAAAATTTAGCATCTGAAATTATCTTGGTAGATATAAATGAAGAAAAGGTTAAGGGTGAAGTTATGGATATTAATGATGGGTTGTCTTTCTCTGAAACACAAAACGTAAAAATTGGAAGTTATAAAGATGTTGCCGATGCGGACATTATAATTTTAACAGCTGGGGTGGCACAAAAACCAGGAGAAACTAGACTTGATTTAGTAGCAAAAAATAAAAGTATTATTACTTCAATTTTTAAAGAAATAGGACAAATAAAATCATCAACTATTATAATTGTTGTCAGTAATCCAGTGGACATTATCGCTTATCTCGTGCAGGAAATTTCTGGATTACCAAAAAATCAAGTTTTTGGAACTGGGATGGGATTAGATTCAGCTAGACTGCGTTCCAATTTAGCTAAACGTTTTAATATTGAAAGTGAGCAAGTTGAAGGTTTTGTTATTGGTGAGCATGGCGATAGTGAATTTGTAGCATGGAGTACTGTTAGTATCGGAGGAAAGATGGTCAAAGATATGCTTCAAGAAGAAGAAATGAATAGTATTGAAGAAACTGTAAAAAAAGAAGCTTATGAAATAATCAATCGAAAAGGAGCAACTTATTATGGGATAGCGATGGTTGTGGCAGATGTTGTTGAAGCTATCATATTTAATCAGAATAAAATTATTCCTGTTTCTTCTCGTTTAAATAACTGGAACGAAGTTGATAATATTTGTTTAGGAACTCCAGCAGTTATTGGAAACACGGGGGTGGTTAAACTTTGGCCCATAGAATTAAATCCAATAGAAAAAGAAAAATTAAAAAAATCAGCCGAAATAATCAGACAATATCTTTAAAATGGAAACGAGATGGATTAAAAACTTTGACGATTTAGCGACGACCGTAAATCGTAAAATGGCTTTAGAAATAGCTGAAGCTGGATTTGAGTCTATCAGTACTGGAATAGTAATAAAAGATAAAATAAAACTGGATAATAATATTTTATTCATCAATAATGAGAGTTTCGATTTAACTAAATTTAAAAATATAAAAGTAGTTGGCTTTGGAAAGTCTTCTGGAGAGGCAGCCTTAGCCCTAGAGAATATTTTAGAATCTAGAATTAAAGAAGGGGCGGTGATTGGTTTAGACAAAGTCTCTACCAAATACATTGAAACTTTTGCTGGTACGCATCCGCGAGCGTCTGAAGCCAATGTGGCTGCGGGAAATAAAATATATGAAATAATCAAAGATTCTACTGAAGAAGATTTAATCATTGTGCTAGTTTCTGGTGGGGGATCAGCCCTGCTGTGCTATCCAGAAAGTGAATACAAACAAGGGGCAAAACTATACGAAGCCTTTTTGAAAACAGGCGGAACAATTTCTGAAATGAACACAATTAGAAAACATTTATCTTTAGTAAAAGGTGGTGGTTTGGCGAAAATCGCTTATCCTGCGACCGTTATTGGGATTATTTTTTCAGATGTTCCTGGGGATGCTTTTGAAGATGTGGCTTCTGGTCCGACTTATAAGGACATCACGACCATAGAAGAGGTCAAGAAAATTATCAATAAAAATAATTTAGGGGAATTTGATTTAATAGAAACACCTAAAGAAGATAAATATTTTGAAAAAGTGCATAATTTTGTTTTAGTTTCCAATAAAACAGCCGTCGAAGCGATGGCAAAAAAAGCAGAAGAATTTAACTTAAAAGTAAATATTATTTCCACTACTTTATATGATGAAGTAGAAGAGGCACTTAAAAAGATATTTACTAAACAAGTGGATAATTCTATTAGTTTAGCTGCTGGGGAACCGAGGATTGTTGTTCCTGAAAATGGAGGCAAAGGTGGCCGAAATCTTCATATGGGACTTTCGGTAATTAAAAATAACCTTATAGATAAAGAAGATTTAGAGAATTCTGTTTTTATATCTTTCGCTTCTGATGGTATGGACAATAGTGATGTTTCAGGAGCAGTGGTTGATAAAAATACAATAGAAAAGGCTGAAAAATTAGGTTTGGATGCTAATGATTTTCTAAATCGTTTTGATTCGTATGATTTTTTCCAAAAAACTGGAGACTTAATAATCACAGGCCCTACTGGTGCCAATGTCTCTGATTTGATGATTTTGTTAACAAAAAAAGAAAACTTATAAATCAAACTTTTTCTGGTACAGATTTTTTTCTGGTGAAAAAAATCCTGAAGTTCTCGCGCCGTCGCGCTCGAAACCCCTCCAAAAGTTTATTTATAAGTTTTCTTTGCCAACAGCTTCTGAAATATTCTTATAGCCATCTCTCTTTAAGAGTTTTACAAGCCCAATATTTATATCGCTGATCACTTGAGGACCCTCAAAGATCATACCAGTGATAAGCTCTAGAAGGCTAGCCCCTGCCTTTATTTTTTTATATGCATCCTCTGCGTTAAAAATTCCACCACCACCTATAATTATTTTTTCCCCTTTGTAAAATTTATATACTTTCCTAATAAGCTGGTCAGATAATTCTTGAACTGCCTTGCCGGAAAATCCACCTTTACCAAAATGATTTAATAAATCTACTTTAGTTAAATTTGTGCAAACAAAACCGTCCACTCCATATTTTTGACAAACTTCTAAAGTTTTTTCTAGTTCTGTGTCTTCTAAATCCGGAGATAATTTTACAAAAATCGGTTTATTTTTTGGGATAGAAAAAATTTTGTTTAAAAGTAAATCCAGATTTTTAGATTCTGCAAAAATCGGTTTTTCTTCGCAGGTGTTTGGACAGCTGATATTAATGGTAAAATAATCTCCAATCTCTTGAAAAGTTTTATAAGTAAAAAAGTAATCTTCAATTCCCTTAGTTACTTCGGAAGTTTCTATGTTGTTAGTTTTGGCAATATTGATACCAACAGGCAAAGACCAAATTTTATTTTGTAACTGTTGATGTAAAATTTCTGCCCCTAAATTTTTAAGACCATAATTTACTCGTACGCTTTTAGCTTCAGGTAAACGATATAATCTGGGTTTAGGATTACCCTCATATGGATTCTTTGTAATTGAACCAACTTCTGTAAAACCAAAATCTAAAGATGGCATAATATCAATTAAGGTTGCATTTTTATCAAAACCAGCTGCCAGGCCAACTGGATTTTTAAAATTTATACCAAGAATATTTTGCTCTAGAGCTGGATTTGAATAACCAAAATAGAAATAGGTTATTTTTCTTGTTATAGTGTATTTACCAAAAAAACGTAAAAGGCTGGACATCCAGTCGTGTATTTTTTCAGGGTCAAATTTAAAAAACAGGGGCTTTAAAATCCATTTGTATTTTTCCCGTATTATCCAGTTCCTGATAGTAATTAATCTATCTCGCATATGTTGATGGTAGCAAAAATATGGTAAAATGAAAAGTATATGACAGATCAATCAAAACATTTAATTACCAAAATTTTTGCCCAAGAGATTAAAGATTCCAGAGGGAACCCAACTATTAAGGTGATAGTATTTGTCGGAGATGTATCAGGTAGTTTTTCTGTGCCATCTGGGGCATCTACTGGTATTAATGAAGCGCACGTTATAGAAAATAGTAAAGCAATTTTAAATGTAAATGAAATAATATCCAAAGCATTAATTGGTCAAAATATTTTAAATCAGAAAGAAATCGATAGAATTATTATTGAGCTGGACGGAACAAAAAATAAAGACAATTTGGGAGGTAATTCTATTATTGGTGTTTCTATTGCTTGTGCCAAAACAGCTGCGAAGGTTTCTGATGTTGAAGTCTATGAACATTTGCGAACTTTAGCGGAGATAAAACCATCACGCAAGGTTCCTTATTTATATATGAATTTAATAAATGGAGGAAAACATGCCAAGAATGATTTAGCTTTTCAAGAGTATCATGCTGTGCCAGAGGCTGATGATGTTAGTAAAGCAGTTGAAATGGGTATCTTAATACAAAATTCTCTAAAGGAAATAATCAAGAAAGATTTAGGTGAAGATTCTCTTCTTTTGGGAGATGAAGGGGGTTATGCTCCGAAAATAGGTAATATTAGAAAGCCGTTAGAGTATTTAAATATTGCTTTGAAGGAAAATAATTTGGGAAAAAAGGTACGATTGGCTCTAGATGTGGCCTCTTCGTCTTTTTATAATGACGGCAAGTATAAAGTCGACGGCAAAGAAATATCAAAAGAAGAATTAATGAATATTTATAATTCTTTAATTGCTGAATTTAATTTGCTTTCTATAGAAGATTCTTTCGACGAAGAAGATTTTGCTAGTTTTAGAAAATTGAAAGAAAGTAGTAAGAATCTTTTAGTAGTAGGTGATGATTTAACTGTAACAAATAAAATTCTTTTAGAAAAAGCTATAGAAGAAAAAAGTATAAATGCGATGATTATAAAACCAAACCAGATTGGAACATTGTCTGAAACTCTGGAAACTATGAAATTAGCCCGTGAAAATGATATTGAACTTATTGTGAGCCACAGAAGCGGGGAGACCGATGATGATTTTATAGCTGACTTAGCCTATGCTTTCAATTGTTTTGGTTTAAAAGCCGGCGCCCCCACAAAACCTGAAAGGAAAGTGAAATATGACAGATTGATAAAAATTTCAGAAAATAAATTATAAAATGAAAAATCTTTTATCAAGATCGAAAGAAATAATAGAAAAGATAGAGTATCTTAATATTGCCTCCATTACTCCAGAAGGTTTACCATGGAATAGTCCTGTATATTGTTCTTTTGATAAAGAACTTAATTTTTACTGGTTATCTTGGAAAGAGAATCAACATTCAAAAAACATAAGAAATAATTCAAATACCTTTGCAACGATTTACGATTCAACAGTACCCGCCAGTACTGGCTTCGGGGTATATTTTCAAGGAAAAACGTATGAATTAAATAATCCAATTGATATTATTATTGGTTTAAAATGTATTTATTCTAGAAGTAAACATAAAATGAAAGATGTAGTGATGTTTTTAACATCATACCCAAGAAGAGTTTATAAATTTACTCCTGAGAAAGTTTGGATTAATGGAACAGGTGACATAGAAGGGAATTCTATTGATACTAGAACTGAATTAGAGTTAGGAGAATTAAAAAAAGTTTTTAGATAGAAAATTCAAAACATGCTATAATTATATGTATTAAATAAAATATTATTATTAATTTAAAATTTTAGTTTTATGGTAGAAGAAAAAACAAGTAAAGAACAAAGTCAGAATTTTGTGAAGTGGTATTCGGAGGTCGGAATTGTTGATGTTCCTATTGTGGGAGGTAAAAATGCAGCATTGGGAGAAATGTATTCCAATCTTGTGCCACTTGGTGTAAATATACCAAATGGTTTTGCCTTAACAGCGGATGCTTACCGACATTTTTTTAAAAAGACTGGCTTAGATGAAAAAATAAAAGAAATTCTAGCGGATCTCGATACTAAAAATATTCGCAATTTACAAGTGCGTGGTAAAAAAGTTCGGGAAGCCATTTTAAAAGATAGTTTGCCTCAAGATCTCCAAGATGCAATTACAAAATCATATGCTGAACTAGGGAAGAAATATGGAAAAAACAACGACGTGGCTGTTCGTTCATCAGCTACGGCCGAAGACCTTCCAGGGGCTTCTTTTGCTGGTCAACAGGAGACTTATCTCAATGTGCATGGCATAGAAAATATACTAATTGCCACCAAGAAATGCATTGCTTCACTTTTTACTGATCGAGCTATTTCATATCGTGCTGATAAAGGATTTTCTCATTTTGATGCTGCCCTCTCTGTTGGTATTCAATGTATGGTGCGTTCCGATCTTTCTGCTTCTGGGGTGGCTTTCACCATTGATACAGAAACAGGTTTTGATAAAGTTATAGTTATCACTGGTATTTATGGTTTGGGTGAATTTATCGTGCAAGGGAAAGTTATACCAGATGAATTTATAATTTTTAAACAGAACCTTGAGAGTGGCAAAAATCCAATTATTGGAAAAAATATTGGAAAGAAAAATATTAAACTTGTATATGCAAAAGATGGCACCAAGGAAGAAAAAGTTTCAATAGGAGAACAGCAAAAGTTTTGTCTTACAAATGAGGAAGTTGTTAAATTGGCAAAATGGTGTTTGCAAATAGAAAAATATTTTTCAAAAAAACACGGACGTTATCAGCCGATGGATATAGAGTGGGCTAAAGATGGAAAAACAGGTGAACTTTTCATCGTTCAAGCGCGTCCAGAAACAGTTGTTTCCGGAGAAGATAAAAACGTTTTAAAAGAATATCAATTAGAGAAAAAAGGTAAAGTATTAGTAAGTGGCATTGCTGTTGGTTCAAAAATTGGCAATGGAAAAGTTCGTATTTTACGCAGTGCAAAAAATATCAATGCATTTAAAAAGGGAGAAGTATTAGTGACAGAAATCACTGACCCGGACTGGGAGCCAATTATGAAAATTGCGAGTGCCATAGTGACAGATAAAGGTGGACGTACTTCCCATGCTGCTATCGTGTCGCGTGAGCTAGGTATTCCTTGTATCGTAGGGTCTAATAATGCGACCAAAGTATTAACAAATGGACAAAATGTGACAGTGGATGCTTCTAGCCAAGTTGGCAATGTTTATGAAGGAATTATTCCATTTAAGATTTTAGAGCATCACCTTGATAAAATACCTAAAGTAAAAACGAAAATAATGGTAAATATTGGTTCTCCAGATGAAGCATTTAAAAACTACAATCTTCCCGCGCAGGGGGTTGGCTTAGGAAGATTAGAATTTATTATTGCTGAAAATGTTCGTGTTCATCCGAATGCCTTAATAGATTATAAGAAATTAAAAACAGGCAAGAAGACTCCATATATAATCAAATTACTAAGAGATATTGATCATTTAACACCTCTTTATAAAAACAAAGCACAATTTTATGTGGACGAACTTGCCTTGGGAATTGCTAAGATTGGTGCTACCTTTTTCCCCGAAAAAGTTATTATTCGTTTTTCTGATTTCAAGACGAATGAATATCGTACATTGTTGGGTGGTGAGTTGTATGAACCTCATGAAGAGAATCCGATGTTGGGATGGCGTGGAGCTTCTCGATATTACGATCCTAAATTCAAAGAATCGTTTAGCCTAGAATGTCAGGCAATGAAAATTGTCCGAGAGGATATGGGGCTTACTAATGTGATTCCAATGATTCCATTTTGTCGAACTCCAGAGGAGGGGAAAAATGTAATAGAAGTAATGAAAGAATTTGGTCTAGATCGTGCCAAAGACAGCTCTCTTCATATTTATGTAATGTGTGAGATACCTTCCAATATTCTTCTAGCAGATGAATATCTAGAAATTTTTGACGGAATGTCTATTGGCTCCAACGATTTGACTCAGCTCACTCTCGGGCTTGATCGTGATTCTGGAATAGTCACTCATATTGCCAACGAAAATAATCCTGCAGTGAAAAAGCTTATCGCAGAAATCATTCACAAATGCAAAGAAAAAGGTAAGTACATAGGTATTTGTGGTCAAGCACCTTCAGACTATCCAGACTTTGCAGAGTTCCTTGAAGAGGAAGGAATAGAAAGCATGTCTCTAAATCCTGACACGATTATTAAAATAATCATGGCGTTGAGTGAGAACGAAAAAAAATAAAAATCTCTGTGCTGGGAGGGAGACTCGAACTCCCAAGGGTTGCCCCACTAGTTCCTAAGACTAGCGCGTATACCAATTCCGCCATCCCAGCAATTTCAAAATTTCGCCTCGTCCACGTTAGAAATTTCCAATAGTGGAAATTTCTTTACGCGTGTCCGCCCTGGAGGGATCGAACCTCCGACCTTATCCTTAAGAGGGATCTGCTCTACCAGCTGAGCTAAGGGCGGGTATATGATTTATCAAAAACAACTTTATATTATTTAACAATCTAACGACCTACCAAAACAGCTAAGGGCGGTTACTAAATCTTGCCTTGTGCAAGTGTGCCCGGAGTGGGAATCGAACCCACATCCCTTGCGAGACACGATTTTAAGTCGTGCGCGTATACCAGTTCCGCCATCCGGGCAAACATTCTAAAATATTTTAACATACTTTAGATGGAGGCCTGGGTGGGAATCGCACCCACGTATATTCCTTTTGCAGAGGAATGCCTTACTACTTGGCTACCAGGCCTTATTTTATTTAATAAAAACTTACTATTTTAAGAAGTTTAACCATTTCGAAGCAATTCGTCAATTTTCTGTCTGTTTTTTTCTCCTTGATCTATGGCTACATCTAGAAAAGGAATTGTCTTTATCTCTATGTTCTTTTTGATAAATCCTCGCAATTCTCCAAGGTTTCGTTTTATAAATCCTAGTGCATCTTTCTCTTTATTAGAAGGAAGAACGGTGATGAATATGGTTGCCTTTTTTAGATCAGGGGAGCAAGAGGTGGAAATAACAGTAATGAGCGAAGTTCTATTATTTTCTCTTCCTAAAAATTGAGCCGCCAATTCTTTTATTTGATTTGCTACTTTTTCGTTTCTCTGTATCATTTTTGTGTTATTGAAAAGGACTCCAATATATCTCCAGCTACAACTTCTATTTTTGATTCAATCATCATGCCAAATTCAGAACCTTCTTCGACGGTACTTGTTTTTATTTTATTTTTTTCTAAATTGATTATTTTAGCTCGGCCGATCTCAAATTCTCGACGCATTATTTTTACTGTACTATTTAAGTTTATCTGTCCTTCTACAACCTTACCTCCCACTATTTGGCGTTCCTTGGTGCGACTAAAAGCTCTGATAATTTTTGCCCGGCCCACTACCTCTGTGGTTTCAATTTTTGGTCTTCTTTCTTCCATTTGTGTTTCTAGCCATTCAGTCATTTTGTAAATAATTTCAAAGAAGGAAATTGTAATTCCTCTCTTTTCTGCGATTTCCATGGCACTACTGTCCGCTTTAACATTAAATCCGATAACCAATGCATCAACACCACAAGAAACTCCCTTTATGTCAGATTCAGAAATTGGTCCGATACCCTTACTGACAATTTTAAATTCAGCATTTTGGATTTCGCTTTTATTTTGTATTTTAGTGATTTCTTTTTCGATGGCTTCAAGAGAACCAGAAACATCGGCTTTTAATATTATTGGTATTATTTTTTTATTTATTTCCTCTGATTTAGAAGTTTTTTCTTTGAGAGAAGGGACCACTTTTAAATTTTTCCAATTTTCTATTTCTTCTACGGCATCTCCCTTTTTTTGAAAAGTTTTAAACTGCGCACCTACTCTTGGCATTTTATCAAATCCGACAATGCGGATAGGGGAAGAGAAAGTTGCTTCGCTTATCATTTTTCCTAGAAAATTTTCTATTATTCGCGTAGAACACATAGTATCTTCAACTACGACAGTCGTTCCTTTTTTAACGGATCCATTTTTGATAACCAAGGTAGCCATTATCCCACGCCTAGAATCTAAATTTACTTCAATGACAAAACCAGAAGCAGGCAGAGCACTATCTCCGGTTAAATTTTCCATTTCTGCTAGAATTAAAATAATCGAGAGTAAATCGTTTACTCCAGTGCCAACTTTTGCGGAAATTTCTACGAAAGGAATTTTGCCTCCATAATTTTCTAAATAAATTTCATTTTCTGCCAGTTCCGTTTTTGTTTTTTCAACATTAGCATCGGCTTTATCTATTTTATTTATCGCGACAATGCATGGGATACCGGATTCTACAATAGTTTTCCAAGCTTCAATTGTTTGTGGTTTTACTCCTTCAGAAGCGGAAACGACTAAGATAGCAATATCAGCTATTTCTGCACCACGTTCTCGCATTTTTGAAAAGGCTTCGTGTCCTGGGGTATCTAGAAAAGTGATTATTTTATCTTGCTTATTTTCATCCAGATGGACAACTTCGTAAGCGGAAAGTCTCTGAGTTATTCCTCCAACTTCATTTTCAGTAATAGCTGTTTTTCTTATGTAGTCAAGCAAGGTTGATTTACCATGATCAATGTGACCCATTATCACTACCACTGGTGGCCTTGCCACTATATTTTGTTTTTTATTATTTTGTTCCATTGCTTTATTTTACTTCAGCTTTTTTAAGAGCTTCTTTTTCCTCGGTGGTTAGCTCATATTCCGAATTTCCTTTTTTAATAGGTTTAGCAAAGATGCTCATTCGTTCACGAGAATATAAACTTGAAATTACCAAACCATCACCTTCTTCATTTAACATCCCAATAGCAAAACTTTGGTTACTACCTTGGTCTGGAAATGGATTGAAGCGTATTGTTTCAAGTCCGCGAATGCTTTTTTTCAATTTAGAATTTATGGAAGTAATGTTTTTTTCAATTTCTTCCTTTGCCTTATTTAATTTACTGATCTCAGCTTCTAGAATGACGATAGTTTCTTCTAAATCTTTTGCTTTTTTACCAAGAAAAAATCTTTTTAGACGTTTTTCGGTGATAATAGCCCAAATAATGCCCAAAATAAAAAATAAGGCGATAAATGCACTTAAAATAAAAAAAGCAATTTCAAGCTTTGTATTCATATGATTTCAATATATACTATTTTTATGTCGAAATCAATGCAAAAATTGAATAAAATTTACCTTGATTATGCAGCGAGCGTAGAAGCGAATCCTAGCTCTATCCACTCGACTGGCGTAGAAGCAAAGATAAAACTTCAAAATTCACGCAAAGTTGTCGCTAATATTTTAGGTGCTAGGCCGGAAGAAATAATTTTCACGAGCGGTGGAACAGAAAGCAACAATCTGGCAATTCAAGGTGTAGTTTTGGCTTGGCATAGAAAAGGGTTGCCACACATTATTACTACCAACATCGAGCATCCTTCAGTATTGAAAACTTTTAAATTACTTGAGCAAAGAAAACTTGCGGAGATTTCAGTAATTGCAGTTGAACCAAACGGTATAGTAGATCCAAAAAAAATAAAAAAAGAAATAAAAAAAAATACAATACTTGTTTCAGTAATGTATGCTAATAATGAAATTGGCACTATTCAACCGATAAAAGAAATTGCGAAAGAAATTAGGCACTATAGAAAAATAAGTAAAAACTTAACTCTACCAATATTCCACACAGACGCAGTGCAGGCAGTAAATTATTTAGATCTTAGCGTAGAAAAATTGGGTGTAGATTTACTTTCACTTTCTGGTTCAAAAATAGAAGAAGCCGGCAGGGTTGGAGTTCTTTATAAAAAGAACACAATTAAACTTGAGAAAATATTTGGTGGAGGAGATCAAGAAATGGGGTTACGTCCAGGAACAGAAAATTTGCCGGAAATTATAAGCTTTTCCAAGGCGCTAAAATTAACGCAAGATATGAAAGAGAAAGAAACAAAACGTTTAACCAAACTTCGAGATTATTTTATAAGTGAATTTCGCAGAATTATCTTTTTCTCAGGATCTCCTGCTTCGCAACGTCAACCATTCAAAAAAGATAATCCTGCTTCTTTCATCATTAACGGGGATTTACAGAATAGATTGCCGAACAATGTAAATATAACTTTTTATAAAATTCCAAGTGATCTTTTGGTTATTGAACTTTCAGTGAAAGGAATAATGGCATCTTCGAAAAGTGCTTGCGAAAGTTCTAATGCCGAAGGTTCATATGTGATAAAAGCATTACGTAATGAGATGGGCTTGTCCTCCGAAGTTGGAGCGGGGGAGGGCGGAATGCGTTTTTCAATGGGCCGAAAAACCACCAAAAAAGATATAGATTATACGGTAAAAGCTTTATCTCAAATTTTGACTAAGTTAAAAAAGTGGTATTGACAAAAGCCTTTATGGGGTATATAATTTAAGAGTAAAAAGAAAGTTTTTTGAAATTTTTATAAAATACGAAGCAATGGAGCTTCGTAAGCCTAAGTAAAAAAGGAGAAAAAACAATGGATCAAGATTGTACTTTTGTAAAACGCGTTTGGGGTGACCGTCGGTGTGAACTCGCAGCAACGGATGGCAAGGAGACTCTTGCGGAAGCAAGGGATGTATTTATGATTATCGATAGTAGTATAAAGCCTCGAGTTAGTCAGATTAAGGCAACTCCTGTAACTCCCTTCACCATCTATCGAAAGTGTAAAGATGGGACACATGCTCAGGTTTTTAGTAGTTTTGGTGTAGACATGAAAAAGCTTTTATGGGAAGAAGAAAGTCAAATTATAGCTTTCTCTCGCGACTATCGCGAAATTATGATTCAAGAGGACGTCAATAGTGGATTTTTCTTTCCCCTTAAAGATGATGGGGGATTCTCTGTTGTAAGTGTATTCGTGCGAAAAGGAGGTCTTTCTTTACACAAAGATTTGTTGTCTTACGAGGGTATATGGAAGGATGACGAAGAGTATAATTATTGTTATTTCTCTGTAATTCCTATGGTTCCTTAGTTTTATTATAAGCCATTTCTCTGTTCGATTATGAAAAACCGAACTGGAGGGACGGTTTTTCATTTTGCCAATTTGAAACTTTTTACCTTTTAAACTTATAAAAAATTTTGAATAAATTAAAAAAGTGGTATTAAAGCACTGCGATTTTGAAAGCTTTTGCAAAGATAAAAAATTGGGAGTATAATTACAGAATATGGACATTAAGGAATTAAATAAAACTCAACTTATATTATTGGCTATATTACTTAGTTTTATTACTTCCATAGCTACTGGTATAACCACTGTGACTTTGATGCAACAGGCACCAGTCTCTTTCACCGCACCGATTAATCGCGTCGTTCAACAAACAATTGAAAAGATTCAGCAAGTGGAAGGAAAGACTACAGTGCAAACAGTAGTTGTGAAAGAAGAAGATTTAGTCGTGGATGCAATTGCAAAAAATCAATCCGCTGTTTTTTCTATAATTAAAGAAACCCAAGATTTAACTGGGGCAACCGTTGAAGTTGGAGCCGGACGGGGATTCGCAGTTTCTACTGATGGAATTATTGTGGCTGATGCTTTATCTGTTCCAGATAAAGGAGTTTATTATGTAAAAAATGATAGTGGAAAATTCAAAGCCGATTTTGTTTCTACCGATAAAGCGGGATTTTCTTTTCTGAACATAGGAGCCTCTGTCAACGGTAAGGACAAACTTGTTTTCACTGTACCCGCCTTTGGAGATTTAGATAAAATGAAAACAGGACAGAAGGTTTTAGTTTTTGGTAGTAATATCTCTTCTTCTATTTTTGAAGGAGATAAAGATGTTAATATAAATGTTACAAAATCAAATACCGGAGGATTGGTCCTTAATTTAGACGGAGAAGCCCTTGGAATTGCTCTCTTTAGCGATACGACGAATTTTGCTTCAATCAAAACTATTAATGATGCCTTGAAAGCAATAACGCCTGCAAAGACAGACGTTACTTCTCCTAAAATCTAATAATATTTTTTACACTTGACACGTAGTGTATAATATAAATATGCCTCCATTGAATAAATTTACAACTAAAGCTAAAGACGCTATTAAGAAAGCCCATGAGCTGGCTATTGAACGTGGAGTAAACCATGTTTCTTCGCTTCATTTGCTTGGTGCGCTCTTACTGCAAGATGAATCAATGGTAAATTCGATTTTAGATAAATTGGAAATTGACACCATGCTTTTAACAGATTCTGTTTTAGAATTAATTGAATTACCAGAATCACGTAGCACTATTTCACCGTCTTATCAGATTTATCTAAACCCTGACTTGGCACAAGTTATTGAACAGTCAGCAAAATTAGCGGAATATATGAAAGATGATTTTGTTTCAACCGAACATCTTTTTATTGCTATCTTGGAAGTTACTAGCGAAGCCCGAGAAACTCTCGCGCGATTTAGAATTCACAAAGATCAAGTGATGAAAGTTTTAGAGCAACTTCGCAGTCAAAATATTACCGACGTTTCTGAACCAAAGAAATTTAAATTATTAATAAAATATACTCGTAATTTAACCAAATTAGCCAAAGAAGATAAATTAGATCCAGTGATTGGTCGTGACAATGAAATCACTCGTATCATGCAGATACTTTCGCGTCGAACAAAGAATAATCCAATTTTAATAGGCGAAGCTGGAACTGGCAAAACTGCAGTGGTGGAGGGGCTCGCTCAAATGATTATAAAAAATAATGTTCCCGAATCTCTAAAAGACAAAGAAGTTGTTTCACTTGATTTAGGATTACTGGTGGCTGGGACAAAATATCGTGGAGAGTTTGAAGAGAGGTTGAAGGGGATTATGAAAGAAATTGAACGATCTGATGGAAAAATAATTCTTTTTATTGATGAAATACATACAATCGTTGGGGCTGGGGGAGCAGAGGGTACGATGGATGCTTCGAACATGTTGAAGCCGGCACTTTCTCGTGGAGAACTTCGAGCTATTGGCGCGACGACCCTGCGAGAATATCAAAAACATATTGAAAAGGATCCTGCTCTAGCTCGTCGTTTTCAGCCAGTTTATATCGATGAACCTGGAATAGAAGATGCTGTAGCTATTCTTCGTGGTCTCAAAGAGAGATATGAACTTTTTCACGGAGTTAGAATTACCGATGACGCAATAGTTTCGGCTGTGAATCTTTCTTCTCGATATATCACAAACAGATTTTTACCAGACAAAGCGGTTGATTTAATAGACGAAGCTTCTTCTTCCTTGAAAATAATGCTTGAGAATAAACCTCCAGTTTTAGAAGATGCCCATAGAAAAATAATGCGTCTAGAAATTGAAAAAGAAGCTCTGAAAAAAGAAATTAATTCTAAAGGAGAAGAGACAAAAGATAAACAAAAGGACAAAGAAATAAAAAGTAGAATTAAAGAAATTGATAAAGAAATAGGTAATTTAACCGAAAAAACAAAAGAACTTGAATTAAAATGGGCTAATGAAAAGCAAACTGTGGTTGAAATTCGAGCTATTAAGAAAGAAATAGAAACTATTCGCCTGGAGGCTGAAGACGCAGAAACAAAAGCCGACCTTTCAAAAGCAGCTGAAATACGTTATGGAAAAATTCCGACATTACAAAAAGAACTTGAAGTAAAACTGGCGCGACTAAAAAAATTACAAAAATCACGCAGAATTTTAAAAGAAGAAATTACGGTTGAAGATATTGCCGAAGTGGTTTCTCGTTGGACAGGTATTCCTCTTACCAAAATGCTTGAAGGAGAGCGTGCCAAACTTGAGAAAATGGAACAAGAACTGAAGAAACGAGTCTTGGGTCAAGACGAGGCGATAAAACGTGTTGCAGACGTAATTAGGCGTTCTCGTGCGGGTATTTCGGATCCAAACAGACCAATTGGCTCCTTTATCTTTTTAGGTCCGACTGGAGTTGGTAAGACAGAACTTACTAAGACAATCGGTCAGTTTTTATTTGACGATGAAAGTGCAATTATCCGAGTTGATATGTCTGAATACACAGAGAGACATTCAATGTCTAAACTCATTGGTTCTCCTCCTGGATATGTGGGTTATGATGAGTCCGGTCAGCTGACAGAGGCTGTTCGCCATAGGCCTTATGCAGTTATACTATTTGATGAAATTGAAAAAGCTCATCCAGAAGTTTTCAATATCCTTCTACAGGTTATTGATGAAGGACGCTTGACCGATGGAAAAGGAAGAGTAGTTAATTTCAAAAATACTATTATAATTTTGACTTCTAATATCGGTTCACAATTTGTAGAAAAAATGGAATCAATTGGATTTTCTAATAATTCTCAAAAACAAGATTACAGTAACATGAAAGAAAAAGTGATGGAAGCGCTGAAAGAAAATTTCCGTCCAGAATTTTTGAATCGCCTAGACGAGGTTGTTGTCTTTGATGTTTTATCAGAAGAAGCTCTCAGGGAAATAGTTAATTTGCGAATCCAAGTAGTTGCTGATCGTCTGAAGAGTAAAGGGATAAATTTTGGAATTTCTGACGAAGCCCTGTCTCTTTTGGCTAAAGAAGGTTACGATCCACATTTTGGTGCGAGACCCCTTAATCGTTTAATTCAGAGCAAGATTTTAAATTCAGTTGCTACTTTTATAATTTCAAACAAAGTCTCAAAAGGGGATACTGTTTATGTTTCGGTAAAAAATAAAGAATTTGTGATTGAAGCCAAAAAGGGCAAAATTAAAAGTTCTATTCGAGTCCGAACTCCTTTGTCGACTTAGATTTTTGTGCGAGTAGGGGGAATCGAACCCCCGTCTAATCCTTGGGAAGGACTCATTCTACCACTAAACCATACTCGCATATTATGTTATAATAGCTTATTACAAATTATTTTCAATATTTTTATGCAAAAGGTAACAATTTATTCAACTCCGTCTTGTCATTTTTGCCATCTGGCGAAAGATTTTTTTACGGCAAATGGTATCGTTTATACAGAGTATAATGTTGCGAGTGATTTAGAAAAAAGAAAAGAAATGATAGAAAAAAGTGGCCAAATGGGCGTGCCAGTTATAATCATAGGAGATGAAATCACTGTTGGTTTTGATAAGCCCAAGATAGCAAAATTGCTTGGACTTTAATATCCATCTAATATATTATTGCTCTTATAGCCCTCGTAGTTCAATGGATAGAACAGTTCCGTCCTAAGGAATAGATGCACGTTCGATTCGTACCGAGGGCACAAATTTTAATATTATTTATGTTATAGTACTTCTTTATGGACAAATTGTTTAATAAGACAAATTCATTAGTAGAAACAGATTCTTCGTCGAAGACTATTGCCTCTAAGCTTTCAGATCTAATTGATTCTGGAGACAGTGTTGATTCAACTGTTTTAATGAGTGCTTTAGAAAAAGAAGAAATTACTCAATATCAATATATTACTTTAGCTAATCAGCTTATGAAGAAAGGTGAGTGGACCGAAGACGCTCTTGCCAATGTAGGGAAAAAACTTGGAGATCAAATTGAAGGACTTGGGATTGATCCTGTTACTAATCTTATGAGGTCTAATTTTTTAGAAGAAAGATTAGATCGTCTAATAAAAGAGTTAAATTTCAAATTAACCCCAGAAAAGAAACGCAGCTCTCCTTTATTTGCTGTTATGGTTATAGCTATAGACGTCGATAATTTAAGGATATGGAATACATATGGTCATGCTGTTGGCGACAAAGCATTGCGAATAATTGCAGATTCTGTTAAAGAAGTAATTCGAGATGATGACGGTGCATTTCGTTTAGGTGACAAATCGGATGAAATTATAGTAACGATGAGAATTACACAAGACCTAGAACCTTCTAAATTAGAAGAAATTTTTCGGCGAGTCAAACATAAATTAAATAGTAAATTTATAGAAATTGATAATATCAAGTTACCAGTTACAGTTGCTGCAGGGTGTGCAATATTGAAACCAGGAGAATCAAGAAAAAATAAAGAAATAATTCATGCCGCTGACCTAAATCAAGCAACGGACAAAACACTTGAAGTCAAAGAAGAAAGAATAAAGAAAGCTACAGTAAACTTAAATAAACTAAATTAAGCAACCCTTTTAAATTATTTTATTTTGTGCTAAATTAGCTTTATGGATCCTGAGTCCAAAAAATTACTAGAAGAAACTTATAGGCTTACAGAGGAGAACAATCATATGCTCCGCAAAGTCAGAAATGTGCAGAGGTGGAGTGTTTTCTGGTCTAGTTTGAAGATTGTTTTAGTAATTGGAATTGCCTTAGGTTTGTTTTACTTTTTGGAACCATATATAGAAAAGATGATTAGTTTATATAATTCTGTTTCTGGGACAACTGGAAATATGAATTACAACAGCAGTTCTTTTCAGGATTTATTGAAAAAGTTTTAGAATATGCCTGGGTAGCTCAGTAGTAGAGCGTTCCCCTGAAGAGGGACAGGTCGGGTGTGCGATCCACCCCCCAGGCACAAAAAAAGTAGTAGAATTTTCTTTTTTCAGGATTTCCTGCTACGCAACGTCAACCATTTTAAAAAAAAATTCTACTACTTTTTTTGCAACTGAATAAACCTCAATTAGATTGATTTTACCTTAACAGTATTTTTCTTTTCTTTGTCTACTTTTTTGATTTTAATGGTGACTAGACCATGCTTTTCTGTTGCTTCAACTTCTTCTGGCTCTACTTCTGTAGGGAGGGATATTGTTCGTGAAAACTTACCCCAATAAAGTTCTTTGGTAAAATAATTATCTTCATCGATATTTCTATTTTCTTCGCGTTTACCACGGATGGTGACGATATCTCGAGCAATTGATAATTCTAAATCTTCCGGCTTAACTCCAGCTATCATTGTTTGAATAACGATATCAGTTGGTGTCTGGTAAACGTCTATTGATAATTCTGCTTCTTCGTTTTCTTCTTCAATCCAGTTGTTATTCTTTTTGTTTTCGTTGTTGTCTTTTATACTTTCTAAATAACTTTTTTTAGAAGTTAATTCTTCTTCAGCGTTGACGCTTCCAGTTAATCTTTCAAAAAAACTTCTTTTTTTATTTTCCATAGATTTACTCATTATTTTATCTAATAATCTTCGCTTATTCTTCTAACTTTTTCAAAAAGTAACATAAGTATAATTGTGACGACCCACAAAAATGCTAAAACCTTCAAAAAATCATTTCCAGCATTTCTTATTATAAAAAAATTAAAGGTACTATGCAAGCTAATAGCAATTAAAAACCCGACAAAAAGAAAACTTACTCTTTTCCATTTTGCTGCATAGAAGGAAATGCCTATTGAAATACCTATTATTCCACTAGAAATAGCATGCAGGAGATTAGCACCTAGAAATCTTAGATTACCTGTGCTTAAGCTTGGAATGGCTCCGATTGCTGAAGGAAAGATTTTCAGTAGAAATAGCATATTTTCCAAAGCAGCAAAACCTAAGGCAGCGGTGATTAGGCATATCGGCCAATCTATTGGCTTAGAGGCATTATTTGTTTTGTATATTATTAGTAATACAGCAAGATATTTTAATATTTCTTCTACGCTAGCCCACAACACAAGTTGGCCTCCATGAAAGTTTACATGATCTTGAATAAATTTTTGAATTGGCAAGACGATTATGACCGCTAACATACCTGTAATAAATACGACAGAGATTAGTCCTGTGGGCTCAGCTTGTTCTCCTTCTTCTTCTTTTAGCCAAAACCAAAGCCATAAAAGGGGAGGAATAATTCCTCCTAAAAATGCTAAACATAAAATTTTTGGATCTGTTGCTAGGAGGTTCATAGAACTTAATTAGAAGCGAAAGGCCACTTTTCAACCATCAGGATAGTTTTATTATTTGGGAGCATCGACCAAATTTCTTCTGTGACAAATGGAATAAATGGGTGAAGAGCTTTCAAGAGGGTCGCTAACTGTGTAAGCAGAAGTATTCTTGCTGAATCGGCACTTACAGTATCTTTGACATTTTTATTTGCTAAAATTTTCTTTTTTGATCGTTCGATGATAACGTCTGCGAAAGTGTGCCAGAAATAATGATAAAGCTTTTCTGCAACAAGCGAGAACCTGTATTCATTCATCTCTTTTGTAGTTTCTTTTAGTAATTTATTTAATTCTTCTTCGCTCTTTTTATCTTCTTCATCTAGAGTTGTTGTTTGAAGGGAATCGAAATCTTTTGTTTGTTCTAAAACAAACCTCGAAGCATTCCAGACTTTATTGGTAAATTTAGCATAACCTCGAATATCATTTTCATTCAATTTTAAATCATTTCCTGGAGTATTGCCGATAATCATTGCCATACGTAATGCATCGTTTCCATATTTTGCCACTATGTCAAGTGGGTCAACAGCTTTATTTCCCAAAGATTTAGACATTTTTTTACCGTCAGCAGTGCGAACCATACCATGAAAATATACGGTTTTAAACGGGACTTCTCCAACGAGGTATTGAGACATTAGAATCATTCTAGCGACCCAGAAAAAAATAAGATCATGACCTGTTTCAAGAATTGTTGTTGGGTGGTAGCTTTTTAAGTCGTCTGTCTTTTTTGGCCATCCTAATGTTGAGAAAGTCCAAAGTCCTGAAGAAAACCAAGTATCTAGAGTATCTTCATCTTGAGTCCAACCATCTTCTTTGGGGGCTTCAATCTCGCAATAAATTTCATTATTTTTATACCAGACTGGAATTCGATGCCCGTACCAAATCTGACGAGAGATACACCAGTCTTGTAAATTTTCAATCCAATTAAAATAAACTTTTTCAAAATGAATAGGCATTATTTTTATTTTACCTTCGCGGACAGGTTCCAGCATTAAGTCTTTGAGAGATTTATTGTCTCGTCTAGCAATTTTTTTATTGACGTCCACGAACCATTGCAACATAATTTGTGGCTCAATCATACCGTTGGTGCGTTCAGCTGTAGCGACTCTATTGATATAATTTTCATCTACAGAAACAAGTAGGCCTTTATTTTTTAATTTATCAACAATTTTTTCTCTGGCATCGGTAATTTTCATTCCATTAAATTCTCCGGCGATAGGCAAAAGCTTTCCATATTTATCAATGATTTGTTCTTTGTCTAATTTATGTCTTTCAGCAATTTCAAAATCAATAGCACTATGCCAAGGGGTGATAGTCATTACCCCTGTGCCGAATTCCATATCTATTGCTTCATCTTTTACAATTGTGGCTTCAATTGGGCCGTTGATCCACTCTAGTTTTATTTTTTGACCATCTGTGTACTTGGCATACCTTTTGTCTTTTGGATGCATGACGACATATTTATCTCCAAATTTTGTTTCTGGGCGGACAGTACTTATTTCAAAAGGTCCATATCTAAAAGTGTAAAATTTATTTTTGCGTTCCTCGTAAACTATTTCATCATCAGAAATAACTGTTTGTCCTTTTGGATCCCAATTTACCATTCGGTGTCCACGATAGATTAATCCATCGTCATACATTTGTTTAAATGCAGTGCGGACGGCTACATTGCGATCTTCGTCTAAAGTAAAGGCTTCTCTAGACCAATCTAATGAGGCTCCCATCTTTTTTGCTTGATTCACTATGGTATCATGAGATTCATTTGCAAATTGCTCCACTCGTTTTAAGAATTCTTCACGTCCTAAGTCATTTTTTCTTATTCTATCTTTTTCCAATATTTTTTCTACCTTTGATTGAGTGGCAATAGCAGCATGGTCTGTTCCCGGGAGCCAGAGAGTTTTTTTACCTTGCATACGGGCGTAACGTACCATAATATCTTCTATTACCAACATAAGGGCGTGCCCAGTATGTAAATTGCCGGTTACGTTTGGAGGGGGAAGAACAATGGAAAAATGTTCTGCATCAGTTTTGGTTATTCCTTTTTCTATGCATACATCCGGGTTAAAAAAACCTGACCCCTCCCAAAGTTTATAGATTCTTTCCTCTGTATTTTTAGGGTCGTAGGGCTTGAGAAACTTTTCGTTCATATATTTCTATAATATCATATTTATCCTGACCCGAGAAGGGTTAGAGCCTTAGGCCACCAGTTGCTTTTAGATTCTTTATTTTCGTAAACTTCTTTTTGTTTTTTATATAATTTAAGTATCCAGCAATACCAATCATGATAGAATTATCTCCCGAAAGTTCTTTGGGAGGGAAATAGATTTTGATTTTTTTTCCGCCAGAGGCGGATCCGCCTATGGCGGACATTTCGTTCCGAAGGTATTTATTAGCAGAGACTCCTCCCGCCACGATCAGAGTTTTAACTTTATATGTCTCAATGGCTTTAGCTGTTTTATAAACCAAGCATTCCATTGCAGCATTTTCGAATTCTAGAGCTATTTTGCTTTTTGTTTCTTCACTTATATTTTTTATTCCGCCAAGATCTCTAATTAAATAAAGCACGGCCGTCTTTAATCCAGAAAAAGAGAAATCAAAATTTTTACTGCGAAGCATAGGACGGGGAAGAGCTATAGGGGGAGTTTTGGCCGAGCCTGTATGCTTCTGTGAATGGTTGACGTTGCATAGCAGGAAATCCTGAGCAGAAGCATCAGGCTTGGCCAATCTTTCTTTCTCGGCTAATTTTGAAATCTGTGGTCCGCCTGGGTAGGGAAGGTCTAGCATTCTAGCGACTTTGTCGAAAGCTTCTCCAACTGCGTCATCGAGTGTCTCCCCAATAATTTCATAATCCATCCATTTTTTCATCAGAACTAGTTGCGTGTGCCCACCAGATATGAGCAATGCCAGAGTGGGTGTTTGTAATTTTTCTATTTTGAGAGTTCCCTTATTTTTACCAAAAACAGAAAGGATATGTCCCTCCATGTGATTGGTGGGGATCAAAGGTACGTTCCATTTTTTTACCAAATCTTTTGCAAAAGTAATACCTTCCCAGAGGCACATTTCTAAACCCGGACCATAAGTTACAGCTATGGCATCTACCGGCTTTTCTTTTTTATTCAACTTTACTTGTTTCAAACTTTTTTCTAATAAGATTGGTAAATTTTTAGCGTGTTCTCTTTTAGCCAGCACAGGAAAAACTCCTCCATAGGGAATATGAATGTTTACTTGAGAGTTTAAATTATTAGCCAAGACCCTAAAGGAAGGGTTTTTAACCCCTCCTTTTACCTCCAATATACTTACTCCAGTGTCATCGCAAGATGTTTCAATCGAAAGTATTTTCATAAAATGTGTCTTTACTATATCAAGATTGAGCATTTTTTCAAAATCATTAATTAATGAAATATTTCGCGCGCGTTTTGTGAATTTTTGAAGTAAAATAATGCGATTGCCTAGTAATTTAACAAATGTTAAGATATTCCTATGGAAGGATTTGATTTTTCAAAACCAGAAGACCAAAAAAGATTTGATGATTCTTCTTTAGAAGTAAAAAAGAGAATTATTGAAGTAGCAAGAACAGAAGCAAACCAACTCAGAGAATTGGTTGTTTCTGGTAAAGCAAAAGATTATTCTGAGGCACTTTAAATGATATCTAAAACAGAAATTGTTCAAGGTGGTTTTAATGTAGATATGGCTGAAAATGGTGACATATTTTTGAATATTGGCGGAGGAAGACAGCTTATAGGTAATCCTCTTGAAGGGACTATAACAGAACTTCCTGGAGATGGATTTTCAATTGATTGGGATAAGTATAATGAAAACCTAGAGAAAGTTTTTAAAATTATTGATTTACTTGTTATTGAACAACCTCCATCAAATAATCTGAATTAGTTTTTATTGATATAAATAGTTTGTTAGATTCTGGGATATCAGATATTAAAAGTCTTGAATAATAATTTAATATGGTGCGCGATACAGGATTCGAACCTGTGGCCTACCCCACGTCAAGGGGTCGCTCTACCAACTGAGCTAACCGCGCGTTAAAATAATGATAGCACCACTATACTACTAACTTCTCCAATATTTCAAGTTCTTCTTTTGAATTAACGCCAAGTGTTTCCATTGCATCTACTTGGATGCTTTCGATTTTCTTGTTTTCAATTCCTGCTATCTCCCATAAGTCCGTCAACTGATATTCTTTTTGAGAGTTGCTGTTTTTATCTAATTTTTTCAATTTATCCCAAAGCCACTGTGTCTTAAACGCATAACAGGAAACATTTACTTCTTTTATTTTTAATTCTTCTTCTGTGCAATCTTTAATTTCTTTATCAATTATTTTATTGTTTTCTCTTATAATTCTGCCGTAAGTGACGAAAGCTTTTCGCCAATCGTCAAAATCTGGCAATACCGTTGTCGTAATGGTAATCGTGGCGTCAGAATTTTTATGCTTTTCCCACAAATTTTTTATTGATTCACTTTTTATAAATGGCTGATCTCCGGAAATTACAATAATATTTTCTGCATCTCTACAAGTTTGTTCCGTAACCATTACTGCATGACCCGTACCCAGTATTTCTTTTTGAATTACATAGTCGTATTTATTTCCCAGCTCTTTCATCATCAATTCTTTCTTGTACCCAACGACAACGATAGGCCTCTCGTCTAGAGCCGTTTTATCAACAGATTCAAGTAGGTGTTTTATCATGTGTTTGCCACGAAGCGATACTAAAGCTTTAGGCAATTCATTTTTCATCCTGGTGCCTTTCCCAGCAGCCAAGATAACGATTCTTACTTTATTTTTCATGCCTCCCGATTATAGCAATAAATAGAAAAAATAAAAATTATGATAAAGAAAATAAGTCCGTAAGAACAGGTTGGTAAACCGAGTGAGTAGTTGGTATCGACCCCAGAGAGGAGTATTTGAACTTCAGGAATCGTGAAGTATCCAGCAAAGAGAATTCCCATACCCGATACAACAGTCGTAATTATTAACATAACTTTTTCTGAAATAGTTTTTAGGAGTCCGAGTGTAGCTGAAAGGAAGATAATAAGGAACATTCCGAAGCCAAAATAACAAGCTGGATATCCTAGGAAGTAAGGACAAGGTTCATTAAAGGCACAAGTGGCAGTAAAGAATTTTGTCGCACTTAAATATCCCGAGAACAAAACCCCTGCTAATCCAAGAAAAAACATTGTTTTATTATATGATTTTTTCATATAGTTTTTAATTAAATTATTAATGTATTTATTATACCTCTTTTTAACCTTCTAGTGCATATGTAATCTTAGTAAAGATTATCTCTCCCAAATTGAATCATCGTTAAAACATGCCCCTTTCCATTGTGTCTAACCACTTTAGTTTTTATTTTCTTTTTCATTAACTCTGCAATTAATTCTTCTCCATAAATCGTTGGAATATAGAAATCATGTGTTGCTAAATGTATTTCAATATTTTCTGGTAGATTATCTAGATTTTCAATAGGATTGGTGTCAGCAAGCAAAGAATCATATTGTTCTCCATTTTCAAAACCAAGTGAGACCGCTCTCTTTTTAATACACTGACTTGCCATTCCTTTATAGATACAAGCACCCAATTTTGAACCTGGAGTTACCGCAACCAATTTATCAACATTAAAATGATTGGCAATATAAAAACTAGGATATGCGCCAATGCTTAGACTTAAAACATTAAAATTATTTAAATTTAACGTTTTCAGATCATCCACTAATCTTTTCAACAAAACAATGGCAACAGATGGATCAGGGTTAGCAACACCTATAGGACCTTCATATGTTATGACTCTGCCATTCTTAGGAATTAGACCTAATTGAAGAGCTTGTTTAAAATTAACTCTCCATGGCAAAAAACAGACCCAAGTAGGGGAATCTCCATTTCTAATATCTGTTCTAAAATAATTTTCATCTCCAATTTCTTTCTCTCTTGATCCACTATTCTTTTTTGCATAGATTTTATCTAGTAAGCCGTAATCTTTTATTTTTGATAATAAATAATTAAGCATATGTTTCTCGTGCTAGCACTTGATGGTGACCCTAATTATACGGAATTGGAACTTTATTTTTAATCAAATAAAAGGATTTTCTAAAATACAATTTTATATATAAAAACAGAAGGCCTCGCATAGAACGAAGAGCGAGGCTCCTGTCTGTGCGAGGCTTGATACTTGGAGATCTGGCTATGGGAGGTTCGTGGGAGGTTTCATGAAGGAGTAGCCTACGCTGAATCCTTGACGAAAAATGACTACCAGCTCGAAGGACGACTCCTTCATTCCTGGCTCGTAGAGGGAAAGATCCACGAAAATCTGGTTTATCCACTCGCTCAGTACGACTGTCATCCGGTTCGAGTTCCTGAAGACTGCCAAGAGATAATTCCTCTTAACGCCTTCGGGGCGCAGGTATTCTCCCAAGAAATCCTTGAACTTTTCGTCGATGTCGTCTTTCGCTCCGGTCATGTTCTGTATGAACGAGAACGGAAAGCTCGACGCACTTTTTAGGACTGGGCTATCTTTCCACGCATTCCACTGTACCCAGAGCTTCGGATCGATCGAAGTGTTGATCTTTTTCATAATTTTCCCTTTCTAAGGAAGGCTTACTACGGCCTGTACGGGACCCGACGTTGTTGTCAGGTTGTCCGTTATATTTTTAACACTATTATTAGCTCGTGTCAATTTGTGACCCTAATTATACAGAATTGGAACCACATTTTCAATCAAATAAAGGATTTTGCGTTTTAATATAAATTGCCCTTATCCTAAAATTAGTGTAAAATGAGCTCATAACTATGGATGAAAATTACAGAAGGGTAAAATTTAATGACGTTTTTGATGAGAAGCCCGATGGGTCTTTATCTCCCAAAGTACCCATTGAAATAAATGGCGTAAATTTTAATTCTGGAACCACTTTTTCCAAAGGGGTTGTTTTTGGTGGTATCGATTTTCACCTCTATAAGAATCGAGATATAGCAATCCAAAATTCTGAAGTACCTGAAGAAAATACTGATAGTACTGTATTTCACATAGTTGGTTTTTATAAAGAATAAATAGTATGGCCGATAAAAATCCTACAAAAACTGAAATCCTAGGAACGGTACAAGCTCAAGCAGAAACTTTAAAAGAATTATCTGAGCGCCTTGTAAAGATTGAAGGTCAAACGGAAAAACAAGAATCAAGAAATCAAAACATAATATATGCGGTACTTTTCGCGCTTGCATTTATCGTAGTAACTGTTAGTGTTGAAGTTATACTATCGAGTAAAAGTGATAATTCTGTCGCTAATGATTTTTCTGAAAAACTTTTCAATATACAAGAAAATACAAACAACAAAATGAATGGTTTACAGAGCACAATAAATAGTATTCAAAGTGAAATTTTATTATTAAGAGCAAAAAATCCTTATTTAAAATAAATATGAAATCATATACCGTTAGAATTGAATTGCAAAATTCTGTTTTGGGAGATTACGAATCTCTTCATGTCGCAATGGAATCCGCTGGCTTTAGGAAGTTTATTATTTCAGATCAAGGTATTAAATACAAACTTCCAAATGGGGAATATAATATTTCTGGTAATTTTGATAGGGCAACAATTTTATCTTTGGCGAAAAGTGCAGTTACAACTACAAATAAAACTGCAGAGATATTGGTAACAGAGTCAAGTGGACGAACTTGGGCTAATCTGAAAGTTATAAAATAGTTTATAGATATTATCTATTTCCTTTTGCTCGATTATGCGTTTTGCACAACATCTCACAATTATTAAGCATTGTTTTGCCACCTTTACTCCAAGCTGATACATGGTCGGCGTCCATATCCGAAATACTCCAAATCTTGTCTTTGTTTGCATCGTGTCCAATCGCACAGTGAGAGCAGTTTGAAATACCTTTTTTCTTTGCGATAGCAGTTTGAGCTTCGTAAACTGAACGCTTAGTTGAATCCTCAAATATTCTTACTTCAAGTAGCTTTGTTTCAACTTCTCCACCTAAAACATATTCAAAAATGCCTTTTCGACTTTTTACGAAACCATCGGCATAGAGTTTTTTAACCAAAGCAGAGACGGTAGTCGGATTGTATTTTTTCTTGTGGTAAGTTTCGTAAAGCCTGTTCCATTCCAAGCCTCTCATATCACTTTCAACTTCAGTAAATATGGTTGAAACCCAATCAATGACTGTGTTGAAATGCTTTTTTAGCTCTGTAATATTTGTATCCTTTCTATGCATGCTCATGTAGTTGTCGATTGCACCGCCAGAAACCCAATCTAAGGCCTGTTCCAAATATGCTTGGCGTTTGATATCACCAGCTATGTACGCGCTCCATTTATGGACATTAGCATTTTGGCTATTACTAAACTCTTCGCGCGCCTTGGTAACAAAAGTCCCAGAATAGACAGCGTTCAAAATTTCCTGCTCGGTCAGTGGCACACCAGCGATATTGATAGTCTTGAACCAATCCTTGATTTCAGGTTCGTCGCCTTCACACACATACACTAGCAACTTAGTATTCATTATCTGCTCGCGCTGGCTAGTAGCCATACCACTGTAGTATTGTTCATGACCATTTTTGTCTTTGACTGCAAACTTACCAGCCACAAACCGACCGATGCTCGTAATGCGTTGCTGACCGTCTAGCACCTCAAATTTATCCTTACCAGCTTGATTGAAATAAATTAAACCAATAGGATATCCTTTTAAAATTGAGTCAATAACCGCGACATCTTTTTTGCCATCAGCATAAATGTAATTACGCTGATACTCTGGCTGAATAGTTAGTTTGCCAGAGAGACCAAACAAACCTTTTCCTTCGAGTTCATTGTAGACGAAACCGTCGCAAACTTCTTTAATGGTAATATCATTTTTTAAGGTTGTTTTCATATTATTTCTTTTTGTGTTTAATTAGAACTCTCTGATAAACTTTTTCTCTTAATCCATCACGAATAACAACACCACTCGCATTTAAATCATATACTCCTTTTTTCCCAAACTTATCTAAGTATGCCTGCTTACATTCCGCTGATGTATAAAATTTGGTCTTTAAACTATAAAGATCTTCGTTTTCACACATTCCTACAATCTTAAACTGTTCAGGAGAATACTTATCAAGAAAACTAATTGGCACACCCATGATGCCTTTGTAATTACTTGGTATGTTTTTTACTAGCGATACTTCAATCGCATCGTAGTTTTCATATTTCTCAAACTCTTTATTTGTTGAGAACTTGATTACATCTGCTCCTGACATCAAGGGAATTGGTTGGTGTAGTCGTCCGTGATCAAGATTTGTAAACCAACGCACCCCTTGGACTCTTGTTATATAAGTCTTTTTACCTTTTTTGTCAGTCTTAATTTCACGTACTTGATCTAAGTTTGCAACAGCTTCTGGAATCTCATAGAACATTGCACCGCCATTAACCCTTGCATTGTTTCCGAGCCATACCTTATTCTCTTTGATCATTGGAAAAATTTCCTTATAAGTTATTGCATTGAGATTACCAATGATTAGAAATTGTTTTTTGTGCTCGAAAAGTTGCGTAATATATTCACGAAATAAACTAAATGGAGGATTAGTGACTACTATGTCAGATTGTTTGAGCAACTCGACACATTCGTCACTTCTAAAATCACCTTCACCCTCAAGCGGAGTCCATTCGTTGTTTTTGTTAGTTCTAAGTTGCTTCGCGATATCTTCTAGCGTAAAAGAGCCGTCGCCGTCCATGTCACCAACTTCGTTGATAATAAATTTGTTGGCAGTTACTTTTGGACGACCTTTTGATTTAGTAAGAGTTTTATCATCGCCAAATAATCCCAATTGCGTATTGGCTACAGGTGAGGGTTTGTAACTTGTAGTGATAAGTTGTTTAAGTCCTAGTTTGTCAAAATTAAGTACAAAATAGCGAAAGAAATTACTTTCGAATGGGTCGTCGCAGTTGCTGTAAACCACCTTACCTTTAAAAGTATTTGAGTCATACTCAAGATAGGACTCTACCTCTTTTTGAATATCAGAAAATTGAGTATAAAACTCATCATTTTTTGCCCGTTTTGCATTTGTGAGATTTTTGTTCGCCATATGTATCCTAACTTATGTTGAGAATTATAGCTGTTTTGGTTCCAAATTGCTAATGGTATTGACGCCATGAAATAGTTTAATGCCTAACCTGTCTTTTGGATTGACTTTTCGGAAAAAAAAGTGTACACTGTTATGGTAATAACAAAGAAGTTATCACAAAGCAAGTTTGAGTCAAAAGAATTTTAGAGAGAACTGGGACATAACCAGTTTTTTTATTTTTTAGGGAGATAACTCTCTAAAAAAAACAAAACAACGCACGTTTTTTAAAGCCCTCTTGAGCGAAATCCCGAGAGGGCTTTTTGCGTTTCCGTGTGGGCGCAAAATGCGTAATGGGTTTCGTTCTTTATAGCCGTATTTGTGGTCGTAGCGATATCAGATTAGTGGCTGGCCACTTGTCTATCGCAATTACGACCACGATCCAAGCTAGTCGCCACCCGCTTTAGCGGTGGCGACGTTGGACGAGCGAAGCGAGTCCGTTGGACTTGATTATACCCACACTTAAAGAGAAATATGAAATCAACAAATAGAACAATGATTATATCTGGCTCAACGATTGAGGCTTATCACTACAAGGAAAGTCCATTGTTTTATGATTACGAAGTGCCTAAGGTTAAAAAATATCCGATTTTAGTTATTGATGAAGAAAGTGCGCAAAGAAAAATTGAATCTAGAAAATCTTCACAACATCGCTCTCGTTCTGTATTGAGAAGATTGGTAAATACAAATGCGTGGAAATGGTATAAGGCTAGTGGTATTCCTTTCATTCCCATTTTTCTAACATTCACATTTGCTGAAAATGTAAAAGATATTAAAGTTGCCAACCCTATTTTTTCTAAATTTATTAAGAGATTTAATTATGAAATTACTGGACAAAAGAAAAGTTTTCTTAAGTATGTTGTTGTTACTGAATTTCAAGAGCGTGGGGCAGTTCATTTTCATGCCGTATTTTTTAATTTAAAACATATTTGGGTTGATACGCTTACTAAAATTTGGGGTCAAGGTTTTATTAAATTAAAGAAAATTAGCCATGTTGATAATGTTGGAGCATATATTTCTAAATACATGGTTAAGCATTTTGAAGACGATAGACTTGATGGAAAGAAAAGATATTTTTCAAGTAGCGGATTGATAAAGCCGACAGTTATAAAAGATGAAGTAAAAGTTCTTCAAATAATAAAGCGTATACCGAAAAAATATCTTAAACATGAAACTGAATATGAAAGAAAACATAAAGGCAAGAAAATAGGCACCGTTGAATACGTGCAATACAAAATAGACAAGAAGGAGTCTATCTTTGACATTATTCCTGAACTCAAACAAATGCCATGATTACTCCTGCCGACTGCCGAAAAATTGACCCTGCTCTTGAAAGTAAAACTGATAAGGAATTACAGGAGGTTATTGAACTTTTGTATGGTCTTGGAGGACTTGCCCTTGAATCATATTTTAGCGGTTCCAAAAATCTCCGTGGGGTATCTAGACTTAATAATAGTGATGTGCCAAAGTAATGCTATGAATACTACCGATACAAAAAATGGTGTTATCTATGTCCGAGTTTCTTCTGCTGAACAAATAGACGGCACAAGTTTAGAATCCCAAGAAAGATTTTGCCAAGAATATGCCAAGCGCGAAAATATAAATGTCTTAAAAGTTTTTATTGAAAAAGGTGAATCTGCTAAGACGGCAAATAGAACCGAATTTATTAAAGCCATTAGTTTTTGCTCTGAAAAGAAAAATAAAATAGAGTGCTTTATCGTTTACAAAGTTGATAGATTTGCTCGCAGTCAATCAGACCATATTTCTGTTAAGGAAACATTGAAAAAATATAATACAGAACTTCATTCTGTTACTGAACCTATTGGTGATAGCCCAATGGGTAAAATGATGGAGGGCATACTCTCTACTTTTGCAGAGTTTGATAACAATGTCCGAACAGAAAGAAGTGTTAATGGTATGAGAGAACGCCTAAAACAAGGTGTATGGGTCTGGCAGGCTCCTCTAGGTTATTACAGAACTTCACAGGGCGAAAACATTAGTCCTGATCCTAAATTTGCTCCCTATGTGGAACTTGCCTTTAATGAATTTGCTAAAGGAACTTATACTTTTGAATCTCTAGCGAACTTTTTAAATGAAAGAGGTTTTGTAACTAAATGCGGAAATAAAGCCACCCCTTCTTTAATGGATAAAATAATTAAGAATCCTCTTTATTGCGGAATAATTAAAGTCTGGGACATGGAACATAAAGGTAGTTTTAATTACATTATTTCGGAAGAACTTTTTAATAAATGTAATGGACGGAAGAAAAAAGAATATATGCCTCGTCTTGCTAAAAATTCTAATTTCCCATTAAGAAAGTTGGTGGTATGTGAATCTTGCCAGCATTCGCTTACAGGAAGCTCGTCTACGGGCAGAAAGGGCGTTAAATATCCTTATTATCACCACCACAAACAAACTTGCCCTTCAGCTAAATTTATTCCAAAAGAAACATTTGAACAGTTGTTTGTGGAATATCTAGCCGATATTACTCCTAGCCCAGAATATGAAAAAGTATTTAAGGCTATTGTTGTTGATATTTGGAAGAATAATTTTAAGAAGTTGGACGAGCAGAATGAACAAGTGCGAAAAGAAATCAAGGTTTTTGAAAATCAAAGACAGCGTGTTTTTGAAATGCACCAATCAGGTGTATATTCTGATCAAGATTTTATAGCACAGAAAGATATTCTTAATAAAAAGATTGCCGAGAAGAAACTTTTGATTCACGAAAAGGCTGTAGAAGAATTTAATATGGACGAAGCATTAGAATATTGCTTTAACTACATACGAGAAACTTCTAAGACATGGATTGAACTTGAAACTGAACCAGAGAGAAGATTACGGTTCCAAAAATTTATATTTGCAGAAAATTTAGGATTTTCTGGTGAAGAATTTGGAACCACAAAATTAACGCCTATTTACAGCATGTATCAGCAATATTTGACTGAACCATCTTCACTTGTGACCCTACTGGGAATCGCACCCAGATTACCAGCTTGAAAAGCTGATGTCCTAACTATTAGACGATAGGGCCAAAACAGTTAATATCATACCATTTTTTGAAAAAATCGCAAAAATCTTGCAATTATAAAAATTTTATTTTATAATAAAACCATGGCAAAGAAAGTTAATTATATGAATACAGCTTGGTGGACGACTCACATTTGTGGGTAGTCTTTCGTTGTATCTATAATTATCTCTAAAAACAACAACACGCAAGATACCCACAGAAAAGTGGGTTTTTTATTTGTTATTTAATTTTAAGATGAATAAATTTATTTTTAAAAATCATTGTACGGAGTTCTGGCAATAATAAACATTGTGCAGTTTTCTTATTATTATCTTAAAAATTAAACTATATGAATAAAAAAATAAAATCATTAAAAAATTTACCAGATGCAAATGGCTATTATGGACAATTTGGGGGAAGTTTCGTTCCTCCTCAGTTAGTAAAACCATTACAAGAAATAGAAAGGGAATACAAAAAGGCAAAGAAAGATCCGAGCTTCCAAAAAGAATATTCTGACTTGCTTAAGAATTATGTTGGCCGTCCTTCTCCGTTATATTTTGCAAAGAATTTAACAAAAAAGCTCGGAGGAGCAAAAATCTATTTCAAACGGGAAGATTTGAATCACACTGGGGCTCATAAAATAAATCACTGTTTAGGAGAAGTTCTACTAGCAAAAAGAATGGGGAAGAAAAAAGTCTTAGCCGAAACTGGGGCAGGACAGCACGGAGTAGCCTTAGCCACGGCTGCTGCCTTGCTTGGTTTAGAGTGTGAAATTCACATGGGCTCAATAGACATAGCGAAACAGCATCCAAATGTTATTCGTATGAAATTGCTTGGAGCGAAAGTCTTCGATGTTTCAACTGGAGGAAAGTGTCTGAAGGACGCTGTGGATAGTGCTTTTACAACTTTTATGAAGGAATATAAAACTACTTTCTTTGCCATAGGGTCTGTCGTCGGACCGCATCCGTATCCTATGATTGTGAGAGATTTTCAATCTATTGTTGGGAAAGAAGTAAGAGAACAAATTCTACAACAAGAAAAAAGATTACCAGATTATATTATCGGTTGTGTTGGTGGTGGCTCTAACGCTATTGGATTATTTCATGAATTTCTTGATGATAAAGTGAAATTAATCGGCGTGGAGCCAGCAGGCAAGGGGACAGGAGTTGGGCAACATGCCGCTACTATTTCTTATGGTTCTATGGGGGTACTTCATGGAATGAAAACAATTGTCTTGCAAAATAAAAAAGGTGAACCAGATCCCGTTCACTCTATAGCTTCGGGATTAGATTATCCTGGGGTTGGGCCTATCCATGCTTTTCTGAAAGATATTGGAAGAGTTAACTATACTTCAGCGACTGACAAAGAGACGATTAACGCTTTTCTTGAATTATCAAAAGTTGAAGGAATTATTCCTGCCCTAGAAAGTGCTCACGCCATAGCCGAGGCAATGAAGTTAGCACCTACTCTAAGTAAAAATAAAATAATTGTTGTCAATATTTCAGGGCGAGGAGATAAAGACGTTGATTATGTTGCTGAGTTATTAAAAATATAATAAAGCTAGCAACATTACAAAGACCACACCTATATTACATATACGCCATGGCTGATATGTAAATTTAATAAACTAGCCAAAGGCTAGTAAACTTCCTGCTGGTAGCATTTTTCACAATAAACTATTTCCGGTCTATCGGGTGCATAGGTGGTTTCGAATTCTACATCGCAAGGCTTACCTTCGTGACTGATGTGCTCTTTGTCGCACAGGCAAGTTCTATGCCAAAGTTTGCTTGCGCCTCTATTTTTGAAACGCCTTATATGCCTACATTCAGGACAATTTCTTGGGATAGGTATTTGCATTCTTTTATAGAAAGAAAGTTCGTCTGTAATAATTCTGTAATTTTTGCTACATTCCGTACAAATAAAGACTTCTTTATTTACATCAAAGTCTGATGGTAGTTCTGAAATAGAATCTGGGAAATTTTTCCAATCAATGGTTTCTTTACCATAAGTTCCACGTTCAGTATCTTCCCATTTAAATCCTTTTTTCAGTGCTTCCTCTTTAGTAAGAGGGAATTCATCCATGGCTGAAGATTCGTTGTAGCCAAAAGCTGAAATTTTAGATGGATAAAAGTCTCCATAAATTCCTTCTTGTTTCATTTTTTCAATAATTTCTTCTCGTAATTTTTTGTATTCTTCTTTGGTATATTGTTTATTGAAAATACAATATGAACCTTTTTTTAAGTTTACACATCCAAAACAGTTATTCGAATTTGGGCAATTCACGCAATACTCCATAAATTGGGAACCCCAACATATAGAACCACAAATAACATTTGATGTTTCAATCCCATTATTAAGACTATTGTAAATTAATTCAGCCCCACGTCCTGCGGTATTACAATCTACACAATCTTTTGCCCCACGCCAAACATGTATACTGTGGGCATTATCTTCTGCATCGTAAGAATGGAAACAATTACGATTATTTTTCACATTGGTCATATAATTCCCAGTAGAATTTACAGCATTAAAAATCTCAGCAAATTTTCTCGGTTTGTCTTCTATGAAATTCTGAAATTCTTTTTTAAAAGATTCCACGCCCGAATGTGTGTCTAATTGAAAAGACTTTAATTTCTTTTCATACTCCTCTTCTGTATATGGTTCATTAAAAATGTGATATTTTTGTTGACGTAAATTTATACATCCAAGGCAATTCGTACATCCACGACAATCAAGCAGAAACGAGCTATCTAAACAGCTATAACAACCTTTAGAAAAACGTAAATTATTGCAGTCATAACAATCATCCACTTCATAAGACAACTCTACTTTATTAGTAAAAGAACAATCAACTAAATCTTTAGAGAGCTGAATCCAGTAACAATTTATACAATTTTCGTTATTAGAGCTTTCTATGATCACATAGCAATTTTTATTATCTGCGGTTAAATTAAGATAACTACAGCGAACATCGTTTGTAGAAAATAGAGCTGGTTTTGGAACTTTATTCCAAAGCTTTTTCCATTGTTCAAAAAATGGTTTATTAGGATCATAATCTATGGCGTATTTCTTACTGTCTAAATCGTCACTCCACCAGCAGTCTGGGCACCAGACTGGATAATTTTTATTAGGGCTAAAAGTTGAAATACCTTCCTTTTTACAATTATCGCATTGACGTTTATAGAAGCACCTTTCATTTCTGAAACAAAGTCGCAATTGCGCTCGACAATCTGGGCAAATTTTTGGTACTGATACTTTTACTTTTTCATAAAATCCAAAATCATCAGGTTCAATAACGAAATCCTTCTTACAATTTTGGCAATTAAGTGTCTCTCTGTTCATGCAAAGATTATATCAGAAATGCCAAAAAAGTCTTTATTTGGTATAGTTAACACCTATGAATCTTTTTTATCCTATTCAATTGTTAGCGGACTGGGTAACTTATACAGTTTTGAACCATATTCCAGGTACTTTGTCTGCTAATGCAATTAACTTTTTTATCTTTGACACAATCAAGATATTTATTCTTTTAACTGTCATTATCTTTATTGTTTCAATCATTCGATCATATTTACCACCAGAAAAGATAAAAGGAATACTATCTCACAAAAATATTTACACGGGAAATATTACCGCTTCTCTTTTGGGAATTATTACTCCATTTTGTTCTTGTTCAGCTATTCCTTTATTTTTAGGATTTATTCAAGCAGGGGTTCCACTAGGGGTAACTTTTTCTTTTCTAGTAGCATCGCCGATGATTAATGAAGTAGCCTTAGTTTTACTTTTAGGAATGTTTGGCTGGAAGATTGCCTTAATGTATATAGTGAGCGGACTTATCATTTCTATTTTTGCCGGAATAATTATCGGAAAAATGAAGGTAGAAAACTTAGTAGAATCTTTTGTTTATGAAAATACTGTGAATGGAAATATTGTTTTATCAACTATGACTCAAAGAGAAAGATTAATTTATGCAAAAAATTATACTTTAGATATTTTACAAAAAGTTTGGCCATATATTGTAATTGGGATTGGGGTAGGGGCTTGGATTCATGGATACGTTCCGATAGATTTTTTGGCTCAGTACGCAGGCAGCGACAAGTGGTATACAGTTCCAATTGCCGTGCTTATTGGAATACCTCTTTATTCGAATGCCGCCGGTGTTATCCCACTAGTATCTGCTTTAACAGAAAAAGGTGTTTCAATAGGAACAACTCTTGCTTTTATGATGTCTGTCACCGCTTTATCCCTTCCCGAATTTATGATTCTAAAAAAGGTAATGAAAATTAAACTGATAATAATTTTTGCTGGAATCGTCGGAGTCGGGATAATGTTTACTGGTTTTCTTTTTAATTTGATTTTGAAGTAAATAATTCAATTGAAAAAATCCCCAAAAATGGTAGATTGGAACAACGGAGCGAGGAGGCGTGGCTGAGTGGTTGAAGGCACCACTTTCGAAAAGTGGCATCGAGGAAACTTGATCGTGAGTTCAAATCTCACCGCCTCCGCAGAATATTTAAGATTTGGTATAATCAAACTATGGATTCGGAAACAAAATCTATAAATTGTCAGAGTTGCAAAAAAGACTTCGTGATTACATCTGATGATTTTAATTTCTATGAAAGAATGCAGGTTCCTCCACCAACTTTTTGCCCGCAATGCCGAGTGATTAGAAGAATGAGTTTCTTGAATGATCGGAATTTTTACAAGAGAAAGTGTGACAAAACTGGAAATATATGTGTTTCTTTATTTCCTGAAGATTTTAAAACTCCAGTTTATTCACCCAAAGCTTGGTGGGCTGATGACTGGGACGCTATTTCATATGGTCAAGATTATGATTTTTCTAAACCATTTTTCGAACAATTTAAAGAATTAATGAAAAAAGTTCCTCAATTCTCCATGCAAAGTCAGTATACTACTCTAATAAATAGTGAGTATACAATGATGGGAACTTACAACCGTAATTGTTTTATGGTTACGAATACAGAATATTGCGAGGACTGTGTTTACACCACCTATACTTCTCATAGTAATAATTGTTTGGATACATACATGTGTGACAGCTCAGAATTTTGTTGTGAATGTATTAATGTCAGAAAATGTAGTAAAGCTATTTTTAGTATAGATTGCGAAGATTGTTTCAATATTGCTTTTTCAAAAAACCTTAAAGGTTGTCATGATTGCTTCGGTTGTTTTAATTTAAGAAATAAATCCTATTATTTTTTTAACGAACAATTAACTCAAGAAGAATATCAAAAGAAATTAGATGAATACGACACTGGTTCAGAAAGAAATGTTTTAAATTTAATCAAAAGATTTAAAAAAGAAAATTTAAAATATCCTAAAAAGTTTATGGAGGGAACGAAAAATGTAAAAGTTTCTGGTAATTATCTATATCAATCAAAGAAAGCTTTAACCTGTTTCGAATCGCTTGGACTTGAAGATTGTAAATATTGCCAATTTTGTTTTTTGAAGCCAACTCGTGACTCATACGATATGACCCAATGGGGAGGGAATGCTCGGTTTATCTATGATTGTATGGGGGCTGGAGACAATGAAAGTATGATTAAATTTTCGATTGACTGCTGGGCTCAAGGTTCGAATATAGAATATTCTTATCACATTGTTTCACCTAATGATGATTTATTTGGATGTATTGGTTTGAAACATAAAAGATATTGTATTTTAAATAAACAATATACTAAAGAGGAATATGAAAAATTAATTCCCCAAATTAAGCAACATATGAATGATATGCCCTATGTTGATAAAAAGGGGAGAGTCTATAAATATGGAGAATTTTTCCCAAGCGAGCTATCTTTTTTTGGTTATAACGAAACATTAGCTTATAGTTATTTTCCATTAACCCAAAAGGAAGCAGAGGAAAAAGGTTTAAATTGGACAGAAATAAAAATAAATAGACATGAAATAACGAAAAAATCTTCTGAATTACCAGACAATATAAAAGATGTTGACGATAGCATTTTAAATGAAACTATTGAAGATGAAGTCAATAATCGACCTTACAAAATAACTGAACAAGAACTTAAAATTTTAAGGCGATTAAATGTTCCCTTGCCACGGAAACATTATAATCAAAGACATTATGATCGCGTTGCCAAAAGAAATCCCATGCAACTCTGTGTTAGAACTTGCATGTGCGACAAGGGGAATCATTTTCATGGTGCTGAAAAATGCGAAATAGAATTTGAAACATCATATTTACCTGATAGCCCAGAAATAGTTTATTGTGAAAAATGTTATCAACAAGAAGTTTACTAACTAAATTATATATTCAAAATTATTCAGATATTGTCACAGCACCCACTTTTATTTAGTATGTATCGTTAAGTAAATATCTTCTACGGCACGGACGGCGTCACCAGCTGCTATGTTGTTTTGGTGATAGAGAATATTAGTACAATCACCAGCCGCCCAGATGCCTGGGGTTTCTGTTTTTTGGGACCAAGCGTCAATTTTTATTTTATTTATTTCATCAAGTGGCACTAAAGTTTGTACGAAATCAGTATTTGGAATTTGTCCTACTTCTACGAAAATACCTGAAACTTTCAATTCTATTTCTTTTTCAGAAGTTTTTTCCTTGTAAACTATTCCTTCTACAAATTTATCACCTTGTATCTCTAAAATATCTATATTTTTTAATATTTTAATTTTTGGATTTTGTAAAACTTTTTGAACAGTAATTTGATCTGCACGAAAAGTATCACTGCGGTGTACTATGGTTACAGATTTACAATAAGCGACAAGTTGTGAAGCGGATTCAAAAGCGGCATTGCCTCCACCAACCACAACCACATCCATATCTGCAAAAAGAGGTCCGTCACAAGTGGCGCAGTAGGTGAGTCCTTTGTGTTCTAGTTTATCAGCATTTTTGACGGTAAGTTTTCTGCGTCCGCTTCCAGTGGCAATTAAAATTGTTTTGGTTGAGAATTCTTGTCCAGATTCTGTTTTTACAGAAAAGTCATTAGGATTTTTTGTAATATTAGTTACTTTTTCTCCTTCTTTTACTTCTAGACTATCTCCTGTATTTTCTAAAACATGACTTTTTAAATTATCAGCCAATTCTGCACCAGAGATAGAAGGAGTACCAATCCAATTATAAATTTTCTCGGACACAATACTTTGTCCGCCCCATTCTGAAGTAATAAAGAGTGTTTTTAGTCTCTTTCTAGAAGCGTAAACAGCGGCTGCGCTTCCAGCCGGTCCACCTCCTATAATTATTAAATCGTATGTCATCTTTTTATTATACACTAGAAATAGAAATTAAAATCAAACTTTTTCCGGTACGGATTTTTTTCTGATGAAAAAAATCCTGAAGTTCTCGCGCCGTCGCACTCGAAACCCCCCAAAAGTTTATTTTAATTTCTATTTCTTATTACGTCGTAAAAATGCTGGAACAGCGCTCCAGTCATCACCATCATCTTCAATAATTTCTTCCTTAACTTCTTTCTTTTCCATTTTCTTAATAAAATCATTGTTACCTACACTTCCATTTTGTCTCCCGTTCTGCATATTATTTTGGATACTATTATTTATTTCTTTTTTTATTACCACTGGAGTTTCGTCTTTGAGAAGTTGGCCTACTACTGCCCCACTGTTAAAAAGATTTTTGCGAGGCATATCAGCAGGGAACGAGGTTGCTATCACGGTAACTTTTATTTCTCCCTTTTTCAACTTTTCATCACGAATTGTTCCGAAGATTACTTTCGCATCTTTGTCGATTGATTCAGTAATTATTTTTGCGGCTTCTTGAATTTCATTAATAGTCAAATCATCGCCACCAGAGATAGCGAAGAGCACCCCTTTCGCGCCGTGAATAGAAACTTCCAAGAGAGGAGAATTAATAGCAGCCAAAGCAGCTTTTTCAGCTCGCTTTTCTCCAGAAGCATTACCAATACCCATCAGAGCTGAACCAGCATTTGCCATGACAGCTTTAATATCTGCAAAATCAACATTAATGATACCCGGAGTAGTAATTAAATCAGAAATACCTTCAACTGCTTGACGTAATACATCATCGCATTTAACAAAAGCATCTTTGAAATTAGTATTTTTATCAGCCAATTGGAGTAATTTATCGTTTGGAATAATAATGATAGCATCAACTTCTTTAGCCAAATCATCAATTCCTTTCTCGGCTATTTTCATTCGGTGATTTCCTTCAAAGAAGAAAGGTTTGGTTGTGACCGCTACAGTCAAGATACCTTGTTCTCTAGCTGCGCGAGCCACGATCGGAGCAGCGCCTGTCCCAGTACCTCCTCCCATTCCACAAGCTAGAAAAATCATGTCTGCTCCTTTGATGACATCTTGGATTTCAGACTTTGTTTCTTCAGCTGCTTTTTTTCCAACTTCTGGATCCATCCCAGCACCAAGACCTTTTGTAAGATTTTTTCCTATATGAATTTTTTTCTCAGCCAGAGAGTGGTGTAAGTCTTGAGTATCTGTATTCATGCAAATAAAGGTGACCCCTTTAACTTTAGAATTTATCATGTGGTTTACTGCATTCTTTCCAGAACCCCCGATTCCGATGACCATAATACGAGCAAAACTTTGTATTTCTTGATTTATTTTTGGCATATTTTTTAAAAAATTAATCCCTCGCTTTTGCTCGGGATCCCGACCTTAGGTCAGGACTTGTATGGAAACACACTACCACTAGAGCAAAAAAAAGCAAACCAATTAAGTTCTGGTAATTATGTTCTAGTTTCTGGTCACTAGTATCTAACACTTAATTTCCTATGGCAAGAGTTGTTTTAAATTTGATGTTAAGATGTTTTTTAAATCTTTGAAAAAGTTTTTTAAGGTATCTTCTCCATAACTACCACCATCTTTATTAGAAATTAGAAGACCAATTACGTTTAGATAAGCCCCATCTCGGAGTTTTGTTTTTGTGTTGCCAAAAATTTCAGTTGACCCAATACTGGAAGGAAGTTTTAAAATTGATTTTGATAATTCTGCTAAAAGGGGAGTATTGGCACCACCACCGACAAAAACAATACCAGCTGGTAAAAGTTCTGACCTCTTTATTTTTTTTAAATTATTTTCTATTGATTCAAAAATATCACAAAGTCGTGCCTCGATTATTTCATCAAGTTTTTTCTTTGAAAACTCTTCCGTATTGTTTCCAAGTTTTAAAGCTTCTGCTTTTTCCAACGAAATTTTAAAACCAAGAGCGAGGTCGTTAGTTATTTTAGTTGAACCGATTGAAAAAGTTGTAATCGACATCAAGGATCCATTTTCAAAGACAGATAGCGAAGTTGTTTGATCCCCGATATCAACTAATGCCACTCCAACGATTTTTTGTCTCTCAGACAAGGCAATATTACTAATAGCTAAAGGGGAGGCGATGACATCTATGGTGGCGACTCCAGCTTCAGCAATAGCTCCAAGTAAATCTTCTAAATGTATAATAGAATAGGTAACAAAAAGAGCTTTTGCCTCAAGCTTTGTTCCCGTCATTCCTTCAAGTCTACCAAACACTTCTTTTCCATCAAGGCGAAAAGTCTGTGGAAATATATGAATAATTTTTTTATTACCTAAGTTTAGATTATCTTCACAATCCTTTAGTGCCTTATTAATGTCGAGAGTTGTTACTTCACCATCTGCTTTTGAAACTATTGTTCCACCAGAACTTACCTCACTCTTCAGAGTAGCGCCCGAAAGGGAAACGAAACAACGTTTAATTTTTAGACCAGAAGTTTTCTCTGCTAAGGCAACTGCATTTTTTACAGAGGTAGCAACGAGAGAAGAATCTACCACGTAGCCGTATCGCATACCTAATGTTGGGCTTTCACCCACGCCAATAATTTTAGGATTTTTTTCTCCTTTTAGAAATTCTCCGACCACAACTCGCGTCATGGAAGATCCCACGTCTATTCCCACTGAAATATTTCTGATCATATTTTTCCTCTAGTCTCTCCATTGTACTACTATGTTCGAAACCTTTCAAATGAAGCATTCCGTGGATAACTAAAAAGCCTAAAAATTGATCGAAAGTTCTTCCAAATTTTTTTGCTCCTTTTTTGATTACAGCAGGGCAGAGTATAATTTCACCCACATTTGTGCGAAGAGGAAAAGATAGGATATTGGTAGCTTTATCTATCTTCCTATATTTTTTATTTATTTTTCTAGATGTTCTCTCATCAACACAGGCAATTGACAGGGAATAGTTTTTTCCCAAAATATCATTTTTCATTATTGAAAAATCATCCTCCATGTTTATTTAGTTACCATTTTGCCGAGCTTTTTGAGTTTCTCTATTTCTTTTCTTCTTTCGAGTTTCTTCAGAGCACTTTTTTTATTTTTAAGTTTTGACTCTTTTCTTAAATTATAGCGAGCACCTTTAACTTTACGGATAATACCGGACTCTTGAATTCTGCGCGAAAAGCGACGCAAAACGCTTGCATTATTTTCATTTGGATTTTTCTTCACTTCGATTACTGTTTTTGCCATATGGTTACAAGATTAGCATAATTTTTTTTTAAAGCAAGCATGCATACTTAAATTTCAAGTGTCTAAGCAAGTATTTCTTCCTTTTTTTATTGACTTTTTTACAAAAAAAGATAATATTAGAAAATTATGCAACAAGCAGGAGATTATATAACTGAAGAAAAAAGGCAAATGCTTTTGGTAGAGTTGGCAGACCTTAAGGGGCCAAAAAGAAAAGAAATTCTAAAAAGTTTAGAGTATTCCAAGTCATTGGGTGACTTATCAGAAAATGCCGAATATCATCAAGCTCGTGAAGATCAAGGCAAATTAGAAGCACGAATTGTTAAAATAGAACAAATTTTACAATCTTCCCAAACGGTCAAAGGGGGTGGAGGAGATATCATCGAAATTGGCTCTAAAGTAGTTGTTCAGAAAAAGGGAACAAAAGATGAGAAAAAATATGTTATAGTAGGTTCAGAGGAAGCAGACATGAAAGTAGGGAAGATTTCTAATCGATCACCCTTTGGTACTGCGCTTTTTGGTAAAAAGAAAGGCGACAATGTTTCATTTAAAACTCCCAATGGTTTGGTTAATTATGAAATCATAAATGTTTCCTAAGCTGAAAAAATTATGTCTTCAATTGATGAAATTAGGGACGCTAGAATAAAAAAACTTAAACTCTTAGAAAGTAGAGGATATAAGGCATATCCAGCAGATTCTTTGAGAGAAATTTCTCTGAAAGAGGCATTTGATAATTTTGAAAATCTTGAAAAAGGTAAAGAAACAAAATGGATTGCAGGCAGAATAATGTCTATTCGTGGACAGGGGGCTATTGTTTTTATTACCTTAAATGATGGAACTGGAACTTTTCAAGGATTACTAAAAAAAGATATTCTCGGTGATGAAAAATTTAATTTTTGGAATGATGTCGTTGACATCGGAGACTTTGTAGAGACACAAGGAACTTTCTTTACCACAAAAAGAGGAGAGAAGACACTTGAGGTAAAAGATTGGCACATGCTTTCAAAAAGTTTGAGACCTCTACCTGAAAAATGGCATGGCTTAGTGGACGTAGAAGAAAGATTCCGAAAAAGATATTTAGATATTTTAATGAACCCGGAGATGAAAGAGCTTTTTGAGAAGAAGGCAAAATTTTGGGATGTGACTCGTAATTTTCTGAAAAAAGAAAATTTTCTAGAAGTTGAAACTCCAACCCTAGAAGTGACCACAGGCGGAGCAGAAGCGAGACCTTTTGGAACTCACCATAATGATTTTGATATGGATGTCTATATGCGTATTTCAGTCGGGGAACTCTGGCAGAAGAGATTGATGACGGCTGGGTTTCCTAGAACTTTTGAAATAGGTAGAGTTTATAGGAATGAGGGAGGAAGCCCAGAGCACACCCAAGAATTCACCAATATGGAATTCTACGCCTCTTTTATGAACATAAACGAAGGGAAAAAATTGGTCAGAGATTTGTATATAAAAATAGCGAAGGAAGTTTTTGGAAAAACTGAATTTGAAACTAGAGGACATAAATTTAATTTGAGCGGGGATTGGGGAGAAATAGATTATGTAGAAGAAATCAAAAAACAAACAGGAATTGATGTCTTGGAGGATTCAGAGGAAAAAATGGAAAAGACATTAAAGAAATTGAAAGTAGAGTTTCAGGGAAAAAATAGAGAGAGAATGACTGACTCACTTTGGAAATTTTGTCGCAAGAATATTTCTGGTCCGGTGTTTCTTGTAAATCATCCCAAGCTCGTTGCTCCTCTTTCCAAAGAAAATGGGGAAGACAATCGAAAAACAGAAATGTTTCAAGTGATTATTGCTGGAAGTGAGATCGGGAGAGCTCATGCAGAATTAAATGACCCTGTTGATCAGAAAAAAAGGTTTGACGAACAGAAGAAATTGATTGAAGGAGGGGATAAAGAAGCGATGATGTCTGATATGGAATTTGTGGAGATGCTTGAATATGGCATGCCCCCATGTTTCGGTTTCGGTTTCGGTGAAAGGTTCTTTGCTTTTCTGGTAGATAAACCGATTCGCGAAATTCAGCTATTCCCCCTAATGAGACCGGTTAAAGATTAAATAATAATATTAAAAAACCACCAAATTGGTGGTTTTTTAATATATACCCTTCACTTTGTTCAAGGTCCTCAATTTTCTAGTTTTTCTTCAAAAAACGAAATTTGGGAGTTATCAACACCTAGTAGTCCCTCACAATATAATAACTGAAAAATATAAATACTATCCATATAACATAAAAGATACTATTGAATCCAAAAAACATTTTGCAAAATGTATACTTATGGTATACTTAAAAGTAATATTTAATATGGTTAAACATAAAGCAAAACCAGCAGATGAACCGCATGATTCTCAAGAGAATGATGAATCAAAAGCAAAAACTGTTCCACTTTTTTCGGGGATTAGTGATGCTATTTCTGATGAAGCATTAGAAGACCATAAAGTTGCAAAAGTAATAGCAAAAACAGCTCTTTCAGAAAACAAGCGATTGGAAAAAGAAATAATTGAACTAAAAAATTATAAAGACCAATATTATGAAAAAAAAGAAGAATCGGCAGTTTTATCAACACAAATAAATCAGCAAGGAGAATCTATAGGAGTTCGCAATTTATTTTTTACTATAGGAGGTCTACTTGGAGGTCTTTTGTTTGTTGCAGACATGGCTTCTTATCGCTTAGGATTTGGTATTGGTTGTATAGCATGTTTTATTGTGGCTATGTTAAAACCAGATTTCAAAATTAGCAGTTTTTGGAAAAGAGAAAAATAGTTATGAATATAAAAATATCAGGAATTGAAAATAGAGGAGATTTAGAAAAAGAACGAATTGTCTTTAATGTTTTGGCTGATGATGACGCAGGAAGATATATCGTTTTAAAAAGTAGAAAAATAGGGGAAGATAAAGTTTCTGTAAAACCGAGTGCTATTTTATGGTTTACAGATCAAGAAGTTAAAAAAGATGATTTTGTTATTCTTTATACAAAAAAAGGTATATATAAATCAAGTAAAAACGAGGCAGGGAATACTTCTCACTTTTTTTATTGGGATAAAGAAACACCAATTTGGAACAACGATAATGATGCTGTTGTTTTAGTAAATGCAAATACTTGGGAGTTTAAGTTCTTAAAAGAAAAGGAGAATGCCTAGACATGATCTTATAAACGCCCTTAAGCGTGCAATAAACTAATAAAAAAGACTAAATAATACTAGTAAAAAACGGAAGAAAAACTTCCGTTTTTTTTATCGTTAAAACCAATAAAAGTTATCCACAGGCGGGGCTTGGTGTTATTTTTGCCTGTGGTTTATAATGTTAACTAAGTGGGAAAAAGTGGGAAATCTGTGTATAAGTTATTTTTAATAAAAAATTATGTTAATCGGAGAATACATACATACCATAGATGAGAAGAATAGAATTTCCATGCCGGCAAAGTTTCGTAAAGAACTCGGCAAGAAAATTATTATTACTCCGGGATTAGAAAAATGTTTATTTATTTTCACTTTGAAGGAATGGGAGAAGGTAAGCAAGAAACTTTCAAATTCAAATACAGAACTTTCTTTTCTGAAAGCGGATCAAAGAAATTTTAATAGATATATGTTCGGACGGGCAGCAGAAGTGGAGATAGATTCAATTGGAAGAATTTTGATACCAGATTTTTTGAAAGACAGAATTGGATTAAAGAATACAGCAGCGTTAATTGGAGTAGAGGATAGGGTAGAAGTTTGGAACGATAAGGTTTGGTCGCAGAGCCAGGAAGCTATATCTAAGCAAGCGGGAGAGTTGGCGGAAAAGCTTGGAAATAGTTAGTTAGTAAGAAGTGATCTTCGAAAGCATAATTTAGGGGGTTTCGAGGCTGTCGAGCCGAGAACTTCAGGATTTTTTAAGCTTCAAAAAATCTGTACCCTAAATTATGCTTTCGAAGATAAGAAAATTATGGAAAGCATACACAAGACAGTTCTTTTAAATGAAACAACAGAAGGCCTAAATTTGCAAGATAATTCTTTAGTACTTGACTGTACTTTTGGGGGGGGAGGACACAGTAAAGAAATTTTATTGAGGTATCCAAATTCAAAAGTCATTGCCTTAGACCAAGACAATACTGTTTGGGAAAAAGCAAAAGATAAATTCAAAGGACTAGAAAGTAGAATTACTTTTGTAAACGCAAATTTTAGAGATCTGAAAACAAAAGGTTTTCCAGTAAAGCTAGAAAATCTGCATGGAATTATTTTTGATTTAGGTTTGAGTTCAGATCAGTTAGAGAATTCTGGACGAGGATTTTCCTTTATGAAAGATGAGCCACTACTCATGACCATGAAAGAAAATCCTCTTTCGGAAGATGTTACAGCGCTAGATGTTGTAAACACTTGGGAAGAGAAGAATTTAGCAGACATTATTTATGGCTACGGAGAAGAAAGATACGGGAGAAAAATAGCCAAAGGAATAGTGGATGCAAGGAAAAGTGGAGAGATCAAGACCACCTTTGATTTAGTCAAGATAATTGAGGGGGCGATACCAGTAAGATATAGAAGGGGAAGATTGAATCCAGCTACCAAAACGTTTCAAGCATTACGGATAGCAGTCAATGATGAGCTGGGAGCTTTAAAAGATGGATTAGGAGAAGGGTTTGATCAATTAAAGGTAGGCGGAAGGATGGCGGTTATTTCTTTCCATAGTTTAGAAGATAGAATCGTTAAGAAATTTTATAAAGAAAAAGAAAAAGAGAGTAAGGCAAGATTGATTAACAAAAAGCCAATAAGTGCAGGTAGTGGAGAGTTAAAGAATAATTTAAGAGCGAGAAGCGCAAAGTTAAGAATTTTAGAAAAAATATGAGACAAGCAACCTTACAACTAAAAACCCGCATCCAAAACGTAAATATTATGAATAATAATATTGAAGTTGAGAAAAATATTTTTAATACTATGCTTCTAGTTTTAGCTGCTCTTGCACTTTTTTACGTTTTAATTTTAGGAAATATGGTTTTTAATATTGTCGAGAGGAAAACTTTAGAAAAAGAGATGCTCACCCTTAATAATGAAGTTGGGGAATTAGAGGTTTCTTATTTAGCTGTTTCAAATAGTATTGATACGAATCTTTCATCTATAATGGGTTTCAAAGAAACAAAAGCAACGTTTGCCACTCGTAAATCTCTAGGATTTAATTCTAACGGTAGCAATTTTGGAAACGTAAAACTTGCTAACAATGAAATCTAGTTTTGTTTTTAGGGGCAGAATAATTCTTTTTTTTGTTGTAATTTTTGCTGGCATACTTATTGCCAAACTTTTCTTTGTGCAACTCGTGCATGGTGGTACATATTCACAAGCTGCCGATCATCAATATTCTACCCCTTCAGCTAATATTTTTGAACGAGGAACAATTTACTTTGAACGTAAAGATGGAGTGCTTATTTCTGCGGCTACACAGGTTTCTGGTTTTAAGATGGCTATTAATCCTGATAAAATTCTTGATGCAGAAAATACTTATCTAAAATTATCTAAAATTATAACTATTGATCATGATGATTTTATAACCAAGGCTAGTCAGAAAAATGATCCCTATGAAGAAATAATTCATCGTCTTTCTAAGAAACAGGCTGATGCCATTACTGCTTTAAAAATTTCTGGGGTAAGTATTTTTAAAGAAAAATGGCGTTTTTACCCTGGGGCAAATTTGGCTGCTCATACTCTTGGCTTGGTGGGGTATAAAGGCAATGAATTAGGTGGACGTTACGGACTCGAGAGACAATACGATGCTATTTTATCTCGGAGTGTAGACAACCCTTATATTAATTTTTTTGCTGAAGTTTTTTCTAATATAAAGAAAACCTTATTTGAAAACAATGTCGCCGAAGGAGATATTGTAACAACCATTGAGCCTCAAGTTCAAAGTTTTTTAGAAAAAAAGTTGATGGAAGTAAAGAATAAATATCAAATTGATTCTGTTGGAGGAATAATTATGAATCCGCAAGATGGGTCTATTTACGCTCTTGGGGTACTGCCTTCTTTTGATCTTAATAATTTTTCTCAAGTTAAAAATGTTTCTACCCTTTCTAATCCATTAGTGGAAAATGTTTTAGAGTTTGGGTCTGTCGTCAAGCCTTTGGTAATGGCAGCTGCCCTTAATGAGGGAGTGGTGAAAGCAAATACGACTTATAACGATAAAGGTGAAGTTACAGTTGAAAAACATCAAATATTTAATTTTGATAAAAAGGGGAGGGGTCCAGGTACGAGTATGCAGGAAGTTCTAAATCAATCTCTCAATACAGGGATGGTTTTTGTAGAACAACATTTAGGTAAAGTAAATTTACGTAATTATTTACTTGCTTATGGTATTAAAGATAAAACTGGAATTGATTTACCAAACGAGACTTCTGGGCTCGTTTCAGGAATATTAACCAGTCCTCGTGAAATTGAATATGCCAATGCTGCTTTTGGTCAAGGAATTGCTTTTACTCCAGTTGAATTAATTCGAGCCTTAGCATCTCTCTCAAATGGTGGGAATTTAGTTGTTCCTCACATTGTTAAAGAAATAAAATATAACAATGGAACTTCTAAACAAATGACTTACTCGACCACTCTCACCAAAATATCTAAAGCTACTTCCGAAGAGATAACCAGAATGCTTGTGCAGGCCATGGATAAAGGGATAGCTGGAGACTCAAAAAAACTTGATCATTTCAGCGTGGCAGCAAAAACAGGGACAGCTCAAGTTGCAGACAACATAAATGGAGGATATTATGAAGATAGACATAACCATTCTTTCGTGGGTTATTTTCCTGCTTATGGTCCGAAGTTTATAATTTTTCTTTACGCGATAAATCCAAAAGGGGTGCTTTATTCTGCGATTACTTGGACTGATCCCTTTTTAGAGATTACAAAATTTTTATTAAATTATTACAATATTTCACCAGACAGATGATCCTATATGAAAACAACTTTTAAAAAAATAATAACTTATATTTTAAGAATTGAGTCACAACTCGTACTTTTAAAATATAAACCAAAAATTATTGCAGTTACCGGATCATTTGGAAAGACTTCTACCAAAGACGCAGTTTATGCTGTTCTTTCTAAAATCTCATATGTTCGTAAAAGTGAAAAAAGTTTTAATAGTGAAATAGGATTACCCCTCACTATCTTAGGTGTTCCAAATGGATGGAGTAATCCATTAACTTGGATTCTCAATATATTTCGAGGTTTATGGCTTTTTATTGGGCCTCATAAATATCCTAAATGGCTTGTCCTCGAGGTGGGAGTAGGTAAACCAGACGATATGAGAAAGACTGCCTTGTGGTTGAAGACTGATGTCGTTATTTTGACTGCGATTGGCGATACTCCTCCTCATGTTGAATTCTTTAATTCACATAAACATCTTTTAGAAGAAAAAAGTCAACTTATAAAAACTTTAAAGAAAGACGGCATTTTAATATTAAATGCAGACGATGAAATGTTCCTGGAGATAAAGGAAAAAAGTAAACACAAAACTATCACTTATGGTTTTAAGGAGGGTGCTGATGTTTTGGGTTCCGGTGATACTATTTTTTATAATGAAAACAATGAATCTTCTACAAATAGTCTTCTAGGTGAGCCAGCCGGAGTAATTTTTAGAGTAGACGAAGGGGGGAGCAGTTTTCCTGTTGTTATTGAAAAAGTCTTTGGCCGAAACCATATTTATGCGACACTTTCAGCTTTGGCGTTATCTTCTAGTTTAGAATTAAATATGTTGACAGCCGTAAACTCACTTAAAAATTATGATGTTGCTCCTGGCAGAATGAGATTACTGAAAGGGATAAACGATAGCTTGATTATTGATGATACATACAATTCTTCTCCTTTTGCTTGTGAATCCGCACTTAAAACTTTAGGTGAAATAAAAAGTAAAAATGAAGCCTATAGAAAAATTGCTGTTTTGGGTGATATGTTGGAACTTGGACGACACACACTTGCTGCTCATAAAGATATTGGCAAAATAGCAAAAGAAATTTTAAGCGAAGATCAAAATAAAAAGATAAATATGCTTATGATTGTTGGGCCTAGAGCTAAAGCTATCAAAGAAGGCGCAATAGAGGCGGGCATGAAAGATAAAAATATCTTTGAATTTTTAAATTCAAGAGAAGCAGGAATTTTTCTAAAAACTTTTGTACGAGCAAATGATTTAGTGCTTATAAAAGGTTCTCAGGGTATGCGAATGGAGAGAGCGGTAGAAGCGATCCTTTTAGATAAAGAAAATAAAAATAAATTACTAGTCCGTCAGGATTCAGAGTGGCTTCAAAAAAACTAAATTAAATTTCTCCAATGAATTTTAAAATCCATTTTTCTGCTTTTTCCACCAAGGGGAAAACATGGGGGGATTTTTGTGCATGCTTGTGTATGAGAAGGCGAATAGCTGGAAAATAAAGAGAAAGAATCATAAAGCCAATAATTAAAAAGAGTATTCCTTGCAGTAAGGGCACGACTAAGCCGAGAAATCCTAAGAGTATAAAACTAATTCCAATAATTAAAACAAAAGTTTTCTTTATTTCTTTTTTCAAGGGTTTTTTGACTTTTTAATACCTATTAAGTTTAAAAGCAGCAGTTGTCTTAGGACCTACTATTCCATCAACCACTAATCCTGGAACACTAGTTTGGAAAGCTTTCACAGCTGCATAAGTTTTCGGACCAAATTTTCCGTCCAGAACTAAACCTGATCCTAAACTCTTTTGTAAACAAACAACATCAGCACCAGACAAACCACGTCTTAAGGTTCTACCGATTGTACAAGTTGAAGAAAAATTACCAAGTTTCAAAGCAGCAGTTGTCTTAGGACCTACTATTCCATCAACCACTAATCCTGGAACACTAGTTTGAAAAGCTTTCACAGCTGCATAAGTTTTCGGACCAAATTTTCCGTCCAGAACTAAACCTGATCCTAAACTCTTTTGTAAACAAACAACATCAGCACCAGTTGAACCACGCCTTAAGGTTCTATTAATTGAACAAGAAGAAGTAGGTGCTGACAGAACTCCGCAAGATATTCCCGTGATTACACTAAAACCTACGGATGAAGTACAACCTAATGGATAGCTTCCGCAAGGTTTTCCTGTGGTTATACTAAAACCGGAAGCAGAACTACAACCATAAGGGAGGCCTGTTGTTGGATCGTAATCAGAATTTGAAGAAGAATTTGAATTTGTTTGATTAATCACTGGCGTCACCCCACAAGAGCCACCCGTAATTACACTAACCCCCAAAGATGAGTTACAACCTAATGGATAGAGTCCACAAGATATCCCCGTGGTTGTACTAAATCCTGAAGTAGAAGAACTACAACCGCAAAGGAGACCTGTATTTTGATCGTAACCAGAAATTAAACAAGTTGAGGTAGAATTTGAATTATTTAAATTACCTGAAGTAACCGAAATACTCGAAGTATTAGAATTATTTAGATTATTTGAATTAGTCGAATTGGGGGAGGTTTTTTCTGACGTTTTCTCTATACAAGACTTTCCTGTGGTTGGACTAAAACCCGAAGAAGAAGAACTACAACCACAAAGGAAACCTGTTGTTAAATCATGATCATTTACACAGTTTGGATCAGAAAAAGATGTGTTAGGTTGTACAGTGCCACAATATTCTCCCTTATTTGTAAGCCAATCTGTAGCTGCTGAGCAACCACAACTAAAACCTGTCGTTGTATCATAACCATTTTCACAAGTCGGATCAGAAGATGTGAAAGTTGCAGAATTTGCTTTGACGCAACTTTCTCCTGTAAATATATTATAGCCAGAAGTTATACTACTACAGCCACTAGCCACACTAGTACCACTGCTCACACTAGTACTACCAGTTACTATAGTTGCATTTGCAGAGTTTGTATTAAATAAAAACAAACCTAAAACAAAGATAAAAGTAAGCGAAATTAATTTATATTTTTTCATAACTTTGATTATATCAAATAATATATAAAAGTATATCATATTAAAATTTTTTAGATTTTTTGTATAATGTAAACTATGAAGCTTGATATGCTTACAAAAAGAGCTATACAGCATACTCTCCATTGTTTGTTGGGGTGTTCGATAGGTGAAATCCTAGGTATGTCCATAACTACTTGGCTTGGTTGGGAAACACTAGTGAAGGTGATCTTTTCTATACCACTTGCGTTCCTTTTTGGATATCTACTCACTTCTTGGTCGCTTGTGCGCAGGGGTGTATCTTGGCGTGCAGCCATCAAGACTACGATTGCCACGGACACAATCTCAATATTATCAATGGAGATAGTAGATAGTGTATTTCTATTTTTTATTCCGGGCGCAATGAATGTACATCTAGGTGATTTACTTTATTGGTTTAAACTACTTTCTGCACTTGTGACCGCCTTTTTATTTACTGTTCCAGTCAATCGTTTTTTTATAGCTCGAAACAGCGAGGAGCATCATGTGCATACTCACTAGTAGTGTGACTCTACTGGGAATCGCACCCAGATTTGAAGCTTGAGAAGCTTCCGTCCTAACTATTAGACGATAGAGCCAATAAAAAAAATATAGCATTTTTCAATAAAAAACTAAAGAAAAATTTAAAAGTTACTCTTCGATTTTTGGTTTTTCTACTTCTAGTAAGGCAAGCTCGGGTGAAGTGCCAGCTATGCGGAGCACGTCCTTATCTATTTTTTTTAGTTCTTTGTTTGAAGCATTGTAGTGATTTACCACTGTGCCTAAAGCATTCCCGAGTTTATTGTGATATTCATCATAAGATTTTAAATGTTTCCCTAAGTCTTCCACTTTTTTAATTATTTCTTTTGCCGATTCTTCTATTTTGAGGGCTTTGAGTCCTTGTAAGACAGTTTGTAAATAAGCGAGAAATGATGTTGGGGAGGTGATAATAACTTTGTATTTTCCGGCTGCGCGCTGGATTAGATTTTCATTTTCTTCTGTGGTAGAGGCACCTACTTTATTAGTGAGCAGGTCGTAATAAATAGCTTCATGGGGAATAAACATAAAAGCGAAATCCGTGGTACCCTTGGTTGGCTGGATATATTTCGCTGTTTCAGTAATTCTATTTTTTAAATCATTTATAAAAATTGTTTCCAGTTTTTTCTTTTCTGTTCCATCTCGTTCTTCTACCATTTTATTATAATTTTCTAATGAGAACTTTGAATCGATTGGAATGATTTTATCTTTTACGAAGACGACTGCGTCAACGATAGTTTTATCTGGGAATTCATATTGCATCTGATAGCTTCCTGGAGGTAAGACATTTTTTAAAACTGTCTCTAGGTAATATTCACCCAAAATTCCGCGTTGTTTTGGATTTTTTAAAACATTCTCCAAACTTTGAAGTTGGTCAGCAAAAGAGATGACTTGTTTATTTGTTTCGTCTAGCCTAGTGAGTCTTTCTGTGACATCGCGAATTATTTTATTTGATTCAGAAGAATGAAACTTCAAACTTTCATTAACTTGTCTGTGGCTTTCACCGATTTTACTATCTACTGTTCGCGAGAGTTCATTTATTTGGTTTAAAATAAGGTTTAATCCTATATTGTCGTCTTTTCTACTAAAAATAAAATAAGCAATAATGCCTCCAATAAAAGCTGCTATTATAATGAATAAAGTGATTTCCATATTTTTATTTTATCATTATTTCTCTAGATAATACTTTAGTGTATAAATCCAATCTTCGTCTATTTGGTCACTCGCAGTCTTTTGTTGAAGGAGCCATTCCAGATATCCTCGGTCTACTTTTAGTACTTCTTCTATCTTCTTGCCTAAATGTTTTCCAAAGTTAAAAGACAAGAGGAGTGATGGATGAGAAGAAATTTCTACCATTTTTTCTATTGCCTCATTTTCGTTCAAGTTTTCTTCTTTTATAATTTTATTTTTTAAACGTTCAAAAAGTTTTTCTAACACCAAAACATCTCCCATCGCGTCATGGGCCGTAGCTTCTACGTCTAGGTCAAGCAAATAACGCAAGTATTGTAAGTTGTATCGCTCTATTTTACCTTCAGGGTCTAAAAATCTAGCGACTCGGAGTGTGCAGATAAATTTATTTGGTTTTATTCCTTCTTTTTCTATAACCATTAAGTCAAAAGTAGCATTATGAGCAATAACAATAGAATCTTTATCTTCAAAAAGTTTTTTAATGATTGGTTGGTCAGTGCTTTCTTTGAAGGTTGGTTTATTTTCAACCATTTTATTTGTTATGTGATGTATCGCTGAAGCTTCAGGGGGTATTTTAATTTTTGGTTTATAAAAACCAACAAAACTTTCATCTCCACTTTTGTAAGCAATTTGGATTAAAAAATCTTTTTCTGTATTACCTGTGGTTTCTGTATCAAAAAATATTAATTTAGTCATTTGGTTATTTTAACATATTTTGATATAATAAAAAGTATATAAAATATAATTTTTCGCAGGGGTTTCGTAGGCTGTCGAGCTTTGAACTCCAATCTTTTTTTCACCAGAAAAAAATCCGTACCGAAGAAAAATTGATATTTTATATACTTTTGCTTATTTATGCTACATGAACAAATAAAAAATGGGATAAAGGAATCAATGATGGCGAAAGATATTTTACGCTTGAAAGCTTTCCGGGCGATGTCTGCAGCTTTTACCAATGAACTTGTGGCTAAAAATAAAAAACCACAAGAAATGCTAAGTGATGAAGAGGCTCTTGTTGTTATTACCAAGTTGGCCAAGCAGAGGCGTGATTCTATCGAGCAATTCAAAAAAGGAGGCCGAGCAGATTTAGTCAAAGAAGAAGAAGAGGAGCTTACTATTTTTGAAACTTTTTTGCCTAAACTAATGGATAAAAGTGAAGTAGAGAAAGTTGCCCGAGTAAAAAAGGATGAGCTTGGAATTATTGACGTCACCAAGAAGGGCATGCTGATGTCTGCCTTGATGAAAGATTTGAAAGGGAAAGCGGATGGGTCAATAGTTAAAGAAGTGGTGGACTCTCTTTTTGAATAATCATTTATGGATACGATTAATCTTCTAATTGGTTTAGTAGAACATAATCAAGTTCTAGCATATCTTTTTATTTTTATCGGGCTTATTTTTGAGGGAGAATTCTTTATAATTTTTACCGGAATTTTGGCACATCTCGGAGCTTTGAACTTTTGGTTCTCTCTTTTTTTTATTTTCTTAGGTGCTTTATCTAAAACTTTTCTTGGTTATGCTTTAGGAGAATGTCTTTATAAAAAATTTCAATACCATAGATTTTTTAAATATATTCAAAAACGAGTTTATAATATTTTACCTAGATTCAAAGCTAAACCATTTTGGTCTATTTTTATTTCTAAATTTATAATAGGTGCAAATAATATTGTTGTTATTTTTTCGGGTTTTGAGAAAATAAATTTCAAACTTTATTTAAAAGCAGAAATTTTAGCTACGATAGTTTGGGCGCCACTCCTTCTTTCTTTAGGTTTCTTTTTCAGCTATACTGCCTTACATATAAGCCGTGAGATTTGGACATTCTCTTTGGTGATTATAGTTTTGTTCATAATATTCACCCTTTTTGATAAATTAGTATCTTGGCTTTATGAATTATTTGAAGAATTTTACAATGACAAACAATAAAAAATTAAAATTAGTTACACATAATGGATCTTTTCATGGAGATGACGTTTTTGCTTGTGCTACTCTAATTCTTTATTTAGAAAAAAACAATAAAGAATTTTCCGCCCAAGGCGGACCAGCCTCTGGCTGGGAAGTATTTCGCACCAGAGATCCTGAGATCATAGAGAATGGCGAGTATGTTTTTGATGTGGGTGGAATTTACGACGAAGAAAAGAATAGATTTGACCATCATCAAAAAGGTGGTGCTGGGAAAAGAGGGAATGGTATAGAATATTCGTCTTTTGGTTTAGTTTGGAAAAAGTTTGGAATAGAAATTTGTGAATCTCAGAAAATTTTTGACACAGTAGATAGGAAATTAGTTTCTCCTATTGATGCTGACGATAATGGAATTGATTTATACAAAAATAATTTTGAAAACGTTTTGCCCTATACAATAAACGATGTTTTGTCTATTTTTTCTAAAACAGCCCTGGAAGACATAGATAAAGACGAGCAATTTTTTAAAGCAGTTGTTTGGGCAAAAGAAATTTTAAGCAGAGAAATAAAAAGAACCAGTGATCAAATAGAAATTACAAAAATTATTCAGGATTTTTATAAAAATAGTCAAGACAAAAGATTGGTCGTTATAGACAAGCCGAAAGTTTCTAGACATGAAATTTATGATGCATTACAAGATTTTCCTGAACCTCTTTTCATTGTTTACGGTGATAGCGAAGATTGGGGAGTTGTAGCTATGAGAAAAGAAATAAATAGTTTCAAAAACAGAAAAGATTTTCCACAAAATTGGGGAGGTTTGAGAGAAGAAGAATTACAGAAAATTACTGGTGTATCGGATGCAGTTTTTTGCCATCGAGCACTTTTCCTAGCAGTAGCGAAAACTAAAGAAGGAGCTATCAAATTAGCAGAAATTGCGGTAGAATAACAATTAGCTCATAAAATATAATTTTTCGCAGGGGTTTCGTAGGCTGTCGAGCCGAGAACTTCAAGATTTTTTAAGCTTCAAAAAATCTGTACCGGAGAAAAATTGATATTTTGTGAGCTAATAATTAAACCTATGGCATTTATTGATGAAATGAAAATAGAAGCTTTCGCAGGACGTGGTGGAGACGGAGTCGTGCGTTGGCGTCAAGAAAAATTTGTACCAAAAGGTGGACCCTCAGGTGGGGATGGAGGCCGTGGTGGCAATTTCTATATTCTAGCTGTGCGTGATGTTCACATCCTTTCTAAATATAAAGCGAAAAAAAGTTTTTCAGCCGGACGAGGGGAAGATGGTGGAAACAAAAGTCTTCATGGTGCAAATGGAGAAGATTTTTTTCTCGAGTTGCCAATTGGTTCTATTGTTACGAATCTGGAAACCGATGAAACTTGGCAGCTAGAAGAGGAGGGGCAGAAATTTATGATTTTGAAGGGTGGTTATGGTGGTTTTGGCAACGAACATTTTAAAAGTTCTACCAACACAACCCCTAAGGAATCACGAGAAGGAGCGGAGGGAGAAAAAGGAAATTTCCGAATAGAGTTGGAGCTTTTTGCTGATGTTGGATTTATTGGACTTCCCAATGCAGGGAAAACTTCTTTATTAAATTCACTCACTAACGCAGAGGGACGCGTCGGGGATTATGCTTTTACTACTCTTGACCCAAATCTCGGAGATTTTTATGGATATATTATTGCTGATATTCCTGGAATTATTGAAGGAGCATCAGAAGGCAAAGGCCTCGGAGTAAAATTTTTACGACACATTAAGCGTACAAAAATGCTTGCACATTTAGTTTCTTTTGAGAATTTGTCTAAAGGTACAACTGGAATGATGAAAACTTATAAAGAAATTCGTAAAGAACTTGAAAAATATGATAAAAAATTAGGTCTAGGAAAAGATGGTCTCTCTTCAAAAGATGAAATAATAATTTTAACGAAATCTGATGTTGTAGAAGATTCGAAAATTATTACTAAAAAAATAAACGAATTTGAAAAATTAGGCAAAAGAGTTTTTGTAGTTTCGTTATTTGATGATAAAATGGTAAAGAAATTCAGAGACGAGCTAGTAAAGATTTTGAAAAAAGCTAAATAATTTATGGCAAATAAGTATTATCCAACAATTGGACTTGAAATTCACGCAGAGTTAAAAACACAAACGAAAATGTTTTGTGGTTGTAAGAATGACCCAGATGAAGAAAAGCCCAATGTAAATATTTGCCCAGTTTGCATGGCACATCCAGGAGCCTTACCGGTGTTAAATAAAAAAGCGATAGAGAATGTGATAAAAGTTGGATTAGCAGTTAATGGAACAATTGCTGACTTTACAGAATTTGATCGTAAGAATTATTTTTACCCAGATATTCCTAAAGGATATCAGATTTCTCAATATAAATATCCAATAGTTTCTGGTGGTAAGTTGGCCGAAATGGATATTACTCGGGTGCACTTAGAAGAAGATACTGCGAATAATAAACATGATCGTGGAGACTTCTCTTTAATTGACTTTAATCGTGCCGGAGTACCTTTAATGGAGCTTGTGACCGAACCTCATACATTTTCGAATGCAGAAGAAGCAGCCAAAAAAGCAACTAAGTTTGCCAAAGAGTTTCAGTTGATACTTTGGTATTTAGGTGTGTCTGAAGCCAATATGGAGAAAGGTGAAATGCGAGTTGAGGCCAATATTTCTATTTCTGCAGATCCGAAAATTCTTGGAACGAAAGTCGAAGTTAAAAATTTAAATTCTTTCAGGAGTGTTGAACGAGCTATTAAATATGAGATAGATAGAATGACCAAACTTTTGGAAGAGGGTAAGGGGTCAGAAATTGTTCAAGAAACGCGAGGGTGGGATGATTCCAAACAGAAAACATTTTCTCAGAGAACAAAAGAGGGAAGTGCAGATTATCGATATTTTCCAGATCCCGATTTACCAAAGTTGAAACTCCATGAAGCTTTTGATTTAGAGAAAATGAAAAAAGAATTACCGGAATTACCAGCAGAAAAACGTGTTAGATATCAAAAAGATTTTGTAATTAAAGACGAAGACATAGAAAGCTATATCAACGACCAAGTGCTGGGTGCGTGGTTTGAAGAAATTGCAACAATTTTAAATAATAAAGAATTAGTAAAACTTGCTTCCAATTATATAACCTCAGACTATGTTGGTCTTAAAAACTCTAACCCAGAAATTAAACTGACTAAGCCAGAAAATTTTGCTGAGCTTATTAAGATGACAAAGGATGGCTACATTTCTTCCCGTGCAACAAAAGATATAATGGGTAGAATTTTTATTCATGATGAATCACCAAAGAAAATTGCTGAAGAAAATAACTTACTTCAAACCCATGACGAAGGAGAACTTAAAAAAATAGTAGAGAAGATAATTTCAGAAAATCCTGACGTGGTTGCAATTTATAAAGCTGGAAAAGAAAACGCTATTATGTCCCTAGTTGGTAAAATAATTAAAGAATCAAATGGTTCTGCTAATCCTCAAATTGTTATTAAATTGTTAAAAGAAATGCTAAAATAGGTTAATGAAAACCTTAAGAGAATATATAAAAGAAGCGGAAGAAAAAGGCGTAGCCATCGGGCATTTTAATATTTCTAATTTAGAAGGATTTCATGGTGTTTACCATTCAGCCAAGAAATTAAATGTGCCTGTTATCATTGGGCTTTCCGAAGGCGAAGAAGATTTTGTTGGAAGGAATGAAGCCATAGGAATGATTAAGGAAATTAGGGAAAAAGAAAATTTTCCAATTTTTCTAAATGCAGATCATCACTATAGTTTTGAAAGAGTGAAACTTGCTATTGATGCTGGTTTTGATTCGGTAATTTTTGATGGTGCTAATTTAAGTTTTGAAGAGAATGTAAAAATTACTAAAGAGTGTGTGGAGTATGCCCATAAAATTATAAAAGAAACAGGACGAGATATTTTAGTTGAGGCAGAGATTGGCTTTATTGGTTCTGGTTCAAATATAAAAGACACAATTCCAGAAGGTGCTGGAGTTTTAACTAAACCTGAAGAAGCAAAAAAATTCGTTGAATTAACAGGCTTAGATATGCTTGCGCCGTCTGTTGGAAGTATCCATGGTTTGATAAAAAGTGGTAAACCACACATTGATGCAGAATTGGTTGCTGAAATAAAAAAGGCAACTGGTATTCCATTGGTATTGCATGGTGGTTCAGGATTGAGAGATGTTGACTTTACTAATGCAGCAAAGGCAGGAATTTCGATTATTCATATCAGCACTGAGATCAGGTTGTCTTATGACGAAGCACTTAAAAAGTCTTTATTAGACAATCCTAACGAAACTACACCTTATAAAATATTACAACCAGCTGTAGATGCTATAGAAAAAGTAGTAGAAAACAGATTGAAACTTTTTAACGGAATAGAATAAATGAAAGAATCTAAAACTCCTAAATTTGACGCATTGATAGATAAAATTTTAGATGAATTAATTCCTCACGTTAGAATTTGCCCAGATTGCAAAAAAGAATTTAAGATTGAAAATGATGACATTGTGTTTTATAGAATATTTCGAGTTCCTCCATCTAAGCTTTGCCCTAATTGTCGCCAGAAACGTCGATTGGCCTACGCTAATTATTCAAGTATTTATAAACGTAAGTGTGATGTTCCTGGTCACTCAGATATTATGATTTCACCTGTGGCACCTGTGATGCCTTGGATTACTTATGATTATGAGACATATTATTCTGATGTTTGGGACCCATTTTCTTATGGGAAAGATGTAAAACAAGGAGAATCTTTTTTTGATCAATTTTTAAATTTATTGAAAGTTATTCCTCAGCCAGGAGTGCGTCGTGGTGAAAATTCTCCCAATTCTGATTTTAGTTTTTATGGGAAAAACATGAAAGATTGCTATTATGTTTTTGGTGGACGATATTCAGAAGATGTTATGTTTTCTTCCTCAATTTATCGTTCAAAACATGTTTTAGATTCTTACTCTGTTTACGATGTTGATACTGTTTTTAATAACATTGGCACCAATGGAAGTTATAAAACAAACTACGCATATTTTTCTTCAAATTGTATTGATTGTGATTTTATTTTTGATTGTCGAAATTGTCAGAATTGTTTCGGTTGCGTGAATTTACGCAATAAGAATTATTGTTATTTTAATGAACAATTAACTAAAGAGGAATATAAAACAAAAAGAAAAAATATAGATTTAGGTAGTATTAAAACAGCGAAAGAATATCAAGAAAAATTTTTCAACTTTCTTAAAGAAAACTCCATTCGAGCTGTCAGAATTTCTCAATCAAATAATTGCTTCGGTGAAGATATTCGTAAGTCCAATAATTGTCAGCATTGTTATCAAGTTGAAGAATCAGAAAATTTAAAATATGCATCTTTTGCGATTGTTCTTTTAAGAGACTCTATGGACGTAGGGCATTCTGGAGGAGCAGAGAAAATATATTATTCACAAAATTGTGGTACTAAATCTTCTAATATTAAATTTTCTTTTGCTATAAAAGAATCAATAGATTGCGAGTATATTATGTCTTCAAAAAATTGCACTAATTGTTTTGGCTGTGTAGGACTTCAGAATGCTTCATATTGCATATTTAATAAAAAGTATTCCCCAGATGAATACTGGAAAATTTTAGATGAAATTAAAAGTACGATGTTAATAAGTGGAGATTACGGAGAATTTTTTCCAATGTCTTTTGCTCCTTGTGCCTATAATAGTTCCTTGGCAAATATTTTATATCCAATGACGGAAGAAGAAGCAAAGTCAAATGGAGTTTTTTGGCAACAAGATACCAATGTTGATTTAAAAGATCTGAAAAGCATTCCTGCAAGTGATTTGCCCGACAATGTAGATGATGTTACGGAAAGTCTTTATCAGAATGCGATTATAGGGTATTTTTCAAAAAAACCATTTAAAATTATTCCTAGAGAAGTTGCATTTTATAAAAAGAATAGATTACCACTTCCGACGGATACGCCTTATCAACGTACAATTGATAGATTTAAATTTTTAAATAATTTTCAAGTTTATCCAGAAAATTGTTTTTCTTGCAATAAAGAAATTGAATCATCTTTTAGAAAAGTTGATGGATATAAACCTCTTTGTGAACAATGTTATCAGAGAGAAATTTTATAGTTTAAATTTGCTTTTTTGTCATTTTTATATATACCCGTACACTTATTCGAATGATATTACATCAGGTTATTTTTGACTTTTAATAAGTGTTCGGGTATACTATCCTTATGTTTATAATTAAAGCTACAAAGAGAGAGGCAGGTGTTAAATTAGATAGTTTGAGAAAAGAGGGAGAAATCCCGGCTGTTTTTTATGGAGCGGGCAAAGAGACAACTTCTATTTCAGTTTCAATCGTTGATTTCAAGAAAGTCTGGCGAGAGGCAGGAGAATCTTCAGCTGTTAAAATTGAAATGTTAAATAGTAATATTGATGTGCTTATTCATGAAGTACAAGTTGACCCAATAACTAGTGAGCCAATTCATGTGGACTTTTTAGCAATCGATATGAAAAAGAAAATTCGTGTTCACATCCCACTTGAATTTGAGGGTATCTCTGCTGCAGTTAAAAGTGGACTTGGAAATCTTGTTAAGGTTATCCATGAGCTTGAAATTGAAGCACTTCCTTCCGACTTACCTCACAATCTTGTTGTTGATCTTTCTAAACTAAACACACTCGATGATCAAATCTTTGTTTCTGATATTAAACTTCCTACTGGAGTTGCTGTTATTAACGAACCAACTGAAGTTGTAGTTTCTGTTGTTGAACAAGTGGAAGAAAAAGAAGAAGTTGCCGCCCCAGTTGATCTATCTGCTATTGAAGTTGAAAAGAAAGGCAAAAAAGACGAGGAAGGGGCTGAAGGAGTTGCACCTACAGCAGCAGAAGAGAAAAAGACGGAAAAAAAATAACCTTATTCTCAAATATGATATAATAAAGACTATGATCAAGAAATTAGTCATAGTCTTTGTTTTTATTTTTACCGCGTTACTTTTTTTCGGTTCTTTTGCGGTTCATAAAATTATAGCGGCTGATTGTTCTGACTCAATTTATGCCAAAGCGAATGAAACTGCTTGCCTTCAGGAACAGAAAGACTTAGAGGCTCAATTTATTGAATTATCAAAACAAAAAGCCAAATTAGACAAACAAAGTAGTACTTACGCCTTAGAAGTAAAAAAACTGACAACTCAGATTAATGCCCTAAATGCTAAAATAAAAGCTCGAGTTTTAGTTATTACTCAATTAAAAATACACATAGGAGAAAAGGTCAATACCATTAACTCACTTTCTAAGAAGATAGACCGCGAGCACTCATCACTTGCTCAACTTTTAAGAAATACAAATGAATTCGATAATAATAATTTGGTAAATTTAATTTTGTCTAACGAGAGTATTTTTGATTTTTATAGTGATTTGGAGTCTTATAATTCTATCAAGCAGGCAATCAAAGATTCTGTTGATGTTATCAATGGAGTAAAAACTGAAACAGAAGTACAAAAAAAAGATTTAGAAATAAAACAAGATGCCGAAACTGATGCTAAGTATGAATTAGAGAGTGCTCAAAAACAAGCGGCTCAATTAAAAACAGAAAATAGTATACTTAAAGCTGGAGTAGATAATCAAGCAGCAACCGTTAAAAAACTTGCAGATGAAAAAAAAGCTAGGGCTAATAAAATTAGAAATGCCCTAATTCAGTTTCAGGGTAGTGGTATCTCTAATAAAGAGATAAAATTTGGAGAAGCATATGATTATGCTAAAAAGGCATCATTAAAAACTGGAGTTCGAGCAGCTCTTATTTTAGCTATTATGCAACAAGAAACTAGTTTTGGTAGTAATTTTGGTGGATGTTATGTTACTAACTTGACAACAGGAGATGGTAAGGGAATTAACACTGGTGCTTTTTATGAAAAAGTTATGGGACTTGGAAGTTTAGGTTATTTTAAACGCATCACAGAAAGTCTTGGACTTGATTGGAGCAATACACCTGTTTCATGTCCAATTGATATTAAGGGTCGTGGTACCGCAACAAAGTATTATGACGGGCGTGGTTATGGAGGTGCTATGGGATATACACAATTTATTCCAAGTACATGGGTATTAGTTGAAGCACGAGTTTGTTCCAATCTTTTAGTTGAGACTGCCAATCCATGGAATCCAGAACATGCTGTTATGGCAACTGCAGTACATTTACAAGATTTAGGTGCAGGAAAGCAAACATATACAGCAGAGCATAATGCTGCTTGTAAATATTATGGATCTTGTTCTAGTTATGCAAGCTCGGTAATGAAAAAAGCTACGAGCATACAGATGGATATAGATAATCTTGAAGATTAATAGAACGATTTTTGCTTGCTTTCAAGTTAAAATTATGATAATGTTTTTGAGCAATGAAAAAAGATATACATCCAAAATATAATTTAAAGACTAAAGCTATCTGTGCTTGTGGAGCTGTTTTTGAAGTTGGTTCCACGATGCCAGAAATTAAAATGGAAATTTGTAGCCAATGTCATCCTTTCTATACTGGTAATGAAAAAATAATGGATACGGCTGGACGAGTAGAAAGATTCAATAAACGTAGAGCTGCAACTCCTAAAGCTAAGGTAAAAAAATAAAAGATTTAAAAACCGAAATTTTTATCGGTACAGATTTTTTGAAGCTTAAAAAATCCTGAAGTTCTCGCGCCGTCGCGCTCGAAACCCCTTAAAAATTTGTTTTTAATTCTTTTAATTTTTTATTATATTTTATGACTTTCGATCTAGATGAACTAAAGAAAAATCACAACACGAGCTATCTAGCTAGTGTTTTAGAGAAACTTTCTCGTGAAGAAGCTGAAGTTCGTGAAATGCTTGCTTCGGATGAGACGCTTCACGAGATGGCTGCTAAAGAACTACAATTTATTCAAGAAGAGAGGGAACGGATAGAAAAACAAATTCAGGATATTTTAGATAAAGATAAAGAAGCAGAAGAGTTTCCAAACGAAGTAATATTAGAAGTACGAGCAGGAGCTGGTGGCGACGAGGCTTCTCTTTTTGCCTGGGAGCTGGCGCATATGTATGAAAAGTTTGCAGAGTCACAGGGTTGGGCTTGGAAAGTAAATTATGAATCAAAGAGTGATCTAAATGGGTACAAAGAAGCTTCTTTTGAAATAAAAGGGAGGAACCCAAATAATAATGTTTATAAAAAAATGCGTTATGAACAGGGAGTACATAGAGTGCAAAGAATTCCTGCAACTGAAAAAAATGGCCGAGTGCATACTTCCACTGCTTCAGTGGCGGTATTACCAATTAAAAAGAAAATAACTTTTCAAATAAATCCAGCTGATTTTGAAATGGAATATTCACGTTCTGGTGGAAAGGGTGGGCAAAATGTAAATAAAGTAGAGACCGCTGTTCGAATTATCCATATTCCAACAGGACTGGATGTTCGTTCCACCAATGAAAGAAGCCAGCTAGCGAATCGTGAACAAGCGATGATGATTTTAACAGCGAAACTTCAGCAATTAGAAGAAGAAAAAGAAGCCAAGAAATACTCTGGCCAGAGAAAGGAACAAATAGGGTCTGGGGATCGTTCTGAAAAAATCCGCACTTATAACTTTTCTCAAGATCGCGTCACAGATCATCGAATAAAGAAGTCGTGGCACAATTTACCAAAAATTCTAGAAGGAGAGATAGGGGACATAATTCAAGCACTTGATTCTGGAGTGGTGGGGAACGAAGAAGAGTAATTATGCTATAATCAATTTATGAAAGAAGGAAAACGAAGTACTTATGAGCTTAAAGAACACGAGTATTCATTTGAAGAATTTAATAAACAATTCAATAATTTTCACCTTATTTTTGCAGTAGACAATAAAGAATATATGTCTAGTGTTAAAGGGGTTCTTCTTTCAGGAGAATATTCTAAAAAATTTGAAGAGATTAAAGAAAAATTTAATAAAAGAATAAAAGATGAAAAGAAAAGGAAAACCCCCAGTGATATTAAACAAGAACATATTTCTGATCTGTATGAAATATATAAAGATTTGAGGAAGAAAGGTTTTTCTAATAAACAACTAGGACTTAAATATTGGTAAATAATTTTTTGAAATTGCATTTCGTTTTAGATATGTTATGCTTGTTTGGTAGTATTCTCATTTAGCGAAATAGAGTTTCTACGCTTGATCTTTTTAAGGTCAGGTTTATAAGTAGTTTTTTGTCCTTTTTAGGAAAAAAGGAAGAAATAATAGTATGGCTACAAAGCTATATGTAGGGGGACTCCCTTACAGCACTCAAGAGGATGCTCTTAAAGAGCTCTTCGCACAAGCTGGAAACGTTGTTTCCGCTGTGATTATCATGGACAAAATGTCCGGTCGTTCAAAAGGTTTTGGATTCGTCGAAATGTCATCTCAGGATGAGGCGGCAAAGGCCATCTCAATGTTTAATGACCAAGAATTCGAAGGACGTAAGCTGACTGTTAACGAGGCTCGTCCAATGGAAGCTCGACCACCACGTTCAAATGGTGGAGATCGAGGAGGATACAACGGTGGAGGACGCCGAGAATACTAATTCTAAAATGAACCTAAAAACAACCCCGCAATATGCGGGGTTGTTTGCGTCTATGTGCTTTTTCTGTTATATTTCTTATGTTGTTTTAATAATAATGAGCGTGTAGTTTAGTATAGGACGCTACGGGGATGATGTTTAAGAAATATGTTTCGAGCGTGTAGTTCAGTGGTAGAACGCTGTCCTGATAAGACAGAGGCCGATGGTTCGATCCCATCCACGCTCACAAAAAATTCTTATTTTTGAATGTTTGACACATAAATACATATGTGTTATTGTTTGCGAAACAACAGCTATTCGAAAAAAATTTTTTATATATATGAAGGAGGAGTTATAATGGCGGGACCTTATTTTAAGGGACAAGAACCAGCGATTTGTGGTTGCTATTATCCTGATGTTGTCCGTATTCAGGATGATATAAAAAAGAACACACGGACTCTTTTTTGCATCACTCATGGGATGATGCATCTGTCGTTAAAACATTTTCCAGGGGCAGCTATCAGAAGTAGAGTTGAAGAAATTCCTTCTGATGAATGGAGGGAAAAAGAAAGAACAAGGCTACAAAATATAAAATAATAATACATTACAAAACGAGAACGAAAGGAGATTGAGTATGAAAAAGGTCTTAATTCTAGGATTTGGAGGTACGATCGCAATGATTCCCGACGTAAGCGGAGTTCTCGCTCCAGCAAAGAGTATCGAGGAAATTCTACTTATCGTACCATCACTACGCGAGATGGCTGATGTGGAATTGGTGCAAGTTGAGAATAAAGATAGCACTAATATTACGCCTAGCCACTGGACAAAGTTAGCAATCAAGATCGCCGAAATTCATGGCGATTATGATGCGATCATTGTCACCCATGGGACAGACACCATGGCATACACAGCGGGAGCAGTTTCACTGGCCCTCGGTCGTGAATTGGAGATTCCCATCGTTTTCACGGGATCTCAGCTTCCACTTATCTCGTACGGTTCAGATGCGCGCTTCAATCTCGAAAACGCAATGAAGACAGTTCTCGAAGCATGTGAGGTAGGTATCGCTGAAGTGATGATTGTTTTCAGTGATTTAGTACTTCGTGCAAGTCGGACTGTTAAAATTAGCGAAGCGAAGTTCGGAGCGTTTGATTCACCAGCGTTTCCGTATCTCTCACAGATCACGGCAACTGGGGTTTGTTTCATTCCCCAAGCGCTCAAAGCCGGCGAAAAGAAAACGATTCTCGACATCAAGCCACATTTTCAGCGTGGCATATTGTCGGTCGAGATTGTTCCGGGACTCGAACCGGGAATCTTGATGGCCGTTCTGAAGTCCGGAACGTGCCAGGGATTGCTTCTCAAATCGCTCGGTGCGGGAAACGTTCCATCTGAAGAGGAGTATTCTATACTGCCAGTCATCGAGGCAGCGACTTCCAAGTACAAAGTTCCGGTTCTCGTTTCGACGAAGTTCGTGGGTGGCAACACACACATGGACATATACGAACCGGGCAAACTCGCCCTCGAAGCCGGAGCTATTCCGACCGGCGACATGACAGACGTCATGGCGCAGATCAAATTCATGTGGGCTCTCGCACAAGGGCACCGTGACCGAAAATCGCTTGAGGAAGTAATTAAAAAGAGTTTTGTGGGAGAAATCTCTTAAAAAGCAAGACGTGCTTGACGTTTTTTAAGCAATAGGAGGAGATCCCAATCAACTATCACAATAGCCAGCACAAACCGAAAGGAGATAAAGTGTCTGGCTATTTAATTTTTTTACAGACACAAATATAGATAATGATATAGCACTTAACACTACATTATAATTTCTTGGCTTCGGTCAGGATTTTCTGTTTTTATGATAGAATATATTAATGAGTGATACTTTAGAAATAGAGATTCAAAATTTAAAAGAACGTAACAAGAGAGTAGAGATCGATAAAGCTTGGGAAGGGAGCTGGACGAGGCGTTTCACTATAATGATATTAACTTTTGTCATTGCTAGTATCTGGCTTTTAGTAATAAAAGAGTCACGTGTTTTATTGAAAGCGATGGTTCCAACACTTGGATATCTTCTTTCGACTTTATCAATTCCTCAAATTAAAAAAATTTGGGCTAAAAATAATTAGTCCTAAAAGCTACGTCTAATTCTCACATTGATTTTTAAAGGAATATTTGATATAAACGAATCACATGAAAATAAAAATTTTTACATGCGGGGGAACTATAGATAAAGATTATTTAGAAACTAAAGGAATCTACAATTTTTCTTTTGGTAAACCTGCCATAAATGAAATGTTGCAAAATAAAGTTAATTTAAATTTTGGCTATAGTATAAAGTCTCTTTTTGCAAAAGACAGTCTCAAAATGAAAGGCAAACTTTATATGAATGAAACAGATAGACAATTGATCAAAAAGGCATGTCAGGGTACTAAAGAAAATAAAATTTTAATAACACACGGAACAGACACGATGATAGATACTGCTAAAATTTTAAGTACTATTCCAAATAAAATTATTGTTTTGACGGGTGCTTCACAGCCCTATAAGTTTCATGAGTCTGATGCAGATTTTAATATTGGTGTGGCTATCGGTGCTCTCAATATTTTAGATAAAGGAGTTTATATTTCAATGAACGGAAGAGTATATGAATGGGATAAATGTGAAAAGCGTTCTGATGGATGGTTCGTGGACAAAAAATAGTTTGCATCTAGAATATCTTTATATTACAATATGGTAAAGCTTTTTGGCTTTTGTTTTTGCTTGTCTCGTATTAAATTTTGGTTACGGGGCATAAAAATGAGTATTATCAATTAAGATTTTTATATTAATATGGATGAAAATAAACAAAATTTTAATACCTTAGATTCATCTCATCACAGTAGTCCAGGCTGGCATAGACCGGTAATGTTTTTTTACATCAAAACAACTTCTTGGATAATTTTACCTTTGATCTTAGGTTTGATTTTAGGAAAATATATAGGTGAGTCTGCCGGTAGTCAAACATTGTTTTTTGGAATTATCTTTTTGGGGTTTTTAATTACTTGCTATGGAATTTATCGAGAGGTTAAAACATATTTGAAAGATTTAGAAAAACAAAAAAATAAAAAAAATGATCAGCTCAACTCAAAATAATATACCAGTGGAAGTAATTCACGAAACAACAATTTTTGCCGAGCCAGTTTTTCATGTTGGAAGTTTTCAAATTACAAATTCTCTTTTAAATTCATGGCTAGCAGTTTTGGTAATTCTAATTCTTTTAGTGGCTCTTCGTTTAAAGTTGAAACAAATTCCAGGCAAAATTCAGCATATTTTTGAAATTCTTTTAGAGGGGGCTCTGTCTTTATGCGACCAAGTAACCAACGATCGTAAATTAACACTCAAAATTTTCCCTTTAGTCACTTCTCTCTTTATTTTTATTTTAATAAATAATTGGCTTGGACTTTTGCCATTTGTCGGGTCAGTTGGTTTTATAGCAAAAGAAGCTGGGCAATCTTTTTTTATACCAGTCTTCCGTGCAGGGACAGCTGATATTAACACTACTTTAGCTTTGAGTTTGGCGATTGTTGTTGCTTCAAATATTTTCGGAATCGTAAGTATTGGTGCTTGGAAAATTTTCAATAAATATGTTAATATAAAGGCACTCGGAGGTATAGTGACAAAATTCCGAAAGGATAAAAGTGTCATAATAGTTGCCCCGATTACGTTTTTTGTTGGCATTCTAGAGTTAATTGGAGAAATAGCTAAAGTGGCGTCTCTTTCTTTCCGACTTTTCGGCAATGTGTTTGCCGGAGAAGTATTGTTGGCCTCAATGGGGGCAATTTTTCTTTATATTTTGCCAACCCCCTTTTTGTTCTTGGAAGTGTTTATTGGGCTTATCCAAGCATTGATATTTTCTCTACTGGCTACGGTTTATTTTACAATAGCATCTCAAGATCATGAAGAGCACGAAGAAGAGAGTCACGAAAAAGAATTAGTTAGTATTTAAGATTGGTATAAAATTATTAATTATTAGTCGAAATTATTAGAAAAATTAATGAGCAAAGCGAATATAATTTTCTAACCCCGTTAAATAATTTTTGTTAAACAAAAATTAAAATCCAAAGATTTTATTTAACAGGGTAAAGATTTTTATGCTCACAGGATTCGCTAAAAATCATTTATGGAAAAAGAAGTAGTTAGTGCAGTTGTTAGTTTTGCACCAGTTGGCAAGGGTTTAGCTATCGGTCTTTCAGCTGTTGGAGCTGGCATCGGTATTGGTCTTATTGGTGGAAGAGCCATGGAGGCGATCGGTAGAAATCCAGAAGCTACTGGTAAAGTTTTGGTTCCCATGCTTATTGCTTCAGCTTTCGCGGAAGCGGTAGCTATTTATGGATTGGTTATTGCTTTCTCTATTAAATAAATTATAAAAAATGGAGGATTTTATTAATACATTTCATATAGATTGGAAGTTGATGATTGCCCAGTTGTTTAACTTTGGGATTGTGTTTTTGGCTTTTTATCTTTTGGCAGCTAAGCCTCTTCGTAAACTAATGCAAGAAAGAGAAGAGAAAATAACAAAAGGAATTGATGATGCTAAAAAAGCTAATGAATTATTAGAAAATGCTACTGAAGAATATAAACAAAACACAATCAAATTAAGACAAACGGCAGTCGACGCAGAGAAAGAGCTCGGGAAAGATTTAGAGAGACTTAGAGCAGAGAATTTAAACAAGATAAAAGCGGATAATGATGAGTGGAACAAAAAACGAGTAGAGCAAATGGAAGTTGATAAAAAAACTTTAGTTGAATCAGCTAAAAGTGAACTGGTCACGCTTGCTATGCTTGCTGCTAAGAAAATTATGGAAGAGAAAAATAAGTAAGATTAATATGACAAAAGTTTCCCCAAAAAATTTTGCACAAGCAGTATACGAAGCAACAGAAGGTAAATCTGGACACAGTTTGGCAATTGCGATCAAACGTTCGGCTCAAGCAATAAAAGACAAAAGAATGCTCGGTAAGTCGAAAGAAATTTTAAGTGCTCTTCAAAATATTTTTGATAAAAAAACAGGTACTATTAGAACGAAAGTCAGTACAGCGAAAAATCTAAAAAAAGAAGAAAGAAACAAGCTAGAGGAGGAAATTAAGAAAAAATATAAAGCGCAGATTATAGAAGGTGAATTTTTTGAAAACAAAGAATTATTAGGAGGAATGAGAATTGAAACAGAGGGCGAAGTGTTCGATAATACATACAAAAAAAAGCTTCACGAATTAGAAAAATTTTTAATACAAGAAAAATAAAAGAAATATATGTCAAATTACATTGTAGAAAATTTAAAAAAGGAAATAGAAAATTTTGAAGCTCAAATTAAAGTTGAGAAA
>Ga0172379_10000130_pt1 | contig 202857 bp, 205 predicted proteins | sample GrowelOW334metaG_FD_119756 | JGI IMG/M metagenome (GOLD analysis project Ga0172379, IMG submission 119756) | Groundwater microbial communities from an aquifer near a municipal landfill in Southern Ontario, Canada - Groundwater well OW334 metaG | ecosystem: Environmental > Aquatic > Deep...
AACCCTAGCAAATATGGCCAACTTAGCCGCCAACTCAATAATCGGAAATAATACGGGAAGTCCCGCAACTCCTCTTGCCTTATCTACCACCGATGTCAAAACCCTTCTTGCCATTGCCAATACAGATGTTTCAGGATTGGGAACAATAGCTACTCAGTCTGCCGGAAATGTGTTTATCACCGGAGGCCAAATAATAGGTGGAACAATCGCAACAGGTAATACCATTACGGGCACAACACTTAATGGGACAACAGGTGTTAATACAGGAGCTACGGCAGGCACCCAAAGAATTGATGCCACAGGGAATCTTGTTAATATTGGCGACATCACGGGAACGGGCGCAGTCATAATTAATACAACAGGAAATACTAACGGGCTGACCCTTAATACAGGCACTGGTTCATCGGGTAACTCCGGAGCGATCACCATTCAGACAGGAGGGACGACAACATCCGGAACTTCAGGCAACATTACTATTGATGTGGGTGTTGGAGCTTCAGCAAATGGGACGATTGGTATTGGTACAGCCAATTCGGGGACAATTACTATTGGTAGAAGTACACAAGGAATTACATTACCAGGATTTACTGGCAATAACGCAGTTTTATATGGTACGACCTCAACCGGAATCTTGGCTGCAGCTACAACTTCCTCCGGTGGTCTATGTTTAGTTTCAGGAGCAGCATCAGGGTATGCACCCACCTGGACAACCTGCCCGGGAGGAGGAGGCAGCCTTGACTCCGCCTACAATGCTGGAGGGACTATAACAGTGGATGCATATGATGTACTTTTCAATCTTAGTGATTCAACGAATGATTGGAAATTCACAATTGACAATGCAACAAACGCCACAATTGATACAGGTATGGCTATTACAACTGCCGGGGGAGTCTCGAGTGTTATCACAACAGCGATTGATCTAACTGATGCGGATATAGTTAATGCAATCAGTGTTGGAGTCAACGTAATTCTGGGTACAACGGGAGATATCAATTACACCAACTTTGATGTAGCTGGGACGACGGGTGTAATCACAATTCTTGGAGGGCAAACCGAAGATATAACGACTCAGTCAAATAATAATTTGACTCTTAAGCCGGGAGGAACTGGAGCCATGGTTTTTAATTCAACCAACACCTCTGCCTCAGCACTCGATCTTAACGCAACAGGAATAGTACCAGGTAATGCAATTACTCTTGATACATCTGATGGGGGAATTGCCTTGACGGCAGCAGGAGCCTCAAATGGAGACATCACCTTAGCAGCAACAGATGATATCGGCATTAATGGAACAGCCGGATCAGTAATTAGTATCGGAACCTCAAATATAACCCAAACGATAAATATTGGTCTTGCTACAAATGTTGATGTTTCCATAACCGATCCAAACTGGAGTGTTCTTGGAGATGGGACAGCTGCCTTTGCCTCAGTCTCTGAAGGGGGAACGGGATTGGCAAGTAAATACGCTCCAATCGGAGCTGATTATATTACAGTCGCTGCCAATGGAACCCTAACTGGAGAAACTGCCATCGGTTCCTTGGGTACGGCTATTTCAACCACCTCTACTCTTAATGTAGATTCAACCTCTACTCTTGCTGCTTTAACAATCGATGCCAATGCCAACTTCCTGATGACTGCGGGAACGGGGACATTTACCCAGAACTATACCAATACCACAGGAACCTCCACGACAATCAATCATACTAATAGTGCTTCATCCGGCACCAATGTTTCTAAAGTATTATCCCTTGCCATTACAGGAACAGATAATGCCGGAGGAACCAATACGATTACAGGCCTTGATTTCCCGGCCGTCACCGCACACACAAATAACACATATAACGGAATCACGTTTGGAACAGGGTTTAATAATTTCCTGACCTCTGGGACTATTAATATCACAGCCGCAGGAGCCATCTCAGGAGCAACAACCCTGGGGTTATCAGGCGCCATTACAGGAGCTACAGCCACGGATACTATTAATGGGATGGTTATTAATTCCTCAACCCAAACCTTTACGGCCAATAATATTGCCGACTCTGGAGCTTTAACCATCAAATCCAATACGTCAAACGCTTTAACTCTGGACTCAGGAACTACAGGAGCTATTGATATTGGGACAGGTACAGGTGGTAAGGCCATCAGTATCGGTACAAATGATACAACAAAAGACACGATTAACATTGGTTCTATCAAGGACGATACCGCCATAGTTGGGGATCAGTGGAGTGTAGACAATGCAGGTGCAGCAGCTTTTGCCTCAATTACTCAAGGAGGAACGGCTCTTTCTTCTTTATACGCACCAATTGGTGCCGACTTTATTACGGTTGCTGCTAACGGAACCCTAACAGGAGAAACCGCCATTGGTGCATTAACTGCAGCCATTTCAACCACATCTACTCTTAATGTAGATTCAACTTCAACCCTTGCTGCTTTAACAATCGATGCCAATGCCAACTTCTTAATGACCGCTGGAACTGGAACTTTCACCCAAAACTACACTAATACCACAGGGACTTCCACGGCGATTAACCATACGAATTCAGGATCAGCTGGAACTAATGCTTCTAAAGTTCTATCCCTTGCAATTACAGGTACGGATAATGCTGGAGGAAGTAATACAATCACAGGACTTGATTTTGCAAATGTAACCGCACACACAAACAACACATACAATGGTATTACCTTTGGAACAGGGTTTAACAATTTCTTAACAAGTGGCACTCTTAATATCACAGCAGCCGGTGCTGCCTCGGGACTTACAAGTCTTGGACTTTCTGGGGCAATCACCGGTGCTACGGTAACCAATACAATCAATAATCTAATTATTAACGCTGGCGCCGTTTCGGGAATGACCACACTATCTAGCTCGGGAGATTGGACTTGGACGGCATCAACTCCAACTATCACAATCAATAACACCGATGTATTAACAATTGGCGATGGAACCGATGCAATAACTCTTGATACAACAGATGCCAACACTTACTTTAAGGTTGGAGATGCAAGCAACTACTATACTTTTGATTTCGAAAACGGCCCAACATATACAGGAACCGCAAGGCCGACAAAGAGGATTACCCTGGCTCCGGAATTTGCAGGAGCAGCTTTAATAGGGGACGGGGATAATAATACCGGAACCATGACATCGGATAATGCCAGTGCCAGCGGTTCTTTTAGAAACTATTATAAGTGGACCACAGCACAAGCAAGCGTTCAGGATTACGATATTTGGGTTAGAGTTGCTGTTCCCATGGATTTTGATACTATGGCTGCAACTCCAACTTTAAGTATTGATACCTATTCCTCGGATACGGTAAACGGAACTCTAACAGTATCGGTTTACGATACGGGAGGAACTGCCGATTGCTCCATAGTGCCATTTACTCCAACATCGGCAACAACCTGGCAAACAAAAACTTCCACTACATGTCTTGACGGCGGTACATATACTCCCGGTGGGGTAATGTCGATAAGAATTCACATGCAGTCTCCCCAAACCGGAGATGTAAGGGTTGGTAATATCTCTTTTGACTATTTATCAAAGTTCTAAAATGCGGCACCTTAAGTTGAAAATGAATAAAAAAGATGTTCGAGTTCTCAAGAGTTTTTTTGTTGTTCTTCTAGTTTTAGTTTGGATTTTGACTAGCTATCCGGCGGTTTCAATTCCGGGATTTGGGATTTTTCCTCCAGAAATCCAGGAAGTTGATGCTGCGGCTTGTACCACTGCCACTTTAGCTACAGGTACAGACCCCGGTGCAGCTACAATTGCACCCGGAAGTGGAATTGCAGAACGGGGACAATTTACGGTTACTGGTAGTGGTACTACTTGTTCTGCTACCGTTACGGCTTTAACTGTCACATTGGCAGGGGCCGGGACGCCGTATGTGGGTTTGGCTGAAGTAAGGATTACCAATAGTGCCGGGGACGTAACCTATTATTCTGCGGTTACTTCATTTTCCAGTAACGACGTTAGTTTTTCCGGCGGGACGGCAATTCCAATTGCAAAAGCGAGTGTTGGTGCGGTAACCTATAAGATTCAGGTAACTCCATTTGTCCATACCAGCATGCCGCCAGTTCCCGGTGCCTCATATGCGATTACCCCCTATGTTTCTGCATGGACCACTCCCTTGACAGAATCTGGTAGTGACACAAACCCAAATACAACAACAATTGATAATGCATCTCCGACTTCTGCAACGGTTCCTTTAACCTCAACAGCTGGGACTGAAAATAACACTCTCAAGTGGACCTCCTCTGCAGCTACCGACTTCCAGACTACCAGTGGTTCGATAATTTTGCGCTGGGCTGCTGCGACTCCAGGTGCGGAAGTACCGGCGGAGGGTTCAACCTATACTGCTGGTAATACCATTACTTCTGCCACTGTGGCCTGTGTAATATCTTCAGCCGCCTCCGCTGCGGTAAGTAAAATTGACGGTACCGGTGGGGACACTGGGTGTACAACGGCGGCTTTAACTAGCGGTCAACAATATTCTTACAAAGTTTTCTCTCTTGATTTAAGGGGTAATTATGATGCAGGGACAACTTTAAACGGGAGTCCACTTACACCCAAAGGTACCACAACTCTTTCTACCAGTTCTGATCCTGCTCCCGCTACAGTTGCTCCCGGATCAGGGATTCGTTCCGCTGGTCAGTTTGCTTTAACTACAAGTACGGGATCTGATACGGTTACCGCTTTAACTCTGACCTTGGCCGGTTCACCCGCTGGCTCTTATGCTGCTATCGATAGTGTTTCGATTAGGGATACCTCCTGTGCGGGTACCTTGTACTTTAGTGCTGTTGCCCCCAGTAGTGATAGTGTAAGTTTTTCCGGTGGCACTGCCTTAGCTGCAAGTACGGGTGGTAACACTTATTTAATTTGTGTTACTCCCAAGGATCATACATTAGCAGCAGGTACATATAGTGTTTCGCCATATTCTTCTACTACTTGGACAAGTAGCAATGGGAATACAAGAGTTACTACTGATGCCAATTCCAATGCGCTTACGATTGATAACACTGCCCCGAGCGGTGCAACGCTTACAAGCGGATCTGCCGGAGTAGGTAATGTAACACTTAACTGGACGACCTCGAGTAGTGGTGATTTTGACACAACGAATGGCTCTGTGATATTGAGGTGGACTTCCGGGTCTGCTGGAAGCGAAGTCCCGGCAGAAGGAAATTCTTCTTATGTAGCGGGGGATTCGATAGCCCCATCTGCAACCGTAGCCTGTGTGATTTCAAGCAATTCCTCAACTGCTTTAAGTAAAGTAAATGGAACTGGAGGGAGTTCCGGGTGTACAACTTCTGCTCTGACTCCCGGTCAGCAATATACCTATGTAGTTTTTCAAAGAGACCAGTACGGAAACTACGATGCAGGAGTAAGTATCGGCACTTTTACACCCACTTCCGCTTCCTCAACGTTTACTCAAAATAAATATTTGTGGTATGAGGATAATGATTTGGCTGACCCGACCAGCGTTTGGGGGACCCCGGATTTACTTGAAAATCAGGCCATAGTGGTTATTCCACCTGGAAATGACCCTCCCGACGCAACGCAAGAGCTTCGATTGAGGGTTAATATGGTGGTAAACACAGCGAATTTGTTAGTGAGCACCAAATATTTCAAACTCGAATATAAGGCGGCAACAGATGGGAGCTGTGTATCTGGAAGCTGGACTGATGTTGATACTGGTAATGCGTGGGCATATGCTGGCTCGACTGTTGCGGACGGTGCGGATATTGTCAAAGTTTTGTCAGATACCACCACAGGTAAAGGTGAAGAGTATGTTAAAAGTAAGGGCAGCGGAACTTCGTTAAACCACGTTGCTGCAAATTCAACTGAGATTATTGAGTACGATTTTCATATTGTTGGTACTAGCTCTATAGCAAATTCGCAGTATAGTTTTAGAGTGGTGGAAACGAACGCCGGAGGGACTTCGGAAACAGTTTTTGACGGCTACACGAATTGCCCGACTCTAACCACAGAACCTGGGACACAGAATCTACTTAGGCACGGCAATGTCTTTACTGAGGAAATCGAAAAAGGGTTTTTCTGGGCGAACTAGGATGAAAAAAATTATCAAAGGTTGGTTGATGCCACTGTTTATTGCGGTTGCTATCTTTTTTATTGTTCGGCCTGCGCTTGCACAAACTGTGGATATCCCGATTCCTGATATAGTTGGCGCCGAAAGTGTTAGCGGCTATACCCAAATATATTATGAGAGTAAAGGGAACAGGAATTTTATAACTCAAGGCAATATAAATAGCAGAATGCCGTTCTGGGTGGGTGAATATATAGTCTACGTCTCTGATATAGACGGCTTAGGCCAAGTGTTTTTTTACAATTTAGCTTCAGAAACCCGTATTCAGCTAACATTTATAGGAAATAATTTAAATCCTAAAGTAGACGATAAGGGGAGGGTTACCTGGGAGGGTTGGCAACAACCAGATACGACATGGCAGATATATTATTTTGACGGTAAATCGGTTCGGAAGTTGACGAGCGGGGATCTTTCCCTAAACCCCGACCTTTCGGGGGAATATATTAGCTACGGCAGGCGTGGCGTCAACGGGACCTGGAGAGCTGTTATCTATTCCATTAAAGATGATAAATCAATTGACGTGACGTTGGGAGAAAATTCCAGGAATCCCAAAATTAGAAATGGAGATATTTATTTGGGTGTGGATAGTATGAATGAAGAGAAATTTCCTCTTTCTGTCTCCGATTTGTTCCTACTTAATCTGACACCGCTAACGGCCACCTCTTCGGGAAATCCCATCTTGGATGAACTAAGTGCTACGGTAAGCGGAGTAGTGGAAGTGCCTTTATCTTCTGAATCTGGGAGCCCAACTCCTCAATCAGCGCCGTCTGGTCAGTCAGAAGCGTCACCGACTCCTGGGACCTGAGTACCCCGGTTCCTTCTTCATATGATTTTGTGACAAAAACTTTATCTAGAATTACTTTCTGGCGGGTCAGTATTTCTTTCTCCTTACTATTGAGCGGTTTTTCCAGACCGATTTTATTTGTTTCTTGAATAATTCCAACTAAATTTGATTTTTCGATGTCAAATCCTGGTTTTTTTGGATCTAGTTTGGTAAGGCTAACATAGGCTAATTTGTTTTTAACCAAGTTTGCGTAATGAGTGGAAATACCTTTTTCTTTTAAGGTGGCGGTTCGGCTATAAATAAAATAAGCGGTGGAAATTAATATGAGGATAATTAACGATCTAACGATCACCTTGACAAACATACAAACACTATAATAACATACCCTCGCAGATGGAAGAAGATAATACACAAAGCACCATAACTCCCGTTAAAACTCCAAAGAGTGGCAAGATTGTCAAGGTAATAACTTATCTTTTGGTTGCTGCCGTTGCGGCAGGAGCTGTTTATTTCATAGCTCAAAAAAGGCCCTCTTTAATCGGACTTCCTCAAAACGGGGTAGAGGTCCAGGCTGAAACAGATGCTTTGATAGCCGATGTGGGGAAGCTTATTGCCCTTCCTACGGATGAAAAGCCAACCGTTGCAACAATTACGGATGTAGATAAGCTCAAGGATCAACCATTTTTCAAGAATGCAAAAAACGGAGACAAAGTTTTAATTTATACAACCGCAAACAAAGCAATTTTATATAGACCTTCTGAGAATAGAATTATCGAGGTTGGATCGGTTAACATTGGTAGCCAGGCAGAGGTAACTCCCGAAGCCAGTCCCTCGCCAACTGTAAAGGCCACACCCAAGCCTAGTCTTGTACCAGTTGTTACTCCAACACCTCAGCCAACGGCAACTCCCCAATAAGTAAGCCTTCTCTGAATTTATACCAACCTTTGAATTACTGACCCGTTCCTGCTGGAGGGGTGGCCTCCTCGGGGAGGGTAAGGGGAGGCTTTATGACCGTTTCCTGCTTTTGAGGAGTGGTCAGATTTCCCGTTCCGGTTGTGGCGGTTGTGGGTTTGGCCTTCTCTAGAGCATCTAGTGTACTTTTGGCTAGGGTATAGTCGGGTGAATCTTTGGCCACCAAGCCGAGTACCGTATTCATTTCGGAAATTGCACCGTCATAGTTTTTCTTTTCTCTATAGGCAATCGCCAGATTGTAATGGGCGTTGGCAAGGTCCGATTTGGCCAAGACAGCCAGCTTAAATGTATCGATTGCATCATCGTACCTTCCAAGTGCGTAATATACTCCTCCCAATGAAATTCGTAGGTTGGGGTTAATCGGGTCAAGTGCAACAGCTTGTGAATATGTCTGAATGGCAAACTGATCCGCCCCTTGGGCAAAAGGCATAATATTTTGATAGATTTGTGCCAAGATCTCCCAATTTGCCGATCTTCCTTGGTTGAGTGTCACAGTTGCTTTACCCTCATTTATTGCCTGACTAATTAGCTGTGTGATGGTCTGGCGGTCTGCATCGGTCAGATCTTTTTTGTTGGCTATAACCGTAGCAATAGCCATCTCTACCTGTGCAAGGGATGCATGGTACCTATCAACACGCGGATTTAAGTTTATAGCCTGTGCCATAAATTTGTATGTATCTTGGGCATTGTTTTTGGCTAAAGCATCCAGAGACTTTTTATATGTTACCTCTGCCGAAACTGCTCGGGTACCAAATATAACCAAAGCGATGACCCCAATGAGTATCGGAGCGGCGATGATAGCGGAAGGAACTCTATTGGTAGCCAAGCTTACTGATTTTTCCTCGGAGTGTGAGAAAACTGCTAATAGAGCCATAAAGAGAAATGTCAGAACGGGTGCCGAAGGGAATAGGGCAAATAGAACCACCAGGATAGCGACAGATACCATCTCCCAGTTTTTTTGCTTAAGATTGGTTACGACTGCTCTATAAATTCCGATTAGAAGTACCGATATTGCCGCAAGTCCTGCAAAACCAGCCTCTGTGATTAGAGTGAAATAATAGTTATTTGCTGTAGAGTATCTAGCAAGCCAGAGGGCCGTTTGGTTATAGGCAACGGGTCTAAATAGGTTAAACGCGGTAAGATAATTATCCGGTCCCACGCCCCAGATCGGGCTTTGTTTTAGGGTCTCAATAACCACACTCCAGGAGGTTATTAGACTGGGGAATACCAGGGCTTGAGGTTTACCGGGAAGAAGATTAATGACAAGTAAGGCAGCCCCAAAGGCAATGACAATGGAAGCAACCCCATAAAAGACTCTTTTGACAAGATCCCTTTCCTTAATTACCATGGCAATGCCTATGGGAAGAAGCGTTATTAGATATAGTGCAGACGGTAAGCTTCCTCCGGCGGGGTTAAAGGAAGCATCCTTCATAAATACGGGAAGCTGAGGAATTTTTGCAAAAAGCCCCAGTTCGGTCAGCAGAATCGAAATTGTAAGAAGAATTCCCGAGCCAAAAAGGGTGAGTAAGATCAGATTCTTTGTTCTTTTATCAAATTGGTTGACCAGGAAATAGAATAAACCCGAGATGATGACAAAGGTTACGGTTCCGGGGAAGAAAAACGCCTCTATTTTATTTGGGGTTTTAACAATTGCTGAGATAACGTAAGCAAGTACAATTAAAAGGACGCCCAGATCGAATTTCCCGATAGAGAAGGATGCTTCTTTTTTGATGATTGATCGGATCGACCAAAGTACCAGAACCACTGAGAGGGCAGCAGCTCCGAAAATCACCTTGGGGACAATGTAGGGGGATGGGAACTTTGGAAATACAAATAAAACAAAGAGTGCGGCTAAGCCTATCAAGATGTATTTCTCAAAATTCCGAATAAATCTGGTTATTTCCATGTTTTATATATTGTTGATAAAGTATTTAGCATTTTAGAAGGCTTGTCAATACCCCTTTTGGAACAAATCGCTTCTTTTCACAGCAAATCATTTCACAGTATATAAATATATATACTTTGATATGTTTGGGTATCATTTCAAGATAAGACCCTTAAAAATGGCTCCCCTAAGTATCGAATTTATTCCACTGGGGGTTGAAACGGTTGTAAACGAATACGGAGCGCCCTGGGTTGAACTCCAGGTGTTTGTTCCATATGGATCGATGGCATAAGATCTCCAATAGTAGGTAAACCCATTTTGTAAGGGAGACTGAATTGTATAGGTTGCTTGTGAACCACTTAAGTAGGCGGTTCCACCTTCCGTATCTTGTCCGCTCCAGCCTGTCTGGGGGGGTGAGGTCTGATTAAATGTTTGGCAATTTAAAGTCATGGCTGCGTTTTCGCAAAGCTCAATTTTGTAACGCAGGTAGTCCGAATCAGGGTCGGTCGTTTTAGTAAGAAGTGACGGTGTTACTGATTGATTACCAGCCCCATTTGAGGGTGAATCAAGACTTGGGGTGCTGGGGGTAGAGCCACACGCGGCTCCAAGTGTAATTGAATAGCCGGAGTTGTTTCCATCACCGGTCGAGTGTGTGGCACAGATTGTTCCGGTATTATTGGTTGACCTGGAAAGATAAACATAATCAACCGATGTGGCGGCAGGTGTAATTTGCCAATTGTTTGTGTCGGAAGATTGGAGATTTAGGGTATAGTTGATTGTCCCGTTCATTGTCCAGGTTCCACTAACCGTAGTGATGGAACTGCCCGCATATTGGATAGTTCTATCGTCGGTATTACCGGCCGTTGAGGCAGACAGATTATAAAAAGTAGAATTGCCACTTATCGCCTGTGTAGACAGATCCGCCCCATTTAAAGTAACGGTTCCTGCCGATGCGGTAAAGGTACTCGAATTTGACCAGTTGCCCGAGACACTGAAACCTGAACTTGTAGTGGTGATCCCTGTAATGCTGACATTCACAAATGCCAGAGTATTGGAGTTAGTTATCGATCCGCCTGATAGAGTAATCGTTCCGGCATTTGGAGAAAAAGTTCCGGTTACATTAAGATTTGCAGTAATTGCGCTATTGGAATTACCTGATATTGACCCTGAAATTTTAAGTGTGCCGTAGGTCAGATTTGAAAGAATTTGGCCACTGGCATTGTAGTCAACAGTTAGGTTAGTTAGAGTGTTGATAGAGAACATGTACTGTGATGAGTAATCGGCAGTAGCTGAGGTCCTTGTAACCTGCACGGTTCCGTTTCCTGTTATGGTTCCCGTTGCACCACCGGAGTTAATTACCACCAAAGCTCCAGGGGTGAAGACTCCACCGGAGTTGACTGTAAATGTTCCACTAACACCAAAATTGTTATTGGCAGTTACCGTAGAACTTGTGTCAACAGTCAATCCCGAAAAAGTAAGGGTGCCGGAGTTACCTATAGAACTGCCGTTTCCGAAAGTAATTGTACCCCCTGATGGTGTAAACACACCGCCTGTTCCCACCGTAATGGCCGTTGCGATGTTAAATGAGGTGCTATTTGTCACCGTGGCTGATGCTGCGATTGCCAGAGTTTTGAAAAGTAAAGAGCTGGCAGAATTGGAATTTGTAATTGAACCACCATTCATGGTAACAGTGCCGCCTCCTGGGGTAAAAACACCGGAAACACCTACAGCAAGCGCTCCGTTGACTCCAAAGGAAACGCTTGAAGTATTTGTGCCGTTAAAGGTAACACCACTAAAGGTTATTGTTCCGGAATTGGTAATGGATGTGGTTCCTGTATCAAAAATAATTGTCCCGCCTGTCGGAGCCAGAGTACCCGCAGATAGGGTTAATGTATGGCTAATTGTATAGCTAGCACCTGACTGGGAAGACGGAGTGGCTGAAATTGTTAGGTCGTAGAAGTCAAGGGACGCGGCGGTATTGTTGTTGGTTATAGACCAGCCGGTAGTTGCCATGGTTATTATCGAACTTGCGGATGGGGCCAGGTTGCCGCTTGCCCCAATTGTGAGAGCCCCGTTTATGGTGAAGCTGGAACTCGTTGTTGTCGTGCCGTTTATCGTAAGCCCACCAAAAGTCAGAGTTCCGGAGTTAGAAATGGCTCCTCCCGTCATCGTGATGGTGGTACCACTTCCGGTTAAGGTGGTACCACCGCCTACGGTCAAATTATGATCGATCAATGTTGCAGCCGAAACTGTGGTGGTACCCGCTCCGGATGTGGTCAAGTCATAGAAAGTGATTGTGCCGGCGCCCCCTCCGATGGTAGCTGCGGAGGCGGGATTAGAGGTAACAATGGGGCTTCCACTTGAGTAACCGACATTACCGGTATTTGTTATGCCTCCTGCGATTGAGACACTGCTATTAATGTTTAATGTTGTCCCGGTGCCAACGTTTACACCTCCATCAATAACATTGGTTCCGCTGGCGGAAAATGTCCGGGTTCCCGTTCCGGTTGTTGCAAAGTTATACAAGGTAACGGCCCCGGAACCACTTCCAAAAGTTTTACTGGAGCCTGTCATGGTTAGGGTGGGAGAGCCGGAGTTATAGGTGATGGCACCGGTCGGAGTAATATTTCCCGGGGCGTTTAGGCTGACATTAAGATTAAGAGTGGAACCCGATCCTACTGAAAGGTCATTCCCTAGAGTAAAACTGGAGGAGATGGTAGTTACCGATGTTGTGGCATCCCCAACTATTAAATTATAGATAGTAATACTTCCGGCGCCGGTTATGGAAGTTGTTCCTCTGGTAGTAACAGTTGTACTGCCTGACTGTGCAAGTGTCCCGGTTACCGCAATAGTGCCTCTTAAATAAGTATTGGCATTAACGTTTAACGTTGCACCTGAATCAATCGTTGGGGTATAAATATCGGAGTTGGCGGTATCCAGAGTCACTACTGCGCTATCATCTATGTGTAGTCCCACCGCTGATGTGCCGACCGTAACCGTTCCGCCCGGAGCGTAAGTATCTGATGTATAAATATGAAGTTCGGTACTTGCGACAACTGAAGTCAGGTTATTGCTTGCATCAACCGTAAAAAGCATATTGGTGCTGTCGTTATCATAATCCCACTGACCGGCCTCGCTATTTGTTAAGCTCCCGTTATCGTTATCTCTAAAAATTACACGTTCCCTAAACAAGTTGGCATCCGTAATATTACCGGTTCCGCTTTCTCTTACCATCACAAGATTTGCTTTTGCAGTTGAGGTCAGATAGATAGTGATAGTATCGCCTTGGCTGGCAGTTACTCCCGTAAATTCGTAATATCCCGTTGTGAGGTCGCAGTGAGCCGTAGCAGTTCCGATTCCGTTGATTTTTAGGGATACAACTGCAGTTGAGCCGTCACAGGGAGGATTCCCTATGTAGGTTGACTCATCCGTTCCTAAGACATTTCCGGAAATAGTTATTGTTGGAGTCGTATATTTACCGATGACTGTATCGCGGTAGCGAGGCACGGAATCTGAGGAATTAACCGTAAATGTAACGTCATGAGTATGACTTATTCCTGCAGCGGTCAGAGCCCCCGAATTACCCAGATTGCCCGCAGTGGCCCCTCCGGTTCCTGATTGTATTACCGCTGACCCGCCGTGGTTGTGAGTGGCTGAACTGCCACCCGTACTTCCCAGACTCGCTGTGGCTCCTTTAAGGAAATTACCGTTATATGGAGAGCCACTGGAGACACTACTCCAGTTTGTTGGGGGAGTGTCGTTGAAAAGTGCGATAAGCCCATTAGGGATCGGTTTGTCGCCACCCGAGCTATTGCGGGCAAAATAAACGTTCACGTAAGGAGGGTCATTGTTGGCATTGGTTGCACTGCCCGATATTGTATGGGTGTGGGCAATTGATCCCGTACCACTTTTATTTCCAGAATCGGTTACGGTTGCGCTTACAGAATCCATAGTGGCAGTAACTGTATGGGTGTGGGTTGCCGATCCTGTAGCAACGTTATCGGAATATCCGCGGAGGATGTTGCCATCAAGTGCCGCATATTGAGTCCAGCCGGAGATGCTTGTGGAGCTATCAAAAATTCCGATGACATTTGGCGGAATTACTGTAGGACCGTTTTTATATATAACTTGAAGATTTTTAAACGGAGGCAAAAGATTTCCTTGTGTAGTACCAATGCTGCTTACGCTATGGGAATGTGTGTTTACGACGGCAACACTTCCGGCGGCAGCGCCAAGACCGGTTCCGGAAGCCCCCTGCGTTTGGCTTGAATAGGTAACAGATGGAATTTCGTTATCATTTCCCCCCGTTGTCGAGCTGTTATATGATGTTGCACCGCGCGGTATGACTCCATAAAAAGGATCTCCGGCTGAACAGGAAATACATGTCCAGTCGGAAGGTTTAGTCCCATACGTCGCCGTATCCCACAAGAGAATCACGTCCCCTGCGGTATCATTGGCGATTTGCCACTTTCTTGTCTCTTCAAAAATGATTTTTCCGTTTTCTTTAAAGGTAAGAGGACCCAGTAAGTAGAAGTAGGGGGATATGGACGTAGATTTAAACTGATATCCGATCATTTTTGTTTCCCCTTTTTTGGCGGAAAGAGTCCAGGCGAAAGTTTTAATACCATCTTTCGTTCTAACTTCCTTAACACCAATACCATCAGTACTTGAGTAAGAATTATGATCAAAAGGAGAGATTTGGAACCCATCCGGGACACTTTCCTCTATGGTACCATTAAAGTCTTTATTGAACTTTATGTTAAAAGTGACTGGGTATTGAACAGGGGGATAGACCCTTGTTGCCGTTACTCTTTCGACTTCAAAGTCGACCTCATCCCGGACTTCAAACGAGTCGGAAATTTGGTAAACCCCGTTTTTTGTTTTGGCGGAGAGAGCCATTTGATAGATTCCGGCAGGTCCAACCTGATATGTGGTTTGGTAGTCGGGTTTGGTGGTAAAGTCTTTGATCGCACACTCCCTGTTGACAATAATTTGCCCGTCTTTTGTAGTAAGGGTTACCTTATGTCCTTTGGGATCTGTTATGTAAAGGGTGGCATCCGCGTCGCAGACCATCTGTCCCTTTTCATCAAGTACCGCCATTGAAATTTGAGCGCTTTCCCCGGGAAGGAATATAGACTTATTGGGGTTAATGGCTAAAACTCCCCAGGTGAAATCCTGGGTAATTTCTCGGGTTTTGCCATCCTCGGTGATTTCGGCTATAAATTTATAATCTCCCGGAGGAGCGCCGCCACTTTTGGTTAGGGCAACAACCTTAAATTTCGTGTTTGAAATACGGGTAATGCCAGCGTCTATTTTGTGAGCGTCGTCGGGAGCGTCGTTATCAAAAGTAACACTTACTTTCAGGTTATCACCTTCCCACTCGTTTATTTTTTGCGCTTCGTCAGCATAAACTTCCTTTACAACTGATAGGGAGGCGACCTTCCCGGAGGAAATATCCAAAGTAAATGTCGGCGTTTGATAAGCCGCATATATATTTTGGGGAGAGCCGGGACGATCCTTCTTAAAAAGGTTGTACATAAGAAGACCACAGATCAAACATAAAATGCCAAAGATGGGTAGGATTTTTAAGATTATTTTTATTTTGTTTTCGTTCATTTCGAGATAACTATTGTTGATTTGTTTATCGTATTTTCTTTATCGGACTTATTGACTGACCTGAACTATCCACCAATTAAAGCCAGCATCTATGTCTATCGGAGTGGCAAACCCAACCATAAACTGCCCCACCTCCTTACTCTTTACATATAGTACGTTGTTCTCAGTCGAGGAGGTTGGGGTCACATAAACCAAGGTGTAGTCAGTAACCTTTGGATTCTTGATCGTTATTTCACTCACCCCTGCCGGAATTGTTGCTTTCCCAACGGTTGAATTGGTTGTGATAACGCCATTTATAATAGTACCCGATTGGGTGGCATCTGCCCCTGCGATGACTAGCTGAGGGGTAGAAACCGATCCGAATTGGGCAGAACCGCTTGCGTTAACCGAGGCAACCTCAGTGCCAGTTTGGTTTTCCAGAGTAAGTAGGGCAGAGCCTGTTGCTGATTCCTGATTGTCGATTGCCGAGAGAGTCAAACCGGAGGATTTAATCCGACCGGCGATATACAAGTTTCCCGCGATATTTACATTTCCGTGAGTATCGATTGTGACAAGACCCGCCATGATATCAAGAGGTGCCATGGCGAGTGATTGTAATTTGAGAGGAGCAGAAAGAGTATTGATGCTCGAATCGGTAAGCTGGGAGTTGGGATCCATGGTTGATTGAAATACTAAATCAGATCCTACGGTCACAGTATTTGTTACCGATAGAGAATTGACGGCCGTTTGATTGGTAACATATAGATCAGCAACTGCTATTTGGTCAAGACTTGCCGAGCTTGTTGCTGTTATGATGTTCCAATTGGCAGCATCTTTCAAGAAATTTTGATCAGTTTGGACTTGGGTTAGAAGCGACTGAATTTCATCCAAACTCTTGGACTTTATTTGGTCCGCATATAAAGTTCCGGAGAAAGTAGCATTTCCTGTGTTATCGATTGAAGCTACGGCACTTCCACTAGCATTTTGGATTACAAATTGTCCAGAAGGAGTGGACTCCGATCCGATTTGAATTGCAACATCAGTACTTTCTGATAATGGTGAAATCAACCCAACAGCAAGATTTTTGGTTGTTAGCTGTTCAATAGAAGCAACTGCCGCATTGAATTTCTCCGTAACCAATTCGCTTGTAATTATTGCTCCAGCTTTAATGTTGGCAGCAAGTAGGTTGGTGAAAGCCCCAACGCTTTCTAAAGCACCCTGGGTTGTTTGATCAATAACATTCCAAGTTCCGTCAACTAAATTTCTGACAAGTTGGTAGTCCTCAAGACTTGTGAGGTAAGTGTTGCGGGTAGTTGAATTGCTTACGATAACCATTAAGCTATCGCTTTGTCCGGGCTTCCAGGATTGGAAGGCTTTGGCAATTGCGATATCCCCAAACCCCGCCTTTTTGGCAAACCCTGGAGTTGCCGATGAGGTAATAGAGTCTCCCGGCTGGATTGCTGGGGAAGTTGGATCCATTTTTACAGGAACTCTACCTGCAAGAGCCAGAAGGCGCCTATTTTCCGCCTCAATTCCCAGGGTCTGCCCGGCTTTTGTGGAAATAATTCCGATTAAGTTCGGATCATTAAGACCCTGGGCTTTTCTAAGAACAGGAACACCATTCATATCCATCTCTCCGGTTAGTGCTACCACATCTCCCGCACCAATATTCTGATCATCTACCGTGTACCACTCTGCTAAGTCAGCCCCGAAAACGACGGCATCAAGCCTCAACTGTTGGGTGGAGCCTGTGTAGTTATAAAGTCTGGCGTTATTGGTATCAGCCTGGACGATCTTATACCCATCATTATATAGAACAGTAACGTTATTAAGTTGTGGCTGATAAGCCGTGTCTGAAGTTGTGAACACGGTTCTATACTGGAAGTAATTCCCCGGAGTTGACGTAATTTGACTTCCTGACGAAGCCGTCAGTAACTTTTCAGCCTTAACGTTATCAACATAAATGGTATTAGCAGAACTCGTAAGGTTGGTAACACGCAGCTTGGTAACTGCGTCACGGGAAGACCCTGCGATATTTGAAATGTCGTAGTAGACTTTTTGCCAGGTATTGGCAGCATCAATTGTAACTGTCTGTTCATTTTCGGTTGCCGCAGATTCGCCAAAACCAATCTTGACTGTATTGCCAGCTTGGGAGGCGCGGACCCAGTAAGTCAGGTAATCATAGCTGGAGATATCGGCGGTGGCGATTGTGGCCTCGGCATATTGATTGGCAGAAGGGTAGGTATTGGCAGCACCGGAATTGTATAAATCTGTTATTTCTTGGGCTGAAAGTACCTTCTTCCAGAAACCCACTTCATCTATCAAACCGTCGAAGAAGTTTTCTTCTACCGTGGTCATTGCTCCAATCCTAAAGTTGGCAGCGGTGTCTCCCGGGACCCCAGATTCAGCACTAGAGTTTGCTGTTCCGTTATTGATTTCTATATTGCAAGTATTTGCGGTTGCATCGTGCCAGGCTACGACATGGTACCAAACACCAGTTGTAACAGCCCCAAAGTTATTAGCATTGACATCACAAACCGCTGTACCTGGTGTCCCGTCATTATCAAATAACCGAAAGGCTATTCGATCGCTTGTTTGACCAGTGTAGTAAAGCTGGTACTCGCGAACAGTGCTACTATCATTTTTACTCATGATTATTTCCCATGTAGAACCTGCAGTCTCTGATTCTAGTTTTACCCAGGTTGCGATTGTAAAATCAATATCCCCAGTAGATAGGGCGGCATTATCGGTTTTTTCAAAGAAGTTACCATTTGAAAATTCAAGATCGGCAGCATTACCCAGTATTCCTGTCCCGCTCAAAATATATGATGTCGCCGTGCGGTTATCCGTTAAATGATTAGTCGAATAAGTATCACTTCTGGTAACTTGAGTTCCTACGACAGTGCTTGTTTCATTCATCGGCCAGTAGGAAATAAGAGATGTGGCTAAAGATGCTCCAGTGTCTGTCTGGAAACCGGTTGTTGTCAACTTTGTTGAGTTTCCTGCAGTAAATTCACTTTCATCTTCAAACATGCTGACATTTCTAGTCACATCTCCATCCGCAACATTTAAGGTGTAGGCGCTTTGCCAATCAGTATGAACGTCGGCAGTTTGCATAGTCAGATAGGCGCTGGATGTTGAGGTTCCTCCTGTGTATGGCCTCCAAGACTCCCAGAAGACTGCATCGGAGGCAATAGTGCTGGCCGAACGAGGGGTGTTACTGATTCTAACCTCGTCTACCGTGCCTGCAAAGTAGTTTGATCGAGCGGTAGGACCAACAAACGGCGGGGCGGCTCCGATATCAAGCTCACCGTTTGGAACCCCTTGGGTCCCTGAGATGGTTGTTGTTCCTTGGCTAACTCCGTCGACATAAAATGTTAATGTAGTGCCGTCAATTGTTACGGCAGCATGGTGCCAATTTCCGTCGTCTATGTTAACCGTGCTGGTAACAATAAAGTTGGTTCCGTTGTAGTATTGACCTATGACTTTCTGGCCAGTGGTGTCCATCATGATTGAATATAAATAGCGGGTACCGGAAGCTGAGTCCTTTCTCACTATTACCGAATTGGGGTCGCCCAAAGTTTTAAACCAGGCTTCAAGAGTAAGACTGGTAGCAAGCTGAAGGCTACCGCTATCGGAGGCGGCAACATAATCGCTAACACCATTAAAACTGCGAGCCTTATTTAATAGTCCGTCGACGATTGTTGCCCCACTGGCTGTGGCAATATTGTTACCACTTGACGAATCCGCGACATCTGTACCCGACGCTTCATTCAGGTGCCAAAGTGCCATGGTACTAGCATCGCTAGTGAGTTCGGCAGCGACAGATCCTGTACGGGTTTGGAATGCAACTTTCCCATATGTGTTAAGATCTGATTCCCAACGAAGCTGATCCAAAACAGCAGCGTTGGGGGTATTGATGACAGGGGAATGATACAGACCATATGGGTAATATGGCTGGGAAGTGTAGGTTGGGGTTGGGTTATCCGAGCTGCCAGTATACGAGTCTGTATACAGAATTAAAGTTCCCCCTGTGCCCCCATTTCCTCCGTCGCGTGTACAAGTTGCAGTTCCCCCGGAGCCTGAAGCGGCTGTCACCAGATTTGTACCTAGAACTAAAGTGTTGGCAGAAAGCTTAACCGAACCCCCTGCGCCACCTCCGCCGCAGCCATTATTAGCTGTTGATGAAGTGCCTCCCGTACCACCGTTGGAATTTATACCTCCGTTTACTGAGATTGAGTTTGCTGCGATCATCACCACTCCACCTCCGGCGCCACCCGGTCCCGCAGTTCCACCATTGTTAAGAATACCACCTGCGCCTCCTCCGGATCCGAAAAGCATGTCATTCAATGCCGTGTCCGCGTAGGTACCCCCACCACCCGCACCACCCGCTACATTACAACCACTCGTGGATCCTCCATTACCACTTATACCAGTGCCTCCGGACGTTCCGTTTACGTTACCGTAACCATAGGCTCCTGCTGTAAAGTGCCCACCACCACCACCACCACCACCTGGAGTAGAGTTTACGGTAACTGGCGCACCACCTCCACCTCCAGCACCCCCTGTGCTTGAACCCGTTCCTCCGGACCGAGCACCACACCCAAATTGACCTCCCTGGGCGCCACCTCCGCCTCCGCAAATACCATTACTCCCGGCATTTCCAGTATTTACTTGATAACCTCCAGTACCACCCCCATTTCCACAGAAGGCTTCGCCAGCTAGCGCGTTAGATGCACCTCCTGTATAACCGGAGGCGTTGGCATGAATATTTCCGTTTGCAGTGACAGTCCCGGTGGCTCTAAAGAACATAACTCCACCTTTAGTGCCATTCCATGCGGTTGGGTAAAAATTCATACTAGAATTAACGGTTACATTTATGTAGTTTGGCACCCTTTGAAGCATTACTTTTTGTGTTGCAGCAGCAGTCCCTATATTTGTATCATCTGCTTGTCCATCTCCGTAATACTTGGTTTTAGCGGTAGTGAAGGTGATTGTACTAGAGGTGATGTTTTGAATTCTTAAGGTCTCGTAATTTCCTAGGTTTACAGTTGTCGAAACGGAGGCACTTTGCAAATTAATCAATAAAACTTCATCTCCAACTGCGAGACAACCCGCTGATGGGGTGGAAGAAATTGTTGCAGTAGTTGAAGTAAGAGCTGTTACCGAGTAATTGACCGCATCACCACCGTCAGCGCAAGATCTTCCGGCTATTAAACTAGTTGCATTTATGCTTGTGTTACCAGTAACAGTAATTGTTCCATCTGCTCCGGTTCCTGTGTTTGTTGATTGAGAAAGTTCTACATCTGTTAGTTTTACGGTTGATCTGATAATTCCAGAGGATAATGCCGTATTCCATTGATTTGAAAGATTCTGAATTATATTATGGCTGTACTCAGAAATGTTTTTCCAAAGAGACGAAATGGTGTCATACACCCAGCCCGTAGCTGTTAAATCATTTGTGTTTTGGCTGTGGGCAAGTGTTAAGTACGATCCGCTAGAAACTGCGGCGCTTGTTGTTGAATATTGAGTCATATCTAAAGCAACCCTGTGCCAGGCTGCGTCCTCGCCTCTAATGAAAAGATCTCCAGTGGTAGTTCCATTACTGGCTTTAGTTGTTGTATTGAAATAGACAGTTCCGGGATCGGTGAAAGCGGTTGGGGCGGTTGAAGTGCCTGCCATCGTAAAACTAGAGTCTCTGTGGATTGTAAACTCTGGAGTTCCTGAAGTAGATGCAGTGAAAAGATCTCCGCCTTTTGTCTGATTCACCATTAATGCGGCCTGTCCCACATTGGCCGTGTTTTCAATGAGCCAATTACTTGCAGAAAGAATATTGGCAGATGTTGTCGCAGTGGAGGAAAGCAGTATTGAAGCGGTTCCAACAGAATTAGCAATCTGGCTGCCATCAAGATATAGAATTCCATCAAGTTCAAGATCACTGGTTATTAGAACATCCCCCGTACTCAAGGCGTGTGTTTCAGTTCCTATACCGACCTGAAGCGCTGAACCCGGTTCTGTTGTACCAATGCCAACGTTACCAGTAGAAACAGTTGTTCCAGTACTTGTTAGACCTGTGGCATATATCAAATTGCCAATATCAAGCATGTTGGAACTGGTGACCGCGGGCAAATCGATATCATAGCCAATAACGATATTGGTGTTGCCAGTAGTTAGGGCGTTGCCAGCATTAAAGCCGATGCCTATATTGTTATTACTGCCATTAAGTCCCGAAAGAGCACCATAACCAATAGCAACGTTATTACTAATTGAACTGGTTGTGGTAAAACCAAGAGCGTACGAGCCAAGTGCCGTATTATAGTAACCTGAAGTATTGTTTTCTGAAGCCCAATACCCAATAATTGTGTTACCCAAAACATCGTTACCAGTAACACTACTAAGAGCGCTGGTTCCAATTGCAATATTTTCATCACTCGATGTATTAGCAGCTAACGCCTCAAGCCCAACAGCAATATTGTCGTGGCCGGTAGTGTTATTGTATAAGCTATTTTCTCCGACAGCGGTGTTATTGTAACCGGTGGTATTGTAATAGAGTGTAAACTCACCAATAGCCGTGTTGTTGTCACCCGAAGTCAATTTTGTAAGTGCGTCGGTTCCAAAAGCAGTATTATAGCTACCACCACTTACATTATATTTTCCAGATCCTCTGCCAAAAAAAGTATTGCTGGTTCCAGCTAAGCGCAACTCGCTTCTTAAAGTTCCAGCAGAATCTCGGAAGGTGGAATTTGCCAAGGAGGATGTTACCTCCTGAACATTAGCATCGTCAATCGTCCCAGCAAAAGATGAGTCAGCCATAAAAGTGAGATCACCTATTCCAGAAGAGTAGACATAAGCAGTTTTTGATCCGTTTGTTTGGAAAATTTCACCATACGTAACTCCACCAATTGCCACCTGGAGAGTTCCTGCTGTCCGGGTAAGAGTAAAGGAGATGTAATACATCTTGCTGCCAGCTTCTCCTGTATCCTGAGACAGATCACTGGCAGTTCCAGCAATCTTTGTGGCCACTCCGGAACCAATAGTCCAGTCGGTTCCTTTTGTCCAGTTGGTATCCGCATCAAAAGTGCCATTAGTAACTTGATTAGTCTCTAGGCTAGCAACTGCCCCACCGGCGACATCAAGTGAAGAAGCTGGAGATGTGTAGCCAATGCCGACAAAGCCTGTTCCATTCGGATTTAAAAGGACGTTGCCAGTTGTGTTGTATGTTGCAGAATTACCAAGAGTTAGATTGTTACGATTTGTACTAGATATATTTCCATTTCCATCGATAAAAGTGGCGATATTGGTTGCCCCCGAAATACTTGCCGTAGGAGTTCCTCCAGTGTTGACCCCAATGAATGCAAACTTGGCTGAAGAAGTAGCACTGGAACCGATCAAAAGGTCAACTGTATTATTAACAGGGTAAAGTGCTCCCAGTGCTTGCCCCCAATAGTTTACTCCGCCACAACCGGACACACCCCCACCGGCATCACAGACCTGGTTTACTCCTTGGTAGATTGTTGTTGCCCATATGTCTTTCCATGCGGTTCCATTTATACCCAAATCGATTGCGTTATCTGCTCCGGGGAGTACGTCACCTGTGTTATTAGAGGGAGAGAGAGTTATATTTCCTGTTGTGGAACCACCAATGGTTAGAGGATTGAATGCGGTGGTTTGGATAGTTGGAGTTCCTGATGTTCTAAAGGTTAAAGATCCTGAAATTGAGGCTGTTCCGGCGGAAATGATATTACCCGAGGTATCTACATCAAAGTTTGGAAAATCAATGACAGAACTGGCTTCTCCATGAAGTGTTAAGGCTGCGTTCGATTGAACAGTAACATTTCCCGCACCGGAACTGCCTATTGTAATTACATCCGCTCCAGTTACATTATCTCCAATATGAATTGTATCAACCCCAGTTCCTGTTCCTATGTTAATAGCTCGGGTTACAGAATCTGTTGTTCCAAGGTTTAGAATGGTTGCAGCTCCACCAATACTCAATGTAGTTACACCCGTATTAAATATTGTTCCGGTTCCACTTCCTGCAGAGTAGATGTCATTTCCGCTAACGGTTAGATCCGAAGCTAAGGTAACATTACCTGTAAGGTCGGCGAGTGTGATTCCGGTAGTCCAGGCATCAGCAGCTGATTTATATGAAAGAGTAAGTGGACCATATGCACTTCTAATGGTTTGGCCATATCCTGTTGTTAAGGTACCACTCATTGAGGCACTCCCGGTTGTTCCGAACACCTGGAACTTGGCTGAAGCAGTTGAGTTTCCTCCTATGGCCAAGTCATTTGTCACATTAATAGGTGCAAGGATGTTACTGCCTAATTGCCAGTGGTTGGTTCCTGTTGACGTCATTGCGATCCACGAAGGTGCTCCTCCGGTGTCATTTGTTGAAAGAACGTAGCCTGCAGTTGTTGGGGCCAGAGCTCCTCCCATTACTCCCGTTGCGGTGTAATAGGGAACTGACCATTGTGCCGCGCTTGAGTTATTTGCTCCTGTTCCGCCCCATTGTGTTCCAATAGCAGTTCCGTTCCAGGTACCGCTTGAGATGGTTCCACTAGAAATTGTTAAGCCGTTAACAGTTCCGGCTGCAGTTACGTTTCCAGCAGAAGTCACAACAAATTTATCGGTTGGTGAAGAGCCGGACTGAAGTTGTAAAAGGTTATAGCCTGAAGCATTACTGTTAACCGAACCATAGTAAAGTGCTCCCGAGGTCAAATTAGCATCGGTTGCACTTAACATTCCAGTGCCACTGCCGGGAGAAGCACCACTGAAAACAAACTGGGCTGAGCCAGTGCCGTCAGGTGATATAGTGATATTACCATTTGATGCAGTTGGAGTGCTTATCGTTAGTGCTTGTCCTTCTATCGCAAAGGTGCCTGATGTGGATTGGATTTTAGGCGATGAGGCTGCAATCACAATTTGACCAGAGTTATTTACAACTGGGACGGTGTTAATGGTTGCGGATGCTGAAGCAGGGTAGCCTTGAAGTGTTTCAGAGTTTAGGGCATAGGCAACGGTTGCTATCTGGACTCTCGGCGTTGCCTCAGCGTCAGTTGAGACCTTGACTCCCAGCCAGACTGCGGCGTTTTCAGAGAAGATATTACTCGTTAGCATGGCTCCACAATCGCTTCCGAGAAGTTTAGAAAATACCCCGTCCGTATCCGGCGAAACATCACAGGTGCCTGTCCAAAGTGTTGTACCCGCACTAGGATCATCGTAGAGAGTAAAAACAACACTTGTAACATCCGTTACAGGGTTACCGTATTGGTTTGTAAGCCTGCCTTGGAAGGATAAATAACGATTCGGGGTTTTTAAAGTAGTTGGGTAAGCCAGAGGTTTCTGAGCAGTTTTGAAAAACTGGTTATATATTCCGAGGCCAACAGCAGAGGTAAGAATAAGGATAACTGCAATGTTAAGATATAGGACTCCTGGAACGTTTCGATATTTATTGTACCAGTTGGGGAGCCTGGATTTTCCCGCAGGTTTTGCGGGAATCATTCTTTCCTTTTGACTCTGAGGTGAGAGTAGGTGACTTAGGTTTGTGTCCAGTATTCCTTCAGACTTAGCCCAGTCAAGGAACTTTGCGATTGATATCGATTTCCTTTTAACTGTTGCAGGAGAGAAGGATCCTATTAGTTCTTCCTGGTATTTTCTTATTAAATCTGGCGTGATATTGGGTAGGTGGGACATAAGGGTAGTTAGTTTGTTAGTTTGTTACTTTGTTGATTGGTGCTTTCTAGCCATGCCAGAAAATGTCTTATATCAGAAAGATAGTTTTTGATAGTGATCGGCGAAGCTTTCTCATTCTCAAGGTATGATTTGAAATTATTAAAAACTGGGTTTGCAGCAGGCTTTCTGCTGGGGTTTGTGCTCACATTTTCTATACCGCTTGCAAAATCTTCATCAACGGTATGGCTACCCACAAGGAACCTGGCTAGATGCCTTAAAGTTGAAAGTCTGCGGTTGATGGTTTTTGCTGGAACCGAGTTTTGTGCCATATAATTTCTGAATTCCTGACCGAAACCACCGCTGAGGAAGGGAATAACCTCAGTTAAGGATTCAACATGAGCACCAAATGATCTGACTTTCAAAATTGCCCAGGAAATGAAATAACCCAAATCGCTTCTATAGTTTTTATGAGACAAAGGAGAAAGACCAAGACTATCTAGGTATTTAATAAATTCTTTCTTAATAAGGTCGGTTTGATGATTGGGCATTTAAAGCTAAATTATACTGAATTATACTAATTAGACTATTATTAAAGTATTTGCTAAGGCTGTCAAGTGCCTAATTATAGTAGTAGGTCAATAGATAAATGGCTTCAGGATAATATCTATTTCACGCGGTTTATAGTATAATTTCCGCACCTATTTCACGCATCAATCGAATATAATTTGATTAAATAGCTGGACTTATAACTGTTAAATATTGCCATTTTACACACAATTTTCGTGCCTAGATATTTCCTGCGGAGAAATGCGGTAATTTAGAGAAGCTCTGTATTATTGCGTTAAAGCTAATTTTTCTTCGGTATATAATGATATCAAACCATATCTGTCATTCTAGCTTTATTTAGCCCTCATCTAACACATATAATTGGCACAATCTCTTTCCAAGTGCCAGGAATATTTACACCCTTTTTGTTCCGAACTTTTGGGTCTTATATTTTTGTTGAGCGTGGGGAGTTTTTTCACTCTTTTTGGGGTTATCAGTTTCAACTCAACTTGATTTTTTTATGTCTCTAAGCGATGATTATAACATAACCATGTATGAGGAAAAAGACACAAGGCGTCCAAGGTACGCTCTTTATGCGTTGATTATAATTGTCATTCTTCTTCTTATTTTAATTCTCTTTCTGTACCTGATTCGTAGCCCTCTTATTTTCAGAAGTGGAGCAAGCTCTTCAACAGTCTCTGTACCCACCGCACAACCGGGAAGTGTTCCAAGCTTGTCGTTAGACAATTCATATGTATTCGCCTCTCCTTTAAGAGCCAAGGTAGGAGGGGAGCAAATAAGGGTGACTGTCTTTATTCTTAACGATAGAGGACTTGGGATGGCTGGGAAAACAGTCTCTGTCGGCGGGGGGGATACACTTCAGGTAACTTCAATACAGCCGATTACAGATAGCCAAGGTCGAGCCACCTTTGATATAGCTTCGAATAGTGCTCCTGGGGTTTATATAATTCAAGCCAGTGTCGATAGTGTGAATCTGACACAAAAAGCAACCATTACTTTTGATTAGAGACTGGGAATTTGCTTCGATCTCAGATAATCTTGATATTCATTGATGTTGTAGGACACATTAGGAGATACTCTCCTTCTTCTCCTCTTGGAAAGTAATAGGCTAGCTATAATGATCAGAATGATTAATATCTCTAGGAAGATTAGTGCCGGTAGGGTTAGAAGAGAAAGAATAAACTTCCAAAGATTTCTTATTGCAGTGAGTGCAGGAGAGATAACCTCAAAAGTAAGTGTATTGCTCTTTGGGGATGAACTTCCTTGGGAATAAGATGTAATTGCAAACACGCGCCATTTATTTGCGCTTACCGAAGGCATATTGAAACTGAAGTAACCTCTAGCATCAGATTTCACGGTATAATTGGGAATATAATACGCCTTGGCCTCACTTACTAGACTGAAACCGGAGAGTGAATGGCCTTTTTCGCCTTCAGCTAAGACAATCTTAACTTCAGAATTTGGCATGGTAACGCCACTTGCCGCAGTCTGGGTTGTGGTACTTGCCACTCCCGCCTCCAAGCTTAAAGTGGGGGGCAGAATTATTGGACCGACGTCATAGCTAAATTTGTTTGCAGGAAGGGGAGGAATACAGGTGGGGGGAGTGGAAAGGCCTGCAAAGTCTATTCCGATTAGACATAGTTCAGGGTAGAAGAATTCCGTGGGGTTGGGTAGGAAAGCCTTTGAAAATTCAAAGTAACCGTCAGTCCCTGCATATGTAAAATCGGTGACGCTACTGCCGGATAGTTCAATTCTGGACCCTGCTGGGCCGTAGCCCCAAAGTCTCAGTATCGGTTCCCCAAGGCTTGCTGAGATTGTCACCTGGGCTGTCCTGGTGCTTATACCGAGTACTGATTGGGCCAAGATGGGATTGGTACTGCCAAACAAAAAAAGGCACCACAAAATAAGGTACAATGCGAAGACTCCGGCAGTTTTTTTCATCGCCTTAAAAAGTTGCAGTTACAGTATATTTGGCAATGTTGTAGTAATAACCTGAGGGCTGATTACCCGGAACCGATATCTTGTAGCAAACGTAGATGCTGCTGCCACTGACAGGTCCGGAATTACTCATAATAGTCTGTGCAGTTTCTCCTCCCTGGGTTTTATCTGCCAGTTGTTTGGCACTCCAGGTTCTTGTTTTTTCGTTATAGAAGAATGGAGCATCTGTTCCACTTTGGCTGGCAAGGGAATAACCCAAACCTGGGTAGTTGGTTGCGTCTGTCCAGTCTGTGGCGGTTGACTCGGAACAATTACTTGAGGCACAAACCGTGTCTCGGATACAGGTACCCGCACTAAAGGTGTAATGCCCGGTAGAAGGGGAGGTGCCTGTACAAGTATTTCCATTCTTACCCATCTGGTCATTTTCCTGGATGGTGACAACATATCCACCCGATGAATTTGTGTTTATGGTTAGTTGCTGGGCGGCATAGTAAAAAGTATTTGCGGAGGTCATATGGCCCCAGGGGATGGAGGTGGCTGTGGCACTTACCGAGGCAGTATTACCACAGTATGAGCCGCCGGAAGAAAGGCCCGCCACAACAAAGGATAGATTTTCGTCGATTGTTGCGGATATTAAAACAGCCTCAACCAGGAACGCTCTGGGAATGGATGATTCAATTGTGTAGGTAAGTTCATTGCGCGTGGTTACCGTTACACCATAAATATCTGCGGTTCCTTGAGTGTGCCCGGAAGTAATTGGGGCGGCATTGACAAGCCCGTTTCCACCAATGGTGACATTAATCGTACTATCTGCGGCGCACGACCCGGTAATTCTGGGAATTGTAATTGTATGGTCTGTCGTTCCGCTTCCTTCTGAGACAGATGCGCTGTCCCAGTTTGCATCCGTACAGCCGGTAACGCTCACATTCCCAAAGACAAGTCCGTTCAGATCAAAACCGCTATGACCAACAGTGTCGGATGAGTCTGGTATTGAATTATTACCGTCGGTAGAATCAGCCATGGGGATAGTTATTAGGATGCTACCACCATTGGGGATTTCGGTACCGTTTTTAAAAGATATGGTCCAGGTGCCTGATTGGGTGGCGACTGCATAACCGGAAGCGTCAAGGTTTGCGCCAAGCGGAGCGGTCAGGTTAAAGTGGGTAGAATCAACAATACTACTGACCGTGTAAGTTGTACTTCCTATACAGCCATTTTGTCCTTCATCGGTGAAACAGACAACATCCCCCGGGAATAGGTGATCGGTATCGTTGTCTGGATTAAGAGAGCCGTCAATTGTTACAGTTGAAGAACCGGATGTGCCTGTAGAAACGCCGGCTTTATATGAAAGCCTGGAATTGGCTAGAGTAACGGATGTAGTAGATAGAGCCGCATCGGTTTTTCTGGAGAAATGAATGAAAAGAGCAGCCAAAATTACAACAAAAACACTAACCAGAATCACTAGTTTTTGTTTATGCATAAGTCTACTAAATCATTATACTAATCCACGGTACTTTTGACCACAAGGTGTGGGACTATTTAGTCTCTTGACTTGGAGGCGCTTCATTTTTTGGGGTCGTTTCGCCGGTTATTTTATCCTTAAGTTCCTCTTTCAGTTCTTCAAGTTCTGTCTTTTCCTCTTTAAGTTCCTCAACCAACTTCTCCTCTTTCTTTTTGATTCTCTTGTACCACATAGTTCCTGTTAGGACGATTATTATAAATGCCAAGAGGATTGCCAGCATTATCTTCCATGGGAAGATCCACATGACGAAAGAGGCGGCAAGAAGCTTGCCCGTATCACCATATTTTGCATCAAGGTTGACGGTAAATCTACCGATCATTAACTTTTGCCCGAGCTGGTTAATGTAAGAGCGGGAAGTACCCGGGAAGATGTTTTTGGTTTCAAGATCGCTTTTGGCTACCACTCTGCCAAATACATCCTTTAAAGTAACTGCACCCTGGGGGGTAATATGATAATTACCCTGATTTAATATCTGTGTTGTAATACTGGCCGGTCCGTATTCTAGAAAAGTTGGTCCTTGGAACTTTGTTACGGTTGCGCTTTCAGAAATCGGTCCTGCCACCCGGATATATATAAGAGACGCAAGCCTAATTGCTATCGGGGTTTCCTGTGCAGATTCGGGATTACCCAAAGTAAGGCTTCCTTCGGGTTGGAAAAGAACTGCAGCATACCTTCCCCCCGGAGCGGCATTTGCCGGAACATTAATTGTGATTGGGACTGCCACATTTCCTCTGCCGGCAATGGTCAGACTATCCTGCGGGGTTGTTATCCATTTTGCGGCTGAATACTTTGCGGGGATCTGAGTAGTACCCACCACCTGGGGATTATCCAAAAATATCGGGGTGCCAGCGTCATCCTCGACTATGAAATCAAGGACTTGCAGGGCTCCAGTTACCGGAGAGTCACCTTGGTTTACAAACTTTACCGAGGTAGAGAAACGCTCGCCTGGGTTAATTAGAACCTCTTGTTTCGGAGGAATAACTGTCAAGGGCAATATTTGTTGGTTTTGAGCATGAACTCGGGAAGCAACAACAATTCCTCCCAGAAGAATTAAAAATGTTGTAATAATTAGGGCAGTTTTTTTCATTTTAGAACGTTGCTGTTGCTGTGTACTTGGCTATATTGTAATAATAACCGGCAGGTTGATTACCCGGTATAGTTATTCTATAACAAACATAGATACTACTTCCACTGACAGGTCCGGAATTGCTCATTATTGTAGCCGCTGTTTCTCCTCCTTGAGCTTTATCGGCTAGTTGTTTAGCGCTCCAGGATCTGGTCTTTTCGTTGTAGAAGAAGGGTGCATCAGTTCCACTTTGGCTGGCAAGGGAGTAACCCAAGCCCGGGTAGCTGGTTGCGTTTGTCCAATCAGCTGCGACCGATTCCGAACAAGTGCCGTCACAAGTAGTATCTCTGATACAGGTACCAGCACTAAAGGTGTAATCTCCCGTGGAAGGTGCGGTTCCTGTACATGTATTTCCGTTTTTGCCCATCTGATCATTTTCTTGGATGGTTACTGCGTAGCCTGCGGCAGCATTTGTATTGACTGTCAATTGCTGAGCAGCGTAAACAAAAGTATTTGCAGCCGAGAAGTGTCCCCAGGGGATTGAGGTGGCTGTGGCGCTCACCGATGCGTCGTGGCCGCAATATGAACTTCCTGAAGATAGTCCGGCAACGACAAAAGAAAGAGTTTCGTCAACAGTTGCTGATATCAAAACTGCCTCAACAGGATCAACTCTTGGGACTGATGAGTCAATAACGTTACCACCACTATCCTTGGTTGCAATTGTTATTCCGTATGAGTCTGCAGTTCCCTGGGCATGGCCTGTGATGGGTGCCGGGTTAACCACACCCGGTCCGCCGATGGTTAACGTAAAGGCGGTCGTAGCTGCGCAGATAGAGCTGGCTCTTGTCCATGTGATTGTGTGATCCGTGGTTGCGCTTCCCGTTGCAATTACCGGGGTTCCCCAGTTTGCCGGGGTACAAGAGGTGCCTCCTTCAAGCACAAAATTACTTGGTCCAAGAGTCCCCAGATCAAAGCCACCAGTAGCGATTGTGCTACCGGAATCTGGAATGCTGTCACTGCCGTCGATACTGTCCCTCATGGGAATTGTTACCACAAGACTGCCTCCGATCGGGACCTGGGCGACACTGGTGAATCCTACGGACCAGTTTCCAGACTGGGTGGCAACAGCGAAATCGGTAGCAGTTAGGGCTGTTGTAAGCGGGGTAGTAATGTTAAAGGTGGTATCAGTAGGAACACTAGATACGATGTAAGTTGTATTATCTCTACAGACATTATTTCCGGCATCGGTAAAACAAACTGCATCCCCCGGGAAGAGATGTCTGGTGGTAGTGTCGGGCGCTGCACCACTAATTGTTATCAATGATGACCCCGCCGCACCGGATGTTATAGGGGCTTTAAATGACAATCTGGAATTGGCCAGAGTAACTGAGGAACTGGTTAACGAGGCGCTATCTGCTTTTTTCGTAAGACGATCGGATAGTACTGCGAAGGTGAATAAAAATATAGCCACAAGAGCAAGAACTATAACCCTTCGCTTATGCATATATCACAAATTCTTATATATATAGTAACACCTGTCAAGTAACAGTTGTCAAATATCGAAAGTTAAGTTTTATGAGGTCAACTTTTTGATTATTCGATAGATTATAAATATGGTGATAAGTCCGAGAATGATGGAGAACGGAAAGGCTATAGTATAAATTTGTTTTTCGATGCTTTCCCCGGATCCATCAATAGTAAAACTTAAGTTGGCTCTATAGATTCCGATTAAAAACCTACCGGGGAGTTTACAAGGAATTAATACTTCTCCTTGGATACATGTGATTTCCCGGGACCCACCGACGAGTATGTTAAGAGGTGTTAGGTTTAAGGTGGTAGTTGAACCAAAAACTTGATCAATTGTAATTTTTCCTACCGGTTTAAAAAAACTGTATCCGGAATTTCCAATAAGGACTTTATAGGAAAGTGCAGAGAAAGAATCGATAATTTTTGGTGCCGAGAATTCAACCAATGATGCCTTTTTTTGCGGATTGCCGTCTTTTGACAGCCTTACTAAAATATTTGTGCCAATCCTTGCCTGCGCCTGGGAGGAGTTAATACCCAAACTATTATCATTTTTTACCTCAGCAATAAATGTAAAATAATAATCCTTTTCCTCGGCACCAGCAGGTGGAGTGATTTTTACATAGAAGTCATGGCTTCTGGTTGGCGCAAGAGGTATGGGGGATGGGTCAAAGAAAAACCAGCCGCTAAAAGCATTTACTGAATTTTGATCTTCTATAAGTTCCACATGGCCCTGTCTATCAAATGGTACAAAGGGGAAAATCTTTGCAGAAATGGTGACAGGGATCCCATCATTTTTGACTGTAATAATCTGGGTATAACTTCTACCAGGTTGAATTGTGATCTCGGTAAGAGGGGGAGCGATAGAAAGGGAAACCTCCTGAGCTCTGACAGAAACGGGGGGGATAAGTAAGTGAACAAGTAAGTAGGTAAATGCGATAACAAGTCCAATTTGAAATTTGTGCTTCGTCATATTTAGTAGCTAGGAATTGCTGTAAAAGTAATTATGTTATTGTAAATTCCTGCCGGTTGGGTTCCGGAAATATTAACTTTATAAGTTACAGTAGACTGCCGAGCACGCCCGACGTAAATCGAAGACATTACGACCTGCGGGCTTTCACTACTGGCTCTATCTGCAAACGGTCGGTAGTATGTTAAGTCGCTAAAATCTGCCGGGATGTCTTGTCCTGACATGTTAAAACCAAAACCATATCGGGAGGTTGAGCTCCAGACTCCGGCTGTCGTATTGGTACAACTGGTATCACAATTTGTGTTTGGAATGGTTGAAGCTGAGCTGGAAACTTTCAAAGGGTTGTTTTCTGAAGCTTTAACTTCATACCCCCCGGCTCCTCCGCTTGAAACGGTCAAGGTTCCTGATGCGCTTGCCGGTGTTTGGGGGAGTAGGTCTCCGAAATTAATTGAGATTGGGGATATGGTAAAAGAAAATGGAATAATTGAATAAATATATTGGAAGCCGGTTTTAACAAGGTAGCCACTGGATGTGGCAAGTCCTTGGGCTGTTTGGCCAATTGTGGCACTCATCCCGTAATGGCTGGATGTAGGAATCCCGGCGCCTGAATTTAAATTCGGCATCTGGATTACATAGTTGGGGGATTGAATCACGGCTTGCGCATGAACCGTTCCAAGTAGGGATGCAATCAGGCCGAGTGTGAACTTAAGCATTGCATTCAAATTTTCTTTTCCATACTCCTTCCGCTTAAGAATAGATCGTAAATTTGTCTATAAAGAGAGTTGATTCTTTCTTTTTTATCCAAATCAATGGTTGGATCACTGCTAAGTTTTTGCAGGTATTCTTGGATTCGAAGAAGGCGGCGCCGAAAATCTCCCTCGGTCCAGGTAGTCACATCAACTTTATTCTTCTGGACCTTTTGGGATAGCCCCGTAATTATTTTTTTGTCCATGAGTACCCTTAGATATTGTTTTCCGAAAAGAACTGAAAGAGGGGCAATGGCAAGAAGGGATCCGATTTGCAGCAAATCCATCCAAAAATCCTGTTTAGGTGCAACTATGAAAAGTAGTGCAAAAGTAACCGTAATTGCAGTTGCCGTGATTGGCGATGAAAAAAGCGTTACTCCAAAGAGCAAAAAGTAACTCAAGAAAAAAACCGGGGAGGCAAAACCCCCCGTTGTAAAGATCAGAAGGGAAACCGTTAAGGAAAAAACCAATACATCAAGAGTAACTTTAAGGTCTATCGATAATATGCGCTTTCTAATTAAGAAAGAGACTCCGGCATAAACGATCATGGTGAGTGCCGCTATTTGCAGACCAAACTTGGATAGAGGGCTAACAGATATTAGAAAAGAGATAACAACTGTTATAACGGCAAGGATGGGGGAAACGAATTGCATATCTTTTAAAAGTATAAAGACATGCGATATAATTTGCAAAGGATTCACTATGCAGAAGAAGTACAACCACACAACTGTTGAGAAGAAGTGGCAGGAAAAGTGGAAGAAGGAGGGAGTTTACGACTCGCCTGGTAACCCATCCCGTAAAAAGTATGTACTTGATATGTTTCCGTATCCGTCGGGTTCGACGATGCATGTGGGGCACCTTGAGGGTTATGTAGGGACAGACATACTATCAAGGTACCTGAGGATGAATGGCTTTTCTGTGCTTCATCCGATGGGGTGGGATGCTTTCGGACTTCCTGCCGAAAATTACGCCATCAAGACCGGGGTCGGTCCTGATAAATCAACTCACGATAATATTGATACCTTTAGGCGTCAGCTTGAGATATCCGGCCTCTCCTATGATTGGTCGCGAGAAATTGATACCAGTTCTCCTGAGTTTTACAAATGGACCCAGTGGTTATTTATCTTAATGTTCAAAAAAGGGTTGGCCTACAAGAAGAAAGCTGCGGTAAATTGGTGCCCTAAAGACGAAACCGTATTGGCCAACGAGCAGGTGGTGGATGGTAAATGTGAGAGGTGTGACACACCCGTGGTGCAAAAAGAATTGGATCAGTGGTTTTTTAAAATTACGGCCTATGCTGATAGATTAATATCTGGTTTGGATGCGGTTGACTGGCCGGAGAATGTTAAGGTACAGCAAAAGAACTGGATAGGTAAGTCAGAAGGCAGAACTATCGAGTTTGAAGTTGCCGGGGAGAACCGGAAAATAGAAGTCTTTACAACGCGGCCTGACACCCTTAACAGTGCGACATTTTTGGCAATAGCTTCAAAGGAGAATAAGGAATTAAAAGAGAAGTGGGGTAGGTTTACCGGTGAATATGCAATCAGTCCAATAAATGGCGATAAACTTCCGATCTGGGAGACAAATTATGTGGATTCCTCTTATGGGACGGGAGCGATAATGGGGGTTCCGGCGTATGACGATAGAGATAAAGAGTTTGCTATTAAGTATCACATTGACATAGTCGAGAAGCCGTTCACAAAAGAGATCTTGGGCAAAGAAACTGTGCACTACCATCTTCGTGACTGGTTGGTCTCAAGACAGCGCTACTGGGGGTGCCCGATCCCCATGATTTATTGTGACGGCTGTGGTTGGCAACCTGTCGTTGATACAGATTTACCTATATTGTTACCTTCTGATGTAGACTTTTTGCCACACGGAGAAAGTCCCATCATAGAATCAAAAACTTTCCAAAAAGGAGTAATGTGCCCGAAATGCGGTAAGGATGCAAAGCGTGAGGTCGACACGATGGATACTTACGTTGATTCTTCTTGGTACTTTATTCGTTTTGTTGACCCCAAAAATAGTAAAGAGTTTGCTTCAAGTGAGAATATCAAAAAATGGCTGCCGGTGGATGATTACGTTGGTGGCGGGCATGTTGTCCAGCACCTACTTTTTGCCAGATTTTTCTGGAAAGTACTCTTTGACTCCGGCTTAATAGAAAAAGGCTTGGGTGATGAACCGTTTTTGAAGCTCAAGGCTCCTGGTTGGATTTTGGGAGCAGATTCCAGAAAGATGAGTAAAAGATGGGGGAATGTAGTCACACCCGACGAGATTATTCCCAAATTTGGTGCAGACACGTTAAGAATCTACGAGATGTTTATGGGGCCTTTCGATGTGATGAAACCCTGGAGTGTGTCGGGTGTGGAAGGGGCATATAGATTTCTGGGGAAAGTTTGGAGGTTATTTAACGACAAACCGAACCAGAGGACATATCCAGAGGTTACATCAAAACTCCATCAAACTATCAAAAAGGTAACCAATGATATTGAAGAATATAAATTTAATACTGCGATCTCGTCCCTTATGGAATTGGTTAATGTCTACACCGAGCACCAGGTGTCAAGCGTGGAGTATCTCGAGCCTTTGGCTCTTCTTTTGGCCCCATTCGCTCCTCATTTGAGCGAAGAGGTGTGGGTCGAAATACTGGGTAAGCCGTTCAGTATCCACAAGGCTGATTGGCCGAAATATGATGATAGTAAGATCGTAAATGATATAGTTACAATAGTCATTCAGGTAAACGGAAAAACCAGAGGAACATTGGAAGTTGAATCAGGGATTTCGGGACAGGAATCAAAAGTTACGGAACTGGCGAGAGGGGATGAAAAAATTGCCAAGTGGTTGAAAGGTGTCAAAATAACAAAAACAATTTTTGTTCCGGGAAAATTAGTTAATTTTGTTATTAGTTAAAACCCTGTCATGCCAAAATGGGAAGAGATATTTTTAAAATATCGGTATCCTTTATTAATACTTCTCGTAGGACTTACCTTAACCCTCTCCGGCGTCTTTATTATTAAAAGCGGATTAACTGCTCCATCAACAAAAGTGGAGGTCTTAAATTCGAACACATCGGGTTTGGTTAATGGAGAAATAGCAACGGAAATTGCCGGAGAAGTTTTAGAACCCGGCGTATATAAATTATCGGAGGGAAGTCGAGTGGAAGACCTTCTTATTCTTTCGGGTGGATTTACGGTGGATGCTGACAGAAATTGGACAGATAAATATCTTAATAGGGCGGCAAAGTTAACCGATGGACAGAAGATTTACATACCGAATGTTAATGAGCACTCGGAAGTCTTAAGTGCTAAAAGTGGTAGAGGGGATCAAACTACATCATCCACTTTTACATCCGATAGTAACGCATTAATTAACATAAATACGGCGAGCTTGGGAGAATTAGACTCTTTGCCCGGAATTGGTCCAGTTTACGGCCAAAGCATCGTTGAACACAGACCTTACTCAAATGTTGAAGAACTCTTGTCAAAGGGAGCACTGAAGTCCTCCGTCTATCAAAAAGTCAAAGACCTGATAAGTGTCTATTAACTTCTAATTACTAATTTTTTAATGACCGATAAACCCCCAATTTCTAAATTTATCAGTCGGGTTTTGGTTAGAAATCTGACATTAATAATTTTTGTATCATTGTTAATCGTCTTCCGTTATTTTACAACCCGTCCTATTTACAAAAATGGAGACACTGTTCGGATAACCGCAACCATTTTGACCGACCCCGTGAGTTACCCGGGTTCTCAGGGATTAAAGGTTGCGGGATTAACTGTTTACCTGCCGACATTTCCTGAAGTTTCTTATGGCGATGGGATAGTTGTTGAGGGAATTGTCGATGAAGGAAAACTAAAAAATGCAAAATTAATTTCCGTAAGCGGAAATCGTAGTTTTGGGTCGTTTGCCCGAAATAAAATTATTTTTTTTTATCAGAAAGTTTTACCTCAACCAATGTCGGGACTTACCGCTGGCATAACATTAGGAAGTAAAGGGACTTTAACGTCCGATTTTTGGAATAGGGTGAAATTCACAGGAGTTGCCCATGTAGTTGTTGCTTCGGGGACTAATGTGACTTTTGTAGTTTCCTTTTTGATGGGAGTACTGACCCTTATCCTTCCGAGAAAAAAAGCGATACTATTTGTTATAGTAGGTATTATTTTATACCTGTTCCTGTCGGGTTTTGATGCTCCACTTGTCAGAGCTGCCATAATGGCCGTTTTGACTTTTTGGGCGGTGGAAACCGGCAGGTTGGTTGATGCGTGGCGGGTTTTACTCCTTACGGGTGGAATCATGTTGATAATTCAACCGGACTGGTTGGGAGATATCGGTTTTGCTCTCTCTTTTGTCTCTACAGCTTCGATCATGCTTCTTGAAAAACGGATCGCGAAGTGGTTAAGACCCGTTCCAGGGGTTTTAAGAGAGGGACTATCTACATCGCTTGCAGCACAAGTCGGAGTGGCTCCGATACTGTTTGTTACATTTGGACGGTTTAATATATGGTCTCCGATCATTAATGCTCTGGTTCTTTGGACAATTCCCTATATCATGGTTTTAGGAAGTGTCGGAGGAGTGGTGGGCCTTATGTTCCCCTTTTTAGGTAAAATGATTCTTTGGCTTTCCTACCCGTTAAATTGGTGGTTTGTGAAGGTGGTATATTTATTCGGATGAAGTCTTGGAAGTACATATTTGCTGTTTTACTACTAATGCTGGCGACGGTAACAATTGCACTTTTTGAGGTACCGGATGGAAATTTGCATGTCATTGCTTGTAACGTCGGTCTGGGGGACGCAATATTGATCACTTATGGGAAAACCCAGATTTTGACGGACGGGGGACCGGACAAAAGTGTACTAAGTTGTTTGGGGAAGTACATGCCCTTCTGGGACAGACAGGTTGAACTGGTCATTTCCACACATCCGGATGCGGACCATTCGACGGGTTTAACCGATGTTATCCGGAATTATCAAATTGGCGAAATTTTGATTAATCCGATAGATCCTGGCACTACTGTCTATGAAGTGCTAAAAAAGGAGGTGGGGGGTAGGGGTGTGCCCATTATCAACCCACAAGAAGGCATGCGACTTGGGGTAGGTCTGATGTATTTAGATATACTTAACCCTTCTGTAGAACTCTATAACAAATTAATTGTCAAAAATATGAGTGATAAAATGGCAAAATACCAAATTTCGAGGGAGACTAATCTATATTCAATAGTATATAGACTTAGCTTCAAAAACTTCTCTGGATTTTTCCCTGGAGATATTCCTCCGGAGGTCAGTAATAGGCTGTCGATTGAAAGTTCCGTGAAGGGTGTTGACTATATCAAAATACCTCATCATGGAAGCGTCAATGGACTAACGGAGAATCTCCTCAAAGCCCTCATGCCTAAAATTGCGGTTATCAGTGTTGGCAAGAATATGTGGAATTTCCCCCGTCCTGAAATTTTAGACATGTTGGGTAAGTATGGCGTCAAAGTTTTTAGGACGGATGAAGTGGGGGATGTGGAAGTGATTACAGACGGAACGAAGTATTGGGTAAAAAGTAAGAAAGACAGTTAAGATGGCTTCCCCGGCATTTGTTGTACGATCTCGGCAGCAACTTTTGCCAAATTACCTGGGTTATTAGCCACTGCTCTTGTGAGCATTTCAGCCTCTTCTGGAGTAAGCAGAAAGGATTCGCCCATATATGTTAGTCCCTCTATTCCTTCTGGAGTCACAGTTGTGATGAGCTGTTCTTTAAATGCTGAGTTTACAACCGCCGCCGCGAATAACCTGTCTAATTCTTGTGACACGAACCCAATTATACTATTGGACGATATGTTGTCAAACCAGTCGGAGCTTAACCAACCCCCATTCGTTGTCTCCAGGCGCTCATTCTTCAGTGGTTTATTCCCCCTCCCGGTCCGGAAAAACAATAGTCACGATTACCTTCTTCTTTATCAATTTCTCTAGCCATTTCTCCTAACTTTCTGATTAATTCGGAAGTTTTTGTACCCCGTACGACGACTATGCTTTTCCACGGTTCTCGTACGTTGATTTGAGAGGAATATATCTCCTGCCCTTCTGGTTCTTCATTGTTTTGATTCGCAGCGGTTGTCTGAGCTGTTATTTCTTTCATTATCATGTAAATATTATCCTTGTATACTCAAAAAGCAATAGTGTTGTAAAATAAGTCAATGATCAAGGTAAAGCTAGAAAAGATATTGGGATTTGGGATTGAAGCAACCGAGAACCCCAGTTTTGGAGACTATTCATCTAATATCGCATTGCAAAGCCAATCCCCCCACGAAAAGGCCGAAGAGATTACTAAAGAGTTAAAAACCGATAAGGAACTAGCAAAATTGGTGGATCGGATAGAGATTGCCGGTCCGGGTTTCATCAACTTTTGGCTGAAAAAAGATGCACTAGTTGATAATTTGATACAGATTAAAGAGGGGAAAGAGAAATATGGAACTTCAGATTTAGGGAAAGGAAAGACCGTCGTTATCGATTATTCTTCGCCGAATATTGCCAAGCCTTTCGGGATTGGGCACCTCCGTTCAACCATAATCGGCCAGGCTCTGTATAACCTTTATAAGTTCTTGGGTTATGGGGTGGTGGGGGATAACCACTTGGGGGATTGGGGAACACAGTTTGGCAAGCTTCTTTACATGATTAAACTGAAGAATGTGGTTGATTTTGATATAGCCAAGCTTGAGAAACTGTATGTTGAATTTCATAAACTTGCTGAAAATGACGAAAGTTTGGAAGGGAGTGCGCGGGAATGGTTCAAAAAACTGGAAGAGGGGGACAGTGAAGCTAAATCAATCTGGCAAAAGTGTGTTGATGCCTCAATGGAGGAATTTGGTAGGGTTTATGAGCTTCTGGGGGTGAAGATAGATTTTGCGTTTGGGGAATCTTACTACGAAAGCGAGATGGGTCAGATGATGGAAGACCCTATCTTTAAAAAACACCTGTCAGAAGGAGAGGATGGGGCTTTAATAATTGATCTGGCCAAAGAGGGAATAGAAACACCCCTGATGTTTTTAAAAAGTGATGGAGCCACAACCTATGCAACCCGCGATTTGGCAACGATTAGGTTCAGAGTCAGAAAGTGGAACCCCGACATCATCGTTTACGAAGTCGGAGCAGAGCAATCTCTTTATTTTAAGCAGCTTTTTGCCACTGCGAGGCTTTTGGGGTTGGTAAAAAAATCTGTTGAGTTTGTACACACAGCCCACGGACTTTATTTGGCGCCCGATGGGAAGAAATTTAGTACTAGAAAAGGGAAAACCATAAAATTGGAGGAAGTTTTGGATGAAGCGGTCAAAAGAGCTAAGAAGTTGGGTAATAGCGACGGAAAGGTAGCTAAAGAGGTTGGTATTGGGGCAATAAAATACTTTGACTTAATGCATTCGGTTCAAAGCAATGTCATTTTTGAGTGGGACAAGATAATGAATATGGAGGGCAATTCCGGGCCCTATCTTCAATATACTGTGGCCCGTACAAATTCTGTACTTGCAAAGACAAAAGGTAAAAGCGAAAAACTAAAGGTTTTTGATCTGAACAACGAGGAGGAAATGATTCTTCGAAGCTTGGTAAAGTTTTCCGAAACGATTGAAACTAGTGCGAAATTATATTCACCAAATCTTCTTTGTAACTATCTTTATGATTTGGCACAGAAGTATAACAATTTTTACAATACTAATAGGATATTGGATTCGGATAATGAAGAGCTTCGACTTGCCTTAACTTTTGGGGTAGGACAAGTCCTCAAAAACGGCCTGAAGCTTCTGGGTATAGAAACTCCGAAGAGAATGTGAGGCTTTCAATAAACTCAAACTGGCTTGAATCTATTGTAAAGCCCTGCAGAGAATCTTCTAAAATCATTTTTTGAATGAAGATTCCCTGCAGGAAAGATGCTTTGATGTTAATTTACTGACTTTGACTATTTGGAAATTTTCCCCTTGCCCAACCATGTGTGGCGCCGTGGACAACCTTTGAGACAAAAAATGCCCCGTCTTCAAAGAGCTCTCCTGTCCCGTTTGCCAATGAGTCGACAATACCGTCGAGAAACCCTGTTGCATGAGCAAAAACATTTGATATGCCATGAGCAACCCTGGTATGGGTGTCGGATCTGTGTCGATAAAGCGCCATTGGTGTGGTTTCGAGTGGGGGCCTTAAAATTACCGGTTTATTACTGGATCGTGTTATGACCTCCTTTCCTGTTAGATTGTCGGTTGGCCTTGGTCTCGCTGCGGAGTCCTGTAGCGCCAGAAATCGTTGGCGTGCAGCCTCTGCACGGCTAAGGGGTTGATTACCAACATTTAGTACTGTCATATAAACCTCCTTTGGTTTAAATATGATTGAATGGGTGGACTAATATTTGATGGGGCATACAGAGGCGTCTTGAAAAAGACACCTCGGGGTGCCCCACCACAACATCAAAGCATGTTAAAGTGCAATAAATTGCAAACTTTGGGGAATACTACCCTATAACGTGGATGAAGTCAAGTTTTGGGGTTATTTTTTTGCCTTTTCCATAGCCTCAATCTTCCGCAATATTTCAAGCATGATCTCATCCTGTTTTTCGAGATGGAGTAGTATGGCTTCGATTTCCTTTTCTGCCTTTAGGTTTGTTTCATAATCATGTTGGGCCCTGAGTTCTGCGTGCCTGCCTTGCAAGTTCTGACTAACCAAAATTAGGGGTAGAAGTGTAAGTTGCAGATAGCCGGAGGACAGATACTGAACTGTTGGCATGGTTGATTTGAATATCAGAGGGAGAGTAACAAAAGCCAGGCAGAAGTAGAAAAAACCCATCGTCCCGACTTTCCTGGTAATAAATAGGGCAACTTTATCAGTTCTACTCAGATGTTTTTTGTGAATTTCGTTGGTATTTACAATCGGCGCAAACTCGCGTTTCAGGTCGGCTACTGTTCTAATCTTTTCCGGATGAAGTGATGTCTCGGGCATATATTAAGTATATAATACAAAACATGGATTACAAACTGCATACAATGCCCTCGGGTTTAAGAGTCGTGACGGTTCCTATGCCTGGCCTTGAATCTGTAACTTTGACAATCTGGGTAAGAACCGGGAGTCGCAACGAAGACAAAAAAGTGGGCGGAATCAGTCACTTTTTGGAACATATAGTCTTTAAAGGAAGTGCTAAAAGGCCAACCGCGAAGGATATTTCTCAGGCGGTTGATGCAATTGGGGGAGAATTTAATGCAGCAACCAGTAAAGACTGGACAAATTTTTATATAAAAGCGAGTAAGGAAAATTTAGAGACAGCCTTCGATGTTCTTAGCGACATGGTTCTTAACCCCTTAATGAAATCAGTGGAAATTGAAAGGGAAAAAGGGACCATCATTCAGGAGATCAGGATGTATGAAGACACCCCCATGATGAGAATTGGTGAGGTTTTCGAAGAGCTTGTATTTGACGGAAATCCCTTGGGAAGAGATACTGCAGGAACTGAAATATCAGTAAAAGGAATTAACAGAGATGATTTTGTAAGATATAGAAAGATACATTATCACCCAGAAAACATGCTGATTACAGTTGCTGGGGGAATTAGCGAAGGCGCTGTTTTAAAACTGGTTGCGAAATATTTTGACTCCTTAAAACCCTCTAAAACAGTTCCATTTAAAGATCAAGAATTTCAGAGCATACAAGATAAACCTCAATTTAAACTCCAAACCAAAAAAAGTGAGCAGGCTCACCTTATATTAGGATTTATGAGTGAGGGCAGGGGATATACGAAAAGGTTTGCCCAAAGCATTCTTTCTGTGATATTGGGTGCCGGAATGAGCTCGCGACTTTTTATTGAAGTAAGAGAAAGACGGGGACTTGCCTACTCAGTCAGGACGAGTACAGAAAGATATCAGGAAGTTGGTTACATGGGAACCTACGCCGGGGTGAATGTGGCCAAAGCTGATGAAGCCATAAAAGTAATATTGGATCAATGTTATGGTTTGGCCTCGGGAAAGTACCCCGTAACTGCCAAGGAACTTACTAAAGCTAAGGGTTTTCTTAAAGGGAATCTTGCACTGGCACTTGAAGATACACATGATGTCAGCGGATACTTCGGTGAACAACATCTTTTTTTGAAGAAAGTTCTAACTCCCGAAGAGATCAACAAGAAAATTGCAGCAGTTACTCTTGAGGACGTCAACTTTGAGGCTAAAAAGATCTTTATACCCGCCCGACTGAACCTTGCCATAATCGGACCTTTCAAAGACAAAGAAAAATTTGTAAAATTATTGAAATAATATGGAAAGAACAGTTGTACTTATTAAACCCGATGGTCTTCAAAGGGGACTGGTTGGCGAGATAATGCATAGGTTTGAAAGGAAAGGGCTCAAGCTTATCGGAATTAAGATGGTTACGATGACCGATGAAATGCTAGACAGCTGGTATGCACACCACAAGGATAAACCATTTTTTAATGATCTAAAAAGTTTTATGCGTTGGACTCCTGTTGTGGCTATGGTTTGGGAAGGATTGGAGGCTGTTGCTGCTGTCAGAAAAATTGTGGGAATTACTAAAGCCCGGGAGGCTGAGGCGGGGTCAATTAGAGGAGATTTTGGTATGAGTGGCTCTCAGAACATAATTCACGCCTCAGATTCTCTGGAATCTGCCGAGAAGGAACTGGGTTTGATATTTAATGCCGACGAAATTTTCGGTTACGAAAGTGGTATGGACCAACTTATTTACTCCAAAGGGGAAGCGTAAAAATCTGGGTCGGGGTGCTGGGAATTGAACCCAGTGTCTTTACGTCCCGAACGTAACGTGATACCGATTCACTACACCCCGTTTGCAAACTGTGCCCTCGGAGGGAATTGAACCTCCATCTTACCCTTAGGACGGGTCTGCTCTATCCGTTGAGCTACGAGGGCGATTTCTCCTGAAATTATATCATGAATGAAGCCTACTTAACTGTCAGCGTGTAGAGGTTGGCAGGGGCTGTTGGGGCTCCCAGGTTTGTCAGGATTAGAAGTTTTGTGGTATTTGAAAAAGGAAACGCGGATGGGGCAAAATATGATCCTGAATAAACTACTTGGCGGTTTGTTCCATCATAATCCATGATTAGAACTTGTCCACTTTGGGCGAAAAGCAGGTGTCTACTTGAGGACATCCATCTTAAGGCTGCCGTTTGGGAATTATCAACATTGTTAATAGTGACTGGTTGATCCGTGATCAGGAAGTTTCGATCCTCTTTTATATCATAGATATATGTTTGTCCGGTTTCGACGTTCCTTTGCTGCCTTTGGGTTGATGCCCCGGGAAGGGGCCTAATAAGCCCTTCCGGTAAAGTACCTGAAGAACTGGCGGTATAGAGGATCATATTGCCATCGGGTGAGAAAGTAAAGCTTGAGGATTTTCTAGCTAAAATGCCATTTAGCTCAGGGGGTAAATTTTTGATGAGGTTTTGATCCTTCAACTCCTTTTCGGCCTTCCATTGAGCAAGAGTTACATCCTTTTTCGAAGCAATATTTACCCTCTGATTTTGGGCAATAAATGATTCAGTATCGATTACAAAGTTACTGTTTGATGTCGTTAATAGTATTTGACGGTTATCGGGCGAGAAGGCATAACTTGCGCCTGTCATGTCTCCGTCGGTGATTCTTTTGGGCCCAGCCCCGAACCCTAGAGGTAGGCTGAAAGTGTCAAGAGCCCAAAGGCCGGATTTATCTTTGTCGATATCCTTAGAGGGAAGAATACTAAAGACGATTTTGCTGCCATCCTCGGCCATTACCGGATTTACTGCGCCTGTTGAGGTAACCGGGGAAAGTGAAGGCACGTTTTTGAAAAGAGAGACTGGAGCTTGAGTGACAATTTCTTTTACTATGGTTAACCTCTTGTACCAGCTAAAATAACCATCCTTGCGAACCTCTACGTCATAAGTTCCGGGAGGTATAGAAATACTTGCATTGGTGGCGGTTTTAAGGTCGCCGTCGATATACACTGAGGCTCCGTCAGGCTCGGACCTGAGTACTAATATGCCATTTGGCTGAAACTTGAGCGTAGCAAAATCAAGCCTGTAGCCTCTGGCATAGTAGGAAACAAAATAGCCTGCCGTTCCTACCACTATTAAAGTGATTAGGAAAAAGATAACTCTGATTTTAGTCACAGTGGTCCTATTATATCAGAGTGGCTCGATTGTCTGATATAATCCGATTATCATGCTACGAAAAAACATCGCCATAGACCTTGGTACCGCTAACACATTGGTTTGGGTAGTTGGGGAGGGGTTGGTTGTAAACGAGCCTACAGTCGTGGCTATTTCAGCAGAGGACAATAAGGTAGTGGCTGTGGGGGAAGAGGCCAAAAAGATGCTTGGGAGAACCCCTGAGGCTCTTATAGCTAGCCGTCCCATGAGGGATGGGGTAATCGCGGATTATCAGGTAACTGAAGCGATGCTTAGGTACTTCATAGGCAAAGTTTTAGGCCGTTTTCAGTTTTTTAAACCCAATGTGATGGTTTGTGTGCCTGCAGGCTGTACCCAAGTTGAGCGTAGAGCAGCCCTTGATGCCACACTTTCGGCGGGTGCTGGGCACGCATACCTTATAGATGAACCCCTTGCAGCCGCAATTGGAGCCCAAATTCCCGTTTCGGCACCCTCGGGACACATGATAATTGATATTGGCGGAGGCTCAACTGAAGCTGCCGTTATTTCTTTGGGGGGAGTTGTGACCCATAAATCGGTTCGCGTTGCTGGAAACAAAATTGATGAGGGAATTCAGGCTTACCTTAAAAAGAAGCACAACCTGATAGTGGGGGACCAGACTGCGGAAGATATCAAGCTTAAGATAGGCTCTGCAATAAGTACTTCCAAGGCTGAAAAGCTGGAGATATCGGGCCGTGATCTTGTTTTTGGGCTTCCGAGGACTGTAGTTGTTACATCTTTCGAGGTTACGGAGGCAATTAAACCAGTTCTTATGCAGATAGTCGGAGCCGTGAAGGGTGTTTTGGAAGATACACCACCCGAGCTTGCGGCTGACATTATTGATAAAGGAATTATTATGAGTGGGGGGACGGCACTTTTAAGAAATTTCGATAAGCTGATCACAGAAGAAACGGGAGTTCCGGCTCATGTTGCTGATGAACCGCTTCTTTGCGTTGTTAGAGGTACAGGACTTGTCTTGGAAAACATAGAACTTTGGAAAAGAAGTGTAACAACCAAGGGTTAATACTTTAATATAGGTTAGGGGAGATAATAAGAAGAAACATTTAATATAGGTTCTTGGAATTTGCCAATTCCGCACAGAATTTCAAATTTATTAAAAAGAAAACTGGTATCGATAGAGAAGTACTATAGTAAAGGGTAAATTAATTGATATAAATTGTTTATCGTTTGAGGATAAGTTCTTTAAAGTGATGCGTAGAAATTGGATAATAAATATACACAAGTTGATCAAATTGGAAACGCTGCCTAACCTGAAAAATCACCTGTAGTATATATAAGAATTTTCAATTTCAGTAATACAATTTTCATTTTAATATAAGATATAAATGAGTGCGGAAATAATGAGGCTAAAAGTCGATAATCGCAATTCTATAAGATAAAGACCCGTTTTGATATGATTAGAACACAAAAAAACCACACAACATCAGACCGAAAACCCGGTCAAATCATGGGAATTAATGTTACTGGCACTAATACAGGTGAAGTGCTAGCGAGAGTGAGCAAGTTAATATCCGATAGTACTAAATTTTATATAATCACACCCAATCCCGAGCTCATTTTAATGGCCCAGGATAACACAAGACTGAAAAATGCTCTCAATGGGACTAAATTGGCAATACCAGATGGGATTGGTCTAAAAATTGCCATTCCAGATTTGAATATTATTAAAGGTAGGGAACTTTTTTTGGACCTTATTAAACTAGCCGCTAAAAGGAACTGGAAAGTGTATTTGTTAGGTGGCCTCGGTAACGAAGCAGAATTGGCGGCACAGAAACTAAAAGGAAAGTATACAGGTGTAAAGTTATTGGCTGACCCGGGATGGAAACTTGACCAAAATGCTAAACCAATATCGGAAGTTGATGGAAAGTTAGAAAGAGAGACTGTCGAAAAAATAAACAAATTTGCCCCACAGCTTCTTTTCGTTGCCTTTGGCAATCCCAGGCAAGAAATTTGGATTCACGAGAACTATTTAAAACTAGATATCGGGGGTGTCATGGCTGTTGGTGGAGCATTTCGCTATGTGGCTGGTCTTTCCATGCCCACACCAAGATGGATGACTAGCATTGGTTTTGAGTGGCTTTGGAGGCTTCTAACTGAACCAAACCGTCTGGGGCGAATTTTCAACGCCGTAATTGTATTTCCTTTTAGAGTCTTTCTCTCAAAGCTAAATTCTTGATTCTAGCGGCTGTTCATCGCCTGCCAAATATGGGCAAATTCGTTCTTAACCCGGTAAAGTTGTCCCTCAACCGCGCGTTCGCTTATGCCCATCAGTTTTGAAATTTCTGAGTAGGACATATCTTTCCAGTATCTAAACCAAAGAAGTCTCCTTTTTTCGGGTGGGAGGAGGTCTAAACAGTTATTTACAGACCTTCGAAGCTCTTTAAGTGCCAAACTCTCTTCGGGAGAGAGAGATTTTTCATCCTTTTGGGTAATAGCATCAATTAATGGTACGACTATTCTGGAGCGAGAATTTACCTGGTCATGATAATAATCGGCAATTTTATTTAATGCTATTCTGCAAAGCCAGGTAAAATAACTACTTTTATGCCTGAATGTTTGGAGTCCTCGCCAAGCGGCCACAAATGTTTCCTCGACAATTTCATCAACCTCCATACTATTTGCACCAATCCTTTTCATTACAAATTTAGTTAGGGGAAGAGCCAGCTTTTTATAAAATTCAGTAAACCATGGGTTTTTCTTCATTGGGGTGACTAATTATATATCATGGGTGTTGAGGCACCAACTAGAAATATTATTTTTCCGCTTCCAATGGAAACGGAAACTGTTGTCCTGGAAGAGATCAAGGAAAAGACAATGGGCTTTTGGGAATATGGGCCAATTGCGGGAAGGCCTGAGAGCTCAGAAGGGTATTGGGTTCCAGTTGACTGGATGGCCTGGAAATTACTAGTGGATATACTTAGGGTTTCTCCCGAAAGATTAAAATAGGTTAGTTTTAGTGTAAAATATGCCTGAGAATGAAAGAAGTAGTAGAAAACATTTGGGGCAAATTCGGCTGCGAACTCCCGAATGGAAATCTTTGTATAGCCTGTTGTGTACTTCCTAATATTGAGTTGGAGGGAACCTATGTGTCGGTAGGCAAGCCGGCCAATTCGCCTTGCCCACATCTTGTTAGTGAACAAGGAGAGAACGGCCAAGGGTGTATATATTCTGGTGGCGGGAAACCGGACGCCTGTAGTAGATGGCATTGTAGCATGATGGGACTGGACGGAAAATTGGATTTAATTGCTCAAAGCCTTTCTTTGGGTCAGGTTTCTGAAGAGGAAGCCACCTCTTCAGCCTCAAGATTATTAAAAGGAAACGCGGTAGATCTTACAAATACTACAATTTTGGCCAGATCGGCCAAATTGTCAGAAATTACATACAAAAGAGAATTGGTGGTACGAGATCTCGATGAAACATGAATAGAAACACAATAAAGGTTTCTGCTCCGGGTAAACTAATGCTTTTTGGTGAGCATGCAGTTATTTATGGAAAGCCCTGTATTGTTACAGCAGTGGACCAAAGAATCCATATGAAGATTGAAAAAATCAGTGGGGATTTATTGATTATTAACGCTCCAGAAGTAAAAGTTAAGAATTATATTATTGGTGTTTCCAAATTGGGGAGAGTTGTGTATCCAAAGGAAATTGCATTTGTATTAAAAGCTGTTGAAAACTTTTTCAAAAAACATAGAGTGTCTTCAGGGCTTAAGATATTCACCAAGAGTGAATTTTCAAGTTTATTTGGGTTTGGTAGTTCGTCTGCTGTTACTGTTTGTGTAATAAAGTCGTTATCGGAATTATTTGATATACAAGTAGATAATAAATCACTCTTTGATATGGCTTACAAAACTGTTCTAGAGGTCCAAGGAGTCGGCAGTGGTTTTGATTTAGCTGCAGCTATTTGGGGTGGGACAATATATTACATAACAGGAGGTGAAAAAATTACTCCGCTTAAAATAGGGAAACTTCCTTTGGTGGTTGGATATACGGGAATAAAAGCGGATACCGCCACTTTGGTCCATGAAGTTGCTAGTTTATATAAAACTAATAGAAAAGTCGTGGGAAGAATATTTGACGCGATGGGAGTAATTGTCGAGTCTGCAGAAACGGCCTTTTCTGAAAGGGATTATAAGAAATTGGGGAAATTGATGAATTTGAACCAGGGGCTTCTTGATTCACTAGGGGTCAGTACAGAAACAGTTTCTAAACTAATTTTTGCAGCGAGGCAGCATAAAGCGTATGGGGCTAAACTTTCCGGCGCCGGAGGTGGAGATTGTATAATTGCTCTTTCTAGTCCGAAGCGTAGGGTAAACGTGGAAAGTGCTATTAAAGCCGTCGGAGGAACAATTCTTAATGTTAAAACGGGAGCGGAAGGAGTAAGAATCGAGATATGAAAGTTACAGCGAAAGCACCATCCAACATCGCCTTTATCAAATATTGGGGGAAACGTGACGAAAAGTTGAGAATACCTGAGAATTCTTCAATATCAATGAACTTGTCCAGAGCGTTTACAATTACTTCGGTCGAATTTAGCAATAAGTTTAAATCCGATTCTCTCTTTATAAATGGCTTAAAGGCGAGTGTTGATGAAACTAAAAGAGTGTCTATCCATTTAGACTTGATAAGAAGTTTGTCAAAGATTAATGATTTTGCACGGGTTGAAAGCAGAAATAATTTTCCTAAAGCCTCAGGGATTGCATCTTCTGCCTCAGGATTTGCCGCCTTGACGCTTGCGGGGGCTAAAGCTGCGGGACTCTCCCTTTCAGAAAAAGAACTCACTATTTTGGCGAGACTCGGTTCGGGTTCGGCTTGTCGTTCGATCCCGGACGGCTTTGTGGAGTGGAAGATGGGAAGGACTGGTAATGATTCATACGCACACTCACTTTTTGCACCGCAATTCTGGAACATTTGTGATCTTATCGCGGTTGTGGGTAAAAGTAGTAAAAAAGTAAGTTCTTCCGAAGGTCATGCAATTGCGGAAAGTAGCCCATTCTATAAAACAAGAATAGTCGCGATGGAAAACAAGTTGAAAAAGATTAAGTTGGCCATGAAGAATAAAGATTTCACTAAATTTGGGGAAATTTTAGAAGCTGAAGCTATTAACATGCATATGGTTATGATGACATCAAATCCACCACTTTATTATTGGTTGCCCGAAACCTTGAAGGTCATGGTTAAAGTTATGGAGTGGAGAAACAAGGGTTTGGAAAGCTATTTTACTATTGATGCTGGCCCGAATGTGCATGTGATATGTCGTACTAAGGATGTTGACCGACTTACAAAAAGGCTCAGAAAACTTAGTGGTGTTAGAAGTGTTTTGGTAAACACTCCAGCTTTAGGTGCTAGAATTATTGAAGTAGTATAATCCCTATCCATATGGCAGAAAGAATTATTGATGTAAAGATGCCCCCGTCGGCCTTTAGTCAAATAAAGAAGGCGCCGGAGAATGAACAAAAAGATGCGGCTGTTAGAGTAGTTAATCTTCTTCTGTCAAAAGGTCACATCAAAGCTAGAGAAAGGGTGGAGACACGATTCGCTCCCGATCCCAGCATTAGTCCGGGATCTCCGGTAAGGAAGATTCTGGTGAGCGAGGCTATTGAGGATGAGTGTAACAATTTTTATAAAACAGGTGATCCAATCTGTGAATTTGAAATTGAAGCTTTGGAAATTTAGCGGAGCTAGAAGACTCTAGTATTTTCTCTCTATAACAAAGTTGATAAGCTCCTTCAGTTCGCTTCTGGCAGGTTCTGTTGCAAGGAAACGAAGACTTTCATCAAATATTTCCAATGCTTTAGTTTTAACCTCAAGTGCCAACCTTTTTGTGTAGTGGACTCCTTTTGTTCTTGCCAGAGTTACCTTACCTTCTTTCCCGTCTTGTTTTACGTCCAGGATATCGTCCGCCAGCTGGAAACACCTCCCGAGGTGTAAACCAAAGTTTGTAATTTTGTCCATTTGTTCAGGGGTTGCCCCTGCAACGATTGCACCCAGCCTCATTGGCCCGGCGATTGAGTAATAAGCGCTTTTACTGTCAGCTATAAAAAAGTACTCCGCCTCATTTATTTTTTTATCGCCTTTATTGGTCCAAATTTGCTCGACTCCTTGTCCCAGGGCGGTTCTTAGGAGCATTTTATAGAATTCTTCACTTATGGCATGAGAATTTATGTCATTGATGATTTTCCACATGATTATATGTAGTGAATCTCCGGCATTAATTGCCAGTTCCTGTCCATATATTTTATGTAAGGATGGTTTACCTCTTCTTTCTTCCGATTTATCTTCTATATCATCATGAATTAAGATCCATTCTTCGGAGAGCTGCATCGCCGCAGCTACCTTGACCACCTTTTGGATTTTGGCTCCTAGGGCTTTGGCGGTAAGAAGTACCAAGGTGGGGCGCAGGTATTTACCCTTTCTTTCAGGATATACCCGGTTTATCTTCCAATATAAATCCACATCCTTTTTATATTTGCTTGGGATTTGGAATTGGGTGGGGTAGTCGGGATCCTTTAAATGCTTTTTAATTTCAGGCCAGACAAGCTTCTTGGTATTTTCTAAAGTTTCTTGTACCACAGCCGTATTATATCGCGTAGTTGGCCTGTGGTATAATTTCTGATATGCCGGAGTCAATTTCACTTCCTAAAACGACAGTAATTCCAAGCCATATCGCCATGATTTTAGACGGTAATAGACGCTGGGCCAGGGCCAGAGGTCTAAAGCCATGGGAGGGTCATTACCATGGTTTTAAGGCTGTTGAAAAACTTGCTGAGGCAGCTAGGCAGTTGGGAGTTCACACCTTTACTATTTGGGCGTTTTCTACTGAGAATTGGGAACGCCCCAAAGAAGAAGTGGGTGCAATAATGAACCTTTTCAGGAAAGCTCTGAAGGAAAAGGAAAAGGAATTTCATCGGGACCGGGTTGCGCTGGTTCATTTGGGTAGGAAGGATAGGCTTCCGGAAGATATCGGGAGAGAGTTTGCCAGAATTGAAGCTGAAACGGCAAAGTATGCAAGTAATCATATTCTTAATTTGGCAGTGGATTATGGGGGTAGGGATGAAATCCTAAGGGCAACTAAAAAAATTATTGAAGATAAAATTCCGGTAGACAAAATCGACGAGAAACTATTTGAAGGATACCTCGATACAGCGGGCCAACCATATCCATCTCCGGACCTATTTATTCGCACATCAGGAGAGCAGCGTACAAGCGGACTTCTTCCTTGGCAATTAAGCTACACCGAATTCTATTTTGAGACAGAACACCTTCCGGATTTTACTCCTGAAATGCTAAAAGAGGCGATTATAGACTTTTCAAGGCGTAGGCGTAGGTTTGGCGGCGATGATAGTGCGCAACACCTTGCTTTTAACCCGGGGGTAACAGCAAGACTTGAAATTGATTGGTGGAGGCTTAGGAAAGTCCCTGAGGGAATGAGAATCAGGGATTATGCGATGAAACACCTTAAAGAGCAGTATGGCCTTTCAAAAAAGCTTGCGCTTGAGGCAGCTAAGTATTTAGTTGAGGCAGTTGCCGAAGAAAAGGATGAAAAGTGGGACAAAGCAACCGAAAGGATGAAAAAATTCTATCAATTAATAAAAGACGAGGTTAGGCTTGCTTTTGAACCCCAGATAGTTGCATCAATGGAAGTGGACTTTGCCAAAAAGATCGGGGATAAAGCCAGTGTAGCCTCGGCTTCAGAAGCAGAAGGGGTTGCCCGGGAACATCTTGCCGAAGTATATAGAATTTCTTTGCTTCAAGCTGCTAAAGCGGCTCACCTCAGGGTACTGGCTGCGGTTGAAAGAAATCTGGCATTAGCCGGATTGGGTGAAGAGCATTGGGTAAAGGCGGAAGATTATCTTCAAAAGTACTATCGCGCGTTGAAGGAAAGAGTGGCCTAACTTCAAGAAACCGACCAATTCATCGTGAACTTACCATCTGTAGTGATAAATGGCTATTGACAGCATTGTTTCACTTTGATATTTTCTGACTAAGAAAGATAAGCGTTAGGCAGGGGACACTATAAAAATGGATCAAAGCACTAAAAAGAAAATCAGATTGGAAGATCTACCAGATTTACTTACCGTCCGCGAGGTGAGCGAACTACTTAGAGTTTCCCCTTTAACTATTAAGCGTTGGGGAAAAAGGGGTAAGCTTCCGGCAATCCGTATTAACTCCAGAGGGGATCGTAGATACAAAAAAGAAGCTGTCCTCTGGCTTCTGGGAATGCAAAGCAAGGAAGAATAGCCTTCAACTGAGAAAAGCAAAGTAAGTTAGTCAAGTTTGATTTGTAGGTTCCAAAAATGGGAATAGAGACTATCTTTTATTTGCAAAAGAGTCTTGTGTGTTCCACTTTCTTTTATTTTTCCGTTTTCGATGACAACTATTTTATCGGCGCGCATTACGGTTGAGAGTCTATGGGCAACAATGATTGTGGTTTTTCCCCGCCTTGCCTTCCAGAATGCATCCTGGATGAGTTTTTCGCTTTCGCTATCAAGTTGACTTGTGGCTTCATCAAATATGACAATATCAGGATCGCTTAGGATCATTCTTGCAATAGCCAGACGTTGTTTTTGTCCTCCGGAAAGTTTGACCCCGCGTTCTCCGACTTCGGTTGCGTACTTTTTTGGCAGACTTTGGATAAACCCATCGATATTGGCAAGTTTTGCAGCCGCTCTGATTTCACTGAGATTGGGTCGAACTTTGCCGTAACCGATGTTGTAGGCAATGGTATTATTGAAAAGTATCGGTTCTTGAGGCACGACTCCTATAAAACTTCTAAGTTTATCTTTTGTAAAGTCTTTAATATTTATTCCGTCAAGGTATATTTCACCGGCAGTCAGATCATAAAACCTCATCAGTAGTTTTACCAAGGTGGTTTTGCCCGATCCGCTTCTTCCAACGAGAGCTACAGCCTGGCCCTGTTCAATTTTAAGATCTATTCCGCTAATTGCGTTTTTTGTTCTATTCTTATAGGCAAACTTAACTTTGTTGAACACAATTTCCCCATAGACATGCCTGATGTTAACTGGTTTTATGGGATCCATTACTTCTATTTCATAGTCAAGTAGGCCGAAATAGCGTTCAATGTCAGCAAAATCTTTGGCGACATCCCTAAGTCCCCAGACAAGTTCCCAAAGCCGTGGGAAAAAACTTGAAAGGAATGCCGTAACAAGCACAAAGTCTCCGATTGTCAGCTTTGCCACAATTGTTGCGTGAAGAGTAAGCAAAAGTATGGCAAACATACTTATATTTATTATCGTCCCAATGGCGACGTCGATCGTGCGGAATGACTTTTGGTAATCAAGGCTGCGTGCTTTCCAGGGAATAAATGCCAAGTTCAGTCTTCCAAGTTCCGCTTTTTCTTTGGCAAAAAGCTTGACGGTTTCGTATGCCAGGAGGTTATCGGTAATTACTGCCGAGACTCTATCTTCCTCCTCGTTCGCAAGGTTGCGCTTTTGAACATTGTTTTTTATCAGAAACTTCATGGCAACCAGGGACAATGCAAATGAAACGATAACAAGTAGAATAAAATCCCAGCCAAATTGAATAAAGAAGAATGTCAGGACAAAAAATGAAACAGCAACACTCAATATCCGGTAATGGATGTCAAAAAATAGTCCGAAAAAGGCCGAATCGCCCCTTTTGAAGGCAGAAATCAAGCTCCCGGTAGATTTGCCTGAGTGGAATGCAAAATCAAGATCCTGGATGTGTTTAAAAACGGTGGTTCTGGCATTTGCCGACTCGCGAATGATTATTTTGTCTCCCATTCTCATCGAGAGCACTTCGGTAACAAGGGCGACCATCGAAAGAATGACAAACCCCGCAAGGATCACCACAAGCCTTGTAAAATCGAGTGAGGGGATAGCATCTACAAACAGTTTATAAAAGTATGGAGTGAGGCTATATAAAGCACCGCTTGCGATAAACAGCAGGACAAAAGCGGTAAACGCCAGTTTCCGCTTAGCTACAAAGCCGTAGAAAGTTTTTAGAATCTTGAGCATCTTAACCGACGCAAAATAGACCCCTTTCAGGGGAGAAGATTGCGGCGAGATTCAATTGTAGCTGATTTTTCCAAAAAAAACATCCCCGCTACAACCTGCTCAAATTTGGATATATGAAGCTCCAGGTGGTACAATATACCTACTTTCTATAAATCTATCCCATGCGAAAACTAATTGTATTGCTGTTTTTGGTGGTCTTGGCGTTTGGAATACTGAATCCGGCGGGTGTTTTTGCTGTGGCTAAGGCTACTCCAACTCCCACCCCGACTCCGGTGGCAGTTAGCACCCCCGAGCCTCCCCGAGTGGATATTACACAAAAAAGTGTGGAAACTTTGGGTCCACTCGAGAAGCTTCTTAAGGAACAGGCATTGGGTGCAACTTGGCCTTTTAATCCTGTAAAATACGCGATTCGTGCGTCAGTTGCTGCAGGAGTCCCTGCTAATACAATAGTTCTACTTTTGCTTTTGCCGATTGTTGCTTTTGTCATTGCTTTTACCAGGAATGTAATTGGAATTAGGGGTTTTGGAATATTCCTTCCCGCCGCTTTATCTGTTGTTTTTGTGGCAACCGGCCCAATTGTCGGAATAGGGCTTTTTCTTGTTATCGTTGTAGTTTCTACAACAATGAGGCTGGTACTTAGGAAGCTAAAAATAAAACTTCAATACTTGCCTAGAATGGCTTTCATTCTTTGGGCGGTTGTATTGGGAGTTCTGGGGATCCTTTTCCTGGCGCCCATTATGAAATTTTCAGATCTTGCCAACGTTTCAATTTTTGCCGTTCTTTTTTTGGTACTGCTTGCGGAGGATTTCACTCGGGTCCAGTTGGGAAAAAGTGTTAAAACAGCCCTGAATCTGACTTTTGAGACACTTATTCTATCTTTAATCTCGTTCCTGTTTCTTACTTTTAAACCACTACAGCATTACGTACTTCTTAACCCTGAGATTTCCCTTCTTGTTATTGCGGCCGCGGACTTACTCTTGGGAAAGTATACAGGCCTAAGAGTAATGGAGTTCTATAGATTCAGGAAGCTTATTAAAGGCTAATAAAATGAAAATCTCCTCAATTTTGGGGTTAAATGCCAGGACCCAACTCTTCGCTTATAAATACAATACCAAGCGTGGTAAGAACATTGCCGATTCCAAGATTCAAACTGCCAGAGTGCTTAAAGAGGCAGGCGTACCCCACCCCAAGATCTTTAAAAAGTTTAAGGATCCACAAGGCGTCCTAGAATTTGATTGGACGACCCTTCCGGACAAGTTTGCCCTAAAACCCAGCCGGGGAATGGGAGGAGAAGGGATAATTGTAGTTAAGAGGCGACTTAAAGATGGAGGATGGCTAACCACACAAAAAGAACGCATAAAAATTGACGATCTTAAGCTTCATGTACTGGATACTTTGGAGGGCGCGTATTCTATGGGGAATGTACCCGATGTTGCTTTTGTTCAGGAGTATGTGGGACGGCACAAGGCTTTTAGGAGGTGGGCGTACCGGGGGACTCCCGATATTCGAGTTATTGTTTTCAACAAGGTTCCAGTAATGGCCATGCTTAGGCTCCCGACAAAAGAGAGTGGTGGAAGGGCCAACCTGCACCAAGGAGCTATTGGGGTTGGGGTTGATATAGCAACAGGAGTTACAACAAAAGCTATATGGCATGGTGAGCAGATAGTATTCAAGCCCGGAACTGAAAGAAAACTTAGGGGGATCAATATTCCCAACTGGACTGCAATATTGGAAACTGCTGTTGCCGCACAGATAGCCTCGGGACTTGGATATGCCGGAGTTGATATCGTTCTTCATCCCGAAAAAGGTCCAATGGTACTGGAACTTAATGCCCAACCGGGTTTGCAGATACAGCTTGCTAATATGGAGGGGTTGAAAAGGAGACTGGATAGAATCGATGACCTTGTTGTAGCTGATGCTGAGCATGGTGTAAAAATTGCCAAACTCCTCTTTGCTGGGAGATATCAAGATATCCAACAAATGGAAGAAGGAATTAAAACAATTGGAACAAAGGAGCTAGCCAAAGTTGTATCCGCAAACGGTGAAAAGGAGGAAATCTGGGCAAAGGTTGACACTGGAGCTTGGAGGACCTCAATTGATAAGGATTTAGCCAGGAAATTGGGACTTTTACAAAGAGATAATATTCTTTGGGAAAAGAAGGTTAAAACATCCATGGGAGTTGAAAAACGTCCGGTAATAAATTTGAGATTTTATTTGGCTGGTCGGAAGATTGACACAATGGCATCCGTTGCCAATCGTGGAGGTTTAAGACGATTAATGATAATTGGACGCCGCGATCTTGGCGGATTTTTGGTTAGTACCGGGGGGTTTGATAGATAACATGAATAAATTTGAATTCTTGGAAGTAACGGGATCTTATAAAGATGTTGGCTATGCAATTGGGGCAAAGTTTAAAAAGACAATTCAAGAAAGGGTTAATGAGAGACAAAAACGGATTATAAATTACGAGAGATACCTGAAAAGAACCGAACCCTACTTCAAAGCTACAAAGGAAAGATTTCCAAACCTGGTTACTGAAATATCTGCGCTAGCTGATGCTGCCGGAGTTGGGGTAGCTGATTATTTTTCGATAAATAATCGAGAGGTTGACTCGCATGACAAAGGTGACCACTGTACAGTTGCAGTTAGTTTTGGTGAAAGTGGCGCCGTGGTCGGTCACAATGAAGATTGGGAAGGCGCATCCCCCGACTCTCTTTATATTTTGAAGGCTACAATTGGTAAAACTACATTTTTTGGTCTTCAGTATAAAGTTGCAATTCCAGGTGTTTCGGCAGCGGTGAATAACTGGGGTTTGGTCCAGTGCATAAACGATTTGAATCCGGCATCTCAAATGGGCGTTCCCAAAAATTTCGTTGCGAGAGCCGTCTTGGAATGTAAAACACTTGACGAGGCAGAATCTGTAATAAGGGGAACCAGGGGAGCATCAGGATTTAATCATGTTTTGATTCAGGGGTTAGAGGTAAGGAATATTGAAATTGCCGGAAGCAAAATAGCCGTTGATAAAGCGATGAAAGAGTCATATGTACACACAAATCATTATCTGGCGCCGGAGATGAAATCTTCGGAGGAATTTCACACAAAGAGCTCTGAAGCCAGATACAAAAAGGCAAAAGAAATGACACATCCCGGAATGTCGGTTGCAGAGATGAAAGCGCTTTTATCTGATAGGAAGAATGTGGAATACCCAATCAGTCGGCATGATGCAACTCTCGGTTCATTCATAACACTACCTTCTCTAAACGAAGTCTACATTTGTTATGGACCTCCCGATAAGGGTGAGTATCAAAAATATGAACTCGCGTAATAAAAAAATATTAGTTTTGGTTGGAAAGATTACCGACAAAAAAGGTAAACTGGCAAAACTTATTACCAGTTTGATAGGTCCAAAAACTGAAATAAAAATGGATCTATTTTCGAATCTCACTTTTGAGGCAGAAGGAGAGACTGTTGTTGTAAAAGTGTCCGGTATAGACATAAAGAGTTTTGACCTTGTTTTTATTAGATCAGTAGATTCGAGCCTAGCCTTTACAGCGGGAATTTTGGCTTATGTCCTTGACCACATTCATATAAAATATTTCGATAAGAAGTTTTTAAATTCCAGGGCAACCAGTGATAAGCTTACCTCCTTGGTCATTTTGGGTTTGAACGGGCTTCCGATTGTGCCGACATTTTTTTGTGAACGGGATAGTGTTATTCAGTATTCCGATTATTTAGTTAAAAAATTTAATTACCCAATAGTTGCGAAAGAACTCAAAACACACCACTCACAGGGTCTTTTTGTCTTGAGACACAAAGAAGATTTCCAAAAACTCGATGGTCGCCAGTTTCTATTTCAAAAATTTGTGCCCCTTGAGGAGGAATACAGATTTTTAGTTTTGGGTAACTCAGTACGGTCAGTTCAAAAAATGTATAGGGATTTAAGCGGTTCCAGGTCTCGAATTGACATGAATCGTAAAGAGGAATTTGTTGACGTTACCCGAATGCCCATCGAGATGAAAGATCTTGCCGTAAGATGCGCCAAAGCATTAAATCTTCAGGTCGCGGGGGTTGATCTTATGATTGCAAAAGAGGATTCGAAGACCTTTGTTATAGAAGTGAATGGTAACCCTGGTTTTACATATGACACAAATATTTCTCCGGAGGTTCCCGAATTAGCAAAATTTCTAGAGGAAGAGGTGCAATCATGATAGCAGACACAATAATTGTTAATTACGAGAACAATTTAGACAAACTTCCTTCCAGACGAAGATTGCACTTTTTACTGCGTTGCTACAGAATTACGGGAGACAAGAAATATATTCCACAAATCAGGACCAGTGTTAGTGAACTTTTGCCAAGGTTTAAAAAAACTTTGGGAGCGTTTTCAAACGAAGATAATATAATCGAGATCGGTAAGCAGAAGATTATTGATTACGTGTCTGTGAATCCGAGAAAGATGCGACGTCTTGCATTTTATCAAAAAAACCCAAAAGTTCTGGTTTATATGGAGGCGATACTCTACATGTTTCTTATTAAGTCTTTGGGTATGGAGCGTTCTCCGGAAATATCCCGAGAATTTAGGGTAGCGAAATCGTACATAGCGAGTAATGATATTGAAAATATTTTTCTGCATAAGAGTTTCATGATCGTAAACCCATCGGAGAGTGCAAATATAATTAACTTTTTGTCATTTTTGGGAATAGCGGACAAGAGGCGGGAGTTAGTCAATCTGTCTCGTGAATATTGGTTAAATGTTGAACCGGAGAATCCATCTATCTGGCTGGATAAGATATATGGGCTTGTGCATTTAATCATTGGAGCATCAAATTACTACCAAAACTTCGTTGATGACGAGCAATTCGATTGGGTATTTAAATATTTTGACAGCAACTTGGGTCATATCTTGCTTAAAGCAAACCTGGATAGTGTGGGGGAGATTGGTATTTGCTATAAACTTACAGGAAAGGGTGATAGTAAGATAGTTAAGCAAATTCAAGATTATCTGGTCAGCAAATTTGATGCAAAGGTGGGATATATACCAGGTATTACTGACCCTACAATTTCCGGGTCTGAACATAGAAATATTGTCGCAGTGATCGCGCTTAAGGATTTTGATAGATTATACAAAGGCCCGGATATCGGGGAATAACTACAGTATTCGTACAAGTAAATACCTCAGGAAGGCGCGAAATTATTAAGTTTTTCACGGGCCAAATATAATGCGAATAGATTCTCTGATCCACAAAAAATCCGTCATGTTTCAGACGGATAATTTGCTGTAAGCTAAATAACGGGTTTATTAATAATAAACTTCGTTTATTTAAGCTCTACAGTTGCTCCTGCAGCTTTTAACTTCTCGCTAGCTACCTTTGCGTCTTCCGCTTTAGCGTCTTTAAGTACTTCCGCAGGAACGGTTTCGGTCATAGCCTTTGCATCCATTAAAGTAAGATTGGGATTAATCTCTCTTAAAGCTTTAATAACTGCAATTTTATTGGCACCCGAGACAGTCATTACGACCGTTTGATTGGCGCTACCCGCATCCGCCGCTGGAGCCTCTGCACCAGCTGCCGCTGGAGCTGCTGCTGCCGCTACCGGCATGGCTGCACTAACTCCGAGTTTTTCCTGCAAGGCACTAACCAATTCAGACAGTTCCAAAACAGAAAGTTTTGAAACCTCCTCGACCATTTTTTCTACTTTTTCCGAAACTTTTTTTGATTCTTCTGCCATATTAATTCACCTCCGATCCTTTTTTACTGGCCTCGTTTAATACGTAAACCAGTTTCTGCAAATTTGCATTCAGTGTTCCGACTAAGCCATATTGGCTACCCATTAAAGTTCCAAGTAGCTGTCCAAGCAAAACATCCCTTCCTGGAAGGGATGAAAGTTTGGATAGAGATACTTCATCTTGGAATAACCCTTCGACAACCCCGACTTTAAATTTGGGTACGGGTAGCCCCGCTTCACTAACAAATTCCTTGGCAAATTTACCCAAAACCTGAATCGGGGCGATGGGGTCTTCGGTTGCAATTACTAAGGCGGTTTGGCCGGACAGAATGGAATCGGTTAGAAGTCCCTTGTCGATTCCAATAGATTCCCCGGCGCGCTTCAGAAGTGTGTTTTTGACAACAATCATTTTTCCACCGACTTCGGCAAGCCGGCTTTTAAGCTCTTGCTGGGCTTTAACTCCAAGTCCTGAATAATTAACTAAGGTGACGGATTTGGCGTCATTTAACTCCGCTTTTAAATTGTCTACAAATATTACTTTTTCGGCTTTTTTCATTGCTTTTAATTCAAAAAAAATGCGCCCCGAGGGCGCTTTTTGTCTGAAGCGTTTATTCCTCGGTACGACTTACTTAACATGCGTACTTTCTTTGGACTAACTGGTATTATCTGATAATTAGGCTATTAAGTCAATCGGGCTGTCCTTAAACCTTTATCTTAACCGACGGACCCATCGTAGCCTTGATATATGCTTTATCAATCTGTTTACCGCCTCCGAAGGCCTTAAATATTGCTTCCAAGTTTTCTGCCAGCTCTTTACTATCCTGGCCCACCTTGCCAAGAGTGGTGTGAATCAAGGGGGCTTCTTTTTCTGTCTTTAGGATCACGGTACTTACCGAAAAACCTTGTGCCTTTTTGGCATCGGGGACTAATGTTCCGTTTTTGGGATTTGGCATTAGCCCTTTTGGTCCCAGAAGTCTTGCAAAAGGAACCAGTTTTGGCATTATAGCCGGAGTTGCTACTAAAATATCAAAATCAATTTTACCGTCTTTTAATTTCTCTATGGTTTCATCAGATGCAATTTCGACTTTTTTGGTTTTTCCGGCTTGATGGGGAAGAGTAGCTTGAGCAGAGGCTCCAACCTTATTAACAATCATGTGTAGCTCAACTGTTCCGTCAAATTTTGAGTAGGAAGTATCCTTAACAAGTTTGATAGCCTCAGTGGCGGAGTATACCTTTACATTATCAAACTTCTTTTTCGCTTCGACATATTTCTTACCTCTTATTTTTTCGACAATCTTTCTTCCGCCCTTTTTAACAACCTCACCTTCGGCATTGGTTTCCGTTGCGGCAGGCTCTTCAGCCTCCACCATCTTTACTCTTTGTCCACCTTTTAGTCCCGCCAAATGAACTTTCTCTGCCTCTGCTTTGTGGGCCTTTTCACTTTTTTCCTTGTTTTTGTTCTCACCAACCTCGGCGGTTTTCATTTTTCCCATATTGTTTATTCGACTGTAACCCCCATGCTTCTTGCTGTTCCTTCTACAATTTTCATTGCTGCCTCAACGTCTTTGGTGTTAAGATCAACCATCTTTTCTTCGGCGATGCTTTTGACTTGTGCCTTGGTTAATGTTCCAGCAGGTTCTCTTGGGGTTTTACCGGACCCTTTTTCAATTCCCAGAGTCTTTTTTATCATGTCGGAAACGGGAGCCTTTTTAATGATAAAAGTGAATGATCTGTCCTCAAAAATTGTGATAACTGCCGGCACAACCTGACCCTTCATGTCTTTGGTTTTATCGTTGTATTGTTTGACGAAGTCCATGATGGCAACGCCGTGTTGTCCTAGCGCTGTTCCAACGGGAGGAGCGGGGGTTGCTACCCCTGCCTGTAAATTGATTTTAACTACTGTTTTAACTTTCTTAGCCATTATAGTTTGAATACACGCATCGAAGCTTAAAAGAAATTTCGACCTGCGTCTCCCTCAGATAATTCCGAGGTAATTGGTATTATACCTTTTGGATCTGTAGGAAATCAAGTTCAACCGGGGTTTCCCTGCCGAAGATTGATACTAAGACCTTAACCTTACCCTTTTCCTCATCCATTTCATGGATTGTTCCAAGGAAATCAGAAAAAGGTCCGTCTGTGATCTTGACAGCTTCACCAACAGAGAATTTGGTTTTGAACCTCGGAGCGGGTGAGCTTACGAATTTCTGGATATTGGCAACTTCTGCTTCAGAAAGGGGGGTGGGGTTATTGCCAGCGCCTACAAACCCGGTTATTCCTGCCGTTGTCCTTACAGCGAGCCAGGTCGGGTCGTCCAAGATCATCTTAATCAAAAGGTACCCAGGGAAGATTTTTTCTTTAATTGTGGCCTTTTTTCCGCTTCTAATAATAACTCTATCCTGTGTTGGAACGAGCATTTCAAAAACACGGCCTACAAGGTTCATGGTTTCAACCCTTTGTCTTAAAGTCTCCATGACTCTGACTTCATGCCCTGAGGAGGTGTGAACTACATACCATTTGGCCTTGGGATCCTCGGTTTGGGCAATAATCATATGTCCCGGGATTTTTTTATTGCCGGTTCCGCGTTCTGCAACTTGTGTTTGATCTTCGTTCATAATAATGCTACTTAGTTATTACTAGGGTGAGTACCTTGGTAAAGAGGTAATCAAGACCTCCAACGTAAAGTCCGATGACCCCGGATATTAGGAAAACGATTAAAGTAAGTTTAACAATCTCGTTTCTCTTAGGCCAGGTAACCTTTGAAAGCTCGCTTCTTACTTCGGAAAAGAAAGTCACGACCGATTTCATCTAGGGACAAATTGTAGCAGAAAGTTTACCGGGAGACAAGGCACGAGTTTTCATCTCGTGCTATCATATCCTGCGATGGGAAAAGAGAATGGAAAAGGGGGAGTTTTGAATATCCCGGGGGTATCCCGCGGGGGAGATTTCTTTAAAGGTAAAACCCCAGAAATGGCGGGGCAGCTATTGGGCTCACGAAGGCGGGTGGAGTATGGAGGAACACCCATCGATCTTTGTTTGGTGCGTTTAAGACAAGCTGAGTATTTGAATCTTCCATATTTGGGTCTGGATGAAGTTGGTTCCAAATCGGCTAAATTTTGGGAACCCAGAGTTGACCCTTCTGACGGAAGTGTGGTTACCTGGAGGTGGGAGTCTCAAAAGGCAGACAAACGGGATTTTTCGGAATATATTGCCTTTGCGGGGGCGAAGGTAAATATCAAGTTTAACTATGGTCAGATTCCTTCGGGGTGGACGGTTGGTATTCTTGTCCCCCAGAGGGTTAAAGGAGGTATCGAAGCGGCAATGCGCCAGCAGGATGAGATATCTCACGATTACGGAAAGGATAATGGGCCGGAAAAAGCCCGGGTTGACGAAACCTTTAATCTTCTCTACGACGCAAGCTCGGCGTTTGTCATGGGTGAAGTAAATAGTGAAAGTGGTTTAAATGCACTGGGAAAATCGGTTGAAGATCATTTTAAAGCCCATGGACTTTTGGAAAGCAACGATTCAATTTGGCAACGAGTAGTAACACATACACTTAATGCTGCCGAAAAAGACAGGCTCCATCGTGTCAATCCCCTGGTGTCTCGGGTACGAATACGGGCAGCTTTCCTTGCGGGAACGGAAAGAGAAATGATCGCTCGGAGTGTCGGAGACAAAGCGGAAAAGGTCTATAGCTATCTAGCGGTGGTTCGGGCAGGAATCCGTTTAAGAATAAAGTTGGCAATTGATATGTTGGATGATGTCTGTGCCTTTAGTAAAGGTAGGATTGCACAAGATCCCATTATGCGCGAGAGAAGCCAGACCTATACCACCAGGCAGGGGTGGGAGCTTGTGCAATATGTCAAAATAATTTCAAATAACGTTTTACGCGGTATTCAACCTGCTCCGTATTTAAAGCCAGTTACAGCTGCACGGATTATTCTGGCTGGGGAAACTGCTCTAAAAAACGATGAAGAGAGAACGCTGGTTTTTAATGTGCTGGATAAGGGTGGCTATTTTTTGTTTATGAATGACTCGGCGGTTAGCCGCCTACGGGAAAAAAGACTATTCGTGGCCGAGAAAAGAATGCGCCTTGCGTACGATCTTCTGAGGCAAAATCTTAATGATCCAAAAACAACCGATTTAAAAGTTTTTGATTGACAATGAATTACCCCAACTTTCTTTTTGAACGGCGCGTCTGGAAACGTGATTATAGATTTGTTGCCGGGATAGACGAGGTTGGTAGGGGTTGCTTTGCAGGACCGGTTGTTGCCGGGTGTGTGGTTTTTCGCCCCGATCCAAGACTCCAAATTCCAGCTTCAATTCGGATTAACGATTCGAAATTACTGACCCCCAGACAACGGGAGGTGGCAGATAAATGGATTAAAAAAAACGCGGCAGCTTTTGGAATAGGCCAAGCCAGCGTTTCTCAAATAAATCGATTAGGAATTAAAAAGGCCAGCGAGATAGCTTTCAGAAAGGCCATCAAAAACTGCAGAGTTGAGATTAACTACCTTTTAATCGATGCTTTCTATATCCCTTATGTTAAAGGTCTTAGAAGAAGAAATCAGAAAGCAATAGTTAAAGGGGATACAAAATCTATTTCCATTGCAGCAGCGTCAGTTATTGCCAAGGTTTTCCGTGACGCTCTGATGCGTAAACTTGGCAAAAAACCAAAGTTTAGAAGGTATGGGTGGGGTAGAAATAAAGGATATGGAACCTTAGAGCACAGAAAAGCCATCAAAAAATACGGAGTGACACGGCAACATAGAGAAAAGTTTGTGGCAACCTGGCTTAGTAATTCCTCTTTTTCTCAAGCTCGATAGAGTGGGCAATGCGGTATTTGGCTTCTTTTCTTTTTTCGGCGGGTTTTTTGTAGTGTTCGCGGTCCCTATATTCCTGCATAACGCCCTCCACGATGGTTTTTTTGCGAAACCTCGCGATTAATTTATCTTCGGATTCCCCTTTTTTCTTTCTTAGAATAAACATTTTATATAAGTCGCCTCCCTTCCACTGGCAGCGATATTTTATCAATTTTGGTTAACAAATGGAACGGGGAAGTTAAAGTGCCAGGAGGAAAAGTACAACTGCAGCTGAGAAAGACCCCCCAGCAATCCAAAGAAGGAAGTTTAAATTTGGTTTTTGTTCGATTTGGGCTATAGGCGTACCTGATGGAGATGGCGTTGGAGATTGAAGTTTGATAACCAATGTGCCCGGAATTGAGGAGCCCTTGGTTGTATTTGATGTGGGGCTGGGTTCTGGCGTAAAAATCCTCCGTATTGGAGTTGGGGAGGGGGTATTGGTCTGTGTTATGCAATCGCAATTGATATCGCTCGGACAAAAGGGGTTTCTACAAAAACCTTGATAACAGTAAAAATCCGCTTTGCAGTTATAGTTACTCCCACATGTTCCACCACAAGCGTTTGGTTCACCTTCGGGTGCAGGGGTCGGAGTCGGAGTTTGAGTCGGGGTAGTGGTGGGGGAAGCTGTTGGTGATTCAGTTGGTGATGCGGTAGGAGATTCTGTCGGTGAAGCTGAAGGGGATGGGGTTGAGCTTATGGCATTGTCATAGTCTAGAACATATCTCCACCAATTATCCCAAGTATCACTTGTGTATGAAGCCACTTTGGGGATGTGTGATAACCAATATGTTTTCCATGCTAAATCTGTGCAGCCCCACTTTTCGCAGCCGAATGTAGAAGAAGTTAATGTGAGATCTGGATAGTTCAGGTAATCTTCACAACTTGAGGAGACCTGTACTGGATTAGCCCAATCATAGTCGCTAGCACCATTTGGAGGTATATGAATTGTTCCGCAGGCAGCCTGGCCGGGGTTAGTTTTTTCGTTCTTAATAAAATCGGTCCACAAACTAAGCCCTTTGCTTGAAAATGTATAGTTCATTGTTCCTTCAAAGCGATGCCCAAAATCCTCGATCATTTCAGGCAGACCTCTTTCGTAATTGAAGCCCATGATGTTGAGTTTTCGGTTGCATGTTGAATCTGGCACTACGGGACCATTGGTAATAAAAGCATTTGGTCCTGCCATATTGGCCTCCCAGTAACCAAACCACGGGCCACCCCAGAGCCAGAGTTCGTCAATCTCGCCGGAATTTACTTTTTCGCAGACTTGATTGCTATTTAGGATTTTAAGGTAATCCGCCATTGTGGGGGCATGGCAACTTTGGTTGTCAGAAAGACAATTTAGATAAGGTTCTTCTGTATATTTATAGCCATCGCTTAGTTCAGGAAAATCGTCAATGGTCACTCTTTCGGCAATTTGGTAGTCTGCATAGTCACCACTTACCTCTTTAAGTTTTTGAACGTATTGAGTCTCAAGGTCCAAAGGATTGTTCCATCCCCGACTAACACTTAACTTTTGCCCACCAGTTACTAGAGGGTTGTATTCTAGGACTAATACCTTAACTATTTTTTGGCCGATATCCTGAGCCTCCTGTGCCTTTTGAGAAATCAAAAATTTCTGTGTCACGACTGCCCAAACAAAGAGGGGAAGACCCACAAAAAGAGCCATTACAACCCCGAGTCCCAGAAGCCGCTTAGTCTTAGCAGGGAGGGATTTAAATCTTGCGACAAAATCCATTGCTTTATTCTAATTTGTACAGATTCACGTTTCAAGTATTGGTTTCGTTTTTGCGAAACCACTTGATTTATAATGAGTAGATGCTCATAAACCTCTTTATCATCTGGCTGGTTTTGATACCCTTTTTGGTGTGGGATGGGTACTTCGAAGGCCCTAAAATACTAGTATTCTTACTGGGTGGTTTTGTCCTTTCTTTTTATTGGATTCTGAGGCTTACCAAGAATCAGAATACCCTGAAATTGGGAAAGAAGGATCTTTGGTTTTGGGTATGGCTTTTGGTTTTGATAATATCGAGTCTCTTTGGAATTCACCCTCAAGAATCAGTTCTTGGAGGAAGCTACCGCCATCAAGGCGTAATTTTTTTCCTAGTTCTTTGGCTAATTGGGAAAACCACAGAACTTTTGGAAGGTGAGAGTAAAAGACTCCTTTATAAAGGGATGGGCCTTGCAGTGATGGTAGAAGTCCTAATCGTTTTCTACCAAATAATTTTTGGGAAGCTCTATTTGGGGTTACCCTTGGGAACGTTGGGAGAGGTAAATGCTGTTGCTGGCTTTTTGGCGATAGGAGTATATTTTGTCTTTATCTCTTATCCAAAAGTTTTTTCATCATTGCCGTTAATCGCAATTGTTTTAATGCAATCAAAATCCGGTGTATTGGCGTTGTTATCAAATCTGGGTTTCCAAATTAACTTAATGGGCAAAAGAACTCGAGTGTTTGTTGCTGGACTTTGCTTATTGTCAGTTATTTTTTTGTTCTTTAAGCACTCAACGGCGAAAGATTTTTCTTTTTTTGAAAACCGTCAAACAATATGGCCAATGGCAGTTCAGCAAATTGTCAAAAAGCCATTTCTAGGTTATGGTGCGGAATCCGGGGAAGTTGTGTTTAATAATGCATTTAGAGCGTCAGGTTTTCCGCTTTCGGGCCTGATCATTGATAGAGCACACAACCTTTTTTTGGATATAGCCATGTGGTCAGGGGTAACCGGGCTCGTTGCATTTTCCCTTTGGTTATACTTTAGTTTCGTAAGTCTCAAGGATGTTGGTAGAAAGATGGCGGCTCTTAGCTTTCTAATTTTCTCGATGTTTCAACCCTTGGGTGTTGTCCACTGGATTTTATTATTTCTGATATTATAATAAGTGATATGTCAGTTAAGAAGAAAGCTCTTGTTACGGGGATCACCGGGCAAGATGGAAGCTATTTAGCCGAATTTTTGTTAAAAAAGGGCTATGAGGTCTCCGGACTTGTCAGGAAAACTAGCAACCTCGAGTACCAAAACATTGCCCACATCCAGGATGAACTCATTCTAATTCAATCTGACCTTCTGGACCCAATTTCTATTCGCGAGGCTTTACAAAAAATTAAACCCGATGAAGTTTATAACTTGGCCTCACAAAGCCATCCCGCGGAGAGTTTTAAACAACCGATTCACACGGCTGAGATTACAGCAATTGGAGCTCATAGAGTTCTTGATGCCACACTTGATGTAGTTCCCAAGGCTAAGTTCTATCAAGCCAGTTCTTCTGAGATGTACGGGTGGGTAAGAGAGATTCCTCAAAGTGAGGAAACACCCTTTAATCCGGCTAATCCCTATGCCGCTTCAAAACTTTATGCCCACGCAATGACACGGATATATAGGAAAAGTTACAACATGTTTGCCTGTAATGGAATCCTTTTTAATCATGAGTCTCCCAGGAGACACCTGGGTTTTGTGACTCAAAAAGTAACCTATGCGGCAGCTTGCGCCAAGCTTGGAGTTAAAAACTCAGAGCATCTTAATGAAGAAGGGGAGCCTATTGTCAAAAACGGCAAAGTTGGGCTAGGCAACCTTGAAGCGAAGCGCGATTGGGGTTTTGCTGGGGATTATGTTGAGGCCATGTGGTTAATGATGCAGCAAGATATCCCTGACGATTTTGTAATTGGAACAGGAGAAACACACACAATTCAGGAGCTTTGTGAGGAATCATTCGATTATGTTGGTTTGAACTGGAAAGATCATGTTTATATCGACAAGAGGTTTGTAAGGCCCACAGAAACCGGTCCCTTAGTAGCAAACCCGGGAAAAGCTAAAAAAGTACTTGGTTGGGAACCAAAAACAACCTTCAAAGATCTGGTTCGCCTCATGGTTGACGCTCACTTAGCGAGACTCAAATAAGTAATAAATAGTAGATTGAGATAGAGGACTTCAAGAAAGGACTTTCTGGGCGTATCGGTTTTTTCTTTGTATATTAAATTTTGAACAACCAATGTTCCGATACGCCCATGAGCCAACACCCACAAATAAGATGAAAATTCAATAAAAATCATAGCCCACGCAAATTGTGGACTGGAATTTTCGTTAGGACAGGGGTATATTCCTGTCCTAACTTGAGGGGAAGAGAGATGTGTGTTAGGTGAAATTCTCGGGTTCGAGACTTTCAAGGATTTGCCCGGTTCTTAACCCCGCTCCAGCTTGTTGTTTAGCTTCCTGTGGAAGATGCCGGTCGGATGCATGGGTCCTTTCTCCGGGCGGCTTGCCGTGACCTGGATGAACCTTCCGAGGGTGGCATTGGGAGCAACTGGAATTATTCCCGGATCCAACTGGAAAACAAGTGCAGCACATTATCTTACTCCTTTTTTTGAATTTGCTAGGGTGCTAGCTACAGTGCAGACATTGTAGCAGAATCATGCCTGTTTTGCAAAAAACTCCCAAATGCTTCATCATGAATTATGTTTGCCCCTTTTGGGAAACCTTTGGCCTTTTTGGGGGATAAAGTTTGGTCCAAAGTGGTCCTTTTTTCTTTAACACTTTTTCTTATACGTATCGCGGATGCAATTATTTCTTTTTGGGCGCCAAACCAAATTCAGTCCTCTTTGGGAAGCCCTGTATGGATGGGAATAATAATAAGTTTTCAATCGATAGTGGGCCTTGGGGCGGACCTTATTTTCCCAACTCTTCTTAGAACAACAAAAACCAAACGTTTGATTTTTTGGGCGATAGTGATGTCAGCCCTGACCTCATTTTTTTTGGCTGGATCTGTCACCCAGCCTTTTATTGCAATATTTTTGGTAACAATGACTCTATGGGGAATTTATTATGAATTTGTGGCTTTTGCCAACTATCAATTTATGGGGAGTGTGGTTCCGCCCCACATGAGGTCTGCTGCGTGGGGAGTTACTGGAACCTTTGTGAATCTGGCATATTTTTTAGGACCGCTTCTGGCAACTGCAGTGCTTTTTAAAAGCTATGTTTTGGCTGAGGGACTTATCTTAGTTTTTCTCGTTACAGCCCTTTTTCTTTTATCACTGTTCAAAGGACCGCATGATACTCCTGCCAAAATTGATATTAAGGATATTAATCCTTGGGTGGAGCTTAAACACTGGTTAACCCTCTCACGGCATATTTGGCCGGCAATGATTTTAAGTCTGCTTTTGGGTTTTATAGATTCAACTTTTTGGACAACGGGGGCTATCTGGACCGAAAAACTAGCTAAAATAAATTATTTAGGAGGACTTTTCCTGCCCTTTTATCAGCTTCCTGCGATATTTTTTGGTGTAATCGTGGCGGGGTGGGGAATATATAAAGGTAAGAAGATATTGACGGAAAAGTTTTTGGCGGTTGCCGGATTTTTTTTGATTGCTCTGGCGGTGAGCGATGCCATCTATTGGCAGCTATCCATGGTACTTCTGGCTTCAGCGGCGCTTTCAATCTGCTACCCACTACTTGAAGGAGTTTATACGGATATTGTTGCCAGAATGGGGAAGGAAAAAAAGGATATGATAGGTTTAACTAGCTCCGTGGTTAACGTCTCATACGTGATTTGGCCCCCAGTTGTCGGAGTGGTTGCTGGACTTATCGGGGAGAGGTTAACCTTTTCTTTTGTTGGAGTACTTGTAGTGGTCGTTTCTTTAATACTTCTTTTTGTGACACCCAAGAAGCTTCGCTTGCCTCAAAAAGAAATCAATAAGTGGGACTAAGAACAAGTAATTGACTTTTAAGTCCTGATCCCGTAAATAGGCCCGACAAGTTTTGCCATCCAGACTGGGTGAATTTCCAGCCTGGCAGGAATCCTCAAAGCTGGGATTACATTTTCCGTCACGCCTAACTCTTTCATCACAAGTTCGGCAGATAAGTGGGAGGTTATAATCCAATTCCATTTCTTTCATGCCTCGAGGATATAACAGTGCAATGTTGTTTGTCAAAAAATGGCCAAAAGACAGCGCTTTTGGGTTTTAATCGATTTTCAATAATTTTGTGATTTGGGTAGTTGAGGGGACTTTAATTTTGGGAATTTCGACGATTTTGGCGTCAATTTCCTCCGCCTGCTTTTGTTTCTTTTTTATGATAGGGTCTCCGGCTGCAACCGCAATTATCTGCGGGTTTACGATTTTAACAAGTTTTTGATAATCTTGGTCTTTCATTTTGTTTGCAAGGATTATTACCTGATCTACAAAATGCAATGATTCAAGCATCTCCCGTCTCTGGTATTGGTCGTGTATAGGGCGTTTTTCACCTTTCAGTTTTCTAATATTCTTATCGGATTCAAGCGCTACAACCAAGTAATCACCAAGGGCTTTTGCCTTTTTTAAAAAGTGAATATGGCCGTAGTGAAGAATGTCAAAACAACCACCAACAAGAACAACTTTAGACCCTCTTTTTGTTTTTTCCATGATGCTCAATAACAACTCTAACAACCTCTTCTACAGTTTGGTTCAGTTTTCCATCAAGATTTTCGACCAAAACAGCCCTTCGTAAAAGAACCTTCATATTTGCATGGTCGTGTACGTCTCTAATTAAATATTCTTTGGGGTCATATTTTTCTCTGTCACGCGATTTTCTCCTGCCTTCAATTTGTTCTTTTGGAGAGGTGATGCAAACCACCTTTGTTACCTCTTTGAATATTTCTGCCTCTTTAGGTCCAAACTGCTCATCAAAAAAAGTACCCAGAGCCACCTTTGATGCCAGGTATGATTCGATCCTCCAGAGAAGATTGTCTCCCTTTAAGATTTTTAGAAATTCATTTTTCGGGGTAGCTTTTCTGGATATGCCATAAAGTTGTGGGTTTTCCACAAGCTCGCCGTTTTTGTGCATCTTGTCCATTTCCTGGGGAGTTACAAAATAGTAGTCAACTCCGTGGGTTTCATCTTTCCGAGGACATCTGTCCGCACAAGTAACCAATCTTTTGAGTTTAAGCTTTGTAATAACTGGATGTTTTAGTACCTCGTTTATGACAGAGTCTTTGCCCGTACCTGAAGCTCCGCTTATGACCAATAATAACCCGGTTTTCATTTCACTCACGGCATCATTTTAACCTGTTTCCTCTTTTTTTGCAGCAGCTTTTATGTCATATTGTTATTATGCCCACCTCAAAAAACGAGGACGAAGCCTTAGTCAAAAAAGTTGCTCCAAAGCAGAAGATTAAACTTGCGGTGGATCATGACTTGCTAAAAAAATTCCGTTTGGTTGTTGTTGCTTATTCCAGTGTCCAAAGGGAACATTTTGCTACAAAGTCGGCCTATGAAGCTGAAGTTGAAGTGGAAGAGCGGGCAATTGAAGTTTCTGAAGAAATCAGAAAACTTGGGGTACAGGTTCGGACACTCCCTGGGGATCAATATTTTTACACCAATCTTCTTGTCGATAAACCGGACTTGGTTGTTAATTTGGTAGATACTTTAAAAGGCCGTGATCAGCTTCAACCATCAGTTCCAGCGGCTTTGGAACTTGCCAATATTCCATATACCGGGGCTGGAATGGAGGGCCTTATCATTGGCAATAACAGAAACTTAACAAAAAGACTTCTCATGGCCTACGACATCCCAACTCCACCCTTTCAATTCGTAAGGCGGGCGGGGACTAGTATAGATGAAGATCTGGGCCTTCCCCTCATAGTCAAATTAAATGAAGGTGGGGGGAGTGTGGGGATTGATAATCACGCGGTCAAAGAAACCTATCGTGCCGCCATGCTTAGGGCAAATAAGATGATCTCCACCTATAGATATCCGGTTGTTGTTGAAAAGTTTATAGGGGGCCCAGAAATTACCGTAGTAGTTTTTGACGATGGCACCAAAAGACATGTCTTTATGGCACAAAAAATATTTAGAAAACGAGCGGATGGCAAACACTTCTTTACAAGCTTTGAATCTTATGATGACGAAAAAGCATATAAATATGTGGCGGTCGAGGAAGATCTCCGCTTTGAAATTACCAAGCTAGCTGTCAGGGCTTTCGGCGGGCTTCAGCATAATGACTATGCAAAGTTTGATATTAGGGTTGATGAAGAAACTAAGACCCCATATTTTACTGATAGCAATCCCAATACAGCATTCGGGCCAGATATGGGACTTCCCATGACCGAGGTAATGGCCCTCTATGGAGTAGAGTTTTCAGAGATCATGGCAAGCCTCCTCTCCAAATACGCTAGGAATCTGCCGTAAAGACAGCTCATAGACAAATTTGACATCAGGCCGTACAATTGGGCAAAATGGAAATTGAGAAAAATAAAGCGCTTCGTAGAGTCCTCAGACGCCTTCTGGCCTTGGAAGATAGAGTTAAAGGGGTAGCCTTCCCAGCCATGAAGAGGGTAAGACAGATTGATGTCTATAGCTGTGGTCCAGCGGTTGTCTCTGCACTTTTTACCTTCCTGGGTATTAAGGTTTCCCAAAAAAGGGTGATAGCCTCATTAAGAGCTCAAAACAAGATTAGGTCGGTGGGCCTTAACGTTAAGGATTTGGCCAGAGCCACAAGTGCGGTTAGTAATGGTAATTTTGTTTTTTGGAAGAAACAAGGAGGTAGGATTAGCGAGGTAGCGACGATAATCGATAAATATAAGTTTCCGGTTGGTGTGGAATGGCAGGGCGTCTTTTATGAGGATGAAGATGAGGATAACGGACATTATGGGATTATCACAGAGGTAGATAAGAGTGTGGGGTACCTTAGGATGGCTGACTCATTCTCAAAGTTTGCCGGTGTAGATAGAAGGTTTAGAATCAAGGATTTTGAAAAAAGATGGTGGGATCAGAATGAGGTTAGGGTTGAGGGGACTTCCAGAAAAAGGACAATAACCGACAAGAAGATGCTGTTTGTAATAACTCCCAAAAATGCCTCCTGGCCAGGGAAGTTGGGGATGAAGAAGATTTAAATTGAGGCAGGCCATAGTGGCCATACTTTGAACAGTTAGACACAAAGTAAGCTTGTTTAAAGTATTAAGTTAGATTTTTTAATTCGGTACCTTGGCCAGAGCTTATCAAAAACTCATTAATTTGTGATTCGAACTTGTTTTTCATTTGAGTTGCTTCATCTTTTATTTCGGCGTCTTCATTCACATTCAAATTTGGATTAAACTGGACCAGGCAAAGATTGTCCGGATGTGACACTCTAATAGTTAGTTTTGAATTATAATCTAACTTAGAGCCCAGCCTTCTTTCGCTATAACCATTGTTGGTAAGTTCTTTTTTAATATCATCTATTCCGGAAGCAAGCTGCTCCATAAAACTTGTAGAGCCGTATGTTTTACCAACAGCATCCTGATAGATTTTAACAACACTACTCATAAAATCAGGGGTTATTGAATCTATTTGAAATCCATATTTCTTTGGAGGACCTTCTACCTCAGCCATATGAAATGAATTATACTATGTACTATTGGAAACTAATACCTTGCAGGGGCTAGTGAACTATATAGGGAACTTCTTTAAAGTTTACTTAAAGAAGTTGTCGTCAATTTGATATTTATTTGAGCCAATTACCCAAGTTATTAAGGCCGCCATTTTTCCGTGTCCTCTTAAAGCATCAATAGAGGCGTGTGCATATTTTTTACTTTTGGCTTCACCTAAAAAATTAATATATATTGTTTGTCCCTGTCTTAAACCCAATTTTTCCATTGGAAAAGCTGAAATAAGGTAATTTGTGCCAGGTCCACCAAATATTTTGCTATCTCTATCCTGGTTGGCGAAGCGTTTATTTTCTGGAACTTCTATTCCCGTTGGTTCGTAGAAATAATATGTTTCAAAGCCCCAGATATTGAAGAGTGTCCAACCATAATTTACTACAAGTATTGCTTTGTCTTTCCCTTGCTCATCGGTTATTTGCAATTTCATCATATTTCCCAAAATTACATCATTGCTGATTTTTTCTGCCTTGGTAGGTATTTGATCCCAATACTCAACTTTGTAATATAAATATTTATCATCCGCTCCGAGGCTGATAGATTTAACATCCAAATAAGAAGAAATGTAGGATTGTGGATTATTTAACTGTCCTGTTTCTTCCTCCACTTTTCCCTTAAGTGAAACAAAGTCATTTTGCTCATCTTCTATAGAAATTCCGGAGCGGACAGTGTTTTCGGCACTGCGGAGCATCGTCACGTCCATCTTTGGATAGATAAAGAACCTGTAGATTACAAATAAAACAAACCCCGAGAGTAAAATACCGATTCCCAGCACTACCCACCTAAACCACCTCCACATAAATTTAGTATAACAGGATTAAATATCGGAGTAGAGAATTAGTAATTTGAACCTATTTTGCAGGGGCTAGTGAACTACCAAGAGAACTTCCTTTTTGTTGAATTATGTAATTTACCAACTAGTAATTGTAAGCAATTCCTTTGCTTAAAAACCTATAGTTAGGTATAATATGTTTCTAGTTATGGAATCTGAGGCAAATTGGCAGAAATACCGCCCCTGTAATGAACCGTATACGGGTGCGAGGTTATTAGAAGGGTTGCCTTATATATACGGGAAAAAGGGAGATTTTGTAGTAGGACTATATGTATATTTAAGGTGGGTTGATGATTTTGTGGATGAGAGGAAGGATTTATCCAAGGAGCAGAAACTAACCTTTTTGAAAAGACAGTCCGTTGTTGTAGATAATTTTACTCCAGAAGATATTTTACCTATGGAAGCAATGTTGAACAAACTTCCTTGGGACCACGTTCCAGAGAGAAAAATACGACAGAAAGTACAGATTATTTTGGGGTCTATTGTTGATGATGTGGAACACCAAGGATTTAAGGTGAGGTCGGATCGGGAAGTGAGACATTATAACTGGCGAACCATCCAACCCGTGATGGATGGCTTATTTTTAGTACTAAATGGAAAACCTATGCATGAAGATATATCCATAATGAAGTTACTGGATGCCTATATGAGAATTGGTGGTTTGGATGGTTTTGGTGACGATTTGAGTCAAGGGGTTGTTAAGTTACCACTAAAAAATAATACTGAAGGTACGACTTCATTGGAGAGGATATTAGAAGAATATGACGAGGAAAGATATAATTCAGAAAAGGTTAAAAACCTAATAAAAATCTATTCTAATGTTGGAGGCTTTATGAAATTAGATATACCCTTTTGGCAAAAGGTTGCCTGTATTCTTTACGCAGGGGAGGTTTTGGTAAAGAAAGGCTTAACTGTTAATAGGACGTCTTCATTGAAAAGATTGGGGGTTTAGCGAATGTTCTTTGTGTTCAAACTTGTTTAAGGCTATTTTGCAGGCCGAGAGGGAATCGAACCCCCAATGATGGTTTTGGAGACCACCGGTATACCATTTACCTATCGGCCTATGGGAATATTATATCAGTAATTGGGGTAATCCAGGTTATATTTCAGAGTTTCGGGTATAGCACAAGCGGATATTTTTCCCCCCTGCATCAGCCGAATTGAGTTTGAACTTGTCCAAAGCTGAGTTTTCGGCATCAGGTTTGAAACCATTTTTCTTTCTCCAATCTCGTATAATCTCTTTTGCTTCTTCTTGGTACAATTCAGACTCGTAAGTTCGAGTATCTAAAATAACAACTAATGCCTGTTCCTTATTGGAATCTAAAAATCTCTCGAGAGTGTCATCGAATATATGACCCTTAACAATATCTTCCTGGTTGGGAGCAATAATTGATATCACATCCGGCTTGAAAGCGGGGATTTCCTCAGCCATATAAGAGAAAACAACCAGTCGTGCACTCTGTCTAAGCGGGCGATCACCCTTAATAACTATGCCGTTTGTGGCTGCAGGGTCACAGCCGACCCACAAGTCTCCCGAAGCAAGTGCCCACGAGAGTCTGGGATTCTCACCACAACCCACGTCCAAAATCGTAAATGTTGATCCTGCGAGGATTTCTTTGAAACTTGAAATATCAGGATTGAAAACAGCCGTGATGTAGGGCCCGCCCTGCCGTCTTTCAGTGGGAACGTATGGAGTTGGTGGGGTATTGTTTTTTTCAGACATTTTTTGACTTTCCTGCCTCATAGTATATAATAACGCGATACTATGGGTAAAGATCGAGGTCAGATAAATTATACAGCGATAGGGGAACAGTTGTCATCTGGCAAGGAGCTGGATGACAAGTTTCTTGGGGCGCTATTTTCTATTGGGTTGGAATATGCTTCAGGTTTGATAAAAGATAAAAACCTCTACCTTTTGGGGCAGCAAGCCGATGATTTTAAAAAATATTTCACCGTGGCAGTCTTTGGGCGATTGGTCGGTATGTATGATAAGGCTATCATGGATGGGACCACGAAGTCCGAATCGGTAAGTTTATTTGAAAAACTAAGAGATGTGGTTTGTACGCGATTATCTATCCCGAAAGAACTCTTACCAGGAGATCGGCTAAGTAGTCTTTTCAACAAAAGCCTAGACCCTTTCTATGAAAGAGAACTTAGCCCAGCAATATCAGCCAGTATGGAGTTGGTTGGTAAACTTGCTTCAGAAGTCATTCCCAATAACCTCCCCAAAGCAGTAGGTATTGACTCTTTTATACTTGACTAGGTTGAGCTGAAAAGAGGTTATTTTAGCTTCGAGGATTCTTTGTGAAGTTGGACTTTCTTGCAGAATTTACAGTACTTTTTAAGACCAAGCTTGCCTTTACCTTTTGTGTCCATATTAACCTTATTTCTATCTGTTATGTAGTTCTGGTTTTTGCAGACGGAACAAATTAGAGCGACAATTTCGCGGGCACCTTTTTTTGCCATATCCAGTATATTAGCATGAAGCTAGAGGAAGTAAAAGTAGGAGCCTGAGGTGGGGATTGAACCCACGACCCCGTACTTACCAAGTACGTGCTCTACCACTGAGCTACCCAGGCGAATCGAGGTTAATTATATCAAATAATCAGGCAAGCGTCCCCAAATGAATAAAAGCGATATTTGCTCTTAGTTGCTTCTTGGTACGCCTTTCCCATGAGAGAGTGTTTAAAATCTTTGAATTTTTCTTTGGTGTTTGGATATGAGGTGAATGCCGATACTAAAGCCAAAAGGGTGGAAGCCGGGAGGTGGAAATTTGTAATTAGGGCATTAACAAATTTGAATTTGTAAGGCGGGTAGATGAATATATTGGTTGAACCCGACCGCTTTCCAGCCGCTAAGGTTTCCAGAACTCGTGTGGAGGTGGTACCAACGGCCACAATTCTTTTACCCAATCCCTTGGCCTTATTTAGCCTTCCTAAAGTTTTCCTATCAATAAAAAATTCCTCCGTATGGATCTTGTGTTCTTCTAGGGTTTTAGTTTTGATGGGTGCGAAAGTTCCCAAACCAACATGGAGAGTAATGTATTCGATTATAACTCCTTTATTTTTTAACTTATTAAGTAGTCTTTTTGTGAAATGAAAACCCGCCGTGGGAGCCGCCGCTGAGCCTGAAATCTTTGCATAGACTGTCTGATACTCTTTTCTTAATTTGGTGTCATTTTCTAAGGATTTAATATATGGGGGCAGAGGGGTGTGGCCTATTTTTTCGATAGCAGAAAGTAGTCTTTTTCCCGAAATATTGAATTCAATTATGGTTGAATAGTTCTTCTTTGAAATGACCTTTCCGGTAAAGCCCGGAAAAATAATGTTATCTCCAGGGGTAAATCCCGGGCGGGTAATTGCCTCCCATATGTTTGGGCGAATTCTTTTTATGAGCAAAACCTCGACTTTGCCCCCGGTTTCTTTTATACCGAAGATTCTTGCGGGGAAAACTTTGGTGTTATTTAAGACTAGAACATCATTTGTGCCAAGAAACTTTACAATTTCAAAGAATTTATGATGACTGATTTTGCCTGTTTTACGGTCAATAACCATCAGGCGTGAACTGTCACGGGGTTTAACTGGGGAGTTGGCAATAAGGTTTTTGGGAAGAGTATAGGTGAAAAGTGAGGCCTTCATGGCAATGGAATTATACGCTCGGAATAAGATATAATACAGCATATCAGCCGGCGTAACTCAGCGGTAGAGTAGCTGTTTTGTAAACAGCAAGTCAGAGGTTCGAATCCTCTCGTCGGCTCAGAGCTGAGGTGGCGGAGCGGTCAAACGCACGAGACTGTAAATCTCGCGTCCGAAAGGGCTACTCAGGTTCGAATCCTGACCTCAGCACCTGTTTTTTGTGCTCCATTCAGTTTTTGTCCACAAAAAGACCCTGCCTTCAAAAGCCCGGTGGCATTCCTGGAAAATCCAGGTGGGTGAGCTGCCTTCCTCGGCACAAAGGCCTTGGTCGGACTCCGCCCTCCCAAGTTAAATTTACTTGATCAGGAAATTAAAACCGATGCTTCTTTAGACAGGGTCAATATTATTGTAGCATGAAAGTCAATCCGTGAAAATTGCTAGATTGTGGAGAATCCCGGGACAAGAATTCGTAAAAAGAAATTGATTATTGGACCCATGATGGGTGAGATTAAGGGAGTGCCGCCAAAAAGAGGAAAAATCAAAAAGAAGAGTAGGATTAACCCAAATCTACCTAAAAAGGTGTCTAGTTCTCGAGCTTGTTTTTCCGGTAGGATGCCGATAAGAATTTTTCCGCCATCAAGGGGGTGGATTGGAATTAGGTTAAATAGGGCAAGAATTATATTGAACTCAATCAGGTAGAAAAAAAGAGTGAAAAACGTTGCCGCGGGGAATATTCCCAAAAGAATCCTTAGGGATATGGATAGCATTATTGCAAAAGCTAGGTTGGCCAGAGGCCCAGCCAAAGAAATCAACGCAGCATCCTTTTTTGGGTTTTTCAGGTTATATGGGTCGATGGGAACCGGTTTTGCCCAGCCAAAAAGGAAAGGGGAGTGGAAAAGAAAAAGAAGAATAGGAACTATTACCGTTCCATAAATATCTATGTGTGGGATGGGGTTGAGGGTAAGTCTGCCCATGAGGCGAGCCGTGGGATCTCCGAGTCTATCAGCCATCAGGCCATGGGCAACTTCATGGACGATTATGGCCAGAGCGAAGCCGATAACGCCAAGTACAATTAGTAGAATATCCATTGCGATTGAGCGTACTAGATAGTATAATCTACAACAGCTAAAAATAATATGGCATACATTTGCGATAACTGTGGTAAGGCGATTGTTTATGGACGACAAAGTACTCACGGCCGGGGTGTTGCTGGAAAAAGGTGGAAAAAACGAGCCCAAAAGACCACCAGGTTCTTTAAACCAAATCTTCAAAAAATTGCTGTAATTGTTAACGGTAGAAGGACGCAAATGAAGCTTTGTACAAGCTGCGTTTCCAGGTTCAGAAAAGAAGGAAAGATCAAAAAAATTCAGCCTTCCGTAACGAAAGTAGCCTCTTTATAACCGTCATTAAATTGTTTCCAGGTAACCTTTTCTTTTCCTTCAAGTTGAACTTCATCTAAGACTAATATATTCCCATCAATGTGAGCTTTGTGAATTTTCAACCGACGGATCTTTTGGTCAGTAGTTGATAGGCGGAGCGTCGTCCAGGCAACTGGCCAAGGCTGCATAGCTCTGATAAACCTCTCTGATTCTTCGGGGGATTTACTATTGAAGTCGATAAATCCATCTTCCCGCGTCATTATTTTCGTAAAAGTTGCTTTCAGGTCGTCCTGGACTTTTGGCCTGATTTTGCCTTGTAGATAGGGAGTTAGGAGTTCAATTAATACTTCAGCCGAACGTTCAAAAAGCCTTGCCCTAAGTGTCTCGGTAGTGTCGGTTGGTAGGATATCTTCCTTGAATTGAGACACAATCGGACCGTGGTCAACTTTTTCATCCATCTTGAATATGGTAACGCCGGTGGTTTCTTCACCCGCGACAATTGCTGCAGGAATAGGGGAAGCACCCCTGTATTTTGGTAAAAGTGAAGGATGAATTACCAAAATCCCGTGTGGGAACAGGTCTATAACACCCTTCTTAATTATTTCCCCGTAGGAAGCCAATATCCCTATTTCTGCCTCGACCGGGTTTTCCAATAACTCGTTTGCAGAATAATAAATGGGAAGACCGTGTCCATGGGCCCACTTATCTACCGGAGAATAGGTTATTATTTCTTTCCTTCCGACTGGTTTTGGGGACTGTGTCACAACGGCGGTAATGGGAGATTTACCTGGTCCGGTCACAAATTTTTTGTGAAGTAAGGTTAGTACTGGTAAAACGTAGTCTGGTGTCCCAAAAAAAACTATTTTCAAATCAACTCGACCTCCTCCCATTCATCACCCTCAACTTTGTATAACGGTTTTTTCTCTTGCAAAAGATGATCAACGAAAAGAATCCCCTCAAGATGGTCAATTTCGTGCATGATTATTTGAGCATTAAATCCTTCAAAGGTTTCTGTAATTTCCTTTCCCTCTTCATTTAGATATTTAACAGTAATTTTGGCTGCTCGTTTTAACGGGCCGTAATAATATGGTAGGGAAAGACAGCCCTCCAGAATCTCACGTTTAGATCGTCCTTTTTTGCTTGGCCCGTGATTTTCGATCCCTGGCTCTATTTTTATGACTTCAGGATTAACAACAACTCTTTCAAACCCTTTATAGTTTGCGACAAAGACTCTCAGGTTTTTGCCTATTTGGGGTGCAGCGAGGCCAACCCCCTCGGGTTCTTTTTGAATACTCAATGTGTCTTTTAGGTCCTGAATTAATTTTGTGACTTTCTTATCAACTTTTATAACGGGTTTTGACTTTAGCCGTAAGGTCGGATCATTTGAAAGCAATATTTTTCGAATCATGCCTGAATTGTATCAAAAATCCGGCCTATTTGATACCTTCGAGTGTTTGTTTGGTGAGGGAGTCGGTAGGATCGATGTTTGTCAAAATGTATTCGAGCTGAGTTTTGGCCTCTGCATTTTGTTTTTTATCAATTAGGAGAAATGCATAGGCAAGCCGAGCATCTTTATAGCCGGGTTTGAGTTCGATTGTCTTTTTTAAAGCTTCTATTGCCAGATCGGACTGTCCGACACGGGCGTAGACCAAGCCTAAATTGTAGTAAATTTTAGCATCCGTAGGAGCCTGGGCGATTGCTGATAATAAAGTGTCTCTGGCACCCATTAAGTAATTCGGGTTAATTGTCGAGAGCATGACAAATATACCGAATCTTACCCTTTTTAAATTCACATTTGCAGGAGAAAGGGCAATAGACTTGTCGGCTTCGGATATAGCAAGATCGATAAACCGAGTTACCTGCTCTGCCGCCTTTTGCTGGTTAAAAGCGAGAGCCAGTCGTGCGTAAGAGCTTGCAAGCTCGCTATGATAGAGTGCCTGGTTTGGCTCGGCATTAACCGTCCGTGTTAGGTAATTTGTAGCCACATCCGGTTTATTGATCGAGTTATAGCCCTTGCCCGCCGCATATAGATAGTCGGCATACCAGTACCTGCCTATGGCAAATACAATAATCAATGCACCGCCGGCCACAGCCAACATCAGGAATTTTTGAGTGCTTCCGGGTTTCTTGGGTTGGTTTTTGGAGACCCCCGATTGATTATCGGTAAGTGCAATAGCAATTGCCGGGAATAAGAAAAATTCCAGCTGGGTAGGTACGACAGAAAACCCAAAGAAATTGGCAACCAAAAGTGATACGTAGCCTGCACCCAACGCAACGGCCAACAATTTAGAATCTATGTCCGACTCTTTGTTATCAACATCTGAACCTTTAGATTTTTGAACAAAAACGAAGATGATAAACCCGATTAAAAAAAGGTAAGAAATTATTCCTACGGTTCCACTATTTGCAGCCATATTGAGGTAATCGTTGTGAGCCTTGTTATAAATGAAATCCCATTCGGATGTTGAATTATGTTCCACCGGTCGGAACATGTAATACGAATATGCGAAAGTTTCTACCCCTGTGCCGAAAATTGGATAGTGGAGCCAAATCTGAACTGCCCCTTTCCATACAATTCTTCTTATCGACCCTGATTCTGTTCCACCGAATTCAAGTGCTGTTCCTCCGGATGGTACTGCTTGAACCTGAGTTATCTTAGATTTGGTAAATATTTTACTTATGCTTGGAGTCCACTGCGTTCCGGAAATTAAACAGATTATAAAAAGTGAGAGGCTGATAGCGAAAAAAGGGATTAAATATTTTTTGAACTCACTCCTCTTAAGCCAAAAGTAAGAAATCCAGAATAGGAAATAGGCTACTACGAATGCCGCAAAGCCAGATCGTGATTTCGTAAAGATCAAAGTCCAAAAAAATAGTGCGGATAAAGACAAAAACGCCCAAAAACTCTTTGATTTAATGTATGTTTTTGAATTAAGTATGAAGACCCATGTAATTGGTATTAATGCGGCGAGCCAGGACGCTAACCAGTTTGGTTGTCCTAGTGTAGAAAAAACTCTGGATTGCACATCCTGAACCCAAATACTCTTATCAATCCCAAAATGTTCCAAGACTCCGTAAATTGATACGACGGCTCCTGAGGCGAGTGTTACGTAAATTAGTTTAAGGGTCCTTTTAACGTCAATATTACTCACAAATGCCCAATAGAGTAGGCAGTAGCATATAACAGAAATCATTCCACCGTTAAATCTCGAATAATACCCGAGCCACGATGTCAAAGGATCTATAGAAAGAACTGTAGAAATTAACTGTGAGCCCAAAAACACCAAAATAGGTATATCTAATATTGTGCGACGGAATATAAACTTCTTTTCGACAATCATCCGGACTGTCCAGATTGCGGTAATTAAAGTGGTAAAAATGTAAACCAGAACGATCTTATTAAATTCAAAGACCTCGGAGGTAAAAGGCCATAATATTAAAGGAACAAGAAAAAGAAGAATTCCAAAAAGCCAAAAAATTATTTTTTCAAGTATCCTCACAACTAAAGATTGTAGCATAAAGGTTTTTGATAAAAACCCTTTGCAAGTTTTTGTTAAATAGGTATACTCCTGTTGCTACACTAAATACATGGTGAAATTTATTAATCCTATTGACAGGTTTCTTGGCCTTTTCTCTCATGATATCGGAATTGATTTGGGTACAGCCAATACCCTCGTTTACGTTAAGGGTAAAGGAGTTGTAATCCGCGAGCCTTCAGCGGTAGCAAGGCATAAGAAATCAAAAGAAATATTGGCGATAGGAACTTCTGCAAAAAAAATGACGGGTCGGGCTCCGGCAACCATCGAAGTAATAAGACCCCTACGGGATGGAGTTATCGCAGACTTTGACGCAACAGCCGCAATGCTGACCTACTATATAAAAAAAGTTCATGAATCGGGTAGCTCCATGCCCAAAATCCCGCGCCCCAGGGTGGTAATAGGAATTCCTTCTGGTGTAACCGAGGTTGAAAGAAGGGCTGTTGCCGATGCGGCGCTTGATGCTGGTGCCAGAGAGGCAAATTTAATAGAGGAACCAATGGCAGCCGCAATCGGAGCCCATCTTCCGATAGAAGGACCTGAAGGAACCTTCATTGTTGATATTGGAGGAGGAACAAGTGAAATTGCCGTGATTTCTTTGGGCGGGATAGTCTTGGGTAGATCGGTTCGTATTGCGGGAGATGAGATGGATGAGGCAATAATTAACTACGTTAGGCTTAAGTACTCACTACTTTTGGGCCAACCTACGGCGGAGCAGGTAAAAATCGAAATCGGTTCGGCGGGAACACCCAAAGAAACTCCCGGGAAGGGAGATAAATTTACAGTTGTCCGGGGACGGGACCTTGAAGTAGGACTTCCTAAATCCATAAAACTGACAGGAGAAGAAATTCGTGAGGCACTAAGTCCGATCATTCAGGAAATTGTTGGTAATGTGGTTGATACCCTTGAAGAAATTCCACCTGAGCTTACCAGTGATATTATGGAGCGAGGAATTACTCTTGCAGGTGGCGGATCCATGATTTCAGGAATAGATAAAGTGATTTCGGAAGCGACCAAAATGCCAGTTTGGATAGCTGAAGACCCACTGACATGTGTTGTCCGTGGCTGTGGAATTTGTTTGGAAGATAACGGGCTTCTCAAAAAAATGAGGGTAACAAAGGGGCTATAATCAATTTATGAACTCACTTGCCTCAAGTAGATCTCAAAGTTGGCTTTCATGGTTTTTAAAGGGAACCCTGATACTTCTTTTCTTGGTCCTTTTTGCAAAACTTTTCGAAACCCAAATTATTAAGGGCAAGTATTATCAAACATTGTCGCAGGGAAATAGAATTCGTCATGTGACTATTCCCGCGCCGCGTGGAAGGATTTTGGCAAGGGGTGGCGAAGAGCTGGCAACAAATGTTGCGATTAAGAAAAGAGTTAAATTTGCATCTGACGGAAGTTTCGAAGTGACAGACGATCTGACAGGTGCTACACCTGAGGAGATTGTTATTGATTACAAAAGAGTTTACCCAATGGGAGATAAATTTTCTCATGCTTTGGGGTATCTAGCGCAGGTAAGTGATGATGAGGTTGGGAAAATTAATCCGGACTGTCCGGAAAAAGGACCGAGAGCCTCAGATATTTTAATAGGTAAAACCGGTTTGGAACAGACTTATGAATGTAGTCTATTGGGAACCCCCGGGGAAGAACTTGTTGAGATGGGTGCAACTGGCGCTGAAATTAGAATATTGGGAAGACGGGAGCCAACCTCCGGTCAAGACCTCAAAACCACAATTGATCGTGGCCTTCAACTTGAAGTGGCTTCAGCAATGGAGGGGAAGAAAGGGGCGGTGATTGTTACGGATGTAACTGGTCAGATTTTAGCTTTTTATTCTTTCCCGACGTTCGATCCAAACCTCTTTATTGATAAGAATAACAATCAGGAAATTTCCGGTTTACTAAAAAATCCAGACCTGCCATTTTTTGACAGAGTTATAAGTGGTACTTACCACCCCGGTTCGGTTTTTAAGCCACTGGTTACTCTTGCCGCCTTGCAGGAGGGAACTATCGATAAAAATTTCCGATATAACGATCAAGGGGTGATAAAAGTCAACGACTATTCATATTCCAATTGGTATTTTACCGAGCATGGAGGGACAGAGGGGCTGATTGGCTTGGTAAAGGCAATTGCTCGTTCTACGGATACATTTTTTTATACAATCGGTCAAATGACAGGTCCAGATGCAATTGCCAAGTGGGCCAAGAGTTTTGGGTTGGATACTAAAACGGGAATTGATATTCCCGGTGAGGTGGTAGGTCTAATTCCCACCCCCGACTGGAAAAAAGAGACCAAGAATGAATCATGGTTTTTGGGAAACACTTACCACATGTCTATTGGTCAGGGTGATGTCTCAGTTACCCCCATAGAAATTAATAACTACATTTTAGGGATTTCTGGCGGTAATATTTGTAAGCCCAGATTTGATTTGGAGAGTGACAAAAATTGCAGAAGCCTTAGTGTTTCCCAAAATAATTTGAGCTTGGTAACAGATGGAATGGAAGCGGCATGTAGTCAAGGTGGTACTGCATATACTTTTTTTGATTTTCCGGCTAAACATAACGGCATTGATGTTGCTTGCAAAACCGGAACGGCTGAAGTTGGGACAGATGGAACTCCCCATGCCTGGTTTACTTTTTTTGCCCCAGCAGAAAACTCTCAGATTGTAGCCACTGTTCTTATCGAAAAGGGGGGCGAGGGTTCTTCCATCGCTGGTCCAATAGCTAGAAAAATTGCTGACTATTACTTTGCTTCCCAGGTAAACCTGCAATAAAACCCCATATGCAGAGTTTCTAAATATTAGTTATAGTTATTCTTAGATTAATTTATGACTGAGAGCCAGTATCTAACTGCAGTATATGCCTTCGGCTATTTTGGACCGGCCAGGGTGAGACTTTTACTCTCATATTTTGGTGGAGCCAAAAATATTTGGGAATGCCCAGAAGAAAAATTAGTCGAAGTTGGTTTACCTGTAGGCAAAATGTCTGCTTTTGCTTATTTTCGGAAGAGGTTTGACATTGAAAAATATTTTAGAAGGTTACATGTGTTGGGTATACGAGTTGTCACGATTTTGGACAAAGATTATCCGCAGAACTTAATAGATTTAGATGGTGCCCCGTCTGTTTTATATTACAAAGGGTCTTTGGATGCCCTGAAAGTAAGTTCGGTTGCAATAGTTGGGAGCCGGAAGATGACACCTTACGGGAAGGAAGTTGCCGAGAAGTTTTCGAGTGAATTATCCAATTTTGGAGTAACCGTTATTTCTGGTTTAGCCCGTGGTATTGACAGCTCTGCCCATAAAGCCTGTCTTAATGCCGGTGGGCGAACCGTTGCAATTTTAGGAAACGGTTTGGATATCATTTACCCGCCGGAGAATTTGGGTTTATCAAAAGAAATTATTAAGGCAAAGGGCGCCCTTATCAGTGAATACCCTTTGAGTTATCCACCCCTTCCGGGAAATTTTGCTGCAAGAAACAGAATCATCTCAGGTTTATCATCGGCAATCATCGTAATTGAAGGAGCTGAAAAAAGTGGCACACTTCTTACAGCCACCCACGCAGCCGAGCAAGGTAAAACTTTATTTGCTGTTCCTGGGCCGATCACTTCTCCTCTTTCGGCAGCTCCACTATCTCTAATTAAAAACGGTGCAATAATGGCAACCAGCACAAAGGACATACTTGACGAGCTTGATAGAATATCGGGTGGGAAAACTTCCTAAATTTCTGCTAGACTGACAATCATGGAAATGAAAAAGATGTTTAAAAATCTGGATAAATTAATATGAATTTAGTAATAGTAGAATCACCAACAAAAGCAAAAACCTTAGGCCGCTTCTTGGGCACCGGTTACAAAGTAGAAGCCACAATGGGTCATATTAAGGATCTACCCAAAAGCCAACTGGGTATAGATGTTAAGGATGATTTTAAGCCGGATTTCGAGGAAGTAGAAAAAAAACTCGACATAATTAAAAAGATAAAATCGGAAGGGAAGAAAGCAAAAACAATATTTCTGGCAACAGACCCCGATCGGGAGGGAGAAGCTATTGCCCAGCACGTTTCTGAAATTTTAAAAGCAAGTGCTAAGACCAAACGTGTGGCATTTCATGAAATTACAAAAGAAGCAGTTGAAGAAGCAATATCAAGCCCCCGCGATATTGATAAAAACCTGGTAGATGCGCAAATTGCCAGACGTGTTTTGGATAGACTGGTCGGTTATAAGCTCTCCCCACTTCTTTGGAAAAAAGTAAGGCGAGGTCTTTCAGCAGGAAGAGTGCAATCGGTTGCTGTACGCCTAATTGTAGAAAAGGAACGCGAAATTGAGTCTTTCAAATCGGAAGAATATTGGGAGATTTTCTCAACAGTTAAGGAACTAATAAAGTCAAAAGAATTTATAGTCCAGCTAGTTAATCAAGAAGTAAAAAACAAAGAAACTGCAAAAAAAATCACCGACGAGTTAGAAAAAGCAAAATATGCGGTTTCTGATGTTAGAAAAAGAGAAGTCACAAAAAGTCCATATCCTCCATTTACAACCTCGACAGTGACCCAAGCGGCTGCCAGGATTTTTGGGTGGTCTTCAAAGCGAACAATGTCTATTGCCCAAAAATTGTATGAAGAAGGTCTTATTACTTACCACAGAACCGACTCATTTAATCTTTCAGTTGCGGCTGTTACCACACTTCGGAATTATATTGGAAAAGAATTTGGGGAAAAGTATTTGCCGTCTTCTCCGAGACTTTATAAAACTCAGTCAAAAGTTGCACAGGAGGCCCATGAGGCGATTCGCCCGACAAGTGTAAGCCATAAATTTGAAGTGTCGGATGATAAATGGGCCAAAGATGAGGAAATGCTTTATAAATTAATCTGGGCTAGGTTCGTGGCTTGTCAGATGACAGAAAGCGTCTACGACGAGACAGTAATTGATGTTTCCGCGGGAAGTTACCTGCTTCGGGCGGGGGGGCAGGTAATGAAGTTTGACGGCTGGAGGCGCGTCATTCCATCTAAACTTGATGCTGAAGGATCAATTACTCTTCCGGATGTTTCAGTTGGGGAGAAGTTGGATCTAGTAAAAAATTGGAGCGAACAGAAATTTACCCAACCCCCAGCGAGATATAACGAGGCCTCTTTGATCAAAACTCTGGAAAAACTTGGGATTGGGCGACCATCAACTTATGCACCGACTATTTCAACGATTCAGATCAGAAATTATGTCGAGAAGGATGAGAATAAAAGGTTTATCCCTACACCAGTTGGTGTGGGAGTAAACGATTTTTTGATTGCGAATTTTCCCGATGTCTTTGAATATGCTTTTACAGCTGAAATGGAGGATAACTTGGATAAAGTTGCGGATGGAAAGCTACTCTGGACAAAATCAATTAAAACTTTTTATGGACCATTTGAGAAAAAACTTGGGAGTGTTGAGAAAAATGCAAAGAGAGTAAAGATTGAGGTAGAGAAGCTTGGGAAAAAGTGTCCTGAATGTGGAACCGGGGAGTTGGTTATAAGAACCGGAAGATTTGGTAAATTTATTTCCTGCTCACGTTTCCCCGAATGCAAATATACTGCAAAATATTTGGAGAAAGTTGGAGTAAAATGCCCCGAGTGTAAAACCGGTGACGTGATTATTAAAAAAACCGGTAAAGGCAGAAGGTTTTTTGGTTGTTCGCGATACCCCGATTGTAAATGGGCGAGTTGGAGGAATCCGAAAAAAGAAGAAGCTTCTGGTTAACCCTTTTGATTTTTATAAATTGATAACTCGTTGAGCTTATATTCCAGTTTTATTTTAGCCTTTTTAAACATCGCTTCAGATTCTTTTCCAGCATGGTATTTTCTTTCGGAATATACCCGCTTTACTCCGCAATTAATAAGTAGCATTGCACAAGTCCTGCAGGGTGTCATGTTCACATAAACCGTTGTGCCATCCAGTGAAACACCTCTTTTTGCGGCTTGGCAAAGAGCGTTTTGTTCGGCATGCACCGTTCGGACACAGTGTTGACTAATGGTTCCATCTTCATTAAATGATTTTCTTAAGTCGTGTCCGACCTCGTCACAATGCGGGAAGCCAACGGGAGATCCTGCATAACCCGTTGCTAGAATTTGTCTATCCCTTACGAAGACGCAAGCCGAGTGGCCCCGATCACAAGTCCCCCTTGTTGAAACAGCCAGCATAATGTCGTTGAAATATTCATCCCAGGAAGGACGAATGGGCTTTTTTGCAGATTTACTTTTTGATTTTACCGATAACTCTTTCGACCTCTTCATATAATTTGGCTATGCCGCCATTATTATCAAATTTGTAATCCGATAGCAACATACATTTTTTTAAGTTTTGGGCATTTGGATCGGTGGAAATACTTTCCTTTTTCTCCTGAGCCGTAAATTCTTCAAAGGTAACATTATCTTTTCCCGTACCCCGTTTTATTATTCTCTCGTACCTTTTCTTTTGGTCAGCATTGACAGCAAAAAGGTAGCCATTATTATTTTTTATAAAGATTGCTTCTTTGGGATTTCTTATACTTTCGATGATTGAATCACAACCACTTTCTTTTGCTTTCTCAAAAAGTTTTTGGGTAATGTAGTCGGGACCAAACTTGGTTCTAATCTCATTCCCAATAAGTATGAGATTATCGCGATTTGCTTCGAGACCCTTTTTTACCACCTGAGCCTTGATAAAGTTACCGACAGAGAAGTGTTTAAATTTTTTGTTTTTAACTAGGTAATCAACAATTGTTCCTTTTCCGGCACCTGAAGTTCCAGTTATTCCGATAACTATCATTTGCTATTTTTATCAGGAAAATTTGAAAAAGAAAAGGGACACAAAATATAGTGATTTTTTATAGAATCTTTGCGTATTGACACGGTACTTACCTAACTGATAAAAAGTGTGGCGAATGTCAAGTGAATTTATTAGACAGCACCTTGAAGGAAAAGCTTTTTCTCCACCGAAGGAAGCCCTTGCACCAAATGAAATACCGTCAGTTACGGTATGGGGAGAATCTCTCCCGGAAGCTTGGGAAAACGCAGTTTTAGCGACCTATGAATTTGGAGCACATATTCCCACAGAATATGATCAAGAAGTAGACCCTGAAAGTAGGGATGTAAGTATGGTGATGACTGTAGCCAAACCTTTTGCTGAACCCAGGATTCACAGGGCGATGCCAGATAGCTATCAGGGTCTAGCCATCTATGTTGCCGAGGTTGTAGACGGAGTTCATGATATCTCCAAAATAAATAGGGAGGGACATGGCTGGAGCTATTCCTATCATGACCGTCTATTCAACTGGCCTGGGTTACACAGTTGGGACGAAATACTTGGAGGAAAAGAGATTGAGATACCCAATGTAAATCAGGTAGACATACTAATGAACAAACTTGCGGTGACACCATATTCCAGAAGAGCCCAAGCTATTACTTGGGTTCCCCAACTCGACCAACCAGACCCTGAACCCCCCTGTCTTCAGCGGGTTTGGTGCAGGTTGGCAAAAAATGAAAGTGGATACCTTTTAGAAATGAACACACACTGGAGGTCGAACGATGCATACAAGGCCTCTTTTATGAATACATTTGCATTAACAGAACTCCAAAAGGTAATTGCTCAAGAAATCGGTAAAAGGATGGGTAAAGATGTTGGAGTGGGAAGGTATGTGGGGATGATGGACAGCTTCCACATATACGGTTCCTATGAACGACGAAACGAGATGGCAACGTTTATTTCTCAGGTCGAGAAGATGTCTTTTGAAAGAAGAACTATCAGAACAGACAATTCCTTAGTAAAAAAAGAGTTTGAAAAAGCCAGGGAGAAATTGGCTGAGGAGACTTCATAATAACATGGTGGAAGGAGTGGTTGAAAGAAAAATGGTTCATCCACTTCTTGAGGTCATTGCCGGCTCTATGTTTAGTGGAAAAACCGATGAGTTAATCAGAAGACTTGAAAGAGAAGAGAAAGCAAAATTAAATGTCCAACTTTTTAAACCGTCTATTGATATAAGATATGACCCAAAAAAAGTTAACTCACACTCGGGCAGATCGCGTGACGCAATTTTAGTTGGAAAGGATGACCCAAAATCGATCTTAAAACTAGTTGACCCGGCTATTAAGGTTATTGGAATCGATGAAGTTCAGTTTTTCTCAGACGAAATAGTTGATGTTTGTGAAGAGTTGGTTGCCATGGGAAAGCGTGTAATCGTCGACGGTTTACCAACAGATTTTAGAGGAGAACCCTTTGGTGCGATGCCTTTTCTTATGGCAATAGCCGAAAAGGTTGATAAGCTTGCTGCTATTTGTATGGTTTGTGGTGAGGAAGCGTATTTTACTCAAAGAATAAAAATAGTAAACGGGGAAAGACTTCCGGTAAATTATGATGACCCATTAATATTGGTAGGTGCCGAACAGGATTATGAAGCTCGCTGTCGGGTACATCATGAAGTTCCGGGAAGGCCTGATTCTAAACAACATGGTAACTAATTTGAAAGAAAAACTGTCAAAAGAGCCGGTAGTGATTGGAGTAATGGGACCCATCGGAGTTGGGAAGTCCACCATTTCAAAAATTCTCGGTAAGAGATTGGGAATACCTGTCATTGAAGAGGACTTTCCACTAAATCCTTTTTTGGAACGTTTTTACGAAAACCCAAGGCGCTGGAGTTATCTGTCACAGACCTGGTTTTTTATTAAAAAAATTGAACAGCTTAACGGACACAACTTTTCCCAAAGTCAACTTATTGATCCAGCAGTGGAAATGGACTTTACGTATGCCCAAACTCTTTACCAACTTGGTTTGATGGGATCGCACGAATTTAGGCTTTATAAAAACATGTTCAGTGAAATTTACGATTTAAAGAAAGAGAAAGGAATTAAAAAGCCTGATATATTTCTAGTTGTCAACGCCCCGTACAGTGTTTTGGAAAAAAGGATTCGAAAGCGCGGACGGCCCTTTGAAATGATAATGTTAGAAAAATACCCATCATATTTAAAGAAATTAGGAAGAAATGTAGAAAAGTTTTCAGGTGGGAAAAGTATTTACATTGATGCCCGCGACGATGGCTACGTAAACGTGGCCCAAATAAATAACCTGATCAAGAAAATCGATAGTGTCTTGTAGTAATACTCGAAAAATATGGTTGAAGCAATTGATTTATATAGTAAAGCATCGGAGGTATTTGATGTCAAAAAACAGGATCTAATAACGAAAAGAAAATATAGATCTATTAAAACTCTATTGGCCTTTTCCGAAGACCTTGTTTCTGAAACTACCAAAATTTGTGATAAATATAACGGAACTGGGATTATTGCGTTAGGCATAACAGATTTAATTGCGGCGAGAGTGAGAGAACCCGACGAGATATTTAACAAGATGCTTGTCTTTTTTGAGGAAAAAGGTATCACTACGGATGTGCAGACAGAAAGCTTAAGATATAAAAGCGCTGTCTGTTTAAGTATTTATCTTCAGAGACAAACCAAAGCCATAAAATGAAAAAAAGAAAGAGGGATATAGCAGAATCGGATTTTGTCCATCAGAATGAATCGAGGAAATCCTACTTGGCCTATATCAGGACACACATAAATGCTGTAAAAGTAACTTGTACCAAAAGCGGTAAGTTACTGGATCCAGGCAAGATCGGTGGAAAAGTTTGGGAAAAGGTGAAGCCGCTGTTATAATAGCTTCAAATGGGGAAAATTGTCGAGTGTGTGCCGAACTTCAGCGAGGGGAGAGACCCAAAGGTCATCAACTCGATTTTTGATGCAGCAAAAGCTGTTAAATCGGTTAAAGTATTTGAGCTTGAGTCAAACAAGGACCACAATCGGTGTCTATTCACAATAGTTGGGGAACCGGATAACGTTTTATCTTCTGTTTACGAATCGATTAAGGTAGCCACAAAGCTGATAGATATGGAAAAACAAAAAGGAGAACACCCGAGAATCGGTGCCACAGATGTTGTTCCTTTTGTTCCGGTTTCAGGAGTTTCAATGGAAGAATGTGTTGAATTGGCCAAAAAGTTGGGGAAAAAGGTGGGAGAGGAATTGGGGATCCCGGCCTTTCTTTATGAGGAAGCCGCTACAAAGCCTGAAAATCGTAATCTTGCCGATGTCAGGAAAGGTGAGTATGAAGGGTTAAAAGTTAAAATGAATAAGCCGGATTTTGGTCCTTTAAAAATGCACCCAACCGCCGGCGCGGTTGTTATCGGAGCCAGAAAGTATTTAGTAGCTTTTAATGTGAATTTGGATTCCCCCGATGTGGAAGTTGCCAAAAAAATCGCAGGGATAGTGCGTGAGAAAAATGGTGGCCTTCCTGGCGTCAAGGCTTTGGGCTTTGAGGTTGACGGCCTTGCCCAAGTCTCGATGAATTTAGTAGATTATGAAAAAACCAACTTCGATGAAGCCTATCGTGCAGTTGAGACGGAGGCGGAAAAATTGGGAATGAAGGTTAAGAGCTCGGAAATCTATGGCATGATTCCGCTTGAGTCTCTTATTCGTGCCATAAGAACAACTTTTAAAGCAGAAGCCTTTAAATCGGATCAGGTTTTGGAAAAGAGGCTATACGAATGAAAATACAGGATCAAAAAATAGGAAGTTTTTTGGATAGTTTGGCTTCAAAGTCGCCAACTCCCGGAGGAGGAGCGGTGGCGGCTTTAACGGGAGCCATGGCCGCCTCTTTGGTCGAAATGGTTTGCGACTTAACAATTGGTAACAAGAACTATCCGGAAGTTCAGATAGATGTGACTCAAATAGCCGAAAGGGCAAACGAGTTATCAGAAAAGCTTTTGGATCTAAGCGATCAAGACTGCCTGGCTTTTGAGAAAGTAATGGAGGCGTATAGAAGCAAAGATAGAGCCAAAATTAAAGGAGCTCTCCTAATTGCCATTGAGGTTCCGCAAAAAACTGTTGAATATTCTGAGAACGTTCGTGAACTGGCTGAAATTGTAGGTAAAATTGGGAATAAAAATGCCTACTCCGATGCTATGAGTGCGGGGCATCTTGCCTTTGCTGCAATTCAATCGGCCCAGGAGAATGTAGAAATCAACAAGAAGATGCTTGCGAAATTGGGTTGAGCCTGGTAAAATATCCTTTACACACGCAGGTCACGTTTCCTGGACCTTCCGATCTGCGGCGGCAAAAGGAAACGAACAAATAAAATGGCTAAAGTTTCATTAGATCAATTACTCGATAGCGGTGCTCATTTTGGGCATCAGACCCGTAGATGGAATCCCAAAATGGAGGAATACCTTTATGGATCTGAAAACGGAGTCCACATTTTTGATTTAACTAAGGTAAAGCCTCTAATTGAGGAGGCCTTGGGGTTTCTGACGAGATCTATAAAGGAAGGCAAAACCGTTCTTATTCTTGGAACAAAAAAGCAAATTAAGGATAAAGTTGCCGAGGTTGCCGAGAGGGTTGGGGTTCCATATGTTAACGAAAGATGGTTGGGGGGCACGATATCAAATTTCCCGCAGATGCAAAGATCCCTTAAAAAGATGGAGGAAATGAAAGTAAATATGACCTCTGGTTTTTACAACAAGTACACCAAGAAAGAAAGGCTTCTTATTGATAGGGAAATTGCGCGCCTCGAGAGGTTTTTTGGAGGAATAAAAACTCTGACAGGTGTTCCGGATGTGCTTTTTGTTATTGATACCAAAAGAGAAGCCGGTGCCGTTCATGAAGCAAATGTAAAAAAGGTTCCGGTTGTGGGAATTACCGACAGTAACTCCGACCCAGACCTAATTGATTATCCTATACCGATGAATGACGATGCCAGTAAAGCCTTAGAATATATATTAGACTTAGTCGGAGAGGCAATCGAAGAGGGAAAAGTGAAAGTGAAAACGGCAAAAACCGAGAAATAACATGTCAAAAATCGATATAGCACTAATCAAAAAACTCCGTGAGGAAACTGGCGTGGCGATAATTAGGATTAGGGAAGTTTTGGAGGATACCGGCGGAGACGAAAAGAAAGCCTTGGCAATTCTAAAAAAAGAGGGAGTTGAAAAGGCTGCAAAGCGTGAGGGCAGGCAAACCGGAGAGGGCAAAATCTTTGTCTATGCACACCATACGGGTAAGGTTGTAGGGGTAGTTGAACTACTTTGCGAAACTGATTTTGTTGCCAAAAATGAACTCTTTGAAACATTAGGACGCGATATTGCGATGCAGACTGCTTCAATGGGAGAGAAGGATCTATTAAAACAAGAGTTTATTAAAGACCCGGGTAAGACCATTTCTGATCTTATCAAAGAAGTTGTTGCCAAAACCGGTGAAAATGTTCGCTTAGGTCGCGTTTTTCGTGTAGAATTGGGTAAGTGATGGATGAATCTTCAATCCGTTCAAAAATGCAGTCCTCGCTCGATATTGTGGTTTCCGACATTGCCGGAATCAGGACAGGTCGTGCAACGCCCGCGCTTGTAGAAAATATTAGCTGCCCCGCTTATGGCGGAACCCAAAGATTAAAGGTGGTGGAGCTAGCAACAATTACGGCGCCGGACCCAACTCAAATTATCATTAACCCCTGGGATAAATCTATTATTGGCGATATCAAAAAAGGAATAATGGAGGCAAATATTGGGATGAACCCCTCAATTGACGGGGAAGTTATAAGAATTACCATGCCACCTTTAACTACAGAAGACAGGGAAAAGTATGTGAAGCTGCTTTCGACAAAACTGGAAAGCGGTAAGGTTATGATTCGACAGGTTAGGGCTGACGAAATGCATGAAATAAAGAAAAAGTTTGAAGCAAAGGAGATGACAGAGGATGAAAAATTTGGCAATGAAAAAAAACTTCAAGAAATAACCGATGAGTATGTCGGTAAAATCGAAGAGATGGGAGAAAAGAAGAAAGCCGAGCTACTTCAGATCTGATATACTCTTATCATGCTTGTTTCGATTCTGATTTTTATTTTGGTTCTTTCAATTCTGGTTTTGGTGCACGAGCTAGGGCACTTCATTATTGCAAGACGTGCCGGAGTAAAAGTTGAAGAATTTGGTTTTGGAATTCCCCCACGCCTTATTGGAAAAAAAATCGGGGAGACAATTTATTCTATTAATGCCCTTCCTTTTGGGGGATTTGTCCGGCTTCATGGTGAACAAGATGAGGAAGGTATAACAGATCCGAAGCGCGCATTTTTGAATAAGAGTAAAAAAGCCAGGGCTTTGGTGATTATTGCTGGAGTAATTATGAACTTTCTTTTGGCAATAGTTGCTTTTGCAATTGTTTATTCCTTTACTGGAGTTCCCCGGGACACCGGGAAACTTAAAGTTATTGATGTAACCTCAGGGTCTCCCGCCCAAGTAGCGGGTATTATCGTTGGGGATGTTATAACCAAAGTCGGGAATGATCCGATTACTTCTTCAGACGATTTTATTGCTAAAACCGCAGCCCTGAAAGGTAAAAGAACCACTTTTGAAATTCAGAGAAATTTTGGAGGTCGGGACACAGCGACCAAGATTACTTTGACACCGAGAGAAAATCCTCCCGCCGGCGAGGGACCGATTGGTGTAACCATAACTACAATGGAAATTTATTATCCTCCAGTCTGGCAGAGGCCGTTTTATGGAATTTATTATGGATTTAAAGACGCACTTTTTTGGGGCAAGACGATAGTTTTAGGCCTTGGAGGTATCATTGGCGGTCTTTTTAAAGGGCAGGTTCCCCAGGATGTTTCCGGGCCTGTTGGAATTTTTGCCGTGACAACCGAAGCGGCTAAATCCGGCATCTTAACCCTGATAAATTTTATCGGCATCTTATCTGTTAACCTTGCCATTCTTAACATTCTCCCATTCCCGGCTCTTGATGGAGGAAGGCTTCTGTTTATCGGGATCGAATCGGTAGCCCGCAGAAAAGTTTCCCCGAGGGTTGAGGGTACAATTCATAATATCGGAATGATAATTTTACTTACCCTACTTTTGCTGATAACAATAGGCGATATTAGAAGACTCATTACTTTTGGAGGAATTCAAGGGTTCATAAATTCCATTGGGAATGGTGTAAAATAACTTCGTATGCGACAAACCGTTCTTTTCCCAAAAACCCGTAAGGAGGCTCCAAAAGATGCTGAAAGTATAAACCACAAACTTTTGGTTAGGGGTGGATTTATTGATCAACTAATGTCGGGAAGTTGGACCTTAATGCCACTGGGACTTCGAGTTGTAACCAAGATAAATCAAATAATTCGTGAGGAAATGAACGCCGTTGGTGGTCAGGAAATGCTGATGCCCTTACTTCACCCGAAAGAACTTTGGAGCGAAACCGGCAGGTGGGACAAGGCGGATGAAATAATGTACAAGCTTACCGACAGCAGAAAAAAGGAATATGTTCTTTCTTTTACCCACGAAGAAATTGTCATGGATCTTCTCAGGAAGAATATAAGTAGTTATCAAGATTTACCGGTTGCTGTGTATCATTTCTCCACAAAGTTCAGGAACGAGCCGCGAGCCAGAAGTGGGATATTAAGAGGACGAGAATTTATGATGAAGGACCTTTACTCAGCCCATGTAAGCGAGAAAGACATGATGGATTACTACGAAAAAGTTAAAGGGGCATATGTAAAAATATTTACCAGACTTGGATTTAATTTTAAGGTAGTTGAGGCGTCAGGTGGAGTTTTTACCGATAAACATACCCATGAATTCCAGGTCCTTAACGCCAACGGTGAAGATACTATTTTTGCGTGCAGTAGGTGTGATTATGCCGTAAACAAGGAAATATTTGATGGAAAGTCTGGAGAGGTTTGCCCCGAATGCAAAAAGGGGAAGACTGAAGAGTTGACCGGATTGGTTGAGGTCGGAAACATATTCCCACTCGGAACATGGTACGCGGAAAGAATGCGGGTGTTTTATACAGACCAAAAGGGCCTTAAAAAACCGGTTTGGTTTGCAAGCTATGGCATCGGACCAACAAGAGTAATGGGAACTTTGGTTGAGGTAAATCATGACGATCATGGAATTATCTGGCCGAAGGCAGTTGCTCCATTCGATGTCCATTTGGTTGAACTTCCCGGCGCAAAGAACGCAGGCAAAATTTATGAGGAACTTAAGATAAATGGAATTGATGTTTTGTGGGACGATAGGGAAGTTGCACCAGGTGAAAAATTTGCTGGCGCTGACCTAATTGGGATTCCCGTTCGGCTAATATTATCAGGCCGAAATGGCGAGGAAATTGAATGGAAGGAAAGATCTTCAGAAAAGTCTGAACTTTTGGATTTTGCGGAAGTAGTCAAAAAGCTTAAATAGCTACCTCACGGTTACACTTTTGGCTAAATTACGCGGCTTATCTGGATCGAAACCCCTTCTGATTGTTAAAAAGTACGCCAGGAGTTGAGCAAAAACCACGTTTGAAATAATTGTGGCCTCTTTTGCATCATCGATTTTGATGAAGTAATCAAAAACCTCATGAGGCTTATATGAAACACCGATTATTAATCCTCCGCGGGCATGCATCTCCATGGCTCCCGCTAAATTTGCACCGTATGTCTCATCTTTCGGAAGGTAGGCAATGCAAGGTGTACCTTTTTCAACAAGGGCTAGGGGACCGTGTTTAAGTTCTCCGGCAGCAAGTCCTTCTGCATGAATATATGAAATCTCCTTAATTTTAAGTGCAGTTTCAAGGGCGGTTGGGTATGAGAGTCCGCGTCCGATTACATAAATGTGTTTTCGGTTTCCAAGGATTTTTGCGAGCTTTCGAACATTGTTTAAATTTTTCTGGGAAAGAACTTTTTTTATCGATTTGACCGATTGAACAAGAACTTTTTGCCCTTCCCCAGCTTGACCTTTGAGGGTGTAGGCAAGCAGTATGAGGTGAGCGAGCATTCCGGTGAATGCTTTTGTTGAAGCCACTGCTTTTTCAGGCCCGGCACCTATCAGGATTTTGTAATCTGACATTCTGTAGAGAGATGATCCGAAAGAGTTGGTGAGACATGCAATTTTCGCACCCGCATCCTTAGCTTTTTTAATTGATTCGAGTATGTCCATTGTTTCTCCGGATTGGGAAACAGCGATTATGAGACTGTCTTTGTTTAGAAATTCGAGATGGTATCCGAATTCACTTCCAATTGCGGAATTAACATGACATTTCGCAATCCTTGAAAAAAGATATTGTCCGGCCAGACATGCGTAGGATGCAGTGCCGCATCCAACCAAATAGGTTCCCTTAGCCTTTTTAACAATGTTGGCGATTCGTACTTCCAGGCTTGGATTTGATGCAATACCCAGGATCATGTGAGGCTGCTCATAAATTTCCTTAAGCATGAAGTTTGGGTATTTTCCTTTTTCTGCTTGAGTTGTTTTCCAGTTTAATTTATATTGCCTGAAATTAATTTTTTTACCGGTCCTGACATTGAAAACTTCAACCTTGTTTTTTTGTAAAACTGCCATTTCTTCATCCTCCAGAAAGTAAACCTCTTTGGTAAAAGGAAGAAGCGCGGATGCATCACTGGCAAGGAAGTTCTCATTATTACCAAACCCGATAATCAAAGGGGACCCGTTTCTGGCTGCAATTATTTTGTTCTCGTTTTTATCAATTACGATTATTGCGTTTAGCCCGTCCATCTGGTTGAAAGTTTTTCTTACCGATTCTGAAAAAGAATTTGATTTTTTAAACTCTTCAATCAGATGCGCGAGAGTTTCTGTGTCGGTTTCTGAAACAAATTCATGGCCTTTCCCGATCAACCTTTTCTTAAATAGCTCATAGTTTTCAAATATGCCGTTATGAATAATGGCAATACTGCTTGTACAATCGAGATGTGGATGGGCATTTATGTTCGTTACACCTCCGTGTGTAGCCCAGCGTGTATGCCCGATTGCAATATTACTATTTGGTGAGTCGCTAACATTATTGTCTCCGATTTTCCCGACCCTCTTTTTAATAAACATCTTTCCTTTTGCAACAGCGGCTACCCCCCAGCTGTCATAACCACGGTATTCAAGGCTTTTTATACCCGTTAATACCAGTTTGGCAGCGCTACCATTATCGCCAACGTATCCGAAAATTCCACACATAAAGACATCATACGCCACTTGTCTAATTTTATGAAAATGAATATACTGGGTCGAATATGGACAAGGTAAGTTTTGAGGTTGTAACAGTAGAGAAGCCGGAAGGTGTTAATTTTATTCTTGGCCAAAGCCATTTTATTAAGACAGTTGAAGATATCCATGAGGCATTGGTAAGCGCAGTGCCCGAAATAAAATTTGGCTTGGCCTTTTGCGAAGCTTCAGGATCAAGGCTCATACGTTTTTCAGGTACTGACAAAGAGATGATTAATCTTGCCCAAAAAAACCTAAAGCGAATTTCTGCCGGGCATAGCTTCATATTATTTTTGGGGGAGGGATTTTATCCCATTAACGTTTTAAAGACGATACAATCGGTATATGAAGTAGTAACAATTTTTTGCGCAACCGCTAATTCTGCGCAAATATTGATTGCCGAAACTTCGGAAGGAAGGGGAATAGTGGGTGTGGTTGATGGAGGCCCTCCTCTTGGGATTGAGACGGATAAGGACGTAGAAGGCAGGAAAAAATTTTTAAGGGATGTAGGATATAAAACATGATTGCGAAATCTTTACAACAAAAAATCGGAGAGGCGATGAAAGCTCACGATGAAGTGAAAACCTCGACTCTTAGGCTACTTCTTTCGGCCTTTAATTATGAGCAGATTGATAAACAACATGAGTTGACCGAGGAAGAAGAGTTGGTGGTGATACGCCGAGAGGCGAAAAAGAGAAAAGAGGCTATTGAGATGTACAAAAAGGCGGGAGCTAGCGACCGGGCCGCAAAAGAACAAGAGGAACTGAAAATCCTTCAGGAATATCTTCCCCCTGAAATGAATGATGCAGAACTATCAAAAATTATTGAAGAAGCATTTACGCAAATTAATCCCGCGGGTTTGGGTGACATGGGTAAAGTAATTGGCTTTGTAAAAGGGAAAGCCCCGGGTGCTGATGGAGCAAAAATTGCAGAGATAGTGAAGCAAAAATTGGTATAAGTACTGTTAATAGAGATTCTTCCCGTATGATTAAAGTTTTAATTACAAAACAATCAAACTATCCGGTAAAAGTTGCACCGATTAAAAAGAAACTGGCGGAATTTCTTGTTAAAAACGGTATCGTTTCTGATGCTGATGTGACCATCGCAATAGTCGGCGAAAAAAAGATGATGGGTATTGGAATTAAATACCTTAAAGACAAGAAACTGCATAATGTGCTATCTTTTGTACCGAATGAGGTAAAGGGTGGATTTATCTACCCGCCTGATGGGAAAATTCATCTGGGGGAAATTATTGTTTGCTACCCCTTGGCAGTCAAAGAAGCGGGGGAAGAAAACGTGTTAATAGATGAAAGAGTATATGAGCTAATTGAACACGGTGCCTTGCACCTTTTGGGAATTCATCACGAGGAATGACGCTTTATCTTAAATACCGACCAAAAAACTTGGACGAGCTAGACCTAACTGATGCTAGCGAGTCTCTCAAGAAAATTCTGTCAAAGGGTTCAATACCCCATGCCTTTCTTTTTGCCGGACCAAAAGGAACCGGTAAAACTTCTGCGGCAAGAATTTTAGCAAAAATAGTAAACTGCGAATCAAAAAACCCTCCGTGTGGAAAATGTAAACAGTGTGTATCAATTGATAAGGGAAACAATCTGGATGTTGTCGAAATGGATGCAGCCTCCCATCGTGGGATTGACGATGTCAGGATTTTAAGGGATGCGGTTAAGCTTTCGCCCGTTTCCGCAAAGAAAAAAATCTACATCATTGACGAAGCCCACATGTTGACCACGGAGGCTAGTAATGCCCTTCTTAAAACACTGGAAGAGCCTCCCGAACATGTGATTTTTATTTTGGCAACAACAAACCCCGAAAAGTTGATTGAAACTATTAAGTCCCGTACTACTTATATTCCTTTCAGGAAGGCCAAATCAGATGAAATTGTAAAATCACTTAAAAGAGCTATTCTGGGGGAGAAAATTAAAATAGACGAAGAAACACTTTCTATTATTGCTGAGGCTTCGGATGGATCTTTCCGTGATGCAATAAAAATCCTTGAACAGCTTGTTGCTGAGGAAAGACAACTTTCAAAAGAATTCTTGGAGGAATTTCTATTTAAGAAAAAGGCATTCAATTTAGATACCTTTGTTGACCTTTTAATTAAGAAAGATGTAAAAAGTTTGATTGAAGAGATTGGTAAATTTGATGTTAAAGGGGTAGCAGTAGAAACATTTCTTGAGGCGCTTCTTAGAAAATTGCGAAGATCGCTTCTTGCAAAGGTTGGGATTGGAACTGATGAAATAATTAAGTTAGATAAGGCAGAACTAGTTAGCCTGATTGAAATACTGGAAGAAACATCAAAAGAGTCCGCAGACTCTTTGATTGAAGAGCTACCTTTAGAAATCGCAGTGATTAAGTGGTGTGAGGGGGGAGGGTATCAGGAGTCCACTCGTTTAGAGATTGACTCGCCTTTAGACAAAACTAAAACCGACGATAACGGCTCCCACCTGGCGGTTTCCACCAGTCATAGTTTAGCCCAGACAGAGATTTCGGGCACTAATGAAAAGGTGGGTGTTCAAGTTGATGACCTGGGAATAAATGGTGACGTTTGGAAAAATATCCTGGGCCTTATTAAACCGATAAATGCTTCAATTGAGGCACTTCTAAGAGCTGCAAAACCGATGACCTACAATGGCAAAGTCCTTACCTTGGGGGTTTATTACAAGTTTCATAAAGAGAGACTTGAGGATGTACGACACAGGAAAATTTTAGAGGAGGTTGTTGAAAAAGTACTGCAATCGCCGACAAAGGTAGTTTGTACACTAGTTGAACCCCCTCCCAGGAAAATTGTTGAGGAAATAAAAGTCGAGGCTGTTTTGACGGAAGGGAAAGATAAAGATATAATTAAGGCTGCCGAAGAAATATTCGGCAACTAGAAAAATGTTTGACAAATTTAAACAACTTGGTGAGTTGGCCAAAATGCGCCAAAAGGCCATGGAGCTTCAGAAAGAACTGGAAAAGATAATAAAGACCGTGGAAAAACACGGTTATTCAGTTTCAGTTACTGGGGACCAAAAGATCCGCTATATCAAAAAAGACGGGGAGGATCTAAAAGAACTGACTGATCTTATAAACGATGTAATGAAAGATGTTCAGAAGGAGTCGGCAAAAAAGATGATGGAAATGGGTGGGGGACTGGGTGGCCTTCTGGGTGGACTCAAATAGCTTCTTCGGTTAGAATGACATTATGAAAATAGCTCGTCCAATTGCAGCCCTGATTGAATCTTTCCAAAAACTTCCCGGGGTTGGACCAAAAAGCGCTCAAAGACTAACCTATTATTTGCTTCATGTTCCACAAGCCCAACTTGATGACTTTGCCGAGTCTATCTCCCGTCTTAAAAAAGATACGGTTCTTTGCTCGGTTTGTAAGAATGTAAGCGAAACCAATCCGTGTCCGATTTGCTCCGATTCCACCCGGGATCATTCACAACTTTTGGTAGTTGAGCAGCCACTTGATATTTTGGCCTTTGAAAAAACAGGGAAATTTAAAGGTGTATATCACGTTTTGCACGGGGCGATTAACCCACTGGATAATATCGGGCCGGATGAAATATATATTCAAGAACTCGTAGACAGAATTAAGAATGATAAATCGGAAGTCAAGGAAATAATTGTAGCAACCAACCCGACAATGGAAGGGGAGGCCACAGCAATGTATTTGCGTAAGCAAATAACTTCACAAGATCCAAAGTCCGGGATTCTGGTTACCAGACTTGGAATGGGAATTCCTACGGGAGCCGATTTGGAATATGCTGATGAGGTAACCCTAACACAGGCGCTTGAAGGAAGAAGGGAATTAACCTAGATACATGAATACTGCCAAACAGGCCGGACAATCGGCCAAAAATCTAGCACAACAAATTGCTAAACAAATGGCCCAAGAGCCATTGGAAGTACTAAAAACGGCTAGGGATCAAGTTACTTCACCCGAAGGTCATATCGATAATCAACCACCAAGTCAAAATATTGAAAATAGCGAAAAGGCTTCGGAGAATCAGCAGAAACTTCAAGATCAAATGAGGTCCACCCGCAGGATGGAAGCTCTGAATCAGGAAATCAAAGATATTCATAAACAGGATTTGTTTAAAGACCTTCAAGACAGAATTGCCCAAGGAGAAGAGGTCCCAATCGCGGACTTCACGGAACTTTCAATGGAACAAAAACAGGTTTTAAAGGCGCAAATGGAGGCATATAAAAATCAAATGTCAAAAGTTAAGAATCAAAATACGTTATCGGAAGTTCCAGTGATGCATTCTAAACCCAGTAGAAGATTTGGTGCCGGACAGAAACAGGAAGCGGAGAAACAGCAAACCAGAGTCGAGAAACCGGTTCCTCCGTCGGGATAATCTGATACAATAGCCTTGATGGACATTTTTTTAAGTAACACTCTCACCAAAAAAAAAGAAAAGTTCACTTCGACTACACCCGGTAAAGTCGGTATCTATTCGTGCGGCCCGACGGTTTATTGGAATCAGCATATTGGGCATATGTATGCCTATGTTCAGTGGGATATTTTGGTCAGGTTTTTAAGATTTGTTGGAAATGAAGTTAAGTGGGTAATGAACATTACCGATGTTGGACATATGACTTCCGATGAAGACTTCGGTGAGGATAAAATGGAGAAGGGTGCAAAGCGCGAAGGTCTGACAGTTTGGCAGATCGCAGATAAATATATTTCTCAGTTTAAAGACAGTATGAATCTACTGGGTATTAATCCGCCCGACGTGTTATGCCGTGCGACCGAAAACATACCTGAACAAGTTAAATTAAGTGAGCTAATTGAAAAAAACGGCTTTGCCTACACCACCAAAAAGGGATTAATTTACGATACCTCAAAGTTCCCCCAATATGCCAAGTTCGGAAACTTGAATTTAGAAGAAACAAAATCGCGGAGTGACGTTGAAGTAGACCCTGATAAGAAACTTCCCTGGGATTTCTTTCTTTGGGCAGTAAACCCAAAGCATATTATGAAATGGCCAAGTCCCTGGGGTGAGGGGTATCCGGGGTGGCATATCGAATGTACGGCAATGTCCACCAAATACTTGGGTAATAATTTTGATATTCACACAGGTGGAATTGAACATATTGCGGTGCATCATACAAATGAAATTGCACAGGGATTTGCGGCTTTTGGAAAGGAGACCGCAAACTACTGGCTTCATAATGGTTGGCTGATGGGTAAAGGTGGAGAAAAAATGAGTAAGAGTCTGGGAAATTTTGTGACTGCACAGGAATTGGTTGAAAAAGGATATGACCCGCTTGCCATGCGGTATCTGATTTTGACATCACACTATAAAAAGGGACTTAATTTTTCTTGGGAGTCACTTGATTCAGCACAAATTGCGCTTAGTAATCTTAGAGAGTTAGTTATTGGTCTAAAGTCGGAAAATGCCAGAAATGTTCTATCACCCGAAAAGGAGAAGGAAGTTCTCGAGTATAGAGATAAATTTGTTGAAGCTCTTTCAGATGATATTAATGTACCGCAGGCCTTAGCGGTTATGTGGGAAATGCTTAAAAGCAACATTCCCTCAACTGATAAATATGATCTGGCGATGAATTTTGATGAAGTTCTTGGTCTTGACTTGGGAAAGGAACGCAAGGTTAAAGAAATATCCAAAGAAATACAGGAACTTTTGAAAAAACGAGAAGAGTTAAGGGAAGAAGGGAAATATGAGGAATCGGATAAGATAAGAAAACAAATTCAGGACCTAGGTTACCCCGTGTCCGATAGGCCTCTTAAGTAATAAATTACAAACGAAAAATTGATGGGGTTGTAAGATAAACGCTCCATACAATATAATAGATATCATGCCAAATCCCAATCCTGCCGTTTCTCCTTTTGAAACAATAACAAGTAAAAAATCGGGGAAAATCGGTACGTCTACTATCGTGATTACAATCGGCATCGTCTTATTTTTGATTTTGGGTGTTGTTGCAGGAGTACTTCTGGTTCGGCAACAGCAAAATATTTCTGAAAAAGCATCTGGAAGTACTTGTCCGGCGGCGGGAGCGTGTCCAGTTTCAGGGCAACCCGATTTACTTAGAAGTTGCAATGCGTCCAATGTTGAAGGCTCACCCCAGGAAATAAGCTGCTCAAATGTAGGGAATGTAGGGCAGAAAGCTACTTGTGGAGCAATAACTTTTTGTTGTCCATCTCTTGGCGCGTCCTGGACAACTGATTTGAGTTTGTGTTCAACTCCATCCCCAACCCCTACGGTAACCCCACTTGCTACAGCAACGGCTTCAGCCACTCCGACAGCAACAGCATCTGCTACACCGCAAGCAACCCCAATGAATATTCCAGTGACCGGAGCTAGTTGGCCGACTATTTTGGGAGTGGGGATAGGTGCTGCTGCAATTATCGGGGCAATACTTCTAGCGATTTAAAGCGAGATCTTCTTTAAGGAGAATTTGTTGACAACTATCCCGATATGATCAATTAAAGGAAAATGACTTTTAACCTCGGCCTGGAATTTTTCTGCAAGGTTTACGGTGTAGTTTCCAAATCCGGCTTTCTCAGACTTTTTGCAAAGCCTGTCTTCCCATTCATGGATAATCTTGAGAATACGCTCACCCTCTTTGTTAAATTCATCCTGGTTTTTATCCTGATCGATCGAGTACTCAAAGTGTACTCGAGTAAATTTATCAAACGCTTCCTTGTTTTCAGAAACCATTTTGTCGAAGTATTCTTTGTATTTAGTCATGTGTTTAATTTTACAGATGCGTATGACTATATTCCAGAGCAATTCAGCCTTGTCAGAAATAAAACTTAGGTCTAGAATGCGTTTACCCTCCCACCCGTTATTACATTATGGTACCAGAATCTCTCCCTCCTCAAACTGAAAGTGTGCAACACACACCAGAGTCTTTACTTAGGGAGGAACTTGGTAGGGCTTCAGATAGACCCCAGGACCTGGAGGATGCGCTTAAAAACTGGCTTGATAGTAACAAGCCAGAAATTGATAATGATGATTTCTACAAAATAGTTTCAGATAGGTGCAGTAGCGGAGATTTTTTGGGGGCAGCAATGGAGTTTGTGGATGCCGAACCGGCTGTTTCTATTTCCAAATCTGCGCCCAGGACTTTACGTGATGAACGCAAGAAATTAGCAGCTGCTTTATCTGAAGGGAAATTGCTACTCAAATCTGCTCCATCACCTGTTTATGGATTGGGGAGCGCGGCTCATGCAATCATGGAGGGATTGTTTCTTGCCAGAGGGGATATATCAAGCTTACTAGATAAGGATTTGGAATTAAAGACGGACGAATCCGGCCAAGTTACTGGTTTTAAAATACTGAATGCGCGCAGCTCATATTTCAATGGAAAGTCCAAGTTGGAAAAAGTTGGTCTGAGTGCTTCACAACAAATGTATTTTACCGAAAAAAACCTGGAGGTAACTCAACCTGAGGCGTTGGAGGTAAATATCGATTTTGAAGTAGCTCTTCCAGGGAGGAAGATGAACGAATCTATTGCTGATTGGGCAAGAGGCGTTTTTACATCTTCCATGGAAACAATTACCCGAACGGTGGGAAGTTTACCGTCTAAGCCGTACGATGTTGATACCACATTCGGGAATGTCGAAACAAGAAAAGCCCTGATGCAGATAATAGGTGCCTGCCATGCGGTTTTTGGCTTCCATGGAGGCTTAAGTCTAGTCGAGTGGCAGAAAGAGCAGGTGGGGCTTATTGGTTCGGAGGGGGCAGATGAATTTTCAATATTAAACTGGCTGGCTATTGCCAATCGTTCCTTAGAGCTTGCGGGTTCTATGGAGACTGATGAGATAGGCACTTTAGCAGAGTTATCGGAAGGTAATTTTCGAGTGAAAAACAACAATAACGGAAATGGCGAAGGGCAGGGTGAATTGGTTGTTTCGGCAGACCGCATAGACGTCCTAAGTTTTAAATGGGGGAAAAAGAGGGAAGGAGACGATTCCTTAAAGTTGGGCACTTTCTCGACCTTGATGCAGGGAAGGTTTAATTCTCAGGAAACGAGATTTCGGAGAAAACGTCTAGTTGGGGGGCAACTAAAGGAAGTTGCTACGAAGTTGCCCAGAACAACCCGGTCTTTATTCATGGGGATGTACAAGTTCTTTGGCGAAAGAATATTTAGCGATCTAGACCTTGTGGTTCGTGATTTTAAATTTGTTGGCGGCGATGGAGGTTGGGCTACTCAGTTTCATCCGGAAGAACCGCTTATTGGGAAACACCAGGAGCAGATGTCCGGGTATCTATTTAAATTAGTTACTCAACTTGCGTGGGTACGGAAATGGAGCGAAAATTTAAGAAGTAATTCCGGTCTTCGAATAATAAACCCAAACTTGGTTGCTGATGACACATTCACCTCACTGATTGATGGGTTAGACTTTGACGATTTGGTGATTAGTCTAGATGAGGTTATTAAGTTTGCTCGTGAATCGAATGTTTTAGAAAGAATCTCCGGAGTAATTTGTTACGAGCTACCATCAAAAGAGATTCAAACCAAGATATCTCTTTTCGGACTAGATGATGAAAAACTTCTCGAACTTGGTGAAAGGGTTTTTGGATTCGATGGTAATAGAATTGAAATGAGTTCGAAGATTAGGGTGCTTAGAGCTCTTGGAAAAATATTTAAGGATAGGCTTTCAGAGGTTGAGTTGAAACAAAAGGATGTACCTCAACTTCCAGAATCGGTTTCGGGTTTCTGCTTTGATTTTCGTGGGCAGTTTTATTTGTCAATCGAGGACCTAATCAAGTTGGTCGGTGAAGCGAAACTGAAGAATTCAATAACAGTTGATAATGCCGTCTCAGTCAGAGAAAAAAACATCCAGGTTTTTTGGATTGACGGTCTAATTCCGGCAGAAGGAAGATTGAGAATAGCTGTTGATAATAACGCCAAATTTGTAATATTGGGTCTTAAAGAGGGTTTGGTTCGGGGGACACTTGTCACGGACAGGTCCTGGAGAGGGGTCAAGCAGAAAACTATAGACTTACTTAATAAATTCGAAGAGCATTTTTGGCATGCCTTGAGAGACAGATGGAATCTTGTTTCTGATATTACCGTAACCCAAGGGATAATCAACGGCGATAAAATTCTATACCCCGATGGAAAATGGTACCCCCTGGTCCCCGGTAAGCCATTGATATGTAGCTATGATTTAATGACCGGAAAATGGTTTATTGATATGGATAAACTGGATGAGGTGATAATAAGCGACGCCTCTCGTTACGACCCCTTCGGAATTCATAGGTTAAGGGCATTGATAGATTCAGGCAGGGGCGAGGAATCGATTTTTTGTCCTCTTCCTGCACACGACAACAGAAGAACACCAGCAGCAGCTTATTATAAGGATCACATTACTTGCTTTGGAGATTGTGGGACTACAATTGAAATCTCAACTCCAAAAAACAAAACTAGAGTGGAACAACTTCCCCTTGCTAGTGGCGACAAAACCTCTGATTTTAAGTCTGTTTCAAGGGATAGACAGAAAACTTTTGAGGTAGCTATGCGTGTAGGACAACTTATTGCAGGTAGCACCGAGGCCCCAAGACTATATATAGAGGAGATGAGGGGACTCTCGGTTGACGATATTGGAATCTTTGGTTATATACCCCACGACTTTGAAGATAGTTTGAATAATCTTCTAAGAACCGAAACATATAAAGAAGGCGCTCGAAAGATAAAACGAAAGGCCGAACTTCCATTTGATAGCTTGGCATCATTGGCAGGTATTGTTGATACGGACGATAAAGACGTATTCCTACAAAATTTATCTAGGACAATATCAGAAACGCTAGATAGATTAGGCAGTCGTGGTGCTCGCGATGAAGTAGTTAAACTCTTAAATCTAAAGCAACTTGAAGATATGAGGATGAGATTGATTCTTGAACCCGGAAGAGGCGATGGGGTGAACAAAAACAGGTGGAGCGGGAGAATCAACCTTCCCACATATTGGCTATCTCAGAAAAAAGAAGGGAGCCAGGCTCTTGTTCAATCAAATTTTAACGGAAGGGGCATAGTGATTAATAACGAGAGTTTATTTACCGGCCTGCCACACCACAAAGCACCTATTATTGGAGGAGCTGTTATTAAAAATGGAGTTAGACTTAGAAAAACCCCGACGGGTTTTTGGTTCAGAGACCCCGCGGACTTCCTACTTAATGTTGATGACACAGTTGTCGTTTTTGAAGGAGTATTTAATGCCGCGACGTTTGGAAGGATGCGACCGGATTTGCGAAGTATTTCAATAACAAATGTCGGTTTAGGATACCATGAACTTATTGCCCTTCTTAGATGGCTTGGGGTGAAGGGGGATGATGAAGTCCAAGAGGGCGGAATGCACAAACAGTTAAGAAGTGTAATTTTGGGATTTGATTTTGACGGACCCGGTGCCAAGTCGTACTTCAAAAAATCTGAAACATTACGCGTAGAATTTCCTGGACTTGAAGTGCGTCCGATTCATGAAGTTTTACCACCGGATGTAGTCTCTTTGGTTCCTGCGTATGATGTAAAACTCTTCGAAAAAGGTCAGGCGATGGACGGCTTTGCGTTGGACTTGAACGATTTCATCAAAGAACATGATGACAGTTGGGCAGGCAATAACGGGATTAATAATGAGTTAGCCGTTCGCATTAAAGAAGTCGGAAAGAAATATCGTTATACAAGATAAGTTTCTTACGGGGTAGTCTTCATGTTTTTCATCTGCCTTTCAGCTATGGAGTATAATATAGCCTTGATATGAGGATTTTGGTAGTTGAGGATGAGCACAAAATAGCAAACTCCATTAAGCGTGGATTTGAACAAGAAACGTGGGCAGCTGATGTTGCCTATGATGGCGAGGAGGGATATGACATGGCTTCAACGGAGGATTATGATGTGATAGTACTTGATCTTATGCTTCCCAAAATGGACGGGGTTGAAGTATGTAAAAAACTTCGGGCCGAAGGAATTCACATTCCAATATTGATGCTCACTGCTCGGGGGGAGCTTTTGGATAAAGTCGGGGGATTAAATAGCGGAGCCGATGATTATTTGGTTAAGCCGTTCGCGTTTGAGGAGCTTTTGGCAAGAGTTAGAGCCCTATCCAGACGGCCAAAACGAACCAGTAGTGAAGAACTGAAAGCGGGGGACATAACATTAAATACAAATACTTTCGAGGTTAAGAAAAATGGTAAGGTCATTAACCTTTCTCGTAAGGAGTTTGCCCTTTTGGAATATCTTATGAGAAATGTCGGCAGGGTGGTTTCTAAAGAAAATATTATCGCTCATGTTTGGGATTACGAAAGCGATATTCTACCTAATACTGTCGAGGTTTTTATCGGGTACTTAAGGGATAAAATTGGAGGAGACGCAATTAAAACAATCCGCGGTTTTGGATACAAAATAAAATAAACGGATTAGAATAATATATGTTCCACGAGGCTCGTCTAAAATTAACCGGCTGGTACCTGGCTATAATTATGGCCATCAGCCTTTCTTTCTCTCTGGCAATTTATATGGGGGTGAATAGGGAGCTAGTTAGAATTGGGGATCTGCAAAAGGAAAGACAAGATAGAGCAGACACAATCAGTAACTTCCTAAAACAAAGTGGCTTTCCCATTCCCCCTGAAATTCAACCACTCGAGTCTGAAACGGTTGAGGCGGCAAGACTGAGGATCATTTCTGCCCTGGGACTTATAAATATTTCAATATTGGTTATCTCCGGTATTGGTGGATACCTATTGGCAGGTCTTACCTTGGACCCAATTTCGAAGATGGTAAAAAAACAAAAGGAGTTTGTTGGAAACGCTTCACACGAACTTCGTACCCCCTTAACATCCCTTAAGACCGAAATTGAAGTTGCCTTAAGGGACAGTAAGTTGGAGACAAAAGATTATAAGAGTCTTTTGAGAAGTAATCTGGAAGATGTGAATAGTATGCAAAAGCTTTCAAATTATTTACTTGAGCAAAATAAATATGAAAATTCAGACATAAATGTTGAGGTCGAAAAGTTGGATTTGGCTGACGTTGTTGCCAGGGTGATTAAAAAAGTTGTGCCAGTTGCAGGAAAGAAGAAAATAAAAATAATTGCGAAGCTATCAAAAGTAAAAGTAAAAGCCAACAGGGACGCATTAATGGAACTTTCTACCATATTGATTGAAAATGCCATTAAGTACTCTGGCAGTAGTAAGATTGTGGAAGTTAGAACCAAAGGCAGGGGAACCCTCGAAGTAAAAGATTTTGGGGTGGGGATATCCAAAGCAGATCTTCCACATATTTTTGAGAGATTCTATAGATCTGAACATTCCCACTCGAAAGAAAAGATTGCCGGTTATGGCCTGGGGCTTTCAATCGCCAAATCAATAGTTGACAAGCTTAATGGAAAGATCAAGGTTGAGAGTCAACTTGGACGGGGGACGATGTTCTCGGTACAGTTCCCCTCAGCTTAATAATATTTCCGGAAGTCGCGGAGTGGTGGATGCCCTTGAACAGTTCTTGAAGAGTTTGCGTATTCCGAAGCGCCAGATGGTTACCGACTATTTTCCGGGTTTTGTCTAAAGACCCAAATTTGCTATACTAAATTAGATGAAAGAGAAATATTTTGGTTGGGTAAAAATCCTAGCACTTATTGGAATCTTCCTGGCACTTTTTCTTCTTTGGGAAAGATATTTCAAACCCTCTTTCCAACCCTGCAACATAAACGCAACAGTCAATTGTAATGCAGTAATCTGGGGAGAAGTTTCTAATACCCTTGGAATTCCGACACCCATAATCGGACTTATCGGTTATATATTTATTCTTTTAGGAGCTTTTAAGAAAAATGCAAAGTTGATTTTAGGAATGTCAGCCTTTGGACTAGCGTTCTGTCTTTACATTGCCTATAGAGAACTATTCCAACTTCACGTAGTTTGTCCGGTTTGTATACTGTGCCAACTTGACATGATTGCCGTCTTTATCCTGGGAATACTTCTGACCCGTAAGTCTTCAAAATCGACAGTTGGTGTATAATTAAGTTATGGAAGCAAAGAAGCAAGGATTTCTGCAAGCTTTGGGGGTAGCTGCGTATTGTTCCTTGGTCGGACTCATTTTTTGGCAGGGGAACAACATTTTTCCGAAAGTTAGTCAATATTTTGGCCCAGTGATGGTTCTACTTTTACTTTCTACATCGGTCCTTATCTGTGGTTTGATGGTTTTTTACAAGCCCTATAAACTTTTTTTTGCAGATAAGAAAAAAGAAGCTGCGAATGTTGTTGTATTTACTTCAGTCTGGCTATTTGCTTTCTTCATTTTTTTTGTCCTTCTCATGATTCTCTTCAAGTAAAGAGTTATGAATATGACAGTTTGACAGTAGGGTATTGGCGGTGTAAATAATAGTTGCATGTCCTTACTTCAAAATTTCGAAAGAGGGAATTCAATAGCTTTCGCACTTACACTATAAAGTGCATAAAGAAAGGTGTTAGGTGGAGGTGAAATAATATTAAAAAAATATTGTTTAGTTTAGCCTTTGCATTTGTGGGAATATTTACGTTTGTGGGCTTAGCCATTGCGGCTAATCCTAGCGCTGACATAGATTGTAATACAGTTGTTACCGATCCTTTTTTGGGGAACGGAACGCGTGCAGACATATATAATTGTAAACCCATTGGTAATTCCGGAGAGGAGCAAGGAATCTATTTTATTAAAAATGCTACCTCGGAAAGCCTGGGTTACACCGAAGACCATGGGACATGCAATGTGGTAGTGAAATGGTCAGGTGATTACGGACTCGATCCCTATCTGAATTTCGGAACAGTTTTTAATAACACTAAATGTTCTGACGGATTTATTGAGATATGGGGAGATATTTTTGGTCCTGGGGACGGGTACGGAGTAACTCCATATGTTTGGTCAATTGGAGGGCAAGGTTCACTAATACATCCTTAACTGGTTTATTGGTTGGCAACTTACCAAATAACACCGACGATTTGTTAAAAAAAATACAGGGGGGGTGAAAGCACCCCTGTATTTTTGTTGCTTTAGCAACGAGACAGTCTATTCGTTGCTTAATTTTTTTACGATAACTATAATTTAGATATGGAACTACCCGATGACACCGCCGTTGACAAAGGTGCCTCCTTAAGTAAAAACAAGTCTTTACAGAACACGGGTGAGATTGAAGTTATAAGAAAGGGGTTGGAACAAGCAGAAGCGCCGGCGGAAATATTGAAATATATAAAAGGTTATTCTGAAGATGATGTTCCCTTGATTTATAGTGGAGAGTCCCACGATGCCACTTGCGGGGGAGGCGACAATGAGGGAAAAGATTATCTTAGACCTGTAAAGAGTTCTCTTATGGTGGGGATGAAGGCTCCAATATACGAGCGTGCATCGGAATACGATGACCAAAACCCCAACGTGATCGTTCAATGGAGAGGAATGGAATTTACCGATGCTAAAGGGGGAAATAGAGGAATAACCAGAGAGGAGGTTGAGCAAATAAGACCTGGAGTTTATATTACTAGAGAGTATAAGGGTGTCTCCGGTCTTGGAAAATTTGACGGTAGACTCGTCGAAATTGGTATACAAGTTGAGTCAGGGGAGTTTCATCCAGGAAGTCGCTATCCTCATCGTAAAGAATACAGCAATACCAGCTTTTATAGAGGTAAAAATGGTGAATGGCGTAGTTTTGATTTTTCCTCCACAACGATATTGAATGGTGTTGAAGAACTTAAAGCATTCCACCTTACTGAAATCCGTTTAGAAAAAAATTTGTTAACCTCGGGTATAAAAGAAGCACCATTATTACCTGAAATTGTGAGACAAACAGAGGCGGAAGAAACAAAACTACGGTTATTGGTAAAAGATAACCCTGAAATTATCGATAAGATAAGAGATTATTCTGAAAGAATTTACGAGATGTCAATAAGCCAACTCGAAAATCCAGGTTTACTTAAGAATACAATAGAGATGCTTAATAATGGGGTCTTTCACTACCCGGAACGTGTGTTTATTGGTGGCAGGTTAGTATCAGCCCTTCCAGATAGACAAAAATTTTCGCTGGCGCAACTAATAGCTAAAGAAGGTTTGCCTAGGTTTAAACAATGGTACGAAGATAAGAGGTTAAATGGTTTATTCACGGGCGAGAATTTAAGAAGTAGAATTATAGATAAAAACCTATATCACTTTGTCCAATTTTGGAACATTCACAACAAAGGGAAATTTCCTGAACCAGATTGGCAGGGACTGAGGAATCTTTTGAGAGATTAAGAGGGGGAAGAAATAGTGAACTATATCCATTAATGGCTAAACTTTTTGATGGTATGCAAGTATCTGCATTAGAATGCTTTATTGAGGACCAAATTATCGATAAAATGATGGAGAAAGAATGGAAAAATGGAACCGAGGCCTTGCCTCCAATTCAAAAAGAAAAAGACAAATAGATTAACCCACTCTTTCCTTATTAATAAACTTCCTAAAGCCATCCTATTTTTTTGAAGGACACGAAATTATTGATAGAGGCCCTGAATCCCTTTAATGTCTCCAGCGTTCAGATCTCGTTTTGATGTCTCACCTTCTAATGAGTATCCATACATTGTTTCCAGGTTGCAGCTGGTTGTATAGAGGTCGTTCATTCCTGCACTGTGTCCCAATTCATGTGTGGCTATATTTTGTAAATCCATTACACTGTTTCCGGCCGTTGTTGCATCTCCCCAGTTAAATTGGGTGTTAAAAAGCATGTCCCATTCGATTAGCTCTCTGGTTTGTGGTGCTCCGCCGAAATATCCCCAGACATTTGTTACCGCAATAACATCAGGTTGAGAGTAGTTGCCAAAGGAAACAGTATTTTCTCCATCATAGGTTGTTTCATCGTAAGTTACGTTATTATCTAAACTACCATCTCCAAAAATCCCGGACCCACCATATTTTTCCCATTCGGTAATACCAGCGTTCATACTCTGGAGAACTTCATTTTGATCTAGATTTGAACTGGTTGAATTAACTAGGAAATTCTCGGCTGTTTTCCATTTTGCCCCCTTTGCCAAATATCCGTAGCAGGTGATAGAACCGGGTTTAATTCCTCCTCCGGGCTTTGCTTGATTTTTATCTCTCTTATAATGAATAAAAGTAATTTTGGTTAGAGGTCCCTTATCGTCCTGTTCCTTGGCTTTTGCGATTGAGACAACTCCGGTAAAGCTCAAAACGGTAAGTATAAGAAAGGCTGTTAAAATCTTCAAAGTCTTCATGAGTAGTTTTCTGCTTTGTACATTATATAACATTTAATCAAGCCGGGTAATTAACCATTAAACCCACTGGTTTCGTCAGTTTGTTTGACAAGAGTTATATGGTTTTGATAGACTGGTTGCTCAATGAGATATAAATTATTACCGGTAATTTTAGTATTACTCTTCGGATTTTTTGCTACCTCAATTTTTGCTGCGAGTGAACGTTCTTTTGCGGTAAGGAAAAACCCTGGCGCTACCGGAACCTTTATCGCAACCGCATCGGCAACACCCGTAGTTCGTGGCAAGAGCAATCTGGCCGGTGAGAAATTAAGAGCTTGTCAGACCAAAGAAATTTCAGTTCAAAAGAGATTGTCACAATTAACACGGCTTGTAATTAGTATGGAAGGTAAGTTTGATGCAATAGCTCTTCGGGTAAAGAATTTCTATTCAACAAAAGTCCTTGCGGCTGGTAAGAGTCTTTCGAATTATGCTGAGCTTATTGCTGAAATAGATGCCAAAAAGGTTTTGGTTGACACCGCTTTAACAAAGACACAGACAGATTTAACAGGCTTTAGCTGCACCGAGGGAGACCCCAAAGGACTTTTGAATAAATATAGACTAAATATGCAAGCCGTAAAGAAGGCATTGGGGGACTATCGAACATCAATTAAAAACCTTATTGTAGCTGTTCATACCCTTGTGGGGGATACGGAAAGCCCCGAGCCGGGGGAGACAACTGAAGGAACCTCAACACCAGTTGCAACAGCTACACCTACGCCTACCGTAACACCAACACCGACAGCAACTGCGACACCGGAAGCGACACCAACAGCAACACCGTAATATGAAAAAACAAAAAGGATTTATACAAATAATACTGATAGTACTTGTGGCTCTTATTCTTGCAGGAGTTGGCGCTGTCTACTATTTTGCCAATAAGCCGAGCGCCCTCATCCCGGAAAACACCAGTATTGCTTCGGAGTACCAGGCGGATTATCTGCAAGGCGCCCAAGGCGCAACCTCTATTAAGAGGGGGGCAGATCTAAATAAGGCCTCTTCGGAACTTGATAGCGCTGATCTTACTCAAATAGATAAAGACCTTAACGCTCTAAGTGCCGACTCCTCATCTTTTTAAATTAGATCCTTCATTTCGTTCGGCCTCGACCACTAGTAAAGAAAGAGATGTTATAATTGATCTTTTAGAGGGAGTAAAAAGATGTCAGATAAACTACAGTCTGAATTGACAAGGAGAGATTTCTTAAAACTCGGAGGCGCTGCAGCAGCCGGATTATTTTTTCGTAAACCAATAGAAAAACTTGATAGAATAGGTACGGCAGTTGAGCAAGAAAGATCTTTTGAAACCGATAAAGCGATTTATACTCCCTTTTTTGAAGAACACTCTCACCGCAATTCAGATGAGCGAATATTAGCCGTAAAACCAGACTGTCTGTTTGTAGAATTTGTGGCTAAGTCAGATGAAGTATCCGCTGCTTCCCCGCTCAGTATTTTAATGTCAGAGGGAGTAGCACAAAACACTAGTGCTATTTTTGGAGTTCGAGATGTTGAAACCGGAAGGTTTTTTTCAGACGAATTACTTCTCGGACTTGAAAGCCTGGGAGCAAATGTGTCGGTTGAAGGAATAGGGATACCCGAAGACCTTGAGCAAAAGTCTGATCTTATTCAATTGGTGACCCCGATAGTTGCTGGATCAGCAGCAGCTGTTTCATTGGGCATTGCCATTGAGAAATTGATCAAGGGTAAGAATTTGGATAAAGGAGATGCAACAAGAATAATGGCATCGGCTTTAGCTAGTCTTTGGGCGAGTTCAGATGAAGTCGCAGGCTTTCCGCTGGGGCTAAGCTATAGTACAGATACAGATGAAAACAAACCTCAAATTATGGAAGCTCAACGGCTTGCCAATAGACTGTATTCCGCAATCAGTTTCACACACCCTGAAGATGTCATCGTTTTTATGAGAAACATCTTCATGGCATTAAAATTAATTTCGCTTGCTGACCTAAGACCAAATGAAAAAATCGGGGTAAATAAAATGCATATTGCTTTCAGGGCAGGGGCTGCCCACGGAGCGGTAAGTGATATGGTTAGGTTGGGTAAAGATATAACAACCACATTTTTAGACATTTACCCTGATAGTGTTTTGAGAAATGTGGTTGAATATAATACTACCGAAAACGAAACACTGGAAAAAAGAATTGAAGACTTTTGTAAAACTCTTGTTATTTCAGTTCACGAAGGCATTAGGGATAATAAGAGGGCTCGATACATGGTAGACAAGAATTTAAAAGAGTATTTGGGTAATCGACTCCTGAAAACTCCAGTTGCGGGTTAATATCCCTGTTTAATCACCCTAGAGAATGCCATATTTAACGGATTAATGATAAAATAGCTTCATATGGGTCTTTCAGTTGAGATACTCACTTCACAGTCCCAACTTTTTAATTTATCTTCAAAGTAGTAATACCCCAAAACTAAATAAACAGAGTTAGATTGGCGTATAATTAAGTATGTTGGTTGTAATTTTGTTTTTGGTTGTTGGTTCAGTGCTTGTATATATATCAAAATTTAATTTCGTTCCGGTTACGGTTAATCTGGGGCTTTATGTTTTTCCGAATATTCCTCTCTTTTATGTGATTATTGCCTCACTGCTTATCGGCTTGGTGATTTCTTATTTGGTTTATCTGATACGTTTTATTTCTACATCTTTTGCATTTCGTGGCAAAAATAAAGAAATTAAAAAAGAGAAAGATACAGTGCTTGAGTTAACCAAGCGTGTTCATCAATTGGAATTGGAAAACGAAAAACTAAGCCATGAATCTGACGGTAAGCCGGATGACTCAAATGCTCTGTGAAAAATCTTCTAGGTAAAATCTATAAAGCTCTGCATCTTCCCAAAAGACTGCAACTTTTTATCATGCGTTTTTTTCAGGATCAATTTTTGGTAGGCGTTACTGGTATTATTTTTAACGATAAAAAAGAAATTCTTCTTTTTAAACACACATATCGGTCACACGAATGGGCATTGCCCGGCGGTTATTTAAAATCTGGAGAACATCCCCGCGAAGCTCTGGAGCGGGAAATCAAAGAGGAGTCAGGTCTGGTTGTAAGCATCGATGACTCGCTCAAAACCCGAACAGACCGCGACAGCGCCAGGCTTGATATGTGCTACACAGGAATTTTGATTGGAGGCGATTTTACTCCATCCCGCGAAGTCTCTAAGTACGGTTTCTTTACTCAGGATAAACTTCCCCTTCTTAGGAAAAATCAGGTATTTTTGATTGATGAGGCTTTAAAGCAGCAAGCCAACACTTGACAGATGTTACAACTAGTTGTAGTATGTGAAGTATGACAACAATTATTAAGAAACAACGCGTAACCCTCTTCCTTAATCCTTCAATTTCCAAACATGCCAAAGCTCAAGCTGTTGTTGAGGAATTGACCTTAACTTCTCTTGTAGAAAAAGCTCTTACTAGGTATTTACCTAAAGAAACAATAGTTAAGAAAGCGGTGATCTGAGAGGAAGTGATATAAAGATGTCAGAAATTGTAAAGGAAACTGTAACTACACAAAAAGATGACACTGATACAATTAAGGTAGCTCCAGTTAAAATGGAAGCGACCATCTCCCAGACAGTTGGATATTTAGTTTATTTCTTTTTTGGAGCTCTAGAAATTCTATTGGTTTTCCGTCTTATTCTCAAATTAGCAGGAGCAAGTTTGGGAAATGCTTTTGTAGGTTTGGTCTACGGTATAACTGGGATTTTCATTCTGCCTTTTAAGGGAATATTTCGTAGCGGAGTTACCCAAGGAATAGAAACATCCTCAGTCTTTGAACCATCAACACTAATTGCAATTATTGTATATGTTGTTTTGGCGTGGGGAATTGTTAAGTTATTGAGTGTACTCTCCGGCGAAAAACAGCAAACAGATTAATTTGACTGATAGGGGGTGAAAAATATGATTATTATTTATTGGATTGTCTTTGGACTTATTGCAGGAGCGATTGCAAATTTTATTTCACCCAGTTCAAAGGGTGGCATCATCGGATCGATCATTCTTGGAGTTATTGGAGCAGTTGTAGGTGGTTATTTGGGACAAAAGTTTTTTGGAGTTGGGGTCACCGGATTTAACCTAACATCTTTCATAGTTGCAGTTTCAGGTTCACTTTTGGTGCTTATTATTGGCAGGTTGTTGTAATTTAAAATTAAAAATATATGACAAATTTACAACAACAAAAAATAACAATCGACGTGCAGGCTCAGAAGACAAAAGATGAAGCTGATCGAACGGCTGTAGAGCAAAGACAAATTGCGGCTGACGAAGAGTGTAAGAAAGTTAGGCGGGTGGCAGAAGAAGAGGTTGCCAAGATTCAGTACGACGCGCAAAGATAGACTCGAGATTTTCCAAAAAATGATAAAATACACCCATGGGTCTTTCTGTTGGGATCTTCATTTCACTGTCCCAACTTTTGATTTTTACTTCAAAATGGCTCTTCCTAAAGGAAACAAAGAGAGATTTATTATTGAGAGAGATTATTTAGGTAGAATTGTTCATTCAATGGTTCCCCCGATTGTTTTATAATTTTTTATGCATTAAAATTGGCAAAATGAAATTAATTTCTCTTAATGTCGCGCTCTTTGAGCCCAATAATCCAGAATTAATCCCTTTTTTAAAAAGGGAGTCCCCAGATATTATTTGTTTCCAGGAGGTAACACGAAGTCTTGGAGATAAAGTTGATAAACGTTTTATTTCCAAAAATTCAATTGATGGAGCAACAAATAATTTAGAATTTAACTTCTTTGGTCCAACAAGTGTTTTCGGAGAGATTAATATGAAAGATTTTCATGGACAGGAGAATTTCCATTTTGACCCGAAAGGGTTGCTCGAGTTGGGAAATTACACAAAATCTAAATATAAAATACTAAAAGCGCAAAGTATTTTCCTGGAAGGGGATTTTACATATGACCCAGGTCAAGTTAGATGGCCCGATGAGCAATATAGAGCAATTCTCATGGTAGACTTGTCCGTGAACAACCATATTTTGAGGGTTATTAATTACCATGGGATTTGGACTAGAAATAAAAAAGGAAACGATAAAACATACAAGGCATGTAAAAAGATTCTTGATTACGCCTATTCATTTAAGGGCAATGTGATTATTTGTGGGGATTTTAATTTGTTTCCAGAAACACCATCAATAAAGGTTTTTGAAAAAGATTTTACGAATTTAATAGACAGATTCAAAGTCAAAACCACAAGGCCATCATCCAACGAATTAAGTGGCAATGGAAGAAACATTGTTGATTATGTGTTTGTGAGTCCTAATGTAAAAGTAAGTAATTTTAAAGTGCTCGACGAAGATATTTCCGACCATTTACCTTTGGTTCTAGATTTTGACTTATAAATGTTAAAATACTCCTATGAGTTCCTTAGAAGTTGGTATAGTTGGTTTACCAAACGTAGGCAAGTCCACACTTTTTAACGCACTTCTTAAAAAGCAGCTGGCATATGTTGCCAATTTTCCCTTTGCCACAATCGAACCCAATATTGGGGTGGTTCCTGTTCCAGATGAGAGATTGGGGAAACTCGCTGAAGTTACCAAAAAGGCCGAGAATATGACCAGTCTCCCTCCCGAAGTTCCTGCAACCGTGGAATTTGTTGATATTGCCGGTCTTATTGCCGGTGCTTCAAAGGGGGAAGGACTCGGGAATAAATTCTTAAGCCACATCAGGGAAACTTCTGCAATTTGTCATGTTGTTCGTGCTTTTTCAGACCCCGATATCATTAAGCAGGGTGTGGCGGAACCCAAAACTGATTTTGAAGTGGTGGAAACTGAACTAACTCTTGCTGATTTTCAAACGCTTGAGAAGCAAAAAGACCCCGGGAATACTCCAGATAAAGAACTGGTAAAGTGGTGGGAGGTTGTCACGAAACTTAAAAATGAACTTCAAAAAGGGACCCCTGCACGCGACGTGACTTTAACCGAGGAAGAAGAAAAAATTGCAAAAAGTCTTAGTCTTTTAACTGCTAAGTCGATCTTAATCGTTTTGAATGTTGACGAAAGTGATCTTAAAGATGCCGATAACCTTGAGACTAAATATGCCGGGGAATTTAAAGTCAATAAAAATCAAATTGTTGCCATATGCGCCAAAACCGAGTCCGAGCTTTCGGAACTTTCCGAGGAGGACCAGAAAGTGTATTTGGGAGATCTGGGAATTAAAAAATCAGGTCTTGAACGATTAATTCAGAAAGCTTTTGCGACTCTTGATTTAATTACATTTCTGACAGCGGGGGAGAAGGAAGTTAGGGCATGGACTATTAAAGTGGGGATAAATGCCCAGGAAGCCGCGGGTGTAATTCACACAGACTTTATCAAGAATTTTATTAAAGCAGATGTCGTTGATTTTGATGATTTCATTGAAAGTGGTGGTTGGAAAGCTTGTCGAGAGTTAGGCAAAGTTCGATCGGAGGGGAGGGATTATATTATGAAAGACGGGGAAGTGGTGGAATTTAAGATTGGGACGTAAGCTCTCCTTTTTCAAGCTCCAGCTCTACTTGCGAGATTGCATTATCCAGGCTTTCCTCTGTGGGATGTTCTCCGGCAAGTTGGAACATTCTTTCATAGGCATGGACTATTAACGCACCTGTCCCGAACTGGGTTCTGAGGTGGTCAATCTTTCCGGGAAAATCCTTGAGAAACTCCATAATGATTTATACTCAGGATACTATCACTCAATCTTTCCAGATGCAAATTCCTATGTTATACTAGCTGCGATGAATAAGTATGAACTGACATTGGTTCTGGACGGCAAGGCGGGATCTGGAAAAAAGAAGACAGTTATTGAGACTTTGGAGAAAACCCTAAAGATATTTAAAGGTGCCATCTCCGAATCGAAGGAGTGGGGAGTAAAGGAATTGGCCTATAAATTGGGTAAAAGTGAGACTGGGCTTTATCTTTACTACGAGCTTGAGCTTGATCCTGCGAGTGTAAAGGCATTAAATGATAAACTAAGAGTGGACCCGGACCTTATTAGATATTTACTGATAAGAAAAGACAAATAATATGGCACGAAGTTTAAATAAAGTAATGCTCATCGGGAACCTGACCCGAGACCCTGAGATGCGCTACACCCCTCAGGGAACTGCGGTTTGTACCTTCGGAGTTGCTACCAATAGAAGTTGGACTCTTGATAGCGGCGAGAAAAAAGAAGATGTGGAGTTTCATAATATTGTGGCTTGGAATAAACTTGCTGAGATTTGCGCCCAGCTTCTTAAAAAAGGCAGGAAAGTGTATGTGGAAGGTAGGCTTTCGACCCGAAGTTGGCAGGGTCAGGACGGAACCCAAAAGCAAAGAACCGAAGTGGTAATTAACGATATGGTTATTTTGGACAAAAAGTCTGATAACCCCGAGGATGGGGGGATAGAGATCCCGGAAGTGCAGGTGGAACCACAGATTTCGCCTGAGGAGAAAGAGAAAAAGCCGGCCAAAAAAACCAAAAAAGTTGAAGAGAAAAAAGAAGAGAAGGTTGAGGAACCGAGTGAAGAGGATATACCTTTCTAAGATTTAAAATAATGGCAAAGAAAAAAGACAATAAAAAAAGAAGAAGGATAATCAAAGAAGAGGCAGTTCCAGTAAATTGCCCATTTTGTAAAGCTAAGACCTCCCCGGACTATAAAGATGTTGAAACCTTAACGAAATATATGAGTGACCGTGCCAAGGTTTTGGGTAAGGCCCGAACCGGCATTTGTGCCAAGCATCAAAGAAGAATTAGTGTTGCCATTAAGCGTGCCAGACATCTTAGTCTTCTTCCGTACGTTCCCCAAATCTAAGTATTGAGTTGCCCTCTATTTACAGGTATGATCTTTTGTATGCATATTAAGATCACTTTCTCTAAAGTGCGTAAATTAGTATTGATTTTGGTTGTCACCATTGGGATATTCGCCGGAGGGTACTTCTTGGGCGTAAACGGTTATAGGGCAGAGGTAACAAAAGCACTTCGGGTAAATGTAGTTAGGTTAGTTCCACCGGATAAAAATGTAGACTTCTCACTTTTTTGGCAGGTTTGGGATACACTAAGTGCTAAATACTTTGATAAATCAAAACTGGTTCCTTCGCAACTAGTTTATGGTGCAATCCAGGGTATGGTTTCGGCTGTTGGGGACCCTTACACCATGTACCTGCCCCCTTCGCAAAATAAAATCGTTAATGAAGACCTTAGTGGTTCTTTTGAGGGGGTTGGGATTGAGATAGGATACAAAAATACACATTTGGCAGTAGTTTCACCACTTCCCAGCTCTCCCGCGGAAAAAGCCGGAATTAAGCCGGGAGATTACATTATCCATATTACCGATACCAAAAAAGGAATTGATATCGATTCTGCCAGTCTTGGCCTATCCCAGGCGGTGGACTATATAAGAGGACCTGCCGGGACCGTTGTAACATTGACCCTAATTCGTGACGGAGACGCTACTCCGATAGTGGTAAATTTAACTCGGGCAAAACTTGATGTTCCCTCGGTCTTACTTACTTGGGTTGGAGATAATTCGCAAATTGCAGACATTAAAATTGCAAAATTTGATTCTGCAACCGTGGGAGAATGGAATAAAATTGAGGCAGAGGTAACCGATAAATGCCAGGTAAGGAAGGTGGCGTGTAAAGGGATAATTCTCGACTTGAGAAATAATCCAGGTGGATATATGCAGTCGGCAGTGGACATTGCCTCTGACTTTGTTCCCCTCAATACTACCGTGGTGATCCAGGAAAGCGGGGATGGTACAAAGCAGGAATATAAATCGGGAAGTCTTCCCAGGCTTTCAAACTATAAAGTTGTCATTCTTATTAATGGAGGGAGCGCCTCTGCATCAGAAATTCTGGCTGGTGCCCTGCGTGATAATAGGGGAATAAAACTTGTGGGAGATAAAAGTTTTGGAAAAGGCACCATTCAGGAACCGATTGATATTGCCGGTGGAAGTGGTCTGCATGTTACAACCGCAAAATGGTTAACCCCCGATGGAACCTGGGTGCACGAAAAGGGATTGACGCCGGATGTGGAAATATCCAATAAAGATGCTACAAGCGATGCCCAGCTTGACGCGGCAATTAAACTTTTTTAAGCTGGTTTTAAGGGGAAAGAGATAAATTTTGCCTAACTTATTCCAAAAATGGGAAAGTCATCGTTTAAAAGAATTTTGGTTGGGGTAGCGGTTTTGGTGATTATTGTCGTTGCCGTAACTTCGGGAGCAATTGCCGACAGGCTTTTTGGATTTAAGCCACTTGATCTTCTTTTCCCCAGAAACTTAAGTTCGAACCCTCAACAAACAGTGATAAATGAAAATAGTGATGTAATTAGTGTTGTCAAAAATGTTGGCCCTTCGGTTGTAACTGTTTCGGCACAGACACCAAAGAGAACGGTAATTCAATTCTCTCCTTTTGGTGGATTTACACAAGGAACTCAGGGTGGTACCCAGCAAAATATCGGAAGTGGGTTTATAGTTTCTTCGGATGGACTTGTTATAACCAATAAACATGTGGTTTCTGACACAACCATTTCGTATCAGGTTTCAACCTCAGACGGCAAGAACTATGATGTGACCCAAATTAGCAGGGACCCAAATAATGATATAGCTGTATTGAAAATTAATGCTACGGGACTAAAACCCATTGCTTTGGGGGACTCATCAAACTTACAAGTAGGACAATTTGTGGTTGCAATCGGTACGGCCCTTGGGGAGTTTAAAAACACGGTTACAACTGGGGTAATTTCAGGTTTGGGCCGAGGAATTACCGCGGGGAATTCTCTTCAGGGATATGTGGAACAGATAGATAATGTTATTCAGACAGATGCGGCAATTAACCCTGGCAATTCCGGAGGGCCCCTTCTTAACTCGGTAGGACAAGTAATTGGGATCAATGTGGCTGTTGCCCAGGGAGCCAATAACATTGCCTTTTCCATTCCGGTTAATACCGTAAAGGACGCTCTAAACCAATATAAAGCCACGGGAGGATTCCCTGCAAAGGCCTATTTGGGAGTTGAATACCAGATGCTAAATACGCAAGTGGCGCTTCTTAACCAGGTTCCTCAGGGAGCATATGTGGTCAACGTTGTAGTAGGATCTCCGGCAGATAAAGCGGGAGTACAAATAGGGGATGTAATATTTAAAATTGATGGAACCACATTGAATGATGCCTCGGGTGGTCTTTCCAAGTTGATTTCAGGCAAAAAACCCGGTGACGGCCTAAATCTTGATATTTGGAGAGACGGTCAAACACAGAATATCCAAGTTACCCTTTCGGAATCTCCGCAATAGATACATTAAACCAAAAGCTCGCGCAGTCTCCTTTCTACCTGCCCCCTTAGTCCTGCTGGTACGCTCTTTTTTGAATATTCGAGTAAATATTGCCTGGTGATTCTCAATGCCTCCTCATCCATATCTAATTCCGCGATGATTTTATTGGCGGGCCCTTTATCTGAACAGGTTGTGGCGATTAAATTAACAAACATATCTACATCTTTTACTTGAACCATGTCGCCCTGTCCCCAAGACTTTGGATTGATTGTCCTTCTAGCGTATGTGGATATGGCTCCGGCCAAGTCAATGGGTGTAGACCTTTTGGGAGTATGGGATAACTCTTTATGTCTTCCACCGAGCATAATAACTTTAATTATCTCTATGGGTAAGAAGGGAGGCATAACAAAAGCCAGAGCCGCAACCCACTCGGTCTTGGGAAGAGGACCTTTGTAGTTTTTCATTGCCTCATGCGCATATGCATGTAGAAGGAGCACTTTGTCATTAACTCGGTTGAGTGCGTGTTGGGCATTAAATGTTTCCTCAATTTTTTCTTGGTTGGTCAATTTTGATGATGGGTGGTAGATTGCATTAAACATCGCCCCGAGTGCAACATTAACATAGCCTCGGTAATCGTCATTAATAATATTTGAGTTTGGAATACGCCCCTCCCATAAATATGTTTGAAATTCTATAAAAACGTCGCGATCAGCCTGCTCTGCTACCTCACCCAAAAATTTACGTGCAATATCAAGATCTCCCTTTTTTATAGTCTTTCCCATGGTGATTCTTTCAAGTTCTGGATCTTGTAGCATTCCATTAAGGTCAGCACCACCCAACATATATCCGAGGTTTGCTTGCAGAACATGGAGATCCTCGTGGAGTAGGGTTCGCTTCTGATCCGTACCGCGCAATATTATTGGTATAGGTCCGAGATCACCCATAAGACGACCGGTGATATACCCTGAATGAGCATGTTTATTCCAGGGTTTTTCTGGGCCGTTGAGGCTCTCATCAATTTTTTTATAGCTATCTTTACCCAAAACCATTCCAAATGAAAATAACCCCCAGGCGATATAAACATCATCTGGGTCGATATACAATCTTTTGTCAATTTGCTGGTTAATTAAGGAAACGAGATTTGTTTTTACAGCCTCGGGATCCATGGAACACATGCTTTGGAAATCCGCCCTTTTGAAGAGTAGGGGTGTAATGATCTTTGATTGTTCAGAAATAAAAAGTCTGTGACTTGGCGGCACCGACCAGAAATTAACCCCAGATTCAGTCCACATCCTATCTGCCCAATCTTCGATGTCAGGGTAATATGGGGGACTGCTTAAGGCTTGAAGGGCGACTCTTCTACTGGCTACGACCAGACTTGCTGAGGTATAAAGATTATTGATAACCTGCTGAAAGTCATTCCTGGTTTCCGTCTCTGGACTCATTTTAGTTGTGAGCGATTATATATATAAAGATGAAGCTAGTAAAGTTCCGAAGACTTACTTGCGTGCCCTGGCGAATTAATATAAAAAATAATTGCAATGCCAGGGCACGCGATAAACTAAGGGTTTGCGAGCTGGAATCCGGCCGGAGATCCTGTTCTGTGGAAGGTATAGAAAACTCCTTCCTCCATCTCATCGATGGTGACAGGATTACCATCCTGATCGGTCCAACCTAAACCCCAACTGCTCAGCATATACGCCCCATTTAGCTGTACTCGCCCAACTTCAAAAGTCTTAATTGGGACTTCCAGTGGGTTTTGAGTAGTGCCAACTGGGTTATCATATGACTGGGAGAACCAAAAACATTTGTCTTTGGAGTCAAATTCTGCCCAGTCAGGACACTGCCTCGATGCAGAGCTTTCATAAGTGGCAATCGTTACCCCCTGAAAATGACTGCTGGCATTTATATATACCAGGGCCTTTTTATAGGGTGTGTTACATCCACTTACAAACAGCGTTACGACGACAAAGAGCAAAACTACCAACTTTTTCATTTTTACTGCCTCCTATGGTCAGTTGAATGAATTATAAAAATCAGTTGATTCCAGCAATTTGAATCTGTCCTATAGTACCAAATTTAAGGTCAAAAGTCAAGTTTAGAAGTGAGCTCGATTACTTTATCTAAGTCGCTGTCAATGATATTTTCTAGCTTTCCCCAGCTCTTTCCAATTCTATGGTCGGTGACACGGTCTTGGGGGAAGTTATAAGTTCTGATTTTTTCAGCTCTCATGCCGCGTCCGATCACACTTCGATAACCCGCAACCGTTCGCATTTTTTCAGCTTCCTGGCGTTCCCAAAGTCGGGATCTAAGGAGTGAAAGCGCTATCTGCCTGTTTTGCTCTTGGAACCTCTCCTCACGGGCTTCTGCGATGGTACCCGTCGGTTTGTGGACAAGTCTAACGGCGGTCGAAACCTTATTTACATTCTGGCCTCCGTGACCTCCGCCTGTCGTAAAACTCCACTCAAGATCATTCGGGTTTATTTGAATTTCGGTTTCTTTTATCTCGGGAAGAACTACGATAGTGGCAGTTGAGGTGTGGATTCTGCCTCTTTTTTCAGTTGTCGGAACTCTTTGAACCCTATGCACACCCGACTCGTTTTTGAGGCTATCAAATACACCGGAGCCACTTATTTTAATTGTGTTTTCGGCAACCTGAAGTACTTTCCAGCCTTTTTTTTGGGCAAAGCGGATGTACATTCGAAGGAGATCGTTTCCCCACAGCTTGGCTTCATCGCCGCCTGTGGCGCCCCGAATTTCCAGATATGCAGTTTGTGGTTCCATGAAGGTTGGGTTAACCCTGAGAACGCAGTTCACTAAGACTTTCTGGTCTATCTGCTTCCTCTTGGAGTTTTTTAAGCTTTTTGGCCTTTCTTTTCTCGGTTTTACTGACGTGTTTTACGGCACCTTTCATTTTAGCTTTGAAGGCATCAACTCTTCCGGCTGTGTCTACAAACTTCATTTGCCCTGTGTAAAAAGGATGACAGTTGTAGCAAACTTCAACGTGGATTTCAGGCACGGTCGCGCCGGTTGCAAAAGTGTTTCCGCAGGCACAAGTCACTTTGGCTTCAGGAAACCATGTGGGATGGATTTTAGCTTTCATTGAGGGTTAATTATATCTTCTTTTCTTCCATTCGGCAATTACTACTCCGAAGATTATTATTACGGCTCCTAGAATAAATAAAGAGGTAATCTTCTCGCCCAGCCAAATAACTGCAATGGGGGCGGCAATTACCGGGTATAAATAGGAAAAAACCGAAGCTTCGCCGATCTCAATGGTTTTTTGGGCCTTATTGGATAGATAGTAAGCCAGGGAGCCCGAAAGGAAGGCCATAAATGCCACACCCAGGTGGTAGGAAAGGGGGATACCGGCAAGGCTGGATAAATTATATTTAGGAAGAGTGAATGGTAAAAGAATGAGAAAGCCAAAAATGAAGAAGAAGTTGGTAAGAAAGAGCGGATTAACCTCAGCTTTCATAAGCTTTTTGGCAAGAACGGCACCCCAGGCTGTGGTCAAAAGATAGAAAAATATTAGGATGTTTCCAGATAGTCTAGCCGCTCCGTGGCCATTTTGAATTAAAGGCTCGATAACCGTAAAGGCGGTTCCCAAAAGAGCAACTGCCATGCCAAATTTCTCCTTTTTAGTAATATGCTCTTTTAAGAAATATACTCCGGCTAGGGAAACGATTAATGGGTTGGCGAGGCTAATTAAAGTTGAATCAAGCACTGTTGTTTTTTGAAGACCGAAAAAGAGAAGTGCTAAAGAGAGAGTTGAGATGACGCCATATAGTAGGAGCTCAAATACCAATTTTTTATCCTTAGGAAAGTTCAGCCCGAAGATTGCAAAAGTTATTACCGCCAATAATGCCGAAAGGCTAAACCGGTAAGTCAAAAAAAGGAGTGGGGGAATCCCGCCCAATGTATATTTAATTACTGGTTCTGCTAAACCCCAAATAATTGTAACGATTATTAGATAAAAGTAAGCCTTTAGACGGTGGGGATTCATTAGGGCAAAAGGTCGATAATTCGGTCAATTCCAAAAGAAAATCCAACGGCAGGAATATCACGTCCGGCAAAAATACCAATGAGATTGTCGTATCTGCCGCCACCACCGATTGAAAGACCCCCCGGAGTTTTATCAAGTTTGAGTTCGAATATGGTTGATGTGTAGTAATTTAAGCCACGAGCCAGGTACGGATTAAAAGTAAAATCTTTCCCTTCAGAAAAACCGGCCTTACTAAGACCAGCAAAAATGTTTTGAAGCCTTTCAGTTTTATCTGACTTTTCAAGTACGGTGAACATTTTTTCAGCCTCAGCAATATTGATTTCTGTTAAGAGGGAGATAACCGCGTCGCGGCCGATTTTGTCAATTTTATCTATGGCGGTTATTGCTTCTTTGGAAAAACCGATTTTATCAAAAAGCTCTCTATCATTGATCTGGATTATGGCATCCTTTAGACCGATTGCACGGGCAGATTCAATGGTTGCCGAAACCACATTGATGTCTTCTGTATAATCGGAAGACCCAACTGTGTCAAAATCAAATTGCGTAAATTCGCGCCTTCTACCTTTTTGAGGATTTTCCCCACGAAACACCTGCCCGATCTGGTACCTCGAAAATGTGGGCGTCAGAAGCCCAAGGTTATTGGCAACGAAGCGGGCAAGAGGAACCGTCAAATCATACCTAAGGGCGAGCTTGCGACCCCCTTTGTCCTCGAATTGGTAAATCAATTTTTCTTCTTCGCCATACTTTCCTAGGAGCGTTTCTGCGAATTCGACGATTGGGGTTTCAAGAGGTGAAAATCCGTATTTTTCAAGCACGGGGACAATGGCATTTATCATTAAACGCCTTTTGGCAGCCTCGGCTGGGGCAACATCCCCAAAACCTTTTGGCGTGACTGGACCTTTTTGCATAGTATTAGTTTACCATTTTTAAAGGCAAAAAACCTCCCGGTCATTGCTCACCCAAGTAGGTGAGCAAGGAACGAGAGGCTACGGGAGAGTATTATATGCCTAAAAACTATAATGTCAAATGTCGAAGATTGACCTAACGAAAAGGGGGGTACTTGAGGCATCCGTAACATAAATAATCAAATCATCTTGCTTAATTGCTGCTAGTTTAATACTGGTTGTTTTGCCCTTGGTGAATGATGCTATTAGCGTGTTTTTGCTTGGGGTAACTGTAATTTCTATTCCTTTTACAGCCTCGGAGATTGTTAGTGCTTTAGTTGTAGTTTTGGTTACCTTACCTATGGAAGCGCTTAATGCAGTATCAACCAGGGGGTCTGTTATGAGAATTCTTTGAGCATGTAGAACCTTATCTCCATTTACATACCCCATTGCCACGATGAAATCTCCTATAGCAACGTCGGTGATTTTAACCTGTTTGCTGGTTGTACCTTTAGCATTAATTACTGAAATCCCATCATCCCCAATTGCGATTTGCTCAATTTGGCTCTCAGGATTTTTGGTCTGGATTGTTGAGCTTGTGATATCTGTAACTGTGCCGAGGTAGGCTTTGGGCCTATCCATGGCAGCAGCTACTTTCTGGGCAACCTTTTCTCTGATTGCGGCATCACCAGAAGCTGCACCTCCTGGGGTAGAGACGGGGATGGTCTTAAGTTGAAACGCCGAGGAGTAGATGACCAGAACTTTTTGGGTGCTTTGAGTACCAGTAGGATCAAAGGCGGTGATTTTGATGCGGTTAGTTCCTGCCTCAAGGCCCACATCTTGAGCAAAGATTCCTTTTTCGTCGCTCTGTAAAATATAATCTCCCTTTTCTCCTGAGACAACTACCCAGGTAAGAGGCTTAGTTATTCCTGATACGGTTATGGGGGATGCCGTGACCACATCGTTATTTTCAGGAGTACTTAGAGTTATTTTAAGCTCTGCCGCCGAGTTTTGAGAACTGGGGGTTGCTTCGGGGTTACCTGGTTGTGACTGGCTAATGGATGAATTTATTCTCCATACACCAAATGCGATAATAAGCCCGAAGGAAATTCCTATTACAACTACCCAAATAAGTTCGCGTCTCATCAGCCGTCAATATACGGTATTGCCAAATTTTTGTCAATTTGCTAGAGTGCAAAGAGAAATGGACATAACATATTTAGGACACTCTTCTTTCAAAATCAAAACCAAAACGGCGACTATTATTACGGACCCTTTTGATCCGCAGGCGGTTGGTCTCAAATATTCAGGTGTCGAAGGTGAAATTGTAACAGTCTCCCATACCCATTCTGACCACAACGCTACCAATAAAGTTTCTGGGGTTAAAAAAATCCTTGAAGGTCCGGGAGAATATGAAGTAATGGGGGTTTCTATTATTGGATACCCATCGTTTCATGATACAAAAGAGGGAGTAGAAAGAGGGAAGAACACCATTTTTGTATTTGAGGCCGATGGCTTGAGGTTAGCCCACTTGGGGGATTTAGGACACGTTCTTTCTGATGATCTTGTGAATGAAATAGGGTCAATCGATGTTTTGATGGTTCCAGTTGGAGGAAAATTTACAATAGGCCCGAAAGAAGCGACCGAAATTGTCGGTAAAATTGACCCCTACTTTATCATCCCGATGCATTATTCTGTAGATGGACTTAATTCTCAAACATTTGCCGGTTTGGGGCCGGTTGAGCCGTTTTTAAAAGAAATTGGTATGACCGTTGAGAACTTACCAAAGCTTACCCTAAGGCGTGAGGATATATTGGAAGATCAGAGTTCGAAGGTGATTATTTTGGAGAAAAGGTAAGACCCCTTTACATACTGCCTAAACGAGTTTATATAAGTAATTAATATGGCAGTACAAACGAATCAAGTCCGAGTTCCACCCCATTCTCAGGAAGCGGAAGAAAGTGTATTGGGTGCAATGCTTATAGATAAAGACGCAGTTATAGCTGTTGCCGAATTTTTACTCCCCGAAGATTTTTACGACGAGAGACTTAAAGAAATTTACCAGGCATGTTTAGCCCTTTATGAAGAGCGAACCCCGATTGATGTTCTGACGGTTACCGAAAAGCTTAAAAAACGTAAAATTCTAAAAAGTGTCGGAAGTTCGTCATTTTTGGCGGACCTTGCCAATAAAGTTCCAACCGCGGCACATGTTGAGCACTACGGCAGAATTGTCAAAGATACAGCTACAAAAAGGGCTCTGATGTCTGCCGCAACCAGACTTGTCGAGGTTTCGATGGACGAGGGATTGGCAGCCGGGGAGGCACTGGATCGGGCCGAAAGTGAAATTTTTTCTTTGAGTCAAAAATCTCTTAGTAAGACATTTACCTCTGTGAAGGACACTTTGGCAGAGAGTTTTGACAGGCTTGATGAACTGCATAAATCGGGTGCCGGAATTAGAGGGGTGCCTACCGGATTTGCCGATTTAGATGATGCTTTGGCCGGGCTTCAGAAGTCTAACTTATTAATTTTAGCGGCACGACCTGGAGTTGGAAAAACTTCACTCGCAACGAACATTGCGCAGTATGTTGCGGTGGAGCTTAAGCGCCCTGTTGGTTTTTTCTCACTTGAAATGAGTAAGGAGGAGTTGGTTGACCGCCTCCTTGTTGGACAGGCAGATATTGATGCCTGGAAATTAAAGACTGGAAAACTTTCCGAAGATGATTTTTCAAAACTTAGTAATGCAATGGGGGAGTTGGCTGAAGCACCGCTTTTTATTGACGATACCCCTGCTCTTTCAATACTCGAAATGAGAACCAAAGCCAGAAGACTTCAGGTTGAAAGTGGGGTAGACCTTATTGTAGTCGATTATTTGCAGCTAGCCAGAAGTCGTCAGCTCGAAAATCGGGTTCAGGAGGTTTCGGAAATTTCGCAGGGACTTAAAAACTTAGCCAGGGAACTTAAAGTTCCTGTACTGGCACTTTCTCAGCTATCGCGTGCAGTGGAAACCCGTGGGGGCAAAAAGCCCCAACTTTCGGATCTTAGGGACTCGGGAAGCATTGAGCAAGATGCTGACGTTGTAATGTTCTTATGGAGAGAAGACGACGATAATTCCGAGAACATGATGCTTGATATTGCCAAACACAGAAACGGACCCTTAAAAAGCGTCCCACTTCATTTCAAAGGGGATAGGATTAAATTCTTTGGTCGGGAGACAAAGCACACCAAATAATGTGCCGAGGGTGGGAGTCGAACCCACATGAGGTTTAAGGCCCCATAGGTTTTTGAGACCTACGCGTCTGCCATTCCGCCACCTCGGCTTAAGGCTATTTTAACATAAAAAGGGAGGACTTAGTTTTTTAGCCAGAAGATCACCGACAGGATAGTTAGGGCTTGAGTTAGAAGGCCCCAGAAAACGGTTGTATCATTTTGGAGTGATTTTTGGAAAGCGATCCATTTTTTGATCCAGGTTGTTCTTAATCTCAGGAAGAAATATGGTCCTTCCAGCACATCGGGTAAAACTGCTGCGAAAGAACATGCAAGTATAAGAATTGCTTGACCCAAATCAGGAAGAGCTTGGTAGGCGATAAAGGATCCGGAGATAAGAGCGAGTGTGGAATCAATGGCGGTAATAACCGTGCTTCTTCTTGTTGGTTGGCCAAATTTTTGTGTTTCAGCATTAAGATGCGGATTCCAGTGGGGTACCATCTCTAAAATAAAGTGGCTGGCGAAAGCCAGGGGGATAGCGATAAAGGGATTTGGGATTTTGGTCGCGATTGCTGCGCCTATAAATACGTGCGGGGTCTCTAACATTTGTAAGTGTAATCATAGACTTTTTTCACAAAAAATGCCAGAGAAGTAGGGTATAATAAACCATGTTAATGGATCTGGCTGTAACGATTTTGGGTGCCCTCATCTTCCTTTTCCTTTTTTGGAAGCGTCTTAAAGAGGACTATGCAGGAGAAATTATTTTCAAATCAGCCACTTATATTCTAGTGGGGATTGGAGCTGGCTGGGCCCTCTCTCTTAAATTTTTTCCGGATTGGTTTTTTTGGACGTCAGTTACTGCGGGGCTGATTGGTTTCGCATTTGCGATTCTTCGGTTTAGGTTGAAGTTTTACGAAACACTGGAAGCTTTCATAATTTCACCTTTGCCATGGCTGGGCTTAGTTTTTTTGAAAGACTCGGGGGTTCATTCCTCTTTCAGTTCCTTCTTAGCTTTTATCGCAATACTTATTATGGTTTTTCTTTCATACTACTTTGGCACGCACTATAAAAGGTTTACTTGGTATAAGTCCGGTAAGATTGGCTTTGCGGGTCTAGCTGTAGCAGTCGTGTTTTTCCTGAGCAGAGCGGCTATTGCTATGTCTAAAGTTACTATGCTATCCTTTGTCGGTCGAAGCGAGGTAATAATATCTGGGATAATGGCAGTCACCGGAATTTTATTACTTTTTAATTTAGGGAAGGTAAAAGAATGAAAAAAAAGAAAACAACTTTGAAATTTCCATCAAATGTATTGACACCAGTTGCACAATTTTTAACCGCCAGACTTCACACTTTGGAAAAAAGAAAGAAAGAGATTTCCAAAGAGGACCCATTTAACGATACTTCTAGAGTTGATGATAATGCAGCGCCTGATATCGAAGCAGATGAACAATTTGGACACGCCAGAACCTCAGCTCTCAAAAAAGAAATCACCAAAAACATCATCGGTGTTAGAAAGGCCCTTACAAGGGTCAAGGTAGGGAAGTATGGAATCTGTGAAGAGTGTGGCCAAATGATTGATACGGCCCGTCTGATAGCCTTCCCTGAAGCAACTCTCTGTACAAAAGACGCAGCACGTCACGAAAAATAACTTCAATGGAGCCGAAAATTATTTTTCAGGATGAATTTTTTTTCATTGTCGATAAACCCAGTGGTTGGATAACAAACGAGGCCGATACCACAACTACCCAGCCCGTACTTCAGACCTGGGTCCGTGAGAATTACGACTATCCATTAAAAGGGGATAGGGAACTTCGGGATGGGGTTGTACACAGGCTTGACAAGGAAACTAGTGGAATAGTAATCGTTGCCAAAACTAAAGAAGCATTTGAAAAACTTCAGTCGGAGTTCAAGAATCGACAAGTCGAAAAAACATATACAGCACTTTTGCACGGTAAACTGGAGGGAGCAGGGGAAATAAAGGCAACAGTTGGGAGACTTCCATGGAGGAGGGATAGATTTGGAGTTACCCCAGGTGGCAGAGAGTCGCATACTTTTTATAAAGTATTAAAGTTTTATCCAGGAGAAAACGCAGGCCACACACTTGTTGAGTTTTCCCCAAAGACTGGAAGAACTCACCAGATCAGAGTTCATGCCAAACATATCGGACACGCCATTGTTGCTGATGAGTTTTATGCTGGCAGGAAGACTGCCAGAAACGACAGAAAGTGGTGTCCGAGACTATTTCTACACGCCGCCTCAATAAAGTTTATTCATCCTACAACAAATAAAATCGTTGAATTCAAATCAGATCTTCCCGAAGATTTGGAAAATGTGCTATCTAAATTAGCCTAACCTTCTTTTGATTTGATTTGTTGAAATATGATGATGGTACAAAACGGACCCCAATATTCCGTGGGCGATGCCTATCCAAAGTACATTACCCCAAAGGTAATAGGTGAGGATACTAAACATTCCGAAAAGCGTGATTATCAATATATATTTTCTAATTAGTTTTCTGAGATGGAAAAGAAAGTAAAAGATTAAGGTTATGATTAGCGAGTAGAGGACTCTTCCATCCAAGACAAAAAGGATCGTTTCGAGAAAAACCACCTGAAAAAATATTTGCTGCAAAATTCCAAATAGAAGATAGCCAAATTCAAGCCTCAACATATATGTTTCTGAATGGCGAACCTTGGCTCGTCTTACAATTTTCTCCATGATTTTAAGGAAAAGGAATGTGGCAAATCCAACAACCAGCCCCGATGTTAAGAGGGTGCTTGGCCAATATAATCTTGTTTGATAAAGAGGGATTGTTAGGTAGCGTAAAACCGCGACCGAAATTGTAATCAAGGTAAAAATAATTCCTGCGGGTTTTACAAAACTCTCGACGTGGTAGGAATAAATAAGTATGACCACACACAGAAGAAGAATTATATAGGGGATAGCATACAAAACAGACATATTATATAAAGCTAACATATTTACCCATTCTTTCACAACGCTCTTTACACAGGTTCACTCCTAATCTAAACTGAATGTATGGATCTGACCCTAGGGTTTTTCTTCGTAGTTGTTGCAGCTGTAGCCGGAGGGTTCTTGGCAAAACTACTTAAGGTCCCCGGATTGGTTGGCTACATTATTACAGGAATTGTAATTGGTGCGATATTGCCCCCGGGGCTAAAGGAAGTCTCCGGTTTGGCTCAGGTTGGAATAATACTTTTGCTTTTTTCAATCGGAGTTGAGCTTTCTTTTGAAAGACTCTCGCGATATCTCAACGTTGCGGTTTTTGGAGCACTACTGCAAATTGTTTTAGTCACTCTATTGGGTTATGTTATTCTTTCCTGGTTTGGACTGGCAACTCTGCCGGCAGTTATTCTTTCGCTTGGTTTTTCAATTTCCTCAACTGCTGTTCTTGTCAAAATGCTTGCGGATAGGGGAGAGACTGATACCATTCACGGAGAAATAATGTTGGGTTGGTCTCTCGTTCAGGATCTTGCTGTAATTCCAATTATGATAATATTGCCTCTTTTGGGATCAGCCGGGGGAGGGGGGATGTTTATATCAGTTCTTTTGGCATTGGGGAAAGCCTTGTTGGTTATTTTGGGAGTAATCTTGCTTGGTAAAAAGATTGTTCCGTATTTTATTCATCTTCTGGCGGGAACGAATTCGAGAGAGTTACTACTTTTGGCATCCATCGGGCTGGCCTTAGGAACCGCCGCAATAACCTCCTTTTTTGGAATTTCACCTGCTTTAGGAGCATTTTTGGCTGGAGTGGTCATTTCCGAGTCCCAGGAACACCATGCGGTTTTTGCTGAGACGCGTCCATTAAGGGACTTATTTGTTGCTCTTTTCTTTGTATCTTTAGGATTTTTGGTTTCACCTGCCGTAATTATTTCCAAATTTGGACTTATTATAGTTTTGACCTTAATTGTAATTACTCTGAAAGTTTTAGTTACCTTTATCGTCAGCTCTGTGTTTGGGTATAAAGGTAAAACAGGGGTTGCAAATAGTTTTGGATTGGCCCAAGTTGGAGAGTTTGCTTTTGTAATTTTTTCAGCCTCACTTGTTCTAAAGATCTTAAGTCCTGAGGAAACCTCAGTAGGTATTGCAGTTACGCTTTTGACCTTGATTTTATCACCGATCCTTTATAGATCAGTTGTGCCTTTTTGGAGAAAGATGAAGGCGCTAACCGTTAAGTATCCTTTTTTGTCAAAGTTATTTATGAGTGGGGAAAAACACGACTTTGATGTAAGTACGTTTAAGGATCATATAGTGGTATGTGGATATGGAAGAGTGGGGAGTTGGGTGGGCAAGGCTCTTAAAGAATATGAGATTCCCTTTGTTGTGGTTGATTATAATCAAAAAGTTGTCCAAGAGCTTAAAGAAGCTGGGGTAATGGTTGTCTACGGAGACCCTACAGAACCAGAGGTACTTGAAGCGGTTGGAATTAGAGCAGCCAAGGCAATTATTCTGGCGATTCCGGATAGAGTGGTTCAGGAAACCCTAATAACCTATGTGCAGACGGTGGCACCCGAAGTTAAAATAATTTCAAGAGCTCATAGGGATGAGGACTGGGAAAAACTAAAGACATTAAGAGTTGATAAGGTAATTCAACCAGAGTTTGAAGCGGCGGTTGAAATTATCCGTAGTGTACTTATAAGCCGCGGCAAGAATAAAGATGAAATTAGCGATGTTATTCGGAATTTGAGAGTTTCTCACAGTAAATAGTTTAGTTTTTAAATATGCGTTCTGCCCGACGCCGTGCACTGATTGAAAAAAGGAAAAAAACCGTTTTGGTTTCCGGTTTATTCTTTAAGATCTTCTTGCCAGTTGTAATAATATTGGGACTTTTTGCGTTTTTTAAACTTAGTACGAAATATTGGAATGGTCAGGATAAATTTGCACTTGCATACAGGTTGGAAAGCGGAGATGTGGCAGTTAGTGTCCTTGACCCCAAACTCGACGAGCTGACAACTCTGGTAATTCCGGGAGATGCTGAGGTTGAAGTTGCCAAAAACTACGGTGAATTTAGAATAAAAAATGTCTGGCAGCTTGGAGTAAATGAAAAACTTGGGGGCAACTTGATGTCCTCAACAATTACTCAGAATTTTCTATTTCCCGTTTTTTTGTGGAGTGATAGTGATGCAAAAGCGTTAACAGATGGGAGTGTATTGGGTATCCTACGTTTTATGTTTTTCCCAAAATCAACCAATATCACATTCGGGGATAGGGTTTCTACAGGGGTTTTTGCCCTAAAGGTCGGGGTATCGGGTAAAAACCTACTGGACCTTGGGAAGAATCAGTTTTTGACCAAAAAGCGCCTTAATGATGGGCAACTAGGCTATGTTCTTGCTGGGGCCGTATCTCAAAGGTTAACCGTTTATTTTACTGACAATGCCTTTGCTGAGAAAAGTTTGAGAGTCGCAATAGGGGATGCCACTGAGAGTCCCGGTGTTGCTGATAAAGTCGGACAAATAATCGAAGTGATGGGGGGAAAAGTTGTCTCGATTGATAAAAAGGAAGCAGTAGATACTGACTGTGTTGTTTTTGGGATAGATGCTAAAGCGGTTAAAAAGGTTGCAGCATTATTTTCTTGTAAGACGGGTGTAAGTAGGGGAAACTTTGATTTGGAAATCGATTTAGGTCAGGCGTTTGCAAAAAGGTTTTAATCCTCTGGCGTCTCTTCAAGATTTGGTGTTTCCGGAGCATCTTTGTGAATAAGTTCTGGGGGAGTGAAAGAAACATAATCAATTTTTTCAGTGGGGAACGAGGGCATGTCCGGAGCCTTTGGTCCTTTTTCCAGCTCCCTTATAAAAACCTTTATTTCTTTCGGGTCAACCGATTTCATTAAAACCTGGTATTTATTGCCGGCTTTAATTAGATTTCTTAGCCTTGCAGCCAGATCATCCGGAAGCCGGCCAATATACTTGCCGTCTAAGGTATTAATAGAAACTTTATGGGCGTGGGAAAAAAGCTTGACCTCCTCTCCCGGGTCGAGATTTGCAAAAATTTTACCATCTCCAAGATTGAGTAGGGTTACGAGTTTGGTTTTACCTGGTTCTTCTAAAAATGTTTCGGTGGACGTAGAGCTTGCAGTATGTGTACCATGGCTTCCGGCCGATTTCCATTTTTCGATACATTTTAGGGCAATCGGGTTAACAGGGTCGATCTTTAGAACTCTTTTAGTGGCATCGCGTGCCTCATGAATTTTTCCGAGTTCCCAGTAGGCCCTGGCGGACCTATTGATTGCGTCTACGTCATCAGGATTTTGACTGATTATTTCGAGATTTACTTTTAAGGCTTCTGACCAATTGCCTGAGAGGGCCAAATTAATGGCGGTTTGAGAGGCAGATGTGTCCATATAAGATTGAACTGTATCTGAGTATAAATGGCGGGTAGTTCTTGTCAATAGTTGGTTGTCCAAGGTATAATCTGGACACCGGAGATATATGAGCGGACATTCACACTACGCAACCATTAAACGCCAAAAAGCGACCAATGATGCCGCGAAAGGAAACCTATTTTCTAAGATGGCGCGCGCAATCATGATCGCTGCCAAAAACGGGGCTGATCCTGATATGAACTTCAGACTTAGATTTGAGATGGATAAAGCCCGAGCTGCCAGTATGCCCAAGGAGAATATCGAAAGAGCTATTGCCAAAGCCACTACCGAGGCTGCCAATCTGGAAGAGATAACCTATGAGGGTTTTGGTCCTGGAGGGTTTGGGGTCATGGTTGAGGTAATGAGTGATAATAAAAACAGAACCGCCCAGGAAATTAAGAATGTTTTTGAGAGGGGAGGGGGGAGTCTTGCCGGGCCCAATGCCGTTGCTTTCAATTTTGAGAATAAGGGATTCATGTTGGTTAAGAAATCGACAGACCCCGATGCCCAGATGTTGCAACTGATTGATGCCGGGGCAGAGGACATAGAAGATACACCTGATGGATTAGAGGTATATGTTGCACCTGATAAATTGAGTCAGATCCACAAAAAGTTGGTTGAAGGGGGTTTTGAGGTAACAGAAACAGAACTTCAGATGAAACCTAAAAATTTTCAGACAGTTGATAATCCCGCCCAAGCGGTAAAAGCACTAAAGTTTTTAGAGGACATGGAAAGTCTTGATGATGTGCAAAAAGTTTTCTCCAATCTAGATATTCCTGATGAGGTAATGAAGCAAATTCCTGCATAATATGAGTAAGCGCCGTCGTTTTGTAGTTACGTCAGCACTCCTTTCTCTGGGATTTATTGCTATCCAGTTTTTAAACGATCAAAATCGGTTTTGGGCCATAGGTGCACTCGGTCTTCTAACTGTGGTGCTTTTTTATTGGTCTCTAATGGAAAGCCTGGGAGGGAAAATGACCCTTTTAACACTGGTTTTGCCTACAATTTTTACACTGGGCGTTGGGGTTTTCTGGTTTTTACTTCCGGCAAATGTCTTTGCCAGGATCCCAATAGTTATGTTTTATGGAATCGGGATCTATGTTCTTTGTTTAACTGCTAATATTTATTCGGTTGCTTCCGTCCGAACTATTGCTCTACTAAGGGCGGCTAGGGGAGTAGGTTTTGTACTCAGTTTATTAACATCTTTCCTTGTATTTGATGCAATATTATCCGTTAAAACCGAGATATATCTCTTGCTTCCTTTCGTTTTCGTCGTTTCCTTCCTACTTTATTTCCAGGGCTATTGGTCAATGCTTTTGGAGACAAATTTTTCCAAAGATCTGGTAATACTTAGCGGAGTTTCTTCACTTTTGACAATGGAGGTGGCAGCCGCACTCTATTTTTGGCCGGTTACTGTTGTTGTGGGATCCCTTTTCCTAACGGTGACTTTTTATATGCTTCTGGGACTTGGACAGGCAAAAGTTGACGGCAGGCTTTTTTCTTCGACCGTCAGGGAACACCTAGTTGTGGGTGTCCTGGTATTTGTCGCAATGTTTTTTGCCACCCACTGGGGAGGCTAAATATTAGTCGAATTATTATATTTTGGCACAAGGGAATTTTCAGATACCCATAGGCAGGGGAGGAGGGTGGTGTACACCCTATAATTATAGGATGCCACAGTCATTGGACAGATTCGTTTTCACGAATATTATAGGTAGTTTTCACGATTTGCGACGCACAGAGCTTGACGAAGAAAAACCGAACACAAAATTTATAGAGGATATGGATAGTTTGATATAGTTGTTAGCTTCAAAACACTACAACAGTCTGCCTATGACCTCACTATGTGGATAAGTAATATGCGGGCAATACACGAATCAAATGCTCTTTCCAGGGAAGAGGTGCCTTACGGCTTAAGGCACCTCAAGGGCTTATCCATAACCCCCTTAGGAGGTAGTACTCATTATTGGGTGAAAGAACCTCTGGGGAGAAGTAAAGGTACATAGTCGCACAATGTAACTTTTGCGACGCTCCTCAAAGCTGCGAGTGAGTGGGGTCTTTTTGTGCATCATATCCAAAGCGTACTTAATTTATCGATTATTTTTTATTAATTATTCTTATATAATACCCCCAAATATTTAACTATCCATAAACCCCTTTCCGAACAAATACCGAATGAATTATTAGGGTATTCTACCACTCCCCCTTTTCCAATAAGTGTTTTAAAAAATACATAAAAATTCGGTAATTATTATTAATTCCGTATTTTCGGGATAAACCAGATGATTACATGATCATCTTTGAAACCAGACAGGCCTTAAAATCGATTTGGTGAGGCCAGATTTGAGGCTAATAATGTATAATGTCAATTATGGCAGAAAATCAGGGAAAAGCCGAAAATGTAAGTCGTCAGAGGTTGGCTGAGGCATTTGAAGAATCTCTCAGAGATCCAGAACTTCGCAAGAAGCATGTAGAACACTTATCGGCATTTCTGGATAGCGATGAGAAAATTGAACGGTTTGCAAAAGGGGCAAAAGTGGATCCAGAAGAACTAAAGAAACTCCTTAAGAAGCAACAATTAATGTCGCACAATTAACGATGCCAGGATTGATTTGATAAGGCTGCTGTGATATATATCTGGTATCAAATGCCTAAAGAATTTGATCTTATATTTAGACCCGGCATTGCAGTTAGACCCGAACAAGCCGCGGCTTTTTGGGAACGGCCGGAAATTACACACCTATTCCCCGATGCGAATTTAAAAGAATTAAGACTGGGCTTAAAGCCTGAAACCTACCAATCGTGGTTAGATTGTTATTACCAACGCATCACTGAAGAGTTCTCTGGATTGAAAAATGCGTTGGATTTGAAGATATTGGAAGCAAAAACAAAGTTCCCGTCCCGGCCGCTGTGGGCTTTGACATTTAGTGAAAAAAGATTTCGCGACCGCGATTTACCGGATACAATGATTGATCAATTCCTCAAGGATAGTAAACTTGGTTCATCAAGATTTTGGCGGGCGGAAAGGGAGGCTATAATGGACAATCATAATCTTCCCGCCGTTATCGAACGATGTGTGGATGCTGGAGGCAAGGTCCAAAGACTTGCGGTACTTAGGGTGTCTGATGATGGATTGGGTTTTAGCTATCGTCAGGAGAATAGATTCAATCGCATTGAGTTTGCCACATCAGGCCCAAAACTCATTTATGATAGGCTCATCCTGTGGGACCTATTTAGAAGTGATCGGCCGGTTTTGGATGATTTAAACCTACATGATATGAGTTTCGGGTGGGTTCACTGATTTCTTCAACCCAAGGTGCTAATGGAGTGTCGCACAATCATATTGACATAGTCCCAGATGTAGCCTAGTATCTAGGTGTTCAGGTATTTAATAAATGGCTGATACTGTCCCAAATCAGTCTGAAATAGCTTCAAAAGTAAACCAATTTTTGGAATACTTGCAGGTGGAGAGGGGGTGCTCTCCCCTAACGATCAGGAATTACCGACACTATCTTAGTCGCTTTATCCTGTGGATGGATTCACAAGGAATTCGCGAGAACATTAAAGATATTAACCCCGATGTGATAAGAAGCTTTAGAGTTTTCCTTTCAAACCTCCCCGGAGAAAATAAAGCCCAGATGAGCCGCAGAACGCAGGGCTATCATGTAATTGCCATGAGGAGTTTTCTAAAGTGGCTTATTAAAAATGATTATGCGGTTATGGCACCTGATAAAATTGAACTTCCGAAAGTTGAAGAGAGACAGGTAAAATTCCTTAACGGTGAGCAGGTTGATAGACTTCTTAATGCCCCGTCTTTGTCAACCATTCAGGGCAAAAGAGATAAAGCGATTTTAGAAGTTCTCTTCTCTACCGGGCTTCGTGTGTCGGAACTTGTAAAACTTGACCGCGATAATATTGACCTGGACCGGCGAGAGTTTGGAATTATTGGAAAAGGTGGAAAAGCAAGGGTTGTATTTTTATCTCAAAGGTCTGCCGATTGGCTTATTAAATATTTAAATGAACGCGACGACCACTTCAAGCCGCTTTTCATACGCCACAAAGGTAAGATCGAACCCACCACAGCCGATGAAAAAATGCGTCTCACTCCCCGATCGGTTCAGAGAATGGTAAAAAAGTATTCTCACAAAATGAAACTACCGGTTGAGGTTACACCCCACGTCATGCGTCACAGTTTTGCTACAGATCTCCTTATGGCCGGAGCGGATATTAGAAGCGTTCAGGAAATGTTGGGACATAAAAACATATCTACCACACAAATTTATACTCATGTAACTAATAAACAGCTCCGAGACGTACATGCCGCCTTCCATAGTAAAGGGGGCAAGGCTTAGATATAATACTTATATGGTCACAATGATTTTGCCCGGGTATTCTGCTCACAATAAAGAATGGTTAGAAGAAACTGCACGGACAATAGACGTCGGGGGCGAAATCCGAGCTGTTTATTGGGATCACTGGACTGATTCTGAAAAGAAATTTAATGCAAAAGAAAAAAGCAGACTTATTAATGATATTGCCGGCATCAGGGCTACCGATATTATTGCCAAGTCAATTGGTACACTGGTAGCGGCATATATGATTTTAGGAAGTCCAACAAAAATTCGTAAAGTGATTCTCTGCGGGATTCCTTTAGATGACCTATCTGAGGGCGATAAGGAAACTATTAAGCTGGCTCTCAAATCACTTCCTCCAAAGAGCGTAATCTGTTTTCAAAACGAAGAGGACCCCCATGGAACTTATGATCAGGTAAATAATTTCTTATCCAAGTTTGATTGCAGTATTGAGAGGGTATCTAAATCAAGAAATGACCACGAATATCCATACGTTGATGAGTTTAAGAGATTCCTTCTGGGGGTAGGTACATTACCTGACTTCGTATGAGAGAGAAATAGTAACTTCTATTTCGGTAGTCCCTGGTTGTACTTCAGGTTGAGTTACAGACTTATCTGCCATCCCGGCACCGGATGTGGGAAGCATATAGGGCCTTATATTTGATGGTGTACTTTCGGAGATATTGATTATTTTACCTAAGTTAATCCCTGCTGCTTTGGCAAGTCCTTCTGCTTTGGTTTTCGCTTCGTCTACCGCTTGGTCTCTGGCCTCCTGCAACGTGTCTTTTTTGAGGTTGTCACTTAAGTCGAAATTTATTCCGCCGATTGTATTGGCGCCAAAACTGGTTACCGTGGCAATAAGCTCGTTGATTTTTGTGAAATCGCGTATGGTAACTTCGTAGCCGGTAGAAACTTGATAGCCGATTATTCTTTGGGAGGAAGCTGAGTAGTCATATTGAGGATAGACATTATATGAAATTGTTTTGATATCTTTTGCTTCGATATCAAGTTTTTTGAGTTGACTGACCAGATCTTGTGATTTTTTATTTACAGAATCTTGAACTGTTTTTAAATTGGTGCCTGTTTCCTGAATGCCCAGATCAATTTTGGCAATATCGGGTGCAACCGCTACCTTCCCGGTTCCTTGGACGACAAACGGCTCCCCTTTTACCTGTGTAGTTGAACTAAAATTGATTGGAGGTCCCCACTTGGCGAAAACAAAGAGAAGTACAAAGAAAATGATTATACTCCCGACGAAATTAGTGTTTCTTTCTTTCATCCGATTTATTCTATCTCTTCTTCCCCGCCCTTTTCAAGAACCGCAGCCGCTGCCACGCTATCACCTTTATCTGCAAAGCGCATAAGAATCACACCCTGGGTTGCACGACCCAGCTGTGGGATATTACGTAGTGGAAGTTTTATTACTTGACCCATCTTACTTGTTATTATTACCTGATCAAAGTTTTGTGTTACCATGATCGCTGTTTTAAGATTTCCTGTTTTGGGATTGACTACGGAAGCCTTAACCCCCTTGCCTGCCCTTTTTTGAACCGGGAAAAGATGTATCGGCGTTCTTTTACCGAGACCTTTTTCTGCGATTGTCAAAATATCCCTGAAGTATTTTTTCCTTTTATCTGCAGGAATTGACTCTTTACCCGGGAATACCTCCATGCCAATAACTTCATCATCCTTTTCCAGTTTTATCCCCGTTACCCCCGTTGTTGCTCTCCCCATGGGTCTGACATTTGCTTCTGGGAACCTAATTGATTTAGCACCCTTGGTTAAAAGGATAATATGATCATCCCCCGTCGTTGGATGAACAGATACCAGCTGATCATCCCCTCTTAGTTTAATGGCGATAAGTCCAGAAGCTCTTAGGTTTTCAAATTCGGATAAAGAGGTTTTTTTGATCACTCCGGTTTTAGTTGCCATAATGAGGTGCTTAATTCCCAACTCTTTGGTTAAAGGAACCATGGATTTAATTTCCTCGCCCTGCTCAAGATTTAAAAGATTAACCAGGGCCTGGCCCTTCGCTTGACGTGAACTTTCGGGGATTTCCCAGGCTTTTAGACCGAATACACGGCCTTTATTGGTAAAGAAAAGAATTGTGTCGTGAGTTGTCGCATCAATCATATGTTCAATTTCGTCCTCTTCTTTTGTTGCCATTCCGATGACTCCCTTACCCCCTCTTCTTTGGGCTCTATAGGCTCCGGCCGAAAGGCGCTTGATATAGCCGGTTCTGGTTACCGTGATTAAGGTTTCCTCCTTGGCTACGAGGTCTTCCTCACTAAATTCTCCAACGGCATGCTTATAAATTTTTGTTCTACGTGCGTCTCCATATTTTGCTTTCAGTTCGGATAGTTCCGTCACAATAATATCAAGCACTTTTTTCGGATCTTTCAAAATGGCGGTCAATACATCAATTATTTTCTTTATTTCCTCGTACTCTTTTTCGATTTTTTCTCGCTCCAAGGCAGCCAAACGCCTTAGCTGCATATCAAGAATTGCAGTTGCCTGAATGTCACTTAGACCGAATCTGTCTATAAGATTTTTCTTGGCGTCTTCCTGGGTCCTACTTTCCCTGATGGTTTTGATAACAGCATCCAGGTTATCAAGAGCAATCTTCAGTCCTTCTAAAATATGAGCTCTTTTTTTAGCTTCTGTTAAATCAAAAATTGTTCTTCTTGTTACGACTCTTTGTCTATGTTTTACATATTCAATCAGAATCTGTTTGAGGTTCAGGGTGTGTGGAGTGCCGTCTACAAGTGCTACAAAATTTGCAGAGAAGGAGCTTTGGAGTTTTGTGTGTTTGAAAAGATTATTAAGAACCGATTTTGGTTTTGCGTCCCGCTTAAGATCTACCGCAACTCTCATTCCATCTTTATCACTTTCGTCTCTAAGGTCGGCAATGCCAATAACTTTTTTGTCTTTAACAAGCTCTGCGATTTTGGCCACAAGTTCGGCCTTATTTACCTGATATGGAAGTTCTGTAATGATTATCTGCTGTTTACCTTTAGCTCCTTCCATAATCTCGGCAATTCCCCTAACAACAATCCGTCCCCTGCCGGTTGCATAAACCTCGTTAAGTGAAGCCGCATCATAAATTGCCCCCCCTGTTGGAAAGTCCGGGCCTGGGACAATTTTAACCAAGTCATCAATCGTTACATCGCTTTCAAAACTGATTTCGCTTGGGGTAACTTCTTCCTGCGTTAGTGCCTTTTCCTCCCCTGAGGCGACAAGATTAATCTTTTTAATAATGAAGTCTGTGTGAGTTTCCTCGTTTTTAACCTCTGGTGCTTCGGGGTTACTTTTAATAACTCGTCCTTTACTTATAATTTCGATAATTGCGTCTGTTAGTTCGGTTAAGTTATGAGGTGGAATTTTTGTGGCCATTCCAACTGCGATTCCCTCACTACCCATTAAAAGTAAATTAGGAAGAAGTGCAGGAAGATAAACCGGTTCTTTAAGGGTGGCGTCAAAGTTATCTACAAAATCAACCGTTTCCTTTTCCATATCGACGAGAATGCTATCGGCGATTTTGGCAAGCTTTACTTCGGTGTAACGCATGGCTGCGGGTGGATCGCCGTCAACCGAACCGAAATTACCCTGCCCGTGTATAAGCGGATAGCGCATAGAAAAAGTTTGGGCAAGACGGACCATGGCATCATAAACTGCCATATCTCCGTGCGGATGGTATTTACCTAGTACCTCTCCAACCACCTTAGCGCTTTTGGTAGTTCCCGAAGTCGAAAAATGGAGCCCCATAAGATGCATCGCGTAAAGAATGCGCCTATGAACCGGCTTTAAGCCGTCCTTAACGTCAGGAAGAGCCCTGGCGACGATGACACTCATTGCATAATCAAGATATGAAGTACTTAACTCTGAAGTTATCTCAGTTGATAAAACTTTACCAATATCTGTAGACATAAAATGAGGCTACTTCAGCCTCAGAATATTGTAGCTCTTTGGGGCTCGGGAAGCAATGGGAAGATGATAAAAACTAAATATTTTTCTTACTTCTGCGGTAGAGAGTGTAACCTAGAAGCATTAATAGTGCGGCAACCCCGAGTGAAATCTTTTTATGGGTCAAAATCCACCGAAGGGGTTGAGGAGTGTTTTTGGCGAATTGATTGATCTGATTAACAACACCTCCTTGGGGAGTTTGCAAACCCTCAGCTTCAGGTGTTGGACTAGATTCAGTCCCCAATACACTACCGGAGCTTACCCCTATTGGCAACTGTGTAACACTTCCACTTCTTCCACCCGCCTGTGGAGTGGGGGTGGTAACTACTGTAGTTACTTGGCCATCCCCGACCAAATTACCAGAGTTACCGGCTTTGTCTACCGCTCTTAAGTCGTAGAAATAGGTTTTTGAAGTATCGATACTGAAGTGATCTTCATATGTCATGGGGCTTCCTCCCCCGCTTGGTAGGGTTACGACCTCGTGCGAGCTATCAGCCGTAAAGTCGACACTCTCTCCCCTATAGATAATTACTTTTGAAAAATCACTATCACTAGGATTGGTCCAATGAAGCTTAAATCCGTCACCCAGACCCTCTTTGTAGTACCCCGAAACAGTTCCTGGGCCTGAGTGGTCATAAATGGTTGTAGTTGAGGATGATTCCCCCGTATCTAGTTTTACGGTGAATGTATAGCTTGTCTCCCCCCCAATTTGAGAGTCGGTTACTTGAACTTGGCAAGCGTTTACAGATAAATCTATAGCGGATCCAAAAGATGTTTCTGAGCCCCCGCTTGGAGTGACATAGAACTGGGCCATCGTGGTTGTTCCCAGATTGCTATCCGTTAGTGCATTGGTTATAGCCGAACACGAAAGCTTAAAATTATTTGTATTTACATAAGCCGGTAGCTCTTGGATTTGGACTTGGTTGGTCAGAGCATACACTGGACCTACAAACATAAGTCCGGCTATCAAACTAAGTGCTAAGAATGTAAGACTAATTTTAGTTTTTAACATATTTCTTTTTGATAATGAACCCTGCCGTCAAAAGACCCAGAGCTAAAGCCAAAAGTGCTGTCGGGCTTCCTGTACCCGGAAGTTCCGTTGAAATACCCAACACCTGGCCGACCAAGTTGCCTCCATAGCTCGGACCTCCACCGATTGTTACTCTTGAATTTACCGGGTCGCAGGCGATTGTTTCCTCGTTGCCATAAAGGGCCTGACAGGTGGCGTAGTTCATATAATCCCCATTACTTAAACTGGAATCCGTTTTAGCCTGGTAAGTAATTATGGCTGTTTCATTTTCTCCCAGGTTATCAATATTCCAGCTTATCTTTGGACCGATGACATTAATAAATGTAGCCCCTGTTGTTGAACCGTCAACATAGCTAAATCCACCTGGCAAGAAGTCGGTAACTAAGATGTTGTAAAGATCAAGATTGCCATCATTTTTGACTGTGAGTGTGTAGGTTACAGTTGCGCCAGCGCTAATCCCGCCACCGGCGTTATTAGATTTTGTAATACTAATCAGTGGGTTTTGCTGGGTGTTGGTAAAGGTGCAGGTTATGCTTGCGTCTTTCGTTAGGTTAAACCCGTCTGCTCTAGGATCAAATGATTCATCCCCATCTGTACAAATGGCGTTAGTTAACTGCCAACCAGTTTTATCAAGCTCTTGCAACCAATACTCCCCGGTTGGAACCAAGTAGGTATCAGGAGTGTCTTGATCTGCTAGCACTGAAGCGTTAATTAAAATTGGGTCTCCCGCCAAACCTTGATTCAAATTTATTGTGAACAGTTCACTTGATTCGGAAGGGTCCGTTACTTTATCTATTGTTACGGTTGCCATATCGCGAGTGTTCGTTATCGAACAAGTAGTAACCTGGGCTAAACTCAAAACTATCACATTACCTCGGACATCAGTGTTGTCACAACTCCAACCTCCAGCTGAATAACCCGAAGGACCAGATTCAGAAAGAGTGTAGGTTTTACCAGCAGCTAGAGTATGGAAAGTGGTTGAGTCGCCGCTATCTGTGAATCCACAAGCCGGATCGGGGTCGCCAGCGACACATAATTTTCTAGCCCTCAGTGTCCAGTCACCCGGAGTAGAGTTCCCCCCTTCAACAAATTTCACAAGTTTCAAAGTTGGTGCAATATCGTCATTAGTAATTGTGCAGGTGGCGTTGTCATCCAACCCAAGTGTTAGTCTGTTACCACTTAAAGATCCACCATCACAAGACCAACTACCCATGGTGTATCCGGCAGGGCCAGATTCAGATAGACTGTAAATTCTACCAGCTGCTAGAGTATGGAAAGTGGTTGAATCTCCGCTATCTGTGAATCCACAAGCCGGGTTGGGATCTCCAGCCACACACAAAGTTCGGGCGCGTAATGTCCAGTCGCTGTTGCCAGCAGTTCCCCCATTGTCGTTAACAACTTCTTTAACAAGTTTCAAAGTTGGGGCAATATCATCGTTGGTGATGGTGCAAGTGGCTGAACCGCCATTGGGAACAAAAACGTCATCACAATTGTCATAAGTAGTTTCATACCCGGTTTCAGGATCTTCAACTATAGTATAGTTATCGGAATTGACCGTAGATTCGTTTTGGCCGTCGGCTTCAAAGAATACTGAAGATCCATCATTAATTTTATAAGAAAAGTCTTCAATGTTTTTGTTTCCTCCGTCATCATTAATCAAAACCTTTACTACTACTAATCTACCAGTTTGATCATCGTTTGTTATCTCACAAGTCTTTGATTGGTCATTGTCAATAGTGCCTGAGCAATCGGCTGAGTATGAGGCTGTATAGCCAGGAAGCTCATTTTCTGTTACAGAATAAGACCCCTTATTTAGAGTCACTGTTGTTCCACTTTCAGATCCATCAAACGAACTTTGGCTTACATTTGTTGCGGCAACAAACATGGTAAAGTCCGCTGCAGTTTTATCCCCGCCATTATCGGTAATTACGTGTTTGATAACTGTCAAATGTGCAGGAAGATCTTCGTTTGTGATCGTACAGGTAATATTTTGTCCCTCAGTTAGAGTTACTATTCCGTTTAGTAAGTCGGGGCACAGGTCGTCACCAGTTATTGATACAAATGTGTATCCCGGAAGAGTAAGTTCATTTATTGTATGCTCAGCGTTTGCGGTTACTGGAGTAGCGACCCCTTGGGCAAAATCACTTCCGTCAACTGTCAGAGTGAAACTGGATGGTCCCTCAGTTCCTCCCCAATTAATATCCACGAGTTTATTAAGAGTAAGTGTTGGAGCGATAGAACTGTTTGTGATTGTACAAACAGCACTTTGTCCAACATCCAGGGTGATAGAATTCCCGCTTTGGCTACCGTTACCGCTACAGCTCCAACCACTTGGTGTGTATCCTAAAGGCCCTGATTCACTTAGTGCATAAGTACCGGCAGAAAAAGTTGGTCCGCTGACTACGTCGGCCGACCCAGCCGCTCCTGGACCGGAAATTGATGTTTGTCCATCAGCAAAAAGAGTCCACAAGTCCTCTGTTTTGTCTGCGCCCCCTGAATTAACTACGACTTTATTGAGTGTAAGAGATGGGGCAATATCATCATTGGTTACCGTGCAGGTTTTAATTTCGCCAAGGGCTATAGTTCCGGAACAATCGTTCGAGTAGGAAGCGCCGTATCCGGAAGGACCTATTTCACTTACGCTATATGACCCAACAGTTGTAAGAGTTTTACTTGTCCCACTTTCAGATCCAGCGAAGGTGTTTCCGCCTGTTGCAGTGACATCGTTAATTGTCATAGCAAAGTTTGAAGCAATAGCAGTTCCTCCATTATCGGTAATTACATGTTTAATAACGATAAGGTGGGCAGCCTGGTCATCGTTTGTAATTAGACAGCTAATATTCTGCCCGGGGCTAAGTGTTACGGTACCACCGAGTTGTGTAGGACAACCTGCCCCAGTTATTGAAACAAAATCATATCCGGTAAGGCCAGCCTCATCTATAGCTATTGGAGTATTGGCTTCAACCGGTGTCGTAGAATCTGAGGAAACTACACCCCCTCCAACACTTATTCCAAAATCATTGGGTCCGGCGCCTCCACCGTTATCGTTAATAACGATTTTAGTGAGCGTGATTGTCGGTGCAACATCATCATTTGTAATAGTACATGTTACAATTTCACCCTCATCGAGTGTTACAGTTCCACCCAAAACCGCTGGACATTTTGTGTCTCCGGTAATTGACACGAAGTTATAGCCTGTAAGCCCGACTTCGTTTAATGCCACGGGGCTATTTGAATTTACATTAGTTGTGTCTCCAGAGTTTACAGGACTGCCGCCGACTGTTAAACCAAAATCATTTACATCAGCGTTTCCTCCGTTATTATTTATTACGTTTTTAATTAAGACTATGTGTGCAGATTGATCTGTGTTTGTAATTGTGCACGCTTTTACGTCTCCGACTGTGAGTGTGACACTTCCATCCGGTGCACAATCTCCTGTCCATGTTCCTGGAGTGTAACCGGTAAGATTTGTTTCTGAGGCTGTACGTACTCCTGCATTAAATCCATTCTGAACACCGCTGACAACTTGGGTGGAATCTACAAAAAGTGGGAAGTTACTAATGACTGCATTACCTCCGAAATTATTAACTACAACTTTGGTAAGTGTAAGTTTGGGTTGGATATCATTATTGGTAATTGTACAAGTTTTATTGTCTCCAACTGCCAGGGTGACTGAACCGTTAGTTGCACAATCCCCACCCCAAATCGAAGCTGCATATCCGGGTTGTTGGGTTTCGCTGGCGGTGTAGCTGCCTGCGTTGAACCCATTAGTTACCCCACTCGTCACACCAATTGCATCTACAAATAAAGGAAAGTCCTCAATCTCTAATGTGCCACCATTATCATTTATAACTGTTTTGACTAAAGTTAGTTTTGGTTGGACATCATGGTTTTCAAGAGTACAGGTTTTGTTGTCTCCGACTGCTAACGTCACGTGGCCATTTGAGTCGCAGTCTCCGCCAAATCCTCCAGAGGCATAACCTGTTTGTTGAGTTTCGGTAACTGTGTAGGTTCCAACGTCAAACCCGTTCGTAGTTCCAGAAGCTACTCCATTTCCATTCACAAACAATGGAAAATCACCTACTGTTAACAAACCTCCAAAATTGTTGTGAACAGTCTTGACAACCGTTAATTGTGGCTGGACATCATCGTTTGTAATTGTACACGTTGCAGATTGGCCTAATGTAATAGTTATATGGGTAGCATTGCCTTGTGTTCCGCCAACACACACCCAATCAGAAGCTGAATAACCTATTGGTCCAGACTCAGACAATGTATACGTTCCGGCATCAAACGAAACACCATTATTGACAGTTGGACCGGCACCGCTAAAACCTGTTGGTCCTGAAGCTGTCAATGTCCAATCCGATGGAGCGGATGCTCCCCCATTATTGTTGGTGACCGCTTTAACTAAAGTTAATGACGGAGCATTGTCATTATTTGTTATGGTGCATGTCTTTGTTTGACCGGCCACAACTATTACATTTCCACCTGAGTCACAATCACCACTAAAACCGGTTTGTGTATAACCTGCAGGAGGTGTGTTTTCCGAAACAACATATGCCCCTCCAATTAATGAATAAACTGTTCCACTTTCATTCCCGGCTGCAGGGCTTCCGGACACATCTAAATCTCCACTCTTGACATGGAGGGTGAAATCAGAAGCATCCAAAACTCCGCCATTATCATTGATTACATGCTTGATGACGGTTAGTGTACCGCTACGTTGTGAATCGAGGTAGGTGCAGGTGTAATTCTCACCCTCGTTCATGTTTATTGTAGCCGTTGTTGTTGATGTAGAGGAAGAACCTCCGTTAGGACTGGTTAAGTTACAAGAAACGGAATCGAAACCCCATCCCGAAGGAATTGGCGTCTCGTTTACGATATATGTTTGGAAGTTCGTTATGCCACTAAAAACTTCTGTATTTGCAGACGTTCCGTCATCTATCAATGAAAAGTTAGTCAGGGGCGAGGGTGACCCTGTGAATGCAAAAGAGGTGGATCCGTTCGGTGTGGCATCTTTAATAATTGTTATGGATCCTGGAAAAACCACAGCACCAGCGGACAGCGATCTATCTTGGTTTCCCCCACTTCCATCAACCTCTATTAAGCGAGTGTGGTATGGGGATCCAGAAATAGCTACCGCAGAGTTCTCAGCCCCCCAGTCGAATCTGTCAGCAATGTGTCCACCCCAAGCAAGGACTGGGTTAGTAACAGAGGTTGTAAATGTGATAGTAATTCTTGCAGATTTGTCTCCTGAAAAACCTGTTCCATCATGATAGGAGTAGGCACTAACTGCAGTTATTGTTCCGCCGTAGAGTCTAAAGTCTCCTGGAATCGGGGTAACTCCGGCCGCAGTTACTTGCGAATCGGTAGGAATGGTATGTGTACTAAATAAACTGCACCCGGTTATTCCTGCACAAGGATCTGCTGTTGTGACTGTATTATTAAACGAAGTTATATAGTCAATTGCATGTTTGCTGCTTTTTGTGGTATCCCATTCAACTGTCGCCGTGTGCGAACCGGAGGTGCTAAGTCCAGAAATGGTTAGTCTGTATGGAATAGTATCTCCCTCAAAATAATGTGACTTACTTGCTCCAAGGTTCCCGTTTTCCCACTCAGTATCACTTTGGCATGGTGTGGGGTCGGGTGATGCAAGTGTTCCGTTTCCACATTGGCTCAGACTACCACTCGAATCTGTAAACATTGTTGAGGCTACCACCCTCTCCAAATCCTTTACTGCAACCTGATAATTTGGCCTGAAGTTGCCATCGAGTTGGTACGAGTAAACGATTTCTCCTTTGTCATTTGCTGTTACAGAATCTGAAAAGTTAACAGGGGGGGCGTCGGACGAAGTAACATTAATAGTGTAGGTTTTTCCTGCAATAAACCCTACTCCTGTGATTAAGACTGAGTCCGTTGGCGCGTAATCGAGCTTGTCTGTTGAAATTGTAGCGCTTCCGTCCGTTTGGTAGGTTAGGTCATATTGATCGATGGTTGATGTGTCAACTGTGGTATTTTGTAAAATTGTGGCTGCAATGTGGCCATTTTCCGTTGGAGCCTCGGGAGTTACTGTCGGAGTGGCGGCTGGTTGATCGGAGGCTGGAGGACCCTGGGTTGTTGGATTACTTTCAGGAGCTTGTGTTTCAACGGGTTGATCAGATGGAACCGGTGTTATGAGATCAGTTGCGACAGGAGTTATTTCAGGGGTTGGGGTTGCAATTTCGGCAGGAGTTGTGTCGGGTGTGACTGTAGGAGTTGTCGTAGCCTCAATCGTAGCTTCAGGAGTTGGTGACGCGGGGTCGGTTGGTGTGTCTATTGGTTGAACTGTTGCCTCTGGAGTTGGACCGGGTGTGGCTTCTTGGGCCAGGACGGTAAGTGGCGCGGCAAGGGAGTTAACCAGGAGCGCAAATGTTGAAACGACAGCAACTATCCTTTGCCAGATTTTCATCTATTTTTTTACCCAACTAGGTCGAATTATAGACTAGAATATAAGCCTGTCAAGTTTTACTGAAATCCAACCTCGTCTGCAATGACAATTAGCCTTTCGAAAGTTGTTCCGGGAGGATAACATGTTTGCAGCGTAAGTGTGTTTTTGTCCGGATTTCCGGCCAAATAGTCAATTTCATTAGGGCTTACCACCTTGACTTCACCCACAACATATTTAAACCTCCTGTCTCTGTAGTAGACATAGATTTCATCCCCCTTAGATAGCTTTCCTATAAGATAGAAAATAGCATTATATTTCCCGACGTTATAGAAAGCATCCGTTGAGTGGGCAAAGAGGTAAACGTTTCCCGCCTCTCCTGGAAAAGCCGTGCCTGCGGCTTGGGCCACGCCTTCTTTCAGGGCTTTCAAATAGGCGTGTTTATTTTGTGAGTCAACATTGGCAACAATCGGTGCCACAGCCCCAATTTTGGGAATGGCAATTGAGAAATCTGTATTTGGGAAGGTCAAGGGTCTTTCGAAAGTGTTTCCGTCTACTGGGCTAATTGAATAACGAACTCCCGTGGCTCGGTTAATGGTATAGGTGATTTCAATCATGGCAACGGGCCCAAAAATCACGAGTAAAACAATCACACCTATTAGGATTAACGAGTTGGCAATTATTTTGAGGGGTGACATATCCGTTACTATTAGTATTTCACTAAAATCAGAAAAAATCGAGTTTTTAGGGGGTACTTACTTGCCGATAAGCGTAATGACAAGTGGGGCAATTAGAAGAGCAACAATTTGCACAATTTTCATCATCGGATTTAAAGCAGGTCCGGAAGTATCTTTAAGTGGGTCCCCTACAGTATCCCCTACAACCGCGGCTTTGTGGGTATCGCTACCTTTTCCTCCCATGTTTCCGTCCTCAATGTATTTTTTGGCATTATCCCAGGCGCCACCCGTGTTGCACATAAAGAATGCGAGCATGAGCCCGACAATTACTACCCCTCCCAAAAAACCCCCCAGGGCCTGAGCGCCCATCAGAGAAACCAAAATAGGCATGATTATAACAAGTGCTGCGGGCACAATCAGCTCTTTTTGTGCGGCTGCGGTAACGATGGCAATTGCCCTAGAATAGTCTGGTAAAGCTTTCCCTTCCATAATTCCTTTTATTTCCCTAAACTGGCGGCGTACCTCTTCGACAACTTCAAATGCGGCGCGCCCCACGGAACCGATTAACCTTGAAGAAAAGAGAAAAGGCAATGCTCCGCCCAGAAGTGCCCCCACAAATACCTTAGGAATTGCGATATCGATTGCTGTTAATCCCGTTGCCTCAAAATAAGTGGCGAATAGGCTTGATGCGGCAACTGCGGCGGAACCTACCGCGAATCCTTTTGTGAGAGCCTTGGTGGTATTTCCTACCGCATCAAGGTCCCCCGTGACTTTAGGAGCTTTTCCACCCAGACCTGCCATTTCAACCATTCCCTGAGCATTATCGGAGATTGGACCAAATGTGTCCAAGGACATAATTATTCCAGTTGTTGCCAGCATTCCCATACCAGCAAGAGCAATTCCGTAAAAGCCCATGAGGAAATAACCCGCTATAATAGTTGCAGCAATAATAAGGACTGAGAAGAAAGTTGATTCCATCCCGATAGATAACCCCGAAATAAGTGTAGTTCCGGCGCCGGTCTGAGAAGCTTTTGCTATTGAAACGATGGGTTTTTCCCCTGGCCCTGTGTAGTATTTAGTTAGGAACAAAAGTGCCAACATTGCCACAATTCCGACCACTGCTGCATAGCCAGCGCGCGGTTCTTTAAGAAGGAAAATAGCCAGTGCCATAAAAATAATTATGGCTGCAACTGCGGAGACAATAAAACCACGGACCAAGGGGTTAAGCGGATTTTCCCTCTCGTTTTTAGCTTTAACAAAGAATGTTCCCAGAATTGAGGTTAGGATCGCACCGCTTCGGGCAAGAAGCGGAAAAACAACACCTTTAAGTCCGAAAAGCTGTCCGCCGAGAATCATCGCCGCAACTATTGTCAATGCATAAGATTCGAAAACATCAGCCGCCATTCCAGCGCAGTCTCCCACATTGTCCCCCACATTATCTGCAATTGTTGCTGGGTTTCGGGGGTCATCCTCCGGAATTCCTTTTTCAACTTTTCCAACCAAATCTGCTCCAACATCAGCTGCTTTGGTAAAAATTCCGCCGCCGACTCTCATGAAAAGAGCAAGGAGGGCAGCCCCGAATCCATAACCGACCAAAACGGTAGTTGCATTTTTAGTAACCACATCCGCTCCGAGGTGGATGAATGAGAAATATGCCCATATATAAATGATGGAGACTCCAAGTAGTCCAAGTCCGACAACCAACATTCCATTGACTGTTCCTGCGCCAAAAGCTGTTTTAAGAGCTGGAGCTAGACCCTTGATGGCATTGTTGGCGGTGCGGACATTAGCTCTGACTGCTATCCACATGCCAAAATAGCCAATAATTGCGCTGAAGATTGCCCCCATCAGAAAAGTTACAGCAATTCCCTTACCCAGCGTAAAAGCAATTAAAATAGTCAATACAGCCATGATTGGGAAAACGACACTGAATTGTTTTTTGAGGTAACTCATTGCGCCAATTCTCACGGCATCGCCGATTGCTTGAAGCTTGGCACTTCCCTGGCTATCTTTAAGTACGCTTCTTGTTAGGAATATTCCGTATGCGAGGGCGATAATTGCAGTTATCGGGGCTGCAAATAAGGCTATAAGTTGTATATCCATTTATAAAAGTAAAAGACCCATCTCGGAGCCTTTGGCAGAATTATGGCAGTATTTTAAATATTCTGCAAGAGTGTTTTTTAGTCAGCGTACCGTTATCCATTGGCTAGTTGTAGTAGATGGTTTTTGTCCAAAGAAAAAGACCACTCTTGCTGCTCACTTACGAGTGGTCTTTATATTAAATTGTTTGCCCCCTAAAGCTTTTCTCCACATTTTTTGCAAATTCCATCGTGAACACATTCCTCACAGGTCCACTTATGGCACTTCTTGCATTTTGTTAAATCCCCTGGCCTTCCCCAATCCTCACCGTCGTCATCACTATGTTCATGGACCTCGGACATATTACCGAACTCGAGTCCGCTGCCGTATGTTTTATAGTGACGGTACTTTCTACCTGGAATGGTAGATCGTTTGCCACAAACATGGCAATGAAATCTCATACCGAGTACCCCCTCCGTTAGCGTTTCATTGATTGCCTGGTTCGCAGCATCTAGGCCAGAATAAATCCGGTCTAGTCTCTCAAACCAAACGATTGACTTTTTCCATGTGTACGATAGTTTTTTTCTCCGAATTCCCGATTCCTCTTGACATAAAGTTGGCGGTAGCACAATACTGATATAAGGAATTCGGGGGTGAGCGAAAGATGGCAAAAAGAAAAAAAGTAAGAAGAGTAAAAAGAGTTAGAAGGGTTGTTCGTCACAAAGCCGCAAGTAACGATAGGTTAAATATATTGTTATTGGCACTTGCCCTTGCTATCGTAATTTTGGCAGCAGTTACAATGAGTAAAGGCGGAATTTAAAAAAAGGCTTCACTCGTGTTTTTTTATATATCTAAGTTAGCGAGTTTGGCGTGGGTTTGGATGTATTTCTTTCTTGGAGGCACCTCTTCTCCCATGAGCATGTCAAACATATTGTTTGCAGCTTCTGCATCCTCAACCTTAATTTGCTTTAAAATTCTTCTTTCAGGATCCATTGTGGTTTCCCAAAGTTGTGTCGGATTCATTTCACCCAAACCTTTGTAACGTTGAACTGTGAATTTTGTATTTCCGACATCTTTCAAAATACGTGCCTGCTCTTCATCCGAATATGCATAAAAGACATTTTTATTTGCGGTTACTTTATAAAGCGGAGGAAGAGCGGCATAGAGATACCCTCTTGCGATTATCTCGGGCATGTGCCTATAGAAGAATGTCAAAAGCAAGGCTTTAATGTGACCCCCGTCGACATCGGCATCTGTCATCATAATAATGCGATGGTATCTGATTTTGTCATAATTTAGGGTGTCCCCGATTCCACCTCCAAGAGCGATAATTAGATTTTTTACTTCCTCAGATTTTACAAGTTTATCTAGCTGAGCCCTTTCGGTATTCAGTATTTTTCCTCCCAGGGGGAGAATTGCCTGAAACTGTCTGTTCCTTCCGCCTTTTGCACTTCCACCTGCCGAGGGACCCTCTACTATATATAGTTCGGATATACTCGGATCCGAGGTTTGGCAGTCCGCAAGTATTCCCGGTAGGGTAGATCCTTCTAGTGCCCCTTTCCTAAGGACAGCATCTTTGGCAGCACGGGCTGCTAAACGAGCACGGGCTGCAAGTGTTACTTTGTCGATAATTTTTCTGGCATCTGCGGGATGTTCCTCAAAATAGGTATCAAGTCCTTCCTTGACCGCGGCTGCTACAAACCCCTGAATTTCGGGGTTATTAAGTTTTGCCTTTGTCTGGGATTCGAATTGGAGAGCCTCTGAGGGCATTTTTATGTAGACGATTGCAGTCAAGCCTTCCTTCATATCATCTCCCGTAAAGGTTGCCTCATCTTTCCCATTCCCGTTTTGCATGCGTTTGTAATAATCAGTGATTGCACGGGTCAGGGCGATTCTAAATCCGGTAACATGAGTTCCGCCATCGGTTGTATAAATTCCATTCACAAACCCTTTTACATTTTCGTTAAACGAATCTGAATATTGGAGAGCCGCTTCGCACGAAATTGTCCCGTCATCTTTAGAAATATATACAACATCTGTCAAAACATTCTTGCCGCGGTTACTGTGTGCAACGAGGGATTTGATTCCACCCTCAAAGTAAAAAGTTGCTTCGTCACCGTCGTTCTCATCGTAAAAATGGAAAGTGAGTCCACCGACGAGGTATGCCCGATCACGAAGTAGATTTTTAATTTTATTATTCTCGAACTGAATGTCTCCAAAAATTGCTTTGTCGGGGATAAATGTGGTGATGGTTCCCGTTCCTTCAACTTTGATTCCCCATTCTTTCAGCTGTTGGGTCGTTGCCTCCCCCACCTTTTTGACTGGTTTACCCTGATGATATTCTTGATAGTAAGCTTTTTTATCTCTTAGAACTACAACTCTAAAATATGAAGAAAGTGCGTTTGTAACCGAAGCTCCAACGCCGTGCAATCCTCCCGAGATTTTATAAGCCCCCCCGCCGAATTTTCCCCCCGCGTGGAGTTTGGTCATGGTTAGTTCCAGGGCTGAAACTCCGGATTTGTGTTTTTCTACGGGAATTCCCCGGCCATTATCCTTAATTGTTGCTGAGCCATCTTTATTTAGAGTTACCCAAATTGTATTGGCAACACCGGCAAAACTCTCATCAACGGAGTTATCAACAATTTCCCTAAGGCACTCGTGAAGACCGCGGCTATCGGTCGAACCAATATACATCCCGGGTCTTTTTCGGACCGGTTCCAGTCCCTCAAGGACCTGAATTTGTTCAGCTGTATATGCGCTTTTATCTGCCATACGAAGATCATCCTAACGTATATATTTTACTTCGTAAAGGGGATCTAAACAAGCCTAATGACCATGTTTGTAAGATCAAGAGCCACATTCCCGTTTGCCTTAAGGAAGCTTAGGGTTTTGTTAATAATTCGCAGGTTTTTTGCAGTTTTTGAAAAAGCGATTTTTTGTGAATGAAGTTTTTCGTGGAGGTAATTAATCAAATTTTCTGTGAATTCAATGGCTTTTTCCCTGTCCTTAATTTTATCGATATAGGCCAATCTTTCCCCCATCGAAAGTTTGGTAAATTCTTCCGCCTCGTTGTTTCTGTTTCCTGGTTCCTGGTTCTTAACTCTTACCACCTCGCATCTTGAGACTATTGTTGGCAAGACTTTTCGGATAGAAGGAGCGGTTAAGACGAAATAAATATTAGCCTGGGGCTCTTCTAGATTTTTAAGGAAGGCATTAAGCGCCTCTTCCCCCGCTTCGTGAATATTTTGACAGACGATAAGTGTAGGTTCATTGAAACTTAAGCGGATTAAGTTATTTAGACTCCTTGTATCGTCAATTTTTAAAATCGGGAACTCCAGTATTTTTGCGTGCAGTTTTTTCGCCAGATTTTCTACCGTTTGTCGGCAGTTATCTGGTGAGTGCCCGATCAGTAAGTGTGCATGCATTTCTGATAACTAATAACTAATGACTAGTTACCAATAAGTCAAGTGGGACCTTGATACGGAGGCGACTTTAGGACATAATGAGTAAGGAGCTATCAGTTTTTAAGCTTTTAGTTCTTGGTTATAATTATGCCCGCTGCCAAACCCATTCCTATATCAACCAACGGCGATGCCGGAACACTTGCTGACGTTTTAGTATCTATCGGTGCACTTGACCCCGCTCGAGCCCAACAGGTTAAACTTGCCGAGATTCAAAGCGGGTCAACCCAAGAGGAGATTATTCGGAAAAGTGCTATGGTTCCTGAGGACAGATTGGTGCAGGCAAAAGCTCAACTTTATAACGTACCATATATAGATCTGGCCACCATTCCTGTTGCCCCCGCCGCCCTTTCAGCCCTACCCTCACAAGTTGCGGAACGATTTAAGGTTTTCCCGGTCGGGATCGATAGGAAGGACAAAAGTATGATCCTTGCGATGGCGGACCCATTGGACCTTTCTGCAATAGAGTTTATTGAGCAAAAAACAGGCTTTCATATTAAACCCCGTGCCGCACTCCCCTCACAAATTGAAGACTTTGTTCAGAATCGGTATGCTTCTTCCCTGACTCAAGAGGTTACAGCGGCGCTTAAGGAAGTTGAACCGGAGAAAGCAAAACTTGAGTCTATCAATCTAAACCAAGGAGGATTTATTCGTGAAGAAAAAGTCGCCCAGATTGTATCGCAGATATTGGACTTTGCAATTAAAAGTAGAGCCAGCGATGTTCATATAGAACCTCAAGAAAAGTCAACACGTGTCCGCTACAGAATTGACGGAATTTTAACCGAAAAACTTTCGATTCCCAAGGAACTTCAGGACTCCTTAATTTCAAGAATAAAAATTCTAAGTGGAATGAAAATCGATGAAAAAAGAATACCGCAAGATGGCAGATTTAATTTCAAAGGTACCGAAGAAGAGGTTGACCTTCGTATCTCGTCCCTTCCGACAACCTGGGGAGAAAAAATCGTCATGAGACTTCTTAAAAAATCCGGTGGTGTACCAGATCTTCCTGAACTTGGACTAAGAGGCAGAGGGCTTAAAAATTTACAGGACGCAATACTAAGACCTCACGGAATAATCCTTATTTGTGGTCCTACAGGGAGCGGTAAAACCACCACGCTTTATTCGGTTATATCTAAGCTTAATACTCCCAAGGTAAATATAGTTACTCTGGAAGATCCTATCGAGTATAAAATTCCCGGTGTAAATCAGGTGCAGATAAACCCCGCAGTTGGACTTACATTTGCATCGGGTCTAAGGTCCTTCCTTAGGCAAGACCCAAATATTATTCTGGTTGGAGAAATCCGTGATCGAGAAACCGCCGACTTGGCAGTACAGGCTTCACTCACGGGGCATTTGGTATTTTCCACTCTCCATACAAATGACGCATCAGGTGCTTTGCCTAGACTTTTGGACATGGGAGCAGAACCTTACCTTTTAGCCTCATCAATTACATGCATTGTGGCTCAGCGTGTAGTCAGGGAAATTCACGATTCTTGCAAAGAGCCCTACGCCCCCGACCCGAAGGTTCTGGCGGAGATCAAAGCCGACCTGGGTACTCTTTGGCAACCACAGGGGGATGTTAAATTCTATAAAGGTAAGGGCGACCCCGAATGCGGAAACTCGGGGTATTACGGGAGAGTTGGAATTTTTGAGGTTATCCCGGCATCAGAAAAAATTGGTAAACTGATTTTGGAGAGGGCTTCTTCTGCTGTAATAGAAAGAATGGCCAGGGAGGAAGGAATGATAACCCTGAAACAGGATGGGTACTTGAAAGTTACCGAAGGAATTACTACAGTGGAAGAGGTACTAAGAGTTGCCCAGGAATAACTATGGATATTAAACAACTGCTCCAATCCGTAATCGATGCGAAAGCAAGCGATCTTCATCTTGTAACCGGTATTCCACCGACCCTTCGTGTAGAGGGTGAACTCATGCCCGTTCCTTCTATGGGTATTCTTACTCCGGAGATGGTTGAGGGTCTTCTTAAGCAGGTATTGACCAGCGAACAGGTTGAAAGACTGACGGTAAATAAGGAACTGGATTTCTCCCTACCTTTTTCTGAGAAGGGCAGATATAGAATTAACGCCTATACGCAAAAGAACTCACTAGCAGCCGCCTTCAGGTTGATCCCGTTGTCAATTCCCTCTATCGAATCTCTGGGTCTACCCGCACTTCTTCATTCATTTACAAGTTTACGTCAGGGTTTTGTTTTGGTAACGGGTCCAACAGGGCATGGTAAATCAACCACGCTGGCTGCGATGATCCAAGAGATTAATCAGAACCGTGCTTGTCATATAGTCACAATCGAGGATCCAGTAGAATTTGTTTTTAGCCCGGTAAAATCAATTATTTCTCAAAGAGAGATGCGAAGTGACACTCATTCATGGGAAATTGCCCTAAGGTCGGTTTTAAGAGAAGACCCTGATGTAGTATTTATCGGCGAAATGCGGGATTATGAAACCATCGCGGCGGCCCTAACCGTTGCCGAAACCGGGCACTTGGTTTTTGCAACCCTGCATACCAATAATGCCGCGCAGTCGATCGATAGAATTGTTGATGTTTTTCCCGAGGAGCAACAGCAGCAGATACGCTTGCAGCTAAGTAATGTTATCGAGGCAGTTTTTTCCCAGAGGCTGATCCAAAGTACCACCAAGAAAAGAGTTGTTACATACGAGGTTATGTTAGGTTCAACCGCGATAAGAACCGCAATTCGTGAAGGCAAAACCCATCAAATTGAAAACATCCTTGAAACTTCCCACGAGGTTGGTATGAGTACACTCGAAAGATCCTTAGCCGACCTGGTCAAGAAAGGGATTGTAACACTTGAGGTAGCACAAAGTTGGTCTCTTCGTCCGGAAGAACTAATGCGGTTGGTCCGTAGCGTATAGCAAATTAAAAACCCCTGCTCATGAAAAGGTTTAATTACAAAGCCAAAGATAAATCAGGCAATCTTATTACAGGAGAGGTAGAAGCGATGAACCCCAGCGCGGCTGCGAAGTTGGTCAAAGAAAGAGGCCTTTATGTTATCTCCATATCACCTAAATTGGAGTCCCCATTCGCAATAATTAGGAGACTCAAAGATAGAATCACTCCAAGTGACGTTGCCACTTTTACCCGTCAGCTTTCGACCATGATAAATGCGGGCCTGCCCATAACCGAAGCAATTTTGATTTTAAGGTCTCAATCCAAAGGATCGATGCAAAAAATAGTTGCCCAAATTCTTGCGGATATCGAGGCGGGAGACTCTTTTTCCAACTCACTAAGTAAACATCCCAAAGTCTTTAGCCGAACTTACATTGCACTCGTAAAATCTGGTGAGGTGGGTGGCGTAATGGATGCGGTACTACTTAGACTTGCAGATGATTTGGAAAAACAGCAGGAATTTAAAAGCCGTGTAAAAGGAGCCTTAATTTACCCCACGATTATTATTATTGGTATGGTAATAGTATCTTTTGTGATGATGATTTTTGTCATCCCCCGCCTACTTTCTCTTTATAAAGACTTTAATGCCACAATGCCGCTTCCTACACTTATCCTTATTGGTATTTCAAACTTTCTTATTCGCTTTTGGTACATAATACTCGTCCTTGCCGGTATCGGACTTTATGTCTTTAATTTGTATAAAGCAGTTCCTGAAGGAAGAAGAAAAATAGATGCCTTGATGTTTAAGATTCCGGTTTTTGGGGAGCTGCAACGGCAGATTATCTTAACGGAATTAACGCGTACTCTTTCCCTCATGGTTGGGGCCGGTGTTCCGATTCTTGAGGCTCTAAACATTACTTCTGAGGTGGTAGGCAACACCATTATCTCAGATGCACTCAAAGATGCGGCAAGACAGGTTGAAAGGGGATTCCCTATTGCTTTCTCATTCTCAAGACACCCCGAGGCTTTCCCATTCTTACTTAGCCAGATGGTGGCAGTTGGAGAAGAAACCGGTAAAATGGATGAGGTTTTGACAAAGATCAGTCACATTTTTGAAGTCGAAAGCGACGAGAAAGTAAAGGGCTTAACTGCGGCAATTGAACCGATTGTAATGGTTGTTTTAGGCCTTGGAGTCGGCTTTTTAGTCATCGCCGTAATCCTGCCAATATATAACCTTACGAGCAATTTCTAATGGTACTTGACAAGCCATTTTAAACAGTTAATACTGAATATGTAATGAGAAAAGTACTTGCCCATGGTTTTACTTTAGTTGAGCTTCTTATCGTTATCGCCCTTCTTGGAGTTATCGCAACAATCGTTATAGCAGCCATTAATCCTATTGAGCAGGCCAATAGAGCCACAGACTCCGGAAATAAAGCTGATGCAAGTAATTTGGTTTCTGCGCTTCAGAGATATTACACAGGTCATAACAATTATCCGTGGAATGTTGGGGATCCGGCAACTTACGATAGTGCTGATGATGCCTTTGGGTTTATCGACGCTCAGGATTCTTTGGTTGGTCTTTGTGATGCGACTGGATGCACTACGGCTGGTGAACTTATAGATGCCAATGAACTCCAGATTGCGTTTTTGAGCAGAAAGTTTATTACGACCACGTCGGACGCTCAAAAGTTGTTTGTAGGTAAGGGTCAGGGTTCCTCATCGGGAGTGTTCGTCTGTTGGGTTCCAAAGTCTAACTCCAATAGGCAGACAGCCATTACGAATGGCAAAGTTGTGGATATAGATGCTGGGTTGGATGCTACTACCAGCCTTCCATCATACACTCAAGCATGTGACGCAGGTCCAACTGTTGCTGGTTGGGATGTGACAGACGGTATCCTACCTGGTTGCGGAGAATGTGTACCGGAATAAGATAAATGCTTCTTGAGTCAATCTCGCTTTTTATTTTCGGAACCGTTTTTGGTTCTTTTATTTCAGCTTTATCGTGGCGGTATCCTCGGAGGATTTCCGTGAATCGTGGCAGAAGTGTTTGCGACAACTGTAAAAAAAAGCTTGTATGGCACGATAATATTCCCCTACTTTCGTTCATTCTTCTTGGTGGCAAATGTAGGTTGTGCAGAAAGAAAATCTCATGGCGTTATCCCGCTATTGAACTAGCTACAGGAATTGGATTTACCCTGATCGGTCCCCAAATATTGTGGTTAGCCATCTTTTGTATCCTTGAAGTGATTTTTATAATCGACCTTGAACACCAGATTATTCCTGACACCTTCGTATTTTTAGGATTATTAATTGCCTTACTTTTGGTTCCTAAACTGTTATCCAGTTCCCTATTTGCAGGCTTTGGTGCTTCAACGTTGCTATTACTCATTCATTTAATTACAAAAGGCCGAGGAATGGGACTGGGGGATGTTAAATTTGCTGTTTTAGGAGGAGTTTTGGTAGGACCCAGACTTCTTTTAGTTTGGCTACTTTTGGCGTTCTTGACAGGAGCTGCAACCGGAATCATACTGATTTTAGGAAGGAAGGCACACCTTAAAAGCCAAATAGCTTTTGGCCCTTTTTTGGTTTTGGCTATTCCGCTAGCTTTACTTTATGGAGAAAAAATACTTCAATGGATTTACCTTAACTGAGCTGATGGTTGTGATTGCAGTTATTGCTTTGCTGGGCGCACTTATCGTCGGCTTTTTGACAAGCCAAATATTTAAGGGTAACGATGCCAAGCGTAAGGGAGATATTGATAGGATTAAAATTGCAGCTGAGGAATACGAAAAGGACAACAACTGTTATCCGAAGTATATAGTTTGTGGGGTACATTCAGATCAGCCGATTTATCCATACCTTAAGGATGTTCCCTGTGATCCGATAACGCACGTTTCCTACTTTTACGAAAATGACGGAGCGGCAAATTGTCCCGGATGGTTTAGAATCTATACGGTTTTGGAAAATACAAAAGATCTATCTGCAATTTACGGGATAGGACCTCAGGCTGCATTTAACTACGTAGCATCTTCGAGTAATGCCCCCGGTGTTAGTGTAACTACCCCGGCACCAAGTTCCTCGAGTGGTCCGATGCCGACCCCTGGAGGTGGTGGTCAGGATAACTTCTACGGTTGCGTTGGAGGAAGTTGTGTTCCGATTCTGTGGGATCCGGCTCGCCCCGGTCCGGAATGCGACCCGAATTATCAAAATAGTAGTTGTTATGGCGTCGAGAGGTGTGCCCTGCCGGCCAATGAATGCATTCCTTGGCAATAATAATTAATGAAACCGTTTAGGAAATCTGAAGTAATATCCCTGGTGGTTATTTTTGCTGTTTTAATAGCTGTCTCTATCCCAAATTTTATTATTAGTTTAAGGAGAGCCCGTGACCAGACAAGAAGGGACGATATGGGGGTTTTGACACATGCTCTTGATGAATATTTCTCCGATTTTAAAGTTCTCCCACTCTCATCTTCCGATGGGCATATTCTAGATTGCCTAAGCCCGGGGATTTACCCAGTTCAAGGGAAAGACGGTAAGTGGACGGTTGATCCTGTCCTCTGCAATTGGGGCACAGATCCTTTTGCCGATCTTTTTACCGGTAAGGTTTATGTATCATTATTACCCAGAGACCCGGACTATCAAAAAGGTGTAGCCTATTTATATTTTAGTGATGGCAATCGGTATCAAATATATGCATCAATGGAAGGGATGGATGAGGCGGAGATTGACCCTAAGATAATTGCTAGAAATCTAATGTGTGGCAGCCGGGTTTGTAATATTGGCAGGTCATATAATGTCCCAGATGACATTTCTATTGAGGAATATGATACATTATTATTAAAGAAGAATGTTAAAAAATAGTAAGAGATTCTCTGGCGGATTTACATTGGTGGAACTTTTGGTAGTGATAGCAATTTTGGGGATATTGGTTACAATTGGCTTAACTTCTTTTACCTCAGCCCAGATAAGGGGTCGCGATGCCCAGCGAAAAAGTGATCTTAAACAGGTATCAACGGCACTGGAGCTTTACTATTCTGATTACGGAAGGTACCCCGCTGCAAGTAGTGGAAAAATTGCAGGTTGTACTACAGTTAGTGCGGGGCCGTGTGACTGGGGGGTAATCACATCAGAATTCACGGACAATAAAACCATCTATATGAAAGTTGTCCCGGGTGATCCGACAACGGGTGCCAATTATTATTATCGGACAGTGACGGTCAACTCGGTGGATAGTCAGGGTTTCCAGCTTTATGCAAAACTTGAGAATTCTCGTGATTTAAATTGTTTACCTGATGCGGCGACAGGCAAACCCAACTGTGCCAGCCCACCCACCTTACCTGCCGGTGTAACCTGTGGCGGATCCGGTTCATGTAATTTCTCAGTCACAAGTTCAAATGTAACAGCAACTCAAGAGTAGTTTTAAATACCTGTTTGGAGTATCATTTATATATAAGAATATGTCTGCCCGACTAACAAAATTTGGATTTACCCTTATTGAACTTCTTGTTGTAATTTCCATAATCGGTATTTTAGCCACCCTGGTTGCTGCCAATCTTAACTCTGCCAGAAGTAGAGCCCGAGATGCGCAGAGAAAGTCTGATATGAGAAATGTTGGGACGGCTTTGAGGCTTTATTACAATGATAAAGCGACTTATCCGACATACCCAGCACAGTTTGCCTTTGGTGCGGAATTTATCAGCGGTACTACAACATATATGGATATGGTTCCCAATGATCCCCTCTATAATGCTAACGATTCTCCTCCGATTCAATATGTGTACGTCCGAGATGAGGATGGTGATGGATTTACATTAAAAGCTTGTTTGGAAAATGCTAGTGATAGTCAAGGGATAGCTGCCTCCGGAATTACATGTTCTAGTAGCTGGATGTTTCAGGTAAAACAATAATAATGAAAAAGGGATTTACATTAATTGAACTACTGGTTGTGATTTCCATCATTGGAATCCTGGCAGCTATGGCTACCATATCTTTTAGCGGGACTCAGAAGCAAGCCAGAGATACTGCAAGAAAGTCAGATCTTGCACAGTACCGTACGTCTTTGGAGATGTTTGCGAATAAAAACGGAGGTTTATACCCGTACTATTCTGCCCCCACAACTGCTTCTGATACTCTTTGTACCAAGTTGGGTTTAGGAACTTGCCCCGAAGACCCTAAATATGCAAGTGATGCTACCTACCCCCAGTATAAATACCAATCGGATGGTGCCGGTATCGCCGGATCAGCCAGCGCTACCAAATATGTTCTCTGGGCAAAACTTGAAAATGCAACAAATATGTATTGGGTCGTCTGCTCGACCGGACAGTCGGGTAAGATCACATCGTCAACAACTTTTGCAGGCGGCGTTTGTCCATCGGGAATGACACAATGAAAAAAGGATTTACCCTTATTGAACTTCTTGTAGTAATTTCTATTATCGGGGTTCTTCTAGGTCTTTCCGTTTTTGGTCTTCAGGGAGCAAGGCAGGCATCAAGAGACGCCAGAAGGAAATCAGATCTACAGGCGATTCGGAGCGGACTTGAAATATTTAAAGCTGACTGCGACAAGTACTATATCGGTAGCTCCCTACCCGCCACGCTTGTCGGAGTTTCTGGCTCACCATATAGCGGGTCTTGCCTTACCACAAATACTTATATAGAGAAAGTTCCGTCTGATCCGGTTCCCGATAGTTACTCATACGGATATTCGTCAGATGGTACAATTTACATGCTATGTGCATATTTGGAAGATCCGCCAGTACCAGCAGACACCTGTACGGTTAGTTGTGGGTCTGGTGTGGCTTGTAATTATAAAGTTACTAATCCATAAACCATGAGATGGAAATATCAGAACGCGAAAAACAATCATCAATTGCACAAAACGGCTATACCTTAATTGAGATTCTGGTGGCTCTGACAATAATTGGACTTCTTTTCGGTTTTGGGTACGCGAGCTTCAGGGATTTTTCTAGACGCCAAGCTGTCAAAGATGCTGCAAAAATAATCCAAGGAGACCTGAGGCTTGCTCAAGAGAACGCAATATCTGGCCTAAAACCAGAGGGGGTGGGAGGCTGTGGTACATCAAATACGTTAAATAGCTATGGCTTTAGAATTGTGTCCGCATCGGAATATATAATTGAGGCAAACTGTGGTGTTACTCCAGCTCCTTTTATAAAGGATGTAAACTTGCCGACCGGTATTACTATTCAGACTCCCTTACCGAGTGTTTTGGAATTTAAGGTTCTGGGTCAAGGAACAAATGTGGGAAGTACCAATTGGACACTGACCTTAATACAGTCAGGTACGACAAATACAACCACGGTTACGGTAACTGCGGGAGGAGAAATACGATGAGAATTTTAAATTATGAAAAAGGGCAGTCTCTTTTTGAGCTTGTAGTGGCAATTGCTATTAGCGCTTTGGTGGTTGTTGCCATGGTTTCCTTGGCCACAAACGCTATTCAAAATTCAAATTATTCCAAAAATAAAGCCCTGGCATCTACCTATACCCAGCAGGCAATGGAGTGGCTTAGGGGCCAAAGAGATGCGGATATAGACGCCTTTCTGACCCACGCAGAAACTCCCACATGGTGCTTGGCGGATATATCAACCGACCTAAAGGCCTGGAGTCTTAATAGTGCATGTGCAAACGACAGCTTAATCGCTGGAACCCCCTTTAAACGCCAGGTGACATTTAACATATCTAGTCAAAATGGAAGAGATGTTGTTGAAGCAGACGTTTTGGTTACTTGGGCAGATTCTCAAGGAACCCACGAAGTAAGAAGTGTGACTAATTTGGTGGATTTAAGATAAGGTTTAATAATGACAAAAAACAAATTACAAATAGCAGACATGAACAAAAAAGGCCTGAGTCTACTTGAGGTTTTGGTCGTAATTACAATTTTTGCCGTTCTGGGAATTCTGGTTACTCAGTCTGTGATTCTGACTTTACAAGGGTCTAAAAAAAGCGAATCGATTATCCGTGTAAGAGAAAACCTAGATTATTCTCTAAATATCATTGAGCGGCAAATAAGAAACGCAAGTTTTGTATACGAAGACTCCACCTATCTTACACAGTGTTCGGGTACAGCTTCGACTGCTATTTATTATAAAGATCAAAATGGAAAAAATAGTTCTTTTTCGTGTGTGAATATCGGTGCGGGTAATTCATATATCGCATCAGGATCTGCCAGATTAACCAGCGATACTATCAAGGTTACATCGTGTTCCTTTGTCTGTACTCAGGGTACAATGACTAACCCCGCATTACTTAAGGTAGATTTGACGATGCAAGAAGCCTCGGCTTCGGGTATACAAAGCGCAAACGTTTCAGCTTCTACGCAGATTTATCTTAGAAATGACTGAGCCCTTAATGTTAAATTGCAATTACTTTCCTTACTTGCTAGACTAAAATTATGACACGAAGGGATGAATCTGGTCAGGCTTTGGTACTTATACTTCTTTCTCTTTCGGTGGTTTTGACCTTAATTTTATTTATTTTGTCTCGCTCCATTACAGATGTTGCAGTTTCTTCGAGACAGGAAGAAGCTGTTCGTGCGTTTTCTGCAGCCGAGGCCGGAATCGAAAGGGCTCTTATAACAAGTGCGGACTATACTAATGAGGCCATAGGAAATGCAGTGTATACAACCACAACAATCCCCTTTGCCTTTGGGAGTTATGACCTACCTTTCCCCTCCCCCGTTTCTTACGGGGATACGGTGACTGCGTGGTTTGTTTCGCATGGAGTGAACGACGGCCTGACTTGCGATGGTGCACCTTGTTTTACAGGTGATCAAATGAAGGTGTGCTGGGGTAATCCAAATACGAGCTACCCGGATGCTAATGTGCAACCTGCGGTTGAGGTGAGTATCTATTATGAGTCCACCCCCGGTCAGTTGAGTACTATTAAAATTGCACGAATAGCCCTTGATCCAAATACAGGTAGGAGGGATGATAATTATTTCTCCGCGCCAGATCCGGGAACTTGTATGGTAGGAGAACAGGTATATGATTTTCAAAAGACAATAAGTTTCGGCAACCTAGGTATTCCCCCCGGTTCTCGTCATACCCCAAACGGATTACAGTTTGCGCAAATTAGAGTGCTTTATAATAGTGACGCTCAACATCTAGTTGGTATAAGTGTGAATTTTCCCGGAGGAAGCACACTGCCTTCTCAGGGAAAACAAATTGATTCAAGCGGCTCTGCCGGCGATAGTAACCGCAGGGTTATCTATTATCAAGGTTGGCCGGAGTTTCCCTTCGCCTCAAATGCCATCGTTTCCCCTGTTGGAATAACAAAATAAACCCATTAAGTGAGTTTCAGAAGCTTCTGGCCACCAGTTAACAGCCCTTCAGCTTAGAAAGCATCTTTCAAAATCTAATTTTAACAGTAAATTGTTCCTATCAGGGAGCAACTTCCTGCCAGTTCATATTGCGGACCCCAAGTATACTGGGGAATTGAAGAGCCAGGTCCGGAGCGAATTCAAAAAATTCTGCCGGGGCATCTGGGTTATACGTCCCGAGATTTCTTTGAAGGCTTGCTCCCCCGTATGCTGCAATTGATCCCCTTACTCGGAGCTGTAAATCAGAACTAGTCCCGGTTGTCCCAGTTCGAAACTGCCCATCTGAAACAAATATTCCTTCAAGGTTGGCAGGAGAGGCTTCTGTGACTGATGCCGGGTCTGACCCAACTGTTGGGTCAACTATTATATTGCCAGTGGTGATGAGTAGGAATGATCCCTGCCCCTTAGTTAGAGTGATAGGTCCTGTTAAATTGACATCACCGTTTCTGGCAAACAAGATAACCTTTTTACTACCGAGACCCTCCGATTGAATAGTGTAGTTTGGTGACCCGATAGATGGATCAAATTCAAACCACTCATTTCCCCCACTGTCGGTAGTGCCAGTATGGGATGCGAAGTAATTATCGGGTAACGGATTATCTGTGATTAGCGTTGGTACCAAGTCGGCGGGAATTGCGTTTATAAAATAGGCCGAGTTATATATTTTAGTGGGATTATAGCCTGAGTGGGCCAACCAACCCTCTTCTGAGACATTTGCGCTCGTTAAGTTGGTGGTGTCTTTATATGCTGGTATTCCGGGATATCCCCCATCCCCTTTAAGATCAAAATAATAACCTGATCCCGCGGGAGGGGGGGTAGGACCGCCAAGGGATGTAGTAAAACTCCACACGGGAGAATTTGCAGTGTTACTTCCATTACTTGTCCGAACCCTCCAGTATTTGGTTCCAGCTGTTGACCAGGCATAATCATGGGAGGTCATTGCCTGGCTTTCGGTGGTTAAAAGTGTTGTGGGTGGGTTTACGGTATCCAAGTAGACGTAATACAGATTATTTTGAGGGCACCCCGTTCCCCAAGAAGCCGTCGGATTCCAGCTCAAAGTTACCGGTGAGGTTGTTACAACTGCCCCGTTAGTTGGTGTACTTAGAGTAACGGCGGTGGGATTTGTGGCTGTACAAGAAGAGCATGATCCACAATCGGCAGAACAAGAGGAACAGGTTTCAGTTCCGTTACAACTCCCGTCACCGCAAACAGGGGTACCTTCAGGTGGCCCTGCACAACAGTTACCACTAGTAGTACAATTACTAGCGAGGCATCCGCCACCAACCGAAATGCAATTCAGAGGTAGGTCATTAGAAGAGCACCACTGGAACCTACAATTAGGGCTACCCACACAGCTTCGTGTTACCTGTCCCATGTAAAGACCATCATCCGAACTATCACATAATCCTGCAACCGGGGGATGGCATAAAAACGTATCAACCACGGCACTACCTACACAATTAGGCGTGATGGAGCTGCAACCCGGATCTGCCGCCTGAATTGGTGACTGGACCCTCGGTGATAAAAAGAAAAATGTCACAACAATAAAAACTGCTATCAAAACTTTTACGGTACCGATCAGCCTAGTATGCATTGTTAGTTTTTAGATTCTGGTAGAAATAAATAATTTACCTGCAGATAGGCAAACACGTTTCCTTGTACACTGAAATATTTAGATAGCTCTAAGTTGTCTGTGTTCTGACCAAGTTCTTCCAAATATTTTTTGACTAACGTCAGAAGCTCTGTTGCAGAATAAGATTTTTGATTTGTATCGAAGGAACACCATTTTTGGCCGAGGGTTTGTTCATATAAACTTGCACAGGATTTCATCTGCTCCATATTTTGGATCGAACTTATTATAATATAATTATTCAAGATTGATTTAGCTTTACTTTTACTCTCTTCTAGAATGGATATCATTTGATCTTTTTGTTCTTGATTTATGTCTTTTACGATTAAGTCATTTTTCGGTTCCTTTCCAGTAGTTGAAAAATAACTTACATGGACTGGAAATACACCATCACCCGTACTAAGTTTTACATATAGTTCATATTCGCCTGTTTCTGGGTTTTTTAGTAATTTGTAGTCTATGAGCTCACCTGAAGCGTATACAGTGGGGAATTCCCCACCCTCTAAAATTTTGGTGGTTTCTGGAGATACACGTGCGTCCGGGTTATTGGTAGTGGTTTGGGTTTGGTTACCGTCAGTTACCGACTTTTGTTTTGTGAGTTTCCAGTATTTATAAAAAATGGTAATTGAAAAGATGAGTACTATAACAAAAATAGCTCTAATCGACCAATAGAAGATAGAATTTTTCACTATATTTTAGATTAGGACAGTTGGTTGCTAAAGTCAATAAATTATGTTTATTACTCAGCGGGGAACTGCCACACAATTGAACCGTTTCCCTCGAGGTCGAGTGTTGGATATTTTGTTATATCAAGCGTGCTTTCAGGAGACATTCTATCGCCGGAAACTACGTAGTTACCAATTTCGTCCAGGAGTTGTTGCGAAGTCAAGGTGTCCTGGGATGAATCAAAAGAGCACAGTTCATCGATGTTGGTTAATCCAGCCATGTGTGTAAGACATGCTTTAGCCTCGCCGTCATTGTTAACAGCTCTCATAATAAGATAACCGAAATCAATAGGGTCGGTTCCGACCTCGTTTAATTTGCTAATATGCCTATCTAGTGTGTTTAAAATTGTTGCTAGGGTGTCATTGTCAAGTCTGTCTACTGCAAAATGTGGTTGTGGCCAACCGCCAATAGAAAAATCGACATAATCTATCCTGGCTTTGATAATTCCTTCGGGTACAAGGAGTAGTAGATCTAAATAGTGATTGCCCCCACTTGCGCCCAGATCATATGCTATAACAGCTGCAGAATCGAAGACTAATGGGTATCCCGCCTGATCTTCGAGACTTTTGGCAATAGAATTTCGCATCTCCAAATTAAAGTTTTCCATGATAGTATGAAGCTTCTCCGGATTAACTGAATTTGTTGATCTCAAATTCTCTGGTGTCTCAGTATTGGTGGGTGTACCTGTAACCTCTGGGGTAGGCGTTTGGGTGACTTCTGTGACAGTTGGCGTTTGTTCTCCAGGTCCCGATGTTGAAGTGGGTACAACTCCTATGCTGTCACACGAGTTAAGGAACCCTACACCTAAAGCAAATGCAGTCATAACTCTAGCAAAATTACTCCTTTTCATTCCGGCACGTGCGTACACCTGGCGGTAAATACCTTCCAAGTTCGTTTCAAGTGGATCTTTGGCGAATTCTGGCGATTCGAGGTCTTTTCTCATATGGTCAGACATGGCAGATAGAGTTAATTATAGGACTTAATATTGGATGTTTCAAGTGAACTTAAGGAATTGCGCTATATAAATCTCCGTTTGTGGAAACGTCTGCGTCTTTCACTTGCCACCATGGGTCATTATAGCTGACCGTCACGGTTGAGGTCGCAGGTGTGCATTTTGGGATACCATTCCTAAACACAGAGGCTGTTAGGATTGCTGTTCCGGCAGTAACCGCAGTTGCATTAGTTATGTAAGGGGAGCTGTTGTCAGAAGCAGGGCTTACAGTGACTGAACTGGTGTTATTTGAGGAAAAAGCCACACTAACCCCGTTTGAATTAATAGTGGCCACGGTAGCGGTGAATGGATAGGGTGGATCCCCCACCATCATGATCTTTGATGAAGGGGTAAGTGTAACCGTGCACGCCCGAACTGTGACAACTGCGGTACTTGAGCACGTCCCACCTGAAGCCATGGTAGCAGTTGCGGTTATGGTGGATGTTTTGGCTGTAACACCATCAGAAACTGCGGTTGCTGTGGTTGTATATGGGGAGTTGTGGTCAGAAGCAGGGCTTACGGTAACTACACTTGTTGTTCCTGAGGTAAAAGCGACGTTGGAAATTGTGGTATTTGATACCGTGGTGGTTGCGGTGAGCGAAGTTGTGCTTCCAACCCAAAGATTGGTGGTTGATGGGGCAAGAGTTACAGTACAAGAGGGTGTTCCACCACCCCCACCCCCACCCCCACCACCACCCCCGCAGGTGCTACAAGGAACCACACAAGGATCACAACCGTTATTACAATCTTTAAGGCATTCCCCCCCCACCACAAAACAATTACTACTGCAGTTTAAGTTACAAGCGCCTGGGGTACAACATTGTTTACACGGTGGTATTCCACAGATATACTGGCACTGGTCTGTGTAATCTGCAGCTTGTATATCAGATTTAAGAGAAAAGATAAAAAGGAGGACAAATAAGTTAATAATGATTAAAAGTCCAAACAGTGGTGGGTTGATAATAAGCGTCAAACACTTTCTCAAGATACCCCCTATATTCTTTAATTTATTCATAAACTCGGGCCAAAAACAAATACCGATCGGGCTATTTATACACTAATGGCCTTATATACAATAACTTTACTCGGTACACATTTTCATGTCAACATTTAGCCCTTATTGATTCTAGATTTTTTCACTGATAAATATTTGAAGGAACAGTGTGGGGCGACCCAGGTTGAAGGTTGGCTATTTGTTCGTAGGAGGACAAGTTACTCTCGATTTCGAAGCGTCAAACCCAATTCTCCTAGTGGTGCTTTCCCCATCAAGATCTGTGAAACGTACAGCGTCCGGATGTGTTCTCTTGCCCTCAATTGTGTGATAAATTATATCGACCTCTCCATTATCAAAAATAGTATGGTCGGCGGTAAGTACTACCCCCTGACCCTCAGTGCCAACACCAATAAGAGTACCGTCCGGTCTGATTAAGGTACCGATGCTAGGATCGTAGTCGACACCCTCGCAAGGATATGAAGGAGAAGTGTTCTCAGGTGTGGGGTCCGCGTAGCCAGATCTTTCGCCAAATTGGCAGGCAGTAAGCGACAAAGCGGCAATAAGATTTACGACTCTTCCGATTCTTTCTGTCATATATTTAGTTTCATCCTCAGATAAACCGATCAGGAACTACCCCACTGATCAGTCTCCTTTGGCAATGACCTATAGCACGAATTATACTATATTTGATTAACTAATTCAACATTCTTTATATTTTAAATAATTTATATAGGGAGTATTCTGAACTTCCAGCAATTGTGCTATATTTATTTAGTAGGGGTATGGATAATACAAATATGTTAGCACCCAAGAGTCCAGACAAAACCAACAGGGTGTTACCATCTGTTTTATTAGGAATAGCGGTTGTTGCAATCGTTTTACTATCTCTCTATTTGTACAAATTGTACGGTGGAGGTAAAGTTGGTATTAGCCAAGATACATCTGGTCAAAATATGCCAATTCAAGGAAATGACTCTTTGGTTGGAAGTAGCGCTCCAGTTATATTCACTTCTGCACTCCCTGCTGCTACGGTTGACGAACAATATCAGGCTACAGTATATGCTGGAGTCTATAACCGCAACTTGCAGATTACCGGGAAGGCGATATCAGATCTCCCGGCCGAATTAAAGTTGACATGTTCGACTGAATATAACAGTCGCCAAATTCCAAAAGAATTTGCAGCGAAAAACTCGCTTAGTACTTGCGTCATCGATGGCATTCCTCGGAAAAGTGGGGAATTTGTGATTAGGATCACCTTTTCAATTCCAGAGAGCACCTCAAAAGTTTATAGAGACTTTTTGCTAGTGGTTAACCCCACCCCCTGAATGCAGTTGACCCCCTAGCCAATATATTGTTAAATGTATATACCTGCCATGGTTGGACTAGATATAGGTAGCAAAACAATTAAGATAGTAGAAGCTGAGAAAGAAGGGGGAGGTTTTTCCCTAAGTGCTTCGGGAATTGTCGGTTACTCCGGTAATACGATTGATAAAATGACCGACGAGAAGGAAATGGCCTCCTTGGGTCAGGTTATCAGAAAACTTCATAACGAAGCCGGAATATCCTCAAGTGACGTAGTGATCTCAATTCCGGAACCCCTGGTCTTTACGCGTACCATCAAATTCCCTCTTCTGACCGATGCCGAAATTGCCTCAGCAGTTAAGTGGGAATCTGAACAATATATCCCAATACCCATAAATGAAGCCGTTATTCAGCACACAATTTTGGCAAGAAACGAGAAAGCCTCTCCTCCCGAAGTTTTGGTTCTACTCGTAGCTGCTCCCAGAGCGGTTGTTGAAAAATACATTACGGTAGTTCGCTCTGCAGGACTTAATGTTGTCGCAGTGGAGACGGAACTACTGGCCATGACCAGGGCACTCGCCCCACTAGATAGAACGGTTTTACTGGTAAACCTGGGTGCTTCTTCAACCAATATAGCCATTTCAAAGCAGGGACTTTTGTCTTTCTCAAGATCGGTTTCAATTGCGGGCGAGGCTTTTACAAGGGCTGTGGCTCAGGGGCTTGGGGTTACCGCTGAACAGGCTGAGGAATATAAAAAAACGTACGGTTTAACCGAGACTCAGTTAGAAGGTAAAGTTAAGGGAGTACTTGACCCGGTTTTAAGGCTCGTCGTTGATGAAATCAAAAAAGCGGTCAGCTACTACCTGACCGAAGAAAAGGGCGAGAACCCCAGTGCCCTGATCGTTACCGGAGGAACAAGCGCCGTACCCGAAATTATTTCGATGCTGACAAAGTTGACCGGTATTGAGGTTCTTGCCGGAAATCCTTTTGCAAAAACCAAAGTTGACCCAGCAACAGCCCAAAAATTGGCCCCCTACGCTCCCCTTTATAGTGTGGCAGTTGGGCTAGCCATGAGGGATTAATATGCCGATTAAACTTAACCTTTTACCACCAGAGCTTGAAGTAAGCAAGGGTCTTGGTAGTGTACTAAAAACTCTCAGGGCTCTCGGTGTAATTGGAATTGTGGCCTTTCTTGTTTTTGGAGTAGGAGTGGGAGCTTTTTTCATTGTTAGCACGATTAGCCTAAACGGGGTGAATGCAAGTGTCACCAAATTGACAAGTCAGATATCTGCCCAGCAAAAAAGTGAGCAACAAATTGTTCTTGTTAAGGATCGTCTCGCAAAAATCGCATCCATCCAAGATTCTCCGAACTCTTTGCCAAATCAAAAAGCGATACAACCATATTTGGATAGACTTGCGCCAACATCCTCTGTTAGTGAAATAACAATCGACTCTAAATCAGTGAGTTTACGTGTAAATTTCCAAACAAATTCCGATCTTTCGGCTTTTATAGAATCTCTTCAGTCAGCGGATGTTTTCAAAACAGTGAAGCTTACGTCATTTAGCCTTAGCCCTACAGCCGGTTATTCGCTTGATATCAATGCGGTCAAATAACACCATGGAAAAAGCACCAACAGGAATACCAGAAAATGTAAAGCAAGTAATTACTGCTGCTGCCCCTATTTTAGTCGTAATAGTTCTTTTTCTGATCGTTGGAAAATTTGGAATATCGAAGGTTATTAAGGTCCAGTCTGAGATTAAATCCGCCCAAAAGGTTGAAAAAACTTTGACTCAAAAGCTAAACTTACTTAAAACTCTCTCTGCCGATATCTCCCTAAAATCCGGTTTTGTAACAACCGCTGTACCCGATTCAAACCCTTCACTTGCCACAATCTCGCAAATGAAGACACTAGCGGTGGAAAATGGCGTAGTCCTGTCGGGTATCAAATCTAGCGGTGGGGCTCAAGGCTCTTCGGGGCTAAATGAATCATTGGTTAACTTTAGTATTGAAGGCGCAAGGGCGCAGGTATTTGTCTTTCTGGATGGTCTTGCTAACATTTCTCCAATTACAGTAGCAGATAAAGTTAGATTTTCTGAAACTGCAGGTCTTGTTAAAGCTGACCTAAGTGTGAAGTCGTACTGGGCTCCATATCCAAAAACCATTCCCTCTGTAACCACTCCGATAGTAGATCTAACATCAAGTGAGAAGAATATTTTGACTAGGGTGTCTTCTTTAACTCAGCCAATCTTCGTGGGAATACAACCTTCGGGAGAGGTAAACCTCAGTCCTTTTGGAGAATAGTTTTTGGAGGGCTAATTACTCGACGTTTACAGACACTGCCACCTTTTCCAATGTGGCTCTAACTTTGAGGATATTTCTTAAGGATTTAATGGTGTGCCCACCTTTTCCTATGATAAGGCCAACATTTTCGGGTGCTATTTTGATCGTAAAAAGAGTTCTACCCGTATCGCTTGCCTCAACTATCTCAAATTTCTCTTCTCCCAAAAGGCCTTTAAGTAAAAATTCCAGTAGATCTTTCATATAATTAATTATTTCTCCAAGAGCTTTTTAACTGTAGCGCTTAGAGTGGCCCCCTTTTTAACCCAGGCCTGAACCTTGTCTTTGTCAATTAACTTGACCTTTTTGATTGGGTTCCAAGTTCCCACTACCTCCAGATATTTACCGGTGGTTTTCTTGCCGGCATCAACAACGACAACTCTATAAAAAGCAGCCTTTTTTCTACCGTATCTTGAAAGTCTGATTGTAACCATGTGGCAGTTATTGTACCTTTTTTGCCAGTACCTGTCTAGCAGCTTCCTGTTCGGCCTCTCCTTTGCTTTTGCCCTCTCCTACCCCCCAGCGCTCGCCTTTGACGAGTACCTCTATTACAAACTTTTTGTCATGGTCGGGACCAGACTCTTCAGTTACCTGGTATTTTGGTGCCGGAAGTCCTTTTGACTGAACCAGTTCCTGCAGTTGGCTTTTTGCATCCTTCAGCTGCCCAGCGCTTTTTTTTGTTACTTCTGAGAGTAGATTTTCCTTAATAAAATTTTCTGCTTCTGCTATCCCCCTATCAATAAAGATCGCTCCAATTATGGCCTCGACCGTGTCGGCTAAAAGAGACGGGTTGGTTCTACCACCCCCATCCACCTCCCCTTTTGAAAGGAATAGTTCCGGGCCAATATCTAGCCTTTTGGCAACCTCGGATAGTGCAACCGTATTTACAAGGTTTGCCCTTAAAACCGTAAGGTAGCCTTCCTCTTTATCCGGGAAAAGATTGTAGATTTCTTTTGAAGCGACGAATTCTAAAATGGCATCTCCCAAAAATTCCAAGCGTTCATTTGAAGACCTTTCACCTTTATGTTCATTCACCCAGGAGCGGTGCGTCATGGCCAGATCAAGCAAATCTTTGTCCTTGAAACTTTCTCTAAGTGTTTTTATTTTTGTCATTGGTGGTCGGTTAGTGCCTCGACAAGATCTAAGAATGTTTCTATCTCAGTTAGATCTATGCCGGTTGTTTCCATTCCCATTCTGGTAATAACTTCCATGAAGTCTGTTAGATCGGTTGCCTTCATATGCAGGTCTTCGGCAAGACTCACATCGTCTTCTATATCTTCAACATCAACCCCCAGAAAGCTTGCCAGCTCTTGCCTTACGATGCTTTTGGTTTTATTTAAATCGCTATCCATTTTTTTCCGGCTCGTCCTTGTATATTGTACCAAGCACGCCGTTAATAAATGAAGAGGAAGATTCGCTGCCAAACTCTTTGGCTAGCTCAACAGCCTCGTCGATTATGACTTTGGGGGGGGTATCATCATTTTCCAGTTCATAAACAGCAAGCCTGAGAACAGCCAAATCGATTTTATTTAATTTGTCGATTGGCCATTGTGTAGCTGCATCCTGTATCAGTTTATCTATTTTGGCTTTTTGGGTAATAATTTTTTGAACCAGCTCTGAAGGATTGGGTTGAACAGTAAAAGTTTCGGCAAAAAGGGCCTTCACAGCTTCGCGGCGTCTGAGGTGCCTTGGGTCAGTGGGGGTTTGCATGGTTTATTTTACTTGTAAAATCCGCAGTAAGGGCATGCCCTGTGAGACTCTTTGAGTTTTCCACAGTTACCACATTTGACCAAATTGCCAAGCGTAAGTTTCGGCTGGCCGCCGCGCCTTATGTCGCTCCTACTTCTTGTGTGTTTTCTTTTGGGTAACGGAGTCATACAAACGTGAATTTTACATCAAAGGAGAGTGTATATGCAATCACCTATCGGCTAGCCTAAGTTCCCCTCAAGATTTATCGATTTACCCATTTTCGGATATTTAGATGGATTCTCAATAATATCAGTAGCTATATCTTTTGCCTTTTTGATTAGTTGGTAGTTATTCCAACTTGCGACTCTTAACTCCGGGAAGCCGCTTTGTGCCGTTCCGAAGATCTCTCCAGGACCTCTGAGTTTAAGGTCCAACTCAGCCAGTTCAAACCCCGAATACATTTTCTCCATGGCACTTAACCTCTTTGAATATTTAATATTACTGAAGAGCAAACAATATGATTTCTGACTGCTTCTCCCAACACGGCCTCTAAGTTGATGGAGCTGTGCAAGTCCGAATCTCTCTGCAGCTTCGACTACCATAATAGTGGCATTTGGGATATCAAGCCCGACCTCAACAACTGGTGTTGTTACTAACATATCTATCTTTCTTTTTTTGAAATCATCAAGAACTTTGTTTTTTTCATCAGGTTTCAATCGTCCATGAAGTAAGCCGAGTTTAAACATTGCAAATACTTTTTTGAGTTTCTCAAACTCCGTTGTAACTGATTTGATATCTGCCATTGTTTCAAACTCTGAATCTTCAATTAAAGGACATACTATAAAGGTCTGTGATTTGTGTTGTGATATTTGAGATTCGATCCATTTGTATGCCGCCTTGCGTTTGGTTTCTGGAACAAACCAAGTAGTCACTTTGAGCCGACCTTTCGGCATTTCCGTAAGTACAGATAAATCCAGGTCTCCATATGAAGTTAATGCGATGGTTCTCGGTATTGGAGTTGCTGTCATTGTGAGTGTATGAGGAGTACCAGTCTTTTTTACCAAATGTTTTCTCTGTTCTACGCCGAACCTGTGTTGTTCGTCAATTACGACTAAACCCACTTTGTCAAAACTAACCTTACTATGAATTAGTGCGTGTGTTCCGATAAAAACATCTTGCCTTCCAAGGTCTGACTTTTTGGCATCCGAGGTTATTAAGGAAATTCTAACCCCAAAGGGCGATAGCAATTTTTTAAATGTATCGTAATGCTGATTTGCCAATATCTGAGTCGGAGCCATGATTACCGCCTGAAATCCATTAAGAAAAACCGCAAATGAAGCTAATGCTGCCACTACAGTTTTTCCACTCCCAACATCCCCTTCCAAAAGCCTGTTCATAGGAACGGCTTTGCCTAGATCAGTGAGAATTTCGCTTACAGCTTTAGTTTGTGAATCCGTGAGTTTAAACGGTAGAGAATCAATGAATTTATTAATTTCTAACTTATCGATTGTTAGCTTATTCGCGACTTTGTTTTTCTTCCAGTTTGTTTTCCGATGCAGACTGGTAAGTTCCAGATTAAGCAGTTCGTTAAATGCCAACCTTTCTCTCCCCTTTTCGGCCTCTTTTAGATTTTTTGGAAAGTGAACTTTTTGGATTGCACTTTTTAGGTCGACAAGATCCACCTTCGCTAGAATATTTTCTGGCAAGAAATCTGCAGTCTCCAAATTGAGATTTCCTAATGCACCCAACATTAAGGTTCTGATCCATTTAGAGGAAAGTCCCGAAGTTTCGGGATAAATAGGCACAAGCCTTCCTGTGTGAACAGTTGGTCTTTCGATTTCTCCGAGGAGTTCGTAGTCGGGAGAACTCAAGCAAAGTTTCCTTGAAAAAAAACCTACTTTGCCGGAAAGCGAAACCATTCTTCCCGGATAAAGAGTTTTTATCAAAAATGGTTGATTAAACCAGATAACTGTAATTTTGCCAGTGGCATCTTCCACAGATCCAATCTGCATTTTTAGACCCCTTTTTGAATAGATATTTTTAATGGAGATAATTTTAACGTGGACGGTTGCGGTTTCGTCGGGATGAAGACGCGAAATGGTTGTTACTAAAGAATAATCAGCATAACGGCTTGGGACGTGATAGAAAAGATCCCCTATCGTCCTAATATTTAATTTTTCAAATTTCCGGTCAAAGATTGGCCCGACTTTTGGCAAATCGGTTATTTTTGAAGAAAGATCCATTTAACCCCAATACTACCGTAAGTAGATAAGATATGGAAGCACGGCCCCTAAAAGTAGAGCGACCGTCGCAATTATTACTACAATTGAAAATATTTTCTTAGTTTTTTTAGATATCATTTGGAAACTTTTAAGAAAGTTCTTTCCCCAACTTTTATATTATCACCTATTTTTAAGACGAAGTTTGGATCTGCTATTGTTTTTCCATTAACATCGACGGCGTTTTGTTTGATTAGTTCTTTGGCGCTACTCATGCTCTGGCGAGGTGTAAAAGGAATAATCGTTTTTGCTAGTGATTCTTCTGCTTTGACTTTGATGTCAAAGGAGGGGGCTTTCTCCTGGAAAGTTTTCTCAAATACTTTTTGTGCCGAATTTGCGGCACTTTCCCCCCAAAGGAATTTTACAATTTCAAAGGACAAATGTTTTTTCTCCCCCATTGGGTCCTTTTTAATTTTTTCAGTAAGTCCATCGAGTGAGATTTCTGTAAGAAGCTCGAAACTTAATAGAAGCACTTCATCAGGAAATGACATTACTCCTGCGTAGAAGTTTTCAGGAGTGGAATCAAGAAATAGCGCATTCCCCGTAGTTTTACCAACCTTGTTTCCATCCTTGTCTACCAATAGTTTTGTCGTAAGAACATATTTTTCCTTATTTTTTATAGCTTTCATTAGAGTTCTGCCGGTCATCATGTTGAAAAGCTGGTCGTTTCCTCCGATTTCAAGATCAACATCCATGTAAACACAATCGTATCCTTGGGCAACCGGATATAAGAATTCGTGAAGATAAATTGGGGCGTTACTTTTAAGTCTCTCCTGGAACATATCCCTCTCAATCATTTGCTGAACGGTAAGATTTGAAGTAATTTCAATCAGGTCTTTGAAAGTCATTTTGTCGCTCCACTCAGAGTTGAAAACTATTTTTGCGGGGTTGCCTCCTTCAAAGTTCAAAACCTTACCTGCCTGCTTATACCAGGCTTTCGCGTTTTCCAAGACCTGCTTACGGGTTAGCTTCTTGCGTGTGGCGAGTTTATCTGTGGGGTCTCCTATCATTCCGGTAAAGTCCCCCACCAGAAAAATAACTTCGTGTCCGAGTTTTTGAAACTGACGAAGTTTCATGAGACCCACAAAATTTCCAAGATGAAGTGAGGGAGCTGAGGGATCAAACCCCTGATACAGTTTTATTTCCCTTTTTGCCATCAGGTCTGCCAAACCCTTCTTGTCCGGTAAAACCTGCTGAACACCTCTTGTTAAAACTTCTTCTATTTTGTCCATATTTAGATTTTAGATGTTTCGTTGCTGTTCGTCAAAAAGGTCTTCAGGCCTTCATAGAAGGTTAGGCATGAACTGAGACTTACCCATTCGTTCACGGAGTGAATCTCTCCCCCCATGGGTTTCATCATCAAAACGGGAATATTATATTTAGCGAAATGCCTTGCGTCACTCGCTCCATATGTTTTATCGACAACTATTTTTTTGCTGAATGCTTTACCCATTGCGCCAAGAAAACCTTTGACGTATGAATTCTCCATATCAGTGAAAGTGGGAAGCCCTGTGGACATTAGGCTTATTTTGAGACCTGGTTCAATCTTTTTAGCTATTCCCGTAACCACCCTCAAAATATTTTTGATGCTTTCGGTTTCCGGGTATCTAAAATCTAACTTCATGACAGCCTCAGCACAAACCTGGTTGGTAGAGATACCTCCCTGAAGTTGGCCGATATTCATAGTAGTGTTCCAGGTTTCCTTGAGGTTATTTTTGCCATAAATGTTTAATAGTTCATTAGAAAGCCTAGCTAGCGGATCAAGGGCATTCTTGCCTATCCAGGGCTTACTAGCGTGTGCAGGGCTGCCTTTAGACTCGATAAGTACCTGACATACCCCCTTTGCTTTCTCTACAAACACCAAATTGTCTCCCCCGTCGGGGACAAGTAGGCAACTGGGTCTGAATTTAAGCTTTTCGGCCAAGTAGGCTCCACCGTCAAATCCGCCAACTTCTTCATCCGTGGTGATCACAAGGGAAAAACCAAGTTTGGATTTATTGGTAATTAAATCGTTCAAAAGTGATATCCCCATTGGTATGGAAAATTTCATATCGCTCGTACCACGTCCGAAGAGCTTGTCCCCTTTGACTCTGAGATTAAATTCTTTCGGATTGGCAGAAACTACATCCATGTGGACTAAATAACCAATTTCGGGAAATTGAGTTTTAGTGTTGCTCGCTATAAGAATTTCGGCCTTTTTATTTTTGATTCGTTTTACAATTGCCTTTGGATTTAATAGAAACTCGACATAATCCAAAGCCTTGGCATTTTCGGCTAGGTTTCCTGTAATCGTTTCAAAAGAAACTAATTTTGTCAGCTGCGATATGAATGTATTCTTATTCATTAGATTCATATTCTAAATCTTTACCATTATTCCGTCAAAAGCTAATCTGACATTATTCTGATAAAGTCCTTCACAAAAGTACTTCGATCAATCCTGGTAACAACCTCCGCATTAGCACGTTTCTTTCCCCAGGTACGCTTGTCAGCCACACTCATCCCTGTCGTCAGCTCGCCTTTGGTCTCGATCCGTATATTCATCTTTTCGAGTTGGAAAGCCTTAGGTTTTATTAAAAAGTAGGCAGCTATGGCGTCATAAACCAAGGCGCCATCAAAATTTTCAAATGTCTTAATTCCTTTAATGAAAGGTTTCATCATCGAAAGAATCGGCCCTCTCAATTTACCTTTGATTTTTCTAAAATCGGATAGAAACAATGGCAACCCATTACAAACATCCAGTGGAACCATAATTTTTCTGACTGGAGCATTAAAAACTATCTTTGCAGCATCGGGGTCCACAAAGATATTAAACTCAGCCACACTACTTTTATTTCCGGGGACATTGATAGCCCCTCCCATAATCACAATTTGCTTGATTAATTTAGGGAGTTCAGGATCTTTCAGGAATGCCTTAGCAACATTTGTTTCCGGGCCGATTGTGACGATAGTAACTTTCTTCGGATTGGCGCGCACTATTTCAATAATTTTGCCAACTGCCAGTCCGTTTAGTGGTTCACTCTTGGTTACATTGGCGCCGGTTAATCCAGTTTCTCCGTGGACATTCGCACAGATCAATTCTTTTTTCAAGGGCTTTACAGACCCTGAAAATATTGGAATTTTGCAGTTAATAAGATCCAATATGTATCTTGCATTGTTAGTCGTTTTTTGCAAATTAACATTTCCGGCTACGGTTGTGAGAGCTCGAATATCCGTCAGTTTTGAACGGATTAAAAGCATTATGGCGAGTGCGTCGTCATGTCCCGGATCGGTATCAATTATTACAATAGGTTTTTCGTTCATATTAGTTTTTGTAAATCGTTTGGATCCTTTACCTGAAAGATAGACATACCGAGCTCTATTGCAGGTCTTAGGTCTGTTTCAAACTGGTCCCCGATTGATAGTATTGTCTTTGGATCAAATTCTTTTGCAAGACTTTCAAATATTTCTGTCTTTGGACCGAACATTTCACCATTATACTTCCGTTCGAAAATTTGATTGGCGTTTAATTCTCTAACAACATTTTCCATCCATACACGCGGGGCAGCCGTCAAAAGAAACTTTCTTTTGCCATTTAGTTTTAGTTTCTGAATAATTAATTTTGGAACTTCGAAATTCTTAATTACCGCCTTCGGATCGATATTCCATGCTACGTCAAAATAACTCGACCTAGTTATTCCATAGCGTCTAGATAGAAAATTGCTGATTCCGATAGTGTCCTCAAGCCCTTCCTCAATAAGTTTTTCTGCCACAGGCCTCCCACAACGCTCTTTTGAGATTACAAAGTTTACTGAGTTTAGTATTACCATTTTGAAAAGCGTTGAATTTTTGAACGTTCCACCTTCTCCATCCAGTTGGTACAAAGTTCCATCCATATCAAATATCAAAATCTCGGGATTTATCAATGTGTTTACTTCTTTAATTTCTTTCATTTTTCCATTAAAAAACCTCCTTGCGGAGGTTTGCCAGATGCCCACCCAACCACGCACCGGCTACCCCGCTTTTGAGGAGGTTTCCTGATGCCAATAATTGTTCATTATCATGGCTATGAGTATACATTGAATTTTGGCAAAAGCAAAATAAATTGGTTACTTTCATATTTTCCTTTCAGCACCACCTCTAAATAAGCCCTTTTCCACCTCCCTGCGTAGTCCGATGGTTGATTCCAATTGAACTTCTTTGTCTTTAGTCATGAACTGGATTTCGTGGATAATTTCAGAAACTCTATCCAAATTGTCTCTAAAAGATTCTGAAGAAATATGCCCTAAAAAGTATGGGGAGGTAAGGAGCGTTGGGTTTGTGGTATGCATTCCTTCAGCAAGAGACTCCATTAACTTTCCCCCTGGAAGCCTGAATCTGCCCTCTTTTTGAAGTGACTCGATTTTTTCAAATGATAAAGCGAAAGGGAATAGAATTCCCCTAAGAGCTTCTGTTAGAAAAAGGCGCTTTAAAAGTTCAGAATCTTTCCCGTCCTTTTGGATTATTTCGTGGATTGTTACGATAAGTCCTAGGCTACGTTCTAGTGTTGGGTGTTGTACAAAATCCTTAATATGCCAGCCGTCTTCATTTTCCGAAGTGTTGAGAATCTGACCAGTAAAGACTTTAGACCCCAACCCTTCCAGTTTTGTTTTTGCGCCTTGATTTAGTCCAAGTTCGCCAATGTTTGTAATAAGAAAAGCATTTGATGTTTCTTTGGGATTTAATCCGAAAAGGTTCATCGTTAATTCGCTGCTAGATCCAGAAAAAGAAACGTCATCAATAATTAATGGCCTACTTAGGTCGGATTCCTTTTTAATATCATCAATTTGCTTAGGATTTAGATTCACAATATGACCGGAGGTTGGAAGTTCTGGGTTTGATACTTCCCTGACCCTACTGATGTGAAGCGCCTTAATAACTGGTGTTGCCGGAAATAAATCATGTAAAGACGCACTAAGCCATCCATTGTCTGTCAAATCAATAATTGTTGAGAAGTGTTCATTTTGAAGTGTTTGTGCAAGATGCCCAATACATTCTTGGGGCGAGATCACGTCGTGCCTAAACTCGCTATTTCCGATTAAAGAAAAGAGTTCTTTACACTTTCCAACAACCTCCGGCCAATTATTTGGTAAGGTTGTCGCTATCAATTCATCTGACATCCAAACAATTCTGTTCATAATTTTCTTTCCAATAAAAAAGCCCCTCTGAACGCCAAAATTAATTAGCGTCCAAAGGGGCCCTTTTTTCAGGACTGTACCACCCTTTTTCGATTATTCTCCAATAAAAAACCGCCTCAAAGCGGTTCTCGAAACGATAAAGAATAATCCTTATTTTTCGAAAGCTTTGTTTCTACAACACTTTCTAGCGCTTTTACGGGCGCACCCGTGCTCGATTTAGTCGAACCAGCTCTACAGGGTAATTCATTGAAATTGGCTTGCGAGGTCTTGCACCAACCGCCTCGTCTCTCGTTGCCACCAGCTTCAACTACTTCACTGCTTCATAGCCTTTTGATATGTTAACAACCTTATAGTATCACGAAATTTTCGGTTGTCAAATTATTGTCGCGGCTGAAATGTTAATTATTTGAAATATATTATTTGGTAAAATCTCCTAAAATAAAATCGTGAATATTTTTGAGATCGGCGGCACGAACGATAAGGGACTGTGTGGGCGAGCCGGTTCCACAAACAATGGTTTCTTGATCGAGAAGTTTTCGGTCAAAATACGTAGGTATATTTAATAAGTTACCGAATGGATGTAGGGTTCCAATAGAAAGGGGGGTAATTTGGTGTATCTCTTGCAGACTCGCAAGTCTGACATCGCTGGCACCAGTTGTTTTTTTTATTTGTCTGAAATCGACCCTGTCTGGACCTCTAACAACGACCATTACAGGGTTTTTATTTTCAATCATCATTATTAACGCTTTGGCTCCCTGTTCGGGGGTGGTCCTAGTTGTTGTTGATGAACCACTTGCAGTGCCGTCAATTGGGGCGTGATCGATTATTTCATAAGAAATATTTGCAGTATCTAACCAATTAGTGACGTCCCTTATAGAGTTGGGTTGTAAATTATGCATTTCTGGTTCCATATATTCGTAGCCTTAATTATTCTGCATGTTTATACATCATAAGCGCTTTTAAAATATGCTTCAAGTTCATGAGTTTTTAATGATTTTTTTGCCATTCCGCTAACTTCGAATCCTATTTTACCATGATTAAAAAGAATTAAACGGCTACCATACTCAATCGCATGGCGGATGTTGTGAGTAATCATTAGTGTTGTCACTTTATTTTGATGAACGATCTTATCGGTAATTTTCAGCATAGATCGACTTACTTTTGGATCCAATGACGCTGTGTGCTCATCAAGTAAAAGTAATTTTGGTTGTGTAAGTGTAGCCATCAAAAGCGCCACAGTTTGTTTTTGCCCCCCCGACAAATTATTCATTTTCTCATCGAGCCTTTTTTCCAAACCAAGATTAAGAGGTTTTAACATAGTGGCAAACACCTGTTTCCATTCACTTTTGACGCCTTTTCTTAAGCTTACCCGCTTATTTTTTAATTTAACCATGGCTAAATTTTCGGCGATCGTCATGGAACCGATAATGCTTGTGTCAGGGTTTTGTCTAACGCAAGAAATAATCTTTGCTTTTTTATGTTCGGGTAGGTAGCAAATTGATTTATTATCAAGTATGACCTCCCCCGCCGTAGGTAAAAGCGAACCAGTGATGAGACCGAAAAGAGTTGACTTACCTGCCGCATTGCTGCCTACAATGGTAACAAATTCACCCTCACTTACGGAAAAAGTTATATCATCCAGAGCAACAATCTCGTCTGGCGTATCTGGATTATAAATTTTTGTTAAATTTTTAATTGTTAAATATTTTTTTTCCATAAAATGAAATCTTTTTCTTATTATTTCCCATTACAAGTGCGGTTATGACAATGACTGCAGTTATAAATTTAAGATCTGATCCCCCCAACCCCAAGCGCAGTGCAATGTTTATTATTAACTGATACAGTATTGACCCAACAATGATTGTCAGGGTGGTGGTTGAAACCTTATTGTTATAAATAATCGTTTCCCCTAGCATTAGGGCAGCAAGGATCAAAACGACACTCCCTACCCCCATATTTATGTCAGCAAAACCTTGAAATTGAGCAATTAATGCGCCAGATAGACCGACAAGTCCATTGCTTAGGCTTATAGCGATAAATTTTGTAACATTGGTATTTATAGAAAAAGATTTTGCTGTTGATTCATTATCCCCCGTTGCTCTTAAAAACAAGCCGAACTCTGTTTGTAAAAACCAATCAATAAAAAGTTTTGTCAAAATTACAATTAGCAAAAGAAAAATAATTACCAAAAGGTGATTCATAGGAGCCGAGAAGAAACCAATTATTCCACCTTCGTTTAAAAGGGAAACGTTAGGTCCCCTCATCAGGCGAAGATTGATGGTATAAAGCATGCTGACCGATAAAATACCAGAAAGAATTTTCCCGATTTTTAGGCGAGTGTGAAGAAAAGCCGTTAGACAACCACCCAAAAGTCCAGCTATAAATCCTATTCCCAGAGCGGGTATCCCAGGGATTCCATACCTTATTGCAATTGCGCTAGCTGCTGCACCACTGACAAAACTACCATCAACCGTTAGATCGGGAAAATTTAGGATTCGAAATGTGAGAAATACTCCCAAAACGGCTGGTGCGTAAAGGAGACCAAGTTCAATCGAAGTGTTGAAAATATCAATCATAAGGCGCTTAACTATGGTTCAATTCCTGATCTGTCTTATTGGTAAACTTGTTTTGCTAGCTTAAGGAAATCCTCGGGGAGAGTGATGCCGATTGCCTTGGCGGTTTTTAAGTTGACGAAAAGATCACCGTTGCTGACACCGAAAACAGGTATTTTACCCGGATCTTCCCCGTTAAGTACACGTAACGCAAGTTCTGCCGTGCTCTCACCAAGCCTTATGTAGTTAATTCCAACTGTAGCTAAAGCTCCTTTTTCTACTCCGCCCTCCTCGACCCCTATCAAAGGTTTTTTAGCTTCAATCGCGACCTTAATAATTGCCTCTTGCGCAGCAATAACGGTATTATCAGATAAAATATAGAAGGCATCAACTTTATTAACAATTGAGCGAGCAGCACCCAATACCTCTCCGGTATTGTTTGCTGGAGCGGTAATTATTTCTAATCCTAGATCTTTGGCAAACTTTTGAGTTTCCTGTAAACCGAAGACTGAATTACTTTCACTCGGGTTATAAACCACACCAACCTTTTTGGCCTCAGGTGTTATTTTTTTAAGCAACTCAAGCTGTTCTTTAAAAAGAATCATATCGCTTGTCCCGGTAATATTTGCGCCTGGGTTTTCTTTTGACTTAAGTAACCCAGCCGTAATGGGATCTGTGACTGCAGCAAACACAATAGGCTTGTCTTTAATCAGGTTAGCTAACGATTGACTCGATTGAGTGCCAATGGGGATAAATAGGTCGTAATCGCTGTTTGCAAATTTTTGAGCTATAGATTGACCGACACTGGCGTCTCCCTGCGCGTTTTGAAAATCGAAGCTAATATTTTCCCCATCTTTGTAACCTTTTGTAGCAAATCCAGCAACGATTCCGTCGCGCACAACATCAATGCCAGGATGTGAAATCGGTTGAACGATACCAACCTTGAATACTTTTGTTCTATTTTGTACGGTCCTGTTTTTGAACGCAAAAAGCATCAACCCGCCTATTAATAAAACGACAACCAAACCTAAAAACCAGTACTTTTTCATTTTAGGATTCATGCCTAAACAGCTTACTTGTGTATACGATACTATAAAACTGTTTTTTGTGCAACTCTATGTGATAATATTTAATTATGAACTGGCTGTTGCCTGCTATTTCGGCTTCAGTTTCATGGGGATTGGGGCAGGTGCTTATTAAAAAGGGGTTAGCTTCATCGAAACCATTTATAATTAATTTATTGGCAAGCTTCTTTGCCTTACTTATTCAGATTCCATATGCTTTGTTATACCAAGTAGACTTGCATTACTTTCCCCTAATATTTACCTTCGCTGTACTAGCAAACTTTCCCACTTTTGCATTTCCTTATATCATTTGTAAAACCGACATCTCTTTGGCTGGAACGGTACTGGCGATCTACCCAATTTACACAGTTTTACTTTCAACGATATTTTTGAGAGAGCAAGTGAATATTGTTCAAATTTTTGGAATATTACTCATAGTTGCTGGTTTGTTGATGGTATTAAAAGTCAATATTAAAAAAATGAAGGTATCAAGATGGTTGTTTTGGGCACTTCTTGTATCAGTAGCGATGGGGGTAGGCGCTTTTATAAATAAGTTATCGATAGTGAGATTTGGTCTGCCTTCTTACGTTTTGGTAGCTGCTTTGAGCAATATACCTTGCTTACTAATCACGAGAGTTTTTGACCACGATCCAATTAAACTTAATATCAATCGGAAAATTTTATTTGTTGTCCTTTCGGGGAATATCTTAATGCCTTTAGGCGTACTTTTCTTGTATATTGCGCTTAGCAATGGCCCCGCTTCTCTTGTTTCGCCTATCGTAAGCATTTACCCCGCCATAACTGTTATTTTGGCCTATTGTTATTTGAAAGAGAGAATTGAGAGAACAAAGATTTATGGAATTGCAGCAATAATTTTGGGAGTTCTACTTTTAGCAGTTAGGTTTTAGTGGCAAAGAAAACTCTTTCTTAATAAGTAACGAAGTCTTATAACCTTGACCTTAGTGATACAATATAGGATTAAATGAGCGCAAATAGTGGACTTGTCAAAATAAGTGTAACTTCACAAGGGATGGTCTATAGGTTGGTTTGTGGCAATACTACCTTAATTTTAAAATTTTTTCGTCCGGCGAAGACGTTTTTACTTAATGGTTATAATTTGAAACCACTACTAAAAAGGGATCGACTTCGTGTTTCAACCAGGACTTACAATAAATTGAAAACATATAAGCGCATAGTAGAGTATCTTCCACCAGATCTTTGGACTTTTCCGGGGTATGGATTAATAATAACCAGCGAAAGAAATGGAGATTTTATAAATCTGAGTAAGTTATTGAAGGCATGTAATAGCATTACAATATTACCGAAAATACACAAATTAACTCGAGATTGGCTTTCAGTAGAATCATCAAATCATGAGCCACCAAAAGAATTTAATAACCGTTCTGTATGGGTTCTTAAGCGAGATCTTCAAATAATAAAGCCACTTTCATTTATTTTTAGGGAGAATGAAATAATTAATTTTATAAGACAACTTGGCCCGATGAAGTATTTTTCTCATGGAGATTTACAGCCTAAAAACATCTTAGTTACAGGGAATGAGTTGGAAATTGTTGATTTTGAAGAAGGTTTTTTTGCTCCCCTTGCGTGGGATGTGGGATTCCTTTGGGGCAATTTGCTTTATTTAACTGCCTACTATGAAAAAGAGTTTGTTAAATATTACCAAACATGGCTTCTATTGAGATCTAGAATGAAAAGTAGCACCAGACGCAACTTTACGATAATAACAATTGCCATCTTTCTTATGAGAATGTGGATGTTTCCACTAGAGAAGTTGTCAAAACGAAAGGAAATTATTTTAAGGAAAAAGGTTATCAAAATGAAAGAATTATTATTTTGACATGGAAAGAGACAAACACATCAGAGAGCTAGACAAACTTACAGAAAGAGAAAGCAGTTACTATGCAAATGTTGTAGATCTGGTAGCAGCATCATCTTTTCTTCGACCGGAGATTGCTAATTTGAAGCACTATGGATTCCATCGAACAATGGAGGGCCTAATGGGAAGAAGGCCGTACGCGGGTACAAAATATCTGGATCAGATCGAAACAATTGGTGTTGAGGTTGCTAAGCGTATATTTAATGCGGACTACGTAAATATACAACCACACTCCGGCACACAAGCAAATCAGGCCGCATATTCAGCTTTCCTCTCCCCAGGAGACCCGGTCCTTTCTTTAAGTTTTGATTCGGGTGGTCATCTAACTCATGGCTCAAAGGTAAACTTTTCAGGCAAACTCTACAATTTTGACTTTTATGGTATTGATACGAAATCCGGAGAGTTAGATTACTTTAATGTGGAGGAAAAGATGAAAACATTTCGGCCCAAGATGTTAGTAACGGGTTCTTCTTCTTACCCACGAATTATTGATTATGAAAGGCTATCAAAAATTGCTCATACTTCTAATGCTATATTTATGGTTGATATTGCGCACCCCATTGGGCTTATAGCTGCGGGTTTATTCCCATCACCAGTTCCTTTTGCAGACGTGGTAACCAGTAGTACTGAAAAAACTCTTTTGGGGCCTCACGCTGGCATAATCATGTGTAAAAACAAGTATGCCAATTGTGTTGACAAAGCCGTCCATCCTTGTACACAATCTAGTGTTCCTATCGATAGAATTGTCCAAATAACGAAAGCTTTGTTGTTTGTTGAGTCTGACTTTTTTAAAAAATTCGCTCGTCGGGTTATGGAAAACGCTAAGATACTAGAGGGGTATTTTAAGAATATTAATGGTTTATTGGTATTTAATGGGACAGATAGTCATTTTATTGTTATTAATGTTGCTGATGTCTTTGGTATCAGTGGGAAAGAGGCAGAGAAAGTCTTAGAAAATCTTAATATCTTAACGAACCGCCAGGTTATTCCCGGTGACAATCGTGGCGTCTATGAGACTTCAGGGCTAAGAATCGGTACAACAGCTGCTACGGAAAGGGGTTATTCAAATCAAGACTTTTCGCAAATTGCACAGATAATCGGAGAGGCCATGGGACACCCCAGAGATGAAAAGTTAATGCAAAAGCTCCGCAAGGATGTTAAATTGTTGACCTCAAAAAAACGCAGCCTGGATATGTCCAAAGGGTAATAATTATTTTGTTAAGATAGATCTAATCGGTTTTTTCAATAGAAATTTATCAATTTTAGACTTAGCTACCGGTAATTTAGCCTGATGTTCTGCGAGATAGACAGAAACCTCATCTGTTGCTTGTTTTTTGCACTCTCCGCATAAAATTTTCCCTGTTGCACATTGCTCTTTAAGCCCATCGTTGTTTGGAAAATGGTATGCTCTAAGTTGATAGATTGGGCAAATTTCAGGAACACCACCATGTTCTCTTTGAAATGCGGCACTGGGGCTCCCGCCAGTATATGCGGATTTTATTTTTCTTTTTGCATCCTCTAAATTATCTGTTAGGAAAATTGCTGAGCCCGGCCTTGACGCTGACATTTTACCTTTTCCATCAAGACCTTCTTCGAATCTAACAAAGGTTGCAGCCGGCGGAGTGAAACCCTTCTTTAAGGCCGCATCCCTTGCAAGTAAGATATATGGGTATTGGTCTATTCCAACCGGAACAACCGACGGTCTTTTGCCACCAAATTCTTCATATTGGGGTAAAAGAATTTGCGCGAGTTGGATACCCCCCCTGTAGAATATTGTGCCAGGATTTTCATCTTCCTTATTTTCACCAAACCCGAAAACCTTATAAATTTTATTCAGAGTTAGGTGTTTTGATATATCAATGGCAAGATTGTATAGATCTGGATAATCTGAGTCTACAAAAATGTGAGTCTTTTCGGGTGAAAAACCCATGGCTATGATTGACGGGATCACTTTATCATAAGCAATTTTTCTTGACTCCGAGAGACTTTTGACCTTGCCAACTACATAGCTTTCATCGTTTGTTATTGGAATAAAAACTTCTGCGCCTTGCTTTTGCATCCAAAGCACCTCTTCGAATATTTGTTTATGCCCAAAATGTAACGGACCGGATGGGTTTAGACCCGAAATTACTGCCCATGGCCCCTCTCCTGCCATTGATTGAACAACGCTTTCCAGATCTCTATGGGCGAAAGTAATCCCTGTTAATATGGACTTGCTGGGATTTGGATGATATTCAGCGAATCTTTTGGTAGATTTAAGACTTAGTTCTTCTGCCTTTCCCTCATAATAAAGAGATTCTTTGTCGCGTTTGGCAACTTTGTCTTTGTAATCTTTTTCAGCGATCAAGTCTATCGGTACTTGTTCTTTCATTTTTGAAATTTAGACAAAATATATTTTTCGACGCCAATACCAACTGTTTCCTTTAACTCTGTTTCGGACACTCTTCCTTCATAAAAATCATCGGCGAGAGTAATTTGCCTTTCATTTCCTTCAAGCCTATTTCTTGCCATTTCACATATAATACCTATGTCAAGTACGGGGTTGGGAAGGGACCTGTTGAGTGAAATGAAAGAGTTGTTAATAAGCTCTCTTATGTAGGTGGGATTTGATCCTTCAATGATAACTCTATTTTTCTGCAACCGTTTACTTCCCGCTTTGTAGGCAGTGATGCCGTGATCTTCAATTCCATCGTTGGCAAAAAAATATGCCCAATTCATTCCGACGGGGAAGGAAGGCGTCAGAAAAAGAGACATTATCTGATTCTTGCCTCCCCTTTTTGCAATAGACCTCGCGACGTTGTCATATAAATCCTCCCTTGGAGGGCCCACCTTAACATCGAAGTTTATAATCGTAGCAATTTCATCAAAAGAGTATAAAAATCCTTTTTCGCGTTCTATTTCGACTTTTGACTCAGGGACTGTTTTTTTGATTGCCTCCATGAGTGTTGGATCCCCTTTACACTGTTCAATAATTTTTTCTCGTTTACCGAGAAAATCAGGGGAATGAATGTATTCGCTCATCTTTACCACGCGTAGACCTGTTTTGTAAACTTTGTTCACCTTTTTGACAAAGTTTGCCCTCTCTTCTCCAAGAACCATGTAATAATTTTGATTTTCAGGTCCCACATTCCGGCAAGCAGCCGTATCGGCGATTAGGATTGTGGAGTCAGTCAAACGACCAGCTTTTTGAAGAGTCTCGGCAAGGTTTGAAACAAATAAGTAATATTTCAGACTGTCTATTGTATGCCCCTTATCATCATAAGTTTCACCATAAAAAAGTCTAATTGGGCTTGGAGCTAAATAGTCTGCTCTAGCCAAAATACTTTTGGCCGTGGGAGCTTCTTTTACTAAACCATTTGTGGATAATAATGCCTCTATACTCATGGCCGTGAATTATAGGACTGTTTAATCGGAAAATCAAGTACCTCAACAGGCTATTGTCTATTTGTTAGTATAGAAGTTTTTCAAAAGATAATCGGCTAGTACGTCAAGTGAATCTATAATATTATTAAGCTTGCCATTCGGTAACACTAAAGGCAACTCTGTGCAGCCAAGTATGACTCCATCAAGATTGTTATTTTTGATAAACCCATTTGTCATATCTGTAAGTGTGGTCTCAAACCTGGTTGTTTCTCCATTGGCAATGACAAACCGGATCATATTTTCCATTTTTTTGAGAAAAACCTTGTCAGGCGTTATTGTTTCGACATCTTCTCCTTTGAGAATTTTATGATAAAGTTGTGTCCTGATAGTTGTCTCGGTTGCTAGTAAACCAACTCTTTTCATTCCCGTATCCTTTGCCCTTAGACATGCAAGTTTTATCAAAGATATAAAAGGGGCCTGTGAGTTTTTAGCTAAATCTGTATATAGAAGATGGCCAGTGTTACAAGCCATTGCAATTACGTTGCATCCAAAGTTATTCAAAGCCATTACACGAGACATCAATATCTTTTTAGCCACTGACAGGTGCTTAGTGTCAGAAATAAAATCAGGGACAGGTACGGAATCGATTACGACCTCAGGATAATCATCGTTATTTTTTGCACCATATTCTTTAGTGCTTTTAGTTATTAGTAGTTTATAAAAATACGCACTAGCATAAGGACCCATTCCCCCAATTACACCTATCATTTTTTTGGTATTCATATTATTTGAATTTGACAGCCAGAACGTTGGAGAAAATGTTGTCTAAACGAAGCATCTATACAAAAGAAAAGTCCCCATATGGGGA